>Ga0265314_10000098_pt1 | contig 133427 bp, 108 predicted proteins | sample 4126metaG_FD_203106 | JGI IMG/M metagenome (GOLD analysis project Ga0265314, IMG submission 203106) | Rhizosphere microbial communities from Carex aquatilis grown in University of Washington, Seatle, WA, United States - 4-1-26 metaG | ecosystem: Host-associated > Plants > Roots > Rhizosphere... | reverse complement strand
CCTACTTATTGATAGACGGTATCTCTTATCCAAAGATAGCCCTCAATGGCAACTGAAAGATCTGAAGGGGCTGGCTCTGATTAGAATTCAAATGAGCAATGGACGACAACAATACTTCGCAGGGAAATTGCAGGACGATCTCCGACCCCAAGTTTGGAGCGGCTTATCGCGTGCTTGAAGATGCGATTGCCGCGGGCGCCTTCCCAGGCTGCGCTTTTGGCGTGCTCGTGAACGGCGAGGTTGTAATGCAAGGCGCACGCGGCCGATTTACCTATGAGGAAAGCTCTCTCCCGGTCACAAGCAGTACGGTTTTCGACCTGGCAAGCGTGAGCAAAGTGGTGGCGACCACCGCCATTGCCATGTTGCTCTATCAGCGAGGGCAACTGGACCTTGACACGAAACTTGGAGATCTGCTGCCTGAGTTTGTAAGGGGGCGCGAGCGGGACGATCCCGCACATCGCGTAATGCTTCGGCATTTGCTGGCGCATAACTCCGGCCTGCCTGCTTATGTTGAATTCTTCAGGACAGCTCAGACTCCTGCCGAATTGCTGAATGCTTGTATGCGGCTGAAGCTTGAGGCTGAGCCGGGCACGCGCGCAGACTACTCCGATCCCGGGTTCATCCTGCTGGGCAAGGCGCTCGAGGCCGCGACGGGCGAAACGCTGGATGCATTTTCCGATCGCGAAATATTCGGGCCTCTTGGGATGGAGGCGACTTGCTACTGCCCGGCGCCGAAAATTTGGGAGACGATCCCGCCTACAGAAGAGGATGCGGCATTTCGGCACCGGCGAATCCAGGGCGAGGTGCAGGATGAAAACGCCTGGGTTTTGGGCGGGGTGGCGGGGCACGCAGGACTCTTTTCAAACGTGCCGGACGTCTTACGGTTCGCAGGCGAGTTACTCGGTTCGCTGGCTGAGGATCCGGCTGAAAACAACCTTTTCCAGGCAACCGTCGTCAAATTGTTCGGAAATCGCCAAGGGCCTGCTGGGAGCTCGCGGGCGCTTGGCTGGGATACTCCGTCAACTGATTCTTCTTCGGGCCGGTATTTCTCACCGCGATCCATAGGTCACCTGGGGTACAGTGGCTGCTCGCTCTGGATTGATCTTGATGCCCGCCTTGCAGTCGTGCTTTTAACGAACCGGACATGGCCTGACCGCAAAAGTCTGCTTATCCGACAAGTTAGGCCCGCGTTCCACGATGCTATCCGCCGTGCCCTTTAGAAGTTGGCTACTCTTAGCCTTTGGAATGCCGTCCTTGCAGAGATTTAACTCGCTGCTTGCGTATTTTGAAGATACAATTAAAAACTGGGGAAGGTTGCATGGTTACGAGTTCGATGATGCAGGATATTGCTGGAACCCAATCAGTTGATCCAAAGAATGACCAAGCTTCCCTGCTTCAGCACCTGACTACGGAGAGCCAGAACGAAGCTTCTCAGGGGTTTGATACCAAGTCCGCTCTTGAGATTGCGCGCATCATCAATCACGAAGACGCCAAGGTTGCGGCGGCGGTCAAAAAGGCGATTCCAGAGATTGCCCAGGTAATTGACCAGGTTGCACGTTGTCTTCGCGATGGTGGCAGGCTCATCTACGTTGGAGCAGGATCAAGCGGACGCATCGCGGCTCTCGACGCCTCGGAATGCCCCCCTACATACTCAACCGCCCCGGGTCAGGTTCAATACATAATGGCCGGCGGACCCAAAGCTCTCGCCTCGGCAGTAGAAGTCAACGAAGACTCAGAAGAGCTTGGCCAGCGCGACATTGCCCGTCGCCGCCCTACCCGCAAAGACATTGTTTTAGGTGTTTCCGCATCGGGACGCACTCCTTATGTTGTAGCCGCGGTAGCCTATGCGCGCGCGCGAGGCGCACACACGGCCGCAGTCACCTGCAACGCGGGAACTCCACTGTCAGAAGCAGCGGATATTTGCATTGTGGCTGAAGTCGGGGCCGAAGTGATTTCAGGATCGACCCGCATGAAGGCCGGTACCGCGCAAAAGATGGTGCTGAATATGATCACCACCGGCGCGATGACGCGGCTTGGCTACGTGTACGAGAACCTGATGGTCAACGTGCATATGCAGAACTCCAAGCTGGTGGAGCGCGGCATTCGCGTGCTGATGGCCACCTGCAAGATCGACCGGCAGACCGCGGTGAATACGATCAAGAGCGCAGGCCGCAGTATTCCGGTAGCGCTGGTGATGCTGAAGGCCAAGGTGGACAAGCCTGAAGCTGTACGAAGGCTGGCCAAGTCGGATGGCAATGTGCGGCTGGCTATCGAAGACAACGTGCTGGAACTTTAGAAAATCAAAGATTTTGAATAAGCAGCCCGGAGAAATCCGGGCTTTGCTTTTTGCGGGTTGGTGAGGATTTGGAGCCGTTCCTGTTCGGCTGGAGCATGACGCAGCGATCGCTTGCTTAGTCATCAGCAAGCTTTCCAGTAGCCGACCACACACACCAGCTGTCCTTTCCCGCTCACCGCGTCCTCCCCGCCGCACTGTCATCCAGACGACCCGAAACGGAGTGAAGGAGAGGAAGGATCTGTAGTTGCTTCTGGGAAATCAACTCCGGAGCGACCCAAATTGGGTCAATTTCCCCTTTGCCGACGAATCGTGCATCTCGCCCTCGCAATTAGTATGGTGTGGGCTGCCTTGCTTGCGTGGGCCCGCTCGCCATGAGCCGCAGGGAGTTGATATGCGATTCTCAATGAAAGTTCATGCACGGACAGGAACTTGTCTTGCCTTGCTGCTTCTGGCTTCAGGAGCTTTCGCCGAAACACGGATGATCAACATCGGCGACCGAAGACTTTCGATATCGTGCAGCGGTGCCAGGACGAAAGCGACGGTTGTCCTGGTTGCGGGGGCCGGACGAACTTCGGCGGATTGGAACAAAGTTGTACCAGAAATCGCGAAATTCACGCGTGTATGCAGTTACGATCGCGCAGGCCTTGGCGCAAGCGAGAAGACAGCAAAGCCACAATCCGAAGATGAAGTGCTGGCCGACCTGCACGCGTTGCTCGCGGCTGCGGGCGAGGAGGCGCCTTTTCTGCTGGTCGGACATTCGCTTGGTGGACTTTATGTTCGACACTACGCTACGAAATATCCGGCTGAAGGTGCGGGACTCGTACTGGTAGACAGTGCACACGAAGAACAAGTCTGGCGGTTCAGAGAAATTGCTCCGTCGATGGAAGCGCCCGCGGCCGACGGCTTCCTGATGAAGCCCGGCGAGCTGCTCGACTGGAAGACCATGTTACCAATGATCGTACTTACGCACGGAGAGTTGACTCCGAGGGACTTGCCACCTGGTATCACCGAGGCTCAGCTTCAAGGGATCGAAAAGACTTGGCAAGAGTTGCAGCTCGATTTGGCGAAGAGATCTCCGACGGGCGAGCTGCGTCGCGCCGTTTGGAGCCATCACTTTATTCAGATGACACAGCCGAATTTGGTGATCGAGGCTATTCGCGATATTTGGCAGTCGCTGTAGGTGGCAGTCGGTTGCGCTCATGGCGGTGTGGATCGGCACACCGGGCGAATTACCCGCAATAGGGACATTGAGCATTTTGTCATTGAAAATCCCCTAGGAACAACTACAGATCCTTCGTCGCCAGGCTCCTCTGGATGACAGCGCTTTGTGGGACAGCGGGCGAATGACCTGCAAAAGGCTGCGGCTCCCTCCCTGTTTTTTCCGTTGCGCATAAGGCACAGTTCCTGGAGTATTATGCAACGGTAGGTTTTTTGCTTCCCCGAGAGGCCCTCTATTTCAGCACTTACTAAAGCCCTGATGCCGGGGGCCTTGAACATCCCAACGCGCGATAGTGGAGCGGCAATATCGCTCTGTTTCAATGACTGTCAATTTTGCTTCAGGCAAAGCCTGAATAGATTGCGAATAGGAAAAGCCCATGTTGAATAAGCGTTTTCTGTTTTCAGCGGTGATTGCTCTGCTTGGTGCGCCGCCGATGTTTGCTACCGGTCCATCATTTGAGCCGGATGTGACCTTTAAAGGTTCGAGCCTTGCGGGCTGGCACACGGTGGGTCAGGCGAGCTGGCACGCCGAAAACGGCGAACTGATTGGCACGCCTCAATCGGGTGGCGGTGGCTGGCTGATGCTGGACCACTCCTTTCAGGATGTCGGTTTGTATGCCGACTTTCGCTGCACTGGCGGCTGCGAAACCGGAGCGTTGTTCCGCGCGGAAAAAACTGCGGACGGATGGAAAGGGATTTACGTGGCGCTCACGGAGCCGGACACACCTTCCTACAGCGTGACTTTGGATTCCGCAGGAAAGATATTGACGCGCGAGAAGCTGCGTCGCGGCGGCGGTCTTATTCGTGTGGCTCCGCCGGCGAACCCGAATGCGCCTGAGCGCCGATTCAATATTCCGCATTACGATGTGAAGCTTCCGTTTGAGATGTCCGACTACAAGCTGCGCGCGAATGAGTGGAACGAGATTGAGTTCATGTACGACGCAAACATTGTCCGCGCCGTTTTGAATGATGGGCGCGAGGCAGGGGGCGTAACAGATGAGAACGGCTACGGCCCCGTTGCGCTGTATGTGGGAGGAGCAGGCGAGGTTCGCTTCAAGAATCTTGCTTACGCGGATCTCGGATTGCGGGTTCGGCCTGCCGACAAGACATCGAGCGATTTTCGCAGGCAGCAGATCAGCGATTTTTATTATTCGATGACAGCGGCAGCGGCCGATTTCAATCACGACGGTAATTTGGATATCGTTTCTGGACCGTACATCTACTACGGGCCCGACTACACGAAGAGAAGAGAGATTGCGCTGGCCGAGTCGACGAGCCCGTCAACTTCATTCAATGAGTACTGGGTGGAGTATGCGGCGGATTTCACGGGTGACGGATGGCCCGATGTAATCAACGTTACCTACGGCGGGCCGGGTGGCGGCGTTTATCTGTACGTGAATCCCAAGGGAGAAAATCGCCGCTGGGAAAAGTACAAAGTAGTGCCCGGTGTTCAGAGCGAAATTGCCATGGTTGCGGATGTGGACGGCAGCGGGCAGCCGGCAGTCGTTTTCATGGGCAACGCGTACGTGAGCTACGCCAAGCCGGACCCGGCCAATCCGACGGCCCCGTGGGTTATACACAACGTTTCGGAGCAGGGCTATGGCGTTGCGCACGGCATTGGCGTCGGCGATATCAATGGCGATGGACGGATGGACATTCTGAACATGTATGGCTGGTGGGAACAGCCCGCGGCGGGAAGCACCGGACCCTGGAAGTATCATCCGGAGGTCTGGGGCCGCTATGGCCACGGTATCGCCGGCGGAGCGGTGATGGCTGTTTACGACGTGAATGGCGATGGGCTGAAAGATGTAGTGACCGCTCTGGATGCTCATGGATGGGGGATGGCATGGTATGAGCAGAAGCGCGATAAGCAAGGCAACATCTCATTTGTGCAGCACATGATTATGGACGACCTGGGAACTGCGAAGGAGAATGCGGGAGGTGTCGTCTTCTCAGAACCGCACGCGGCTACCTATGCGGACATGAACGGCGACGGCATTCCGGATTTCATCGTCGGAAAAAGATATTGGTCGCATAACGCCGATTATCTCGATCCCAATCCGTTTGGTCCGGCAGTTCTCTACTGGTACAAGACGGTGCGCGATCCAAAGGCTCCTGGTGGAGCGCGATTCGAGCCGCAGTTTATCGACAATCACTCCGGTGCAGGTTCCACTTTGTTAGCTGTGGATTTGAACAAAGACGGGGCGTTGGATATTGTCAGCGGGACGAAACTGGGGACGGTGATTTTCTGGGGCAAGCCGCACGCAGGAGAGAAGGCGGACGCCAAGCATTAACAAAGTCGCGCTGCGAAGTAACGCCGCGCCGGCGGATTTGGCCTGTTTCCGAGGCAGCTCTTAGATCGCTGCCTCGGGCACTTCCCTGCTTCGGTTGCTTCGAAAACCTGGTAATGGAGCGCACAACCACCGAGCGACTTCTGTCATTCAAGTAGTTCTCAGTCCGCGCCAACACGGTTGAAAGAGGGGCAAATGAACGAAACCCCGGCGTCTCAGAAGGTAGTCAAAGTCGGCCATGCTGCCTGACTATCTGGCCAAAGCGGTACCTAACGCCGCGACAAACCGTGCCCCCTGGTACAAGAACATAGCGCCCAGTTATGCGGGCGTTTTCTTGTGGATTACCTTCTACAACTCGATTGCCACTAGTACCATTACGCGCGGCACATTGGCCGTTTGCATGCTTGCGCTGGCGGCTGCCGGATTGTTGAGCTACGGGCTTTTCTACTACGTTCCTGCGATGCTGGGTATGGAAACCGGACACCCGCTTTATGTGGTGGGCAGCTCGACGTTTGGCACGCGCGGCGGATATTTGATGCCGGGGCTGCTGATGGGCTTGCTGCAGGTTGGCTGGCTTGCGGTGGGCACCTTCTTCGCCACCAAGTTTCTACTGAGCGCATTTGGCGCAGATGCAAAACCTGGGACGCTGCCGTTCATCCTGATTGGGATCGTATGGGGCTACGTGATGGGTTGGATTGGTGTGATGGGCATACGCTACGTAGCGCGAGTGGCAACATTCCTGAACTTCATTCCGCTTCTCATGATCCTGATTGTGTTTTCGATGACAGCCCGTGGAATGGGCAGGCATGTTCCGTCTCAGCCGAACGCGTTTGTAGCCTTCACGCTGCTGTTGCAGATTGTGATTGGGTTCTTCGCTACGGCGGGCGCGGCCGGAGCCGACTTTGGCACCTTCAGCCGCAACAGACGAGACGTGCAATGGGGCGGTATTGTGGGCATAGTGTTAGCTGTGATGGTGGCTGGTGGTCTGCCGCTTTTGTCTGTCGCCGGCGCCCAGGTGCTGATGCCGAACCTGGTGGGGCTCAACTACGACGCGGTTGTGACCGCTATCGGCGGCCCCCTGGCAAAGGCCATGTTCCTGTTGTTCACGCTTGCCTGCATCCCTCCGGCATGTTTCTCTTCATTCATCGTCGGCAATAGTTTCTCGACGATGATTCCTGGCGCTTCGCGCCTGGGCACTACCATGGCCGGAATGACGGTGGCCATTGTGCTGGCGGTGACGGGCGCGGCCGAGAATCTGATTGTCTTCTTCACCGTAGTCGGAGCGTCCTTCGGGCCCATCTGCGGCGCCATGGCGGCCGACTACCTGTTGAGCGGGAGAAAATGGGCGGGGCCCAGGGCAGGCATTAACTGGGCCGGCTATGGTGCCTGGGCGGTTGGGTTTCTGCTGGGTATTCTGCCTTTCCTTCCGGTGAGCCCGCGGCTGAAGGAACTGGCACAACCCGCTGCGGTTTACAGTTTTGTTGGCGGCTTTGCTGTGTACTGGGTGTTGGCCAAGGCGGGTCTGGAGCCCAAGGCTGAAGCGATGCCGCTCGCACGGCCATAGAGCTTGATCTCCGCCTCCAGGCGCGGCACGCTTATTACCCGTAGAACAGCCTCCGCCTGTGGACTTTAGTAGACTTACGGCAGCATGTCTGCTTTCTCTGCAATGAACCGCATTCTCCCCCCGGCAATTCGTCTAGCCGCTTTCGCTGCGGTTATGTGCGTCGCGTTCAGCACCTTGCCTGCGTGCGCCCAAGGCACCCACCTTTGGACACAATCCAAACTCGATGAGTTTGAAAAGGGCACGTCACAGGGCGTGGCCATTGAGAGCGATGGGCGCCTGCGCGAGGGGCCGGGACTGAAAGATTTGTACACCACACCTTCGACCTTTGTGTGGTCAGTGGCGGCAAACAAGAGCGGCGTGGCGTTTGCGGGAACCGGTTCGCCGGGGAGCGTGATTCGCATTGCGCGCACGGCGGGAAGCAAACCCTTTGTGCTGTTTGAAACCAGGGACCTGAGCGTGCAGGTTGTGCGCGTTGGGCCTGATGGGTCTGTATACGCGGCGACATTGCCAAGCGGCAAAGTTTACAAGTTGAAAGCCGACGCCGAGACCAAGCAGGACGAAGCCACGGCAACGGTTGTCTTCGACATGGCTAAGTTGGGGGGCACAGAGGCGGGCGACAACAAGGAGAGCGCCAAGCCCGATGCGAAGGCGCACTACATCTGGGATATGACGTTCGACGCCGTAGGCAAGCTCTACATTGCCACCGGCGATCCCGGAGCCGTTTATCGCGTTGATCCGGCACATGCATCTGCTGCTCCCTTGCAGTTCTTCAAAACTGACGAAGCACACATCCGTTCGCTGGCGTGGGATGCAAAGGGCAATCTGATTGCGGGTGCGGATGGGTCAGGGCTTGTGTATCGCATCAGTCCTGATGGAAAAGGATACGTGCTGTTTGAAGCGCCCCGGCGTGAGATTACTTCAGTCGCAGTTGGCGCTGACGGAACCGTGTACGCGGCTGATGTAGGTGACAAGTCGCGCAACCCGCTGCCTCCGTTGCCAGTGCAGGGGATAGGAACGGCCACGATAACGATTGTGCAGCCATCATCTTTGCAGGCGGTGAATACGAGCGCTTCCCTTCCCGACGGAACCGAGATCTACGCGATCAATGAAGGACAAGCTCCGCGCAAGGTGTGGTCAGGTAAAGACGAGATTGTATATGCAATGTCTGCTCGCAATGACGGACTGCTGGCATTGACTGGAAACCGCGGCCATATTCTTCGCATTCAGAAGGGCGGCAGTTTTGCGGATATTGGACATCTGGACGCACAGCAGGGATTGAGCCTTGCCGAGGTTCACGGTTCGCAGGGTTTTGACGGCGTGCTGATTGGAACCGGCAACACCGGCAAAGTGAGCTTGCTTGGAACTGCGGAAAAACACGAGTATGCGAGCGATGTTCTGGATACCGGCGCGATGGCCCGCTTTGGGCGTATCGAGATTGAGCCCGGCTCGTCTGGCTATGAGATTTGGACGCGCAGCGGCAATGTGGCACAGCCGGTGCGGGGATGGACGGAGTGGCAGCCGCTGAATAGCGGCCAGGTGGCATCGCCGGCGGGACGCTTTCTGCAATGGAAAGCCGAGTTGCACACCGGCGGGAATATTGGCGGAGTGGGTGTGAATTATTTGCCGGTGAACGCTGCGCCAGTTGTGGATGACGTGGTGGTAGTGACCGGTGCTCGCCTGAATCCGCAGATACAGGCGGCCAGCCAATCTACTACGGTGAACATTGCGTTCCCTACTCCCGGTGCTGCTGCCGATGGTACTCCGACCGACACCACTTCAAGCTCGCCGATTACGGCGAACAAAGACAAGAGCGGCGTTACGGTGCGCTGGGCGGCGCATGACGACAACGGCGACGACCTGACATTTGCACTTTTTGTACGCGGTGATGGCGAGACGGTTTGGCGGCAGTTAAAGGACAAGACTACTGACAAGGCCTATAGTTTCGACGCGGCTCTGATTCCCGATGGCGGCTATCAAATTAAGGTGGTTGCTTCGGATTCACCTTCGCACACGCCCGCCGATGCACTGACCGGCGAAAAGGTCAGCGATCGGTTTGAAGTGGACACAACACCGCCGACGGTGACGAATTTGAAGGCGGTTGCGGAAGCGGGGACTTGCCAGGGCGATCGTTGTCCAAAGTCGTTCCGCGTAACTTTCGATGCGCAGGATGCAAACTCGCCGATTGCGCACGCTGAATATTCAGTGGACGCAGGCCCGTGGCAGTATGTTGAGCCGGTAGATAAGATTTCAGACTCAAAGAGCGAGAGCTATTCGCTGTTGTTGCCGTTTGACGCACCGAGTGGAAAAGTCAGCGAGCATTTAATTACAGTGCGCGCTTACGATCGGTTCGATAATGTGGGCGCCGCAAAGATGGTGATTCCCGCACAGGATAAGTAGGCCAATGCGATTTGAACTGTTTTTGGCGGCGCGCTATCTAAGAGCCAAGCGGCGACAGGCCGTGGTGGGCCTGGTGACCGCTATTTCAGTTGCGGGTGTCGCGGCCGGCGTGGCGGCGCTGATTATTGCGCTGGCAATTACCAACGGCATGCAAAAAGATCTGCAAGGTAAACTGCTGGGATCGACTTCGCATGTGGACTTGATGCGTGTGCAGGCCGATGGCATTCACGACTGGCGTCCGCTGGTGGAGCGGCTACGGCACGTTCCCCATGTGGTTGCGGTATCGCCCGGCATGTATGAAGGCGTGTTGGTATCGCACGGACCGCGCTCGGGTTTCGCGCTAATCAAAGGTGTAATTCCTGCCGAGGAGCGCGGCGTAAGCAATCTACTTGATTCAATTACTTCAGGATCGGCAAAGGGATTGGAACCCGGTGCTGAGGGCGCTTCTGCTGCGGGCAGCAAGGTTCCCGATATCGTGTTGGGCAAGGACCTGGCCGAGCAACTGGGCGTGCAGGCAGGTGACCAGATAATGGTGACGAGCCCGCAAGGTTCGCTGAATCCCGTCATTGGGTTGATGCCAATTTATAAGCCGTTTCGCGTGGCCGGTATTTTTCATTCAGGCTTTTATCAGTACGATTCCGGAATGGCGTTCACAAGTCTTGCTGTAGCTCAACAATTGTTCGATGAGCCTGATGTGCTTTCAATCATCAGCTTCAAAATCGACAATCCAAACGATGCACCGAAAGTGGCCCAGACGATTGAGCAGGCTGCGGGCCAGGGTTTTATGACGACCAATTGGCTTGAGCAGAATCGTGAGCTATTCCGCGCGATGCGCGAGGAGCAGGTGGTCACCGTCATTGTGATTGCGCTGATTGTGATTGTGGCAGCGCTGAATATTCTGATCGCGTTGACAATGATGGTGATGGAGAAGACGCGCGATATTGCGGTGATGATGAGCTACGGTGTCGATCCGGGCCAGATTCAACGTATTTTTTTATTAGAAGGATTGCTTATCGCCGTGGTTGGAACAGCACTGGGGCTTGTGCTTGGATACCTTGGCGCGTGGGCGGGCGGGCACTATCACTTCATACACTTGTCGGCGGAGGTTTATTCCATTGACACTCTGCCTTTCGAACCGCGAGCAATTGACGCTGTGATTGTATCGGTAGTTTCGATTGGCATGTCGCTGTTGGCCACGCTGTATCCTTCGACCGCCGCTGCGCGCGTGATGCCTGCCGAAGCGCTGCGGTACGAGTAACCCTACTGCGGCGTGATGATGCCGCCGATGGCGTGGCGGCGCGGCAACACGATGCCGCGATGATCTACTTCAGCTTTAGGAAGTGCCGGGTGCAATTTCGTGATTGCATCTTCGCGCTCAATGAGTGCGCCACCGCAGGCGGGACACCAGTCGGCTGTGGTGTCTGCTGCGAGCTCGGCGTGACACTGGGTACAAACGGTTGCCATACAAGAGAGCTTACCTGATTGGTCCAGCTTGTGACGGACGAAGCAGGTTGCCGGTACACTTGGGGTATGCACTCCCCTGTTCGGCTGGTGGCAATTGACATGGATGGCACGCTGTTGCCGAATGATGGGCAAAAGATAAGCAAGCGTAATGTGCAGGCCTTGAGGACAGCGCAGCAGGCCGGCATGACGGTAGCGATTGCGACCGGGCGGCGCATGGCGTACACCGTTCCCCTGATCGAGGATTTGGGATTACGGGCGGATACCCCACTGATCACTTCGAATGGCGCAGTGATTCGCACGCTGGAAGGCAAGCCGATCGATCGTTGCCACATGGAGTCGCGAGTTGCGCGCGGACTCTGCGGTTTGCTGCGGCCCTTTGGCGCGCTGGTTTTTACCTTTGACAGGCCGGGGCGCGGCGAACTTGTGTTGGAGGATATCGATCAGGTCGAGGGGCGAATTGCGGTCTGGGTGGAGACGAACCGGAACGCAATTGAAGTGTTCAAGCCGCTTGAAACGGCGCTGCTGGATGGAGACGATCCGATTCAGGGCATGGTGACCGGGCCAGTAAGCAGAATGCGCGATGCGGAAAAAGCGCTCAGGGGCAGTCATTGGATCGACAGTTGCGAATGCGTGCGCACGGAGTATCCGTCCCGCGATGTCTCGATTCTGGATCTGCTGCCGCGCGGTGTTTCAAAGGGATGGGCGCTGGAAAAGCTGGCGATACGGCTGGGCATCCACCAGCGCGAGACCATGGCTATTGGCGACAACTGGAACGACGTGGCGATGTTCGAATGGGCCGCACAGGCGGTGGTGATGGGTAATGCTGCTTTAGAATTGAGGACGCTGGCGAAAACCAGCGGCTGGAAACAGGCTCCGCCGAACGATCAGGACGGTGTGGCCGTCGTATTAGAAGCAGCTTTAAAGAAGCTCCCCGCGGAAGGTGTTGCGCGGGGCCAGGAATCTGAATGAGATTGCGTGGACTTTTTGCTGTGGCGGTATTTGCGGCTCTGCCCCTTGCAAGTTGGGGAGCGGAACGCATTACGCTGCGCAATGGGTTTACGCTCACCTGCGATCATCACGCGCAGGTGCAGGATCATACGCGGCTCTATCTGAGTGCCAGCGAAAATAACTTTATCGAATTTGCCACGCAGGAAATTGCGAAGGTTGAAAGCGTGCCTGATCCTCCCGCTCCGCCGCCTAATGCGACACCGGCGGTTGGAGTTGCCGCTAAGGACGCAAAGCTAAGCCCAGCGGACCTTCATGAGATTCTTTCAGGCGCCGGGAAGGAACATAATCTGGACGTGGATCTGCTGGCCAGCGTGGTGAAGGCAGAGAGCGACGGAAATCCTAAAGCTCTGAGCCGGGCCGGGGCGCGCGGGCTGATGCAGTTGATGCCTGCGACGGCGAACGGGCTTGGTGTAACGGACAGCTACAAACCCGATCAGAATGTGCGCGGCGGGTCAACTTATCTAGATTGGTTACTGGCTCGCTATCACGAAAACCTGGCGTGGGCGCTGGCGGCTTATAACGCGGGCCCTGAAGCGGTAGACAAGTATCACGGCATACCTCCGTATCACGAGACGCAGCTCTACGTTGCGCGCGTGATTCATGAGTTCAATCGCAGGGTTAAAGCGCACGAAGCAGCGGTGGCAAAGGCTAATTGATTTGCCGAAGTTCGCCTCAGTGATTGAAAGCACCCCGTTCAGCCTTCGAAGATTGTTGCGCGCCTGTTAATCGTGGTTGTTCCCCTCCACGAAATCTCCGCTCTGCCCGATAGAATTATGCAAGAGTACGGCGAACGGAGAGAACTTGAAGAAACGCGAATGGATCATAGGCCTGGTGTTGCTGGTAGCGCTCGCCGTACTGTTCAGCTACGAACAGCATAAGCACCCGTTCAACTGGTCGATGTTCATTGAAGGGTTTGAAAAGGCAGACTGGCGCAAAGTGCTGATCGGTGCCGGATGCATCTATTTTGCTTTCCTGTTTCGCGCTGTCCGCTGGGCGTGGCTGTTGCGACACAACAAGAAGGTTCCACTGCTCTCTCTTCTTGGCACCCAGGTGATGGGATTCACAGCAGTGGCACTTATTGGCAGAATCGCAGACCTGGTTCGGCCCTATCTCGTCGCCAAGAAAACCGGACTAACGGTCGGATCGCAGATTGCTGTTTACGTGGTTGAGCGGCTCTTTGATGGCGGCTCGATGGCAATCCTGTTCTGCGGTGCAATTCTGTTTTCTCCTGCAGGATCATTGCCGCACCAGGACGTGTTTAACAAGTTTGGAAAGGGCGGCCTGATTCTTACGATCGCAGGCGGACTATTTCTAGTTGCGATTCGAATGTCGGGGAGTGCCATTGCGGGATTTTGCGAGACCATCCTGAAGCCGCTTTCGAGTAAGCTCGCGCTTGGCGTGGGCCAGAAGATCCGCGCATTTCACTCCGGCCTTGACACGCTGCGCAGTCCGGCCGATTTCATCATCACGCTTTCGCTTTCTTTGATGATGTGGGTCCTGATCACCGGGGCGTACCTGGTAGCTACTTCTGCATTTCTGCCAGCCGAACAGACGGCTTCGCACATGCTGGCACAGTGTCTGGTACTTATGGCCGGCGGCGGCGTGGCGAGCATTATTCAATTACCTGTCATTGGCTGGTTTACGCAGATCTACGCGTTGAAGGAACTGCTGGAACCGCTGTACGGCATGTCGCCGGAGACATCGCTGGCGTGCGCTGCTACGCTGCTCTTGATTACGTTCCTCGGGATCGCGCCTGTTGGTCTAATCTGGGCGCAGTTCGAACACATCAATCTGCGCGCGGTCACGCTTGAGAGCGAAAAGGCCGGAGAAGCTGTGGTTGAGCAGGAAACGATATAAGCAGGTGATGTTTTCTTTGGTGAGGGTTGCGGGCAAAGCTTTACTTGCCTGCAGGTTCAGTAATACCTGCTGCGAGCACCGCTGTTGAATACTGAATTATGTCGGGACCGACCGCTCCTCCGGTCATGAGCATGCTCATGGCTTGCTCCATAGTCAGGTCGGTTTCGATCACGCGCTCGATGGGAAGAATCTGCAGAAATGCCGAGGTGGGATTGATTGCGTTTGGCAACAGGACGGCAGCAAGCTGAGCGCCAGTGTTTGAGTCGGTCATTGTCCGGGTAAGAAACCCGATACTCTTTTGCCCCTGAATAGGAAAATCAACCAGGACGACTCGCTGGCTGGAGTCTTTCTTGGCCATCATGGTGTCAAGCAACTGACGCACAGACGTGTAGACCTTGGCCACAAATGGCAGGCGATCGAGCGCAGCCTCAAAGAAATTGAAAGCCTGTCTGCCGATCACAAGAGAGGTTACGCGCCCCGCCACGTAAAGAAGCAGCAGCGTTAGCAGGATGGCAAGAACTGATTGTTTCCAGGGCGTCGTAAGCCAGGACGTTGGAAAGTTGGCCTCGTAGAGCTTGACCAACGGTAAGCCCGCGTCAGCTAGCGTATTGAACAAAAACCTGAAGATCAGATAGGTGACCAGAAGAGGCCCAACGGTGAGGATACCCGCCAGGATATTACTCTGCAGGCTGCGCAACGTGCGTGACAGTACCGGTCTCACGGGATTCTCCTCCGTAAGAGAATACGCCGCGGTGAAGGGCGTCGCATCTTATTTGAGAATGATGCCAGGACGGTCAGGCAAAGACTTCAGCATCGCGAAGCAGCACGCCCTGCTTGTCCTTGTCCGACATGATGACATCGGCTGCTGACACCGGCCACGGTATTGCGAGATCCGCATCGTTCCACAAGATAGTGCGCTCGCCGGCCGGTATCCGTCATGCGGAGCAGTTTGAATGTTTCAAAGAACTCGCCGCGATCATCTCGATAGTTTTTTTGGCGTTAGAACCAACACGCCGGGCAGTTCAGTTTCGCGCACATTCATTACTTTTCAGTCCTCCCGGAAAGGTATGGATCCTGCAGAATGCTGAGCAAGTATTTGGCATATCAACTCTTGATGATTGGTGCGGCGAGCTGTTCAAGCTGCGATTCAGAAATAGGTTAATAGGTCGAGATTTACGACTGCGGGGCCGCTGGTGCTGGGCCAATGCAAAACGAAGTTCGAGCCGATGAAACCGGCTCCCCCGGTGACCGGAATTGTGTCCAGAGTGCTCGCGCTCACGGCCTCAGTATATGTCAGAAAACAAGCGACATTGCCCCCAATCGAGGTGTATGTCCCTCATCCTGAGCATTTGCACCGAGGAAGTTCAGCAGGTTAGGAAATTTTTCGATATATTAAAGGTAGTGTTGTTCGGACGCGCCCGGCACCTGCTCAGGTAACCCTCTTGATCATGGTCTCTGGCGATTCTGCTGTATGGGAATCGCACCGCAGATGTGTCTTTCAGAACACACGGACCGCTTCACCAGCAAAACGGTAATTGAAAAGGCTGCCATGGAAAAATCCAATTTCCGTAGTCGTATTCCCGACCCGCAGGGGCTGTATCACCCCTACAATGAGCACGATGCCTGCGGCATGGGACTGGTCGCCAGCATTCGTGGCGAGAAGAGCCACGAGATCATCCGCAAGGGTCTTGAGGTTCTTATCAACCTCACCCATCGCGGTGCAGCCGGATGCGACCCGGAGACCGGTGACGGCGCAGGAATCCTGATTCAGATTCCTCACGCCTTCTTTGTGCGCGAGTGCACCGAGCTTGGCTGGAAACTGCCTGGTGCGGGTGAGTACGGCGTGGCCATGTGCTTTTTGCCCGTGGAGCGGCACAGCCGCCTGCAGTGCGAAGGCGTGTTTGAGCGCATCGCCCAGGAAGAAGGACTGACGGTTCTTGGCTGGCGCGACACGCCGGTAAACGGCGACGCCATTGGCCGTGAAGCTCGCAACTCGCAGCCGTACATTGAGCAGTTGTTCGTTCTGCGGCCGGAAGGCATGGACGAAGATGCGTTCGAGCGCCTGCTATACCGCGTGCGCCGCAGCACTGAGAACGAGATCGCCAATTCGGAAATCGAAGACAAGGAATCGTTCTACGTTCCCTCATGTTCGTGCCGGACGATCGTTTACAAGGGCCTGATGCTGGCTCCGCAGATTGAGCGCTTCTATTTCGAGCTGGCCAATCCGCTCGTAACCAGCGCGCTTGCCCTGGTGCACCAGCGTTTTTCCACCAATACGTTTCCGAGCTGGAAGCTGGCTCACCCCTATCGCTATGTTGCGCACAACGGCGAAATCAACACCATTCGCGGCAACATCAGCTGGATGAATGCGCGGCAGAGTGTTCTCAAAAGCGATTTGCACAACGGGCACATCGACAAGCTGTTTCCGGTAATCATGCCGGAAGGCAGCGACTCGTCTTCGCTCGATAACGCTGTTGAGTTCCTGTTCCAGTCTGGCCGTTCCCTGCCTCACGTCATGGCAATGCTCATTCCTGAAGCATGGGCCGGCAATCCTGACATGGACGAAGACAAGCGCGCGTTTTACGAGTATCACGCTTCTCTCATGGAGCCGTGGGATGGTCCCGCCGCGATTGCGTTCACTGACGGCAAAGTCATTGGAGCTACTCTCGATCGCAACGGCCTTCGCCCTGGACGTTACATCGTTACCAAGGATGACCTCGTCGTGCTGGCTTCAGAGGCCGGCGTGATTGAAGTTCCTGCAGAAGACGTGCGCAAGAAGGGCCGACTGCAACCGGGCCGCATGTTCCTGGTGGACACGGTTCAGCAGCGCATCATCTCCGACGCGGAGATCAAAAAGCAGCTCGCATCGCGGCAGCCCTATGCCGAATGGCTGAAGGAGCAGCAGGTCACGATGGACCAGTTGCCCGAGCCGCCCCGCGTGATTCCTTCCAATCCAGAAACATTACTGCGCCGACAACGCGCACAAGGCTACAGCGAAGAAGATTTGCGCATTCTGCTTGCTCCGATGGGCGCCAAAGGCGAAGAGCCGATCGGCTCCATGGGCACAGATGTGCCGCTGGCCTGCCTGTCTGATCGCCCGCAGTCCCTGTTTAACTATTTCAAGCAACTGTTTGCGCAGGTCACCAATCCGCCGATCGATCCGATTCGCGAAGAGCTAGTAATGTCGCTGATCAGTTACATCGGCACAGAGCGCAACATTCTGGATGAGGCTCCGGAGAATTGCCACACGCTGAAGCTGCCACATCCGATTTTGACGAACCGCGATCTGGAGAAACTTCGGCGCGTTGCATCTGGCGATTTGTTGGCTACCACCCTTCCAGCGCTGTTCCGCGCAGAAGATGGTGAAGCGGGGCTACGCCGTTCGCTTGATGAATTGAGCGCCAGAGCTGCGCATGCGGTGCTATCTGGATACACGCTGCTGATCATCTCTGATCGCGGAGTAGACGCTACCTACGCGCCGATCCCAAGCCTGCTGGCGATGGCCGCGGTGCACAATCGCCTGGTTCGCGAGAAAACGCGCACGCAAGTTGCGTTGATTATTGAAAGCGGCGAGCCGCGAGAAGTAATGCACTTCGCATTGCTCATCGGCTATGGCGCCAGCGCCATCAATCCCTACCTGGCCATCGAGTCGCTGCACGATTTGAAGCGGCGCGGATTGCTGCCCGACGATGTAACGGCTGAATACGCTGAGAAGAACTTTATCAAGGCCATCAACAAGGGCCTGCTGAAGACCTTCTCGAAGATGGGTATTAGCACGCTACAAAGCTATCGCGGCGCGCAGGTGTTTGAGGCTGTCGGCCTGAACCAGTTCCTCGTGGACAAGTACTTCCCCGGCACTGCTTCTCGCGTGGAAGGCGTCGGCATGGACGTGATTGCGCGCGAAGCGATGATGAAGCACAGCTATGCTTTCCAGCCGCTGACGGATTCAGAGACGGACCTGGTTGTCGGCGGGCAGTATCAGTACCGCGAAGGCGGCGAGTATCACTTGCTGAATCCGCAGACGATCAGCAAGGTTCAGCACGCAGTGCGGCAGAACAACTTCAAAACGTTCGAGGAATACACGGAGTTGATCGACAGTTCGAACAGGACCCTGTGCACGCTGCGGGGCCTTCTGCAGCTGAAGTACTCTGAGAAGCCGATTGCGATTGAAGAGGTTGAGCCGGCCAAAGAAATTGTGAAGCGCTTTACGACAGGCGCCATGAGCTATGGCTCCATCAGCAAGGAAGCGCACGAGACGCTGGCCATCGCCATGAACCGGATCGGCGGCATGTCGAACACCGGTGAAGGCGGCGAAGACGAAGAGCGCTTCAAGCGCGACGCGAACGGCGATCTGCGCCGCAGTGCGGTAAAGCAGGTTGCCAGCGGACGTTTTGGCGTAACCACCAACTACCTGGTGAACGCCGACGAACTGCAGATCAAGATGGCGCAGGGCGCAAAGCCGGGAGAAGGCGGACAGCTGCCGGGCCACAAGGTGGACGAGACTATTGCCAAGACGCGCCACTCGATTCCGGGCGTGGGCCTGATCTCGCCGCCGCCACACCACGACATCTACTCGATTGAGGATCTGGCGCAGCTCATTTACGACTTGAAGAACGTGAACCCGCAGGCACGAATTGCGGTCAAGCTGGTGTCGGAAGTGGGCGTTGGCACGGTAGCCGCCGGCGTTTCAAAGGCACATGCCGATGTTGTGCTCATCTCGGGCGACAGCGGCGGTACAGGCGCTTCTCCGCTGAGCTCGATCAAGCATGCCGGCCTGCCGTGGGAACTGGGCCTGGCTGAAACGCAACAAGTGCTGCTGCTGAACGATTTACGCAGCCGCATCCGCGTACAGACGGACGGCAAGCTGCAAACCGGCCGCGACGTTGTGATTGCCGCGCTGCTTGGCGCCGAAGAATTCGGCTTTGCGACAATGCCCCTGATAACAATGGGTTGCATCATGATGCGCAAGTGCCACTTGAACACTTGCGCGGTGGGTATCGCCACCCAGGACCCGGTATTGCGGGCGCGCTTTACCGGCACGCCTGAGCATGTCATCAACTTCTTCTTCTTTATCGCGGAACAGATGCGGCAGCACATGGCCAAGCTCGGCTTCCGTACGGTGGATGAGATGGTTGGTCGCGTGGACAAGATTGACGCAGCCATTGCCGACCTGCACTGGAAGGCCAAGGGTATCGACCTCTCGTCGATTCTGTACTCGCCCACGCTTCCCTCGCGTGTTGCCCGTCGCCGCATGCAGCCACAGGATCACGGCCTGAACCAGGCTCTTGATCATCAGCTGATTGCGAAGGCGAAGCCGGCACTCGAGTCTAAGACGCCGGTCACTGGAGAGTTTGCAATTCGCAATGTGCATCGTACGGTGGGCGCCATGCTGGGCGGCGAAATCGCACGCAGGTATGGCTCCGACGGATTGCCTGACGGGACTATCAACTTCCGTTTTGAAGGATCGGCCGGTCAGAGCTTCGGCGCGTTTGTTCCATCGGGCGTAACGCTTGAACTTGAAGGCGACTCGAACGACTATCTAGGCAAGGGCCTCTCCGGTGGACGGATCATCGCTTATCCGCCGAAGACCTCGAGCTTCCTGCCGGAAGAAAGCATTCTGGTTGGCAACGTGGTCCTGTATGGCGCAACTTCAGGCGAAGTCTTCCTGAACGGCATTGCCGGCGAGCGTTTTGCGGTCCGCAACTCAGGCGCCGTCGCCGTGGTTGAAGGCGTGGGCGACCACGGTTGCGAGTACATGACCAACGGAACGGTGATTGTGCTCGGCTCTACTGGCCGCAACTTTGCAGCCGGCATGAGCGGCGGTGTTGCATACGTGTACGACGACCAGGGCGATTTTTCGACGCGGCGCTGCAACAAGGTCAGCGTCGATCTGGAACCGCTGGTTGAAGACGCCGACGTAGAGCGCGTGAAGGCTATGCTTGAGCGCCATCGCGACTTGACCGGCAGCCCGCGCGCCGCATGGATACTTGAGCACTGGGTTGACGCTCAACCGCGATTCATCAAGGTTTTCCCGCACGAGTACAAGCGCGTGCTTGGCGTACCGCGAGCCACGTCAGTTTATGCTTCACCCACTATTCCGTCGCCTCTGGTGACGCCGACCGCGGAGGTGCTGCATGGGTAAGATAACAGGCTTTCTTGAATTCAAGCGCGAGCAGCCCACACGGCGCAAGCCCGAGGAGCGCATCAAGGACTGGTTCGAAATCTACGAGCCATTTCCTGAAGAGAAGCAGCGGGAGCAGGGCGCGCGCTGCATGGATTGCGGCGTGCCGTTTTGCCACACCGGATGCCCGGTCAACAACCTGATTCCTGACTGGAACGACCTGGTCTATAACAACCGTTGGGAAACGGCGATCCGCCGGCTGCACGCGACCAACAACTTCCCGGAATTTACGGGCCGCATCTGTCCCGCGCCTTGTGAAGCCGCGTGCGTACTGGGCATCAATCAGCCGCCGGTCTCGATTAAACTCATCGAGCGTTCGATCGTGGAACGCGCATGGGACGAAGGCTGGATTCATCCTGAGCCGCCGGAGCAATCGACTGGCAAGCGCGTTGCTGTAGTAGGCAGCGGGCCTGCGGGGCTTGCCGCTGCGCAACAATTGCGTCGCGCCGGCCACTCGGTAACGGTGTACGAAAAGAACGATCGTGTCGGTGGTCTGCTGCGTTACGGTATTCCGAATTTCAAGCTTGAAAAGCACGTGATCGATCGCCGCCTTGAACAGATGAGCGCGGAGGGCGTGCAGTTCATCACCAACGCTCATGTGGGCGTCAATGTGCCGATTGATCAGCTGATGAGCCAATATGAGGCCGTGCTGCTGACCGGCGGCGCCGAGCAGCCGCGCGATTTGAAGATTCCTGGACGCGAGCTGAAGGGCATCCACTATGCGATGGAGTTTTTGCCGCAGCAGAACCATCGCAATCAGGGAGACTTTGTCGATCCGACAACGGAGATTCTTGCAACGGGCAAGCGCGTTCTGATTATTGGCGGTGGAGACACTGGTGCAGACTGCCTGGGCACAAGCCATCGCCAGGGTGCGAAAGTTATCCATCAGATTGAGATTATGCCCAAGCCTCCTGAGGATCGTTCACCGCTGACGCCGTGGCCTCTGTGGCCCATGCAGCTGCGTACCGAGAGCTCGCATGAGGAAGGCGGCAATCGCGACTGGAGCATCAACAGCACCAAGTTCACAGGCGACGAGAACGGAAATGTGAAGCAATGGCATGCCGTTCGCGTGGGTCCGCCGCCGAAATTTGAAGCGATCGCGGGCTCGGAGTTCGCGCTGGATGTTGACCTGGTGCTACTGGCTATGGGATTCCTTGGCCCGGTGAAGAATGGCATGATTGAACAGCTTGGCGTTGAGCTGGACAATCGCGGAAATATTGCTACGACCAATTTCATGAGTTCAGTCGAGGGCGTGTTTGCCGCCGGGGACATGCGCCGCGGACAATCGTTGGTTGTATGGGCTATCTCAGAAGGCCGCAAGGCCGCCGCCGCGGTAGATGCATACCTTGCCACCAAGTCCGAGGCAGTTCCTTTGCGCCAACGCGTTGCAAAACGCTAACCGAAATCGCCGGTGCTGCTGCAATTCAAAATATAAAAGCCCGCACATTGTGTGCGGGCTTTTATGCTGCTCGTTCTCAGGATGATTCCAGGCTAACCCTGGCTCACACCCGATTCAATAGCCATAGGCCGGGATAGTTTGAATGCTTCGGTTGGTTTCCGGTTTGCTCAAAACCTGGATTTCGCTGATATCGGCTTCAAGCGCGAAGCACTGACGAACGGCGGCCAGAGTCAGGACCACTTTGCATTGCTTGCGCAACTCGCTTACAACTCCTTCAACGCCTGCAAAAACGCCTTCGCGAATAAGAACTTTGGTTCCGACGGTAATAGCGGGATGGGGTCTCATCGGTAATCCCTTGGCGAGTCCGTCGCGGATCTTTTCCAGCTCTTCCTCCTCAACCAGATCCCACTTCTGGTCGCCCAGCAGGCGCAATACGCCGGGGGTTGAGATTACTGGAATTCTGCTTTGGACTTCAAAACGGGCAAAGACATAGCCTGAGAAGAGAGGGCGTTCCGCTACGACTGTCCTGTCGGTCCACCTTACTTTTTCCTTGTAAAGAGGCAAGTAATACTCAATGGACCGAACCTGAAGATGCTGCGCAACCTTCTTTTCATGATTGGAAAGGACATGTAAGACATGCCAGGGTCTGTCGAGCATTAGTCGCTCCTCTGGGGGATGAAGTGGCCAAGCCACACATGAAAACGCATCAATTGCTGCAATAAATGCCGAGGGTGTTAATCGCTCTGACTCTTAAACTTGGCTTCAAAACACAGACTGAAAACGGCCAAATTATTTTTTTCAACTCGCCAGACGATTCCGGCAATTGCGATTTGGCGCGGGTCGAGAAAGGCGCACGAAACAGCGGACTGATCCCCGAATAATGCCCGCTCTGAAAAAAAACGGATGTCTCTGAAACTCATCTTATATCGCCCTCGGCTCGGTAGTTACTTGATGATAATTAAGTAACCATGCTTTGTGTGGAAATCTAGCGCAAAGCAGACCGAAAAGCGAACATAAGACGAATATTGTCTGTGAATCAAATGGATTTTGGGAATCTAGCTGGTGGGATGAAATAAGTATTTTATCTCTCAAAGGGCTTGGGGTGTATTTACAGCTACACTCGAGCGTATACCACCTGCATTTGCAATAGCGGCGCAGATTGAGCAATTGGCCTGCCGGCATAGCCCTCGATGGTATTCGACCGCAGCAATATCGAGCAATTCGTTTGCGGTACGTTCGTAGTCTGCGCCCCTCTCTGGAGTGCGGCTGTTGAACTTCATCGGGGTTCGATCCGCGATCGAGACCCGCTTTGCTTTCCTTTCGAACTCTTCCTGACTTTTATAATAGTAGTGGTTGATCCAGGCCACATCCGCAGTGGAGGGAACGGATGTGCTGCCCCATATTTTTTTATTTTTTTCATTCACGGCAGCCGCGAAGAGTCCGCGGAAATACCAGGAATGAGGATTCCTGTAAAGCCTGACGCGTTCAGGCCGAACGAAGAGTTTTACATGGAAGTTGGTGTCACTCTGTCGCTTTGTGTAGGCCAGAATTACGGGTAACTCGGGACGCTTGAGATGACCGTTAGAGCCATAGAACCGCCAATGCAAGCCGACGGCCGGATAGCGCTCGGGGACCTGGCTGAGGAACTCAGGAATCGGTCGCCCATTGCGCGCGACAACGAATTCATCGGCGTCGATACAGCCAAGCCACGCGTATCGCCCAATACAGCGAAGAATGCAATCATGTTCCGCGGCTGGCGAGATGGGTATGTGGGGCCAGTCATCGACTAGTGTTACGTGGCCGGCCTTGATAAACGGTTCAAGGACTTGGCGAAAATTGTCGATGCTCCGCGCTTCATAAAAGAATATCTGCCTTATACCGGCGGCGATGTAATACTCGACAAACTCTCTAAGGTCCGGCGCCTCATCGCGAATGCGGACGCAGAGCGCCACTCCCTGCCCTTTACCTCGTGACTTCTCAGCAGCTTTTACCTTTGCTGTGAACTCATTTCCCGAGAGGGCCTTCATTCCGCTTTGAGCAAGATAGATAGACCTACCGACGATAGGATTCAATCGAACCTTTTCACGAATAGTCCAGTATACGGAGGGCATAATTAGCACCTTAACATGATTGTTTTCTAAAGCGCAGAGCGTAATTACGCGCGATTAGACGGATTGACTTGTTACCGAGTTGGGCCGAACGAGTTAGTGAATGTTATTGAGTGACTTCAAGTCTTAACGGGTTTTGTTCCGACAGAAATTGCCAGCTAGAGACACACTAAATACGCGGCCGGCTATGATCGCAGACTTGTTGTCAGGTAGCTGTAGATCGCCTCTTCTCCCCTTGAAAATGAAACACACACACAATACAACGAACGTAGGGGGTATCTTAACCGGGAACATAGCACAATCTTGCTTGACACCCACCTTGACCGTTGTGAGAATTAAACAACGGTGAAATGTTTGAGCACCCTGAGAAGCTGATTCCAGCAGGTTGTTTTGTTGGTGAATGGTCGCAGTGTTTCGTGAGCTTCTAGCGGGGGTACCAATCTGATTTGGCAGTTATGCGCCTATGGCCGCGGTGTATGCAAGGGGTAATTAAGGCAGAGCCTTGGAGGACTTGGGTAGCGACCGCAGACTCATTTACGGTTGTTAATTCTAAAGTATGCGAATCCTGATCAATGACTTTTGCGGTCATGCATTTCCGTTGGAAATGAGTCGTGAGTTGGCGCGCAGGGGCCACACGGTGCTTCACGTGTATTTTGCCGATAACCTGTCTACGCCGAAAGGACACACGAACGTCCGCAAGGACGACCCGGACGGTCTGATGATCGAGGGCTTGCATATTGGCCGGCAGTTTTCTAAACACTCCTTGTTGACCAGGCGTCAGGCAGATATCGCGTATGGACAATGCACAGCCGACAGGGTTGAATTGTTCAGACCCGATGTTGTGCTTTCTGGAAATATGCCGTTGGACGCACAGACGATTTTGCAGAATGCTGTTCATCGATGCAACGCCCGCTTTGTTTTTTGGCTGCAGGATGTGTACTGCCTGGCGGCAAGATTTGTGCTGCAAAGAAAATTGAAGTTCCTTGCGCGCGCAGGAGAAGCATATTTCAAGCGCCTGGAAATGAGATTGCTGAAAAATTCCGATGCGGTAATATGCATCTCCGATGGATTTGCTGAAACCATTCGAGACTGGGGTATCGAAGGCCCCAATGTGCATGTAATTGGAAACTGGGCGCCCCTTGATGAAGTACAGCCGAGAACAAAGCAGAACCTCTGGGCAGTAGAACATGATGTAGCAGACGATTTTTGTTTTGTTTACTCGGGGACGCTCGGCATGAAGCACAGGCCCGAATTGTTGCTTGAATTGGCCAGGCACCTTGAGGCCAACAAGAGCGGCAAGCTATTGGTGGTTGCCGGAGGCGCGGGTGCTGACTGGCTGGCCGCACATTCCAAGGATGTCGATCCGGAAGTGCTGAAGCTGCTTCCCTTCCAGCCGTATGAGCGCGTTGCGGAGGTGTTGGGGTCAGCCGATGTGTTGATTACGCTTCTGGACTCCGAAGCAGGCTCGTTCGCAGTGCCGTCCAAGACACTGTCATATCTGTGCGCGGGGCGCGCACTTATCGTTGCCGCGCCGGCAACCAATGAAGCGGCGCGCGTTGTGACGCGGGCAAAGGCCGGGATTGTGGTTTCGCCAGACAACCATGCAGGCCTTCTTGATGCCGCCGATTGCTTTTTGAAGAACAAGGGACTCTGCGTAGAGAGCGGAAGGAACGGCCGAGCCTATGCAGAGCGGACCTTCGCCATCGAAGCGATCACCAACAGCTTTCTGTCTGTTCTTGCGCCCGACTCAGCTTTCGCTTCGAGTCTGAAGCTGGAACTCGAAAAGGCAACGGTCGAAGAAATTGCCGAAACTACTGGCGCCCTTTGATCTTGAAGATGAACAAAGCAATAGATACGGCTATTGTATTTGGGGGCACCGGGTTCATTGGAACCCACCTGGCTCAGCACTGGCTACGCGAGAGACTCGCGAACAAGTTGGTTCTTGTTGATCTGGCGCCGCCGCGCGAAGAGCCTTACACCGCTGAACTGCAATCTGCATTGAAAGATGGCCGGGCGAGCTATGTCCGTGGCGATGTGCGCAACAGCGCATGGCGCGAGCACTTACCCGAGCGAGCTGACCTGATCTTCAATCTGGCAGCAATTCATCGTGAGCCTGGGCATAAGCCGCAGGAATATTTCGAAACAAACCTGCAAGGCGCCGAGAATGTCTGTTCCTGGGCTGCGAGCGTAGACTGCAACAGAATTGTGTTCACGAGCAGCATTTCTCCTTATGGGCTTTCAGAGGAAATGAAGAACGAGAGTACGCCACCCGCACCTGAATCACCCTACGGAAGCTCGAAACTTGCTGCGGAGAAAATTCATCAAGAATGGCAGGCCGCTTGTTCCGAACGAAAACTGCTTATCCTTCGTCCTGGCGTCGTGTTTGGGCCTGGCGAAAGAGGTAATGTAACCCGGCTGCTTCGTAGCTTGATGAAGGGCTATTTTGTGTATATGGGAAACCGGCAGACACGAAAAGCGGGGGGATATGTCAAGGAACTGAGCCACACTGCTCAATTTGGTCTGGAGCATCAGGACCGCAGTGGAGAAGCATTTACCCTGCTCAATTTTTCAATGAATCCTACGCCAGCGCTCGAAGAATTTGTTGAAGCGATCCAGAAAGCTGCTGGAGTCAGTCGCAGTCCTTTGAGCTTGCCGCGATCGCTGCTGCTTGGAGCGTCTTACCCAATTGATGCCATTGCCAAAACATTTCGCATCCGCCAGCCCATCAGCCCGGTTCGTGTCCGCAAGTTATTTCGTTCAACATCCGTCGATCCAAAGAGGCTTCGCGATCTTGGCTACAAATGGAAATACACACTCGAAGAAGCGTTTGTTGACTGGAAGCGTGAACTGCCGCGAGACTTTGCCAGGTAGCAGCTAGAAGCTGACTTTTCTTCCCGGGAACCAGGTGACCTGAACAGTGGCGGCAGTTACAGTTTGCTGACCCGGTAGATAGACCGGCGCCTTCCAGTGTTCGATGGTGAGATTGCCTTTGATCTCCAGGTCTTTTTTAATACGCTTCACGACCTCTACATTAAAATCGTTCAGCGTTGTTCCGCCTGGAACAAAATCGTGCGGCACTTTGTGATTGCGCACGCCAAGTTGAATCCACTCGTTTCCACTTAAGTGATAAGTTAGCCATCCCTGGCTACCTTTGCCTTCGCGGCCAACCCAGTCACCGAAGATTTGCCCACTGTTTGTGTAACCCTGACGTTGGATCCCTTCGAAATACATGAATCGGCCGCCACTACTCTGCGAAACCGGTGGGTCGGTCCACGCGGCTTCGACGCGAAGGTCGAGCTTTGGTATGCGGGGTACATGAGATAGATACAAACCTGGACGCCATGCGGCTCGCCGGGGAGCATCGATGGGAGAAACATCGTCGTGAACTTCGCCATCACTATAGAGCGTGAGCCAATTGCGCACAAACGGCAGACGGTAGGAGAAGTCGAACGCTCCAAAGCGTGCGCCAGGATCGCGCACGCTGTTCTTTACATCCGCCTCAGGTGCGGTAAGGCTGAAAAAGCTTCTGGCAAAGCTCTTGATATTTACGGGCTCATGGCCCTTGCCGCCCCATATGACTGTGCGTTCAAAACCGAATTCGAGATTCTCTGTGGGACGGAAGCTAACCTTCTCCAAATGGACCCACGGATCGATTGGATAAGTGTGCCCCTTGAGGGGACCAATCATGAACTCATATCGGAACGGGCCTGTCAGGAGAGACAAGCCAGGAATATTCAACGGCTCAATTCTATTGATGCGGAACGAGTAAAGATTCTCAGCATTATTCGAATAGGACATGGAGCCACCAACTGCCGGGCTTTGCCAATAGTCCTGCTTGCCAAACGAGAAGACAGTATCGAGAAGCTGCGCCGACACATAAGCTTCGAGGAAACGTCCCCTCGCAGCGGTTCCGATAGGTCCTGCCGGAATGGTGGCTTGTTTGTTATAGGGAATGGGCGTGCACGGTGATCCATTTCCCCAGCACGACGGGGTGAAGTAGAAAGTTGTTGCGTCAATGGTGGCGAGTTGTGCCGCCAATGACTGCGAATATCCAGTTGTGGACGGTGCGCCCTGAAATTCGCCACGAGCATACAACAGAAAACGGCCGGCCGCGGCATAACCGCTGGCACCGGAATAGTTATTAAGACCGTTAGCATAGGGACGGCCGTAATCATTCACAATTGTTGAGCCGATATGGAAGCTGTCGCGGAGAGGTGTGCCGCTAATGCCGCGCAACGCCGTATAGCTCGATTCGAGATTGATGCTTCCCTTCTTCGTGGGGCAATCCCCGCTCATCTCTTCGCGCAGCTCGCGCTTAAGCGCGTCATAGATGCCTTCAGCTTCATCTTCTCCCGGTGACTTATCCGAATCCGCAATCAGATCCTCAGTATCTTCCAGCATGCCGCTCAAACTAGCGCGCGTCCATGGACGCATGTTCAGATGCAAACCACTGACGTATCCCAGCGAATAGAGACGAAGAACAGCAGGATAGATCCAACTGTCTAACGGAATATATGGCGATGCCTGATCGCTGGAATCACAATCGATATAAGAATCGTCGGTAAGAGATTGAGGCAACTTGGTGGCGTTCTTTCCCGCCTGAGCTAGAGCCGATGTGGCGGGTGCGAGCGACATGAGACCTGCGAGCAGGGCGATGAAGCGCAAAATCCTTGCGGCCGATTTTCTAATCAAGTGCGATACTCCAAAAGCGGTTAACTGTTTTCTAGGGATGAGTAAGTGCAAGTCGCGAAGTGGGCTTAAGAGATGGTTGACGCGCGAGCGAGGATCTCGTCATCCAAACTTCTGCAATTTGCGTTCGTTTGATTTCCGACATGAACTCGAAGACCGTCATCAGCGATGCGATAGGAAACGAAGGCACCTTTTTGCAGCGAGTGCTGCATCAATTCGGCTTTTAATTTCGCGGCCGCATCGGGATCGCGAGCAAGCAGCATAAGGAATCCGCCGCCTCCGGCTCCGGCTAGTTTCGTGCCGTATATGTATGGCCGCGCTCGATCGAGGATTGCGCTGATCGGTGCGTTGGTCGTGTGGGGATCGAGCACCTGGTTTAGCTGCCAATGCCTCGTCAGTAAATTGCCCAGGTGCTTCCAGTCGCCTTCAGCCATGGCGTAGGACATTTCAACCGCAAGCGTCTTGATGCTATGCAGTATTTGAATGGTCGCGTTTTCTCTTGCGAGATATCGCGAAACTACCTGACGGAGCAGGTCCTTGGCCATGCGTTGAATGCCAGTGTTGTACAAAATCAGGTGCTGGCAAAACTCCTGCTTCCGCGAGTCTGTCCATTGCATGGGATGCACGCGGACGCGCTGCCGCAGGCCGGGTCCAGTGATCAGGAGTTTGACGCCAGGAAAAATTCCCCCTGCCTGATCCTGCCAACCGCCGCCGGCCGTCATCCGCTGTTCCAGTTGCATTACGTTCTCTGACAACTCGTGGTCTGTTGATGTGCGCCCGGACATCACAGCCATTGCACGCATAACTGTCGCGGCAAGGATACTGCTTGTACCAAGCCCTGAACCGATTGGCAAGCGCACGTTGCAGCGAATTTCAAGTCCACCGCCGAGACGACCGAGCGTCGTTTTGAGGGTTTCACTCTTCAAAGGGAGGCCGTTCAATTGGAGTGCCGCACGCGGAATAGAGAACACCGATCCGGGACCGCATGGCTCTAGTAGCTGCTCAGCACTCCTGTATTGGATTGCTGCTTCATCGCCGTCTGCGATCCATAGGATTACGGGCTCGTCGATGCGCACAATTTCGGTCTCGATGGGATACTCACCCTCAATTTCCAGCGCACAGTTGAGAACCGTGCCACCCCAATCAAAACAGAATGGCGGCGTGTCGGACCATCCACCTCCCAGGTCAATGCGCGGCGGCGCAGAAACGTGCACCCGCTCGTATTGCCAAGCGCACGGCAAGGGATCGTCGCCTCCTGCAGCGCCTTCACGCACAGCGTCCTGAATGCATAGGAACGCTTCGTTCTCGCAGGCTTCGGCTTCATTTCCGCATCCGGCACGCATCAGCAATCGCGATGCCTGCACCAGATGGCTGGCTGCATTCGTCAAGCCCTCAACATTGCGATCGCGGGCTTCCTCTGCTCGCTTACGCAAGGCCCGACAGGCTGCTGCCGCTGCGCCTACGCCAGGAAGATTCGCAAGTACGGGCCTCAAATCCGCGCCGGATTCGGCCAGCTCGACCACAGTTTCAATCCATATTCCATGCGAACGGCGATTGCGCGCTTCAGCCAACGCTTTTCCATCCGCGAAACGAGCGCTTTCTGCAAGGGACAACCGCCGCGATGCGCGCCAACGGTCGACATCACAATCGCCCGAATATCCCATCATCCAACGCGCGCACTTCCACGCCTCTTCGGCAGAATCTACCGGGAACAGTTGCGCATTCCAGAGTGCACGCTCCGCGTTTGCGGGCCATATTTCATCTGGCGTCATGCCGAGCGGCCCAAGCGTTTCCATCGTCGGGCGATTGAACCATGTCGAATCGGGCAGCATTTGTTTGGGGTCATCTTCAACACCGTAGATACGGATAACCCATCCGGCCGCTTCTGCCGTTTCAACCGGCAACTGATGAACGACCGTATCTTCCGGAACCTCGATGTCTCCGTCCAGAGCCGTCAGTCCGTGCAGAATTGCTCCTCTGCCTGCGGTGGCCGATCCCTTTAAGTCGCATTCCAGAATCACAGCTTCATGGCCAACTTAGCATCCGCCACTGATTACGCTGTCAAGAATGCCGCCGGAGCAGGCCGCCAGAGTTCGGAAGGACTTTGTTGTGCCTGCATGGATGAATTCGCCATCTACGACTGCGCAATGAAACGCAATCGGCTTTTCTGGTGAACGAATAGTTCGCGCCAGCTCGCTCCAAAATATGCCCGCATCTGGATCGGGCTTCCATTGTCCGGTGAGGCCGCGAGTGATCTGATCGTACAAATCGACAGCCGGCAGATCTCCAAAGCCAGAGAGCTTTGCTATCGCCGCGGTCAGCTCAGGATCGAAACGCAACAAGCCGATATCGACTGCGACCAACCCGTCGGCGAGCAGGCCGCCGGCAGCCCTTACCTGTGCCACTGTCGGCTTTTGCAAGAATGTATATACCTGTTCGTCCTCTCCAACCACGTACACGCCGTGATGACTTCCCGTCTCCGCGTCGAGGCGCATGGCCACACCGGTCGCACCAGGCCGATCCCACTTTATCTGTTGTGCATCAAACTTGAGCACGACATCGCCTGCGGCGATCAGCAGGCCATTGGGAATGCGTTCCGCCCACGGTGCCGACAAAGTCATGGTTTCGTCGAAGACTGTCGTTGTCGCTCGCGGATTGGTTTGAGAAGGTAATACTCCGAACAGCTTACCGATTGGCGAGTATTGCGGCAAACGCCGAGAATCGCCTCCAGAATGAATAAGCAGAGCGCGATGGTGCTGTCACCACTCGCGATCTTTTCCGAGGACGCCAAGGGCGTTGATCGTCGCGCTGCCGCTTCCTACTCGCCGATCACCGGGATCGGGCACGACGAGAAATTGCGTTCCTTCCGGCAACATACCAGTTGCTCGACGGCGCTCTATCTCACCACGATAAAGCTCCGCCTGCCGTTCTGACGACGCCGTGATAATTACTACGCCCCAGGATCTCACTTTGCCCGCTGACTATTTCGAAGCGATGTACCAGTCGATTGTTTTGCGAAGACCAACCTCAAATGGAGTCGCAGCCTTGAAGCCGAACTCCTTTTCTGCCTTGCTCACAGCCAGGCAACGGCGTGGCTGCCCGTTCGGCTGGCTGGTGTCCCACACAATGTTTCCTTTGAATCCGGTCATCGCTGCAATCATGACGGCAAGATCGCGAATGGAAATTTCCATGCCGCTGCCAAGATTTACCGGCTCGGATTTGTCGTATTCTTCAGTCGCGAGAACTATCCCATCGACCGCATCTTCAACGTAAAGAAATTCGCGCGTTGGTGAGCCGTCGCCCCAAAGCACAATTTCTTCCCTGCCGGCTACCATCGCTTCGACACACTTGCGAATGAGCGCAGGAATCACATGGGAAGATTGCAGATCGAAATTGTCGCGAGGCCCATACAGGTTTACAGGAAGGAGAAACACAGCGTTCATTCCGTACTGCTCCCGGTACGCCTGGCACTGCACGAGCATCATCTTCTTCGCAAGTCCATACGGTGCATTCGTCTCTTCCGGGTAACCGTTCCATAGATCTTCCTCGTGGAATGGAACTGGCGTGAACTTGGGATAGGCGCAGATGGTGCCGAGCACTACAGTTTTTTCAACGTTGTGACGGCGCGCGCTCTCAATGAGTTGAATGCCCATGATGGCGTTTTCGTAAAAGAAACGTCCTGGATTGGCGCGGTTCGCACCGATACCGCCGACGACGGCAGCTCCGTGGATAAGCACTTCAGGCCGATACTTTACGAAGAGGCGTTCAACTGCGTCGTTATTGGTGAGATCAAATTCCTTGTGTGAGGGAGCGAAAACGTTGCCGCAGCCCGAGCCCTTGAGTCGCTCAACGAGGTGGCTGCCGAGAAATCCTGATCCTCCGGTGATGACGACTCTTTTATTCTGGAGGTCCGTCATGCGTGCCCGCCTTCAACCATCGCGGCCAGACGCATTGCCTCAGTGCCGCCTTTGCGAAGTGCTTCCAACTTTTTCACGTCTGCTTCGACCATGAGATGGACAAGCTTCTTGAACGTCACGGCCGGTTCCCAGCCGAGGACCTTCTGCGCCTTTGACGGATCGCCGAGGAGGTAATCAACTTCGGCAGGCCTGAAATAGCGAGGGTCGATTTCGACATATTCCTTCCAATCGAGGTCGACGGCGGCAAAAGCGAGCTCGACGAATTCGCGCACGGTGTGAGCTTCCCCGGTGGCGACCACGTAGTCATCCGGCGAGTCCTGCTGCAGCATCAGCCACATGGCGCGCACGTAGTCCGGCGCGTATCCCCAGTCGCGCCGCGCATCCAGATTGCCTAGGAAAAGTTTCTTCTGCACTCCCAGCTTGATGTGTGCGACGGCCCGTGTGATTTTGCGCGTGACGAAGGTCTCGCCTCGCCGCGGGGATTCATGATTGAACAGGATGCCGCTCGACGCATGAATCCCGTAGCTCTCGCGATAGTTCACAGTGATGTTGTGCCCGAAGACTTTGGCACACGCGTAGGGACTGCGCGGATGAAACATCGTCTGCTCATTTTGCGGCGGCGGCGCGCTGCCGAACATCTCGCTTGACGATGCCTGATAAAAGCGGCTCTTTACGCCGGTAAGCCTCATGGCTTGAAGTAGCCTCAGCGTGCCCGTCGCCACTACGTCGGCTGTAAATTCCGGTACGTCAAAACTCACCTTGACGTGGCTTTGCGCGCCTAGATTGTAGACTTCATCCGGCTCCAGATCATGCAGAAGCGAGGAGAGCGAGCTACCGTCCGTGAGATCGGCGTAATGAAGAAAGAACCTGTTGCCAGTCTCGTGAAAATCACGGAATATGTGATCGACGCGGTCAGTGTTAAAGCTGGATGCACGCCGTTTGAGGCCATGAACTTCATAGCCCTTCTCTAGCAGAAGCTCTGTGAGATACGAGCCATCCTGGCCGGTGCAACCGGTAATGAGGGCTTTTTTCATTTTTGGATAATTCCTCCGCTTAGTATCTTGATGAGTTTATCGCTGCGGTGTCTCATGTGCTATGGACTCAGCGACTTCGAGAACTCTTCCAGCGATCACATGGTAGTTGAAACAGGCATTGAAACATTTCAGACTTCGGTCGCGAAGCTTTGCACGTTCTGATTCAGTTAATAATAACCATTGATTTAAGACGGATTGGGTACTTTCAATCGAATCGTCACAGATCAATCCAGCCTTATAGCTCTCGATTTCGCGCCAGATATTTACCTTGTTTGAAATAATTACTGGAAGTTTGCAGGCCAGTGCTTCGGCGACAACAATCCCAAAGTTCTCCTGATGCGAAGGAAGGACAAACACCTCTGAAGCGGCGAGCGCCCCCCACTTTAGTGAGCCAGTGATCATCCCGGTCCAGGTGATTTTGTTTGCAACACCGAGCCGTTCAGCCAATGCCTGAAGTACCACCTGCTGTCCCACCTGGTCGGGCCCGGCAATAACAAGTTCCCAATCAGGATGGCTCGCAAGACTCTTCGAAAATGCCTCAATCAGGATGTCGAGCCCTTTCTTCGGGTGCAGCCTCCCCATCGAGATAGCAACCCGTTTCCCGCGAAGATGAGGCCACCTGTTGATAAACTCTTCAGACGCTGTGGCTAGATCGATATCCGGACCGAAGATGCCAAAACTCATCACCTTCTCGCGCACGCGATATCCACTGAAAGATTGACGGGCCAGAAGTTTTTCTTCTTCGCATGTGAACAAGACGGCATTGGCATTGTTCATAATGTCCTTCAGAAACATATGCCAGTAGAACGCTTTCTTAAGGTGCTTGAGCGGAAACGCAGTTTTGAAATACGGATCCAACATTCCATGAGTGAAGATAGCGTAGGGCTTATTGACTTTCTTGAGAGCCTGATAGGCGCCCAGAACATTGTATTGCCAAATACAGTTGAGCAAGACCAAATCGTAGACGCCCACATGTTCTTTAAGCCAGGTCGCAGCGTGTGGACTATATCCGTAAACTCCCTTGCTGGGCCCAAGACCGAAGACCTTCGCCGGGAAATTGTATTCTTCAACAGCTTCCGGCAGATCGAGCGTAGCTACATCAACTTCGTGACCGCCGGAGCGATAAATATGAGAGAGGTGCCTGAGCGCCTCCGCGGGACCGCCAGAGGCCGGATCGATAGAATGAATAACTTGCAGAATCCTCAATGAGGTTCCTTTGAAGCGGGGCGGACTCGAATGATTTTAAGGGGATTTCCTGCACAAATCATTTCAGCGGGCACGTCTTTTAAAACAACACTTGCCGAGCCAATGATCGCGCCGCGCCCAATGGTGACGCCTGGGCCAACGAATACGCGCGCTGCAACCCACGACTCCGACTCAACGCGAATGGGCACTGCGTAGAGATCGAAGGTGGTTTGGGTGTAGTCATGCGAGCCCGTACATAAGTACGAATGCTGCGAGACAACAGCATGGTCACCGATCGTGATTTCCCCAAGGGTGTAGAGCGTGACTTGGTCGCCAATCCAGCTACAATCGCCGATAGTGAGTTTCCACGGATACGTTACACTCACCGACGGCCTGATAAGAACTCCCTTGCCTATCTTTGCGCCGAAGGCACGCAGCAGAAATCTTCGCCAGCTATACATGAACTGCGGAGAAGTGTGGAAGAAGAGCGACTGGATGATCCACCAGAATTGAACAAACCATGCTGGGCGTCCTCGAAATCCATCCGACATTCGCGCGGTTGAAAGATCCTGATATTTCCCGGCCATGGCTTGCGCAGACTCCGCGCTCATCGAGGTGCAATTCCTTTTGCTGCGTTCTTCCAGAGGGCCGAATACGAATCAAAGAGAGTGTCGACCCATCGACTTGGCGAGTACTGCTGCGACATCTGAAAGCTCGCTCGCGACATTGCATCAAGCCGCGCATCGCTCATGTTGCTAATGCGCAGCATCAAACTGGCGAGGCTCTCCGCATCGCCGCTCCCGAAGATAAAGCCGTTGTAATTAGGCTGGACCAGGTGCACCGCCGCACCTACCTGTTCTGACGCGATCACGGGCAGACCCGCTGAAGTAGCTTCATGAACCACAATCGACCACTGTTCAAAATCACTTGATAGGATGAAGCACCCCGCGGAGATTAATTTCGCCGGCATATGCTCCGGTTGGACAAATTCTTCTACCCGGACTCCTTCTCGGCCTTCGAGTATGGCGCGCATTGGGCCAGCCCCGCAACACAATAACGGCCACGGATTCGAGTTACCTTTCCTATAGATCTCGTAAGCCTTCACGAGCGTATCCAATCCCTTTTCAGGAGCAAACCTTCCTACGTAGAGAAAAGAGTGCGGCAAGGAAGAGCCCTCTTTTACTCGTTGCAGGTAAGCTTCCGCAATAGGACGTTGGTCACAGGAAAGACTTCCGCGCATGATGACCTCGGGCGCAAATCCCAATTTCTCTGCGAACACAGCCTGTCGTTCGCCCGGCAACCATACTGCGTCCGCCAATGGGCGCACGTAAAATGGGGCAATCCAGGTGCCAAAACGTTGTTTGAGAGTTCCGCGCCAACAGTTATCCATGCCCATAATGCGAAACGCCTTTCCGGCGAGACTTTTTGCGACAGCGCGATACACGGGCTTATTCCACGAGGCGAAAATGAGTATGTCGGGCTGAAACTCTTCCAACTGCCCCTGTAAATTGCTGAGATCATCACCGTTGCGCCAGGCAATACGGGTCTTGATCCACGAAAATTGACGCTCATCAAAAGGCGAACTATCTGTAAAAGCTTCATGGCAAACAAAAAGCTCGGTACCATCTCGGCCGGCAAGTTCTTTCAGGCAAGCATTGTAATAACCAGAAAAAATATTCCAGAGAAATGCTACTTTCATCTTCCTCTCCATTCAATTAGAGCTCCAGGCAATGCGAAAGCCTGAGATATAAGACCTTCCAGCCGATAACACCATCTCCAAATCTCATCAATTGACCTCCAGTCGTGCCCTTGGATTTCTTTGAAAATGCGCCTGCAATCTCTCTGATACGCTTCCTCCACCCGACCGGTACCGGAGATCGAAGCGTTATGGATTCGAAAGGCAGATAGATCGGAATCGATATAACCGACCTTGGCACCCTGCTTGATCATCTGCACGAATAGTTCCCCGTCCCAGCAAGTGCGATTCTCTGTATTAAATCTGGGAGAACGGAGGAATTCCTCTCGGCGGAAAAACGTGGATTGCTGTAACCAGCGCGTGCCGCCATACAAATAGCGCCGCACAGTAAAATCCCGAGCCTTAATGCTGGTAAGCAGCTTTCCCTCCCCGTCGATTTTGTGGCCATTGCCCATTGCGAAGCCGCACTCAGGATTTTGCTGAAAGAAATCCGCCACCTTCTGCAGCGACCCAGGCATTAGCAGATCGTCCGAGTTCAGGAAGCCAAACACATCTCCGTTCGCGACCGCAAATCCTTTATTCAATCCGTCGGCTGCGCCCCGATCCGGCTCCAGAATAACGTGAACTAGTTTCCCTGCGTAGCTCTGGATCAGTTCACGGCTACCATCGGTCGAACCTGGATCGACGACTATATATTCCAAGTCGTTATAACCCTGGTCCAGCACGGAATCCATCGCTTCCTTAAGAAAGGCGCGCTGATTGAATGACACAGTTACGATACTTATCTTCATGCGACTGTTAGGATCCGCGCTAGTTCAGCAATGACTGGAATGAGTGGCCTCATTGCTAACAACCTTGTAAGAGGGAGTTACTCGCCGTGAGACAGTGCCGGCTTGAGCACTCTCCTGATGCTATCTGCTTTCGCCTGCACCGCACTTCGCAACGACATTTCATAGTAAGTGAAGATTAGTAACAAGAAATACGGTACTTGATTCCGCCTGTCGAGACCAAAAGGTGAAAACAAGATATCCCATAGAAGTAAAAACCCAAAATAGGCCATCAAAGGTAACAATCCTGCGGTCACCGGGTAGATCCTTGCCAACGACTTAACTATCAACAACCAAACCCAACCCCAGAACACCGCCCCCAGAACCCCCGCATAAACCCATGCGCCTAACAGGAAAGAATGCGTGGGAATTAAACCCTCCTTGAGTTCTTCGGGAGATAGATCCAGCGCTCCCTTGTAACTAAGTAGCAGCATCGCTTCCCGTCCAGCTATCAAATAAGTTGGATCCTTTGCCCAAGAACCGTGCCCCAGAATCGGCGAGTCAATAATGGCAGGGATTGTTGAAAACAGTTCTGAACGCCCGCCGAGCAGCAAACCATATTTTCCGCTCGATTGCTCCTCGTACTTAACTCTTGCGTCTTCGCCGAGGTTCCCGGAGCTGGCTGCGTACTGATATACCTCGAATAAGCCGGAACCGGCCAGCGCAAGCGAAATGGCCAAGGAAACTTTCAGGCTAGTCTTCAACTTCGCTCCAGTTTCAGCCCTGATGCGCACAAAGTGAGCGACGACGAGGTAGAGAGCAGCCGTCAGACAAATCCCGCCCAAGGCGCGCGCCCCGAGCAAAATATTGATGAGGCCCATTGCCGCGATCAGAGCTATCCGCCAATTTTCCCGGCATTTCCGGTGGGATGCTAGAAGGACAACTGACAATGTGGCGGGAAATGCATATCCAAATTTCCAGGGATCTGGAGGGTCATCCGAATTGAAATTGTGAAGAAGATAAGTAATGGCCATCGAAGGCACCAAACCCCATCCATAAAGCAAAAACCGGCGCAGACGACCGTAAAGTAGAACATAAAGCGTGACAAAGTTAATCAAAGTCAAGAAAATGTTGCTCCAGCCACGCGCATAATCTGCAAATGGAGAATGCCTTACTAAGTCCGTCACAATTTGCGATGCTAACCAAAACAAGCCGAGGATCAGGACCTTTTTAACAATAGGAGATTTGATCCTGATTCTTCCGCGAACAGCTAGATAGAGGAAGGCGCAGATCAGGCAAATATCCGTACCATTCAGAACTCCAATGATATTTACTTGAACAAATCCCAAAAATGGAATGAGGAAGACCAGATAGTCCGTCATTGTAAGGCCGCTGGTGCGCCTTTGCCGCAGGTCATTACTCATTGCTAAGGCCTTGGTCACCATAACATCCGTCACAGCGCTCTCGCGATGACCAGAACATATTCTGTGCGTTAGTTGAGTTGCGCTGCCAGAAGTTCCAATCGGGCAGAAACTATATTCATTCTTAGTAATTGGCAAAAGACACGCTTGGCTGCCAAAGCAAAATAATCCCCTTAACTTCAAGTACTGGATTCTGGCATCAAAGTGCATTTATCAGCGAGCAGTTCTGTGTATAGAATTGCCAGATTGTCACCATAGTGGCTTTGCCGGTATTTTGCGCGCACGAGTTCAGCGTTGCGACGCCCAACGTCGGCAACCAAAGCAGGATTGTTGATGGCGCTCTTAATTGCTGCGGCAAGTGCAGCAGCGTCGCCAGGCGGGACAACCTGACCGTGAATTCCGTCTTCAACGATCGAGCCTGTGTTTGGCGTGGTGATTACGTAACATCCACTCGCAAGTGCTTCAAATACGACCCTGGCAGAGCCTTCTGCGAGAGACGGGAAAACAAATATGTTGGCGCGCGACATAGCCGATGCAAGTTCCGACCGTGATAAGAGGCCAAGATGATTAACGCGCGGATTTTCTAAAAACGATTGAATGCCTTTCACCGAAGCAGAATTCAGTCCGCCGGCGATTTCCAACTGCCACGACAGATCATTGAGGTGCCCGAAGGCTTCAATCAGAGTCTCAGCGCCCTTACGCTTTTCAAAGAGCCCCGCAAAAAGTAAACGTGGTTCGCCGCTTCGCGCCGTTCGCTCAGGTATCTTTACCAGGAACGAATCGTCCACGCCGAGGTAGATGACGTGTACAGGAGCGCGAACAGCTCCAATGTGAACAAAGGTCTCCTTGACGAATTGAGAATTTACCAAGACGGCATCGGCCTGTTCGATATCGTGAAGGATATATTCATTGAACAGGCTCATTGTCATTTGCTCCTGTCGCGAAGGCAATCTCCCCATATTATTGACCAGCGTATCGATTGTGGCTGGATGAGCAATCGAGTGGTCGCAGAGGGCGACCATTCCAAGTCGCTTTGCGACCTGAACTGACTGCCCACCGAATCCTGCCCTGTAGTGATAGATTCGCGCCCCACAGGTAGCAGCGCGCTCGACATACTTTTTGGATAAATGACCGTAAAGTTTTAATGCGTCCACGGGCACAGAGTTGGAGTGAAATGCCGCGCCTAGAACAAAGAGCGCCTCCGGAGAAAAAAGCGCGTGCACACGCTTGTCGGCAATCTGTTCCTGCCGTCCCTTCAGTTGCATTGCCTTCGGATTGCTGCGAAGAATCGGGGCATCCAGTATCTTGCGAATCGCCGCGTTGGGATATGCGCCTGTGATGAATCCAGACAACGTTCCTCTTCTGTCGGCTTCCGCAGCAGCGACGGACAAGTGAAACTTCCAGAATCCGTTGGATATCAAAATCATGGTTATGAAGGAACGCCGATTACTCAGCGATCGGTAAGTTCCGGGTTCTGCCCATGATCGAGGGGGCGCGAAACATTGCACGTAAGAACTCGCCACGCGTGTCGTGAAGGATGGTGAGCGAATTGCTCAAGACATAGGCAATCATCGCGATATCAACCGCAAGAAGACTCAGCGCCACTCCAGGCAATCCAATCCACCGAATCATGAAATATGCCATGGGGATGGAAGCGGCAGTCGATACTATATAAACCAAGGCTTGGCGACTGTGACGATTGCACGAGATCGGAACAACGGACGAGGCATACCAGAATGCATTTGCGAGGACCTCTAGCAATAGCAGATAGTAAAGCGTTTGATCCATCACTACTTTGTGGTGGGTCCAGATGTCATAAATGAATTTTCCGAACAAGGCCAGAAACGATGCAGCGGCAAGAGATATTCCAAGTGAGGCCTGACATGCGCAACGATGCAGATTGCGCGCGAGCATATAATCTCCAACGCCAATGGCGGCTGACATTTCAGCCCACACGCTGTTAATAACTGTATCCACCAACTGGTATACGAACCTCGTGAGGGTTCGGCATGTGGAATAAATAACTACGGCAACAGGGCCTAGAGTGGATCCGATAATGACCGTCATGCCTTGCAGGATGAATGCATTTCCGGCAGGAAACGCAAGGTAAGCGACTCCGGGCGCGAACAATTTGCGTATGACTTGAAAGCGTGCATGTTGATAGCCGTAGTGCAACCACGGGCTTTTTCGCCGGAGCGCCAGCTGACCGGCGCGATTTCCGATCAGGCGGAATACAACAAGGGTGAGGGCCACTCCAACAGGCGATGCATGAAGCGCAACCGCGACAGCCGCGGAAGCATTGGTGACCAGCATGATGATGCTGCCGATCAGTTGCCCCAAAGCGTAGTTGCCGTCGCAACGGAATCCAGCAGCCATAACTGTCCATTGCATGTCGAGCAGCACATAGAAACACAAGATGCACAGGGTCGTGATTACCTGTCCTCTAGTTATAGTCGCGAGCCTAAGCCATCTTTCGATTGGCAGCGACCAAATCCCCAAAGCTACAACTGTTGTGAATGACAGAGAAACAATTGTGGTGAGAAGCCAGGTACTTTGAAACACTTCGAGAGCAGAGTCTCTTTCTCCGCGGGCGATCAGCATGGTCATCTCGTTGCCCGCCACGCTGCCAATACCGAAATCCGTTAGACCGAAGTAGACAGGAAGAGCGCTAAGCACCAACCATTCCCCGTAAAGGCTCGGGCCCCAGAAATGCAGAAACACCGGTACGTAAACGAGCTGAATTATAGCCGTAAGTATTGGACCAAGGCTCGTTGCACCTAATGCGTGTAATAACCGTCGTTTCAGTGAGTAACCCATAATTGAATAGCGGTCGGGCGAGAAGACGTTGAAGGTTTCGGGGCTAGGATGCTTGTTAACCAGGTTGTCTTTGGGAGAATGGGTACGAATTAACTCGGACTGACGGACTTCTTCTTAAATATTCTCGAGTAGAGTAACTTCGGCAAGGCTTCTGTATCCATCTCTTCCCAGATTGCCCGCCCGAATACAACAATGCACGACAGGACGAACGAAAGAAAGGTCACTATCAACACGAATATTGCTCGTTTCGGCCCGGATTTTCGAACGGGCACGTCGGCGGTGTCCAAAACCCGGATGGTTGGAATTTCTTTGGCTTCCTGGACTCTTGCCATTTCGTATTGCTTGGTGAGTGTTTCCCACACAGCTTCATCTACGCGGACTTTGCGATCCAGATCGTAATAAGTAAGTCCGAGTGCGGGTAAGTCGCCCATTGAAGGATAGGAAAATCCATCTGGCTTGTTGGTGGAAGTGGCTACTTTCGATATTCCACCAAGCGCCTTAAACTGACGCTCTAACTCGGCGTTACGCGCTTCTACGACTTTCACTCTATAATTATCTTCAGAGTATGTCTGCTTCAGTGCAGCTAACTGGCTTTGTCCTTCTGCCAGTAAACTCTGGATTCTGAGGCTCGCATCCATCATCGATTTTGCCTGAGTCGGTATGTCGATGGTCTTGTTCTTTGTGGAGAACTGGCTGAGCGCGATCGATGATTCATCGAGGTCGTGCTTGACATCCTTAAGGCGTTCTTCAAGGAAGATTCGCTCTCGACGCGCGGCGGAAGTGGAATTTTCCGTCATGACACGATTCAGCTCAGCGGCGTAACCATTTGCAAGTTTGCAGGCGAATTCAGGGTTTTTATCGACAACTGAGATCGTAATAATTCCGCTTTTTCGATCTTGATTGATTGTCGTGCTGCGCCCAAGCGCCCTGCCCGCATCTTCGATCGTACGGGCCTTGTAGTAATGAGTGAGATCGTATCGCGCGACCATTGCATCGCGAACCGTTCTGCTCACAAGGATGCTGGTAAGCAATTCGCCAGGAGTGGAAAGTCCCAGCGCTTCGCCACCGATACTCTCAACGGCGCTGGAACCAGAGAGCATGCTTAGCATTGAAGAATACGGAGATGAGTTATCCGGCGGCATCAGGCTCGTAGTCGAAGTGTAGTAATTCTGAAGCGAAAGTGCGAACGCGACAGAAAGTATGATGCCGGCCCCGATGATAGTCAGCGCTAGAACACGTCTCTTCCAGTACAACTGGAGGAAGTGGAGAATCTGCTCGACTGTCTGTTCGGATGTTGTTCCACTGCTTTCGGCAGTCTCATCGTCGACTACCCCATTCCAGATCGAAGTTTCAACATCTGACTGTTTTGATTCGTCCATTTGAAAGTCTCACTATCAGGGAAGAATTCCGTTTGAGTTGGCGTGCACTCGATTGGTGATAGCGGTTTGGGACTGCTAAATCACTCCAGATACCGCTAGAGGCAAGGCTGCTGCCGACATAATCTGCGCAGTACCCAGAATGTTCTGCCATACCAAGGATCCGCCTACGATCTTTTCCGGAACAAAGATTGTGTCTCCTGGCCGCATTCGAACGCCCATGAGGCCACTGCTGAACAATCCCGTCCCTCGCGGAACGACCGATCCATCGGCGCGAAGCACGTAAATCTCTTTCATATTTGCTCCAGACGTAGCGCCGCCGGACCTTTTCAGATACCAACCTAGTTTTTTCCCAGGAACATAGCTGATGGCCACGGGGTTGTAGACCTGGCCATTCACTGATACAAAGTTAGGACGTTTTGGAATGACCAGAGTGTCATTAGCTCGCAATTCAATATCAGCGGAAGTATTTTCCCAGCTACTAATGTCAGAAGAAATCCGAATGACGAGTCGACCACTGGCTGGACGGGCGCGGAGGTTTCTCAAAATTTCCGCGCGCTGAGCGGTCAGTGAATCTTGCGCTGTGGACTGGCTTGAGTTCGTGGAAAGGCCAGCTCCTTTTACGTTGAGTGGTGTTTCCTCAATCCGCTGAATCATCTGTTGACGTGCCTGTTCGCCCAATTCGCGAACCCTAACTCGTTCCAGGATGGCAGCATACGGGTAGGCATCGCTGCTAAAACCACCCGCTCGCTTTATGACCGTGCTGAGTCGTTCGCCTTCGACAATTCCGTAACTGCCCGGATGCATTACCTCTCCGGATAGTGTGATCGACGCTCCGATGTCTTGCCATCCTGCTAACCGGCGAACGCTAACCACATCGCCTGATTTCAATGGGGCGTCCGCGGTCTTGTCTCCATCAAGCGCTTTTTCTATGGCGATGCTACTGTGATCGATTACCACCTTCCGCCCATCCTGGATGGTATAACTCGCGAGGTCTGCTTCCTGGCGGAACGCGCTGCGCCGGAAACCGCCGGCCAATTTCACCAACCCGGCAACGGTCATGCCCTGCGACATCGGATAGCTTCCGGGACGAAGGACTTCACCCTGGATAGAGACCGTCGGCGAATCCGCCTCATACCGTCCATAAACACGGATTACATCAAGCGGCCGCAGCGGAATCGAGTCGTTCCCTACAAGCACATCGCGTAGATTGAAGCTGATGGTCGTGGGTCTGTAATCAGGCGCTTGAAGACGAATCAGTTCTGCATGATCAGACGGTTCCGGAAGTAAATCTTGATACGAATGCAGTAGATCGGCGACGGTCATGCCTTCGCGGTACGGGAATTTACCGGGGTGAAATACATGCCCTTGAAGGTAGACAGCCTGGGAGTTGTAAGGGAGTATCTGTGAAATGACGACGTCATCTCCGTCTTTCACTTTGAAGCCGGCGAGTTTGGCGTGCAACTCGGCTTGATCATCAGGAAGCTGGAGATCGAACATAGAGCGGCTTTGGTGGGCGTCAATTCGCTCGACTTTCAACTGTTTTAAATTGGCGGAAACAAGAACGCCGCCGGCGAGATCCAGAACCTGATCCAGTCCCTGCTCGCCGTTCAACTCATAAATTGCGGGACGATGGACCATGCCTTCAATCGAAACCTGCGGTCCTGCCGGAGGGACAAGGATGGTGTCGCCAGGCAAAATCCTGTCATCGTCAGAACGTACTCCGCGTAGCAGGAAATCATAGAGATCTACTTCCCTAACGAGTTCCTTGCCCCTGTAGTGGCGGAGGATTCTCAAAGACCCACGATTGGTTGGGCCTCCAGCCTCATATAGTGCGCTCAAGGGAGTTGATAACGAACTCACATCGTATGCACCGGGCCGCTGCACGTCGCCGACAACGTAAACGCGTACCGTCCGAACCCGGCCCAGCGATATCTCAACACGCTCTTTTTGAAACTGCGTATTGAGAACCTTCTCCATTGCGGATTGAGCTTCGCCAATCGTCATTCCACTGATCATAAGTGGGCCCACTTCAGGCAGTTGGACCTGCCCCTGACGATCGATAGTTCGGCTAATCCTGTCAGTTCTGCTACCCCATAGGTTCAACATGAGAGTATCGCCAGATCCGAGCACATAATCTGTTCCGGCAGGCAAATCCAGAGGAAGTTCGTTTGCGTTCCCCGTGCCGATAAGGAATGCATCGCTGCCGAATCTGCGAAGCTTGGGCTGCGTGGAGGGAAACTGGGCATAAAGATCTGACAGAGATGGGAGGTTGGTATAAGGACTCACACGAGGCCGAGCTTGAGGATTGTCAGGATTTTCGTATGGCTGGTTCGGAGAGTTCTCTTGACGATTTCCCCGAGCAGCCGAACGAGTTCCATTCCCTTTGGCAGTAGTCGCTGTCGACTGATTGATGCTGTAACCTCGTGAACTTAACGCTGAGGTTGCAATGGCTCGTACGCTCTCACTTCGACGAATACTTTCAAATAGAGAATCGTCATTAATCGAGGATGGATCGGCGCCCGTCTGCTGCGCTACCTGCTCCTTGACGTTTGCCATGAGGGTTGGTTCCTGCCGGAGAATGCTGATGATCTGCTCCGACGACATCGATTGAGAGCCCGCTGTCGACCTGGCCTCGCTCCCCTGCGCCGACTGCGCCTGCGAATCGTTCTGCGCCTGCTGATCGTTCTGCGCCTGCGAATCGTTCTGCTCCTGCGAATTCACTCCCGTCGACTCCGGGTTTGCCGTCGCACTTCCCGTGTCCGGATTAGCCGACTGGGCTGGAGGCGGCGCGGAAGCTTGAGAATTTTGTGCCACAGCGCCCAAAGGAAATAAGGCAAACCCAAGGCCGAGCAATATACCGCAGACGCGGTTCCGCCATGATCCGGAGACTGAATTCCACGAGCAATGATGCATATTTGTGTTCATCCTTTGCAGTCTTTGGGGTTCGCTTCTCTTGCAACCTGCGGGTATAACTCCGCGAGTGGTTGCAGGTTCTCGCCCTTTCTGGTCAATCAAGGCCAACGAAAACTTCTGGATACAGATCATCGGATCTCCCCTACTTTGGAGTGCATGATCTGTGCTTCCAATCGCTCGACCTTCTTCTCAAGGTCTTTCATTCCGGCCAGAACCTCTTCAAGATTGCCGGTAGATCCATCGGGGTGAGTGCGCTTCAATACTGAGCGCATGGCATCGCGTGTCAAATCGGAAACACTTCGCGCGCCCGTGAGCAGGCACACATGCCTGAGCGCCGCATATTCCTCTTCTGACAAACGCACGCTGATCATGCGGGAACGACGTCTGATTTCAGTCATAACTGGTGTTTACTCCTGGCAGGGTGCCGGAGATGCTCCTTAGCCGACAGGGCTTTGGATTATGGAATCCAGGTGGGGAACCTCATTCAAGGGGGCGATACTTCAGAGCATCGAGGCTATTTGGGGGCGGGCTTCGCCCCCTTCGGTCCCATGGGAATTAGGGGAACCCGACAAACACAGTCATCGGAACACTTGTCACTTGCTCCGTTTAGAGCAGTCAATGCCCGGCTAGAATCCTGTTAACTGATTCGCTTAAAAATAGCATGGTGGGCCCATGCAAGCAAGGAAAATGAAGGACAGATGCTTGACAAATTTGGCACCTGCTAATCCATATATCTAATTTATTTTCAATATATTATTGAATGAATGGTATTTTGCAACGCCTGGATGTATGACAATCGCCTCACGCTGAATGTGAATAACAGGGCAAAAACTAACTATACGCTTTACCTGTTCTAACACCGCAGTCGGTCCCGCGGGGCGGACTTCGGCGCTTGCATTAGTCTGGTGGCAGTAATCATGTGGAATTGATTTGGCGCACAAGCAGAAACTGGACTATCCGTAACCGTGTTAAAGTGCCCTCAGGAGCGGGAATTGCTAGTCAGAAAAGCAGTTATCACAGCCGCAGCAAAGTCTCAGCGAACGTTACCTCTGCAAACGCTCATCGATGGAGATGGAAACGAAAAATCTCTTCTCCAGATCCTGATCGAGCAGTCACTTGCCGCTGGAGTTGAGAACATCTCGGTCGTCGTGTTCCCGGGAGACGAACAGTCCTACACACAAGGCGCGGGGACCTATGCCAGCTCAGTAACGTTCATTCCTCAGGACCAGCCCCGAGGATATGGGCATGCTATTCACTGCGCACGCTCGTTCACAAAAGACGATCCATTCCTTCACATTGTTGGCGACCATCTTTATGTTAATTCCAGGGACACCTCTTCTGCGCTTCGCATGGTCCAGCTTGCGCAGCAGGAACGTTGTTCGGTGAGCGGTGTTCGCCTCACACGAGAGAGCCTCCTTTCTCGCTTTGGCACTGTGGGTGGACGCCGGATTTCACAACAAAGCAATGTATATCGAGTAGACACGGTGGTTGAAAAGCCGACGCCAACCGAGGCAGAACAAAGTCTGCTGGTTTCAGGCGTTCGCTCCGGCTACTATCTCTGCTTCAGCGGCATCCACGTGCTGACGCCGGCAGTGATGGAAATTCTTGACCGCAAACTTGCAGAAGATGCAGCAACGCGAGTCACACTGGTTGATGCGTTGGCCGTTCTTGCACGCCAGAAACAGTATCTGGCTATCGAAGACGATGGGCGGCGCTACGATCTAGGCGCTCCGTACGGGTTGTTAATTGCGCAACTTGCACTGGCGCTGAGTGGTCGCAATCGCGCGGAAGTGCTTACGCAAATCATGGAACTGCTCGTTGACCGAGAGCTCGATGGCAATGGAAGAGGCGAAGGACTGTGAGCCGCCTGCTTCAAATCATTACCAGCAGTGGCGAACAACGAGACATATCGCTGGACTCAGTTTGCGAAAATGCCACCCTGGATGAGCTGACTGAAGAGTGCTGCACGCTCGATGACTTTCGCCGCAACTGCGACAATCTTTACGAGCGCGTCCGGGCGCTTTTCTTTCTCTACTCGATTCATCGGTTTCATATCCCGCGGCTTGTTTCTTCAACATCGTCGGCGCAGATCCCTTTCTATGGGTACCAGGACCTGCTGGAACGGCGGTTTGAAGAGGCAATCTCAATCTTCCTTGCGGCGCAGGAGCGGGAGGGCACAAACGCCTCTATTTCAAGCGCACTTGCGGCAGGATATAAAGCACTCGGCTTCCAGACACTCGCCGATCAAGTGCGCCGGAGTGTGCGCGGTGTCCGCGGAAACCAGTGGATGTTCCGTGTTGGGCACGCATTTGATTACCCTCTTCGCATCCATACCGAACTGCTGACTGAGTCGCCAAGCTTTCCAATTCTTTGTGAAGCAACGCCTGTCCGCATGGACTTTACGCACAGCGGTTGGAGCGACATCTTCTTTCTCGGCATGGATTTTCCAGAAGGCGCGCGGGTTCTCAACGCCGCAATCGATCTCGCCGTCTGCGACGAACAGCCCGGAAGCGTGAAGCCCAAGCCACCGGTAGAAGCGTGGTTTCGCATCATCGACGAACCGGTCATTCGCTTGACCAGCATTGATCTGGCCACATCTGCGGATGTCTCTTCCATTGCCGAGGTATTTGACTTCCCTCGCGACTACCTTGGCCTGCTTAAAGCGGGCATTATCGCAAGTGGCATCGTTCCCCCAGGTATTGAAGGAGCGGCTCAGCCGCTTTCCGTTCTCCTTGAGAGGCTAACTGGAAGACCGGGGCACGGCATCGAGATTGTCAGCCGAGTGAACGATATTCCCAAGGGCTCGCGGCTGGCGGTTTCAACCAATTTGCTGTCGTGCATCATTTCTGTCTGCATGCGCGCGACGGGTCAGATTAAGTCATTGACCGGCGCGCTCATTGAAGAGGATCGGCGCCTTGTGGCGGCGCGCGCGATTCTTGGCGAATGGCTGGGCGGGAGCGGCGGAGGATGGCAAGATTCCGGTGGCGTGTGGCCAGGCATCAAGCTTATTCACGGTGTTCTTGCCACGCCCGATGACCCCGAATACGGCATTAGCCGCGGTTGCCTTCTCCCTCGGCACAAGGTCTTCAGTGAAGTAGAAGTTCCGATGCAAGCGCGCGCGGATTTGCAGGATAGCCTGGTACTCGTTCACGGAGGAATGGCGCAGGATGTTGGTCCTATCCTCGAGATGGTGACGGAGAAGTACTTGCTCCGCTCGGAAAAGGAATGGCAGGCGCGCAAGCTTTCCATCGGCATTCTGGAAGAGATTACATCGCAATTGAAACACGACGACATGCGCGGCCTGGGCGGTTCGCTGCGACGCAATTTCGATGGACCGATACAGACGATCATTCCCTGGGCTGGAAATCTCTACACTCAAATGCTCATCGACAGGGCGCGGCGGGAGTTTGGCAATGACTTCTGGGGCTTCTGGATGCTGGGCGGTATGAGCGGCGGCGGCATGGGATTTCTGTTCAACCCAAAGCGAAAGCTCGAAGCGCAATCCCTCATGCAGGGCATCATGAGCGACACCAAGCGCAAATTGGAACGGAGCATTCCGTTTGCCATTGAGCCCGTGGTTTACGACTTTGCCATCAACGAAGTTGGCACGCATGCCAGATTGCTTTCTGGCGATGATGCGCTGATGCCAGCCAACTACTACACTCTGCGGATACCTGGATTAATTCGTACTGAAGTGTCTCGTATGTCGGCATTGCGCCGAGGCGAGTTGGAACGTTTCACTGCAGCCTGCCGCACCAATCCGGAATACGCGGGGATGACCCAGGCGCTGTTTGATCACATGCTGCCCTCTCGCCAGGAAACGGAAAGCAGTGAAAAGGCTTCACTACGCACCTTACTCGAGCAGCACGGATTTGACCGCGCGCAACATGGACAGATTCGACATGATTTATTGTCTGGCCGTATCGGGTTATCGCAGAATCGCCTGCCATCCACGAGTTTGATTGAAGACGCCGATGCAGCGGAAATTAACGGCGCGCATCGATCGATTGGAATGAAGGCTCTCGCCGAAGGTCAGGTTGCCATTGTTTCGCTTGCCGGCGGCATTGGCACACGTTGGACACATGGCGCGGGCGTAGTAAAAGCTCTGAATCCGTTCTGCAAGCTAGGCGGCGAGTACCGCAATTTTATTGAGGTCCATCTTGCCAAGAGCCTTCGCGTTGGACGCGAATTTGACGCCATGCCGCCGCACATTATCACTACGAGTTATTTGACACACGATGCGATTGCCTGCGATTTAGCTGCCAAGAACAATTACGGGTACCCGGGCCCCGTGCTACTTTCTCCTGGACGCAGCATCGGCCTGCGAATGATTCCAACGGTGCGCGACATGCGTTTTGTGTGGGAGGAAACTTCGCAGCAGCTTCTCGATGCGCAGGCGCAAAAGGTGCGAGAGGGCGTGCGGGCAGCGCTCATTCAGTGGGCACAGAGCGCGGGTGAAGCCACAGACTATGTCGACAACCTGCCCATGCAGTGCCTGCATCCCGTGGGACATTGGTACGAGATTGCAAACCTGTTGCGTAATGGAACGCTCGAAAAATTGCTGGTGACTCAACCGCAGTTGAAGTACCTGATGATTCACAATATCGATACCGTCGGCGCCAATGCGGATCCAGCCATCCTTGGCGATCACATCCAAAGCGGCGCCGGCTTGACCGGCGAAGTGATTGCGAGGCATGTTGAAGATCGCGGAGGCGGCCTGGCACGAGTGGATGGCCGCATTCGCCTGGTCGAAGGACTCGCCTTCCCCAACGAGGAGTTGGAGAGCCAATTGCGTTTCTACAACAGCGCAACCTACTGGATTAATATCGACAGCCTGCTTGAGCTCTTCGGTCTTGTACGTGGAGATCTTGCGAAGAACGAGCGGGTGGACAACGCTGTGCGCATGATTTCGGCTCGCATGCCTACTTACATCACTCTCAAGGACGTCAAGAAGCGCTGGGGCAAAGGACAGGAAGATATCTTCCCTGTTACGCAGTTTGAAAAGTTATGGGGAGATGTTACCGCAATGCCAGGACTGACTTGCCGTTTTGTCGCGGTGCCGCGTGCGCGTGGCCAGCAGCTGAAGGAACCTGGACAACTCGACGCGTGGCTGCGCGATGGCAGTGGAGCCTATACTGAATCGCTTTGTGCCTGGCGTGAATCGGCAAGTTGATCAAGTTCGATGGACTATTAATCTTCAGTCAGTCTTGCGCCGGAAGTATTCGATGGTCTTGATCAGCCCTTGCCTGAGATTTGTCTTAGGCTCCCAACCGAGCAAAGCCTTCGCCTTGGCGATGTCCGGGCATCTACGCGTCGGGTCGTCTTCCGGCATCGGCAGATAGCGGAGTTCACTTTTCGATCCGATAAGTTCGAGCACTTCGCGCGCGCATTCCAGAATGGTGAACTCATTCGGATTGCCGATATTCACAGGGAAATGTTCCTCGCTGCGGGAAAGCCTCAAAATTCCTTCAACTAAATCATCGACGTAACAGAAACTGCGGGTCTGATCGCCCTTTCCATAAATCGTCAATGGTTCATTGGCAAGCGCCTGCGCAATGAAGTTTGAAATTACGCGTCCGTCTTCCGGATGAAGTCTTGGGCCGTACGTGTTGAAAATGCGCACCAGGTGAGTATTAGCGCCGCGCGAGCGATGGTACGCCATGACGAGTGCTTCTGCGTAACGCTTTGCCTCGTCATAAACGGAACGTGGACCGACCGGATTCACATTGCCCCAGTAACTTTCGCGTTGAGGATGCTCCAGCGGTTCGCCGTAGCACTCTGATGTAGAAGCATGCAGGTATCCCGCGCTATTGTTAAGCGCGATCTCAAGCGTGTTTTCAACGCCGACAGACCCGGCTCGCAGCGTCTCAATCGCAAGCTCGAGATACTTTGGCGGACTTGCAGGTGAAGCAAAGTTGAAAACATAATCGACTGGACCCGGATCGAACGGCTCGCAAACGTCGCCTTCAAGAAAGTCGAAGCGCGATTCATTGGCAAGATGCGCGATGTTCTCTGGCGACCCGGTTGAGAGATTGTCAAAACCAACCACCGAGTAGCCTTCGCCCAACAGGCGGTCGACCAAATGAGAACCCAGAAAACCGGAGGCGCCGGTGACGAGAACGCGCATGCTCAAAAGAATTAGCTCCAACGCCTGATCTCAGGCTACGAGAGTAAAAGCAAAAACTCACTTGGCAAACTTGCGAGGTTTGCCTTCCTGGGCCAGGTAGTTTGCGGGCCTACCCACGCTCACGTACGTAAAGCCGTGCTCAAGCATCAATTGCGGCTTGTACATATTGCGGCCATCGATGACTATCGGGAAGCGAACTGCGCGATTGAGCATGGCGAGATCGATTTCACCGAACTCTTTCCAGTCGGTCAGGATCAACACTGCATCGGCATCTTGCGCCGCATCAAAAAGGTCGTCGGCGTACATCATGTTCTGAGCAGGCGGCAGCACTTCCTTGGCCCGTTCCATTGCAGCCGGATCGTATGCCGTAACAATTGCGCCAGCTTCCAGCAAACGCTTGATCACATCAATCGCGGGTGACTCGCGAATATCGTCTGTGTTGCCCTTGAAGGCCAGGCCCAGCGCGGCAAGTCGCTTTCCTCGTAAGGTCCATAGCGCCTGCAAAACCTTGTTAAAGAAGATTTCCTTTTGGGTCTCATTGATCTTGCGAATCTCTCGCAGAATCTGAAAATCGACTCCGTACTGCTGGGCCACCTGGTGAAATGCAGCCACATCTTTGGGAAAACACGAACCACCATAACCAAGTCCGGCGCGCAAGAACTTGTGACCAATGCGGCTATCCAGTCCCATACCAGCTGCGATGTCTTCCACATCCGCGTCTACTGCCTCTGCAAGATTCGCTACCGCGTTGATGAATGAGATCTTTAGTGCAAGAAAAGCATTCGATGCGTGCTTGATAATCTCAGCACTCTGCGCTGACGTAACCACGATCTTTGCCGGGCATTCCGCGTTGCAGGGGCCGGATAAAGCTCCTGGCTGCGAGTAGTATGTTCCGCTGGTCAGCGGCTCGTAGATACGCCGCAGAAGTTCGATCGAACGTTCGTTGGGAGCGCCTACAACTATCCGATCGGGGTGGAGAAAATCCTTGATCGCCGTACCTTCGCGCAGGAATTCTGGATTCGACACAACATCGTAGCGGCTCTGGTCCACCCCGTGGCGATAGAGCACGCGGCGAATCCACTCATTTGTGTACACCGGTACCGTGCTCTTTTCCACGATCACTTTGTAGTCTTCGATAGACCGCGCAACTTCAGCGACGACTGCTTCAACATAGGAGAGGTCGGCGGCGCCGCTTGCTCCCTGTGGTGTGCCAACGGCGATGAACAGGGCATCGCATTCGCGGACAGCGGCAGCTAATTCTGTTGTGAACTCCACGCCTCGTCCGCGATGTTTGGCGAGCATCTCCGGCAAATGCTCTTCGAAGATGGGCACGCCACCGTCGCGAAGAAGCTTCACGCGCTCTTCGTCGTTATCGACACAGATAACCCGATGCCCAATTTCAGCAAAACACGCCGCCGCAACAAGGCCGACATAACCTGAACCGATAACACATACCGACACTGAATCAGCCACGCGTCTGTAATTTCTCCTGTACGCCCATGTTATGCCAGCGGTCTCTCTATCTCAAAGTCAAACCTTCGTGATGATTGAGGTTCTGAGTCATGGCCAACCATCCTCCTGACGCCGGCGTTCAACCATGGACGAGAGATCGAATAATTCGCCGGAAATATTGCACCTTCTTATCCGTTCCCGCAGGAGGCCAGATGCTGCGGCAAATGACTGCCCCTCCCGATGGCAGCCTGGTCACGGGCGCTGGTAGATGTGCGCTTCTTCACTTCCAACAGGTCAGGGGCACGGCTCTGAATAGGAGACTGGTTTTGCCGGGAATTCCGCGCGACGAGTGAAGGAACGGGCTCCTGATTCGCTGCCGCAAATTACAGTTCAGGCTACTTTCGAGCGACGAACCGAAATGCGGGTGTGGTTCAGAACCATTATTAAGATTGTCAGTTTAGCTTTCGAAGTCCGATCCACGCCGGGAAGATGCGGGAAAGTGCGTTTTTTGGCTGCCCCCCAGGGAGTCGAACCCCGATATGCCGCTCCAGAGGCGGCTGTCCTACCATTGAACGAGGGGGCAGCAAGCGCAATACAGGTGGATCTTGCGGCCGTATTGACTTGGGCCCCGCATGGCGCCGGACCAAATAAGCCAACTCATTCATGATAAGTGCTATCCCGGTCGGGGTCAAACCGCCGCGGATCGATGCGGACGGCAACAAACTACAGGCCCCGGCACTGCGTTGTTCGTCGCGCAGCCGCGGTTACTCGTCGCGCAGCACTTCAAGCGGACGCAGTCCAAGAATGCGATAACTTGCCAGCCAGCCGGTTGCCGTAGCCAGGATCGAAGTGCCCACCAGCGCTATCGCAGTCGCACCCCATTGGATTACGAAGTCTGCTTCCAGCCGATGCAGCAGAATTCTGGTCAGCAGATTGGCGAACACGACTCCAACTGCTCCGGCCAATAGACCGAGCACGCTGAACTCCACGCTGAAAGTACGAACTATACGCATGCGCGTTGCGCCCAGCGTTTTGAGTACGACTGCTTCCTGCATTCGCCTGAAGCGCGTACTGGCGATACTCGATGCCAGGATCATGAGTCCGGCCAGGATGGAGAAGCCCGCCAGCACTCGCACAACCAGCATGATCTGATCCACCAGGCTTTCAATTCGATCGAGTACATCGGCGATGTTAATGACCGTGACGGTGGGATACGTAGCAAAGAAAGCACGCTCCATGCTGGCCACTTGTTTCGGATCCATGTGAACGCCGCCGTACCACGTTGCCGGAAAGTCCTTTGCTAACCCCGATGGGATAACGAAGGGAACGCGGCTCGACAGGTGCTGGCCGTCTGACTTGTAAATTGCGGTCACCTTGAGCGTGTGGGGCACGCCGCCAAGTTCTAGTTCTACGCTCGATCCAACACCCACGTTGATTCGCTTTGCAACGCCGTCGCCCATAGCCAGTTCCTGCGCATTGGCATCCTTCCACCAAGCGCCTTGCGATATTTTGTCGCCTTCCGGCAGCGAATCATCATAGGTGAGCTGAGCTTGCTCAAGCATGCGGCGAGGGTAATGCTGCCCTTTCATATCTTCAACAGGCTGGCCGTTGATCTTGTTAAAGCGACCTTGCAAGGCCGGCATCAGGTTAAGCGCCTCTGTTACGCCGGGCTGCTGCGCGAAGAAACTCTTGATGCCCGGAACTTCGTCCGAGGTCATATCAACGAGAAAAATGTTCGGCAGTTTTGGCGACGCGGTCACTCGCAATTCACGCAATACCTGCGACTGCATGAGATACACGGCCAGAATGAGCATAACGCCGGTTCCCAGAGCCGCCAGTACCGGCGCAGACTGGTTGCCAGGCCTATAGAGATTTGCCAGCCCATGGCGCAGCGACGATGGAATGCGAAGTCGAACGCGATCGAGCATAAAGCGCACGGCCCACAACGCCAACGATGCCAATGCCAACAGAACCAGGAGTGCAACCGTGAAAACTCCCGCAAACGCCGAGCCCACTTTAGCGGAATCAGAAAGCGCCCATGCGATGCCTCCAAGTAGCGCAATCACTATGACTGCGATGGAGAGTTGCAACCTGCGTGCCCACCATTTTGCGAACCATCCTTGAATACCTTCCGGGCCGGACTCCACTAGCCGACGCAGCACAAGCACGGGGCGGACATTGCGCACATCGAGCAATGGCGGAAGACAAAACAGCAGCGTAGTCAAAAGCCCTGTGCCCAAACCAGCGAGTGCTGACTTCCATGGAAAGTCCAGCGCTACGTGCATCGGCAACAACTTGCCGAATGCGGCGGGCAGCGCGGCCATTACGCCAACGCCCGCAGCAACTCCAAGCAGTCCTCCAGCGAGTCCGAGCCCGAGCGTCTGCAATAAAAAAATACGCAGCAAATCTGCTGATCCGGCGCCCATGGCCTTCAGGATCGCAAGCATGTCCATGCGCTGCTCAAGATGCGCGTGCATGGCCATGGCTACGCCAATTGCGCCCAGCACCATTGCAACCAGGCAGATGAGGCTCAGAATGGCAGTTGCATTATCGAGACCGCGAGTGAGCGCCACATTGCCTTCGCGATAATCCATCACCTCGGCGTCAGGCAGAGCGGCTTCAAGCCGGCTGCGGACCGCTGTGAACTCGGCATCCGCAGTCAGCCCGCGCGCGGCATTGGCCGGAAGCTTTACAAGCAAACGCTCGCCGACGCGACTGCCGAACGCAACCAGGCCTGTTTCAGCAAGAGCGGCTTGCGAAATCATGACGCGGGGCCCAAGGCCCGCTCCCGCCGTAATGCGATCGGGCTCCTGATTTAGCACGGCGGTAATTTTGAAGGTGCGTCCCCCCAGGCGCATCGTCTGTCCGACATGCGCGTTCAGCCTGATCAGAAATTCATCAGCCACAATTGCAGAATCGCCCGCGAGAGCCTGCTGCAAGCTCATCGCAGGCTCAAGCTGCGCCGTACCGTAATAGGGATACTCATCGGGATCGACTGCCTTAAGCGATACCAGCAGCGGCACTGGGTCGGGCGGGACCGAAGCCATGGAGATTGTCTCCGTCACCCACGTGGTGCGAACACGATCTGTGCCGTTCGCGTTGCCACTCTGCTTTACAAAATCCGCAACCTGATTTTGTTCTTCCTGGGTGGGAGGCCTGACCAGGCGCGCACTAAAGTCTCCGGCCATCAGCGACCGCGCTTCAGTCGAAAGCGAATTACGAAAGCTGTCACTGAGCCCGCGCACTCCTACAAGCGCTGCTACACCCACGGCAACAGAGAGCACCACGAATGCAAATTTGCCCGGCGCGGATTTTAAATCGCGCCACGCAATTGCTCCGGCGCGGCTCCAGCTTAACGCGCGATCAGCCATGATGCTCCTCGCGCACAAGCACTGGTTCTGTGCTGTATGGCAGCGTGTCTTCGACAATCACGCCGTCTTTCAACACGATTTTTCTATCGGCGCGGCTCGCCACTTCCGGGTCGTGGGTAACCAGCACGAGAGTCGTACCGGCAATCTTGTTTCGCTCCAGCAGTAAGTCGAGCACCAGTCGGCCATTCGTCGAGTCAAGATTGCCCGTGGGCTCATCTGCCATTACGATCGGCGGCTCTGCCATAAACGCGCGCGCAATTGCCACACGTTGCTGTTCGCCGCCGGAGAGTTGCACAGGATAATGCTCCATGCGTTCCTTCAAGCCCACTTCATCAAGCAGGCGGCGTGCGCGGTCAATTCCATTCCCTTTCACATTCAGCTCGTAGGGCAGGAGCACATTTTCAAGCGCGGTAAGTGTCTGGATCAACTGATAGGACTGGAATACGAATCCGATCTTGCGTCCGCGGACGGCCGCCAGCTCCGATTCAACAAGGTTATGAATCGGTGATCCATCCAACCAGATTTCGCCGGAGCTAGGGGTGTCGAGGCCGGCAAGCAAGCCGAGCAGTGTGCTCTTTCCGCTGCCACTGGCTCCTACAATCGCCACAAACTGCCCCGCAGGAATAGTCAGCGAGATGCCCTTGAGGATCTCCACCCGCCGCGACCCGTTTTGGATCCACTTCATCGCATCCCGAACTTCAATCACCCGCCATCCTCCTGAGGTTCCAGTTGCTATGCACAGCTACACTATGTATGTGGACGTTCGCCGCGCACTTCTCGTTTCAATTTCATTCATGCTGTTCGCCGTCAGGCTTTCTGCCGCGGCTCCAGCGATCATCGTCTGTTATGGCGATAGCATCACCGCCGGTTACGGGCTTGGGGACGGTCAATCCTTTCCCAGTTATTTGGATAAGCTGCTTGATGCCGGCGGCTACTATTACAAAGTAGAAAATAAAGGCACTAGCGGAGCTACCACCAAGGACGCCGTCTCAAACCTGCCAACTGTTCTGCATCTTCACCCAGAAGTTGTCATCGTTGAGTTCGGCGGTAACGATGGACTTCGCGGTTTACCCCTCGAACAAACTCGTCGCAATCTTGACCAGGTGATATCCGCACTTGAGTCCGCCCATATCAAAGTTCTGTTGGCCGGGATCACGTTACCTCCGAACTATGGTCCCGACTACATTCAGCAATTCGATCAGGTGTTCAAAACACTTGCCGGCGAGCATCACATTGCCTTCGTTCCTATGATCTACAAAGACCTGATTCACGTTCCGGGAACCATTCAGCGGGACGGAATACATCCCACCGCTAAAGGCTCCGAGATCATCGCACACACGCTGTTGCCCGCGTTGAAGCCATTGCTGAACAAATGAGGCCGGCTCTGAAATTTTGTGCGTACCACTCCCCTTGTGCTCATCCCATCACAACTACCGGCTGAAAAAGCGTACCGGCAATTCTTTTTGCAATCGCCACCAGGTCCTTTTGCCCGGCAAAAACCTTCACCATCGAAGCCTGTGAAAACTCAGGCAAGTTTGCCTGCGCGCCGTTCCGCAGGCGACCTAACGAATGCATATCCGCCATCACCGCGGGCATTTCAGGCAGCAGAGCGCGAGGATGCATAAAGAGTGCCTCCAATGCATCCGGGTTACCTCTCGCCACCTCGAACTCTTCGAGCGACCTTGCCTGCTCGATGGAAAAACCTCCAGCCTGCGTGCGCCGCAAGCTGCTCAAATGAGCACCGCAACCAAGCCCATGGCCCAGCTCGTGTGCCACTGACCGCACATACCCTCCGGCGCTGATCTGCATGCTGAAGATTGCTTCAGCGCCTTCCATTGCGACGATCTCCAATGAGGCGATACGCACCTTCGCAGTTTTCAGTTCCACCGGTTTGCCTTCTCGGGCAAGCTTGTAGGCCGGAGTGCCTTCGATTTTCTTGGCCGAATAGGGTGGCGGCAGCTGATCCATTTCTCCTTGAAAACGTGCCGCTGCCTGCCGAATTGTATCCAGCGTCAGACTCTGCCCCACCTCGCTCCACATGTCCGGCCCCGCGGGTTTGCCTTCCGCGTCATAAGTATCGGTGGCGAAACCAAATCGAATTGCCCCGGCATAGCTCTTCTCGTCGGAGGAAAAATATTGTGCCAGCCGGGTAAATTTCCCGAGCAGCAGAGGCAATACCCCTGTCGCCATGGGGTCGAGCGTGCCCAGATGCCCTATCGACTTTTCACCGGTGATTTTTCTGAGCCTGTTGACTACGTCATGGCTGGTCATTCCGCCCGGCTTATCAACGATCACTAAACCATTCACGTAAATTATCCGTTTCTCTCCCTAATCTAATGCATTTCCAGAACTTATGCTCTGCATGGAGGGGCGACCCAAACCCATCGTGGCGCTTTTGCGGCGGTTGCCAAGCGCTGCAGACGCTCCTATGCTCAGGAGAGATGCAACTAGTGCTCGCTCAAGTTCGGAAACCGATTCGCGAAATGCGTAAATCGTTGCGCGACTTACCGGAAAACCCGCCACAGAAAGCGGTCCACAACCTGCGAACGCGCTCGCGCCGACTGGAGGCCATCGGCACCGTCTTGCCGACACGCGATAGCGATAAAACCCGTCATCTTCTGAAATCTCTCAGGCCTCTTCGAAAGGCCGCGGGCGAAGTTCGCGACATGGACGTGCTCGAGGCAAAAGTGCAATTCCTTCTGCGCCGCACCCGTAATCAATCGTTTGCCAAGCTGCTTTTGCATCTTCAGAAAGTGCGCGAGGAAAGTGCGCAACAGCTAGTCAAGGACTTCTCAGCCGGTAAGAAGACCGTCCGTCGAGGTCTGAAGCGATTCTCAAAAGCGATAGATAAACACCTTGGCGAAATGCAGCCGGATGCCGGGCAGGCGCAGAAGATCTTTAATGAACTGAGCCACTGGCCAAGGCTTGGCGCAAGCAACCTTCACGAGTTTCGTATCAAACTCAAGGAACTGCGCTACATGATGCAACTGATGTCCAATGCCAATAGCGCACTAATGCGCGCGCTTGAGAACGTCAAGATGCGCATTGGCGTGTGGCACGATTGGGAAGAGTTGCAGCGGATTGCCGAAGAGATTCTCGATGCCGGTAAAGACCGCAGAGCCATCGAAATAATCGCTGAGATCAAAAGCAAAAAATTCGGCTCGGCGATGCGTGCTGCTCAAGCGCTCAGAACGCGATATCTGCGAACCCATAGCCTGCTAGAGGTTGTGGAACCCTAAACGCACAGAATTACGGCTTAGCGTCTCGCTGCTTCTCTGCTTCCTCAATCACCTTGCGGAACTCCTCGACAGCTCGAACGCCAGGCGCTAGTAAAGCGTCTTTGGCACTGTAGCGCCAGACTGCCGAACTACTAAGCGGATCGTCCCGCCTGCCGCGAAATACTGCAAACATGTCTTGCGGTTGCCCAGACTCTACATGCGGGCCTGGCATCGGCGCTTGAGAGTTGGTCGGATCGCCTAGAGGAGGATTACCTGTATGGCCCCCAACGCGACCGCCCGAGTCTGTCGGCTCAAAGATGACTGGACGATTATTGATAGGTACCCCACCCAAGGTGGGCTGCACGATTCTACCGTTTCCTCTGCGAACCGTAATGACCAGATCGGCATCCGACGCGTCTAATGCCAGTCGGAAACGCCCCCACTTCATGAGCGCTTTCTCTACCGCCTCCTGCGCATTACGATTCGCCAATGGGTCATCTGCCGCTACTCCCGTATCAGGGTCGATGACTACCAGCACAGTTCTGGCCTGAAGCACGTCGTCGGCGAGCAGGACCTTTTTCTTATCTTTCGCGGCCAACGGCATTGAGCACAACAAGAGCGAGCAGAAAGCTAAGCCGATTCTAACGCGCACGGGACACCCCCGAAGGTCGAACTACCCAACCCATTAGACTCCATCAGAGATTATGTGGCTAGGAGGTTTTTTGAATTTCGTAGTTTCGGCGGGACTGGCGTATGCCACGCATTGAAATTGAAGGCGCACTTCAGTTGGACAGAAGCTTGACGACAGCGTCCACAAGTCCCGGAATATCCGATTGAGAAGCCTCGATAGATGGCTCCCATCCAACCTCACGAAGGGTCGCGCTGGTAATGCGTCCAATGGAAACCGCCGAAACGCCGGCAAAAGGAAAGCTCAGGCCTCCGGCGCGTGCAGCATCGGCAAGATGCAGCACGCTGGATGAACTTGTGAAGGTGGCTGCGTCGACTCCCTCGGCCAATGCTTGCCTCAATTGTTCCGGCGCGGTTGCAGGCATTCGATTCTGGTAGGTATCCACCACATCCAACGTGGCACCCACTGCACGCAATGCATCCGGAATCACGTCTCTCGCCACTGCAGCCCGCGCCAGCAGGATCCTTTTTCCTGAGGCTTCCCCCTTGATCGATTCAACCAGCGATTCGCCGACGTAATTTTCGGGGATGAGTGCCACGCTGAATCCTGCATTGCGCGCTTCCGACGCCGTAGCTGGGCCGATGGCTGCTACCTTCAACGATTCCATTGAGCCAAAAACCAGGCCCAATGCGGCCGCTCGTTCCGCGAGCGCCCGAACTGCATTAGCGCTGGTCAGAATCAACCAATCGTATTCAGCGAGCTGGCGCAGTGCTCTGTCGAGGGGTTCAAAGTCTTCTGGAGGACAAATTTCAAGAACGGGGACTTCAACCGGCTCAGCGCCTTTGGCTCGCAAGCCCTGGCTGAGTTTGCCTGCCTGGTGTGCAGCACGCGTCACCAGCACGCGGCGCCCGGCAAGCGACAATGCGCTCATTCGGTTACTCCGCCAGCAGCTTCAAGGAGCGGCCCAGCACCTGCGTCAATCAACATCTTTGCGACCATTTGGCCGAGCGCAGCCGCATCTCCGTTACGTGGTGCGCAGTGATGAACCTTTACGGCGTTGCCAGTCTCCGGTGATGCAACTACCGCGAATATTTCGTCGGTTGGCCCGTCGCCACTACCGGCAATCGCAATTCCTGCACGGCAGTGAATGCCGATGGGAACCTGGCAGCCTCCGCCGAGCGCAGCCAATGCCGCGCGTTCCGCAGTAACGGCAAATCGCGTTGGCTCGTGATCAAGAAACGACACTGCATCGAGCGTGGCCGCATCATTCTTGCGCGTTTCAATTGCCAGCGAACCTTGACCCGCGGCTGGGCAAAAATCTCTGGGATCGAGGCGCTCACGCAACCAATCTGTTTTTCCCAGGCGCTCAAGACCCGCGGACGCAAGAAGAATTGCTTCCACCTGACCCTCGGCCAGCTTGCGCAGACGCGTGTCGACATTGCCGCGAAACTCGATTGCCTCGATGTCGGGCCGCAGTGCTTTTAACTGCGCGCGCCGGCGCTGGCTGCTGGTGCCAACTTTTGCACCCTGCGGCAACGAAGCCAGGCTCCCGTAGTTCACCGAAACAAATGCATCGCGCGGATCCACGCGCGATGGAGTAGCCGCCAATGCGAACGGCTCGGGTAATTCCGTCGGCAGATCTTTGAGCGAGTGCACGGCGAGGTCGATGCGGCCCTCAGCGAGAGCTTCTTCAATCTCCTTGGTAAACATTCCCTTCGAGCCCACCTGCGCAAACGTTACTTCCTGCAGGCGGTCACCGGTGGTCTTGATAATCTCGATTTCAACCGTGTGCCCTTCGCCGCGCAGCAACGCTGCAATATGATTGGCCTGCCATAACGCCAGTTGCGAGCCGCGGCTCCCTATGCGCAAATTCATGACCGCGCCTCCACTTTGCGCTCTTGACTTCTTTCTTGCTCGGCGGCCCGCTCCTGTTGTTCGGCTGGACCATTTTGAACTGCAGGTTGCTCAGGCAGAGCCGATGATACCGACCACTCTTCGCAAACTGCGTCGAGCATTGCCGAATCGCCCTCGCGCGCGGCTTGTTTGAGCGCCTGCATTGGCGGGTGAAGAAACTTATTGACCAGCCCGCGTGTAAGCACTTCGATGGCCTCAAGCTGCTCCGCCGATAGAACGCCAAGCTTGGAGTGCAGCCGCTGAATCTCGGCCTGGCGAATCTCTTCGCCTCGTCGCTGCAACGCCACAATTGCGGGAGCCACGTTTACCGTGCGCTGGCGGGCGTGGAAGCGCTGTACCTCGGCTTCAATCAACGTCTCCGCATCGACTGCCTGACGGCTGCGCTCTTCCATATGCGACGCCGCAACCTGCTGCAGGTCATCGATGTCGTAAACAAAAATGCCATCAAGCTTGTTCATGGCCGGATCCACATCGCGCGGAACGGCAATATCGATAAAGAACATGGGCCGGTTGCGGCGTTTCTGCAAGAATGCCTGGCCGTGTTCGGGACGGAAGATGTGATGCGGTGCGCCGGTAGAACTGATCACGATATCAGCGCTGCTGGCCGCTTCATACACCTGCTCGAATTGAACCACCTGCGGCGTTACCGGGCCTTCAAACTCCTCGGCCATGCGGCGCGCGCGCTCATAGGTGCGATTGGTGACCAAAACGGAGCCGGCTCCCTGTTGAATCAGGTGACGCGCTGCGAGCTCGCTCATTTTGCCGGCACCGACAAGGAAAACAGTGCGCCCCTGCAATGATCCGAAGATCTTGCGCGCCATATCAACAGCGACCGAGGCGATAGAAACAGAATTTGAACCAATGCCGGTTTCAGAACGCGCCTTTTTGGCGGCGGCGAACGCACTCTGCAACAGGTGTTCTAGTTGCCCGGCGATGGTGCCCGATGCTTTGGCCACCGCGAACGCTTCCTTCACCTGGCCGAGAATCTGCGGTTCGCCAACAACCATGGAGTCGAGGCTCGCCGCCATGCGGAACAAATGCCGAACGGCCTCCTGGTCGCGATGCTCGTAGATGTGTGGCGCAAGTTCTGCTGGGGCAATTCCAAAGCGCTGGTGCAGAAACTCGATCAGATCCGTTGCGGGTGTTTCGACAGAAGCCAGGATCTCGACCCGGTTGCAGGTGGATACGATCATGCACTCGTGCACGCCGGGCATCTCGCCCAGTGCGCGTGTGGTCTCAGGCAGCTCATCGCGAGAGATAGCGATGCGCTCGCGCAGCTCAATAGGCGCGGTCTTGTGATTGACGCCGATGAGCGCGAGTGTCATTTGACTCCAAAGTTGTGCACGCGGCTGAAGTAGTTTGCTGCAAAGACGGCCATCATAACCACGAGTACGCCGCCGGAAATATAGGCCGCCTTGCGGCCGCGAAGGCCGGCGCTATGACGAATGAAAAGAAGAAGTACATACACTGCCCAGCTAGCGAACGATGCAATTACTTTCGGGTCAAGAAAGTACGAAGCGCCGAGCGGAGTTTCCTGCGTGAGCACCGCGCCAATAATGAGGCCCACGGTCATGCAAGGAAAACCAAATTCAAGCGTAGCCAGGGCGATCCGCTCCAGAGTGTCGAGCGGCGGCAGCCAGTCGAACGGCGCAAACCAGGTATCGCTCTTTGATTTAGCCGAGAAATGCAGCTTACCCTTGATGCGGCGCTCCTGGACCAGGTACATAAGAGATGCCAGAAGACTGAAGCAGAGGGCCGCATAGGCCACCAGCAATGCAATGATGTGCGCCACCAGCCAGCTGGTCCGGACGCCCTCCGACGGAAAAGTATAACGATCTGCTCCGAGCGCAGGCACAACAACAAGAAAGAGGGTGGCCGGAAGAGCAAAGATTCCCAGCGAAACCGCGTCGTAAATCCACCAGACCAGGAAGAACAACCCGGCAATTGCAAACCCCAGCAAAGATTCGATTTCCCTGACGCTGGGCTGCATCCAATGGTGGGCCTGCACCATCATCTCCACCACGGAAACAAAGTGGAAAAAGAAGGCCATGCCGCCTAGGTGAACCGTAGTCTTCCTCCAGCGAACGATGCCATACAGCACCGCCGGGAAGACCGTAATACCAGCGGCCGCATACAAAATCGTCGCAACTCGTAGCCAGATCAGGTACATCTCGTCCTTTACCTTAAGGCGTCAGGGGCCAGTATACTGTGATCCAAATCACCAAATAGTGCTTTAGATCCAGATACCTCCCGATGCCCTACTCCGGTAAACATCGCGTCCGAAGTGTTGACTTCAGGGTAAATCCTTTGTCTGGAAGCGCACCGGAAAAGGTGCACGAGGAGATTCAGGGACTACTTTCGGTCTTCGACGAAACCATGACCCGCGGATGGTGATTATGACTGGGATTGGACTAACCCTACTGTCTGATTCAGGATACCCCTCTAATGAGTACCGGCTATTCCACATGGAGTCCAATGAGAGCTGCAGAGATGAATAGCTTCTCGCGTTAATCTTTAAGGCAGCATGATCCGGGAAGATTCCCCAACCGAAGAAATCGTTCAGGCCATAGCTCCAGAGGAGGCTGCTCCGCGGGAAGCCGCGCTGCTGTCCCCCGTCCCGGAGGAGGATCCGTCTCATGCGCCCACTGCAGTTGCGGGTAAGGCCGACGCGGGCCTTACGCCCTTTATGCGCCAGTGGTCGGCTGCCAAGCGGGAGAATCCGGATGCTCTGCTGTTTTTCAGGATGGGGGATTTTTACGAGCTGTTTTACGACGACGCAGTGGTGGCCAGCCGCGAACTGCAACTGACTCTGACGGCGCGCGACCGGGAGCGGCAGGTGCCCATGTGCGGCGTTCCCTATCACGCCGTAGAGCAATACCTGACAAGGCTGCTGCGCAAGGGATTCAGGATCGCCATCTGCGACCAGATGGAGGATCCCAAGCTCACAAAAAAAATTGTTCGGCGCGAAGTAACACGCGTTTTAACACCGGGCACCGCGCTCGATAGCGGCCTTGGCCAGGAGCAGAACAATTTTCTCGCTGCGTTTTTCGAGGTTGGCGTGCAAACCGCGGATCGGGACAAGCAGGGTGCGGCGACACTCAAACCGCGCGCGGCCGAGCGAGATGCACTCTGTGCGATTGCACTGCTGGATGTTTCAACCGGCGAATTCAGAACAGCCGAGTTCCATGGCGCAAACGCAGGGCAACTGGCCGCAGACGCCATCCAGATAGCAGGCGCCCGTGAAGTCGTCCTGGCGCACAGTGCGGAAGTGCCGCCGGGACTTGAGCGGCTGGCGACAAAAACCCGTATCGAAGACTGGGTGTGGACGCGAGACTTTGCCGTACCGCTGGTCGAGCGGCAGTTGGGTGTGCGTTCTCTCGATGGTTACGGACTGGTCGATCACGATGCCGCCGCGATTGCGGCAGGCGCGGTGCTTCATTACGTTCGCACCACGCAGAAGAACGAAGCGCTGCATATCGATTCGTTGCGCTTTGAAGAACACTCGACAGCACTTGAGCTGGACCAGGTGACAGTGCGCAACCTGGAACTGGTTGAGCCTCTGTTTGCCGGGCAAGACGAGCGGGCAACGCTGTTTCACGCACTGGACGAGTGCCAGACGCCGATGGGCAAGCGCCTGCTGCGCACGACCATTCTGCGGCCGCTGATGGACGCCGTCGCACTTGAGGCACGCTATGAAGCTGTAGCCGAGGCGCATAGTGACTTGCTGCGGCGCGAAGAGATTCGACGAGGGTTCAGCGGAATTCAAGATCTGGAGCGTTTACTGGCGCGTCTCAGTCTCGACTCGGCAGGCCCGCGCGATGTGCGTGCCCTGGGAGCGAGCCTGCGCAGATTGCCGGGGCTGAAAACCGCGCTCGATGCAATGAAAGCGCCGAAGTGGGTTGGGCTTGCTGCCAGGCTCGACACACTGGATGACGTGACGGCGCGCATTGAATCGACGCTTGTAGAGGAGCCTCCGTTGACGCTGGTGGATGGCGGCGCAGTGGCTTTGGGTATAGATGCAGAGCTTGATGAGCTGCGCACTATCTCGAAGACTGGCCGGCAGGCGATTGCGGCAATTGAAGAGCGCGAGCGCGAACGGACCGGAATCAGCTCGCTCAAAGTGCGCTACAACTCGGTGTTCGGATACTACATTGAGATCACCAAGTCGAACCTGGCAATGGCGCCCGCGGATTATGAACGCAAACAGACGCTGGTAAATGCCGAACGATTTACGACGCCGGAGCTAAAGGAGCTGGAACGCAAAATTCTGACGGCGCACGACCGCTGCATTGAAATTGAAAAACGCATTTTCGCGGAACTTCGCAAGACAGTGCTGGAAACGGCTGGACGTATTCGACGCTCAAGCTCAGTAGTGGCTGAAGCCGATTTGCTGGCGGATTTTGCGCACCTTGCGGTTGGACGCCGCTACGTGCGGCCGCGTATTGCGGATGAGCCGGTAATTGAAGCGGTAGCAGGCCGGCATCCAGTCATCGAGCAATGGATGGAGGAAACGCGCGAGGGCCACTTCATTGCCAACGATCTATATTTGAGCGCAACCGAAGATGGGCCGAGCCTGTTGCTGATCACCGGACCCAACATGGGTGGCAAGAGCACGTATCTGCGGCAAGCGGCAATGCTGGTGCTGATGGCGCAGATGGGCAGCTTTGTTCCCGCGGATAGTTTGCGCTACGGATTGGTCGATCGCATCTACACGCGCATTGGCGCCAGCGATAATGTCGCGCGCGGCCGTTCTACTTTCATGGTGGAAATGACCGAGACCGCCACCATCCTTAATACCGCAACAAAGCGCAGCCTGATTCTGCTGGATGAGATGGGGCGCGGTACTGCGACCTTCGATGGACTGAGCCTGGCGTGGGCCACGGTTGAATTTCTTCACGCCGATACAGGGGCACGCACGCTGTTTGCCACGCACTATCATGAGTTGACCATGCTGGCGGAAAAGCTGAAGCGTGTGCGCAACCTGCGTGTGGGCGTAAAGGAAGCAGCGAGCGGCATTGTGTTTCTGCACAATATTGAACCCGGCGCCGCGAGCAAGAGTTATGGAATTGAAGTGGCGCGACTGGCGGGTTTGCCATCGGCCGTGATTGAGCGGGCGAAGCACGTTCTGAAGCAACATGAAAAGCAGGAACGCCAGAGCGTGCAGGTGGAGACAACTCCAGAGCCACTGCAGTTGACGATCTTTACGCCACTGTCTCAGCGCATCGTAGATCGGATCGAGGCAACGGATGTGAACGCGCTTACGCCGCTGCAGGCGCTCAATCTGCTGGAAGAATTGCAGCAGGAGTTGAAGAGAACGGGGATCGGGGATCAGGGGTCAGGGGTCGGACGATGACCGGTGCGACGCGTGCGAATGCGGGCAGTTTGCTGGTGGTCGGGCTCGCGGGGACGGAGCTGACTGCGCTTGAACGCTCGTGGCTAAAGCTCGTGCGTCCTGCCGGCATAATCCTCTTTCGTCGCAATATTGTGGAGGCGCGGCAGACGCGCGCGCTGCTCTCAGCGGCGACCGCGCTCTGCATGCCGCATAGCTTGCGTTGCGTAGACGTTGAAGGCGGGACGGTGGACCGGCTGCGCGATGCACTTGCGCCGATGCCATCAGCGCAGGCTGTTGCGAGAGCTGATGCGGGAGAACGGAATTCCACGAATCCCACGTTTGCCCACGAGCATGGTCAGCTTGTAGGCCGCGCAGTGAGCGCGTTTGGATTCAGCACTACGCTGGCCCCGGTGCTTGATCTTGCTCTGCCTGGTTCCGCTGACGTGATGGGCACGCGAGCTGCTGCCGCCACATCCGATGGAGTTGTGAATTATGCGCGAGGCTTTCTGAGCGGACTCTCGGCTGAAGGTGTGGTGGGATGCGGAAAGCATTTTCCAGGTCTCGGCGGAGGCGCGCTGGATTCGCATTTGGAAACGCCGTCAATTTATCGAAGCAGCAAAGAACTGTGGCTCGAGGATCTCGCTCCTTATCGCGAGCTGCGCAAAACACTGCCGATGGTTATGGTGAGTCACGCAGCATATCCAAATACCTCGGGAGGTGCGCGGCCGGCGAGCGTGTCGCCTTACTGGATCACGACTATGCTGCAAGAGCGCATTGGTTATAAAGGCATTGTGTTTTCCGACGATTTTGAGATGGGCGGCATACTGAAGTTCATGCCAATTGAAGACGCGGTGATTGCCGCCGTGCGAGCAGGCATGGATCTGATGGAGATTTGCCACAGCCCAGAGCTGATATTGCGCGCATACGAAGCACTGATTTCAGAAGCAGAGCGTTCCAAAACGTTTGCTGCAATACTTGCGGATCGGGCAAAGCGAACTGCGAAGTTGCGGTCTAAATTGTTTGGTGCAAGGCCGGCCCGTGCGTTGACGGCGCGGCAATTCGATGCTTTGCGCACGCGGATCGTTCGTTTTAGCGAGAGAGTGGCGGAGGCGCAGCTAGCATGACGGCGAAAACAATGACTGTGGCCGGCATCATGAGCGGTACGTCGGCAGACGGAATCGACGTGGCGCTGGTTCGGATTGAGCCGGGCAAATCTCGCCTGAAGATCACGCTTCTCGCGCATGAGGGTTTTGCGTTTCCCTCGCGATTGCGGCTGGCTGTGCTGGCAGCGATGAACGCCAGCGCAATTTCAACTGCTGAGCTGGCGCGTCTGAACTGGCGATTGGGAATCGCGTATAGCGAAGCGGTGCAGGCAACAATCAAGAAACACAAAGTCAAATTAGATCTTGTGGGATGCCACGGTCAGACGATCTATCACCAGGCCGTCCCTGAGATGTACGCAGGACGCAAATTTGCTTGCACATGGCAGACGGGCGAAGCAGCCGTGATTGCCGAGGCGCTGGGCGTTCCGGTGGCTTCGAATTTTCGGCCGGCTGACATAGCGGCTGGAGGACAGGGCGCGCCCCTGGTTCCGCTGCTGGATTACGTGCTATTTGCCGATGCGAAGCGCGGACGCGTGCTGCAGAATATTGGCGGCATTGCGAATCTTACGGCGATTCCGGCCGGCGCGAGTGCGGATCGCGTTGTGGCGTTCGACACGGGGCCCGGCAACATGGTGATCGACGCGCTGGTTCAAGAGCTGTTTGGATCTGAATACGACCGCAATGGCGTGATCGCCGCGCGAGGCAAAGTCCTGAAGCGTGTGCTCGACGCTGAGTTGTGCAATCCGTATTACAAGATTAGGCCGCCGCGCGCCGCAGGGCGCGAGCAATTTGGCCGCGCTTACGTGGCTGATTTTTTGGCCAAGTGCCACGCCCACGGAGGCGCGTCGGCAGACGCAATCGCAACGGCGACTGCGCTGACTGCAGAAACGATTGCGCGGAGCTATGCGCGTTTTGTTAAGCCGCGGATGAAAGCTGGCCCGGTTGACTACATCGTTTCCGGCGGCGGAGCCCGCAACCGAACGCTGATGGCGATGCTCGCAGCGCGTCTCGAACCGATGGGATGCGTGATCGCAGTAAGCGAGCACTTTGGCCTGCCTGCGGAAGCAAAAGAAGCAACGGCGTTTGCGCTGCTGGCGTGGGAAACCTGGCATCGGCTGCCTGGGAACGTGCCGGCGGCCACGGGAGCGAAGCGCGCCGTGGTCCTTGGGCAGGTTACGTATGCGTAAGTTTCTTGCGCTGGCTGCGCTGCTGTTTTTGGCTGGATGCCGTGGAGCGCAACGTGATCCGCGGACGGTAGTTTTTCTCATTGAGAGCAGCCCGACAAATCTCGATCCGCGCATAGGAACGGATGCTCAGTCGGAACGCATCTTTGCGCTGATGTTTGACGGACTGGTGGATCACGACGCGAACTTTCAGTTCACGCCGGCGCTGGCCACCAATTGGGAACAAACAAATCCGCTGACAGTTGTGTTTCACTTGCGCGGCGGCGTTCACTTCCATGATGGGCGGCCGCTTACTGCGCGCGACGTGAAGTGGACAATCGACTCGATGCACAATGGCACGGTGATCTCCGCCAAGTCGACGGTGTTCGCTTCAGTAGATTCGGTAGAAGTGCGCGACCCATTGACGGTGGTGTTCCATCTGAAGCACGCCGACAACTTTTTGCTTCGCAATTTGGCAACCGGCTCAACGGGAATTGTTCCGGAGGGCAGCGGGGGCGACTTTTGGAAACATCCTGTGGGGACGGGTCCGTTCAGATTCGTCAGCCAGCAAATCGATCAGGATGTGGTGATCGAACGCAATCCGCAAAGCTGGTCGGCAGCGCCCAAACTGGAGCGGGTGCGGTTTGCAATTGTGCCTGATACGATCACCGAATCACTGGAACTCGAGAAGGGATCGGGAGATGTGGCAGTGAATTCCCTGCCCATCGATTCGGTGCCGGTGCTGGCGCAGCGATCGAACCTCAAGGTGGAAGAGACCGCAGGAACAGAGATCCAATACCTGGCGTTCAACCTGCGCGATCCGTTGCTGGCTGATGCGCGCGTGCGGCAGGCGATTGCATGCGCCATCGACCGCGATTTGATCATCAAGACGGTGCTACGCGGATTTGCGCACCCGGCCGTGAGCCTGCTGCCAGAAAGCCATTGGGCATGGACCGGCGATGTTGCACATTACGACTACAATCCGAAGCACGCTGAAAAATTGCTTGACGCTGCAGGGCACCTGCGCGGGCCGGATGGAGTGCGCTTCAAGCTGACGATGAAGACCAGCAACGATCAGGGTGCGAGGCTACTGGCTGCAGTTCTGCAGCAGCAATTAGCCAAAGTAGGAGTCGCGCTCGATCTGCGCAGCTTTGAGTTTGCGACGTTCTACTCCGATGTGACGCGTGGCGCGTTTCAAATGTACTCGCTGCGCTGGGTGGGCGGAAACGAGCAGCCGGATATTTTCGGTTACAACTTCCTGACTTCGAACTTTTCGCCAAAGGGGGCAAACCGGGCGCACTACTCAAATGCAAGGATCGATGCCTTGCTGAACGACGCGGCAGAAAATCCCGATCTGGCATCACGCCGCAACGATTACGCGGAAGCACAGCAGATTCTCGCAGACGATCTGCCGGCCTTTAACCTGTGGTACGTGGACACGATTTTGGTCCACAGCCGCCGGTTGACCAATGTCACTCCTTCATCTTCTGGAGATTATGGCTTTTTGAAGACGGCAGAACTGGCAAACTAGCTTTTTAAAACCAGCCGAAAGCCATTCCCCTTAAATTAGAATTTAGATCAGGATCTTTAGCATAAGTTGCTGATCCAATTTGCTCACTTAAGGCACCTGACGCAGGGCAAATATCGCACTTCACAGAATGAAACCATCATTCAACCTTTTAGGCAGTTGGCACGTCTACCGAAGTAGAAGGTGGCCTTTCCCCCTGCCTGAGATCAAGGATTAGTAAGTGGAGATCCGTTCTATGACGAGCAAGATCAAGTTTTGTATTCCGGCGTTTCTAATGCTGATGGCAGCGCTGTTGCTAACTGGATTTCAAGCCAAGGCACAGGCGCCAGCAGCGGCGGGTGCGCGTTTTCTCGGAACGGTGACGGCTGTGAACGGCACCACCCTGACGGTCAAGACCGATGCGGGCGAAATTCACCAGGTAGATGTTCCAGCAGCCGCTCAATTGAAGCAGGTTGAGCCAGGCGCGAAAGACTTGAGCGCCGCGCAGGCAATCGAGTTCAAAACGCTGGCAACAGGAGACCGGGTGCTGGTGCGGCTCGACCCGAACAGTCCGGCCGGCACAAATGTGGCCTTGCAGATTATTGCCGTAAAGCAGGCGGATCTGGCAAAAAAGCAGGAGAAGGAACGCCAGGACTGGGCGCAGCACGGTGTAGGCGGGCTGGTAAAGAGCGTCGATGCGGGCGCAGGAATGATCGTCATTACCAGCGGAGCCGGTCCAGCAGCGAAAACGCTGAACGTTCACACCGACAAGAGCACAGTGTTGAAGCGCTATGCTCCGGCGTCCGTTCGCTATGACCTTGCGAAGCCAGAGCCAATTGACACCATTCATGCGGGTGATCAGCTTCGCGCCCGCGGGCAAAAAGATGCTGCTGGAACCGATGTGACCGCCGAAGAAGTTGTATCGGGCACGTTCCGCAATATTTCGGGAACCATTAATTCGATCGATGCCGCAACTTCGACTTTACAGATGAAGGATCTCGCCACCAAGAAGCAAGTAACAATCAAAATTACGCCAGACTCCCAATTGCGCAAGCTGCCAGAGAACATGGCCCGCATGCTTGCATCGATTCTAAACGGCACCGGCGGCGGATTCCCTGGTCGCGGCGGACCCGGTGGTGGTGCGCCCGGCGGCGGCGGTAATGCGGAGGCCGGAAGCGGTGGGCAAGGCGGTCCCGGCGGTCCGGGCGGCCCCGGCGGTGGTCAAGGCAATGGACGCCGCGTTGGATTTGTCGGCGCGGGCGGTGGTGGCGGCGGGTTCGATGCCCAGATGATGCTGAGCCGCGCACCGCTGGTAAAGCTGGAAGACCTTAAGAAAGGCGACGCCATCATGGTGGTCGCTACCGATGATGAATCTGGCATGTCAGCAATTACGCTGATGGCCGGTGTTGAGCCGCTGCTTGAAGCCCCGGCGGCGAGCCAGAATCTGCTGAACTGGAGCTTGAGCACAGGAGCACCGGACGCAGCGCAATAAGTACGACCAGTAAGACCCCTGGGGACAGATCAGAACGGCCAGGAACTCACGAGAAAAACGAGAGAGGGAACCGTGTATCCACGATTCGCCCACTTTGTTCGACTGGTAGTTGCCGTCTCGATTGCGTTCGCAAGTCTCGCATTCGCACAAACATCAACTGAACCTGCCACAACCGTAACCGCCGGCACAGGCACTCTTCACGGCCACATTGCCGATCCCACCGGAGCTTTGATTCCGGGGGCAACCATTTCTATAACCAACGCTTTGGGCGTCAATGTAAAGAACACCACATCCGACGCCAGCGGAAGCTATACCTTCACCGGGCTTCCTCCCGGAAGCTATATTGTCCAGACCACAGTGCAGGGTTTCGCGCAGTTTACGTCTCCGACTCTGCCGCTGGCTGCGGGTCAATCGAAGCGCGTTGACATCTCGATGGCCATCGAGAGCGAGCAGCAGAGCGTAGAAGTGGTGGATGAAGAAGGCGCACCGCAGGTAAGCACCGACGCCGGCAGCAACGCCAACGCGGTCGTCCTCAAGGGCAAGGACCTCGATGCACTTTCCGATGATCCTGACGAGTTGTCCAACGAGTTGTCTGCGTTGGCCGGTCCGTCTTCCGGCCCCAACGGTGGCCAGATCTATATTGATGGATTCACCGGCGGAACGTTGCCTCCTAAATCAGCGATTCGCGAAATTCGCATCAACCAGAATCCCTTCTCGGCAGAGTTCGACCGGCTGGGATACGGGCGCATTGAGATCCTGACCAAGCCGGGAACTGACGTGCTGCACGGACGCGCATTTTTACAGGGCAACGACAGCTCGTTCAATACGAAGAATCCTTTCGCGCCTCCTCCGTCCTATCACAGCATTCAATACAACGGAACCGTAAGCGGTGCGCTGGGTAAGAAAGCTTCGTACTTCCTCAGCGTGGAAGGCCGCGACAGTCCCGACGCCAGTATTTACACAGTGGTAATTCCGACCCTGAACACGTCCACTGGCCTCTACTCAGTGCCGAGAGATGCGAACGGCAACGCGATTCCCACGACGGGCGCTGCGTACAGTCCCGCAAATCGCATTGAATTGTCACCACGCCTCGACCTGCAATTGGGCCAGAAGAACACGCTGACCGTGCGGTATCAATTTGAGCGGTTCACTCGAAGCGGAGTTTTTGGCAATACTTCCCTGCCTACCCAAGCGACTGGATCTACCACTTCAGAACACGCCATTCAGATAAGCGACTCGCAGATCATTAACGATCATGTTGTGAACGAAACGCGATTTCAGTTCAGGCGCGAGCCATCGATTGATACTGCAGTTAACGCAACACCTACTGTCAGCGTGTCTGGCTACTTTTCGGGAGGCGGCGCGGGAGCGCAGTTCTCGAACGACAACACGACTCACCTCGAACTGCAGAACGTGACAACCGTCTCTGCCGGCGCCCACGCCATCAAGTTCGGCCTGTGGGCGCGCGACAATCGAGATGCCGTCACAACCACTCAGGGATTCAACGGCAGCTTCAGCTTTCCCTCAATCAACGCCTACGTGGCAACGCTGAATGGCATGGCGCAGGGCATGACGATTGCGCAGATCGCTGCAACTTGCCCTACTCCCGGCACGTGCACTCCTAACCGGCTGAACTACACCACCGGCAATCAGAAATTCCTCGCCAATGTGTTCGACGCGGCGCTGTTCTTCCAGGACGATTGGAAGGTCAACCGTTTTCTGACACTCTCCGGCGGCCTTCGCTTTGAAACGCAGAACCACGTTGCAGACCACAGCGACTTCGGTCCGCGCTTTGCCATTGCCTATGCGGTTGACGGCCACAAAAAGGGTACACAGACCAAGACCGTTCTTCGCGCCGGTTACGGCTTCTTCTATGACCGGTTCGGCAATCAGAGCCTGATGACCCTGGAGCAAGCCAATGGTGGTCCAAACAGCCAGCATCAGGTCACCATCGCGAATCCGACATGCTTCAGCTCAACCAGCATCGGCGACGCCCTTTCAAATTCGGGATCGAATGCCGGCTCGAACTGCAACTCCGGCACGGCCACAATACCGCAAACTTACACGCTGGCCCCCAGCTATCACTCGCCATACAGCGAGCAGTTCGGCGCCACGCTTGAACGCCAGGTGAGCAAAGCGGCCACACTGACGCTGACCTATCTGCACACAAATGGCGTCCATCAGATGGCGACGCGAAACGCCAACGCCTTTCTGCCGGGAACGTATGTGTACGGAAGCCCTACCCTCACTGGAGTACGTCCCAATCCTTCGCAAGGAATTGTGCGCGAGTACTTCCCAGAAGGCATATTCAAGCAGAATCAGTTGATCGTGAATGCCAACGTTCGTCTGTCGCAAGCTTTCAGCTTGACTGGTTTTTACACACTGAACTACGCCAATGGCGATACAACTTCCTTCAATGGCAGCGGAGGCTTTGCGTCGAACTCCTACAACCTTTTGCAGGACTACGGCCCATCGCCATTCGCGCGGCGCAACATGATCTTCTTCATGGCCAATTACTCCGGCAAGTGGGGCCTGAGCTACAACCCGTTTCTTGTGGTGCAGTCGGGCCGTCCGTATAACTTGACCACTAACACCGATCTCACAGGCGACAACTTCTTCAACAATCGCCCCGCTTATGCGCCGAGTACGGCGTCGTGCACCGCAAATCCGCAGTACGTTCAGACGCAGTATGGTTGCCTGGATACGAATCCTCAGCCCGGCGAATCCCTTGTGCCTACATACATGGGGCCCGCTCCCACATCCATTGCATTCAACCTGCGGGTGAGCCGCTCGTTCGGATTGGGACCTGAAGTAGGACAGCCCGCGGGTCAGAATCGACGCGGAGGAGGTCCCGGTGGACCGGGAGGTGGTCCCGGAGGCCCTGGCGGCTTTGGCGGCATCGGCATGGCGGGCGGGGGCGGCCCGGGTGGCGGACGTGGTGGCGGACGCGGAGGCTTTGGCGGAGGCGGGTTCGGGGGTGGCGGACGCGGCGGAATGAGCAACACCGGCCGCAAGTATTCGCTCACCTTCAGCGCGCAGGCTCTGAATCTGTTCAACAACATCGACTATGGAACGCCGGCTGGCAATGTGGTGCCTACGCTGATCTCAGGCTCGGGAACCACGGCTGTCTATGGACCAGGAAGCCGCTTCAACAAGTCAACGAGTCTGGCGGGCGGAATGTTTGCTTCACCCACCGGATCGGCGGCACGGCGCATCTACATCATGGCTGCGTTCTCGTTTTAAAAAAAAATAATGTAATAAGGAGGGCCGGAGCCCGATGCTCCGGCCTTTTTAATTGGCGGATGGAGTGAACCGCTTAGCTTGATTGTGACCGGTCGAAGGCGCGGCGTAAAAGCGTATCGAGCGCGATCCATCCAGGACCGAAGACGAGAATTATCAATGCGGCGAACCAGTAAGTGTACGGAGTGGCGTTGTAAAAATCGCTTGGGTTCGAAAGGATGTGGCTGAAGTTCACGCGGTCGTCGGGAACGCTGAGATAAGCAACCGTCATATTCACAAAAAGCACCAGCGAAACGAGGCGCGAACCGAGCCCGAGAGCGAATAAAATGCCGCCAACAAACTCCACAAGTGCCACAAACAGCGCGGTTGCTGCGGGCGCAGGCATATTGAGCGAAGCAAAGAACTCGGCAACTCGGGAAAGGTGCGTGAGCTTGCCGTAACCGTCCTGCGCAAACTGAAAGCCCCAGTAGAGGCGGATTGCCAGAAGCAATGCGGTTTGCGCGCAGGTAAAAGCTGAATCAAGGCGTCGATACTGACGCAGAATGGGTTCGAACATATTCAACGACCTTTCAGATTTAAAACTGGGATTCCAGTTCCGGCGCGCAAATCCACCCCAGTTCGGCCCATGTGGCAAACCATTCCCGAATGCATTGGGCGCGGCGTAATTCAGGGAGACGCGAATCGGCAAAACCCGTCGCAATTGCATCCGCAAGCGGCACGCCTTGTGCAATCGCACTGAGCGTTAGAAATTCCTCGCGCTGCAATCGCCGGTAGTAGACCGATAGTTCGACGCGGTGCGCGGCAACCCATGTTGGGCGCAGACGCAAGCGCGGCATTTTCGCGGGATGCTCCGTCGAGTCTTCATGACGTACACCGGCTTCGCTTGCCTGGCGTTTTTCGAGCTTATGAAGGTTGAGGACCAGATCGTCGGCCGGATAATCGAGCGCAATGAGCTGCACATGCGGCTGAAGTGCAAGGCGGGAATCCGCATCAAGGGTTGCAATCTGGTCCAGCGTTAGCGGCTCGCGGTCGGCGGAGTCAAAGGCCTGTATGAATGCCCACTCGATGCGGGCAACATCGACTGCCAGGCGATGACGGCGGCCCGCATAGCTCGGATGTGCCGCGAGCCACTCTGGCAGTTGCGAACCTAGATTGCGCAAGGTGAACGAACGGCTTGGGTGCGCACGGAGGTAGTCGATCGAAAGGCGATCGAATGCACCAGAGCCGATGACAGCAGTGAGCGCCGCAAAGTCCTCGGCCAGAGCACCGAGAACCCGAAACCAGTATTGCCGGTTGTAGATTTCGAGACGCTCGAATGCGTTCAGGCGGCTGTTCGGCGCGATGAACGACGCTGCAATGTCGCTCATGGCGCGGCCATCGGCTGCGTGCGAACGCATTTGCTCATCCGCAGTTAGTGGCTGCATGACGGCGGCGGCCATTTCACGCTGCAGGCTTTCCAGATTCATCGTGCAGCCTCCGCAAGCGGCTCGGCTTGATGGTGCAAATATCTCTCCGCCTTCTTTGCTTCGGCATGAACCTCATCAAAGCTTGGAATATGGTCATCCCACTCAAGAAGTGTGGGAGTGGGGCCGCAGCGCTCGATGGCGCGCGCGTAGAGTTGCCACACAGGATCGATTACCGGATGATCGTGTGTGTCGAGTATGTATTTTTCATAACGGCTGTGACCGGCGATATGAATCTGAGCGACGCGATGCGCGGGTATGGCGTTAACATACGCCATCGGATCGAACTCGTGATTCATCGCTGAGACATAAATATTGTTTACGTCGAGCAGAATTCCGCAATCGGCGCGCTCCACAACCTCAGAAAGAAATTCCCACTCAGTCATTTCCGAAGCTGTGAACGCCGCGTAACTTGAGACGTTTTCGACAGCGATGGGGATTTCGAGATAGTCCTGCACCATACGCACGCGCTCGACGGTGCGTTCGACCGCCTCCCATGTATAGGGCAGCGGCAAAAGATCGTGCGTGTAGGTGCCGTCGACCGAGCCCCAGCAAAGATGATCGCTGAGCCATGGTGTTCCAGTGCGGCGGACGAGAGTTTTAAGGCGGCGCAGATGCTCTGGATCGGGCGCGGTCACCGAACCAAAGTACATTGACACACCATGCTGCACAACGCGATATTGCTCAAGAATCTGATCGAGAACGGCAAGCGGGCGGCCGGCATCGATCATGAAATTTTCAGAGATGATTTCGAACCAGTCCACAATCGGCTTGCGCGAAAAGATGTGCGCGTAGTGTGGAATGCGAAGGCCGATGCCGACGCCGTGATTCTGATACGCGTTGAAGCGATTGCTAGACATAGGAAAGCGGGGGTAGAGATAGGGATTCGGTTGTGGCGCGGAGAGAGATCAGGTTGCGACTTCCCTGCCGCGCCATTTGTGAATTTTGGTTAAAACTAGATGGCCTTCGGCATCTTGGAGCCGTCGGTGGCGCAGCCGCCCTTGCCTTTGCAGCTGTTCTTGCCCTTGCAGCCATTGTCGCTCGACTTGCAGCCACCCTGGCCTTTGCAGTCGTTCTTGCCTTTACAGGAGTGCTTGTCAGCCGCGGAGTTGGTGCTGCTATAGCGAAGGCCGGCCTTCATGACCTTAGCAGAGTGCGCGGAGGGGGAGGGCTGAGTGGCCGCGTGCGCAGCGACGGAAGTGCCGCCGACCAGGCCGGTGAGAGCTGCGGTAAGGAGCAGTGCATTCAGTTGATTCTTCATGTTCAATTGACCTCACGGTGGGGGTTGGGCGGTTGGGAGTCCGCCGGTTGCTGCGAGCGGCATTGCCGTTTGGCAACTCCGCAGTGTTCGTTCACGAACCTTAAGAGCTAGGGTGAACTCGAAAGGTTACACACTCCGTGCAAAAAATGTTAAATCTCTCTCGCCGTAGTGCGTCAATAGGAATACGTAGCCAGGCGACATTTGGATTGGCACGGTTGCGTACGCTGCGCTAACCTGTTGAAGCCGATCAGAGAAATCCCCCGGGAGGTCGGAGGTCAAGTGAACAAGTCAAGTGGTATCAAGGCCGTCGCAGGCACCAGCCTGTTGATAGCGATCCTGCAAAGTATTTGTACGGCGGTGCTCACAATTAATGGAATCAGGCTGGCAATCGGGCTGACGGCATTTGTGATGGCCAGCAGCCTGGTCGGGCCCGTGCGCTGGTTCCATCAGGACGCCATTCGGATTCCGATGCTGATCATTGCGACGATGGGTGCAATTGTGGATTTGGCAGTGCTGTGGTGGACACGGCGGCTGCGCACGCAACCTGCCGCGCAGTGGCGTAGACGCGAACTTAGCGGCAACGAAAAGCGCTCGCGGCGTTTACAGTTCGCACTTGCGGTGCTGACATTGGTGCTGGTGGGAACAGAACAATATACGCACGTTGTCATCCATCGGCACGGTTCTCACCGACACACTACCCAGGCGAGCGCGACGCAGCCGCCGAAAACCGCGAAGGGTATCTAGCAGAGTTTTGCTGATACATTTGCGCTGATTTCGCGGCCTTCAATCAGAACGATGGGAAATTGATCGAAAGGACGAGAACGTATGGGTAGCGTGATTGACAAGCGCATGGCCGCTGAAATGGACGGCTCATTCGTGGTGTTTCTCATCGGAATGCGGATTAACAAACCCTGGAAGATTCACAAATGGCTGCCGGTTCTGCTCGCCATGCCACGCATGATTAAGGAACTGGAGAAGCGTCCCGATGCCGGATTCCTGGGCCATAACGGCATTGGCAGCAAAGTGATCGTCCAGTATTGGCGGTCGTTTGAGCACCTTGAAGCGTACGCCCGCGATCACAACGCCCAGCATTGGCCTGCCTGGGTCGACTTTAATAAAAAAGTTGGCGGTAGCCGCGGCGACGTTGGCATATGGCACGAGACTTATCTCATTAACCCGGGCCATTACGAAGCGATTTACAGCGGCATGCCACCGTACGGCCTTGGCAAGATAGGAAAACTGGTGCCTGCCAGCGGAGCACGAGAACGGGCCAGCGACCGCGTCAATGCGGTCGTTGCGTAGCTCGAACTCTGCTTTGCGGATCGCACATCACCAACAATAATCGTCAGATCAAAGATGGGGCTTGCGAACAAATCCCGTCTTAGGCTGCCTTCGCGTCCGCATGCTCATTTAGCCGATTTCAACTCCAGTACGTTGACGGAAAATGGCGCAAACGAATGAGTGAAGTCGGTGCTCAATCCCGAGACGTCTGCCGCGATGGGAATGATCTTCTTCGGATCTGCCATCGAGTTGGTATCCGTTGGACCACTTCCGCTCATGGTGATTATCCGCCCGGTCGAAGCTACTGACGAAACGCCGGAAACAGTGATGTGGACGTCCTGCGCAGTATCGGCCCGATTGACGACTTTAATAAAAATGGTGCCGGTTTTGCTATCGCGCGTTGAGTCGAAAGACATCAATGAAAGCTGTACCGGCGCAGCAGGCTGCAGCGGTGTGGTTGGGCGGCGGGTGTAATCGGATGGTGGCAGCGGAGTGGTGCTTTGAGCTCCTCTGCGCGCTGCCTGAGAATAGGATCCGCCTCCCGCAGGAACAGGGCCAATGCCAGGTCCGCTGGGCGGCTGCCATTCCTTAGCCGGCACGTTCTTTGCAGTCAGCGATACAACCTCATCGCCATGATGGGTTGCAAATATTGATTGCAGGTAATACGACGGCGACCCGTACGAACTGATCGAGTTATAGCCAATTAGATCAACCTGCCATTGCATGCCGCCGGGGTCCACTCGCGTAAACAACGGCGCGTAGCTCTCTCCCGTGACCAGGTGAGCATTGCGTTCCATCCCCACCATCCACGCTGCATCGCCAAGCGCCGCGCTCCAGTTTGGAGTGGGTTCGCCCACACGTGTTGCCCACTCACCTACAAATACCTCTGCAGTCCCGCGTCCAACAGGCCGGCGAATCGGGTCGTAATCGCTGGAATGAAATGCCATCTCTTCTTCGGATCGGCGATAGTAGTGTTCGTCAATCACGTCGGCGGTCCGTGTTGTCACAGGATCAGTGGCAATCAACTTGAGGTTAGGATATTTCGACTTAATGGCATCGAAGAATTGCGCAAAACGGGTCTCATAACTTCCCGGTTCTCTATCGCCGCCGTCTTCATTGCCTATTTCAACATAGTGCAACTTGAACGGAGCCGGATGCCCATCTTTAGCGCGGCGTGCGCCCCATGTTGTGTTTACATCACCGGTTACATATTCAATTTCGTCCAGGGCGTCCTGAATATATGGCTGCAATTCGTGGTGGAGAGTGATTCGAGCACCGCCACGCAGGGAGAAGCCGGCATAGACGGCCAGCAACGGTTCCATGTCGAGGTCTTCGCACCAGCCCAGAAATTCGAGCAGCCCCATGCCATCGGAAGACCAATACTGCCAGGAATCGTTCCAATGTCCCGGACGCTCCGAAACATCACCAATTGTTTTCTTCCAATCGAACCGTGTCTCCAGCGTGCGGCCTTCAAGGTAATTGCCGCCGGGCAGGCGCAAAAAGGCCGGCTTCATATCCGCAAGCAGCGCCATGATGTCCTGGCGGTTGCCGTTTGCACGATCTTTGTAGGTGGGCGGAAACAGGGAAACAAACCCAAACCAAATGGTCCCTGGGTGATCGGTAAGTATCACGAATTTGTTCTCGGCTGATATTGGTACATTGCCGGTCGTCAACGTAGCACTGTATTTCTTCCACTCCTGCGAAATGCTGGATACTTCTGCTTTGGCGCGTACGGACGAGCCGTCGTTGCCAAGAATTTCGAGAGTCAGCGGCCCAGCAAAGCCCGGCGCCGCCTTGGCGTAGAACGTTGCCTTGTAATTGGTGTTGGGCTTCACCGGAATACCCCAGAAGCCGTCGTTCGCAATACCCGCGCGTCCTGTGCGGCTGGCCTGGTCGACCACTAGCTTGAGCGTAGCGGTCACGGCCGCGTTGAAGGGAGTGCCGGCATCGAGCGACATGGAGCCTGCTGCCCCGCCTTCTTTGATCATTTGCCAATGCACGGGATCTTTGAGGTCTTCCTTGAAGTTTCTATTGCGGATGAGTTCCGCGTAGATGCCGCCGTCGTAGGAATAATTAATTTCTTCGGTCATCAAGCCATAAAACAATGGGCTCACATGGGCCGTAACCTGATCGGCCTGGATGGAAATTTCCGCTGGCTTTTGCGACGCGGCGATCAATGGCGCACATAGGATCCCAACCAACAGGACCGGGCGAATTCTCAAAAACGCATTCATGGAGATACACCTTCGCTTACTGGCAAGCGATTGGATTTCTGAAGTGTGTATCTTACGGATTGGACCAATGAACTGTCCAACCGGAGAGCATACTCTCAACCGTGGTGTTAGGGCAGTTGGAAAGCTGGTATTCGGCTGCGGAGGAAGTTGAGCACGCGCCGCAGAGCCGACTGAGCGCGTGCCCGGTTTGGATCTTACTTTTGGCTGGCAGGCCGAGTGTGCATTGTCCCGTCCTCGCCATCCTTGTACTCCACAACGTCCTTGTGGTTTCCGTTGGAAGTGGAAGACGCCTTCGTGGTCTTGTTATTTCCCGGACGAGTATGCTCTGTAGCGCCAGCCGTTCTGTTCTGTGATCCAGTTGTGGAAGGATCTTGAGCCTTTACGGTCGAGTCAGATTTCTCATAAAGCGGGTTCGTACCCTCGCTCTTTTGTTCTTTGTACATTGGATTGTTTTGCGCGTCGCTCATCTTGGCGGCGTCTTTTGAAGTCGCATCCAGTGTGACGTCGCTTTTCGCCCTTCCATGGTGGTCCGGCATCGAGCCCTGATTGTTTGATTCTTGAAACGCGGGATTGTTCTGCGTGCTACCGCCGGACGTCATCTTGGCGGCGTCTTTTGAAGCTGCGTCTAAAGAGATATCACTTTTCGCCTTTGCGCCCGGACCGGCCGCATTTTTCGAGTCCTTTGGCTTACTCTGCTGCGCTGTTACCAGCCCTCCGGCCAGCAGCATAGCTGTTAAAGCAATACTCCAGGCAATCCTCGTAAACGACTTCATGTAAAGCCTTTCCGGGATCGAACGGCCGGATGTTCAACCTAGACTCGCTCCCATAAACAGCAATTGCGGCGGCAATCTGCCGTCGCAACCCAAGCCTCAAAAGAACATGCAGATGAGATGGCTGTCAAAACACTTTTGGGGGAGTTACCGGAAGGTAAGCTGCGAGTAATTACGTGGTCAATTCTCTCTCGAGCCTCTGGTGCAGACGTTCGCTGAATCCCGCCGGAAGTTCAAACACGCGATCGTCGGCGACCAGAACAACCACGTTGCGAGTGGAGTCGAGAATTGCCGAGCACAGCTCACATGTCTCAAGGTGGCGATCGATTTCCGCACGCAGTTCCGCATCTACCTCGCCGTCAATGTAGTCGGAGATGTAGTCCCAGACGTGTTTGCAGTCAATCCTCATGCGCCCCACCCAAATAGTCTCCCGCGTTTGGGCGCAAACCCTTTCAATCGCGGAGCCAAATCCCGCTGCAGCAGTGCCCGCGCACGGTGCAAGCGAACCTTTACGCTGCCTTCGGTAATGCCCAGGGCGGCAGCTGTTTCTTTTACGTCCATTTCTTCGATGTCTCTCAATAGCAGAACGTTACGGTAAATCGCAGGTAGCCCTTCAATGGCCTTGCGAAGCGTTTCGCCCAATTCCTTGCGCTCAAGCGCCTCCATCGGCACCTCCCGCCAGCTGGTCAGGAACGCTGGAGTGTAGTCGCCGCCCTGTTCGTCCATCAATGCATCCAGCGAGTCTTCGCGACGGGATTGATCTTTGCGGATCCTGCCCAGCCCCTCGTTTCGTGCAATGGAGAGCACCCAGGTGCGGAATTGTGAGTCGCCACGAAAATTGGCGAGATTGCGGTAGGCCTTGATTACGGTCTCCTGCGCGGCATCCTCAGCCTCGGCCTCATTGCGCAAAAGTGAATTAAGAAGAAAGTAAATGGGCCGCTCGCATGGACGGATGAGGTCGTGGAACAAGTGCTTTTCGCCCTGCAGGATACGGCGGATGCACTCAGCCTCAAATTCGGGATTGGGAGCGGATTTCATGCTGAAGATACTGGCGTTAAGGCTCACGGTGAGCCCAAAGAGAACTATAGCAGTGCGAATTTGCCCAAAATGGTTCGAGAAATCGTTTGCTGGTAAATGAACCCCCTAAGTTTTTCAAATAAATGGAATTCCTTACTGGAAAACTTAGAATTGGGCTGTACAATCTCCACACGAGGAGAACCATGGCCGGAGATATGTCAATTACGTGCAGCGATTGTGGGCAGGATTTCACCTTCACCGCTGCGGACCAACAGTTTTTTCAGGAACGAGGATACTCGACCCCAAAGCGTTGCAAGCCTTGCCGTCAGGCAAAGAAAAATGACCAGGGGGGTGGAGGTTCCGGCTACCGTTCGGCTCCGTCACAGGGAACTCCGGTGATTTGCTCGGGCTGTGGGCAGCCAACAACTGTACCTTTCGAGCCGCGTGGTGACAGGCCGGTATTTTGCCGCGACTGCTATCAGGCACGCAAAGGCAGCAGCGGTGGCGGTGGATCGCGTGACCGCGGTCGTCGTTCCTTCTAATTCCAACCACTCGCGAAAGCGCCGCGAAAACTGAATCATGCAAAGCGCGGATGGTTAAAATCGGGATCTGAGAAACGGGTTATACGGCGGGCAACGCGTAACGTTCTCTGAGAGGTTGTTCCCTGTTTTAGCCAGTCTTCGCAAACTATCAGGGCATTTCAACAGTGCATTTTTAAATCTGACTGAAAGGGCAGCCTGCAGGCTGCCCTTTTTGCATCGGCATAGCATTGACCGCTCAACCTTGCGGAGGCAGTGCCGGCGTCAGTCCGTGTCGTAGCATGATCTCCATCATTCGCGCACGGTCAGGCGGGCCGCCCGCTGCCGCGCGGCCAACTTCAGCCATTTCCCTGAAGTATTCCGGCCCAATGGCTGCGGGAGTTATGATGCAAAGCGCTTTCACATCGCGGTCTGAATTGTTGTCAAAGCGATGAATCGCGCCGCGTGGAATGCAGAGCGTCTGCCCTGGTCCGATATCGATGGGCTCGCCATTCACAGTAAACGTGATTACGCCTTCGATGCCATAGATCGACTCTTCGTAGTGGTCATGGCTGTGTGCGGGCGCCTGCAATCTCTGGCCACCGGGAACCGATAGCTCGAACATGGCTACCGAGCCAGAGGAGTTATCGCCGGTGAGCAAAAATCGTATGGCCAGCGGGCCGAGATGAATTGTCTCTTCAGCAGGACTAACAAGGGGGATGCTTGTTGGCTGAGTCATTTTCGCCTCCCTTCATTTGGTAAATTCCATTTACCGTGCTACCATGTAAACGGAATTTACCAAGGTTGTCAATGGAAAAATTCGCTCACATCTCGGCATTCGAACCCAGGGATTTGCTGATCGGAGCCATGCTCCGCATACCGGCCCAGGCTATCCATCACAAGATCATTCAAAAGCTAAATGCGGCGGGTTTCAACGATCTGAGTCTGCCGCATATCGCGGTTCTGCAGTACCCCGGACCCGATGGCGAGCGGCCTGGAAAGCTGGCCGAGCGCGCAGGCATGAGCAAACAGGCTATGAACCAACTGCTCCGAAGTCTTGAGGGGATGGGCTACCTGGTTCGCCGAGATGCAATCAATGGAGGACGGGCACGCGTTGTTCGCCTTACCAAGCGCGGCAACTTCGCATTCACCAGGATCATAGATATTCTCCGCGAAATCGAAATCGAGTGGAGTACTGAGCTTGGCGCGAAGGAATTTGCCCAGCTAAAGAAGTTACTTCATCGTGTTTGGCAGAGCAACTTGGTGAAATCGCCGGGCGGACCGGATTATTTTGCCCAGTAAGACGTTTGGAACCATGTCGTTACCATCTGCGATGAGAAGTCTTGATCGCTTGCGAGGATACAGGTACTCAGTATGGCAACATGACGGAGTTTTCATAATCTCAATCATCAATTCAGTGGACCGGACCATGAATTCTCCTGTATATCTTGAACAAACCTATGAAAGGAACCGGAGATCGACAGTCTCTGTTTTGGATTGTGCCGGATCTTAGTGGCTCGACGAATCGAGCCCGTTAAGTGAAGACGCCGTAAGGACTGCAACGAGATCAACTGGGATCGACCGAAAGGTAGGTATGCCTGACGGAAAAGGCAAAGGCCCAGAGCAACCTCCGTTCACCAGGATTAGATATGCATTTCGCTCTTTGGGCGCTCATTCCGACAGTAATCCTGGTCATTATTGGATGTGTCTATCAATCGATTGGGTGTGAACGGGATCGCCGGCGCTACGCCGGTGCAGGCCGCTGGATTTCCACAAAATCGGGTTGCAGCCTCTATCTTCTTGAACAAGGTGACGGCGGCCCTACGGTCATCTTTGAAAGCGGCATTGGCGCCACCAACTTGAACTGGCGGCATATTCAGAGCGCCGTATCCCGGTTTACCGCGACAGCTTCCTATGATCGCGCCGGACTCGGGTTCAGCAGTGCCTGCCGCAGCGCTCGAACACCAGGGAACATCGCAGTAGAACTGCACGACTTGCTTCAGCGCGCCAACATCAAGCCGCCCTTTATTCTTGTTGGACACTCGTTTGGCGGTCTGGTTGTGCGGCGCTATGCACTGCTCTATCCAGCGGACGTTGCCGGGGCGGTCCTGGTTGACCCAATGCGTTGCGAAGAGTGGCCGCCACTTGACCCGGCCAAAATGTCGCAGATAAAGCTGGGGCGGCGACTCATTCGTTATGCGGTGCCTATCGCTTTTTGCGGCGTAACGCGGCTGGCCGTGCGGTCTGCTTTTCGCCATGCTGGTCGAGTGCGCACCAATCCCGGCATTCCACAAAAAATCGGTGGCCGGCATGTCATCCAGCGCATTAAACAAGAAGTTGGAAAAATGCCGCGCGAAGTTTGGCCTGTGGTCGCTGCACACTGGTCGCGACCCAGTTTCTATGCGGGCATGCGCAGCCACATCAGCTCAATTCCCGACACCGTGCGGGAGATGTGCCATGCAGAGCCTATCCGCGAGATTCCTATCCGCGTTCTGACACCAGGCAAATCGAAGCCGCTGTCGGATTCATGCCTGCGCAGCATCGGCACCGATGTCCAGCAGGTAATTGCAGAGGACAGCGAGCACTGGATTCATCTTGATGAGCCTGAGCTCGTGATCGCCGCCATACAAGAACTTGTCACGGCCGCCACCCGAGAGACCGTAGGCGTCATCGCCTGAACACTTACCAATGAAATTCCCGCCGGATTGCAACCACCGCAGCTGAGTTTTCGTCCAAGAGCTTAGGGGCAATGCCCGCCTCAGTGCCGGCATGACCCTCCAGGCCAAATTTTCTCCGTGGTACACTTCGGCTATGTCGGGAGATTCCCCAAAGCGGCTGAACACGCAGACTTTGTTTGCAATGGTTCTATGCCTCCTGGCGTTTACGTTTGCCATGGAAGCGAAGGTGGCGTGGTATCTGCCCCCGCACACGATGGGCAGCGAGATGCAGGCTTTAAAGGCAATGCCCGCCGACGTGCCACAGGTTATTCTTCATGGATTGTCGGATCATCATCCGATTTTTCCTTGGCATTCATTGACGATATTGTTGCCTTTTTTGAGGGGATCAAAGCCGGCAACGCTATCTTTCTATGGCATTCACAAGCGAATTCGCCCTCCCTTTTCCGATTCCAGTTTTTCGCCCCGCAATTTTCTACGCCCTCCTCCCATTCGATAGTTTCCAGCTCATTCTTGTTTTGAAGCCGGTATTCAAATAGCCGAAGATCCAGTGCATTGTTTTCGAGCACGTCCGCAATATTGATCACCCCTTCCTGCTTGCCTGCAAGTCATTCGGGATCGGGGATCAGTTTGCGAACGCAGGAGTACTAAAGAAATGAAGAATCTGATCGTCATTGCAGCCGGCGCGGCAGTATTGTGCGCGGCGTTGGGCATTGTTGCCTGTCACTCAGGTCCGAGCAGCGCGGCGGATGCTGCCACCGTACCCACAGCCCGCGTAGCGACAGCCCAGCGCGGCGATATTTCGCACATACTGACGCTGGCCGGGCAGTTCCAGCCTTTTCAGGTTGTCGATGTACACCCAAAGGTCAGCGGATACATGGCGCATATCAGCGTCGATATCGGAGACGTGGTTCACCAGGGCCAGTCAATTGCCGAGCTCGAGGTCCCCGAGTTAAAAGCGCAGCTGCAGCAGACGATTTTCCAGCTGAAGCAGAGCCAGCAGGAGATTTCTCGGGCGCAGCACGAAATCAATCGGGCAGAAGCAGAACACGCCGCCGTCCACTCGCAATTCGAGCGCCTGAAGCAAGCCGCGGAAGGTAGACCAGGGCTGATCGCGCAACAAGAAATCGATGACGCGCAGGCAAAGGACCTTTCCTCTGAGTCGCAGGTAGACGCGGCCAAAGCTGCCATGGAAGCAGCGAAGGAACACGCGGGTTCCGCGCAGTCTGACATCGATCGCGTGCAGGCGCTGCACAATTACACCAATGTGACCGCGCCGCTCGACGGAGTGGTCATCTGGCGCTACGCGGATACAGGCGCACTCATCCAGGGCGGCACCAACTCGAACAGTCAGGATCTACCGATCGTGCGCATCTCGCAGAGTAATTTGCTGCGGCTGCGGATTCCTGTACCCGAGGACGATGTGCGCTATGTACACGCGGGCGACGAGTTGCAAGTGCGGGTAGACGCGATCGGCCGCTCCCTTACTGGAAAGATCGTTCGCTCAACACGCGATGTGAATTTTGAAACACGCGCCATGGAGACAGAAGTCGACGTGCCGAATAAGGACTTGTCGATCGCTCCTGGAATGTATGCGAACACGATGCTGCAGCTTGCGCATGTGAACAATGTAGTAACCATTCCGGTTGAAGCACTGGTGCTGGATGGGCAACAGCAAACCGTTTATGCGCTCGATGCGGGCAATCACATTCATGTTCGTAAAGTTCAAGTCGGACTGGAAGGATCGAAGCTTGCCCAGATAACCAGCGGCCTGAATGCAGGCGATCGCGTTGTGCTTGGCGGTCAGGACAAGTATCAGGAAGGCGAAGCGGTAAACCCGATGGAAGCGCAGGAGCCGGCGTCAGAAACGGTACATGAGTCCGGCGGCATGATTGACATGAAATCCGAGCAGGCAGATGGAGGCGCGAAGTAATGCCAAAATTTGCCCTTCGATATCCGTTTTTCATCATTATGCTTTGCCTGCTGGTTGCAATTGTCGGTGCGGTCGGAATCGTCCAGATGCCTGTGGATCTGTTTCCGAAGATCGAGATGCCTGTTGTAGTAGTGGCAACGTTTTACAACGGTATGCCGCCGCAACAGATTGAGGCCGACATCACCAACACGTTTGAGCGTTTTTTTACTTTAGGCGCCAACATCGACCATAGCGAGTCGCGCTCGCTGACCGGCGTGAGCCTGATTAAAATTTATTTCAAGCCGGGCACCGATCCTAATGCCGCGCTGAGCAATATCGCCAATCTTGCCATGGCTGACCTGCGAAGGTTGCCGCCGGGCACTCTGCCGCCTGTAGTACTCGGCATGGATGCTTCAACGCAGCCGGTGTGCCTGGTAACACTGAGGGGCAAAGGATTGAACGAAACAGCCCTGAAAGATCTGGCACAGTTCCAGGTGCGCAATCAGATTTCGAATGTGCAGGGCGCATCGGTACCGCAGCCTTACGGCGGCACGTATCGACAGATTCAAATTTACGTTGATCCTTTAAAGCTTGAAGCGCGCAATCTGAGCCTCAACGACGTCGTGCAGTCAGTTGATTCGTCAAACCTGATTCTGCCGGCCGGCGACGTGCGCATCGGCTCAAAAGATTTCAACATCTACGCCAACAGCCAGTTCCCGGATGCCAATTCGATGAATCAGATGCCCCTGAAGTCGGTTGGCAATTCATCGGTCCTGGTTGGAGATATAGGCCATGCGGTTGACGGCGGTGCGCTGCAGTACAACATTGTGCGCATCGACGGCCAGCGGTCAGTGTACGTGCCCGTATTCAAGCAGGGCGGTGACAGCAATACCATCACAATCGTCAACGGAATGAAAGCGGCGATCAAGAACCTCGTCGACATTCCGCAGCAGTTGCAGACCAACGTGGTGTTCGATCAGTCAGTGTTTGTGAAAACCGCTATTGCGAACGTATCCAAGGAAGCGCTGATCGGCCTTGTGCTGACCGGCATCATGATTTTGATCTTTCTCGGCAGCCCGCGCGCAATGGTCGCTGTGATTCTGTCTGTTCCATTGTCGATGGTGGTGTGTTTGCTGATTACGAAATACACCGGTGGATCGATCAACACAATGATCCTGGGCGGATTGGCGCTGGTGTTTTCCCGGCTGATTGATAACGGCGTGATTGTGCTCGAAAATATTTTCCGGCACATGGAAATGGGCGAGACTCCAGCGGTGGCGGCGGATGTTGGCGGCTCTGAAGTTTCAATGGCTGTTCTGGCCGCGACTTTCACGACCTCCATCGTGTTCTTTCCCGTGACCTTTTTCACGGGCGTAACAAGGTACATCTTTACGCCGATGGCGCTGGGCGTGGTGCTATCGATCTTTGCGTCGTACTTTTTTGCGATGACCGTAGTACCGCTCTACTGTGCGAAATTCATTCGCAAGCACGGTCACGGAGAACATGTCGAGCAGAAAAAGAGCACTTTCTTTAGTCGCTTCGAAGCCCGCTTCAACCAGAAGTTTCAAAAGATGCTGGATTGGTATGAGGGGCTGGCATCGAGAGCAATGGAGAGGCCGGGACTGACTGCAGGAATGATTCTTGGCGGCGTGTTTGCGCTCATGCTGGTGACGATTCCATTTATCGGGCGCGCCTATTTTCCACGAACAGATCCGGGACAGTTCATATTGAATGTCCGCATGCCCAGCGGTACACGGCTTGAAGTGAGCGACCAGTACATTGCGAAGGTGGAAAACATCATTCGCAGCATCGTACCGGCCAGGGATCTCGGCATGGTGGTGTCGAACATTGGCGTCTATCCAGATCTTTCGGCCATCTACACGACCAACGCCTCAATGGACACAGCTTTTGTACAGACGAGCCTTAAGGAAGATCATCGCGTCGGCAGCTACGAATATATGCGCCGTGTGCAAGAGAAACTCTCGCGCGAAATGCCAGAACTGTCAATTTACTATCAGGCGGGCGGATTGGTAGATGGCGTGATCAACCAGGGACTTCCGGCGCCAATCGACGTGCAAATCAAATCACAGAACATGGATGCGTCCTACGATCTGGCTCGCCAGTTGGCAGGCAAAATCAAAGCCATGCCGAATGTGAGCAATGTCTACATTCCGCAGAGCGTGGATTATCCGGGCCTCGCGCTTAACATTGATCGTGAACGGGCAAGCCTGATCGGACTCTCCGCAAAGGAAATTGTCGACGACGTGATCACGGCGCTGACTTCTGACGGCATGGTGGCGCCAAGCTACTGGATCGATCCGAAGAGCGGCAACAACTACCTGGTTACGGTCCAGTACGCAAATAACTGGATCAACAACATGTCGATCGATGACGTGAAGAGCATTCCGCTTCGCAGTGCGCACCAGAATGAATCTCATCTAACCATGGGTGGACGCGCAATGCCGGTTGCTACGCAATTCGGCGGCGGCGCAGGTAGTGCGGGCTATGTGCCGCTTGGTTCTGTGGCAGACATCCAGCAGATCAACACGCCAACCGAAGTTGACCACAACCAGATTCGGCGCGTCATCGACATTTACGTTGCCACCAAGGGCGAAGCATTGCAATCGGTGGGCACGCGCATCAGCAAAATGCTTGACGATACCAAGCATGACCGCAATACGGTGCTGACGATGCGCGGAGCTGTAGTCAACATGAACACGGCTTTCCATGACTTCGGCATCGGATTGATGATTGCAATCGTGCTTGTCTACCTGATCCTGATGGCGCAGTTCGCATCGTTCATCGATCCCTTCATCATCCTGATGGCGATTCCGCCAGGGCTGGCGGGAGTTGCGGTGACGCTGCTGATTACCCGCAGCACGCTGAACATCATGTCTCTGATGGGCGTCATCATGATGACCGGAATCGTGGTATCGAACAGCATCCTCATCGTCGAGTTCGCCGGCATTCTTCGTGACCAGGGGATGGTATTGAAGGCTGCCGTCATCGAGTCATGCAGAGTGCGCTTGCGGCCCATTCTGATGACATCGCTAGCAACACTACTGGGCATGATTCCAATGGCACTGGGACTAGAGGCGGGCAGCGAACAATATGCGCCGTTAGCACGAGCCATTATCGGAGGGCTTGCGCTTTCCGTCGTGGTCACCATGTTTCTGGTGCCGGCCGTCTACCTGCTGATCCACGGGCACGAAGAAACTGACACACCCGTCTTTGAGGAGCCGGCATGAAAAGACTAATGAAGCACGGCCTCATCCTTATCGCGGGCGCGGCGTCGACGCTGATTCTATCGGGCATTGCGCACGCTCAAAACAATGCATTGCCACAAGCACCTGAAGCGCACCTGTTCGCAATGGCGACTCAGGCAGCCGTTCCGGCCGGTGGCCTGGCTGAACCGCAGAGCACTTCCCCTCCCCCAACCACAACCCCGCATGGGCCAAGGCTGACGCTTGCCGACGCTGAAAAGATGGCGATTGAGCATAATCCGAACATCAGTGTCGCGCACTTGCTGGCGCTGGCGCAGGCGCAGGTAACACGAGAAGCACGCGCCGGCGAGTTGCCTACCGCAACTGGCGATCTAACTGCCGTTGGATCGCACCAGAACAGCAGGATCACTGCGGGTATGCTAAACAATCCGTCGATCTTCGATCGTGCGGCTGGCGGCCTTACGGTGAACCAGTTAATCACCGACTTCGGGCGGACGCACAACCTTGTATTGAGCGCGCAGTCAAACGCAAAAGCGCAGCTTGAAAATGAGCGAGCGACCGAGCAAGACATTCGGCTGACGGTGGAGCAAGCTTTCTACCAGGCGCTCACTAACCAAAACGTTTTGAAGGTTGCTGAAGAAACGGTGGCAGAGAGGCAGGCTACGCTCGACCAGATCTCCGCATTGGCCAACGCGAAGTTGCGCTCGTCGCTGGATCAGAGTTTTGCCGACGTCCAATTGTCGCAGGCAAAATTGATGCTGTTGGACGCGCAGAACAATGATCAAAATGCAATGGCGAGCCTGAACGATATTATGGGCTCGGAACAGAACCTGCAATATACGCTGGTGGATGAGACATCGCCGAATCCTGAACCGGCACCGCAGGACGCAGATACGCTGCTGCAATCCGCATTTACAGCACGGCCGGATCTCGCGGCTCTCAACGATAATTTCAGCGCTGCTAAACACTTCAGCACCGCAGAGCACGACCTCTGGATGCCCACCGTATCCGCTCTCGCTGCAGTAGGAGGAACACCGGTGCGCGCTGATCAAATTCAGTCCAACTGGTACGGCGCCGCTGGAGCAAACATCAGCATTCCTCTTTTCAACGGGTTCCTGTTCAATGCGCGAGCGCAAGAGGCGAAGTTGCGCGCCAATGCTGCCGGAGAACAGGTGCGCAACATGCGCGATCAGATTGCGCGCGATGTACGAGTGTCAGTGCTGAACGCTCAGAACGCTTTTCAGAAAATCAGCGTCACCCAATCAATGTTGGCCCAGGCAAACCTGGCGCTCGACCTGGCACAGGCTCGTTACAAAATCGGATTGAGTGGAATTGTGGAGCTGACGCAGGCACAACTTGGCCAGACTGAAGCGCAGATTGCGTACACTACAGCACGCTATTCCTATCAAACGTCGCTGGCTGAACTGCGATTCCAGTTGGGGCAGTAAAAGATTTTGTCGCTCGACTTACAGGATGCTTGCGCTTTTACGCTGGCTCAGGACCGCTGCCTTGCGGCGGTCCTTTGAAGCGTGATCTATCTGCTTCCAGAAACCGATGAAGTAGTCGATTGCAGAAATGGTGGAGACCAGCACGGTGAAGTAAATTGCCGCGATGGCATACCACTTGACCGGAATGATGAGCACGCCGATCTGCCAGTAATCCCAACGATGCGCGAGCAGCGCCGATGTCACAGAGACGATTTGCACCACCGTTTTGAGCTTGCCCAGATCGCTGGCCTGGATGGTAAAACCTTCAGAGGATGCGATAGAGCGGAGGCCCGAGATGAGGAACTCGCGGCCAATGATGACAACGGCGATCCAGACTTTTACGACTGCGGGATTGTAGGCGACCAGAGCAATCAGCGCCCCGGTGACCATGATTTTGTCAGCCAGAGGATCGAGCAGCATGCCCATGGTCGTTATCTGACCGCGCCTTCGAGCCAGGTAGCCGTCGAGACCGTCCGTGATCGATGCCAGCACGAACAAAACTGATGCGGATACCTCTTGCGCGCCGTACTGATGCCAGGGAAAGTGCGGCGTGAGTATCCACAGCAGGAGTGGGATCATAACAATCCTGCTCATCGTGATGGAGTTGGGCAAATTCATATGTGCCGGGGTTTCTCGAGGTCTGTCTCCGGTTTGGTTTCATTATCGCACCATAGACGGAAGGCTTTGCTGCTAGCTGCCTTGAAAACCGCGCGCAAGCCGCAGTTTCAGTGCATGAAAAACAGCGGGAAGGGGTGTTCCCTTCCCGCTGCCGTGTACTAATTACCTTCGTTACTATGCGTAAATCCCGCGCTGCCTGATGGTGAACGCCACGCGGTCGATTGCGAGCATGTAAGCCGCAATGCGATTATTCACATTGTGCGCTTCTGCATAGCGAACAACATCGTCAAAGCTGTCGCGCAGCAGCGTTTCAAGCTGCTCGTTGATGACGGCTTCCTTCCAGAAGTAGCCCTGGCGATCCTGCACCCACTCGTAATAGCTGGCAGTAACGCCGCCCGCGTTAGCAAGTATGTCAGGAACGATGAAGATTCGTTTCTCGGCCAGGATCTCATCGGCGACCGCCGTGGTAGGGCCGTTGGCGCCTTCCACAACAATCTTCGCCTTGATCTGCGCGGCGTTGCGGCTGGTAATCACGTTCTCAGTCGCCGCCGGAATAAGAATGTCGCAATCGTTGAGCAGTAGCTCTTCGCTTGGCACGTCTTCCCCGCCGCGGAAACCCAGGGTCGTGCCGTTACGGTATTTGTATTCGGCGAGCTGGTGGATGTCGATGCCGTTGTTGTTGTAAAGACCACCGTCTTTCTCAGCGATGCCGACGATCTTGTAACCCTGCTCCATCATTAAGCGGGCGGCATTGGAACCCACATTGCCAAAGCCCTGAATGATGACGCGACAGCCTTCAACGGACATGTTGAGATAGCGCAGGCTTTCGTTACACGCAATCATCACACCGCGACCCGTAGCCTCAATGCGGCCCCGCGATCCGCCCATGTCCAGCGGCTTGCCGGTAACCACGCTCGTCACCGTCTGACGCATGTGCATGGAGTAGGTATCCATGATCCACGCCATGGTCTGCTCGTTAGTGTTCACGTCGGGCGCGGGCACATCCTTTTCTGGTCCAATGAACTCGATGATCTCCGAAGTGTAGCGGCGAGTCATGCGTTCAAGTTCGCTGCGGCTCATCGATTTTGGATCGCAGATGACGCCGCCCTTGGCCCCGCCGAAAGGAATGTTGACGACTGCGCACTTCCATGTCATCCAGCTGGCCAGCGCACGCACTTCGTCCAGCGTGACATCGGGTGAATAGCGGATGCCGCCCTTGCAAGGGCCGCGAGCAATGTTGTGCTGTACGCGGAAGCCGGTAAAGATCTCGATGTGCCCGTCGTCCATGGCGACCGGAAAATGCACAATGAGTTCGCGTGCCGGCGTCCGAAGGAGTTTCCAAAGGCCTTCATCCAGATTGAGTTTGCGTGCGGCAAAATCGAACCGCGCGCTTTGCGCTTCCCAGGGATTGATCTCCTGGTCTAATGAAAGTGCAGGATTGCCAGATGACATAAATAATCTCCGTTCTCTTTCACCGCTATGGGACTCTGGAGTTCTTGCCCTAACGCGGGTTGGCCCGGCTGATTGCCCCGGCGACAGCGGGCCGGGTAGCCTTAAGCCCCGTTGAGTTTAGGCTACACGGGTTTTTCAGTCAATCCTACTTGAATTGGGCCAGCGCTGAATTAGCCACACTCGGGAAATGACTTCCCATTCTGGCTGGCCCGGCCTTGAAATCCATACAGACCAAGAACGGCGTTTTGCTCAAACCCTTTAAATGGTTCGCGCTGGCGAAGGTCCTTCTCTTGGTCTCAATGGATCGGAACCGGTAAAGGCGCTATGCGCAACCCTTTCCGAGCTCATTCCGTGGGCTCTCGCGTTCAAATCCCGCCGCGACTGCGGCATTTGCGTTTGCGTCGGGAACCTCACGCTCTGGTCCGGAAGCGATGTTCACTTATATGTCACTTGCATGTTTCAGTCTGAACTGGTTTGCTATGCAATGGCTGGTGAACGGGCCCGTGCGTTGTACGTAGATGGAGTTGTTCGTGAACAGGCTGGCAATAGTTGTTTTCTTAGGCGCGACTTTGGCGCTCCCGATATTTGGCAATGCGGATGACTCCGCTCAGCAACAGCTGATGAATGCAAAACAAAGAGCGGATCTGACTCTGAACGAAAAAGAGCCGTTCGAACTCGACGTGGACTTCACGGCTCAACAAAAACTCCCCACCCAGGGACACCTTTCAATGAAATGGAAATCCAAGGATGAGTGGTGGAGATCAATTGAGCTGGGCGACTTCAAGGAGATCGAAGTTCGAAACGGGGGCTGGCTCTACACCTCTCGCAACAGCGATTCGACCCCAGTGCGCGTCAGAGAGCTTTTGCAGCTGATCCAGTTTGGGCAGGAAGCAAAAGACCTGGTGACCGACAAACAGCAGCCGTCCACGGAATACGGTTTCCCAGTGAATTGCCTTCGTGTAAAGAAGAATCATACAAAAGATACCCCGCACGTAATCTGCCTGAATGTATCGCACGAGATTTCGAGCGACACGTGGTGGGATTTGCCTGACAGTCCTACGCGCCTTGAATTCTCCGACTACTTCGATTTTGATGACCACCGCTTTCCGCGCACTTTGCAGATGCTTGAGAACGGAAGCCGCGTGATCAAGGCATACGTGAAGACTCTTGCGCCCAGCCCATTCAACGACGCGCTGCTGACCAAACCCGAAGGTGCAATCGAGCGGCGTCAGTGCGACAACTGGAAACCTCCGGTGGCTGTGAAGACACCCGATCCTCCGTATCCCCCGGCGGCGGGAAGAAATGGCTCCATTGGGGACTCAATCGTCTCCATGACAGTGCTGGCCGACGGTTCAGCAACAGATTTCCAGCTGATTAGCAGCGCAAGCCATGCCATGGATGCATCAACCCTGGACACTTTGAAGAAGTGGAAGTTCAAGCCGGCCACATGCGGATCGGAACCTGTGGTCTCGGACGTCGAGGTAATCGTGAGCTTCCGGCTCAGGTAGCCGCGGGGTTCAAGCGCTGAGTGGCGCCGTCAGGCGAGCTAACCGCGTTCGCAAGCTATTACACTGGTTTCTGTGAGCGATTCCACGAAAACAGCCCAACCCAGCCGCAAAGAGTTCCTGGCCCTGGCCAAGGATCACACCCTGGTGCCCGTTTGCCGCACCCTTGCCGCCGATCTTGAAACGCCGGTTTCGGCATTTCTACGCGCGGCCTGGCCGGAAAAGGAATGTTTTCTGCTGGAGTCAGTGGAAGGCGGCGAGCAGGTGGGCCGATACACCTTCATCGGACTCGCTCCGTTCAAGAGAATCGTGGCGCGCGGGCGCAACATAACCATTGCTGAAGGCAAAAAGGTTGTCGAAATTGACGACGACATTTTTGCTATTTTGCGGCGGGCGCTCAGCGGCCACAAGCCAGCGCGTCTGGCTGGGCTACCACCCTTCACTGCCGGAGCGGTGGGCTATTTTGCCTATGATGCGGTGCGGCAGATTGAGCGCCTGCCTGAATTAGCTAAGGACGAAATTCAGATCCCCGACGCATGTTTGCTCTTTTTCGACGAAGTGCTGGCCTTCGATCATGTGCGCAAAGAGATTTGGCTGGTGGTCACGGCAGACGTGACACGCCATAAGCCGGCCCAGGCCTACGATCGCGCAGTCGAGCGGCTCGACAGGCTTGAGAAGCGGATTCTGCAGCCGTTACCCAAGCTGGCCGCGCATGTGAGCGCCGGAACCGGGAAAAAGGCCCCTCTCAAGGTGAAATACCGGACCAGCAAGCGCGACTATATAGCCGCAGTGGAACGCACCAAGGAGTATGTTGCTGCCGGAGACATCTTCCAGGCGGTCTTGTCACAGCGCTTTGATGTGGAACCGGAGGTGGACAGCTTCCAGGTCTATCGCGCGTTGCGCACAGTGAACCCAAGCCCTTACATGTTCTTTTTGCGCATGGCTCCCGACGCGCCTCTGGGCGATTCAGGAGATGCAAAGAGCAGAAGCAAGAAGCCCCGCAGCGCCAAGACAATTGAACTGGCCGGCTCATCACCTGAACTGCTGGTGCGCGTGAATAAAGGCAACGTGGAGTACCGGCCAATTGCCGGGACCAAGCCTCGCGGGGCAACAGAGCAGGAAGATCAGGCGCTGGCCGACGAAATGATACACGACGAAAAGGAACGCGCGGAGCACGTGATGCTCGTCGACCTGGGCCGCAACGATGTTGGCCGCGTAAGCGAGTTTGGCAGTGTGAAGGTTGACCGACTTATGTACATCGAGCGTTACTCGCACGTCATGCATATTGTGAGCGCGATTTCAGGCAAGCTGCGTCCTGATCTGACCGCTGTGGATGCGCTGCGAGCCTGCTTCCCTGCCGGAACTCTGAGTGGGGCCCCTAAAGTGCGCGCCATGGAAATCCTCGAAGAGCTTGAACCTGCGCGGCGAGGAACATACGGCGGAGCAGTAATGTATGCGGACTTCTCAGGAAATCTCGACTCGTGCATTGCCATTCGATCCATGCTGGCGGTCAACGGCAGAGGCTACGTGCAGGCCGGGGCCGGCATTGTCGCCGATTCCGTGCCGGAAAAAGAGCATCAGGAATCGATCAACAAAGCCCAGGCAGTCATCCGCGCAATCGAGCGCGCACGGCAAATGTAAAAACAGGGGACACGTACCAGGCAAGCCTATTCATCAGCGCCAAACACGCGCCGGAAGAAGTGGCCGATGTTGCCGAAGAATCCACGTTTCTTATGAGGCGCAGACTTCGTCCTCGGCTGCGTTGCGACTGCTGGAGCCGCCTGGGTAGATGCAGGTTGCGCCGGAATATCAGCCACAGAGACATCCTGTTTACTTTGGTAGACCAGCGGCGGCGCAGTCTGAGCTGGGCTGTTGGTAGTGGGAACGGGAGACGAGGCCACCTTTGGCGCGGGCGCAAGACCCATGCTTTGGGCAAGAGGAAATTCGTTGCCCTTTGACGCGGCAGGCGGGCAGCCGCAGGGTTCCTTCTCCTGATCGACAACCTCATGCAGGCTGCCGTGCTGGAACATGACGCGCTGTCCCGGTTGCACGCGGTACGCACCACCATCAAAAACGCTGGATACCACAACATAAGGGCCGTTAACGCCGGAGTTGTCCACGCAGGTGTCGCCCTGGCCGCCCAGCCGGACCTTAACATCGGCTGCTCCCGGTCCGCCGATGAGGATGCGGAAGTCGGGAGTCAGGAAAACATCGGCGCTCTTGAGGTTGGCCGTTGTACCGGCGTAGCTCAATTCAACCGCGCCATGGTCCATGGCCATCATTAATCCGGGTACGCCGTCATTTGAATTGCTCGTGTCTGCGGTGAGCTTGACGTTGGTGGCAGCACATACCAGCAACGTGCCGCGATATGGCAAGGTGACGTGGGTCGTTTCATCGCCCGAGGTCACAGAGGCATTCGCAGCCACGTATGCCCGGCCTGCGTTCACCATCAACGTGCCAGTGACCTCCGCAGCATGGCCCGGGACCTTGCTGTCGAGCGGGATGATCGCAATCGGGCGCGTCACGGAGGGAATCGACTGCTGCACTTGATTGTCCACTGCCGGATTTGTTTGGGTCTGTGGGGCATCTGGAGCGGGTGCAGGAACCTGCGCACACACCGTGCTTGCGGCAATCAGAGCGGCGAAGAGGGGCGTGATTTTGGCGAGGCCCATACATTCTTCCTTGCGGGAAAAGCAGAGCACTTAGACAGAGTGGGCAGTTCGCTTACATCGCGAGGAAATTGCGAATCATCTGGTGGCCGCCCTCGGTAAGCACGCTTTCAGGATGGAATTGCACACCTTCAATCGGCAAACTACGATGGCGCAGACCCATGATCACGGAGCCGGCAACTCCGTTGATCTCAGGTGTGCGCGCAGTGACGGCAAGATCGGACGGCAGCGACTTCTCCTCAACAATGAGGGAATGGTAGCGAGTACAAGTGAGCGGCGTGGGTAGCCCGGTAAATACTCCCTTACCATCGTGCTCCACGGCGCTGGTTTTACCGTGCATCAGGTTGCGCGCGCGAATCACATTGCCGCCAAATGCCTCGCCGATGGCTTGGTGGCCAAGACAAACGCCAAGAATCGGCGCCTTGCCCGCCATGTGCCGAATGAGCGGCACCAGGATGCCGGCTTCCCCTGGCGTACAGGGCCCCGGCGAAAGCAGAATCCGGTCAGGATGAAGCGCCTCAACCTCTTCCACGGTCAGCTCGTCGTTGCGGCGCACAATCACCTCTGCGCCCAGCTCGCCAAGATACTGGACCAGGTTGTAAGTAAAGGAATCGTAGTTGTCGAGGACAAAGACCATCGCAAGTTTCAGTTTAGCAGCGAGGGACCTCGTTCGGGGCGACAAGCCGTCTGAGCCGGGAATGCCGACATTGGTGTTCGGCAAGCGAGCCCAGGCGGTTGCGCACTTGCGGCACATCTGCAAAACTGGCCTTGGCTTATGACAATGGTTTTGCATTTTCTGGTAAAGGGTCGTGTGCAGGGAGTGGGCTTTCGCTGGTTCGTTCACCGCGAGGCAAGCGAACTGGAACTGCGCGGCTGGGTGCGCAACACGGAAGACGGCGATGTGGAAGTTGTGGCCGCAGGCGACGTAGCCGATCTGGCCGAACTGCGCGCGAGCTTGCGCAAGGGGCCACGCGGCAGCCGCGTAGACAACCTGATCGAACACTATCTCGAAGACAAAGAAGCCGAGGGGCTGGACTCATTCCGCATTGATGGCGCGTGGTGAGAGAAGCAGGTGTCAGGGCTCAGGGGGCAGGGATCAGAAGGAGCTGATTCAGGCCTGCTTTCTTCCGTTGTCTTTGTTCAATATTCCTCGTTCCTAGTTAACGGATCTCTGACACCTGAGCCCTGACACCTGTTCCCTGTTCCCTGCTTCTATATAATTGGACCGGAAGATGACTTGCCTCCCCGCCTGTTCCCTTCCCGATAATTTTTGTCATTTAGCTTTAGCCCATTTGAGGAGCAAGCCTTTCCATGCCGCAAGCCATCAAGCCCATCAACGTTGAAGATCTCAAAAAACTCGTACGCACCGTTCCTGATTTTCCCAAGCCCGGAATTCTGTTTTACGACATCACGACACTGTTGAAGGACAAGACCGGCTTTGCGCAGCTTATCGATGCACTGGCCGCTCACTACATTGAGCAGAAAATAGACCTGGTACTGGGAATCGAGGCACGCGGCTTCATCTTCGGGCCGGCTCTTGCCTATCGCCTGAATGCCGGCTTTGTACCGGTTCGCAAGCCTCGCAAGCTTCCTTCAACGGTTGCGCGTGTCACCTATGACCTTGAATACGGCTCAGACTCGCTTGAGATACACGTGGACGCGATTCAGCCCGGCCAGAGCGTGGTTCTTGTTGATGACCTTTTAGCAACTGGCGGCACCATGGAAGCTACGATCAAGCTGGTCAAACAACTCGGCGGAGAAATTGCTGGCCTCGCCTTTGCCGTTGAACTCGACTTCCTCAAAGGCCGCGACCGCTTCAAGGAATACGACGTGTTCAGCCTGCTGCACTACGACGAATAAAAGCAGAAAGGGCGGCCTCATCCGAACCACAGGAAGATGCCGCCCTTTTTGTGTCTTGAAAACCTTGCAGAATAAGCTCGTCGATTAAGACTAACTTGCCGACTCCGGCATCACTTCCTCCTGAGTTCCTTCTGGCGAGGCGTCTGCTGAGTCGCCCTGCAGCATCTGCGCGTCGGCAAAGCGATAGCCCACATACACGTCCGTGAGCAGGTAAATCGGGTTCGACGGATCGTCCTCAATCTTCTTACGCAATTGGCGAACGAAGGTGCGAAGATATTCCACTTCTTCGCGACAGTCTGCGCCCCAAACGGCGGTCAGTAGCTTGGCGTACGTGACCACGCGGCCAGCGCGAATCATCAGGCAATTCAGGATGTCGAATTCCTTGCGCGTCAGGTGCACGGGCTGGCCACGCTTGGTGACGGTGCGCTTAACCGGGTCAAGACGAATCTCGCCGATCTCAAGCGGTGCATCTTCAGCACGGGCAGGAGCGCGAACACGGCGTACCGCCGAGCGAATGCGTGCGATAAGCTCGCGCGTGCTGAACGGCTTGGTTACGTAATCGTCCGCGCCGGATTCGAGCGCTTCAACCTTGTCTTCTTCCTGATCGCGAACCGTCAGCATGAGGATGGGAAGCCGGGGAGCAAAGGCACGAATGCGGCGCAGCGTTTCAATGCCGCCAATGCCGGGCATATTTACGTCAAGCAAAACGGCGTCGTACGGGCCGCTGCGCAATAGCTGCAGCGCCTCTTCACCGCGAGCCGCCTCGGCGACCTGGAAGCCAAGTTCGATGAGCGGCGGCCGCAGCGCCCGGCGGATAGCCGACTCATCATCGACGATAAGGATACGGATTGCAGGCTGGCTAGTCACTTTCTCCCCTTTTGCGATTCAACCGGTATCGCTGCGTAAAATGTAGTTCCTTCCAGCTCATCGCTGGTAACCCAAACATAGCCGCTGTGGATCAATGCTACTCGCTTGGCAACGGAAAGCCCGATACCTGTGCCCGAAGCCCGCGTGGAATGCTTTGAAGAGCGGTAGTAGCGATCGAAGATGCGCTCGCGGTCCTCGATCGGAATGACTGGCCCGACACTGTGCACCGAAAAAATGACTTCGTTCTTCGCTTGAGCGGCGCGGATGGTAATGGTGGTGCCATAGATCGAGTACTTACAGGCATTGTCGATGTATTGCGTAAGCAGCATCACCATCAACTGCCGATCGCAAAACACCATCAGATCTTCGTCTTCAAGTTCGACCGCGACTTTCATGCTGGCCAGGCGGTCTTTCAAACTCGCCACTACTTCTTCAATCATCGGTCCCACGCCCACCGGCGTTGCATGAATCGTAATTTCGCCGGCGTCTAGCCGCGCCGTAGTCAGCAGGCGCGTAGTGAGTTCATTCAGGACGCTTGTCTGCTCGTCAATCAGGCCGACCAGTTCCGCCTGCCCAGGAGAAAGATGCCCCATTTCGCCCAGGCCGGTACTGGCAGCGCGAATCGCGGTCAGCGGAGTCTTGTATGCGTGCGCAAGGCTGTCAAGCACCGTTGCGCGAAGCTGCTCCGTGCGGCGCTCCGTCTCAATGCGGCTCTCATTGGCAAAGGCGCGATAACGATCGAACGTAATGGCGATGAGCGAAGCAATGGCGTTGTTCGTCAGCGGACTGGTATTGCCGCGCACCACCAGGCTGCCCACCGGAACCGTTCCAAGCCGAACCACGCGGCGCCCGATTCCCGTTTCCTGGTCATCGTCGGAGCTCTCAAAGTAGTAGACATTCTGAGCCAGCTCCTGCGGATCCTGGCTCCAGACTCCCGCCTGGTAAACGTCATGTAGATCAGCATCGAATACGGCAACGGCCTCAAGCGCAAAGATCTCATGCACCAGCTCAGCAAGTTGCGGGCCGGGCTCCAAATGAAGATTCATCTGCAGCGTGCGACGCGTGAACTCATAGAGGTCGTGCATCTGGTCACCCCACGACTCAGCTTCGCGCGCATGTCCGGTGACTCTGGCGGAGAGACGGCTGACCACAAGTGCTACCAGAACAAAGACGAGCAGCGTGACCGTGTTGGCCGGGTCCTCAGCAAATTTGAGTTCTGCCTCGCGGGCAAACAGGCCATGGAAAACGACTGCCGAGAGCGAGACGATCAGTGCCTGCCAAAAACCGCAAAGCAAAGCGGTCGGCAGCACGATCATCAGGTAAAGCAGAAAATCTACCGGCAACAGCCAACCAAACCAGTGGCTGACGGTACCTACCAAAAGAACTCCGAGAACTCCGAGCGCGCACTCCAGCGCAAACAGAAGCCAGCGCGGACCAGTGCCGCGTGAGCTTCGAATTCCGAAGATCGATCGAACAGGAAGAGAACTTGACGACAAGAAACAACCACCCCGGAATCTTTTTGGAACTTGCGGTTTGAGTTACGAGCTTTGAGTTACGAGCTATTTGATGAGTTCAATCGTTTGTTTTTGCTCGCGCACTGCAACTTAGCCGAACAGATCGTGTGCCAGTCAACGGGAAACGCTTTAGTCATCCAGCCCTAAGATCAATGAAAGCGTAGTGAGATTTTATCATTTTCTTTATTTCATCTTCATAGATATACCTGCTGTTTTCGTTTTGGAACCGTGCCCGTTTCTTTAACGCCTGCAGTTACTTGCGGAGCTTCGCCACACTCATAGAATTCTTTTTCTTAATCCTCATAAGTTCTTTATGCAGTGTTTGCGTTACTTAATCCAGTTCATTGCGGCTTGACTTACAGGTCAAGACCGCAACATCTCAACAGGTCATTCCGATATGAATCCATGCGGTCGGGAAGCTCGCTTGGGGCTTACAGGCTTAGTGTCTGCAAAAGGCGCAGATACAAACCACAAAGCTTAATCCCATGTTTCCGGCTTGGTTCAACCTCGTCATACCCCAAAAATTGTTCTTTCTGGAGGATAAGTGCCGATGTATTCAAAGCCGACTCGCATTCTACAAATCGTGGCCACAGTGGCCATGGCGACCGCCCTTCTGGCCAGCGCGCAAGACACAGCGTCCACACCAGCACCGGCAACAACGCCTGCAGCCGCGCAGGCTGCTGCACCCGCGCCTGCTGAGGCTGCCCCCGCTCCCCTTTCCACGTTCGTTCTCTCGGGGCCGCTAACGTGGCTGCCTCCAGCCACGGTTGATGCCGGTCCGTTCGGTAAGCTTTCGATCAACGGCATCATTACCGGCTACGCGCTGGGTCAGAACAACCCCGTTCCCGGCGATGACACTAAGCAGGCCACACTCACTAATGGCTCTATCTTCGTGCAGAAGGCGGACGGCAAGATTCAGTATTTTGTGCAGGCCGGCGTTTACGATTTCCCAACGCTGGGCGTTTCTTTCGCTAATGCGCAGAATACAACTGCCAACCTCTTTGGCCCGGTACCGGTTGCCTTCCTGAAGGTTGCCACTGGAAAGACCACTTCATGGCAAATCGGTTCGCTGCCGACCCTGATGGGCGCAGAAGGCGCCTTCACCTACCAGAACATGAACATCGCGCGAGGCCTCCTGTGGAACCAGGAAAACATAGTCAACCGCGGTATCCAAGTGAACCAGGCGATGGGAAAGTATTTGTCCGCTTCGCTTAGCTGGAACGACGGTTACTACTCCAATCGATACAACTGGCTCAGCGGTTTGCTGACCTTCACCAAAGGTCCCAGCACTTTGGTCTTCAGTGGCATGGGCAACGCTGGCAGTACGGGTTACTCAACCAATGCGACACCGCTGTTGCAGAACAATAGCACGATGTACGCAGGCATCTACACCTACACCAAGGGCACCTGGATCGCGACCGGGACCTACCAATACAGCAATATCCCAACCAACGCCAAGATCGGCGTTGTGAAGGGAGCCACGACCAACGGATTCGGCGCGTACCTCAGCAAGTCCTTCAAGAGTGGCTTCGCCCTTCCGATCCGCGTTGAGTATCTTGAGCAGTCAGGCAAGGTGAACGGCCCTGATGCGAACCTGCTGTATGGACCCGGCAGTTCGGCGTTCACCTTCACAGCGACTCCGACGTACCAGAAGGGTGGATTCTACTTCCGCAGTGATGTGGGCGTGGTCGACACCTATAACTCAAGCGGATTTGCCTTTGGGCCGACCGGAATGTCTGCCAGCCAGTTCCGCGTCACGGGCGAGTTCGGATTCATCCTCGGCAACAACATAACAGGAGAAAAATAAACGGCTGGCGGAGTCGGCTCGGCACAGTGCAACTCACTCTAGCTCCTACCATGGTCACGCCATCAGCCAAAGACCTCGTTGGGTCTTTGGCTGATGAAAAACCAACAGGCAACCACTCGTTTTAGTTGGCGAACTCTTTATCCGATCCTCACGGGTTGAGAGCTAATCTCCGAATCACAGACACCCGGCTAATCGGCAAAACTGCAGTCGAAGCCAACCAGTACTTCAATTTCTCAGGAGAATGCTCATGGCAGATCAAAAAGCACCACAGATGCAGGCCACGCTCGGTCTAACCGGGCTAACCAGCAACGCAATGGCGCTCATCGCTCCCGGCGCCTTTCTCTGGCTCACCTTCTACATCCAGGCCACCACGGGTGTCGCGGGTCAGCCTTCCACCGCACCGGGCATGTGGATCGGCATCTTCGCCGCCCTTGTGCTCTGCCTTGCAACCGCCGTCGCATACGCGGAAATCTCCAAACTCTACCCCGGCACTGGCTCCAGCTACTACTACGCGGAGCAGGCCATGCTTTCGAAGGACAAGGCCTTCAAATACGCCCGCGTGTCCAAGTTCATCGTTGGCTGGGGCTCGCACCTCTACTACTGGGTTTACCCAGGCGTGATGGTGGCGGTCACCGGCGTCTTCATTGGCTATGTAGTCGGCTTCCTCTATCCCAACGTGATGAGCGGATCCAATCCGGGCCCCGTCTTCATGTCGCTGGTCGCCGTAGTATTCTCGTTCTTCGTGGCATGGATCGCTTCGAAGGGCGCCGGCGCATCAACAGCCGTCAACCTCGCCATCAACGTCGTTCAAATCTCGGCTTTGATTGTCTTCAGCGTGCTCGCGCTTGGTTATCGCACCAGCCATCCTTCGGGAACTACGGGCTTCCAGTACGATTCTCAATCGCTGGCAACCTACACCTACCAGTTCGCGACAGCCAAAGACGGCTCCACGATCCGCGACGCTAGTGGCGCGCCCCTTCCGTTGCTCGATGCAGCAGGCAAGCCAGTTCCCTTTGAGATCACTTATCCAAGCACTGACCCCGCAACCGGAAACTTCCTCACTCACCCGAACGCTGCTTCGGTGATCGCGCCGCACAAGTTAAGTTACATGTTTATTCAGGCCACCGTCGCGATCCTGATCCTGGTCGGATTCGAATCGGTAACGGCCATGGGAGGGGAGGCCAAAAACCCAACCAAGCATATTCCCATTGCTGTCATCGCGTCGCTGCTGATCCAGGGATTATTCTGTTACCTGTTTGAGTATTTCGCGGCCAACTACTTCCTTAACTCCGGTTATACGATGGCCAGCGCAGCAAGCTCTGCAGCACCCGTCGGCGACATGATGATCATTGTCGGCGATGCGCTGCTGGGCCAGGGGCATGGCAAGTACTTTATGCTCGCTGAAGCCTTCACTGTGTTCCTCGCTCTTATCGGCACCACTCTGAGCTGCATGAACACCGGCGCCCGCGTCACCTACGCCATGGGCAAGGACGAAGAAGCTCCAGAGCATTTCGGCATGCTGCACGCCGAGTCGCTCTCCCCGCGCAAGGCCATCTGGACGCTCGCGGTTATCTCGGCCGTCATTGGTGTGATTGCCTGCTCCCTGGTGTTCGGTGATGCCGGCGCACCCACTGACGCCGCCATCGCAGCATTGCCCCACGGCCTGTTCTCGAGCTTCGGTTATCTGCCACACGATCAGATGGCTGCTTTGCCGAACTCCCTATTAGCCATCACCCTGACCTCGAACTTTGGTACTTTCATCCTGTATGCTTTGAGCTGCTTCCTGTGCATGGTCGCATATCACAAGCGTCCAGACCACAACTTCCTCCTGCATACGCTGATCCCCGGATTCGGCTTGCTGGCTAACCTAATCTGCATGGGCTTCTATATCGCCGGCCCGGCATTCGGGCTTGGCACATCAAAAGAGCCACTGCTTGCTTTAGGCATCTCAGCGGTCTGGGGCGTTTACGGAGCTATCTACTTCCTCCGTTCATCCAAGGCCAGGGGCAAAGCGATTCTGCTCGAACAGAAAATGTAGTTCGACTTTACCCTTAAACTCCACACCGGCCGCTGGGTGGGATCGCTTCTCGATCTGAACGATTGAAACGAGAAGATGATCGCCACCCAGTGACCATTTTGAAATGAACGATCCGCAAACTAGAATAGTGAGTCTTTATCCGGGGGAGCGGAACGAGACTCGAGGTAGAGTCGTCCATGTTGGATGTTCAGTTCGGCCAGGCAAGCGATTTCGGTAAAGTGCGTACCAACAATGAAGACGCGATGGGCTCTTTTGTTCCGTCGTCGCGTCACCAGGCAAGATCGCATGGTTTTTTATTCGCAGTAGCAGACGGAGTAGGCGGTATGGATCTGGGTGAAGTCGCATCCGCGACTGCCATCTCAGTTCTTACAGAGGAATTCTCAAAGGCACAAGCGGACACCATGCTCATCAGCCTGTTGCCGCGCTTGATTCAACACGCCAACGCCGCCGTGCACGACAAGACGCTGGTAAATGAATACCGCGGCAAAAGAATGGCGACGACGCTGGTAGCCTGCGCCCTGCGCTACGATCAGGCCATCGTGTCGCATGTGGGCGACTCGCGCTGCTATCTCGTGCGCAATGGCAAAGCCCGGCAGGTGACGCAAGACCATACGCTCGTCAATGAACAGCGAAAAATGGGCTTGATCAGCGCCGAGGAGATTCCTGACTCCGATTCGCGCCACGTCCTCATTCGCTCGCTGGGTCCGGAATTGTTTGTTTCTCCTGACACGACCGCCGTTACGCTCCAGGCCGGCGATGTACTTGTGCTGTGTACTGACGGCCTGCACGACGAGATGAGTGAAACCATGATCTCCGAAATCGTTTCGCAAAAGAAGACTGCAGAGGAGATTGCACGCGAACTGGTCGACAAAGCCGTTGAGATTGACGGCGGAGACAATACTACCGCACAGGTGATTCGCGTCCGCTCAGTGGAGCAGGTGGGAATGTATCGTGGCAGGCCTTACCGGCTGCCTGCGTAATCCCCCGGCTTAAACAAAGAACTTACAGATTCCTTACGGATTCCAGAAGGTGACCCGATAAAGTGGATAAAGCGAAAGTAATGACGGAGCAAGCCGCCTGATGGGCATCCTCGACGTGATTGAAAGCGGTTCGAAAATTGACTCGTACCGCATCGACAAGCAGATTGCGCGCAGCGGCATGGCGTCAATTTTTCGCGCAACCGACACACGCGATAACCGCCTGGTAGCACTCAAGATTCCCCATCCCGACATGGAAGCGGATCCCATCCTGTTCGACCGGTTTCAGCGCGAATCCGGCATTGGCGAGCGACTTAATCATCCCAACGTGATGCGTGTTTATGGCGACGAAAAACGCTCGCGTGTCTACATGGTTATGGAGTGGTGCGAAGGTAAACTCCTACGCCAGATCATGGACGAAGAAAAACTTTCTCACGGGCGGGCCATCACGATCACAAAAGGAGTTTTGCAGGCGCTGGATTACATTCACGGCAACGGCGTAGTGCATCGCGATCTCAAACCGGAAAACATCATGGTGGACGAGAACGATCACATCAAGCTGATCGACTTCGGAATCGCCAGCGACAACACAGCGCGCCGGCTGACTTATGCGAATTTCACCGCCACGCTCGGCACGCCGAACTACATCTCGCCTGAGCAGGTAAAGGGCAAGCGCGGCGACGGACGATCGGATGTCTACTCCATGGGCGTGATTCTGTATGAAATGCTCACCGGCAAATTGCCGTTCTCCGGACCGTCTCCCATCGCCGCCATGAATGATCGGCTGCTGAACCATCCGGTCCCTCCCACGGTTGCCGATCCCACCATTTCCCCCCAATTGCAGGAAGTCATCTACCGGGCGCTCGAACGCGATCCCAAAAACCGGTACGCCAATGCTCACGAGTTTCTCCACGACCTCAACCACCTTGACCAGGTGGGAGTTGAGGACCGGGATGAGCTCAAGAATTGGCAGAACAGAAAATCGCATTTGTCGCGAAAAATCCTCTATTACGGTGGGTTGGCGCTGATCCCGGTGGCCGTGCTGCTGGTGATGATGCTTCTGGCGCACCGACTTTAGTGCAATGACAGGTTTCTAAAAGGCTCTGGGGGAATCTTCACGGATTCTTTATGCCCCTGGCTCTAGCATTTCTGTGTGTAAGTTCCTTCGAAGAGGAGATCCATGGCAAAGTACAAACTTGAATATATCTGGCTCGACGGCAAGCAACCCATTCCTGAACTGCGCGGCAAAACGACCATCAAGTCGTTTGATAAGGCGCCAACTCTTGCCGATTTGCCCCTCTGGGGTTTTGATGGCAGCTCGACCATGCAGGCTGAAGGACATAAGTCCGACTGCATTCTGAAGCCAGTATCGCTCTATCCGGATGCGAGCCGGAAAGACGCATTTCTGGTCATGTGCGAAGTCATGCATCCAGACGGAACGCCGCACTCCACTAACGCGCGCGCTACCTTCGACGACGATCCCGACCTCTGGCTTGGCTTTGAACAGGAGTACTTCCTGTATAAAGAAGGCCGTCCGCTTGGCTTCCCGAAGGAAGGCTATCCCGGACCGCAGGGTCCCTACTATTGCGGCGTTGGATATAAGTACATGGGTTCTGAGGCTCGCCAGATTGTTGAAGAACACCTGGAACTTTGCCTGGCTGCCGGCATCAACCACGAAGGCATCAACGCTGAAGTGGCCAAGGGCCAGTGGGAATTCCAGATCTTCGGCCAGGGCAAAAAGGCCGCTGACGACCTCTGGATTGCCCGCTACCTGATGGCCCGCCTCTGCGAGAAGTACGAAGTGGACTTCGTGCTCTACTGCAAGCCGATCAAGGGCGACTGGAACGGGTCCGGAATGCACACCAACTTCTCCACCAAGTACATTCGCGAAGTGGGTGGCAAGGACTATCTTGAAGCTCTGATGGGCGCTTTCGAAGAGAACATTAAGGAGCATATCGCCGTCTATGGCCCGGACAACCACCTGCGCCTGACCGGCCTGCATGAAACGCAGTCGATCGACAAGTTCAGCTATGGACTTTCCGATCGCGGCGCTTCCATCCGCCTGCCTGTAAACTTTATCCGCAACGGCTACAAGGGCTACCTTGAAGATCGCCGTCCCAACTCTGAAGCCGATCCGTACCAGATCGTATGCCGCCTGCTGAAGACCGTCAGCTCGGTTGCGGTGACCGTCTAATCAGCCCCAACCTGCGTTACAACGAATCCCGGCTGGCTCAATGAGCAGCCGGGATTCTTGTTTGCGCAGGCAATTCGGCCGCATTGCAATGTTCAAGCTCTCCATATTGCCCGAACAAGTATCGCCATCGCTAAATCGAGCCTGGTCGGATAAACTCTTCAAGTTTGCAGAGCGTTCTAGCGCTATCGATGCATAGAACAGCTATGAGGAGAATCGGCTGTTGGCCAAATTACCAGTATTTCGGACGATATTACTCATCTTTGGGTTTGCTGCTCATTGCGGTGCGCAAACTGACCCACTCCAGAAAGCCGCAGAGGCGGTGCGCCATGAGTCCGATGGCAGGTTTTCCATCCACCTTGAAGAGCGGACTCGCTGGGAGGAGCGCTACGGCAACAGCTTCGGTTCCGCAAAGAATCAACAGGACATGTTGAGCCGCCTTCGTTTCAGCGCCGAATACCAGCCGGTGAAATGGCTTTCTGTCAGCGGAATGGCGCAGGATGCACGCGCTCCCCGGTACGGACCAAATGCGCCAAATTCCGTGCGCGACTCAATCGACCTGCACGAAGCCTTTGTCACGCTAGGAGAAGCCAAACAGCCGCTTAATTTTTCTTTCGGAAGGCGAATGATCAACTACGGCGAGACTCGGGTAATCGGAGTTCCACAGTGGACCAACACTTCACGAACTTACGATTTTGCCCGTTTTGGCCTGGTTACTCGAATGTTCTCCGTCGATGCGCTTCTCCTTTCCCCGATTATCGTAAGGCCGGACATGTTTAATAATCCGGAACTTGGAAACCGATACTGGGGCGCATATAGCGTGATTCCGAAATTTTGGCATGGACAGTCAATGGACGCGTATGCGCTGCGCCACTCGCAAAACAAGATCGGCGGCTGGACCGGTGCAGGAACGCTTGGCACCAATGATTTCGGCGCTCGGTTCTACGGTCCCCTTCCCGGCAAATTCACATACAGCCTCGAAGGCATCGGGCAAAACGGTCACATCGGTAGTCTCAATCAATGCGCCTATGCGTGGTTTGCCGGAATCAGCAGGCCAATCAAGGTTGGACCAATCCCGGTGGACACATCAGTGGAATACAAAGTGGCTTCGGGATCCCATCAGGGTCAGACTCACAGTTCCACCTTTGACCAGTTCACGCCTGCCAACCATGACAAGTTCGGGCACGAAGACCTATTCGGATGGCGAAATCTGCGAACATTCAAGACGCTTGAAACCCTCCATCTGACAAAAGGGCTGGCCTTCAATGTGATGTATACCGAAGAATCTCTTTTCAGTCCCTCGGATGCGCTGTATTCCAGTTCCGGATCAAAGATCGCTATTTCAACGCAGGGAACAGCCGGCAGAACTGTGGGACAAGAATTGGATGGATTCGCCACCTACAACTGGGGAGCACACACATTCCTCGCAGGTTTCGGCCACTTCTTTAAAGGACCCTTCGTGATGAATGCAACTCCCGGAATCAATCCCCGTTATTTTTATATTGCACAGCAGTACTCGATAAAGTAGCGAAACTTTGGCGCTTCACGTGGCCTCATGGATTTGGATGAGCCTGCAGCCGAATCTATGCATCCAACCTTGAGAAATAAAAAGGGAGGAAATCCATGACTGAAGTCAAAAAAGGCTCGGATGCCATCGCAGTTTTGATCGATGCGCTAAATGAAGACTTGTCCCGCGAATACCAGGCCATCATCGCCTATACCGTTTACAGCAGCGTCCTTACCGGTGCGCAATGGATGAACATTGCTGCCGAGCTCAAACTGCATGCCGCCGAGGAACTGCAACACGCCCTCATCATCGCTGACCAGATCGACTACCTGGGCGGCACACCCACGGCCACTCCCAAACCGGTCAAGCTGTCAAAAAAGCCGGAAGAAATGATCCGCTTCGACCTGGACAACGAAACCGAAACTATCAAGAACTACCGGCAACGCGTCAAGCAAGCCGAGGCCGTTGGCCACTATGCTTTAGCAGAAAAACTGCGCCAAATCATTGCCCAGGAGCAGGAACACCAGCACGACCTGGCTACTGCACTCGGCATCGACGTCCCCAAAGTCCTCGACGGCGGCGCTTAACGAACCGGAAACCCCGCACGTCGACTTTAAGCCGCGTCGAGTTCCTCCGCAATCGCCTCAGCTGCCGCGACGCACGCGGCGCGGTCCACATCCAAATGAGTAACCAGACGAATAAGATTGTGCCCGAGCGCGCTGATGAAAATGTGGTGCCCCTTGAGCCGCGCCACTAGCTCAGTTGGAGTGAGCTTCCCTGTCAGCCCAAAGATCACGATGTTAGTCTCGACGGTCTCTGGATCAATGGTCACGCCGGGCATCGCTGCCAGTGCCTCGGCAAGGAGCCGTGCATTGGAATGATCTTTCTGGAGCCGCTTCGGCCCTTCCTCCAGCGCGATCAATCCCGCTGCGGCCAGAATGCCTGCCTGGCGCATGCCGCCGCCCATTGCTTTCCGGTAGAGGCGCGCACGATCAATCAATTCCGCCGAACCCACCAGCATGGAACCTACAGGCGCGCCAAGCCCCTTTGACAGGCAGAACATCACCGTATCGAAGCCGCGCGTCAGCGTCTTCACATCCACGCCGAGCGCAGTTGCCGCATTGAAAATACGCGCCCCGTCAAGATGCATCGGAAGCTTGCGCTCTTTTGCGCCGTTCCATATCTCTTCAAGAACCGGCAGAGGCGTACAGGTACCGCCGGCCAGGTTGGCGGTGTTCTCAATCTCAATAAGCCCCGTCGCCGCGCGAAATGCTCCACGCGCATAAATGGCAGGCTCAATGTGCTTCCACGTAAGAATCCCTCGCTCGGCCGCAACCGCACGAATCAGGCATCCGGAAAAGACAGCCGTCGTCGCCATTTCCCAATCCAGAATGTGCGCGCGCGACTCGGCAATGACTTCCTGCCCAGGCTGCGTCAACGCGCGGATGGCAATCTGATTTCCCATGGTGCCGGTGGGCACAAAAAGACCGGCCTCGCGGCCAAATACCTGCGCGGCACGTCGTTCAAGCAAGTTGACAGTCGGATCCTCGCCGTAAACATCGTCGCCAACTTCAGCGGCAGCCATCGCAGCGCGCATTTCCTGTGTAGGGCGAGTAACCGTGTCGGAGCGCAGATCGATAATGCCAGCCACTTTCAAAGCCTTTCGAATTTGGAACGCTCTGAAGACCAAGCCTCGGATTTACGACTACTGAGAAATCCGCAGTTCTGATCCCTGATCCCTGCTCTAAGGTATCTGCGTCATCGGCAGCTCAATCACCGGAGTGCGTTTTCCATCAATCATCGCGTAGGCCCACAGTCCGTGAAAATTGGCGCGAATGCTTGGCTGCGCTTTCAAAAACGCACTGAACACGGCTGTCGCTTCCGTTCGCTGTGCGGCGGGATCGGTCACACCGGTCGATTCGTACACAATGGCCAGATCAGGTTCCGCTAACGAAGGATCGAGCACTACCGAATCCACCTTCCAGGTACGATCACCAGCCTTTAGCGTGTAAGGAAACGCGCTCGGCGGAGAGTTTGGAATATCCGCCTGCTCTTTTTGCAGCTTCTCAAGATTCGGAGACGAGATGAAATCCAAAGGCAGCAGCAGAAAACGCGCCGCGTCGTAGGAATAGAAGGCACTCCACGGATCTACCTTGGCCAGGCTGCGTGCTCGCGTCCAGTACCATACGCCGTCGTGACCATCGAAGACACCCTGATGCGCTGACAATCCAGCCAGGCGCCAGTTGGAACCATCCCATGCCAGCACAATACCCAACTGCCCCGCCAGTTGCGCACCCGGCGTATCTGTCAACGCAATTGCATAGCGTCCAGGTGGCAATGCGTGCATGTTGATGCTGACGGTGATGGAACCGTTGGAATTCGAGCAGAAAAACTGCGTGTCCAGTGGGGCAGTCTGCGAAGACGCATCGAGCAGATAAAGATTGCGCAACTGCGCGTGCCCGCCTTTGACAATGGGCGCTGCCTGCTCAATGGCACTGCGAATGCTGTTCCACTCCGCAGCTTCAGCCGGCAGCAGAGCAGCCTGCAGCGTATTTACGTCCTGATTGATGACCGCATCGGCAAGACGGCCCGCAATGACGCTGAGCGCCGCGCGATCTTGCGGCGAAAGCTCGCCCTGCGGGGTACAGGTAGCTGCCTGACTGGCTGTCGGCAATGCGAACAGCGCGACCACGACCAAAGGCTTCAAGCAGAAGCGCATTTGCACTAAATCCCCTCCACCCATAAGACGCAAGTTCCGAGCGATCGTGGGCTATGATCAGTCTAGTACACAGCGGGCAAGCGAGTTGCGCCGCTCGAACAGTGCTAGCAAATCGCAAATTGGGATGTAAGCGGATGCGTACAGCCGGAATAGAAGTGCCCGGAGTTTCAACCGTGCGAAGTCTCACCGTTCGGTGGCTTGCCGCAGTTTTGCTCACCGTGATGGCCCTGGGTGTCGCTTCAGCATCGGCTGACCAATCTGCCGCGCCAAAAACCCCCGCAACAACGCAAAAATCGGCTGCCCGCGCCCGCAAACAGACCGCTTCCGTAAAGGCGTCGCCTGCTGCACAATCCGCAATTCCCCCGCAAGCCGCCCCGCTACTGCCCCAGTGGCCGGCTAACGACCATCCGAGCGAGGCCACAATTGTGTGGAACAGTCAGGGGCTCCGCATCGACGCATCAAATTCAAGCCTGCAGCAAATATTGAAAGACGTTTCCACGGATATCGGCGTCAAGATAACGGGGCTCAACGGGGATCAGCGAATTTTCGGCACCTACGGCCCCGGCGCGACGCGCGATGTGCTTTCGCAATTGCTGGACGGTTCAGGCTACAACGTTCTCATGGTGGGCGATCTTGGCGAGGGAACACCAAGGCAGGTCGTCCTTACCAGGAAGCCCACAGGACCGGCGCCTCCGGCGGTAAACAACCCTAATTCGAGCAACGACGACAGCAGCGCCGATGTGGAGGAGCCCCCGCAACCTCAACCGCCGCCACAACAGCCGCCGCCAAACATGCCGGCCGGCTTCGGGCCAGGCTCTCAGCCGCGCACTCCCCAGCAGATTTTGCAGGAGATGCAGCAGCGTCAGCAGCAGATCGAGCAGCAACAGCTACAGCAGCAGCAGCAGCGCACAAATCCTCCGCGGTAGGCCTATAGCGGCCCTCGGAAGTGCTCTGTCCACGAAAAATAAACGGGAAAGCGGCAGGCAGGAACTACGAAACGCGAGCGGTCTCGGGTCGAGTCTTTAACTTCGTAGTGCGGCGCGGCTGGATCAACGCAAATCCCACGCGAAGTGCCCAATATGCCGCCAAAAGACCAAATGCCATCGACCCGATCGATGCACCAACCAGCATTAGTAAATCCGTCATTGCTCCGCCTATTTAAGTCTAGATGCTCGTACAACGCCACTAGTGACCCGAGGGGAATCTGCAAATAAAACAAAAGAGCGGCGTTGCTGAGATTGTCTCAGAATATCGGGTCTCGTTGACCCCTATTTCTATTGACCAATAGAATACCCTCAGGGTGGTAATTTGCGGTGATCGATCGCACACCAAGGTAATCGTCCTACCGTTTCCCAGTAGCCCAATAATGCCCATTACTCACATCTCGGTGCGGGGAGCGCGCCAGCACAATCTGCGCGACATCAGTGTGCGCATTCCACGCAACACGCTGACCGTCGTCACAGGCCTCTCTGGCTCCGGAAAAAGCTCCCTTGCCTTCGACACCATCTATGCCGAAGGCCAGCGGCGGTACGTCGAAACGCTTTCGGCCTACGCGCGGCAGTTTCTTGACCAGATTGAGCGGCCCGATGTGGATTCCATCGAGGGCCTGAGCCCGGCAATCTCAATCGAACAGAAGACCACCAGCCGTAGCCCGCGATCCACCGTCGGCACCATTACTGAGATTTACGACTATCTGCGCCTGCTCTATGCTTCGGTGGGCACCCCCCATTGCCCCAACTGCGGCCGGCCCATCGCGCGGCAGACAGCAGAGCAGATAGTGCAGCGCATCATGGACCTGGGAAAGGGCGAGCGCGTCACCATCATGGCTCCGGTGGTTCGTGGTCGCAAAGGTGAATTCAAAGACCTTCTTGATCAGCTCGACCAGCAGGGATTCAGGGCACGCGTCGACGGCGAGCTCCGTGATCTTTCAGAACCTTTGCTGCTTGACCGGAGAAAGAATCACAACATCGAGGCCGTCATTGACCGAATCCTCCTCAAGCAGGGCCCGGAGCTGACCAGCCAGCCGGGAAACAAACCCCCGCTTGAGAAGCGTTTGGATCAGGCAGTGACCAAGGCCCTCCAACTCGCCAACGGATTGGTGCTGGTCGCGGTAACGGGTGGCGAAGAACAGCTGTTTTCATCATCGATGGCCTGCCCCGATTGCGGCCTCGATGTACCCAAGCTGGAGCCGCGCAGCTTCAGCTTCAATTCTGCGTTTGGCGCGTGCCCGGAGTGTCATGGCCTTGGCTCCCTTTACGACTTCGACCCCGCAAAAGTCATTACCGACTGGTCAAAGCCGCTGCTGGACGGCGGCCTTGGACCCGGCTCCGCATCGCAGTATCTGCTCAAGCTGATCCATCTTGCCGCCGAGCGCTACAAGATCGACCTCAGCATTCCGTTTGAGGACCTGCCGCCAAAACAACAGCACATCCTCGTCTACGGACCGCCAAAGGGCGAAGGACCGCGCACCGGATTTCACGGCATTCTTGCCTACCTGCGCGACAGCGTAGAAGAGGCCCGCAGCGAAGGCTATCGCGAATACATGATGAGTTACATGTCGGCCACTCCGTGTCCTGTTTGCCGAGGCAAGCGTTTGCGGCCGGAGTCGCTGGCAGTAAAAATCGGCGGCCTTTCGATTGCGGACTTCACTACCCTGCCGCTGAATCGCGCTCTCTCCGCAGCCATCAATCTCAAATTCACTGAGCGCGAAGCGCTGGTGGCCGAGCGCATCCGGCGCGAAGTGGTGGAGCGGCTCGAATTCCTCTGCGCGGTGGGCCTGACATATCTCTCTCTTAATCGCAATGCAGCAACGCTTTCCGGTGGCGAAGGACAGCGCATTCGCCTGGCCACTCAGATTGGTTCGCGCCTGCGCGGTGTTCTCTATGTGCTCGATGAACCATCCATCGGCCTGCATCAGCGCGACAACAATCGCCTGATTGAGGCGCTCGTGCGGCTGCGCGACCTGGGCAATACCGTCCTTGTTGTGGAGCATGACGAAGACACCATTCGCCACGCCGACTACGTGCTCGACCTTGGCCCCGGGGCCGGACGTCTGGGTGGCTTTGTCGTTGCAGAAGGCACGCCGGAACAGATCATGGCTTCGCCGCAATCGCTCACCGGGCGTTACCTGTCAGGCGCGGCAAGCATCATGCACCGCGACAAGCCGCGTAAGCTCACCGGCAAATGGCTCGTCGTTACCGGCGCGCGCGAACACAATTTGCAGGACCTGACGATCCGTATTCCGCTCGGCGTAATGACGGTGGTGACGGGCGTAAGCGGTAGCGGCAAGAGCACGCTGATCAACGACATTCTGTACCGCTCGCTCGCCAAAACGCTCTACGGCTCACGTGAGGAGCCCGGTGCACACGACACACTGCGCGGCGCAGAACAGATTGACAAGGTAATCCGCATCGATCAGTCGCCGATCGGCCGTACGCCGCGTTCGAATCCCGCAACTTATACGCAAGTCTTCTCGCCGATCCGCGATCTTTTCGCCATGTTGCCGGAGTCGCGCGAGCGCGGCTACAAGGCGGGCCGTTTCAGCTTCAACGTTTCGGGCGGGCGCTGCGAAGCCTGCCAGGGAGACGGTCAGCGGCGTATTGAAATGAATTTCATGCCCGACGTTTACGTGCAGTGCGAAGTCTGCAACGGGCGTCGCTACAACCAGGAAACCCTGGCCGTAAAATTTCACGGCCACTCCATCGCCGACATTCTCGACCTGACGATTGAAGACGCGCTGCCCTTGCTCTCAGACGTGCCGCAGGTCCGCCAGAAGCTGCAAACGCTGGTGGACGTCGGCCTCGGCTACATCCATCTTGGGCAGAGCGCCACCACGCTCTCCGGCGGCGAAGCACAACGCATGAAGCTGGCCCGCGAACTGTCAAAACGCCAGACCGGCCGCACGCTGTATCTCCTCGACGAGCCGACCACCGGCCTGCATTTCGACGACGTGCGCAAGCTGCTTGAAGTTCTGCACCGGCTGGCCGATCTCGGCAACTCCGTCATCATCATCGAACACAATCTCGACGTGATTCGCAATGCGGACTGGGTTCTCGATCTCGGCCCTGAAGGCGGAGAAGATGGTGGCCGCTTGGTGGGACAAGGACGTCCCGCAAAGCTCGCTGAAACTCCAGATTCATACACCGGGCAGTTCCTGAAACGGTACTACGCTTCAAACAACGGGCACCTGGCTGAGATTGAACCAGACGAAGATGTACTATCGGTAGAAACGGAGACCGCGTCGGCATCCGTTAATGCAGGCCAACCAGTTTCGGCAACCGCAAACGGCAGAGGCCGCGGCAAAGAGAAAGCTAAAAAGGCATATACCCCGAGGAGAAAGAAGACCGGACGCCCATGAACGGCCAGCCTGAACACGAATCCGAGAACGTGCCGAGCTCCTCAGTTGACTCCGAGCTAGACCCGGCGGTGATTCCTCAAAATCAAATTTCAACATGGGATGACCGACCGGAAGAACCGGAGCGGCCCATGTTCCAGCAGTGGTATGTTCCGCCGTCTCGGCCACCTGTGCGCATTCCCCATTTTGGCCACCTCGGAATCCTGCTCATCTTTACGCTCTCGGGAGTCTTCGCGGCAGGTGTCCTGATGCAACTCGCCGTTCACTACCACTTGTTCGGCGTCAAGTCGCTGCAATCGGCGCTGCTTGACATGGACATTCACTACGCGCTGGGGAGTGAGGCCGTCCTCTACTTCGTGATGTTTGGCGCCAGCCTGCTTTTCTTCCCCATGATCTGGCACAAAGGATTCTTCGACGGTATCCACTGGAATGGCTCGACCGCTCTGCAACTGCGCAAGCAGCTCTTTTTCACAGCGGGTATATGTTTTGTGCTCGCGCTGGTCAACGGGCTGCTGTTGCCCGGCCCAAAGAATGCGCCGATCGACAAAATTTTTCGCGTGCCCGGTGCGGCGTGGATGCTGTTCGCGTTCGGCATTACGCTTGCACCATTCTTTGAGGAAATGATTTTTCGCGGCTTCGTCCTGCCATCCATGTGCACCGCCTGCGACTGGATCCATGAGCAGTTCAAGCATGTCCCTATACGCCCGCTCGATGAGCAAGGAAATCCGCAGTGGTCGTTAGCCGCCATGGTCATTGGCTCCATCGCCACCAGCCTTCCCTTTGCAGGCATGCACGCAGCGCAGACAGGCTACTCGCTCGGGCCATTCATTCTGCTGGTATGCGTAAGCCTGGTGCTCTGCTGGGCGCGGCTCAGTACGCGCTCTCTGGCCGCAAGCGTCCTGGTGCACGCGTCGTACAACTTCCTGCTGTTCTCGCTGATGATGCTGGGCACCTCAGGCTTCCGGCATATGGACAAGCTTTAATGCAGGGATCGCGGTAAAGCGATTAGGGACGGCGCGAACCAAATCTGGGACAGCAACTCCTTTTTCCGACCGCACCGCCACACCTTACAATCACATTTATGCCGACGCAAACACATGCGCAACAACTTCTCACGCTGCTCTCTCGCCTGAGCTTCCGCCTTGGCCAATTCAAGCTCTCTTCGGGCGGCACCAGCGACTACTACATCGACTGCCGTACCACTACGCTCAACGCCGAGGGCGGCCGACTCACCGGCCACGCGATCCTTGAATTGCTTGAACAGCACGGCATCGACGCTGACGTCGTAGGCGGCCTCACCATGGGTGCCGATCCCATCGTTTCAAATGTGGCCACCGCCAGCGCATGGCGCGCGCTCTCCAAGCCCGGCGCTCCGCTGCTGAATGGCTTCCTGGTTCGCAAGGCAGAAAAAGCGCATGGCACCGGACGCCGTATTGAAGGCTCCAGCCACGAAGGCGCGCGTGCGGTCATAGTGGACGACGTATGCACCACCGGCGCATCAACCATCAATGCGATTGAAGCCGCAATGGAAGCCGGAATGAAAGTTGTCGCTGTAGTCTGCATTGTGGAACGCGAAGAAGCCAACGGCCGCCCTGCCGTCGAAGCTGCCGCCAAAGGAGCGCCGTTCCTGCGGCTGTTTACCGCCAACGATGTCCGTGCCGAACATATCCGCCAGCAATAAACTTCAGCTCTACTTAAATAGAAAAGGGCCGATTCGCAATAGCGAACCGGCCCTTTTCATCGCAGTTTGGAATATCCGAATGACTAACGTCCGGATCCTGGGTTAACCGCCGGAGTCGACGGCTGAGAAGGCTGTGCATTCTGATCGTTGTCGTGCATATTGCTCAACAACTGTACCTGCACGCGGCGGTTCTGCTTGCGGCCTTCGCGGGTCTTGTTGTCGGCAACCGCCTGATCTTCGCCAATACCAATGAGGTAGAAGCGGTGCGGGGCAACGCCGTATTTCGAAGCCAGGTACTGAACAACCGCGTCAGCGCGGCGCTGGCTTAGATCGTAGTTGTACTGGGGTGAGCCGATTGAATCAGTTCCGCCGGTGACTTCAAGAATGTAGCTCTTGGCTGAACCAAGCTGCGCGGCAAAGCCGTCAAGCTGTTCCTTGTCGTCAGAGGTCAGCATCGCTTTATCAAAGCCGAACGTGACGGTCACATCAGCCACCTGCTTGAACTGGTCGAGGCCCTTTACGACGCTGTCCAGCGAGTCGGCGCGGTGCACTGCATCGTTCGCCGCTTCGTTCGCCTGGCCAGCAGCCTGCGTTGCGCCCTGCGCGTTTTGTGCAGCCTGCTCAGCAGCTGTCTGAGCCTTGCCGATGCCGTCCTGCGCGCGCGCGTCCACTTCATGAATTTTCTGGTTGTTAGCTTGCGTTTTCTGATCCAGTTGGTCGGTGTGTTCCACAATGGGCGCAGTCTGGGTTCGAACGTAGTTCTTGGTGGCGCACCCTGTCACTCCGGCAACTGCTAAGGTCGCTGCCATCCACAAGAATCCGATGCGTTTCATGGGCATTTGTCCTTTCCTTCTCCCCCGTTGCTCGGCTCAAAGTGCGCCGGTTTGTGAGCGGAGAGGCGTCATCCTCTTGGCACTTAATTAGCACCTACAATGCCATTCGATGCGAATTCCCCTAAGTAGTTGTACAGGTTTGCTTTATATTCAAATGCAAACTTGGCTGTATGCCTCCGGCGCGTGTATCTTTTACATGGTTCTGTAAGGATTGCCCATTGGCTAGTGCAAAGTTGCTGCCGCGCCACCGCAGCCTCATCTGTGAATCGGGAGCGCCGTTCCCGGTATCCTAGTAGTGAGCGCCTTCTGCCCGGCCCTTCCTCCATGGATCTCTACGAGAAAATCCGCACGTTGCCCACTCAGCCGGGTGTCTACCTGTATAAAAACGCCGACGGCGAGGTGATCTACGTCGGCAAGGCAAATAACCTGCGCTCGCGCGTGCGTTCCTACTTGCTTGAAGCGTCACAGGCCAATGCGAAGACCGGCTCGCTGATGCGCGAAGCTGTCGATCTGGATTACATTCTTGTCGCCAACGAACATGAAGCCCTGGCGCTTGAAAACAACCTCATCAAGCAGCGCAAACCGCGTTTCAACATCCTGCTGCGCGACGACAAGACTTACCCTTACGTGAAGCTCACACTCGCGGATCGCTTTCCAAAAGTGTTTGTCACGCGTCGGCTGCGCAAGGACGGCGCCGCTTACTACGGCCCCTATTTTCCGGGCAATCTCGCTTACCGCGTGGTCGAGCTTATCCATCGCAGTTTTCTTATTCCCAGCTGTAAGGTTGACCTGTCGCGCTATCATCCTCGCGCTTGTTTGCAGTTCTACATTCATCGCTGTCTTGGCCCGTGTGTTGACGGATTAACAACGCCGGAGATTTACAAGGACGCAGTGCGCGATGCGCAGATGTTTCTTGAAGGCCGTCATTCCGAACTTGAAAAATCGCTGACCACGCGCATGATGGCCGCCGCGGAAAAAGAGCAGTTCGAAGCGGCAGCGCGCCTCCGCGATCAGCTTTCCACCGTCCACCAGTTGCAGGAAAAGCAGCGCATCGCTACCGCCGAGCAGAGCGACGACGCCGACGTCTTCGGATATCACTATGAAGACGGCAGCCTGGCCGTAAACCTGTTCCACATCCGTTCAGGAAAAATCGTCGACCGCCGCGAATTCTTCTGGGAAGAGCTGCCGGAGATACTTGAGCCCGCCGACGTTCATCAAGAAAGCACAGACGCTGCCGCCACGCGCGAAGCCTCCGCCTTCAATGCGGGACACATGTTCTCTGCCCTTCTCAAGCAGCTTTACATTGATCAGCAGTATGTTCCGCGCTCTATCCTCGTGCCGACGGATTTCGACGATCGCGAGACACTGGCCGACCTGCTCAGCGAACGCATCGGCCGCCGTGTCGAAGTGAGTGTTCCGCAGCGCGGCGAAAAGCGCTCGCTTGTTGACCTTGCCGGACAAAACGCCAAGCAGTCCTATACCCAACGCTTCCGCGTGCTGGAGCCCTCGCGCAAAGCCATTCAGGAAGCGCTGGCCGATGCCCTCATGCTGCCCGATCTGCCAAAGCGCATTGAGTGCTTTGACATTTCGCACATTCAGGGCGCGGAGACCGTCGCCTCCATGGTCGTGTGGGAAGACGGCAAAATGAATAAATCTGCTTACAGAAAGTTCAAAGTAAAAACCGTCCTCGGCGTTGACGACTTTGCCTCAATGCGCGAGGTGATCGACCGCCGCTACCGGCGGCTCAAAGAAGAAGACAAGCCAATGCCCTCGCTGGTGCTGGTCGATGGCGGGCTTGGGCAGTTGCACGTTGCCGCTGAAGCGCTTGAATCGCTGGGCTTCACTTCGCAGCCGCTGGCGTCCATCGCCAAGCGTGAAGAAGTCATCTACCTCCACGGCAGCGAAGAAGAGCCCATCGTCATGGATCGCAGATCGCCGGTCCTGCACCTCGTCCAGTTGATTCGAGACGAAAGCCATCGTTTTGCCATTGGCTATCATCGCCAGCGCCGCGCCATGCGCGATCGCGACTCCGAACTGCTGAACATTCCTGGGGTCGGAGCGCAAACACGGCAAAGGTTGCTGACTCACTTCGGAAGCCTGCGCGACGTACAGCAGGCCACCACCGAGTCACTCGCCGCGGTGGTCTCACGCAAGACTGCGGAGACCATCTGGCAGTACTTCCACCAGGAACAACCTGCCAATTGATTGTCGGGTCTTTCTCAACAGCGACTAGGCATCAATCGAAATATGCCGCAATAACTCCAGCTCAAATTGGCCCGGCACCGCTTAATTACGCTTGAGCAATTTTCGAGGGAGTGCTCTGCAACTGGCTGACGCATTCCGCCACTCTGGCAAGGATTTCTTTCGGATGCACAGGCTTTGTAAGCAGCGTGAACTGGTGACCGTCATTGCGTGCCGTGGCAAGAAGATCGCGCGCAATCATCTGGCCTGAGCAAAGCAGAATCTTGCAGTCTGGAAATATCCGCCGCATCGTGATTGCCAGTTCAATGCCGCTCATGCCCGGCAACATTACATCGGTGATTAATAATTCAGGGGGCGAAAGCAAGGCCGTCTCCAGTGCTTCTTCGGCATCGTACGCCGTCATCGCCAGGTAGCCGCTGCGCGACAGAATTTCAGACATCGTGTCGGCAATGATCGACTCATCATCGACAACCAGAATGCTGTGACGGTATGCGCCGGTATCTGCCGGTGGCACTTGATCGATCGGGACGACTTGGGGGATGCGTCTTCCGCTCATTTCTCTGTACCTCAATCCGAAACTTAGCAGTGTTTTCCACATACGGGTGACCTCTTTGAGCGCGTTTTGAGTAGGTTGAAATAGGCTGTGGAAAACTTGACCTATTTAAGCAACTAACTAGGAAAGCTTTAATTGCAGGCGCAGGGAGAAACTTGTCAATTCTCCCCTGCATCACTATAGTTATACGTTAGCGATAGGTTTACGAAATCTTGCGTTACGATAAACCTGACTCCCCGGGGTCATCATCATGACGACACAATCGAACAGGCCAATCGATTCCGATCACGAATTGGGGAGTTTTGAGGCCATCCAGCAAGAGGATGTGCCCAAGGCCCGCGACGGAAAGCATAAGCAAATCGTGACTCGCCTGCTCGGCGATATCGAACAGCTCAAGCCAGGTACCGCGCTCAAAGTCCCCCTGTCAGCACTTCCCGACTCTAAAGAAAACATCCGCTCTGCCCTCAATCGCGCCACGCGCCAAAAAGGGATCTCAGTAGAAACCTCGAGCGACGCTGACTTCCTCTACATCTGGAAGAGTCCCAGCAAGTAACTCCCCGCGTCGCAGCCTTCCCACATTTAGAATCTACGCATGCGGCCGCTAAATTCAGTGCGTATTGATAAATGGCTCTGGTCTGCGCGCTTTTTCAAGACGCGTGCCCTGGCCAGCAAAGCATGCGATATCGGCCGCGTGGAGATCAACGGAGTCCGCGCCAAGTCGGCCCGTGAAGTACACACGGGCAGCATGGTGCAAGTTGAGAACGAAGGCGGCATCTTCCACATTGAAGTACTGCAGCTTAGTGAAATGCGCGGACCAGCGGCAGTCGCCCAGACCCTGTACAAAGAGACCGATGCCAGCCGCGAAGCGCGCCAAAAGCTCGCGGAAGAGCGCAAGGCCATGCAAATCTATTCACCGGTGCCGGAGCACAGACCCTCAAAGCGCGACCGGCGCCGGATCATTCAGTTTCGCGGCAGAAGCTGACTACGATCTCACGCCAAACGAGACGAGGCCCGGCGCGTGAACGCCGGGCCCAGCCAAAATTCCTGTTGAGATTCTTGCCGCGCCTTATGCCAGCAGGCGCTGGATCTTTTCTTCGATCACGTTCTGCGGGACGTAGCCCACAATTTGATCGGCCACCTTGCCACCCTTGAAGAACAAGAGCGCCGGGATACCACGGATACCGTAGCGCGAAGGAGTGGCGCCGTTCTGGTCCACATTTACCTTGGCAACCTTGAGCTTGCCCGCATAGGTGGCGGCTACGCCATCCACAATAGGCGCAATTGCCTTGCAGGGACCGCACCAGACCGCCCAAAAATCCACCAGAACCGGCTGCTCGCTGCGCAGCACTTCCTCGTCAAACGTTGCATCGCTTACTTCCAAAACTCCCGCTCCAGCCATGATTCTCCTTGCTTGCCTGCTATTTTCTGAGTGTACAGGAAAGCATCCAAGCATAAGATGCGCAATGCTTCTGGAAAGTCGCAAGGTCGCCAACCGGGTAAACTTCACCCGCTTTTATCTGCATACCGGGAATGTAAGCTCTTAAGCCTGCGGCAGTTAAGACCATTCCCGCCAGAATGACCAAAAATTAAAGCGCCCGGACCCTAGAAGGGTACACGGGCGCTAGAGCAGCCCTCCCCCAGAACTGCCCACGCAGCGAATTTAGGTGGACATTTAATAAAGATCAAGCAAACTTAGGTAACCGGTCTAGTAACCAAAATTCGGTGACTGTAAAGTAAGTTACTGTTTGAATTTGAAAGTTTACCTACTTGCAACCGCTTATTTCTCAATCATCAAGCAAGAATCGTGCCGTTAGACTCGGGTTGCGGGAACACTCAGCCTGGTGCCGGAGTGTACAAATCTGCATACCTGCAGTCTCACCTGTTGTGAGCTGCCAACCGCATCTCGGATTGCTTTCGAAGCACGCTCCAGCGCCTCTTCGCTTTCAACAATCACCAGCACCGCTGGCCCCGCACCGCTCAGTGCCGCTCCGATAATGCCGTTCCCGCCCACCAGTGGAAGCATTTGCGGCAACAGCGTGCAAATGGGCGCACGGTAAGGCTGGTGAATGCGGTCGTTCATGGCAATGCTTAGCAGGTCTTTCCTGCCCTGCGCAAAAGCCAGTCCCAGCATCGATACCGCCTGAATGTTTGCAACCACGTCCGCCAGCGGGAAGCTGGCCGGCAGCACTGCGCGAGCCTTGCTGGTCGACAGCGACTCCGCAGGAAAGACGACGATCGCTTGCCACTCCTCCGGTGGAATCACGCGCGCCACATGTACTGTGGTTTCCTTGCACGCAGCCGCCACAAAACCACCCAGCCAGCAGGCCGCTATGTTGTCAGGATGCCCCTCAAGCAGGTAAGCCTCGTACAGCACGCGCGGCGTGTCCCATCCAAGCGAGCCAAAGTGCACGGCCATCCCAATGGCAGCCAGGCGGCCAGCGGCTGAAGATCCGCACCCCATGGCCAGCGGAATATCATTATGCATTTTGATGGCCAGCGGAACCACCGGCCGATCCGCGTCACGCAGCAGCTTCTTGTAAGTCTCAATAACAAGGTTGTCCTCGAGCCGCGCGCAACGATCGACATTCAAGCCCGTTGCTTCAATCGAGAACTCGGCAGCCGCTTCAGCCTCGATCTCCAGATAAAAATCAAGAGCAATCGCCGCAGCGTCAAACCCGGGCCCAAGATTGGCCGAGGTCGCCGGCAGTCGCAGCCGCATACCTCCTATGGGCGAACTCTGCTGTTCGCTCATCACGCGCGGTCCTTCAGCGTGGCAAGCACGGCTTCGATCGTCGCATCCACCACCACTGCGTTGCGGCGCAGACCTTCAATCTCGGCTGAAACCTTCGACTGTGGACCGCCCGTCTCTTCCTCAGTCAGCAGCGTGCCGCGATGGAAGTCGATCGTGTAGTCAGCGTCCTTGAGTGTGTGGCCGGTGAGCACCAGGACCACCGTTTCGTTTGAGCGCACAACACCTTGCGCGCGCAGTTTCTTTAAGCCCGCAAGCGTTACAGCAGAAGCCGGCTCGCAGCCCAGTCCCTCAGCGCCAATCTCCGCCTTGGCAATCGCAATCTCCGCCTCGGTCACATCAAGGCAGAAGCCGCCCGTTTCCTGGATAGCCCGCGCCGCCTTGCGCCACGATGCAGGATTGCCAATCCGAATCGCCGTTGCACGCGTATGCGCCTCAACAGGCTCAAGTGCTGTTCCCTTGTTGGCGGCAAAGCTGCGCGTCAATGGATTGGCTCCCTCAGCCTGAATGACCGAAATGCGCGGCATACGAGCCACCAGCCCAAGTTCATGTAGCTCCTTAAAGCCCTTGCCCAGCGCCGAACTGTTGCCAAGGTTGCCACCGGGAACAATCAGATGGTCAGGCACGTTCCAGTCAAACGCTTCGGCAATTTCAAAAGCCGGTGTCTTCTGCCCTTCAAGCCGGTACGGGTTCACCGAATTCAGCAAATAGATCGGCGCTTGCTTTACGATCTGCGTCAGCAGCGTCAGGCATCCATCGAAGTCGGTCTTCAATTGGCATGTGATCGCGCCGTAGTCCATGGCCTGCGATAGTTTGCCCCACGCAATTTTTCCGTCAGGAATCAGCACCAGGCTACGCAGTCCCGCGCGCGCCGCATAGGCCGCCATGGCGGCTGAGGTATTTCCCGTTGAGGCGCAGGCTACCCATTCAAAGCCACGTTCACGCGCCACGCTCAATGCCGCGGTCATGCCAGTGTCTTTAAACGAGCCGGTGGGATTCATGCCCTGATGCTTGGCATACAACTGATCGATACCGAGCGCCTTCGCTGCACGACGCAAGTGATACAGCGGCGTATTGCCTTCACTCAGCGTTACCGCGTCGCCAAAACTGTCCAGAATGGGCAGCAGTTCGCGAAACCGCCAAACGCCCGAGTGATCCAATGCCTCAGACGAGCTCTTGCGTTCACGCCAAAGCCATTTGAGGGCAGCGGGATTGGGGCGATCCGGACCGCGCCGCTCCACCCATCCGGGATATTCCACTTCAAAAAGTTCGCCGCATTCAATGCAGCGGAAGTCTGGCTGCGCCTGCGCCCCGGCAATCTTGGCGCCGCATCCAAAACAGCGTAACTGGTGCAAATTCTCGCTCATACCTAGTGTTAGCCTACCAGCGTAGGCCGATTTTTGCCGAGCCACTCATCTGCGCTGTGAATCACTCTTACTGAAGCCCCGGAGCCCAAAGCTTTTGAAGCTGAACAAATACTTCCCCGCCGCGTTGCTGCTCGTTGGCCTGACGGTGCCCGCGCACGCGCAGACATCTCTCCGCCTGGCAGCAGCGGCGGACCTGGAGCCGGTGCTCCCCCCAATTCTGGAGCAATTTCGCCAGTCCACCGGAATTCGCGTCGAAACCACCTACCAGGCATCTGCCATGCTGACCACGCAGATCATGAACGGCGCTCCGTTCGATATTTTTTTATCCGCCGACCTGGGCTATCCCAAACGGCTCATCGACGCCGGCCTGGCCGGAGGCCCCGCTCCTGTCACGTACGCAAGGGGCACGCTAGTGCTTTGGACTCGCAAAGACTCCACGCTGTCGCCGCCCTCGCTCAGTCTGCTAAGGAATCCAGCACTCAAGCGGCTCGCCATCGCCAACCCCGAGCGAGCGCCATACGGCCGGGCCGCGGTTGCAGCGCTCACGCGGCTGAATCTCTACGACGATGTGAAGCCGCGCCTGGTGACAGCAGAAAACATCGCGCAGGCCGCGCAGTTTGCCGATTCGGGCAATGCCGACGCGGGGCTCATCTCGCTGACCTCCGCCATGACACCGCGCATGGCCACAGCCGGCAACTACTTCGCAATACCGCGCGACCTCTATCCGCCCATTGAGCAAGGTGCCGTCATCGTAAGCAAGTCGGACCATCGAGAAGAAGCCCGCAAGCTGCTCGACTATCTGCTGTCCGCTCCTGTTCAGGATCAGCTTGCCAAAAGCGGCCTCACACCGGTTCACTAGGAAAGTACATGGACTGGCAAGCGTTCGCACTCACCCTCAGACTAGCCACCACAACCACAGCAATCCTGTTGATTGTGGCTGTTCCACTGGCCGCCTTGCTGGTGCTGGGACGCGGCCGCTGGCTTGCGCTGCTTGAGGCACTTGCCGCATTGCCGCTGGTGCTGCCGCCCACCGTGCTCGGCTTTTTTCTGCTCGTCATGCTGGGTCCAAGAACCGCAGTCGGCCGTGGCATTACCGCTCTGCTTGGGCATCCGCTGGCATTTTCGTTCACCGGCCTTGTCGTTGGATCTGTCATCTACAGCTTGCCCTTTGCTGTTCAGCCGCTCGTAGCCGGCTTCGCGGCCATTGGTCCAGAACTAGTAGACGCAGCGCGTCTGCTCGGCGCTAGTTCGACGCGTGTGGTGTTCAGCCTTCTTGTTCCGCTGGCGCGTCGATCACTCATCACAGCGGCAGTGCTCAGTTTTCTGCACACCGTGGGCGAGTTCGGCGTGGTGCTCATGCTCGGCGGCGATATTCCCGGAGCTACGCGCACCCTTTCCATCGTGCTCTACAACCAGGTGGAGAACTTCGATTACGCCGCCGCAAACCACACTGCGGCTATCTTGCTCGCACTCAGCGTAACGGCGCTTGCGGCCATCTACTACATGCGCGGAGGCCGCCGTGCTTGAACTCGACCTCAACGCGCGGCGCGGCAGTTTCCATCTGCAGGTGAAATGCCGCTTTGTCTCCAACTGGACCGTGATCTTCGGACACTCCGGCGCCGGCAAAAGCACGCTGCTCCGCTTGCTCGCCGGACTCGACAGAAACGGAACGAACAACGCACTACAGGGACGTATTGCCCTGGACGAAAGCACGCTTACCGACACCGCCAACGGAGTGTGGCTCGCGCCCGGGCGTCGCAAAATGGCGCTGGTGTCGCAGTATCCGTCGCTCTTCCCTCACCTGAACGTCGAAGCGAACGTGGCCTACGGTTTGAGCGCAATGGAGTGGAGTGCACGCGCTAGACGAGTAACGGAGATGCTGGAACTGGTGGACGCAATTGAACTGGCAAATCGCCGTCCTCAGGACCTCTCCGGCGGACAAGCGCAGCGCGTTGCGTTGGCAAGAGCACTGGCGCCCGCTCCACGCCTGCTTTTGCTCGATGAACCGTTCTCAGCACTCGACGGCACCGCCAGCGATGCATTGGTAGATCGGCTACAAATCTGGCTGCGCGCCAACAACGTGCAAACCGTCATCGCCACCCACGATGCCACCGACGCCTTCGCGACGGCAGCAGAAGTTGCGCTGCTTCGCGAGGGTCAACTCGCCGCCTTCGGACCCGCTGTAGATGTTTTGAAAGAAGAACGCGAAAGAATCGTGGGCCGACTAGGGCCGCACTAGAAACCAACCATGACCGGTTCCATCTCCAGCTGAATTCCAAATCGCTCCAGCACAGCCGCTGCGATCTTTTGCGCCAGTCCGAGAATGTCTTCCGCCGTAGCCCCACCGCGATTGATCAACGCCAGTGTATGCCGCGACGAAATACCCGCTGCTCCCACCGAGTACCCCTTCGGAAACCCCGCCTGCTCAATCAGCCACGCCGCAGGAATCTTCGTCAATCCACCCTTCACCGGAAAAACTTGCAACGCCACACCGGCATCCTTCGCCAACGCGCGAACGCGTTCCGCCACGGCCGGCGCAACTTCTGGATTCTTGAAAAAACTGCCGGCGCTCCTGCAATCGGGATCGCCCTCAACGAGTAGCATGCCTTTGCCCTTGCGAATTTCGCGAACTTCAGCGGCCACTTCACTAAGACTTGGGGTGCCCGTCAAGCCCTTAAAATGCGCCTTCAAATCCGCGTATGTAATCTGCGGCGCGCCATCCCTGCGCAGCCGGAAATCCACACCCGTGACAATGAACCTTCCGCGATCTGTCGAATTGAATCGGCTGCGACGGTAGGCAAAGCCGCATTGCGCTTTCGGCAGTTCGACGTGATCCCATTTCTCCAGGTCGAAGGCACGTACGCGTTCGATTACCGAGTCAACTTCCTGCCCGTAAGCGCCCACATTCTGCACCGGCGTTCCGCCTACCGTGCCAGGGATGCCGGCCAGGCACTCAACACCGGCATAGCCCTGCGCAACCACTATAGAAACAAAACGATCCCAGTCTTCGCCCGCGCCGCAGCGAAACAAGTCGCCCTGCCGCTCAATTCCCTTCAGGCCCACGCGCACCACAATCCCTTTGAATCCAACATCGGAAACCAAAAGGTTGCTGCCGCCGCCGAGCACGAATAGCTCCACACCGTGCTCACGCGCCCAGTAAGCGGCCTCGATAAGGTCGTCCGCTTTCTCCGCCTCAACAAACCACCGGGCCGGGCCGCCGATACCAAACGTAGTAAATGGCGCAAGAAGTTGATTTTCTTTCAAGAGCATCAGACTCAAGCCTACACCAGGCCTTTTAACTGTAAAATGAATGCAGGTACTTCCCTGCCGGAGGTTTTACATGTATCCAGAATTGATGGTTATTCCAATGCGCGAGGAGCTTGTTCGCGCCGGGATCAATGAGTCCCGGACGGCCGAGGACGTCGATGCGGTCCTCGCCCAGCCGGGTACAACTCTGTTGGTCGTGAACTCAATCTGCGGTTGTGCCGCAGGCAAAATGCGCCCTGGAGTGCGCCTCGCATTAGCCAACTCCGCCAACCAGCCCGATCACAAAATCACCGTGTTCGCCGGCCAGGATCGCGAAGCCACTGAACGCGCACGCAGCTATTTTGAAGGCAATCCTCCCACTTCTCCCGCTGTCGCCATTCTGCGCGACGGCAAGCTCGTCTATCTCATGCAGCGCTTCGTTATCGAGCAGTCGACCGCGCAGGACATCGCCGGCGAACTGGTCCGCGCCTTCGACGAATTCTGCGCCAAGACAACTGCGTAAATCGGTTCCGACAATTCACGCTGAATCGAAACGGCCTCCCACGCGGGAGGCCGTTTTGTTTTGCCCCAGAAAACACAGGCCGGGTGCCCCATCCATCGCGCTCTTTGCGATGGGTGGGATACCACAACAGTCAGCTCGCCGGTTGTTGTCTTGACAAGACACCTGCTTATCACTTCACCCCGTGTGCCGTGTCACAGACACCACG
>Ga0265314_10000097_pt1 | contig 133806 bp, 87 predicted proteins | sample 4126metaG_FD_203106 | JGI IMG/M metagenome (GOLD analysis project Ga0265314, IMG submission 203106) | Rhizosphere microbial communities from Carex aquatilis grown in University of Washington, Seatle, WA, United States - 4-1-26 metaG | ecosystem: Host-associated > Plants > Roots > Rhizosphere >... | reverse complement strand
AGAACGGCCGCGCCAATGTAATTGTCCGCGAGACGGCACGCGCATTGCAAGTTAAGCCAGTCTTGTTCAACCGCGTCCGGCACGTCGACTGGTCGCACTGTCGTTTACCCGAGTCATGAGGATCGAGCCGATGAGAAACAGTTCACTAGTGATTGCCATATTTGCAGCACCGCTCTTGGCTGCGTTTGCCTGGGCCGCTGGAGACGAGGCCAAGGAGAACGCCCACGCCCGCGCCAACTTGCCCAAGGCCAAAATTACGTTGGCCGAGGCGGTCGAGATTGCGATGAAGAAGGTCCCCGACGGAAAGGCCATCGAAGCCGAGTTGGAAATGAAGGCAGACCACCTGGAGTTCCTGGTCGAGATCGTGACCGGCAAGCGGCACCATGAGGTCGAGATCGACGCGGTCTCCGGCAAGGTGATCAAGGTCGAAATCGAGGACCAGAAAAAGCTCGAAGCCAACGAAACCGCCGAGGAGCACGAAGCGAACGAGGCGCTCGAAACCGAAGCGGCCGCGACCGCCAAATTCACGCTGCTCAAGGCGATCCATGCCGCTTTGAAGGACGTCAAGGGGGGCAAGGCGTTCGAGGCCAATTTCGAGCGCGAAAAGGGCAAACTCGTGGTTTCCGTCGAGGTCCTCGCCGACGACGAAATCTCGGAAACTGAATTCGATGCTATGACCGGCAAGCTGATCGAGGTCGAGAAGCAAGCCCGCAGGTAGGCGTGTCAATCGTGGCAAGAGTTACCGATCGCGTCGTTTGGGCAATTTCGAGGCGCCCGAAAAGCGCGATATTCATGCCGCACAACGGCGAGCGTGCAGGAAGCGCGCAGTCGTTGGCGCCGGCCGTTGGCGGAAAATGAGTTTTACGAACACCTCATTTCCGTTTGCCCATTGACGAAATGCCGCAATGCGTTTTTACTTAGATATATTCATGGAGGTGCCGCGATGCTGAACGTTTATGTCGAAGACGACAACGTGGTCAAAGTCGGTCCGATTTTGGAGCTTCGTCTGGAAGGGCAGTCGCTGCGCACGCCTGGTCAGATTGCCGCGGTGTATCGTTGCGGTTACTGGCTGGTGGGCGGTCGTTGTGGCGCCAACCTGATCGTCGAGGGGCCAGTTTGCCTGCACGGCGAACACGGCAACGATGCTTCGCCTCTCAGCGCGAGCTACGAGCGGCTGGTTCTCTCGCACGGCGAGATCCGTGCGGGCCAGTGGCGCGAGCAGTTGTTGGGGCAATATGACGAACGCGCGAAATTGTGGTGCTTGATGGACGACGGTTCGACCTGGAAGGATTTCGTGTTTTCGCCGTCGGACACTCGCGCCCGCCTCGCAATGACGGCCGCCGATGGTTCGAACGACTCCATGCGCTGATGCGCCTGAGCGTTCTCGCTCCGACCGCCGCTGCGAATGGCCGTTTCGCGCGCGCCAAAGAGTAGCGCCGGCGAGCTGAATGCGGCCGATCGTTCGACTTTCGCTCTCGCGGAAGTCCGGCGCTCTCGCGGAAGGCCGGCGCTCTCGCGGAAGGCCGGCTCGAGCGTCGTTTCAAGGTGTTATGACGCCTTCACGCGACCCGGTCCCCCGGCCCTCGACCTCAACGTCGACGCCCCTGCCACCGCCCACGTGAACATCGACGTGAAGTGGTTTCCTGCTGGTCGCGGCCGGTTCGCCCAGCGGCGCTTCGGACTCGCCAGGCACCTCGGCGCGAACAGTGCCTTGGCGCGTAGACGTCGGAGCCGGCGCCGCGCGGTCGCACGCTACCGCCGCCAGGGCGAATGGCGTCGTGACGACGGCCAAATACACAAATCGAGAGTACTTCATGATCTTGTTCCGTCCATTCAAGTCTAACGCCGACGCGGCGTGGAGCATTGCTTCTCGCAGCAGTTCACGGTGCCGCGGCTCATGCTGGTGGTGAATGCTTTCGTTCCGAAGCCCCACTTCGGAAAAGCAATTGGAATGCCAACCGTCGTTTTTCTTCATTTCGAAGCGAGCGTCCTGGACACGAGGTATGGCACGACTTGTGCAGCTTTCTCGCAGCACGCTGGGCAACAGATTTCCAGCGGGGCAAACGAGGATTACTTGCGCACAGGTCCGATCAGTCCCAAGAACTCGAGGCAGGTTTCTCCATGACGATCATTGATTTCGGCGCGGCCCGAACCAAAATTGCGCGGCGCCCCGCATCCTCTCGCACACGTCGCACCCGGCCGTCAATTCTGGAACTGCTCGAAGAGCGGGCGCTTTTAACTACGGACTATTTGCAGTCCGCGCTGGTTGCCGACCAGCCAGGTCACGCACTGATTCAAGATCCAAATCTGATCAATCCCTGGGGCATCGGCCTTGACGCCAACGGCGGCGAATTGTCGATTTCGGACACCGTCAAGGGCGTGGCGACGTTTTACGGTGGCGACGTAAACGGCGCGCCTTTCACGCAGGATCCGCTTGTCGTCAGCGTACCCGGCGGCTCGCCAACCGGCGAAATCTTTAACGGCACAAGTTCTTTCTCGGTCGGCGGCGCGCCCGCAACGTTCTTGTTCGTGGGCCGCAGTGGCGACGTCAGCGGCTGGAACGCGGGCACGACCGCCCAATTGGGCGCCAGTGTTCAAAACGCCGACTTCACCGGCATCACGACCGAATTGTCCAGTCAAAACGAACTTTACGCAACGGATTTCCGCAATGGCAAGATCGACGTTTTCGATCCCGCTTTCAATCCCGTCATTCCTACCGGTACGTTTGCCGACCCGAATGTGCCGGCCGGTATGGCGCCGTTCAATATTGCTTACCTGAACGGTGACCTTTACGTCACCTACGCCCCCGCGAACAACACCGCCGGGTCAGGGTTCCTCGCCGTATTTGACCCCAACGGCAACCTGATCACCGACATGCCGGCCGCCGCCGCGAACAATCTCGACGTCCCCTGGGGTATGGCGATCGCGACCGGTGGTTTTGGCGGTTTGGATGGCGATCTGTTGGTGGCCAATGCGGGTAATGGTCGGATCGAAGCCTTCAATACGCAGACCCTCGATTTCGTCGGCACGGTCCTGGATACCAACGGCAGCGCGCTGACGATCGATGGCCTGAAAGCAATTGCCATGGGCAACGGCCTGAGCGCCGGCGATAGCAATACGCTCTTTTTCACCGCGGGACCGAATAACCACCAACACGGCCTGATCGGCTCAATCGTCAGCGCCGACGACAATCCGCTCGACTCGGTCGGCGATAGCATTGCCGTCAGCGTCGGTTCGCAATTCAGCGGCGTCGTTGCGACCTTCGCCGAGGCGAACCTGAGCGAAGCCGCCGGCAGCCTTGGGGCCCACATCGATTGGGGCGATGGAACCACATCAACAGGCGCCGTGATTTCCCTTGGCGCCGGGCGTTTTAACGTCGACGGCTCGCACACCTATTCGAGGACCGGAAGTTTCAACATCACCGTGACGATTACCGACGACCAGAACCATACGACCATCGCCAAAAGTATTGCCCAGAGCACTGACAACGGCACTGGCGCGCTCTCGGTCTCGGGCGTCAACCCGTCGGCCACCGAGGGGCAAGCGTTTTCCGGTACCGTCGCCACATTCACCGACGGCGACGGTAATAAAACCGCGGGCGCCTATACGGCGACGGTCGACTGGGGCGATGGCATCACGACCTCGGGCACGGTAACCGCCAGCGGCGGAAGCTTCAGTGTTTTGGGCAGCCATACTTATGCCAACAGCGGCTCATTCACGATTACCGTCATCGTGAATGACAACGACGGCGCGTCCGGCACGGCCAGCGCAAGCGCCAGCATCGCCGGTTCGACGTTGAGCGTCACCGGCGACAATTTGAGCTTGACGGAGAATACCACCTTCAACGGGGCGGTCGCCACGTTCAGTGACTCCAATCCCAATGCCGGGCCCGGAGATTTCGGCGCCAGCATTCGTTGGGGCGATGGCGCGACGACGACAGGCACGATCAGCTCCAGCGGCGGCGGGTTTCAGGTGACCGGTCAGCACACGTACGGCGATGAGGGCAACAATAGCCTGGCGGTCGTCATTCACGACGCGAGCGGCGCCACCTCCACCGCGTCAGGCACAGCCACGATCTCGGAAGCGGACGTTCTCTCCGGACAGTTGAGTCTTAGCGCGCTCACGGAGGGGGCCACGAATTCGCAGGTCATCGCCACCTTCAGCGATACCAACACCTCCGCCGTCGCCGGTGGCTTCAATTCCTCAATCGACTGGGGCGACGGCTCGACGAGCTCGGGAACGATCAGCGGTTCGGGGGGCTCTTTTTCCGTCAGCGGCACGCATGCCTACGCCGACGAGGGCTCGTTCACGGTCCGCGTCACTCTGATGGACGACGCGCCCGGGTCGGCGTCAGCGGCGGCGTCCGGCACGCTCAACGTCGGCGAGGGCGATGTGCTCACGGCGATCACCACTAGTCCCACCGCTACGGAAGGCCTGGCGTTCGGCGGGGCCCTGGCAACGTTCAACGATCAGGATCTATCGGCCGCGGCGAGCGGATTCACGGCCTCAATCGCCTGGGGCGATGGCGCCACGACCGCCGGTACCGTTTCGGGTTCGGGAGGCACGCTTGTGGTCAACGGCAACCATGCGTACTCGGAGGAAGGGACCTATTCGGCTCAGGTCACTTTGGGCGATAACGCGCCAGGCACGGCTTCGGCGACCGCCAACGTCGCTGTCAATGTCGCCGACGCGCCTCTGCAGATCACCAGCCCTGGCATCAGCTCGACCGAGGGCGTCTTGTTTTCGGGAACCGTCGCTTCCATGAGCGATGCCGACCCCAACGCGACCGCCGCTGATTTCACGGCCACGGTTGCCTGGGGCGACGGCACAACCACTGCCGGCACCGTGGTCGGAAACGGCCAGGGAGGCTTCAACATCGAGGGCCAACACTCCTATGCCGAGGGGGGATCGTATCCGGTGAGCGTCAACGTGCGCGACGCAGGCGGCAGTTCGACGAGCACACTCGTCATGGCCGCGATCGCCGATTATTCGCTCGTCGGGTCGCCCGCCACGCTGTCGGGCGTCGAGGGCGCTGCCTTTTCGGGCCGCGTAGCGACCTTCAACGATCTCGACCCAGATGGCGGCTCGGCCGGCGAATACTCGGTGACCATTGATTGGGGCGACGGCGCGCAGTCGGCGGGCACGGTAACCGGCTCAGCCGGCCGCTATACCGTGTCCGGAAATCATAATTTCGCCGATGAATCGAACGTTGTCACGGTTACCATCCGCGATGCGGGCGGCGCGGCCGACGTGGTCCAATCGCCGGCCAACATCGCCGACGACGATGTGCTTGCCGTCGCCGGAGTCACGATTGCCGCGACCGAGGGCCAGACCTTCACGGGCAAAGTCGCCACGTTCACCGACACGAATTCCGCGAATGCGGCGTCCGACCTCGTCGCTACGATCGACTGGGGCGACGGCACGACGCCATCGTCCGGCACGATCAACACCGCGGGCGACGGCACGTTTACCGTTGTGGCTGGCCACACCTATGTTGAAGAAGCCGCCGGTAAGGCCATGTCGGTGGTCATTGCCGACGAAGGGGGCGCGACGATCACAGCGCGCGGAGTCGCCAACATCGCCGATGCTTCGCTCTCAGCCAGCGGGACGACGGTGCCATCGGCGGGCGGACCATTGTCCGGCGTAGTCGTCGCCAACTTCACTGACTCGGGGGGCGCCGAAGCGCCAGCCGATTATACGGCGACGATCGACTGGGGCGACGGCACGGCCACCACGGCCGGTGGGATCGCCCCGGCGGCCGGCGGCGGTCTTGCGGTGACCGGTAGTCACTCGTATGGCGACTCCAACAATCATGCGATCACGGTCACGATCCACGACGAGGGCGGCGCGACAACGCAGGCCACCTCGCAATTCTTGTTTGGCGACGCCAACGCGCGATTCGTTGGGGCCGCCTTCCTCGACGTGTTGGGCCGGCCCATCGATGCGTCGGGCCTGGCATTCTGGGACCAACAGCTCGACGGCGGCCAGTCGCGGACGGTCGTCGTCGACGCCATCGATCACAGCGCCGAGTATTTCGCAAACCAGATCGTCACGCCTGCCTACCAGCGGTACCTCGGCCGATCGCCCGATAGTGGGGGCCTGGTCTACTGGGTCGACCAGTTGCAGAACCACGGCCTCTCTGACGAGCGGCTCGAAGCCGGATTCGTCGCATCGCCTGAGTTCTACCAGCACGCCGGCGGCACCGACAAGAGTTTCGTCGACGCGATTTATGTCGATCTGCTTGGCCGGGCCGCCGACTCGCAGGGAGAAGCCTTCTGGGTCGGACAACTGGCCCAGGGAGCCCAACGCGCCGACGTGGCTTATGGCTTCGCCGCCAGCCTGGAGCGGGAACGGCAACGGGTGAGTGATGACTATATGCACTACCTCGGTCGGCTTCCCGACCAGCAAGGCATCGACTTCTTCGTCAACCAGTTCGCTCACGGCGTCAGCAACGAGAGTGTGATCACGGGCTTTGTGGCGTCCGACGAATACTTCGCAAAGCATACAACTTGAGAAATCGCGGAATTCGGCCGCTGCCGCCGATGGGTGTCAGAGTTTCAAGTTGGACGTTGCGGAGCCACCTTATGGCTCTGCGCAGAGCCCTCGGCGCTGAATCCGCAATTCGCGATTCGCCAGCGACCACTTCCGCGGTTTGCTCGCCCTGGCACACCCTTTGCACTACCGGGCTCCAGTGATGAAGTCAACGCGGAAGCCGACAACGGCGCCAGATGCCGCAGTGGCTCCGCGAAAACGGTTCGCCGCAGTCGCAAAAGCGGCGGACAATTTGAACCGCCCCTTTATTTTCAAGGAGTTCAATCATGAGCGGAAAGACCGACGTAGCTAAAGGACGCATCAAGGAAGCCGCCGGGGCACTTGCCGACGACGACAAGTTGCGCCGTGAAGGCAAGACCGATCAGGCGATCGGCAAAGTGAAGCAAGCAGCCAAGGAGCTGGTCGACAAGGCAAAGCGGGCCACAAACGATCGGTGCGGCAAGGCCGGCTGGGCGTTGCTGTGGCTGCTCGGCGTTCCGTTGCCGGTCCTACTGGTGTTGTACGTGCTCACCGGCGGCGGTTGCCACAACTGATCCACGCGGGGCGTTAGGTCGCACTAAAATTCGCGACCGGCGCCATATCGGCACACAACTTGCAACGAGAATCTTCTTACTTAACGGGCAAATGATCATTCCTAGTCCACAACCAAACGGAGTTCAGTCATGCTCAACGCGGAACAAGTGCAAGGTCAATGGAACAGTCTGCGCGGCAAGGTCAAGGAGAAGTGGGGCCAACTCACGGATGAAGACCTGCGAATCGTCGGCGGCAATGTCGATCAGCTCGTCGGGAAGATCCAGCAGAAGACGGGCGAAGCCAAAGACGCCATCGAACGCCACATCAACGAGATCATGTCGAACCCGACCGTAAGCCGGGTGTCCGAGGCCGCCGCCGGGTACGCCCACGACGCGGCGGAGAAACTTCGTGACGGCTACGACGAAATCGGTGAACGCGTCCGGCATGGGGCGGAGCGCGTCGAAGCCCACGTCAAAGAGCACCCGACCCAGTCGATGCTGGCTGTACTCGGGCTGGGGATCATCACCGGAGTCGTGATTGCCGTCGTGCTGCGGCACGACTAGAGATTCGCCGGGTAGGGTGGATCACTTGATTCACCAAGAACTTGCAACACTCAATGAAAAGGATGTGAAATATGGCGACACCTGGTGCCCGTTTTGATGTCAACACCGGATCTCGAACTTCGGCCGAGCCGAGAGGGGTGATCATTGCCGGTCACGAGCGGGGACTCGGCGACGCTTGCGCACGGGCAGGCCAGCTCATGCGCGATAATCCCGCCTCGTCGGCATTGGCCACGTTTGGGGTGGGGGTAGCGATCGGAAGCGCGCTCGTGTTCGTACTTGGGCACTCGCGCCGTAAACCGACCTGGCGAGAGCAAGCCCAGGCGTCCGGGGGCCACCTGCGCGACATGGTCGTGCAGTTGTTGCCCGACGCGCTCTCGCGCCACATGTCCAAGTAGAATTGCTCCGATCCGAACTGATTCCCATACCCCTTTTTGGAGTTTGATCATGGTATACGCCCCGCAAACCGCTCAAGCTGAGCGAACCCAACGAGAACCCGAGAGCCACTCGCCCGAGCAAGCGGTCGGCAACCTGGTCTGCCACCTCAAGAAATACGCGGAAGAGAATCCAGCTTCAGCCGCCTTGTGGTGCGTGGGCATCGGTTTCGTCCTCGGTTGGAAGTTGAAACCCTGGTAGTGGTAGTTGTCTCTAAGAAAGGAATGAAATGGGCGCGGCCGGCAAACAGGGCGAGCTTGAACTTGATTATCTGGCCGCCGAAGCGCGAGACGCGCGAATCGCCATGCGCGCGTCGTTGCTCGACTTGAAAGCAAGCTTGCTGACGAAGGCCGATCCTCGCGAATTGGCGCGCGAGCATCCCCGGATCGCGGTCGGCCTGGCGGCGGCCGTTGGCATCGCGGCGGGGACCGCATTAGGCGCGCGCCGAGGTCGCCGCATGACGTCGGCCGTGGCGCCGTTAGTTCCACCTGCGGCCCAAACACCGCCGTCGCCCGATCAATCGTTACACGGCGACGGCCGGCGTCCGGGCCCAGCACGAGCGGCGCGCGGCAAGTTTGCCACCTGGCTCTTGGGGATGATTCAAGGCGCATTGGGCGGCGCGTTGCGGCTGGCGATTGAGTCGGCCTTGGCCTCATGGGCCGCTGCGGCGGCTCAGGATTCCCAGGGTTCAAGCGAAGGGATCTCCGTCCCTCGCGCCACGCCTGAAGATGAAGACGTTTCCAAAGCTGAGAAGTCGCCAGAGACCGAGGCCGCCGTCGAATCGCCGCCCTGTGTGACACTCGGGGCGGAATGAGACAATTGGTAGGTTAGGCTTTCCAGCCTGACGGAACCTTGAGTTGCCCAGTCAGGCTGGCGACCCTAAGTGTACGCCAGATAGCCCCTTAGTTCGGCGACGCGTCGTCCGCAGCCCGTTGCCTGACGTCCCGTCCAAACCGTTTCCATTGCTTGACCCGCCGGCGAGCAAATTTTTCCACCGATTTGCGTCGCGCGGACCGTTCCCAGGACGACTTGCCTACCCAGGTCGCCCCCCACACGGCTCCCAGAACCACGGCCCCCGCGGCAAGCTTTCCGGCCCAAGGTCGATCGCCGCAAAGCACCGTCAATCCCTCGGCCGCGCCGACGACAAGCAACACTGAGGCCGTAACGATGGCCGCGGAAACGCCCAGACCGGCCTCGGCCGCGAATAGCGCTCGCACCGCCGCCGACCGCAGGCGGGTGTTAACCATGTCGGCCCGGGCGCTACAGTAATAGGCAACATACTCACGAAGTTCCGCAAGCTGCTTTGCCAGAGATTCAAGGGCCGGTAGATTGGCCGACGCGTCATCGCTTTGGGCCGCTTTTCGATTCTCGGAATTGAAAGCGGCCGAGTGTCCGTTTTGTTGCTCGTTGGCGGCCATGGTGGTGTCTCTTCCGTGCGTCTGTCAGAAGCGTTGGTGATCTCGTTGAATACGAGCCTCCTTCTGGGGCAAATGTCATGCCACCAATGAACCTGGCAGAGAGGAGCAATGCGCCCATGAAATCAATGCTCACGTGGTTCGGATGCACCCAAACTGGAACCAAATGCTCCAGCTTCCCTGCACGATACGTGTCTTATCGCCAGCACCCCGGTATGGCAACATCAACCAGGTATACCGGACAACCCACCTACGATGCCGCCGGGTCGGCTTGGATGCCCAATACGCGGACGAATTCCGCACCGAAGAACAACACGGCGCTGGAATAGTACATCCAAAACAGCACCCCCAAAAACGAGCCGACGACGCCATAGGCGCTGTAAAAACCGCGGATCAGAAAATGCGCCAGGAACTGTTGCCCAAGCCCCCACACCAAGGCCGTCAACAATCCTCCGGCCAGCGCGTGCCTCCAGCGAATCGACGCGCGCGGCAGAACTTTGAACAACACGCCGAACAGCAAGCTGTTGCACAGAATCGAAAACGACGCCTGCAATGCGTCCCAGGCGAGGGTTCCCGCCGGCCAAGGGACGACATAGGGGCGTGCCGCCGCCAACCCCAGGTCGGCCAAAAGGACGAAAATCACCAGCCCGCCGAACCCCAACAGCACCAGAAAGCCCGTCAGACGATCGACCAGCGCCCTGCGAACGGCGCCCCACGCCCCGGCGGACGGCACCTGGGGTCGGCCCCAGATGCGGTCCAACATCGAGTCGAACTGCTGGAACATGCCGATCGCCGCGACCAGCAGCAAGAGCAGCCCCAGCGGGCCGCCGAACGTCGCGTTTTCTTCGACTCCGGCCAGCAGGGCCTTCAATTGGTCGGCCAACCAGGGAGAAGCATTCCTGGCGGCCGTGTCGAGCAGTTCCTCGCGGGCATTCTGAGCCGATGAGACGTGCCGCAGCACGAGACCTAACAGCGCGATCAGGACCAGGCAACACGGGAACAGCGAACAGGCGGCGTAAAACGCCATCGCCGCGCTCAGCAGGCTGGCGTCGTCGGCGTTCCAACGCCGACACGTCTCACGCAGCAATCGCCAGAGGCCGAGGAGGAGTGAAGCGGACCGCATGGATTAGGATGAAGGGTGAGGGAAGGTGGGGTGATGAGGTGATGGTGTCGTTAGGATCCGTCGCTCAAACATTTCGTGAATTGGTTCCTATAAGTCAGTGGCCGCCAACGGGGGAGAATTTTCCTGCGTCTCCCGGACCAATGCGGAAAGTCGGTCGACGAGGCTGACCAACTCGGGAGGCGCGTCGTCGGCGGCGAGGCTTGCCCGCAACCCTGCGACACGTTCCGCCAACGCTGGCGACGGCAGTGGTTGCGATTGGGGGACCGCCCGCCAACGCAGCCAGTAACCGCCAATGGTCTGAATCGCGGCCGCCAAGGGGGGGCCCAGCAGCAGGCCGGCGATCCCGAAGCCCTCGGTCAAGACGATCACCACCAGCACGATCAGCAAGGCATTGTAGCGGCGGCGGTCGAAGAGCCGCGGTTCCACCACGAGCTCCAGGAACGACAAGACGAACACCGTGGCAATCATGGCCGGCAGGGCCGCGCTCCACAGTACTTCCTGGCCACGGAGAACCAAGATCGGAAGCGACAACGCGGTGGTAAACGCCAGGGCGATCACGACGCCGCCCCACGGCACCAGCCAGGCCGCTGCCGAACAGACCGCCAGCAGCACGGGATATGGAAAACCCATCGCGGAGTAACCCAGGCCCAAAATGACTCCGGCGGCGATGCATTGGATGGCCTCGCTGCGCAGGTACGCGCCCACCTCGATCTCGATCGTCCGCCAGGCATCGCGCGCCGCCGTCCGGTGATCGACGGTCAGTAGCGAAAGCCACAAGCGCTCGAAGTGCACCCGGTCGATGCTCCAGTACAAGCTGAGTACCGCCATCACGATTGTATTGACCACGATTTCGAAGAACCCACGTGTGAAGCCCAGCAAAGTCGGCAACGACGCCAGCCATCGGCCATCCGCCGCGGAGCTCGCCAAACCTTCGCCGACGGGCAGCAATTGCATGAACTTGCGCTCCAGCGGTCCACCGTTGGGCCAGGTGTCCCGCGCATGCGCGAACGCAGTTTCGGCATCGTGTTCCAGTCGCTCCAGGTCGGTCATCAATGGACCTGCCGCAACCATCGCCAGGCCCGCCAACAATGCCAGCGTGCCGAGATAGGTCACAGCCAATGCCGCGAGGCGAGGCCATCTGAACGACTCCAGGCGATCGACCATCGGCCGCAGCGCCGCGGCCACGCCAAGCGACAGAAAAAAAAGCAGTAAAGCGCCCCGCAATCGCCACACGGCGAGCAAGGTCGCCAGCGTGGCCAAAACGGCAGCCGTAATGGCGGCGTAGCGTTTCATGCGGTCGCTTCTCCCGCCGCCGCTTCGGCCTTCTGGTTGGCCGATTGCGCCAGTGCAAGGTCCAAATCGCGGGCAATGCTCTCGATCGATTCCTCGCGCTCGTCGCTGACATCGTTCGACGATTCGGACTTGTGACGCACTTGCAAGCGAACGTCGCGAATCAACTCCTGAGCCTCATAGCGCAAACGGCTCAGCCGATCGCGGCCTTCCGGTTGAGCCGGTTCCAGGGCGCCCGGCTTGAGAACATAACGGTTCAGCAGTAACTGCAAGATCGCCGCCAACGGAATGGCCAGAATCGCCCCCGCCAGCCCGAACAACGCGCCGAACCCGGCGATCGCCAGCAACGTCACCACCGGGTGAACGCCGACCGCTTTATCCATTACGCGCGGCGCGAGCAGGTAGTTTTCGAGTTGTTGAATCACGACAGCGGCGAGCAACACCCAGACGACCTTGCTCGAATCGGTGGTCGCGGCGACCAGCAAGGCGGGCACGGCCCCCAGGGCCGGCCCAAGCATGGGCACGGCTTCGAGCACGCCGGCGATCAGCGCCAGCGGCAAGGCCTGCGGCAGCCCCAGCCACCAGTAGACGACGAGCGACAAGATCGCCACGGTCACGCAGAGGATGCTCTGGCCCCGGAGATAAGCGCCAACCTTCTCCTCGATGCCTGTGGCCAACTCGCTCGCTTCTTCGCGGCGATCGGCGGCGACCAGCAACAGCAGCGCGTGGAGCGTGCGCTGCCGCTGCAGCGACCAGTACACCGCCAACAACAAAATGGCCGCGGTTGCAAGTACGCCCCGCATCGCCATGGCCGACATTTCGAAGGTTACACCCAACGGGTCGGCCCCCTCGGGCGCTTCGTAGGTGTCGTTCTCTTGGCTGCCGATCTCCTGGCCGCCTGTCTCCTGGCCGGCTTTTTCCTGGCCGGCTGTTTCCTGGGCGCGGGTCTCTTGGTCAGGGGCTACCGCGGGGAGTGCGGTCGCTAAACGGCGGATGAGCATGTGTGTCGACGACTCCCAACTGTCGCGCAACGTGGCGTAACGCTTCGGAAGGGTCTCGGCGAGTGTACCCGCTTGCCTGATGACAAGCGGCAGCCCGAATGCCGCCGCCGTCAGCACTGCGGCCGTCAAAGCGCCAAAGACCAACGAAACCGAGAGCGGCCAGCTCAGCCCGCGGCGATGGCTCCAGTCGATGAAGGGTTTCAGCGCCGTTGAGAGCACGATCGCCATGAACAGGAAAATGACGACATCCTGAAACAAGTACAAGAGAGCGAAACCCGCCGACACGGCCGCTGCGACCAACGTGGCCCCGGCGGCGCGCCACGGAGTCCAAGGCTCCCACGGCGCGGGCCCAGTGGCACGCTGATCGTTCACCTGGTCCAGTGAAGGCGATCGTTTTTCGTTAATTGGTCCGTTCAAGAGAGCATCTCCCAGGAAAGCATCTCCCAGCCGGGGCGTTTGCGGCATACCAGCATACCACCGCGGCCATTCACCGGTATTGGTGCAAACGCCGTGCGCAACACTTGGCAATTCCACCTGGTGGAGAGTCAGCTTGCCCGATTTTGCCGTGAGCCGTATTCTATACTAATGAACACACTCCTTGGGCTTGAGCCTTGGCATGAGCGAACACTCGCACATTGAATGGACCGACGCGACGTGGAATCCGGTCAGGGGTTGCACGAAGATCAGCCCCGGTTGCGCGCATTGCTACGCCGAGACGTTCGCGGAACGCTTTCGCGGTGTCGCGGGGCATCCTTACGAGCAGGGGTTTGACTTGCGGCTGGTCCCGGAGAAGCTTGCCGAGCCCCTGCGGTGGCCCAGGCGGAACATGGTCTTTGTGAACTCGATGAGCGACCTGTTCCATCAGGACGTTCCGGACGACTACGTGATGGCCACGGTGCGGGTGATGGAGCGAGTTGATTGGCACACGTACCAGGTCCTCACCAAGCGCTCCGAACGACTGCGCGATATGTTGCAAACCAAATTGCGGCAGTCTGCCGAGCGGGAACATATCTGGTGGGGCGTGAGCGTCGAGAACCGCAAGCACGGCCTTCCACGCATCGAGCACCTTCAGGCGGCGCCCGCAAAGATGCGATTCCTTTCGATCGAGCCCCTCTTGGAAGATTTGGGGCCGATGAACCTGGACGGGATCCATTGGGTGATCGTGGGCGGGGAGAGCGGCGCCGGAGCAAGGCCGATGGAGAAGGCGTGGGTGCTGGCCATCCGCGAGCAGTGCGAGGCGGCCAGGATTCCGTTTTTCTTCAAACAGTGGGGAGGCGTGCGCAAGAGCAAGGCCGGCCGCGAGCTCGACGGACGGACCTACGACGAGATGCCCGCGATTGCCGAGCGGGCGATGCCCTCCAGGGCGCGGCGGCTCGAGATGATCGTCGAGGTAGAGCAGCGTTGCGCCGGGCAACTCGCGGCGGTGTAGCGCGACCTGTTCTCCGGAACAGCCTTTTCGTGACTCATGATCCCGGAATAGGTTGGGCGCCCCAATTGACGCCTCCAAGCTGATCTCTTCCATTCCTGCCGATGTCGGCATAGGTGTTGCCGCACCGGTCGCGTTGTCGCCATCCGATCCACCGTTGGCGTAAGAACGACCAGTGCGATGAATGCGCACACTATGTAGCCGCACAGCAGCCCACGCAGCGGCCCATTTCAAGGCGGTTCTCACACTCCGGAGGGCACTTGGCACATGCTTTGCACCAGCACTCTTCCTGGAGCGGACGTCGATGCGGCGCAACCACCAACGCTGCGACGGGACCGGCTGCCAGAACCATCTCTTTCCAGCAGGGAACAACCCATGAGAAATCGCGGAACCCAATTCCTAACGACCCCATCGCTAGCGGCGGCATTATTGCTGCTTGTGGGCCAGCATCACCTGTCGCTGGCGGCCGACGAACGCAAAGCGGAAAAAGGGAGTCAAGCGACGGCAGATGAGTTTCAAGCCGAAATCAAGAAACTCGGCGGCTTCGTCCACCGCGACAATCAGCGCCCCGGAAAGCCGGTCGTGGCAGTCGATCTGCGTGGTCCGCAAGTCACTGACGCCGCCCTGGAAATGCTTGCCGGCCAGAAGGACTTGGAAACGCTAGTGCTGGTCGGCGCCAAGGTCACCGACAAGGGTTTGAAACACCTGGCAAAACTCGACAAGCTCAAATCGCTCGACCTCGTGGGCCATGAAATCGGCGACGACGGTTTGGCATCGCTTGAGGACCTGAAACATATTCAAACGCTGGTGCTCAACGCGCCCCGCGTCACCGACCTGGGCCTGAAGCCGCTGGCCGGCATGTCGGACTTGGAGGCCTTGCACATCCACGGCACCCAGGTTACCGGGGCCGGACTCAAATCGTTGGCAGGTCTTACCAAGCTCGAATCCGTCGACCTGCGCGGCGCGCGGCTCAACGATGAAGGCCTGGCGTCCCTCGCCGAGTTGCCCGCCCTCACAACCATCGTGATCGAAGGCAGCCACATCACCGACGCCGGACTGGCGCACGTCGGGTCGCTTACCAAGCTCGAACACCTGGTGCTGACCAGTGGGAAGATCACCGATGCGGGGCTGGCGTCGCTGGCCGATTTGACCAGCCTGCAGACCCTGGCGCTGCACGACCACCAAATCAGCGACAAGGGGCTGGCCCATTTGAAAGGCCTGAAGCAGCTCGATACGCTGGTCGTGTCCGGCTCGCGGATCACCGACACCGGCATCAAGCAACTCAGCGGGCTGACCAAACTCGAGACCTTGTCGCTTGACGGCACGCAGGTTACCGACGCCGGGTTGGAACACGTCAAAGGCTTCCAGCACCTTGTGTCGCTGCACATCAGCGGCCCGCAGGTGACCGACGACGGCTTGCAGCACCTCGCCGGCTTGCACGATCTGCGCGATCTCAACCTGGCCCAGGGCCATGTCACCGACAAAGGCATTGAGAAGATCAATGGCTTGTCGAACTTGCGGTCGTTGGCGTTAGGCGCCGACGTGACCGACGAAGGGCTTGAGCACCTGGACGGTTTGACAAAGCTCGAAGCCCTCAAGCTGAGCCATAGTCAGGTAACTGACGCCGGCCTGGATCGCCTGGGCAAGTTGCCCGGCCTCAAGCACTTGGACTTGAGTCATACCCAAGTCACCGACGCCGGGCTCAAGCAGTTACAGCGGCTTTCCAAATTGGAATCGCTCGACCTGGCCGGAGCGCCCGTTTCCGAGGCAGGCGTCGAGAAGCTGCAGAAAGCCCTTCCCAAACTTCACATTTACTTCTGAATCGGAGCCCATCATGTGTCAACGAATTCGAACGTGCGTCTTGATCGTAGTGGCGGTGGCCGGTTGGCTGGTCCTCACACCCGCCACGGCTGAGGCCCAACGCGGCCGGGCGATTGCCTACGCGGCCACCAACAGTTACCTGGGCGGCGGCTATGGCTACGGCGGTTATGGTTATCCAGGAAACTACGCCTACCCGCGCTTTTACGGCGGGTACACGACGTATGGCAATGGCATCGGCTACGGCGGTAACTACATGAACGGTTATGAAGCCGCGTATCCGGTCTACGGTTACAACAACGGCGGCTATGGCTACGGCTATGGCGGTTATCCGGCATTTGGTTACGGCGTTCGCCGCAGCGCCTTCGGTCGCGCGATGGCGTATGGGTATTAGGCACGAACGAGAGTATCTCAATTTCCAACCTCCACATTTGCGATTGAGTAGGAACCTATCATGTGTCATCGACTTCGAACGTGTGTGTTGATCTCTGCGGGTGTGGCCGGCTGGTTGGCGCTCGCGCCCGCAGAGGCCGAGGCCCAGCGCGGCAGGGCGGTAGCGAACGCGGCGGCTCATAGCATGGGCAGCGGTTACGGCTATGGCCCAACAGGTCCTCGGGGAGGCCTGGGCCACCACGCCTACTTCGGCGGCTACACCACGGCCTTTGGCAATGGTTACGGCAACGGCAGCCCCTGGAACGACGGTTACACGAGCAGTTATCCGAGGTTCGGCTACAACAACGGCGGCTATGGCTACGGTTACAGCGGCGGGTATCCGGCCTTTGGCTATGGTGTACGACGTTACGGAAATGCGATGGCGTATGGCCGCGGTCGTTACAACTATTGAATGCTTGGCCACGTCGATACGGCCGCGGGCCGGGAAAACACGGCACAAGGAAGAGATTGAACGTATTCTCGACGGCTGATGCGAGCGCTAATGCAACACGCTTTCGCCACCTGACGGCTTCGTGTTTTTTGGGGATTAATTGAAATGATCAGCCTGCCGACGATCTTGATCGTGATCCTGGTGCTGCTGCTCTTGGGAGCGTTGCCCACCTGGCCTCATAGCAGGAGCTGGGGATACTATCCCAGCGGTGGGCTTGGCCTGGTGGTGATCATCATCCTCATCCTGCTGCTCATGGAACGCATCTGATGAGAAACGCATTGAAGAAGTCCCTGCTCTCCGCAACTTCCGCGTGGCTGTTGGCTTTGGCGCTGCTGTACGCGGCCGTCGTCTGGCCATACAAAACCGATCACGGAAAAACAGCGAGAGACAACGCATCGTTAAAAGGTGAAGTCGCTGACAAAGTCCCAGTCAACCCTGAAGATGACGACCCGCGACGACGTGACACACGCTAAAAGGAGAAAGGCCCATTGCCGGATGAAGCCCTCATCGAACGCCGCTCCTTGCGTTCTCGGCTTCAGGCGATAAAATCTGAACTTTGCCAGGAGAGGTGCCCGTGGTTGTTCACGCGATCAAAGCGCGACTCGAACGACTGGGTTCCTGGCGATTGGGTTCTTTACGCCTGGGGCCGTGGCGACTAGCCAACGACGGGGACGGGCTGAACTACAGCAGGGCCGACGAACAACCGCTACGCGCGGAGTTGTTCAGCCTCGACCAACTCGAGCGGCATGCCAAAACCCTGGCGGCATCGCACCAGCTTGCCACCGGCCGGGTTCCCGACAAGCTGATTCCTCGCCTCGACGACAACGAGCGAGTGCTGGTTGAGACCTACCACCTTGTCACTACCGCCGTCAAACGAAACCGGCGGATCGCGCCCGCGGCGGAGTGGCTGCTCGACAATTTCTATCTGATCGAAGAGCAAATCCGTACGGCCCGAAGGCACTTGCCGCGCGCCTACAACCGCGAGCTCCCGCGGCTGGCCGGCGGAGCGGCGGCGAGTTGCCCAAGGGTCTACGGTATCGCCCTGGAGCTGATCGCGCACGTCGACGGACGGGTGGATCCCAGCGGCCTCGACGGCTTCATCGCGGCTTACCAAACGGTCGAACCGCTGAAGCTCGGTGAGCTTTGGGCGGTACCGATCATGCTGCGGCTGGCGCTGATCGAAAATTTGCGCCGCGTGGCGGCGCGAGTGGCCACGGGACGAAGCCATCAGGACCTGGCCGACGACTGGGCGGAGCGGATGGTGCGCGTGGTCGAGCAGAACCCGACCGACCTGGTGCTGGTGCTGGCCGACATGGCGCGCGCGAACCCGCCGCTTTCGGGCGCGTTTCTGGCCGAGCTGACTCGGCACCTGCAGGGCCAAAGCCCGCACTTCGCCTTCGCCAACAGTTGGTTGGAGCACCGGTTGTCGGAGCAGGGGTTGACGACCGAACGGTTGGTCGTGGCCGAGGGGCAGGCGCAGGCTGCCGACCAGGTCTCGATGGGCAACAGCATCACCAGCCTGCGTTTCCTCAGCTCGAACGACTGGCGGACATTCGTCGAAAACCACAGCCTGGTCGAGCATACCCTGAGGGAAGACCCGGCGAGTGTCTACGCCCGCATGGACTTCGCGACTCGCGACCGCTGCCGGCACGGAGTGGAGGAGATCGCCAAACGGAGCCGCGCTTCGGAAGACGACATCGCCCACAAGGCGATTCAACTCGCCCAGGCCGCGGCGGCGGCCGCACCGGACGATCGCGCGGCGCACGTCGGCTTTTACCTAATCGACCGGGGACGCACCGCGCTGGAGCGCAGCGCGAAAATGCGGCAGTCGCCACGGACCATGGCCGCCAGGCTCGGTCGGCGTTTTCCACTATTCTTCTACATCTGCGGTGCGTCATTTTTCACGGCTGGGGCGATGGCGGCCTTATTCGACGCCTGCGGCGGTTGGCAAGCCGGCGCGGCTCCGCTCGCTTTGCTCGCCATCCCCGCCATGTGGTGCGCGGCACACTTGGGAATCGGCATCACGAACTGGCTGGCGACCCTGTTGGTACCCCCGCGGCCTCTGCCTCGGCTGGACTTCAGCGAGGGAATTCCGCCGGAACACCGCACGATGGTCGTCGTTCCGACCATGCTCTCAAGCGCCGAGGGGGTGACGGACCTTCTGGAAGGACTCGAAGTGCGGTATCTGGCCAACCGCGACGACAGCCTGCACTTCGCGCTGTTGACCGATTTCGAAGATGCGCCAAGCGAAGTCATGCCGGCCGATGCCGAGCTCGTGCGGCTGGCGCGGGAAGGCATCGAACAGCTCAACCAGAAATACGAGCGGCAGCGGCCCGACATTTTCTTCCTCTTCCATCGTCCGCGACGATGGAACGCCCAACAAGGCGAGTGGATCGGCTACGAACGAAAGCGTGGTAAACTTTCGGAATTCAACTCGTTCGTGCGCGGCGGCGCTCGCGACCGCTTCTCGGATATCGTCGGCGAGACGATCGTGCTGCCGGAAGTGAAGTACGTGATCACGCTCGACACCGACACGCAATTGCCGCGCGACTCGGCGAGAAAAATGGTCGGGGCGATGGCCCACCCGCTCAACCGCCCCGTGTTCGACTCCAAGCGCTGCCGGGTCGTCGAGGGTTACGGTATCCTGCAGCCGCGCGTCGGCGTGAGCCTGCCCAGCTCGCAGCGGTCGTGGTTCGTGCGTCTGTTCGCGGGGGACGCGGGCATCGACCCGTACACGCGGGTCGTTTCCGACGTCTACCAGGATTTGTTCGGCGAAGGGTCGTTCGTCGGCAAAGGCATCTACGACGTGGACGCCTTCGCCAAGAGCTGTGAAGGGTTCCCCGAGAACGCCATTTTGAGCCACGATCTCCTGGAAAGCGCCCATGCCCGCTCGGCGCTGCTTAGCGACGTCGAGCTGTTCGAGGAATACCCGTCACGCTACCCCGCCGATGTCAGCCGGCGCCACCGCTGGATCCGCGGCGACTGGCAGATCGCGTGGTGGCTGCTGCCCTGGGTCCCCAGGTTCAACGCCAGGCGGGTCGAAAACCCGATCTCGCAATTGTCGTGGTGGAAAATCTTCGACAATTTTCGGCGAAGCCTTGTGCCCCCTGCGATGCTGGCGCTACTGTTGTGCAGTTGGCTACTGGTCGGCCCGCCGTTGGGAACGACCGCGACCTTCTTCGTGCTGGCGGTCCTTGGCACCGTCCCCTTGATGTCGGTGCTGGCCGAGTTAATTCGTAAGCCCGCCGACCTGCCAGCGGCGACGCACCTTCGGACGACGGCCGGCGCGTTGGGAAAACAAGCGGCGCAGGTCCTGTTCGCGCTGGTTTTCCTCCCCTACGATGCGTTTATCAGCCTCGACGCGATCGTGCGAACTTTGGCGCGGATGGTCTGGACGAAACGAAAGCTGCTGGAATGGAAAACCGCCAGCAGCGCCGAGCGCAGCGCGCCGGCCGATCTGCCGGGTTTCTTCCGGTCCATGGCCGTTGCGCCGGCGGTTGCCGTCGCGACGACAGTGCTCCTGGTCGTTTACCGAGGCGACATGCTGCCCACCGCGGGACCGCTCTTGGTGCTGTGGTTCATATCGCCGGGCCTGGCCTGGTGGCTGAGCAGGCCACTGGCCCCGGCGCCCGTCCGCCTTTCCGACCAGCAGCGAGTGTTCTTGGATAAGCTCGCCCGGTTGACATGGAGGTACTTCGAAGTCTTCGTCAACGACGAAGAGAACTGGCTCCCGCCCGACAATTTTCAGGAACAGCCCGCACCGGTCATCGCGTCGCGCACCAGCCCGACCAATATTGGCATGGCACTCCTGGCCGACCTGGCCGCCCATGACTTTGGCTACTGTTCCGCCGGCCGATTGCTCGAGCGCACGCAGAAGACGTTCGACACGTTAGCCCGAATGGAGCGTTACCGCGGACATTTCTTTAACTGGTACGACACGCGTTCTTTAAGGCCGTTGCGGCCGCAATACGTCTCGACGGTGGACAGCGGGAACCTTGTCGGAGACCTGCTGGTGCTGCGCAGCGGATTCTTGGAGATGGTCGACGCCAAGGTGCTGCCGCCGCGGGTGTTTGGCGGACTGTGCGACACGGCCCGGGTGTTGCTGGACGCGGCCCGCGGGGTTCACCAGACGCAAAAGCAAGACCGCGCGCCGCTGGTGCCGGCGGACGTGGTACGCAAGATCGAGCGACTCGTCGAAGATCTGGTGGAGCACCGGCCGACGACGTTGAATGCCTCCGCGGCGATGTTATCGAGACTGGCGGTGGTGGCAAGCGAGATTTCGGCCGCCGTGGGGACCGACAAGGAACTCGAGGGGTGGGCCCAAGCCTTCGAGCGTTCGTGCGTCGACCACCGCGACGAGGTGTTGCAGATGGCCCCTTGGGTGGAGCTCCCGCCGCTTCCCGAAGACCCAGGGCCCAATGGTTCGTCGGAGCGGCAACAGCAACTCGACGAGTTACGCCAGCTCATGGCGAGGCTAGAGGAAACTCCGAGCCTTCGCGAAGTCGCCCGTTTACCCTCGTCGCTGCCGCCCGCGTTGGACGCCACGGATTGCGCACACTTGACCGAATGGTGTGGACAATTGCGTCGCGCGATCGCCGGCGCGTCGCAGCGCGCGGCCGAACGAATCAAGTTGCTCGATCAACTTGCCGAAACATGCCAGGAACTGGCGGACGTCGATTTCACGTTTCTGTTCGATAAGTCGCGCGACCTGTTTGCCATTGGGTTTAACGTCGACGATCGGCGCCTCGACGGCAGCTTCTACGATCTGCTGGCGTCCGAGGCGCGCCTGGCGAGCTATGTGGCGATCGCCCAGGGCCAGGTGGGACAGGAACATTGGTTCGCGCTGGGCCGAATGCTCACCACGACGGCCGGAGCGCCGGCGCTGTTGAGCTGGAGCGGCTCGATGTTCGAGTACGTGATGCCGCTGTTGGTGATGCCCAGCTATGAAAATACGATCCTCGACCGCACCTACAAGGCCGTGGTCCGACGGCAGATCAACTACGGCCGCCAACGCGGAGTGCCTTGGGGTATCTCGGAGTCGGGATACAACACGCTCGACCTGCACATGAACTATCAGTACCGGGCATTTGGAGTGCCTGGGCTGGGGCTCAAGCGCGGGCTGGCCGAGGATCTGGTGATTGCTCCGTATGCCTGCGCTCTGGCCTTGATGGTGGACCCGATGGCGGCGTGCCACAACCTCCAGCGGCTGGCCGCCGAGGGCTTCGAAGGGGCCTTTGGAATGTACGAAGCCATCGACTATACGCCCGCGCGGCTGCCGCGGGGCGCGAAACGGGTGACCGTCCGGCAGTTCATGGCACACCACCAGGGAATGGGCCTGCTGTCGCTGGCCTACCTGTTGTTGGACAAGCCGATGCAGCGCCGTTTCGAATTCGATCCGATGTTGCGCGCCGCCGACCTGTTGCTGCACGAGCGCGTGCCCAAGGCCAGCGCGCCCGTATTCCCGCACGTCGCGGAGGCGGGCGCGACGCGCACCGCGTCAGCCGAAGAAGAGGGGACGATGCGGATCTTCACCGACCCCGGCGGCGCGGCGCCGGAAGTCAACCTGCTTTCCAATGGCCAGTACCATGTGGTGGTTACCAGCGCGGGGGGAGGCTACAGCCGCTGGCGCGATCTGGCGGTCACACGCTGGCGCGAAGACCCGACACGCGACGCCTGGGGCTCGTTTTGCTACCTGCGCGATCTTGAAAGTGGCAAGGTCTGGTCGACGGCGTGGCAACCGACGCTCACGTTCACGAAGCGTTACCAGGCGATCTTCAGCCAGGGCCGCGCCGAGTTCCGCCGGCGCGACGACCGGATCGACACGCACACCGAGATCAGTGTTTCACCTGAGGACGACGTTGAGCTGCGTCGAATCACGCTTACGAACCGGTCCGAAACGCCCAGGACCATTGAGGTGACCAGTTACGCCGAGGTGGTGTTGGCCCCGCCGGGCCACGATCTGGCCCATCCGGCGTTCAGCAATTTGTTCGTGCAAACGGAGCTGGTGCGCGACAGGCAGGCCATCCTCTGCACTCGCCGGCCGCGTTCGGCCGATGAGAGGCCCCCCTGGCTGGTCCATTTGATGACGGTCCGCGGTACGACGGTCGGCGAGACTTCGTTCGAAACCGACCGCATGAAGTTTATCGGGCGAAACAGGACCCTGGCCTCTCCTCTGGCGATGGAAAGTCGCGAGGCGCTTTCAGACAGCCAGGGACCGGTACTCGATCCGGTGGTCTGCATTCGCCATGTCATTTCGCTGCAGCCGAACGAGACGGCGCGGCTCGACCTGGTCACCGGCGTCGGCGAGACGCGCGAAGCCGTCACGGCCATGATGGACAAGTACCACGACCCTCACCTGGCCGACCGGGTCTTCGACCTCGCCTGGACCCACAGCCACATTCTGCTTCAGCAACTCAACGCCACGGAGGCCGACGCCCAGGCCTACGGCCGGCTGGCGGGGTCGGTAATTTTCGCATCGTCGCTGCGGCGGGCGAAGGCCGCCGTCCTGGTGCGCAACCGGCGCGGCCAATCGGGACTTTGGGGTTATGGAATCTCGGGGGACCTGCCGATTGTGCTGGTGCGCATTCGCGATCGCGGCCGAATCGAGCTGGTGCGCCAGGCCCTGCAGGCCCACGCCTATTGGCGGATGAAAGGGGTCGCGGTCGACCTGGTCGTCTGGAACGAGGATGACTCGGTCTACCGTCAGACGCTGCAAGACACGATCATGGACCTCATCGCGGCAAGTCCGGAAGCGACGTTGGTCGACAAGCCGGGCGGAATTTTCGTGCGCCGCGGCGAGCAAATGTCGGAAGAGGACCGGGCTCTGTTGCAAACTGTTGCGCGCGTGATCCTGTTGGACGACGCCGGAACATTGAGCGAGCAGGTAGAGCGCCGCGGCCTGGGCGAGGTTTCGGTCGCACCACTCAGGCCGCTGCCGCGCCGCCGGAGCGAATCCACGCCCGCGGCTGGTGTCCCCCAACGCGACCTGGCCTTCTTCAATTCCTTGGGTGGCTTCAGCCGCGATGGGCGCGAGTACGTCACGCTGCTTGGCCCGGGGCAAACCACGCCCGCGCCCTGGGTCAACGTCATCGCCAACGCGCAGTTCGGCACCGTCGTCTCTGAGAGCGGGAGCGTTTATACCTGGTCGGAAAACAGCCACGAGTTCAGGCTCACTCCCTGGTACAACGATCCGGTGACCGACACCAGCGGAGAGGCGATCTTTATTCGCGACGAGGAGAGCGGCCGCTTCTGGTCGCCCTCGCCGCTTCCGGCCCGCGGTGAAATGTCTTACACCGCCCGTCATGGGTTCGGATACACCATTTTCGAATACACCGAAGACGGCATCGCCTGCGAGCTGTGCCTGTACGTCGCCGTCGATGAACCCGTGAAATTCGCGCGGCTGCGGATCACCAACCGATCGGGCCGGCCGCGCCGGTTGTCGGTCACTGGTTATTGGGAGTGGGTGCTGGGCGAACTGCGCGACAAGACGCTACTGCACGTGGTCACCGAGCTGGATCCGGTCACGGGCGCGCTCTTCGCGCGCAACGCGTTCAGTCCGGAATTCGCCGATCGGACCGTGTTCGTCGATGCCAGCGAAGCGGTGCGGACCGTCACCGGCGACCGCAGGGAGTTTCTGGGCCGCAATGGCGCGGCGGCGAACCCCGCGGCGATGAAGCGTGTGCGGCTATCGGGCCGGGTGGGCGCGGGGCTCGATCCTTGCGCGGCGATGCAGGTCCCGCTGGAACTTGACGACGGGGAAGAAAAGGACGTCGTGTTCATCCTTGGCAGCGCTCGCGACGAAGACCAAGCGCGGCACCTCGCGCAGCGGTTCCGAGGGGCGGCGAGCGCCCAGCGGGCGCTGGAGGGTGTGTGGCACTATTGGAGCCGCGCGCTGGGCACGGTTTACTGGGAAACCCCCGACCCGGCCGTCAACTTCCTGGCCAACGGCTGGCTCGTGTATCAGGTTCTTTCTTGCCGGATGTGGGGCCGCACCGGCTTCTATCAATCGGGAGGCGCCTTCGGCTTCCGCGACCAGTTGCAGGACGCGATGGCCGTCGTGCATGCTGAACCCGGCGCGCTGCGTGAGCACCTGCTCCGCGCCGCCGCGCGCCAATTTCACGAAGGCGACGTGCAACACTGGTGGCACCCTCCGGTGGGCCGCGGGGTGCGCACGCACTTTTCCGACGACTACCTCTGGCTTCCCTACGCCACCTGCCGCTACGTCGCGGCGACCGGCGATACGGGCGTCTTGGACGAGCGCGCGCCGTTCCTCAACGCGCGCCCCGTGCGGCCAGAGGAAGAGTCGTATTACGATCTTCCGCTGGTCTCCGTCGACGTCGCGACGCTCTACGAGCACTGCGTCCGGGCCATCGACAACGGCCTGCGCTTCGGCGCGCACGGTCTGCCGTTGATGGGTTGCGGCGACTGGAACGACGGAATGAACCTCGTCGGAGCGCATGGCCAAGGCGAGAGCGTCTGGCTGGCTTTCTTTCTCTACGACGTGCTCACCCAGTTCGCCGAGCTTGCCCGCCGGCGCGGCGACGCCGTGCTGGCCGACAGGTACACTATCGAAGCCGGCCGACTGCGAGGCAACATTGAAGAGCACGCCTGGGATGGCGACTGGTACCGCCGCGCCTATTTCGACGACGGAACGCCGCTCGGATCGGCCGCGAATCCTGAGTGCCAGATCGACTCGATTCCGCAAAGCTGGTCGGTCCTTTCCGGGGCGGGCACTCGCGACCGGTCGCAGCAGGCGATGAACAGCGTCGACCGCCTCCTGGTCCGGCGCGACGCCCGGCTGATTCAACTCCTCGAACCGCCATTCGATCAGTCGCCGCTGAACCCGGGGTATATCAAGGGATACGTTCCCGGCGTGAGGGAGAACGGCGGGCAGTACACCCACGCGGCCGTGTGGACGGTGATGGCGCTGGCGGCGATGGGCGATTCGCGCCGGGCATGGGAGCTGTTCGCGCTGATCAACCCGGTGACCCACGCCGCCACCGCTCAAGGGGTCGCGACGTACCGGGTCGAACCGTATGTCGTGGCGGCCGACGTCTACGCCGTCGCGCCGCATACGGGCCGCGGAGGATGGACATGGTACACCGGCTCCGCGGGCTGGATGTACCGCCTGATCACGGAATCGTTGCTGGGGTTGCAGTTGGACGTCGACAAACTTCGCTTCGCGCCCTGCCTTCCGCAAAGCTGGCCGTCGGTCAAGCTCCATTACCGTTACCGCGAAACCTTCTACCACATCACCTTTCGAAACGGCGGCGCCGGACTTGCCGTCGAACGAGTGGTCGTTGACGGCCGCAACGAACCCGAGCTGTTCGTGCCACTGGTCGACGACCGGCACGACCACCAGGTGGAGGTCGATGTCGGAACAACGCAAGTCGCAAACGCCGCCGGCAACGGGCAGGCGAAGATCGAAGACGCGATCGGCGCGAGCAGGCAATAATGCGTGCGCCGTTTGACCACCTCACACCCAGCATGGACCGGCGGAAGCGGGGCGGCGCCGCGGGAGAAGGCGAGCGGGGCGGGGCGAAGCCCGGCGTAAGCCCCCCGAATTCGGTTGGGGAAGAGAAAGAGCAATTGATTTGCTCCACCCCCTGTCGGCGATCGCGGTAATGTGCTATAGTTCAGTTGGTTGGTTCGACGAAGCGATTTGCAAGTTCCGGTTCTTCTGGAATCCGTTCGCTGCCTTTCCTCGCCTTTCCCACTTGGCGGACCACCACTCTGGTCCCTTCAAACTGACTCGGAGCAAGTTCCGGGGCGGTCATGCCTTTTCAAGGAGTCGATCGGTGAGTAAGAAACTGTACGTCGGTAACTTGGGATTCAACGTCACAACCGCTGGTCTGGAAGGGCTGTTTACGCCGTTTGGGAACGTGCATAGCGCGCAGGTGGTGATGGACCGCGAAACGGGGCAAAGCAAGGGCTTCGGATTCGTGGAGATGGCCGACGATTCCGCCGCCGGCGCCGCCATGCAAGCGCTGAATGACAAAGACCACGAGGGCCGTCGCTTGACGGTCAACGAGGCGCGCCCCCGCGAAGAACGCAAAGGTGGGGGCGGCGGTCGCGGCGGTTTTGGGCGCCGCTACTAAAACACGCAATGGATAACAAAAAATCCACGCCGCTCGCACTGCATGAAAATAAGCCCGGGCGCGTTTGCTCGGTATGCGGCACGGCGACCTACTCCCGCGGCGGAATTCACCCGCAGTGTGCCCAGGCACAGGCCGAAGCTTCGCGCATCGAAATCTTCAAGGCAACGCAGAAGGTCGAGACCCCGAAAAAGAGCGACGCCCACCGGAGCTTACTCAGCCCCTGGCAAAAACTCTGCCCGAAATGCCAGGCGGTCTTGCACACCCGCAAGGTGACCTGCGAGTGCGGCCACCGGTTTGGGTAGATCACCCGTGCGCCTGAGGGTGCTGCGAGTCCATCGCGCGCCGTTGCACGTCGGTCTCGATCACACCGAATGCGGCTTCATGCCGCTCGAGCGTGATCTGCAAGGCGTGAAGCATCCGCTTGGCGGTAAAAAAGTTCGTGACAATTCGCTGCGTGACGGTGATTGGTTCCGGCGAATACTGGAACGGGCTCGGATTCGTGCCGAAGTCGATGATCAATTCCTCGGGCGTGCCCGTCACGCGGCAGAAGTTGGAATACGACGCGATCAAGTGCGAATCGTCGACCCTGGTGGTTTGCGGAGCGGCGACCGGGGGGACGGCGGTGACGGGGGGCAGCGGCGTTACGTCGGTGGACATGAAAACCTCCTGGAAGTGTTGGCTTGCGAACGGCCCAGGCGAAATTGCACTGAGCGGGGAAGGGGCGATACGGCCGCGTCGCTGAATGCCAGTCAGAGAGGAGGTGGATCAACCAATCCAAAGCTCTATGCTAGAGCCACATCGCCCCGCGCGTCAAGGGGCGCCGAGCGCAGGAGGTGGACCCTTGCCCACGAACGCCGCGGCGTTCCGCGTGCCCACGTTTTCGCGCATGCTGGTGATGATGATGTTTCCCTTACGACCGTCATCCAAAGCGAGCGTAAAGGCCCCCGGGGCGATCGAGATGTCCAGAGGCAGCTTCAATTCGCCGCGCCAGCTTCCGAGTTGGCCCTGGCCGTCGGGCGTAACGTCCATCGTGCCGATGACCCCGACGGTGATCTGCCCGTCTTTGTCCGTAACCTTGCCACTAATGCGTTCGATTTCTTTGTCCTCTCTATTGTTTCCGATGTTGCTACCGCAATTCATTCTAGCACTGATGTGCGGCATAAGATACGGCCGCCGAATGAAACGACGCCGGGCGTCGCGGAATACGTGAGGATTCCGGCGGGCGTTTGAGCGAGGTTCGAAGCGTGTGACCTCCGGCATCGCCGGAAAAGACGATCCAGCCCGCCCGTGCGGTGCTCGGAAACGAACTACTCAATCGTCGAAACCGCGACGCCGAGAAACGTCGCGGCTTGCTCACGTGTGGCCCCGCAACTCTGACGATCGCGCTTGCGGGGGTTGTGGCGTCGAGAAACGTGCCGCAACCCCTTGGTTCGCCGTGGATGGAGCTGCCTCCCATTTCGTCGCGGGCGGGAAAGTGCCGGACGTTCCTTGGTGCAGCCGCGCGCCGCCGACGTTTGCCGCAGGCGTGACCTTCAGACGCCTCCTTGCTGTCGACTTTGCTGTTGCCGCACCCAAACAACTGCATCAAGTGAATTGTGGCATGTTCGGCCGCGTGACGAATGATTCCGCCATGTATGAGTTCTGCACCACACCCACTGCCAAATTGGCAGCCTGCGCCAAATCCGCGGCGATCCAGACTCACTTCGTAGTCTTGCTGAGCCTGATACACGGCCGTTGCGACCGATGTCCGAACCCATTGACTCAGTGATATTTCCGAGGGAAGGTTTCCCTCGCAGCTTCCGGCAAGGTTGCTCGAACGGCCAATTGGCGCGCCACTTGCACCTGGGGTATGCTTGCAACTCGTCGCGATGTGGACACTTGCGCTTCGGGAGAGTGATGATTTCGACCTATGAGCGTTGACGTTCAGAAGATCAAGGATCGAGTTCTCAAGGATTCGGAGCAGCTCGACCGGGTCAGGGCCGAGGTTCGCAAGGTCCTGGTCGGTCAGGACGCGATGCTCTCGCGGTTGCTGATCGCACTTTTGACCGGGGGCCATGTTTTGCTGGAAGGCGTGCCGGGACTGGCGAAGACCACGGCCATCAAAGGATTGGCCGCGGCGTTGCATTGCAAATTCAATCGCATCCAGTTCACGCCCGACCTGCTTCCGGCCGACCTGATCGGCACGATGATCTACAACCCCAGGGAGGGGACGTTCAGCACCCGCAAAGGCCCGATCTTCGCGAACCTGATTCTGGCCGATGAAATCAATCGAGCGCCTTCGAAAGTGCAGTCGGCCCTTTTGGAGGCGATGCAGGAGCAACAGGTCACGATCGGCGACGAGTCGTTCCCGCTGGTGACGCCATTTCTCGTACTGGCCACGCAGAACCCGATCGAGCAGGAGGGGACCTACCCCTTGCCGGAAGCCCAGGTCGACCGCTTCATGTTGAAAGTGGTCGTCGGCTACCCCGCCAAAAGCGACGAGCGAAAGGTCGTCGATGCCGTGCTCGACGACGTGCGCCGTGAAGTGCATGCGGTGCTCGAGCCGGCGCAACTGGCCGACATCAAGCAAACGGTGGCCGCGATCTATATGGACGACAAGGTCAAAGACTACGTGCTGGACGTCGTCTCGGCGACGCGGCACCCCGAGCAATATCGGCTCGAGGAGCTGAAACCGCTCATCGAGTACGGCGCTTCGCCGCGGGCTTCGATCAACTTATGCCTGGCGGCCCGCGCCAACGCGTTCCTGGCGGGCCGCGGGTACGTCACACCGCAAGACGTGAAAGACATAGCGCACGACGTCTTGCGGCACCGCGTGATCCTGACTTTCGAAGCCGAGGCCGAGGAGACCACGTCCGACGACGTCGTCCGAAAAGTGCTGGAATCGGTCCCGGTGCCGTAAGTCAACGCCATGCCGGCTCGACAGCTCGAAGACGTTTTGAAGGAGGTGCGACGCATCCAGATCGTCGCGCGGCGGCAGGTCAACGATCTCTTGGCGGGGGAGTACCTCAGCGTCTTCAAGGGACGCGGCATGGAGTTCGACGCGGTCCGAGAATACGTGCCCGGCGATGAAATCCGCAGCATCGATTGGAACGTCACGGCGCGAACAGGTTCGCCTTACGTGAAAACGTTCTGCGAGGAGCGCGAGCTCACGGTACTGTTGGCGGTCGACATTTCGGCCTCGGGCGCGTTCGGCTCGCTCCGCCTGAGCAAGCTGGAGACCGCGGTTGAAGTGGCGGCGGTCTTGATGTTCACGGCGCTCAAGAACCACGATAAAGTTGGCCTGCTTTTCTTCGCCGACGATGTGATCAAATTCTTCCCGCCCCGCAAGGGACGAGCCAACGTGCTGCGCTTGATTCGCGAGCTGCTGGCCTGCGAACCGATCAAGGCGCAGACCGACATCTCCAAAGCGCTCGACTTCCTGGGGCGGGTGCAGCGCCGCCGGTGCGTCGTGTTCCTGTTGAGCGATTTCCTCGGGCCCGATTGTTCGCGGGCACTCGCCATCGCCAACCAACGGCACGATTGCGTGGCAGTGACGCTGGGCGATCCGCGCGAACAGACCATGCCCGACGTCGGTTTTCTCTCGCTGCGCGATGCTGAAACCGATGAATTGCTGGAGCTCGATACCCGCCAGCCGCGCGTGCGGGCCCTGTTCGCCGCGGCGGCTCAAGAGCGGGAACGGCGCCTCGGCGAATGGCTACGGCGGGCAAACGTCGATCGGCTCGCGGTCAGCACCGACCAGCCCTACGCCGTCAGCTTGCAGAGGTTTTTTCGCATGCGGGAGCGGCGGCGATGAGCGCTTTTGCGCGCACCATGATCCTGGCCAATTGCGCCGCGTTGGCGCTGGCGGGCTGCGGGCCGTTCGGCGGCGATCAGGCCGGCCCCCGGCCGAACGGCGAGGTGGCCATTGAGCGCACCGCCGAGAAGGGGCCGGTCAAGCTATTTGTGAGCGTGAGTCCTCGCGAGCCAAGGCTTTCGGATCTCGTCGAGATGGAAGTCGCGGTCGAGTCGCCCTCCGGCGTCGAGATCAAACCGCCGGCGTTCGGTCAGGCCGTGGGCGACTTCTTGATTCGCGACTACAACGAGAAGCCGCTCGAGGCCGGCGAGCGGAACGTGCGCCGTTTTCGGTACCAGTTGGAGCCCGCCCACGCCGGTAAGCACCTGATCCGCTCGGTGTCGATCGAGTTTATCGACAAACGGCCGGGCACTGAAGGCGACGGGCGGCCGGCACTGCTCGAGACGGAACCGATCGAGGTGAATGTCACGTCGGAACTAGGCGACGCGGCGCCCAGCCTCGCCGACCTTGAAAGGATGCAACCTCCCCAGGCCTTACCGCGGCCACCGCTGCCGCCCTGGCCGGCCATCGCCGCGGCGGCCGTGGTTGTAGCAGCGCTTGCGATTTGGGTGTGGCGCCGACGGAAGCGACGGCAGACCGAGCCGCGCGTTCGAACCGCGGAGGAAATCGCCCATGCGGCGCTGGCGGCACTTTTGGCCGAGGACCTTCCGTCCCGCGGGGCGTTCAAGGAGTTCTACTTGCGGCTTACGGGAATTGTCCGCCAATATATCGAAGGCACGACGGGCATCCGGGCGCCGGAACAAACGACCGAAGAGTTCCTGCGCGACGTACGCTCATCCGACACGTTCCCGGCGGCGCGCTCGGCGCGGCTCGCGGAGTTCCTTCAAGCCGCCGACCTGGTCAAGTACGCGGGACAGCAACCGGGAGAAGGTCAGGTCGACGAGGCGATTTTGCGGGCACGGGAGTTTGTGAAACCAGATCGAGATCAGATCGCTGTTGGCGCGGGAGTCCAGCCGGCCTGAGCTTGCACAGCCCGTCCAGTCCACCGTAGGAAGAGATTGGTTCCAGGCAGCGGATCCCCGCGATTGCGCCGCCGGAGGACGTCGAACTAATGCTTTGATTCGTGAATCACGATGTTGCGGAAGCGGACGTGCCCCTTGGAGATTTGCAGTCCGATTCGGCCCTTTGCGCGCTTCAACGCCGGCACAGCACCCTTACTGTCGGCGGCCTTTTTCAGGTCGGAGTCGACCAGGCGCGCTCCGTTAATCCAGACGCGCAGCCGAGTCCCGATGATTTCGGCCTCGAATTCGTTCCAATTACCCAGCGGTTTCAGGTTCGCCTGCGTTAATGGCGGGAGGGTGCCATGCTTGCCCTCGAATGCGGCATTGCGCACGCCGCCTGTGGGGATGTTGCCCGATACGGTCAGGTCATTGCACAACTCTATCTGCAGATTCTCTGATTCCTGATCGTTCGGCGACCCACGCACGGCGATTCCGGAGTTACTGCTGGCCGCCATCTGAAACTCCAGCCTCAGGCGGAAGTCGCGGTAATCGTGTTCCGTAAAGAGCCAATTGGCGCGAGTCGCCGTCCCCGCAAGTTCGCTGTTCCTTGCATCCGCCTGCCAGGCATTGAGATCGGCTCCGGTCCATCCCTTCAGATCACGGTCGTTGAAGAGGGGAGTCCAACCAGCGCCGCCCGGCGTGATTCTAATTTCGTCGAAGCTGAACTCGGCACGCGCCGCCAGGTACAGCGCGGGCCGACCTTGTATCCCAGTGTCGCTGGGTAAAGTCAATTGTTCGCCGTTGCCGTGCCAATCGAGGATGTGCGTGCCGTTGCACGTCACGTTGACGCCGCCGCGACGCACCTTTACCAATACTTGACTTACCTTGGTCGTGAACATCGGCTTGACTTTGATCGCCGTGCCATTCGTGCCCACCGATTTGCCATCAATCAGACCCAATCCCCAAAGACGAAGTTCTTTTGAATCGGAATCCATCAGCACGGCGGCCTGGTAACGATCATCAACCACGATCGCCAGCCAGACGCCCCCTTTAGCGTTCGTAGCTCCCTGCAGACGGCGAACGGAGAGGCTCAGGTCGTATTCACTGAATGGAATGGCGGGTAAGCGAATTTGCGAAAAGTGGACGCGATCGGTGGTTGGCAGCTGCAGAGCACCATCGCGGATCGCCCATGTGCCCGACAAAGCGTCGCGCGATATATCGACCGACTTCAACAAGTCGACCGGCTGAGCCGCCAGGACATTCGGTGGAGTCGCGAGCGTCACTGGCTCGTCCTGCTTGCTGATCTCGGATCGTTCCAGCGGCTTTTCATTCGGGAGCGGCGCGCCGCCGCCATTGGCTCGTACCGCTGGGGGCGCATCCGCCGCGGGTTTTTCCAGATACTTCAGAATAAAGGTCACTAAGATCGGCGCGATGATCGTGGCAAAGAGAGCCCCCATGACCTTGGCTGTCGCGATCCATGTTTTGCGCACCACCGCGTGGCGGAGCAACGTGGCCGCGGCCTGGCTCGATGCGGCTTCCGTCTCGCCGGGTGACGACGCCATCACCGACGGCAAGACGTCGGTGACTGCGCTTACCGGCGCCGACCAGGCAGCATTGACGGTTCCCGCCGCGATCGCCTCGAAGGGCTCCAGCGCCCCGATCACGTCTTGCATGGTTTGAAAGCGTTCGGCTGGGTGCTTGGCCACCATGCGGGCAAAGACGCGGTCGAGGGCAGCCGGGACGTCGCGCCGTTTGCAAGTCAGCAAAGGGACGGGCTGCTCTCGGTGAGCCATCACCTTCTGGATGAAGGTCGATCCGGCGTACGGTCCCTCGCCCGTCAGAAGAAAATAAAGCGTGCAGCCCAGACTGTACACGTCGGCCCGCGCATCGACCTGATGCGCGTCGTCTGCCTGCTCAGGAGACATAAAATCGGCCGTGCCAATCCATTCACCGGCGACCGTCATAGGCTCTTTGCCCGCCGACTTGGGCCCCGGTGCGCCATCGAGCCGGGCGATTCCCATGTCGAGGATCTTGATTGTCCCTTCATGATTCAGCAGTAAATTGGCAGGTTTGACGTCGCGGTGAATGACCCCCTTGCCGTGCGCGTAAGCGAGTCCACGTGCCGCCTGCAGAATATAGTTCACGACCTTCGACGCCGGCAGCGGACCGCGCTCGGCGATCAACGAAGCCAGATCGCGGCCATCGACATACTGCATCGCCAGAAAATGCACGCCGTGTCCTTCGCCGGCGTCGTAGGCCGTAACAATGTTCGGATGATCCAGGCGGGCCGCGGCGTGGACTTCTTGCTGAAAGCGTTTAACGGCCTCGGGCGACTTGACGGCGGCCGGCGGCAGGATTTTGAGCGCTACGATGCGCTTCATTCGGCGGTGCTCGGCCTTGTAGACCTGACCCATTCCGCCCGCGCCGATCGTGGCCAACACCACGTACTCGCCAAACACCAGGTTCTTGGCCTTGCCTTGCACGGCGTTGGCCGCCTGGTACTTCGTCAGCTTGCCCGCCGAGACCAGCTTCTTAGCCAGTCCGCTGGCGTCGCCGCGCGGCTTGTCGTCGGGCAGTGACGATTTGAACGGCTCAAGCTCACTTGCAGTCAAAAGACCACAAGCCACCAAGTCGTGGGTGAACTGTTCCAGGGAGAGCTTCACTTGGCCAGACCTGATCGTTGTCCCAGCACACTCGGAAGTGTCCAAGTATGATAACGCCGCCGCCAGGCCCTGTGAAGCAGCGATATGTCACGCCCTCCGCATCGTCGTCATTGCGGCATCTCGGCCGCAGCCGCGCGGGCGTTGCCCGATGGAGTTGGGCCCGCTAGGCTTGGAGGGAGGCGGTCCGCGTTCAAATCCACCCGCCCCTTTTTCCGCAAGCGACGGCATAGGAACTGAAGCGCACAGTGCGACCGAGCGTTCGCTGACCCAAGAATAAAAGGATGTGCTCGAGGAGATCCTTTCGCGCCAAGGGAAATAGAGCGACGAAGCATACCTCGTCGTCACAGACCACCGCAGCCGGCTGGTCGAGTTCACCGATGGGTTTGTGGAAGTGCTCTCCACGCCTACGAAAAAACATCAGTTACTGCTGAAGTTCCTGTTGCTCGTCTTCTTCAATTATTTCGAGACTCGCGGCGGTAATGTACTATCCGCGCAACTGCGAATGCGAATTCGGCCGGGCAAGTTCCGCGAGCCCGATCTGCTGCTGTTGCTGTCGCATAGTGACCCACGCGGCCAAGATCGCTTCTGGGTCCGGCGCCGACCTGGTAGCAGGGTGATCGAGGCGTACTTTCCACCCAGAAGACTGGTAAAAATCGACCAAAAAAGTTTTCTGAGATCCGCGCTCTTCGACTCGGGCGTCGTGCAGGCCGCGAATTCTGGCTGGATCATTGGGTGCTAAGTCGCATGGTTTCAACGGTTTGCAAAATGGATCGCCAGCCCGGATAACGCCGCTATCCGCGGGTGCTGGACGTTTGCATGGCCAAGCCAGATGTGCTGTACAACGGAGGATGAAGGATGAGGGGCAAGTGCATCCAAAGATGCCGCTCCGAGACCAGCCGCTCGACGTCGCGATCTTGAGTGGCCGCGGGCGAGAGCCGCCGGGACAAAAAGCCGCAGGAATTGCCATATAAAACGAAAAAACGCCTCAGGCAAAGAGGGGACGCGGAGAGACGGCGGACGATCCACGAATCACACTAATTGCACGAATCGGACGAGGGCGAACGTGGAGCGGGGAACGCGGAACTGGTGGGAAGGGAAATGAGTTGACTCGGCGACAGACGCAAAATGAGTAATGAAAAGCGACAAAGATGCGCAATTGGAGCGGCAAAGTTCGTACGTGGATGTGGCCCAGTCGCGACAAAAAGCCGCGGAAATCATCATAGAAAACAAAAAAACGGCTCAGAGTGGGAAGGGGGCACAGGGGGCAGGGGATGAAGGATGAGGGGCGTGGATCACTTCCTCGTTCTCATGGCCAGAACGTGCATTGTTTCCGCGCAGTGGCCAGCCAAATACACCGGCACATTGGTGCGAGAGCCGACCGATCCGGCAATGCCAGGCGGGAATAAAATCACTCAAAAACTTCGATAGAAAACATGTTTTCAGGCTATGTAATTATATACAAAATTGCCTGTTCAAGGAGACGATCTCGGCCAATGAGGTGTGCTCAAGAATCGGGCAGACTTCCCGCCGCCATGCTCCCTCCCCGCTGCCTTCGGCAACGGGGAGCCAGGCGGCAGGACAAAGAGGAAGGCGACTCGCGTTGTAGCGGCCAGCGTCACAGACCACCGGGCAGGCCGGCGGCATGATGTCAGTGGCGAAACGCGACGTCGGCACTCAGCTCAGGGATTACCATCCTGCAACAGCGGAGCTTCGGCACGTCGTGGCGGAGAAGGGCGGCGAGCCTTTGGCGAGCAGCCTGGCGGGCCCCGTTACAGAGTGCCGCGACTACGCCGCTTGGCTCCCCGCTGCCTTCGGCAACGGGGAACCAGGCGGGCAGGACAATGGAGGAAGGCGACTCGCATTGTAGCGGCCAGCGTCACGGACCACCGGGCAAGCCGGCGGCATGATATCATTGGCAAAACGTGCCGGCACCATCCCGGAAGCCATTGGAAATCAACGCAAAGCAATCAATCTACCCAAACCTCCTGCCAATGCGGACAGTGCGGACAGTTGCGGACAGTTGCCAAGGGGACGACTGTCCGCAGGCAGGATCGACGCAAGACGTTTTTCAGCAACCACTTGCCAGCGGCAAGGGGTCGATGCGGACAGTGCGGACAGTTGTTTACCCCTATGTTTTAAATGCCTCAATCCGCGTGCTGGCGTTTCGGCGGGCGAGAAGTCGCCGTTATTCGGCAGGACACTCCGGTGATGTCGCAGCGCGAGCAAGGTATGTTCAACGCTGGGACTTGCTTGCGCTGCGGGTTCGTGTTGGACCATGAATCATCCGGGCAAGCCAACCGACCGCCGGGAATGCTGAGCGGCGCGACACCGCCTGCGCGCGGCGACCAAACGGAATGAATTCCGTTCTACGTGATCGGCGATCAAACGAAATGAATTCCGTCCTGCGCGATGAGCCGGCGCGGCCGCGTCAATGTTTTCATCAGGTGAACTGGTAAGGGACAATTGGCGCGCCACTTACGTGTACGGTATGCTTTCAAGGTGCGCGAGGGCTCGCCGTTTATGGGAGACGTCGTGCGAGGATCGCGAGCTTACGGCGCCGCTGGCGCGTTCGGCTCGCTCCGCTTGGGCAAGGTCACAGGCGGTGGTTGAATATATTGACGTGGAACTGGTCCCGATGTTCACGAGACGAATCCCTGCCGCCCTGCCCGCGCGAGTCGCGGGGGAGTGATTCGGGATGGAAGCGTTTCGGCTTTATTCGCCATTCTGGTTGCTGCTCGTGCCGCTGGTCCTTGGCATGGCGTGGTGGCGACTTCAACGCCGGCGGCGGCCGGCCGCCATTTTCTCCAGCGTGGCCGAATTCAGGGATCTGCCCGTGACCATCGCTCAACGCGTACGGCACTTGCTGCCATACGCCTACGGGCTTGGTTTGTGCCTGGTGATCACGGCTTTGGCGCGGCCCCAGTCGGGCAAGTCGGAAACGCGAGTTTCGGGCTTGGGAATTGCCATCGAAATCGTGCTCGACGTCTCCGGGTCGATGGAAGCGCTCGACTTTCAATTGGAAGGGCGCGACGTGAACCGGCTCGACGCCGTGAAACACGTGATCAACGATTTCGTGCTGGGTTCCCGCCAAAGCGGCCTGGCGGGCCGCTCCAACGATCTGATCGGTCTGATCGCATTTGGCGGGTTTGCCGACAGCAAGTGCCCGCTGACCTTGGATCATGGTGCACTGGTCGACATCGTCGAGGGATTGGAAGTGCCTAAGCCCGTCCGCGACAGTCGAGGGCGGGTGATCAATGCCGAATCGCTGCAGGAGGAGCTGGCCACCGCGATCGGCGACGGAGTGGCGCTGGCGGTCGACCGGCTGCGCGGCGCCCAGGCGAAGAGCAAGGTGATCGTGCTTTTGACCGACGGCGACAGCAACGCCGGCGCCGTCGACCCGCGCGAAGCCGCCAAGATCGCGCAGGAATCGGGAGTGAAGCTCTATACGATCGGTATCGGTTCGAGTGGGGTCGTCCCATTTCCCCAGGAAGACGAGTTTGGCAACCGCGTGCTCATGCCCGCCGAGTTTCGCATCGACGAAGAGCTGCTCCGCGAAATGGCTCAAACGGCCGGCGGCAAGTACTTTCACGCCGCCGATTCGGAAGGGCTCGCGCAGGTTTACACACAAATCGACCAGTTGGAGAAGACCCAGGTCGAGGAGACGAAGTTCTCGGAATATACTGAGCTGTTCTCGTGGTTCGCCGGGCCCGGCCTGGCCTTGGTCCTGGCGGTCGGTATCTTGATGGAAACCCGGTTCCGATCACTGCCGTAAACATGGAATGGCAACATCCTGAATGGCTGTATTTGATCTTGCCGCTGGGCGTGGCATGGCTGGCGCTTGCGCTCGGCGGACGCCGGCGCCGCCAACGGGCCGCCCTTGCCTTCGTGGCTTCGCCGATGGGGTCGCGAATCCTGCCGGCTGATTCTCGGCTACGGTTCTGGATGAAAACGCTGCTGCGGGAGGTGGCCCTGATCGCCGGCCTGGTGGCGCTTGCCGGACCACGATTCGGCACACAATACGAGGAGGTGGTCCCACGCGGCAGCGATCTCTACGTGTTGATCGACGTCTCACGCTCGATGCTCGCCTCCGACGTGCCACCCAGCCGGTTGGCACGGGCAAAGGCCGACGTGGCGGCGCTCGTCAACCGACTGAATGGCGAACGCGTCGGATTGATCGCCTTCGCGGGCCAGGCGGTGGTGAAATGTCCGCTGACGGTCGATTATGACGCGTTCCGTCGCTCGCTCGACGAGCTCGACCCAGCGAGCGCTCCGCGCGGCGGCACCGCGATAGGCGACGCGCTCCGAAAAGCGCTTGAAGTTTTTCAGGCCAGGGCCGAACGCGACCAGGCGATGCTTTTGATTACCGACGGCGACGACCAGCAATCGTATCCCCTGGAGGCGGCCGCCGTGGCCGCCGAGCGGCATGTCACGATCTTCACCGTAGGCCTGGGCGACGCCGACCAGGGCGCGCGGGTTCCGCAAGGCGCCGATTCCGCGAGTTTCGTGGAATACGAGGGACAACAAGTGTGGAGCAAATTGGACAGTTCGCTCCTCAAAGACATCGCGCTGAAAACCAATGGCGTTTACGTGCCGGTGGGGACACGGGCTTACGATCTTGGCGAACTCTACGTCGACCATCTCCAGGGGAGACGCGGCGGCGATGGGGCGCACCAGCAGCGCATCAGACGCTCGGAACGCTTTCAGCCATTCCTCGCACTGGCGCTCTTCGCGCTAGTGGCCGATCTTTGCACCGCTCGTTACCGGATGGCGCCGCCATCAACGCAGGCTGATGGGATGGCGCGGAATCCGGGTTTCTCAGGCCGGTCAGTCTCTTTGTCGGCGCTCTTGCTGGTTTGTTGCCTTGCGGCATTCGCTTCGGCCGACGAGCCTGAAGCGGCCTTTCGCGAGGGATTACGGCTGTATTCGCAGGACGAGTTCGCTTCGGCGCGGGACAAATTCGCCGCCGCGGCCGAAGAGTTCGGCAAGGACAAGGCCGCCGATCGGGCCGCGATTGCGGCGTTCAACGAGGCTTGCGCTTCTCACCGGCAGGGAGAGGTGGAAAAAGCGCGCACGCTCTACTTGGAGGCCGGCCTTTCTCGCGACAAGCCGCTGTCGGCCGCGGCCTATTTCAACCTCGGTACGTTGGAAGCGGAGGAGGCCCGCAAACTTGCGGGCGAGCACCCTGAAAACGCGCCGCCGGAGAACCGCGAGAAAATCTTCGATCAATTGAAGTCGGCCGTCGTGTCGTTCCGCCGCAGCTTGGAGCTGCAGCCCGACGACGCGCGGGCGCGGCACGACATCGAGCTTGTGCGGCTGTGGATCAAGTATTACACCGACCAATGGCGCGAACACGATCGCTCGAAGCGGCGGCAGGAGTCGAACCTGCTCGAATTCCTCGAATTTCTGATCGAGGCTCAGACGGCATTGCGTGAATCGGCGAAAGTTCTCCCGGAGACGGCGACGGCCGACACCTTCGCCGAATTGAAGCGAGCGCAGGAGGAACTTCATGACGAAATTGAGCCGCTTAAGGACAAGATCGAGTCCGATTTGAAACCGCAACAGCCCGCCGGCGCGGGCACGCAACCGCCAAACGCGAAAGAGCTCGAAGACGCAACGGCACTTCTGCGGCAATGGGCCGATGCCGCGGGCGAGAAAATGTCTACGGCCGCCGACCACCTTGGTGCGCGCCAAGCCACACCGGCAACCGTCGAACAACAGAATGCGATTGACGAATTGGAGAGAATCTGGGAGGCCGTGATCCCTTTCCGGCCATTGCTGGCTCGGGACCTGGCCGACCAAACCCTGATCGCCAAGGCGATCGAGCCGAGCCCGTCGGGAGACGATGCGGCATCGGACAACTCCGATCTTGACGATTCCAATCGCGACCAGGATGGCGAACAGGCGCACGTCGAAGGAGAGCATGAAACTGACGATCGCCAGGCCAGTGTCGGGCATCCCACCTTGGAAGCCCAAGGGGAAGATCTGGCGCGCCTCACCGAGATTCAAACCCGGACCCTGCGCCGGACCCAATTGCTCAAGTTGAAAGCGGAGGCGGAGCTCGAACGATTGGAACAATTGCCACCGCAACCGGCCGGCTCGCAGCAAGATGATGCGCGAGCGGATGACAACAACGCGGATGGCAACAAAACGGATGACAAGGAAGCGGGCGACGTGGAAGCGGAGGAAGATGTTTCAAAAGAAGCGAGCGCAGACGGCGATGATGCAGCCGGGGGCGACTCGGCGACGAGTGCAAATCCCCCCGCGATCGATCCAGAACAGCTCAAAGCAGGATACGCCAAAGCCATCGAGCTTGCCCCCAAGGCGGTCGAGCAGATGCAGGCGGCATTGAAATTTCTCACCCAAGGCGAACGTGAAGCCGCCTATTCGCCGGCGGAAGAGGCACGTAAGATTCTGGAAGAAATCGAAAAGGCGCAACCCCGCGAGGAGCGACCTCAAGATCAAGATCAGAAGAACCAAGACGAAAAAGAGCAGGACAAGAAAGATCAAGAGAACAAGGAGCAGGAGAAAAAGGACCAAGAGAGAAAAGATCAGGATCAGGAAAACCGGGACAAGAAGGAACAGGAAAGCAACGACCAAGAGCAGAAGGACCAAGAGCAGAAGGACCAGGACGAAAAGGACAAGGACGAGGAAGGCAAGGACAAGCAGGACCAGAAGAAGCCATCGCCCGAGAAGAAGGAACAGCAACCGCTTTCCCGCGATCGAATCGAAGAGGCGCTGCGAAAGGTCCGGGAGCGCCAGCAAGAAAAACGGGAGCGCGACCGCAAGATAAAGGCGCGCGTGTTGGGCCGAGTGCCCGTCGAGAAGGATTGGTAATGCGGCGAATCGACCGAAAAAATTCGACCGTGCCTCGCCAGGTCGTGCTCCTGGCCGCGGGGGTGCTGGGCTTACTCTCCGCGCGGGCATCGGCTGCGGAGACGCCGGAAATAGCGGTGGAGGCAAGCGCCAACGAAATCTACATCGGCGAAAGCATCGAGTACCACGTCGAAATCAAGAACTCCAAGAACCCTTCTCCGCCGGATGTGTCGGCCTTGAACGGCGACTTCGAAGTCGTGTCGGAAGGGGACGAATCGCGGAACCAATCTTCGACGTTCATCTACAACGGCCGCGTCACGCAGCAAAACAGTTTCAGCCATGCGTACCGGTTTCGCCTGACACCCAAGCAGACCGGCGATTTGACGATTCCGGGTCCGTCAGCGACGATCGATGGCAAATTGATATCGGGCCGTGCCCTCGCATTGCGGGTGATCGCGCCCGAGGAGCAGGACCTGGTCGTGCCCGAAATCAGCACCGACCGCTCAAAGGTGTATCCCACGCAGCCATTCGAGGTGGCATTACGCGTGCTCGTCCAGCCGCTGCCGGACGAACCGGACCTCGATCCCCTGACGCCACTGCGTCGACAGCCCCCGCACCTTGAGGTGAATTGGGTCGATCCGCCGGCCGGGCTTACCGGCGACGAAAAGACCAGTTGGCTCGAGGGACTGCTTGCGAGCGATGGGACCGGTTTCACGCTCAACAACGTCACCATGCGAGGCGGTTCGTTCTTCGATGGTCCGCGGTCGGCGGTCTTCCACTTGTACCAGGGCCGTGAGGTGCGCGCTGGCCTCGATGGGAACAAAATCGAGTATTTCGTCTATGAGCTCAAGCGAAAACTCACGCCCACCAAGGCGGGCAGTTACCAGCTTGGCCCGGCTCTGGTCAAGGGAACGTTCGTCGATGGAAACGCGGGCAGCCGTTACAGCGCTCGCCGGCTGGTGGCCGTGGCCCCCGCCGTCACTGTGGAAGTGAGCGAAGTGCCGACTCCCCGTCCGTCCACGTTCTGCGGTGGGATCGGCGAATATCATGTGGCCGCGTCCGCGCATCCGAAGACGCTGCGCGTGGGAGACCCGCTCACGCTGACACTCGATATCAAGCGCGGCGATGGCAGCGGATCGCTGGAACTGGTCTCAGCGCCCGACCTCACCACCAACGCACAACTCGCCGCGAATTTTGACATCATCGACAAGAACCCCACCGGACGGACCGATGGAGACGTGAAGCGATTCGCCTATGCCATGCGGCCGAGCCGCGCCGGAGTTGAGATTCCGCCGCTTGCAGTCACGGTGTTCGATCCCGAAACGGAGAGTTTTTCGGAGATCACGACCGGACCCATTCCACTCGAAGTGTCGGAAGCGGGCCATGTCGGCGCCGGCGACCTGGTGGGCAACCTGACCGATTCGGGGACCCAGGAGATCAAGTCACGCGAAGAGGGGATTTTCCAGAATGTCACCGATCCTTCGGAACTGGCCGATCAGCGCGTCGACATTCCGGCATTGGCCGGAGTGGCGGCGGGCACGTGGTGCGCGGTGGGTTGCCTGATCGTCGCCGTGACCATGTACCGTCGAAAATCGGCCGACGCGGGTTGGCGCCGCAAGCAGCAGGCGCGCCCCGCCGCGGCCCAGAAAATGGCTGAGGCACGAAAAGCCCTCGCCGATGGGCGGCCCGAACTCGCGCTGCGCGCCACCCGGACCGCGGTGGTCGGATTGATCGCCGATTTGCGGAACATCGTCGCCGAAGGACTCACCGCCTTGGAAGCCGAGGCGGCCCTGGCCGAAACTGCGGTAACTCTCGATGAACGGGCGGAGGTGCTGCGGCTGTTGGAATCGATCGAGGCGGCCGAATACGGCTCGGGAAGTGCCGCCGGGGTTTCGGCAATGATCGAACGGGCTGACCAGCTTATTCCCCGGTTAGCCCGCCAGTTGGATCGAGGGGGCTGAATGAAGATGAAATGGGTCCCTCTCCTGGTCATGCTGGTTTCCGCCCCGCAATTGAATGCATTCGCCGTCGAGCCGGGCGCGCGGCAGCGGACTTTCGTAAGAGCGCTGGAAACGTTCGATGCGGCGAAGACGCCGGCCGACTATCGGGAGTCGGCCGCGATTCTGGAATCGCTGCTGACCGACGGTTTTCGAAATGGGGCCGTGTATTACAACCTGGGTAACGCCTACTTCCGTGCGGGCGAATATGGCCGGGCGATCGCCGCCTACCGCAAGGCCCTGCCGTACCGTCCGCGCGATCCTTACCTGCAAGCAAATCTGCGCCAAGCGCTCTCGGTCGCCCCGGGACGCTTGCCCGAACCGCCACCGCCGTGGTGGACGCACGTGCTGTTCTGGAGCGGATGGATATCGTTTCCCGGCAAGGTCCACACGGCTTTGGCGGGCTACCTGCTGGCTGCCCTGCTGGCGGTCGCAGCCCTGGTGACGCGCCGGCCGCGCGTCTATTGGCTGAGTGCGGCGATGATCGTGGTTGCCGCGGTCCTGAGCATCGAAGCCGGATTGGCCCATGCCAACATGGTCCATGCGCGCCGCGCGGTGGTCACCGGTGAGACCACGGCGCGCAAGGGAATTGGCAAGGATTACGAGCCGGCCTTCGACCAGCCGCTCAAGGACGGCGCCGAGTTTACGATCGTCGCGGAGAACGGCAACTGGGTCCTGGGCCGTTTCGAAGGGATCGGCACCGGTTGGCTGCGCAAAGAAAGCGTCGCCGAGTGAGGGATCATCGTCATATTTACATCAGGAGTACATCATGGCCAACAACCGCGTCGTCCACTTCGAGATCCCAGCCACCCAGCCCGAGGCGCTGACGAAGTTCTACGCCGACATGTTCGGCTGGAAATTCCACAAGGCTGCGTTGCCCGGACCGGAATACTGGCTCTGTGACACAGGCCCCGACTCGCCGGGCATCAACGGCGCGGTGATGCAGCGGCAACACGCCCAGCAACCCTGGATGAATTACGTCGACGTGGCGAGCATCGACGACGCGATCGAGAAGGCCACGAAACTTGGCGCTCAGGTGGCGCTACCGAAAATGCCGGTGCCGGGCGTCGGGGCGGTCGCGGCGATTATGGACCCACAGGGAAACATCTGCGGGCTGTGGGAACAGGCGACGCAGTAAAACCGCCAAGGCGACGCACGATCAAATATTTCGCGAGGCCAGGAATAAGAGATTTCCGATTCGACCCCCGCCAGCTTACCTGGCGGGTGAAGAAGATGGCGTGCTACAACCATGCGGCCCAAACTGCCGCTTTTCGCCCCGGCCTGAAGCCGCCGTAGGCGGCTTCAGGCCGGGGCGTTTCACGGAAACGGGGGGTTCCGAGGAAAGACGCGCTAGCACGCCATCTTATTCACCACCCGCACAAGGCGGGATGGGGTCTGTGCTGACAGACCTCCATGGACGCTCGGCGCGCGCTTCCGCTGGATGAACCTCATAATTTGCTCAGCATCTCCGCGATTTTCGCTTCGAACACCTCCTGCCATTGCGGCGCCAAGACACAGTCGCTGTCTTCCTGCGCTCCGCCGACATTGACGAGTTGCTCGGCCGTGGGCGCATAGTAGATGTAACCGTTCGTGTAGCCGGCGACGAACGTGTTCTTATGGGGAGACCGCTGTTTGATGCCAAGTCCGATCCGAACGGTCAACTCTCCCGGGAACGTGACCAGGACGAAATCGCCGATGCGCATTGCCACCAGTTCGACGTCGAGCGTGCGTTTTTCGGCGGCCAGGTTCTGTTCCTGGTGCTTCCGCAACAAGGCGAGGTTCGTCTGGTTTCGCGACAGTTGTTCCATCGTGTGGATGTTCTCGATGTACAGTTCGATGTTCCTCTGGTTCTCGGCATCGAGTCGGCGCAGGTCGTTGCGTCCTAGCGAGTCGTCGTGCAGATAAAGGTGCGAGTAATACGACGGAAACTCGCCCGACACGCGGTACTTCACGATCAAAGGGATGAATGTTTTCAAGTTGAGGGTCGTCCCTTTCAACGACTGCAGCAGCCTTGCCTGCTCGGCCTCCATGGAGATGATGCGTTGCGCGACATCGGCCCTTGGCAACTCGATCGTTTCATTGAGCACCTCCAAGCGGTCGTCCACTCGGCTCTTCACGTTTCTCAACGCCCGCAGGGTGCTGAGGCCCAGCAGGTTTCCCAAGGGCTCGGCACTGCGGGGGTGGTCGACGTCTTTATAGAACACCGGGTTGATATCGCCTCCACAGCCTTGCAGAAACAGGGCGATCGTTCCCTCGCTCAAATTGTCTTCGATCACTTGAGAGGCGAAGCCCGTCACATCCGCCGTGTTTCCGCCGTTGGGAACACCCTGGATGGGATGGCACGCGAAGTTGTAGACCACGGCCAACGTTCCGCCCTCCGCGCGGTCGAGCCGCAGGATGCCGATCTGCGGGTCGACGGGGCCGACTTCGGCCACTTCCTCGTCGGGCGGAAGCGAGTACGCGTGGCGAACATCGGCCTCCGCGCCGTTTTTCAGCTTCAATCTGCGGTTCTCCATGATGCGGTCTTCGTGACCGGCGCCAACCCCGATCTTGACAGGCACCATGTTCCGCGACGCTTCTTTCACCGCCTGGAAAGTCCTCTCGTCGACGTCGGGGCACACGACTCCGTGGCAATGGCTGGCGTTCACGATGACGTTCGCGGGAGGGATGTCGAGGTCCTTCTCCAGACGCGCACGGACTTTGGCGAGATAGTCGTTCTTGATGTGGCCGATTTCCCCAATGGCGACCGCGTCGACGGTGATGATCGCCACCGTGGTGGTGTCGTTTTTCAGTAGCAGCGCCTTGACATACAGCGGGTCGTTGACCGGGCCGGCTTCGACATGGGTGATATCTACCTTGGCGACTCCCGCCAAAAGCGGAGCCGCACGAACCACGTCAAGCGGGGCCGAGCCAACGATCAGCGACATCGCAACGATGAGTGCCAGTGATTTCTCGATTCGAGCCGGAGCGCCGTTGGCGTGAGCCTGGCCGAAGGGATTGAGTGTCTTGGGCGCTTTGGTCTTCATCATGGTTTTCGCCTTGGTTCAAAATGGATAAACAACTCGTAAAATCATGGCTGCCCCGAGAGCGTCTGGCAAGACACGGAACGCCACGGAGGGCGTTGCCTACAGATGGCGTTGCCGCAGCACACTTAGTAATGTAACGGGAGGTTACTATAGAAATACCACCGGGGCCATTTTGGCCTTACAGTCTGACTTTGAATCGTGACGTTAACCATCATGTTGCACGCTCCAATTGAAAAAACGTCCATGGTTCCTCTTGCGAACCGGCGCATGGCGAGCTGTCTGCCGCTCGCCGTCGGTCTGGTCTTACTCGGAGTTCCGCGTGCATTGGCTCAGACGGCCGACGACGCGCACGTGCCGCAATGGATTTGGACGGCGACGAAGCCCGGGCCTGCCGTGAAGCAGTCGGCATTCTTTCGCCGTTCGTTCGACGCCGCTCGAAGCGTGAAGCAAGCCGAAATCGTCGCCCTGGCCGACGACCGGATGACCCTCTACCTGAACGGCCGCAAGCTGGGCGATGTCGAAGGGGCGAAGAACCTGGTTCGCATCGACGTTGCCGATTCCATCGTCGAGGGTGCGAACCTACTGGCCGTCGAAGCAACCAACGCCGCCGATGCCGCCGGCGTGCTGGCGCGGCTGGAGATCGTGTTCGACGACGGCACAACGAATTGGCTGACGAGCGACGCCACCTGGCTGGCGAGCGCGATGGAACAACCCTCCTGGCGACTGGCCGAATTCGACGATTCGCAATGGGAAAAGGCCAGCAGCCTTGGCCGGCTCGGTGTTGCGCCCTGGGGCGATCCGACGGGCGAGATCGACGACTACAACCAGTGGAAACAGGCCCTGGGAGGCGGTGCGACGGATCCCACGCTGATCGCCGCCCTCGATGGATTCGAAGTTGAGCTGGTTCATCGTGCTCGCGAGGGAGAGGGCTCCTGGATCAGCATCGACTTCGATCCACGCGGCCGACTGATCGTGGCGCGTGAAGACAAGGGACTGCTGCGGATGACGCTGCCGACGGAAAGTGATCGCGAAATTCGGATCGAAACCATCGACGAGACGCTCGAGGAATGCCGTGGTGTGCTTTGCGCCTACGGCGACTTGTATGTCAACGCCAACAACTCCAAGGGCTTTTACCGCCTGCGCGACAATGACGGCGACGACCGCTACGACCAGACCGAGCGGCTCATGTTTACCCAAGGGGGCGTCGGCCACGGCCGCAACGACCTCGCGCTGGGGCCCGATGGCCTGATCTACCTGATGCACGGCAACAATGTGCGATTGCCCGCCGAGATCACGCCGGGAGCATCGCCGCTGGCCCATTATGGTGAAGACCGCCTCCTTCCCTGCGATTGGGACGGGGCGCTTTTCGACGGCGACGTCGCCGCGCCGGCCGGGCATTTGCTGCGGACCGACCGCGAAGGCAAACACGTCGAGCTGGTGGCGGGCGGTTTCCGCAACGCCTATGGCATCGACTTCAATGCCGACGGCGAGCTTTTCACGTACGACTCCGACATGGAATGGGACGTGGGAGCGCCTTGGTACCGGCCGACTCGAGTGGATCACCTCGTCTCGGGCGGCGACTACGGCTATCGGCAAGGAACGAAAATGTGGCCCGCCTACTTGTCCGACAGCCTGCCGCCGAGCGTCGATATCGGCAAAGGTTCGCCCACCGGCGTCAAATTCGGCACGAAGAGCCGCTTTCCTCCACCATACCGCAAGGCATTGTTCATTCTCGACTGGGCGTATGGTCGAATCCTCGCCGTGCATCTCTCGCCGCGTGGCGCCAGTTACGATTGTCGCGCGGAGTTGTTCCTCAAGGGCCGGCCGTTGAATGTGACCGACCTCGATTTCGGTCCTGACGGGGCAATGTATTTCGTCGTCGGCGGGCGGCGGACTCAGTCGGCCTTGTATCGTGTGAAGTACGTGGGGCCGGATTTCGCTGAGGATGTGGTGTCGCCGGCCGAAGCAGCCCGCCGCGCGCAGGCCGCGGAAGCGCGCCAATTGCGAAAGCGGCTCGAAGCGTTCCACGGCCGCCAGGATTCTCAAGCGGTCGAATCGGCCTGGCCCCACCTCGATGCCGACGATGTTTGGATTCGGCACGCCGCCCGCGTCGCGATCGAGCACCAACCGCACGCAACCTGGCGGGAGCGAGCATTGGCCGAACCGCGGCCGACCGCGGCATTGGTGGCCCTTATGGCTCTGGCCCGCGTCGGCACTGCCGATGAAAAACCGCAAGTGCTCGAACGATTGGCGAGCCTGGCCTTTCACGAACTTTCGTCGGAACAGCGATTGCTTTCGCTGCGAACGTACGCCTTGGTGTTCATCCGGTTGGGACCGGCGACGTCGGCGGAGGCAGCCGAGCTTGCCGGACTGCTCGGCGCCGAGTTCCCAAGCGAATCGGTGGCCGTGAACCAGGAGCTTTGCGAGCTGTTGGTTTATCTCGGGGCGGCGGACGTTGTGGCCAAGACGCTCCCCTTGATTCCCGCGTGTAAGACCCAGGAGGAGCGGCTGCATTACTTGTTTGTGCTGCGGCACGCGCGCTTGGGTTGGACGCTCGACGCGCGGCGGAGTTACTTCGAGTGGCTTACGCGGCCGGAGGCGTTCGCCGGGGCGCATTACATGCCTCTTTTCTTTAAGAATATCCGCAACGACGCGCTGGCAACCCTCGCCCCGCGCGAGCGCGAGGCGCTGGCTCCGTTGCTGGCGGCGCTCGACCGCCGGCCGGCGGCTCACGCGCCGCTTGTGGCGCCGAACCGCGCGTTCAAATGGGAATGGAAGATGGCCGACCTGACCGACGATCTCAATTCCGTAGGGCGTGGCCGAAGCTACGAGCGTGGCCGGATGCTGTTCACCGAAGCGGCCTGTTCTCGTTGCCATCGGCTGGCGGGGACCGGGACCCCCGTGGGGCCGGACCTGGATGGGGTCGGAAGCCGTTTTGGCGTGCGCGATTTGCTGGAGACGATCGTCGTCCCGTCGAAGTTCGTCGATGAGAAATACCGCGACACGCAGATCGAAACCAAGGAGGGCAAGGTCATCGTCGGCCGCGTCCTGGGGGGCGACGACACGAAACTGGTCGTCGCCACCGATCCGTTGGACCCAAGCCGAATCGAAACGGTAGCCAAGGACCGGATCGAATCGCAAACGGCATCGCTCGTTTCCTCGATGCCCACAGGTCTGCTCAACACGCTTTCGAAAGAGGAGGTGCTCGACCTGCTGGCCTTTATCGTCGCGGGCGGAGCGCGGAACCATCCCAGTTTCAGGCAGTGAGGGGGAGCAATGGACCAGAAAACCGTGAAAAATTTGGAGCGAGAAATCGAGAAGGCTCTTGTCGAAATCCTTATCCACCGCAACAAGGGGTGGCGCTGGCCGTTGATGCCGGCTCAAGCCACGATGCACTTGATGGCGAAGGCCGCCGTCGCCGTCTACGAGGCCGTCGTCGAAGCACCGCCGGACGGGCCACCGAGGGAATAATGTTCGGGCGTTAAAGGAGGAACATGGGATGGCGAAGAACTTTCCCAGGACCGGAAAACAATTGCGTCCGAAAACCGCCGTGAAGGGCAAACGCTACCGATGCGCCATTTGCCACAAACGAAGCCCGAAACCTGTAAAGACGCCCGCCCCTTGGTTTTGCCCGAAGTGCTTGAATGAAAAGGACGAATTTAAGACGTGACTATCGGAGCTCTACGGAAGCTGTACCGACTCATGGCCGTCGATCGTCGATAATGCCCGGTATGAGCGCAGGTTGATCATGTCGGAAATGAAACGCACCGAGCCGTCGGCCATGGCGAAGTTCAAGCCGCCGGGGTGCTTGCTCTTGAACCCGTCCAGATCCTCGAAATTCCAGAAATTCCCCGGGTCCAAGGGGGGAGTCTCACGGTTGTTCGGCGGAATGGCGCACGTCAGTGACGTTTCGACCGCGTGAACCCATGCAAAACCTTCGCCGTAGCCGTTGCCTAGGTACCACGTATCCTCTCCGATCATCAGCGTGCTGCTCGTGCCGTCGCGGACCTTGGCCAGCGACTTGGGGAGCTCCCAGTCCATTGGGTAGAACAGGCCGTCGCCCCGGTACCAGCACTCGCACTCCCCCTCAGCGCTGACGTTGTACCAGGGCCCGTAACAGAAGTTCGACCCCATCACGCCTTTGTAATTCGTCAAGCCGACCGGGATGCCGGTGAGCATATAGTGCGAGACCTCGTTTGCCACCATCAACCCCGAAGCGTCGTCGCTGGGGCAAAGCAACACCGGCAGGACCACGCTGGTGGCCGAGCTTTTGTCGAGCGTCGTCGTCGGAATCCCGCCTTGATCTACGAGTGCCCGTTGTTCGAGATACGGCAGCAATTGCGACAAAAAGCTCCATGACTTCGAGGCCTGGCTGTACCCTCCGTAGGCCGACGGCGCGTCGTAGTCGCCGTACTGATTGCAGGGGAACAGGCGTTTGGTTTCGTGGAACAGGTGGACCGCGTCAGCAAGCTGCTTGAGCTTGTTCGTACATGCCGTCCGCCTTCCCGATTCACGCGCAAACTGGACGGCCGGCAGCAACAACGCCACGAGCATCCCGATGATGGCGATCACCACCAGTAATTCGATGAGCGTGAATCCATGCGTCCGGCTAAGCGTTCCAACCCTTGGCGCGCGTGGCGTCACCAGGCCTGGGCGACAACGACCGATCGTTTCCGTGCTCATGGAGATCCTCCAGCAAATGCGCTAACCGTCAGGTAATATGCGTCGACGGGAGCGTCCGCGCGGACCTCGGCTTCAAGGGGAGTCCGGCCCGCGTCGAAGTACTTACGGTCGACCAGCGGCAGCGGTTCCGGGTGGACGGCGCTCCTTGGGTTTGGTGCGCGCCGTTCGCGGTCTTGCGCGACGACCACCACCCGGTAACGTCCCGGAGGCGCGCCAGGTTTGACACCGCTGGTCAAATGGTATTTTCCCTCGCGGTCGATCTCGCCGCGCGGTAGTTGTCGAGCGGGGATGGCCTCGCCGTCAAGCGGATGAAAGACGACGAACCCGGTCGTCAACGGCTGGCCGTCGAGCGTGACTTGCCCCGCCACCGGCAGCAGCGGCGACGAATCGCAACCGGTCGCCGCGGTCAAGAACGCGGCGATGCAAGTAAGTTGAAGGTTGACCATGACGGGCCGGTTCACATCGTTCCTTCCAAGAGCGGAGGCAGAATTCCAAGGGGAACAGGAAGATGGGAAAGTCTGATTCCCGGCGCACCGTTGCACACTCTATCCATTCATTGTATGATTGTCAACAATCCATCTGGAATACCGGCAGTCAATGTCCACCCCCGAACTGATTCGCAGCACGCGACAGCAGATTTCCGATCTGCTCCGCCAGGATATCGTGAGTGGTCGACTGGCCGCCGGCGCTCGGATTTCCGAAGCAGATCTGGCGGAACGCTTCGGCGTCAGCCGTGGGCCGATTCGCGAGGCCCTTGCGCAGCTTACCAGCGAGGGCCTGTTCGTGGCCAAACCCAACTGCGGGGTGACGGTCGCGCCTCCGGCCCCGGAAGCCATCCACGAACTGGTGCTGCCAATCCGTCGGACCCTCGAGACGTACGCTCTCAGGCAGATTTTCGACGAGCTGACGCCCGCCGATTTTCGGCTTTGGGACGACATCTTATTTCGGATGGAGCGGGCTTGCAGACAGCGGGAAATTCAGGAGTTCCCGCAACTCGACGTTGTGCTGCACCGTTCGATCCTCGAACGTGCCGGGCAGCCCGACTTGTTGGCGATTTGGCAGACCATCGTCACGCGTATGCGGCAGTTCTACTGGACGACCGTCGAGCGCTACGCCGCGCGCGACGAATTGCTACAGATGCATGCCAACCACGTCACGCTGATCGAGGCCTTCCGCGGCGGCGATAAACAAGCGGCGCTGGACGCATTGGAAGCGCACATCGCCAACAATTGACGATCGCCCGACGTGTCGAGATGGCTTCGCCCTGGTGCCCCAGTTTACCTAGACGACCTTGGTTGATCGTGGGAACACGGAACGCCACGGAGAGCGTTCCCTGCAGACGATTTGGATCTTCGGGATCGTGTATAGGTCATTTCACGTCACAAGGGTCATACATTGCCCGAAAACGGCCGGGTGGCTAGAATCGCCGCTCGCCAGATGCCCTTTCGACACCACGGTCAAGGATGACGAGTCGATGAGCAGCCAAGCCGCGCCCCCACTGGACCAGTTGACCCCGTTCGAGCAGATCCGCTATGGCCGCGAGATCATCCAGCAGGAGGCCCAAGCGCTGGTGACGCTGGCCCGGGGATTGGGGAGCGATTTCGCCCGCGCGACAGCCTACTTGCACGCATGCCGGGGGACAGTGGTCGTCACGGGCATGGGCAAGGCCGGGCTGATCAGCCAGAAGATTTCGGCCACGCTGGCGTCGACCGGAACTCGGAGTATTTTTCTGCACCCTGCCGAGGCGGTGCATGGCGACTTGGGACGCGTTGGCGACGACGATGTGGTGCTGGCGCTTTCGCAAAGTGGCGAGACCGAGGAAATCGTGCGTTTGCTGCCGGTGCTCACCGCGATGCGCCTGCCGATGATCGCCATCACGACGCACGCCAAGAGCACTTTGGGCCGCGCGGCGCACGTGACGCTCGAACTCGGGGCGCTTCGGGAAGCTTGCCCCTTGGGGCTGGCGCCCAGCACCAGCACCACCGCGATGCTCGCGTTGGGCGATGCGCTGGCCCTGGTTACGAGCCGTCTGTTGGCATTCGGCCGCGCCGACTTCGCGCGCGTGCATCCGGCCGGCAACCTGGGCCGGCAACTGCGCAAGGTCGAAGAGCAGATGCGCCCACTCGAGGAATGCCGGGTGGCCCGCGACGAGCAGAACATACGCGAAGTGTTTGCCGAGCAGCGCCGCCCCGGCCGACGCACCGGGGCAATTCTTCTGGTCGGGCCAACGGGCGTGTTGACAGGCATCTTTACCGACAGTGACCTCGCACGGCTCTTCGAAGCCCGCCGCGACGAGGCGCTCGACCGGCCGATCGCCGAAGTCATGACGTCGCGCCCGCGAACCGTTTACCTGGGGTCGATGCTGATGGATGCGGTCGAGATCCTGGCTGAGCAGAAGATCAGCGAGTTGCCGGTCGTGCATTCATCCGGTGCTCCCGTCGGTTTGCTCGACATTACCGACGTGGTGGGTATGATTCCTGAAGTCTGAAGTGGATAGGGTGATACGGAGGAAATCGAGGAGATGGTTCATCTGTTGGCGGAAAAGCGCCCCTACATTCCTCCCCGCCGCCAAGGTTTACCACAGCCGAATCGAACGTTGAACCCTAACCGAGCCTGGATGCGTACATGACCTTAGCGGCCTTAGCCAAGCGATGCCAGGCCATCGAGCTGATCCTGTCCGACGTGGACGGCGTCCTGACCGATGGCAGCATCATTTTCGACAACGAGGGAATCGAAACGAAACGTTTCCACATCCATGACGGCCTGGGCATCAAGCTCTGGCAGTCCGCGGGAGGGACGTTCGGGGTGGTCACGGGGCGAAACTCGCACATCGTCAATCTGCGGGCCAAGGAGTTGGGAATCAAGATCGTACGGCAGGGGACCGAGGAGAAACTGGCCGCCGTGAGCGACATCATGACGGAATTGGGCTTGCAGCCTGAGCAAGTTTGCTACGTCGGCGACGACCTGCCCGACCTGGCCCCTGTCAAATTCGTGGGACTGGGCGTGGCTGTGGCCAATGCATGCGCCGAGTTGCGCGGCGCGGCGCACTTCGTCACCAGCCTGCCTGGCGGCCGGGGCGCGGTGCGCGAAACGATCGAGCTGGTGCTCAAGTCGCAACAGCGGTGGGACGATCTGATCCGCAAGTACGGCGCCTGATCCTGTTCGCTTCATTCCTATTGGGTAGCGGCCGAAGGACGCGATGAAACGACTCGCACGCATCGCCGGTAGCTTCGCCATCGTATTTTTGGCCTATTTCGTCTATGCGCGGACGGCCGTGCCGATGATTGAGCCGTCGGCGAAGCGCGTGGCGGGCGCCACTGCCACTGCGGCAGACATCAAACAGGCCGTGTCCGCCGTTGACCATCAACGTGCCGTGTTGAAGCGCTGGTTCAGCGGGGACGATTGGGAATTGACCTCTCCCAAGATCCTGGGAACTCCGCAAGGCATGCTGATCTTGAAGACCTACCACCCCTTGCCTGAGGCGGGGAATAAAAAGGTACGGATCGAACCGTGTACGATGATCTTCCTGCCCAAAGGGCAGGTTGAGAGTGAAGAGGAACGGTCGCGTCGCGCCATCGTGATTCGCGCCCCGCTGGGGATCATGGAGTTCGACCAGCCATTCGACCTTCGTCGCGGCGACATCGGCAAGCTGAACCTGATCGGCGGGGAGCTGATCGGCAATGTACTGATCCGAAGCGAGCAACGTTCGCCGGGGCCTGAAGACGATTTGCGGGTCGTGACGCGCGACGTCATACTGTCGAACGACCGAGTAACGACGCCGTATCCGATTACATTCGACTATGGTCCCAACCACGGCGAGGGGCGTGATATGGTGATCGAGTTGACCAGCGAATCGGAGAAATCGGCGCTGCCGCGCGGCTCGCTCGCCGCCACGATCAAGTCGTTTCACCTGACCCATGACGTCAAGATGCGCATGCACGCGGGCGACTCGGGCTTGTTCCCCGGCGGCGCAGGGCCTAAGCCTCGCACCGTTGACGGCAAGACTCCGGCGGACGCTCCCCCTCCCGCCGACGGCCCACTTTCCGCCGAAAGCAAGCAACGTCCCAAGGCACCGCTCGAAATCACCTGCGAGGGGCCGTTTCACCTGGATACCGTCGCGCAGGTCGCGACATTCAAGGAACAGGTGGATGTCGTGCAGATCAACTTCGAGGGGCCAAGTGACCAGATGACTTGTGACCAATTGGCGATTGAATTCGAAACGGCGCCCGAGGAGGCGGCGGCCGCGGCCCCGAACCAACCCGCCGCGCCGCCCGGCGCGGCCAACGCGTCTGACTCGCCGAAGATGCGTATCTCGTGGATCAAGGCCGACGGCAGCCCGGTGATTATCACTGCGCCGAGTAGTGGCTTCCGGGCCCGAGGACGGCGATTGGAGTACGACGTCAACAAGGGAAGCGGTGACATGCTCGACCAGGAAGAGGTCATGCTACGCCAGGAGCTTCCCTCGGCGACCCGCGAAATCCACGCTCCGAAGATCCACTTCGAAAGGGATCCCAACGATCCTAAGGGTCGGCTGAGCGTGTTTCTCGCGAAGGGCAAAGGTTGGCTGAAGACCCAGCCGTCCAAGGGCGCCCCGGTACCCAAAGGCGACCGCGGCGGCGGCTCGCAGCCCCTCGACGTCCGCTGGACGACGTCGCTCCACTTCCGCCCGTACCAGGAGTTTCAGGTCATCTCGGTGAATGGCAAGGCCCACGTGGCGACGGCTGCCAGTGGTTCGCTCGACGCCGACAACATTGACGTCTTCCTCGTCGAAGCACCCTCCGCGGCAGCCGTTCCAGGCGAGGCGGCGCCTGCTACCGAACTTTCGCCCCGCAGGCTCCACGCCATTGGGCACGTGCGGATCGAATCGGAGCAAGTCACGGGCGTGGTCGGCGACTTGCAGATGTGGTTCGAGCCAAAAGCGCCTCCCGCTCCCGTAGCCCCCGCCGACCCCAACGCGCCGCCACCGCCCCCGCCACCGGAAAAATCAAAGACCAAGGTCGCCAAACGCCAGCGGTTCCACGTGTCGGGCGATGTGTTGCAGGCCAACGTCAAGCTGGAGGGGGAGCAACCCCAGGTCACGCATTTGCAGCTCCACGGCCACGTTCGCTGCAAGGAGACACAAACCGAAAAGCTCGGCGACAAGCCGATGATCATTCTCGGCGACCGGCTCACGCTGGTCCAGCCGCTGCCCGAACAGTCTGTATTGAGCGTGACGGGCCAGCCCTCCCAGATCGACGCGCGAGGCCTTACGTTGTTTGGCGGATCGACGCGGCGGCCCGGTACGATTCACTATCACCGCGGTGAGAACCACCTCTGGGTCAAAGGCCCCGGCACGCTGACCTTGCCCGGCAACCGCGACTTGGAGGGCCGACCGACCAAGACGAACCAGCCGATCGAAATCGACTGGCAAGGGGGCATGGACTACAACGGCAACAACGCGGTCTTCAGCGGCAAGGTGGAAGCAAGGCAGGAACACTCGTGGCTTAGCACACCGTCGCTGGAGGTCGTGTTCGCCAAATCGGTTCGGTTCGAGGCGGCCGACACCGGGGAACAGGCACAAATCGACCGGATCATCTGCAGCGGAGGCGTTCGGATCGAAAACCGGGGGTTCGATGAAGAAACCGGCCGCGAACTGGCTTCGGTCAACAACCTTCACGCTAACGATTTGACGCTCTTCTACGCGTCGGGCGATTTCGTGGCTCATGGGCCGGGCACAGTCGAGTCGGTGCGCGTTGATAGTGGAGAGTCGGACGCATTCTTCCCAGGCGCCGAGGCCGACGAAGACAAACGAAAGCAAGTGAAAGATGAGAATGACGATGAAGAGAAAGGCTTTAACTTCCTCTTAGTCCACTTCCAGCGTGAATTGAACGGAAATCTCCGCCGCCAGGTGATGAATTTTCAGGGGAGGGTTCGCGCGGTCTACGGCCCGGTCGACGACTGGCAAGAGCGGCTTAGCGTGGACGACCCCGAGGAGCTCGGCGTAGGGGGCTTCGTGCTCAGCAGCGAAAAACTGCAGATCGCCAAACAATCGATCATCGCCAAAGACAAACGAGCATTCGAACTGACGGCCGAGGGGAACGCCGTAGTCGAGGGCGTGCCCGTCGTGGATGAAATGTTCTTGGCCCGCGCCAGCCTGCTGACGTACGACATGCGCAAGGGGCTGTTGGTGCTCGATGGTCAAGGTCGCGATGCCCAACTGTACTCGCAGAAGCGGCCAGGCGCCGTTCCCGACCGCATTTTCGCCAGTAAGATCGAATACTACCCCGCGACGCAGAAGATCGGGATCGAGGGTTTTCATTCGGGCAACATCAACAAGTTGCCCGAAGGAAGCAAGCAGAAGAAGTCGCCATAGGGTGGCGGATGGCCGCAACCGAGATTAGGTTAGGCTTTCCAGCCTGACAGGGTCGCGAGTTGTACAGTCTGGCTGGAAAGCCTAATCTACGTCGGGCGTTCCCCGCGTGCAGCCTATACGAGGAGCATTCTCGATGTCCTTGAAGCTCTTTGACCTCTCGGGCCGCGTCGCGGTGGTGTCGGGCGCGGCTCAAGGAATGGGCCGAGCCATGGCACTGGGCCTGGCCGAGGCGGGCGCCGACCTCATGCTCGTCGATCGCAATACCGAGGGCGTGGCCAAGACTGCGGAAGAGGTCGAGCGAATTGGGAGGAGATCGGTTCCCGTAAGCTGTGACGTATCTGATCCTGAACAGATTCGCGCGATGTTCGTTCGCACGGATCGAGAATTCGGCCGGATTGATTTTCTGGGGAATGTGGCCGGCGAGGGGTTCGCCGGCCGACCCGAAGAGATCTCGCTCGACGACGTCGAGCGGTCCTGGCGCAGCCTGGTTTATGGCCGCTTCTGCTCCTGCCAGGAGGCGGGAAGACGAATGCTGGTTGCCGGCCGGGGCAGCATCGTCAACATTGGTTCGCTGGCCAGTGTCACCGCGCTGGGGCGTGGCCATATCGCCTACAGCATGGCGATGGGGGCGGTGGCGCAAATGACGCGGGAATTGAGTACTGAGTGGAGTGGCCGTGGAGTGCGCGTCAACGCGATCCTTCCGGCACAAGTGGTCAATCCGGGCCTCGAAGCGCGGATGGCCGCCGACCCCAACCTGCGGGCAAAGTTCCTGAGCGGCATTCCGGCGGGGCGCCTCGGTCGGCCGGATGACATCAAGGGGCTGGCAGTATTGCTGGCCTCCGATGCTTCCGAATGGATCACCGGGGCACTGATTCCAATGGACGGTGGCAACTTGGCGCTGAACGGAGGCGGTTCAGTCAAATGGTAGGCGTGGCCATATCCGCCAAGACAATTGGCGAAGGTCGCCGCGACAATGCGCAAGGTCACCCGGCGATCCGCAACTTCCGCAACCGCCCGCCCGCCTCATGCAACGTTTCGTCGCGCTTGGCGAACATGAACCGTACCTTGGTCCTGCCGCGCTCGCGCGGCGAATAAAAGCTGCTCCCTGGCACAGCCGAAACGCCGACATCACGGATCATCGCTCGTACAAATTCGGTGTCGTCCGTGCCGCCCAGCGGGCCGATGTCGGTCATTACGTAGTAGGCCCCTTCCGGCGGCTGAAATTCAAAGCCCGCTTCTCGCAAATAGGGCAATAGAATCTCACGGCGGCGGCGGTAACCCTCGGCGAGTTTTTCGAAGTACGACGGCGGCAGGGCCAGCGCCGCGGCGCCTGCGATCTGCAAGGGATGCGGCGCGCCGACCGTGAGAAAATCGTGCGCCTTGCGGATGCCGTCGCTGATCGCGGCCGGGGCGATGCAGTAGCCTAACCGCCAACCGGTGACGCTAAACGTCTTCGACAGCCCGCTGATCGTCACCGTGCGCTCGGCCATGCCCGGCAGCGTGGCGATGCTGATGTGCGGCCGGTCGACATAGCGAATGTATTCGTAGATCTCATCGGCCAGGGCGTAAACGTCGTGTTCGCGGCAAAGCTCGGCCACCAGCGACAGCTCGTCGCGGGTGAAGACGCGGCCGGTTGGATTATTGGGCGTATTGACGATGATCGCCTTGGTCCGCGGCGTGAAGGCCCGCCGCAAATCGTCGGGATCGAATCGCCAGTCGGGCGGACGAAGTTGGACCCAGACGGGCGTGGCCCCCGACAACAGCGCATCGGGACCGTAATTCTCGTAGAACGGCTGGAACACGACGACCTCGTCGCCCGGATCGATCAACGCCAGCATCGAGGCCATCATGCACTCGGTCGCCCCGCAGCAAACCGTGATCTCGCGATCGGGGTCGCAGTCGATGCCGTTGAACGCACGGGCTTTCGCGGCGATCGCCTGCCGCAACACCGGCGCGCCCCAGGTGATCGCGTACTGATTGAAGCCGTCCTGGATCGCCTTGCAGGCAGCGTCCTTCACTTCCTGCGGCGTGTCGAAGTCGGGCATTCCTTGCCCCAGGTTGATCGCGCCATGCCGCGCGGCAAAGCGGGTCATCTCGCGGATCACCGATTCGGTGAAGTACTGGACGCGCTGGGCCAATTTGCCCATTGCTTGGGCTCCGATCACCCTGATTCCGCGGAACCGGCGGACTCGACGGTCGCCGGTTCGGTGTCTTCGACACGCCTCAAAGTACCATCGGGCAGTACCAGCAGTCGCCACGGCGGACGACGGTCCTTGAATTCGACGTTCACGAACATGTGGCGAGACTTCTTTTGGGCGCCGTCGGTGGCGTCGACCGAAATCTTCTCATCCAGCCTGTACGTCGCCTGATCCGGAGGAACGCCTTGTTCCTCGACGTACCGCCGGACCAAGGCGACGCCATGCACCTTTTCCGCATCGTTGAATGATACGGCCCCGTCGGAGGTCGTCATCCCAGTTCCCTGGGCGGCGCACCCGGCCAAGAGGGCAACGAGCGGCAATAGCATGCAAAGCCGTGGCATATCGGCACTCCTGAGTGAAAACGGCCGCGGAGAATACAGGTGGCCCACCCGGTGGTCAATACCGAATGATCAGGAAATTCTTTACAAAATTGCTACTCAGGGTTATTCTTGCCAAACGGGGCCTAATCGTCGTTTTTCCACGGGAGTATCCCAATGGCAAAGAAGAAAAAGGCGGCCATCGTGCGCCGCGCGCGAAAAATTCCCTTTGACGCCGATCGGCTGGTGAAGATCGCCGGCCGGCTGCGGGCCCAGTCGAGCGCGGTCTTGGCTCATGCCCGCGCGATGAAGAACGCGGGCCTCACCGACATCAACATCGACGGCAACAAGATGCTGACGCGGGCCTTGAAGCAGATCGATCGATTCATACGCAACTCGCAGCGAGATTTGGATGAAATCATCGATGAGGATTGACCATGACCCGCTTCAAGGCTCGGGCCATCGAGAAACCGCACCGCTACCACAGGATCGCGGTCTGTGGCAAGAACGATTGCAGCCAGCTCACGCCGGCGTCGGTAACCTTCGTCCGCTCTAGCAAGAGCATTCGCAGTTGCGCCAGCCCCTTGAGATGTTCCAGGCCCGCGTCGGTGACCTGGGTCCCGGAAAGGTCCAGGACTTCGACATCGGGCAGATCTTCCAGGTTCACCAGTTCGTCGTCACCGATCCGACTCAAACTCAAATTGACGTAGGACATGGCAATTTATCTCCGCGACAGAGGTGTACGTCTGAACTCAGTTATTGCCTCAACTCGAGCGGTAATGGAAACTCGACATGTTCGTCGCGCAAAGAGTGCTCTTCGACCGTCGCTTGAAAGTGCCGGCGAAGCCAGGCGACGCACTCGCTCACCAGTTCCTCAGGCGCGCTGGCGCCGGCCGTGACCAGCACGTTGTCGTCCTCAGCGAACCAGTCGAGCTCCAATTCCCCCTCGTCATCGACGAGGTGCGCGGGCCGTTGCTGTTCGCGCGCGACTTCGACCAGGCGGTTGCTGTTGGAGCTGTTGTGGCTTCCGATCACCAGCACCACGTCGCTCTCTGCCAGGAGCGTCTTGACCGCCTCTTGACGGTTCTGGGTCGCGTAGCAGATGTCCTCCTTGGCACTGCCGACGGCCCGAGGAAAGCGGCTCCGTAACCGCTCGACGATCTGGTTGGCGTCGTCGACGGAGAGCGTGGTCTGGGTCAAGTAGGCCACCTTGTCGGGATCGGGAACATCGAGCGCATCGACGTCGTCGGGCGTTTCGACCAGCCGCATCTGTTCAGGAGCCTCACCCAGTGTGCCCACCACTTCGTCGTGGCCCCGATGCCCGATGAGCACGATCGTGAAGCCCGCGGCCGCGAAGCGTTGCGCTTCCCAATGTACCTTGCGGACCAGAGGGCATGTGGCGTCGATGACCGTAAGGCCGCGTTGGCGCGCGGCTTCACGGACGGCCGGCGACACGCCGTGCGCGCTGTACATCAGGCACCCGCCGGAGGGCACCTCGGCGATCGAATCGACGAACACCGCGCCGCGTCGGCGGAAACCGTCGACCACGTGCCGGTTGTGGACGATCTCGTGGTAGACATAGAGCGGCGCGCCGAACGTCGCCAAGGCGCGTTCAAGCGACTCGATCGCCATATTGACGCCCGCGCAGAACCCACGTGGGCCAGCCAGCACAATTTTCATGCGACGTTTCTCCTTTACGGTCGGCGGGGCGCCTGACCGTGGACCATCGAGTGGGCCTCAGTTGGGCGCGGCATGCGCCGCGGGTGACGAATTCAAGTTGAACACAGGGGCGACCTGCTGCGCCGCCGGGACCGCCGCCGTCGGCAGGCGGATCGTGAAAACGGCACCGGCGCCTGCGGCCGATTGGCAGCCGATTTCGCCGCCGTGGGCCTCGACGATGCTCTTGACGATGTCCAGCCCCAGGCCGTTGCCTTCTTCCCCCTTGGTGGTGAAGAAGGGTTCCCAGATGCGCTTGGCGACCTCGGGCGTCATGCCACAGCCGTTGTCTTTGACGGTCAACAGGGCCGAAGCGGCGTCGGCTTCCAGCGTCAACTCGATGCGGCCGTCGGCTTTCTCGCGAATCGCGTGGGCTGCGTTCTTGAGCAGGTTGACGAGCACTTGTTGGAATTTGATACGGTTGGCGCGGACCGTCGGTTCGGCTTTGACGTCGATAAAGAGTTGCGAGTGGGGTACGCTGTTGTCGTACCGTAGAAATTCCGCCAGCTCGTGAACCAATTCGCCCAGCGAAACGGCCTGAAGGGGCAGGTCTTCCTGCTCGAAGCGCACGAATGCCTTGACCTCGCCCACCAGTTGCACCAGCCGCTCGTAGGTTGCGCGCGCGAACCCGGCGGTTTGAACCAGGTCGGCGTGGTCGGCGTAGCGTTCCTCGATCAGTTCCAACAGCGGCAGGGCACAAAGCTGGTTGCCCATTTCGTGGGCGATGCGCGCGGCCGAGCGGCCCAGGGCCGCGCAGCGGTCGATCGCCACGAGCCGGTCGGTCAGCGCCATGTTGGCGATCGACAAGTCATAGGCTTCAATGGCCCTCGTCAGCACCGAGAGGACCTCGTGTTTTTGCCACGGTTTCTTGATGAAATAGTAGACCTGGCCCTGGTTGATCGCGTCGAGCATGGCCTTCGAGTCGGCGAAGCCGGTGAGCATCACCCGTTTGGTGTGTGGGTGCTTGCGTCGCATGGCCTCGAACAATTCGGAGCCGGTCATGACCGGCATCCGCTGGTCGGCAACGACGACGGGAAAGGGCCGCTGCTCGAGCAACTCGAGCGCCTTTCGGGCACTGTTGACCACATGGATCTGGTAGACGTCGTCGAAGGAGGCTTCGAACACCACCAGGTTGTCCCGTTCATCGTCGACGTAGAGAATGTCTCGTTTCATGTCGGCCCTGCGAATGCGTGGTCTAATTCGGCCGGCTCGTGGTCGTCCGTGACGCCTGACTCGAGCGGTCGCGAAATGCGCGGAAACGTCACGATGAATTCGGCGCCGAGCCCGCGCGTGCTCCGGCACTGAATGTGGCCCCCCAATTTGCCGATGATGCCGTAACTGATCGACAACCCCAGCCCGGTGCCGACCCCCGGTTCCTTGGTGGTGTAGAACGGATCGAATATCCGCCCCAAAATCTCCTCGGGAATTCCCGGCCCTGTGTCGCGTATACTGACGCTCAGGATCTCGTCCTGCTGGCGGGTCGAGACGGTGATTTCGCCCTCCCCTTCGATCGCCTGCTGGGCGTTGTTGAGGATATTCATGAACACCTGGTTGAGGCTTCCGTAGGGACCATGCACGGACCCGATTTCGCCATAATCGCGATGCAGCACCACGCGGTGCTTGACCTGGCTGAACAACAGGTTCAAGCAGACGTCGAGCGCCTCGTGCAGGTCGAAATCCTGGAAGTCCTCGTTGCCGGGGTGCGAGAAGGTCTTGAGGTCGGCGACGATCCGCGCCGTGCGGTTGGCGCCGTTCTCGATCACGCCGGCCAGCGAGAACACCTTCGTGAACAACTTGTCGACTTCGTCTCGAGTGGCCGCCCCGCAGCGCACGTCCGGACCGACCAGCAGCCCTTGCAAACGGCGCGTTGACAGCTCCAACGGCTTGATGCCGTTGTAGACTGCGTTGATCGAGTTGTTGATCTCGTGGGCCAGGCCCGCCACCAGTTGGCCGAGCGAGCTCATCTTTTCCGATTGCAGCAATTGCCCCTGCATCGCGGTCAGGTCGTGGTAAGCCGCCTCCAGTTCCCGGTTCCGCTTGTCGAGAGCCTGGTGCAACTTGCGGAGCTTCAACAGCGACCGTGCGCGGGCCTTGAGCTCCTTCTCCTCGAAGGGCTTGGTCAGGTAGTCGTCGGCGCCGCAGTTCAGCCCGTCGATTTTCATCGCCAGCTCCGCCCGGGCGGTGAGCAGCACGAAGGCGGTGCGGGCGGTAGTCGGCTCGGCGCGAATGCGGCGGCAGAATTCCTGGCCGTCGACCTGGGGCATCATGACATCGGAGATGATCAGGTCGGGCAGGGCGCGCAAGGCGACCTCCATCCCTTCGGCGCCGTCGCGCGCGAAGAGCACGCGGTAGTCGTCCCGCAGGATGTCGCCCAGCAGGGCTCGTATTTCGGCGGTGTCGTCGACCACCAGCACGGTCGCCTGCTCTTCGCCGCCGTCGTCGGGCCCGCGCGCCGGATCGGGCGTGACGTCTTCCACGCGGCAGGAGTCAAGATCGGCGAAACGCGCGCGGCGCGACGGCGAGGCAATCGCGCCCGGCGCGTCGGCCACCTCGAAGGTTTCCGTCAACGGTAGATCGAACCAGAAACGGGTGCCCTGGCCCAATTGGCTCTTGACGTAAATCTGTCCGCCGTGCAACTCGACCAGTTCCCTCGCCAGCGACAGCCCCAAACCGGTGCCGCTGAACTCGCGCGATGATGAGCCATCGACCTGCACGAAGCGTTCGAAGATGCGGTCGTAATCGGCCTCGCCGATGCCAATGCCGCTGTCGGTGACGGTGATCCACACGCGGTCGTCGGCGCGCAGCGTTTCGAGCGACACGACGCCGCCGGCGGGCGTGAACTTGATCGCGTTCGAGAGCAGGTTGCTGATGATGATGTCGATCTTGTCCTTGTCGGCGGCGAAAACCGGCAGCAGCGCCTCGGCGTCGAATCGCAACTTGATGCCGCGCTGCTCGGCGAGCGGGGTCGCGGCGGCGACCAGCTCGCCGATCAGGCCGTTGACGTCGAGCGGGCCGAGCTTGAGCTTCATTCGGCCGGCTTCGAGCTTGGAGAAGTCGAGCAGCTTGTTGATCAGCTCCAGCAGGCGGTTTCCGTTGAGCCGCACCATGTCGAGCATCGAAACCGCGCCGGCGGGCAACGATGCCCCGTGCTTCTCGATGAGCCGCTCGACCGGCGTCAAGATCATGGTCAACGGAGTCCGCAACTCATGGCTGATGTTCGAGAAGAACTCGGTCTTGAGCCGGTCGTGCTCTTGCAGCTTGGCCAGCGAACGTTTGAGCGTCCGCCGGCTCTTCGAGAGCTGGTGCGTGCGCCGCTTGACCTTCGATTCGAGGTTGACGTTCAGGTCGCGAATCGTATGGTCGTTTTGCGAAAGTTGCTCGACCATCGCGTTGAACTGCCGTGCCAGAACGTCGATCTCGTCGTTGCCGGTCGGTTGAACCCGCTCGTCGAACTGCCCTTCTTGCACGCGTTTCATGGCCGTGACCATCATGTCGACGCGCGAGGCGATCGAGTGCGCGAGCATCCGCGCGAGCAGCACTCCCACAGCCGACGCCGCGAACATGATGAAGAACGTGTGTCGTTGCAGGTTCGAGACGGCTTCGGCCTGCCGCTCCGGCTCGCGGATGATGTCGGTGGCCCGCTGATTGGCCAGGGCGCCGATCATCAACGCGGTGACCAGCACTGTGACGCTGATGCAGACGTTGAGCCGCAACTGCAGCTTGCTGATCGGCAGCTTCTCGAATTCGATCGGCACGCCCTGGGCGAGCAGGTAACGCGTGACCGGCGCCAACCACGACTCGCAGACGAAGAAGGTGGCGAGCAGCACGCTCGAAATGCCCAGGAAACCGGCGATACAAATATGCACCAGCACGCGGCCGGGGGCATGGTCGACGAACCAGAGAAAACCGCACAGCGGAACCACGCACAGCAGCGGATCGAGCAGGGCCTCGTGGACGATGTACCGACCTGGAAATCGCACCGCCTGCAGGCCCGCCCGCAAGGCCAGCTCCGGCTCGACCGGCTCACCACGGAAGTATCGTCGCACCACGCGGCTCACGTCGCGCAGCTCCCAGGCGCCCAGGAACACGGTCGCCCCAATGGCCAAGGCGATCACCAGCATGGCGACGATCTCGAAGTGCCGCTGGGTCTCCGGAGCGAGGCTGAAGGTCAGATTGACGTAATAGATCACGAGTCCGCCGCCGATGAGCGCCACCACGCGCGTGAAGAGCATCATCAGCAAGGGATAATGCGCGCCGCACTTCTTGAAGATCAAGTCGTTCATCGTGGTTCACTCGCGGCGAGGGAGGGGCGGGCGACCTGTTGGCCGCCGGTCCGGTCCGATTAGATCCGCTTCAGGCTCCCCAGGTGCATGCTCAAGAACCGTTCGTGCCCCAGCAGCAGGTTTCCAAGATCGATCGAGCGAATTCGGCCGGCCGCTTCAACGAAGCGCCGCCGGTGCCGTTCCCATCGACCGAGAAAGTAGCCTTCGTGACGCCCCGATCGAATCGCCGCCTCGATCTCGCCCGGGTCGCCGTCGCGGAGCTGTTCGATGGTCAGATCTCCTTCCGCCACAGCGCGAGCGAATACGCCGCTGGTAAAGTCGCGCTCGCGCACCTCTCGCCGCCAGGTCGCCAGCAGGTTGCCGATCCGGCCCATGCATTGGGCGTGCCAGATCGCCTCGCGGAGCTTGCCCAGCTCGCGGTCGTCAAACGCCGGCGAACACATCAGGTCCAAGGTGGCGAAGCTCATCATGTGCATGTTGTGCGGCAAATAGAGGTCGTGCTCCGCCATGTTCAGCAAGCTGAGCCGCCGGTTGAGCAGGTGCGAGTAACGCAATGTGTTGAGGAATTGCAGTTGATCAAAGCGCAGTAATTCCGCGTAGTTTTCGTGACCAGGGTAGCGGCGGGTGCGGCGCTGATACTCCTCGGCCAGGCTCCAGGTAAACTCGACATAAGTCCGGTCCTCGTCGGCCACGCCGGCCCGCAGGGGCGGGGTACCCTCGCCGACGACCCGAAGCAGCGACTCCAGCAAGGGTCCCTTGCCGTGCTCGTCGGCAACGTCGTCCAGCAGCACGCAGAGCATGATCGACAACACCTTGCTGTCGCACACGTCGGCGCGGAGTTCCGGCGGAACGCATGGAAGCGTCGTCATTTCGACGCCGCAATGCGCCCATTTCCACAAGTATAAGTCGCGCTTTCCGAACGCCCCGTAAGCCCGCACCCAGCTCTCGATTTCGCCGCTTAACCGGCGCGACTCGACGCGCGCCTGCACTTCGCCGGCCCAATCGCCACAACCGGCGCCGTCCAACCCGGCGGAAGCGCCCGGCCCTTCCATTCGCGGCGGCGACACGATGGCCGATCGCTCAAACGCATGGACGTCGGCCGTCAGTTCGTGGGGTAAGTCATCCCGCAAAAGCCGCAGGTGCAGGATCGTCGGCTGCTCGATCGCCTTCAACGCCTCGAGGACCGCGAGCAAGCCGTCGAGCTCGATGCCCCCCACGGGCCCCAGGTAGGCCAGCCCTTTTTCCGCGGACACCCGGTCGAACCAGCGGGGCGCCGAGGCGCGCGGCGGGCGCGCCGAACCCCTGGAATTGCCGTTGCCGTCGGCATGATCGTTACCGCCCGTGACTTCGCATTCGCGGCGGTCGCAACAGACGATCAAGAAGCGGCGCAATCGCGAAAGCGCCGTCAACAGCTCTGCCGACGGGCCGGCATCCGGTCCCGATTCATCGAGTACGACCACGATCCAATGGCTACCGCCGAGCACGTCCCGCGCCAGCGCCAACCCCAGCCCCTGGGTCAACAGTTCCGCGGTATCGTCTGGGGCGTTCTCGACGGACGGCAAGTACGCGCCGCCGGCCGGCGTGGGAAAACGATGTTCGCCGTCGAATCGCAGTTCGCGATTCGTCCCGGACGCGGCTCCCTTGGCCGATGTCCCCAGCACTCGGTCGTGCCGTGGGTCGAATGTTCCACGCACCGCCGTGACCAATTCATCGGTGCCGATCAGTCCGGCGCCCGTGCCCTCGGCCGACGAGAGCCACCAGAGTTTTTCGCCGATCCAATCAGCCCGCCGCTCCGGCCTACTATAGAGCGCCGCCTCGCGCGGTCCGTGGGGCGGTTGGAGCGATTGAAACGTGTCGAATAAGTGCGCGACGGTCAGTTGGCTCATAGCGGTCGTCCTTCCCATGCGGCGCGTGTCAGCCGAACGGCATCGCGCCGATTATCAAAAAAATAATTTGGCTAGTCCATGTTTTGCGTAAGACATTCCGATCTTTTTCCAAACTCTCCGTCCAACATGCGTTTTAGGTAAAATGTAATGCTGATATTTCTCGGTTCGAGCCTGGCGTGTGATCAGTCGACGCTTTCCGGCTCCGGCGGCGGACCAACTGGCCGCGAAACCAAAGGTCGCCCATCTCGGGGTCCGAACGCGGCACGATCGTCAGGTCTGTGTCGCTGCTGTCGAGAAATGGTGACCGGCGGTGGCCGTGCGGGCCTGGTCGGGCGCGCGGCGATTTCGTCGAGCTTGGGTGTCGCCGTGTCGCCGGCAGCTCCTGGCTTTGACGCGATCTCTCACGGTTGGAGGGCTGGTCGATGTGATGCTGGCTCGTCATTCGCGTGGGTCCTTTCGCCAATGGTGCTGGTCGTTCGCTGTGTTGATCGAAAAGGTGCCCCTGTCCCTCCCATAGATAAATTGAGATTCCGTCGAGAATCCGGACATTGGGGTCATGACGTGGTAGGAATTTATTTCCACGACCCCCTTTTCCCGTGGCCGCCGCGAGAAGATATGGGCCTAGTTCGACGGCTTTTAAGAGCTGAAGCGTCGAACGCAAGTCGCTGGTGCCTTGCGATTTAGGGCTGCCACGAGAATGTGGCGCCTGGTGGGCAGAGCCTAAGCGATGCCTCGGGCCCAATAGCGACCCGGGGCATCGCTTAGGCTCTGCCGGATCTGCCCCAGCCAGCGTGATTTTCTCATTTTCGGCCGCGGGAACTAAAAAAGGTAGCTAGATCGGCTCGTGCAGTCGCACAGTGCCGCGTTTGTCGCCGTCGGCGATCATCGTCCCCCAAGCGGACCGTCCCGGACCTGAGCGAAACAAGTCCTTGAGCGAGCGCGCCTGAACACGGGCGACTTCCAGTACCAGCTCCTCACGAATGATCGGTGTGCCGCCCAGCCAGGCTCGCCACAACACGGCCACGCAGGCGGCCTGGGGCGGAGAGAAATGGTAGGTTGCGCCGAACCAATTGACTGTTTTGAAGCCCGGCGCGTGGCTGGGCCTTGGTTGAGATGTTAACGTCGAGTCCATGGGAGTTTCGCAAGTCATGAATTCACACCGACACCGTAGTGGGCCGTGCCAGGTCGATGTTTCCGTCATGCCGCGCGCGGACCGAGGGCAATGAAGCCCAGCGGATGTCGACGCGCGTCAGTAACCGGCGCGCGGCGGCGGCATAGTCGGGCCGATTGTCGATCAACGCCGCGGCAAACCTGGCCAACGACAACTCCTCGGCTTCGTAGCACAACACCAGATCCGCGTCGGCGTCGAAGAGGGTCAGCGCCAGATCGGGCAAGTCGCCCAGCGCGGTTTCGGCCAGTTTTTTTCCGTAACTGCTGTCGGGCGCGACGGCCAGCAGTCGTTTGGCGCCACCGAGCCACGATAATCGAGGGATCGCCTGCTCGACCGCCGCCGCCAGGGTCTGCGCCTGTTGCGCATGGTCGGGATGGCGTTCGATCAGCAGGCGCGCGGCGTCGATCTCGCGCAGCGACGCAAACACCGCGGCGCGCGACCGCGATTGCAACTGGTCTCGCAGTGATTTCCAGACGTCGTCGCCCGTCGCGGCAAGCGCCAAGAGGCCACCGTTGGGTTCAAGCCACTCGCGCTGGAGTCGTTCGTCGAGGCGGACGGCAAGAGCGGGGTCAGCCAGCTCGGCCTGCGCCACCCCCTCGACGATTCTCAGGTGCGAAGCGGCTGCAGTCTGGCCGCCGGTCGAAGCGGACGGCGCAATCGCGAATCCTCGGCCAAATTGCTCGCACCTCGACCGCAATCGCAACAGCCGCTCGTTGAGCGCGCCAAGCGCTCCGATGGCCGACTGCACCAGGGCCGCGAGTTGCTGGTAGACCAGCGACCGCAATCGCTTGTCGCAGTATTCAAGCAGCTTCGCTTCGGTTTCTTGAGCCGACGACTCGCCCCAAAGGTCCCGCCAGCGGTGGCCTCGGCCGTCGCCTTCGCCACGCACCAGCTTGGCGCGAAGCGAGGTCGTCTCGGCGAGCGTCCGCCGAAACAGGTCTTCGGCTTCCAACCGCAGCGACCGCAGGTGTTCCTGGAACAGCGACGTGGCGGCCAGCGCGGCGGGCAAGCGGCCGCGAGGCTCCTCAGCCAGCCCAGCGGCCGCGCGGACGATCGATTCACCGACCGCGCCGGCCAGTTTGTTCGTCGCCTCGCGGAGCGCGGTGGTAAAGCGGGTCGGTTCCGCATCGTGTTGCCGCTCGGGCTGGTGGGGCGCGCCGAGCACCGCATCGATCCTGGCTAGAACTTCAATCCCTTCAGTGGCAACACCCAGCGGTTGGGCCAACAAACCGCGGAAGTGTACCTCGGCCTTGCCCCCCAAGGCCTTGTCCGCGAAGGCGAACAGCCGCTTGCTCAGCGGGTCGAGGGCCAGTTCCGCGGTGTCCAAATGCAGGCCGGCCGGATCGACAGGGCGACCATCGCCGTGCCAGCGATCGACGACGCGCTGGCAGAGAAAGTCGGCCTGTGTGCCTGCCACCAGATGCTTGTCGCAGCCAATCGCGTGCAGACCGAAGGTCCGTAACCGCGCGGCGGCGTCTACATCGTGCGAGCGCTCACGCGTCAGTTGGCGGCAGCGGTCAAGGGCGGCGCCGCAGGGCGTGGCGGCGTCGAGGTAAAGATAATGGGCGATCTTCGTCGCGCCGGCGGCGAATTCGGCCTCGGTCAAGTCGTCGCCCAGGTCGATCAGGTAGGAATCGCCGAACGGCGGCTCGGCCCAAGTGTCGGCACTCGTCGCAACCCCACTGGGCGTTTCGTCACCGGGCGATTTACGCCGAGCTTGCTCCGCGGGTCGGCTCGTCTTGGTGTCGCTGGCGGTCGAGCCGAAGGTCGAGCGGTTCACCTTGGAGGCGCCGCGAGCGTTGAAGTGGTTCCATTCGGTCAGGGTCGCGTAGGCGTTCACTTTCCGCAGGTCCTTGGCCCCCCCCTTCTTCAACGTGCCGAGGGTCAGCACTCCACATACGTCGTCGGCCGATAAGCCGAGGTCGGCGAGAATTCGTCGGACCGCGTACGCCACATCGAACAGCATCCCGCCGCCCGTGCCTCCACAGATCGACGAGATGATGAACACTCGCGGCGCATCGTCGCGCAGTGGGGCGCCGGTCGCCTCGGCCGATTTCATCTTCGCTTCGTCGCTGGTCATGTCGCTCAATACCCGGCGGATTCGCTCGGCAATCCGCTCGGCGTGGTCGACATAGACCAGCCGACCCAGTGGCCGCAATCCCTCGGTCCGCAACGATCGCGGAATGTTGTACAGCCACCGCCGGCTGAGCCAACCCAGCAGCTTTTCGGATGCGGCGTGATAGTCGGCCGGACGGCGAAGCGGCAGAAACAAGACTTCGTCCGCCGAAAGCGTTTCGTCCGCCGGGCCCTCCGCGGTGGCTCGCAACGTGTTCGGTTCGGTATCCAACAGCAGCAATTTCCAGCACGGCACCGATTGCATCGAGCCGACGCGTTCGGACAGCCGCCGCCGCAGCTTTCGCAGTACGATCGACGCGGTTCCTCCCAAACCCAGGAACAGCGTTGGGCGCAATCCGCTGCCGGAGCCATCAAGTGGCTCGAGATCGGCGTCGGTGATCGCAGCGGCATCGTCGTCAGCCAGTTCGGCCGTAAGCGGGCTCGTGTCGTTGACACCGGTGTCGCACGGTGTGGAACGCAGATCGAAAGTCCGTCGCTGGTCCGAGTCGGGAGGAGCGACATGGGTCGCCGGCGTCCGAAATTCGACCGAGTGCGGCTCGGCGCAGCGCAACAGGAAGTCGATCATCTCGCGACAACTGTCAAAGCGGCGGTCCGGCTGTTTCGACAATGCGCGCGAGATTGTCGGCTGGTCGTGGTCCGGCAACGATCCTAACGACGGCGGGCTGTGCAAGTGCTGCACGGCCAGTTGTGCCGTGGTGAAACCGGGGAAAGGGAGCGCGCCGGTGAGCATTTCCTGGTAAACGATCGCCAGGCTGTACTGGTCGCTGGAACGGCTGGCCCGGCCGTCGAACGCCTCGGGCGTGGCATAAAGCGGAGTCACACCGCCGACCAGCGTGGTGTTGGCGTCTTGCAGGTCCTTGCACAGGCCAAAGTCGGCCACCTTCACGCGGCTCCCCACGAGCAACAGATTTTCGGGCTTGATGTCGAGGTGTTGCAAGCCGAATTTGTCGCTCATGTAGTCGAGCGCGTCCGCGGCGTCGCGCAGATAGCCGAGTAGCTCATCGCGTGGAATGCCCGCCAGGCCCGCCTCTCGGCACTCGCGAAAGCGGTCCATCAGGCTCATCTCGGCCAGCTCGGTCACGATGAAGAGCTGGCCTTCGATGACGTCGAAACGCTCGAGCGAGAGGAGGAAGGGGTGGCGGACTTCCTTGATTCGGCCCAGGGCCTTGAGTTCGCGTGCCCCGCGGTCGTCTTCCATCCGGCCGTAAACGAACTTGATGGCCTTGTTCAGTCCGCCTGGGGCGGAGGCCTTCCAAACCTCGCCATAGCCGCCGATACCCAGGCGCGCGAGCAGCGCATAGCCCGGGATCGGTTCGGCGCCTTCGCAGGGTTGGAATGCCATGTATTTTTCCGACCGCTTTTTTTATTCGTTGGGCTGGTGGGAGGTAACCTATTCTGCGAGATTTACGTGCCGACGAGCTGGCCGACGGTGTCGCTGGTCGCGAAGGCCGACAACGTCTGCGGCGATCCGAACCAAGCGCCCTGGGCGGCGTGGCAACCCAAGAGGCGGCATTCGCGCGCGTCCTCGTCCGTTTCCACTCCCACGGCGATCACGCGAACGCCCCGTTCTTCGCACGCGGAAACGATTTCCTTGACTTGCTTGTGTCGCGACTGCGCCAGGTGCAGCCCTTGCACCAGCGACTTGTCGAGCTTGACAAACTCAGGAGGGTTTGCCGCCAACTCCAGCAGCCTGCCCCGGCCGGCGCTGAAGCACGCGTAAGCCAGGCCGATTCCGTGTTCGCCCAGCCTCCTTCGGACGCGCCCCATGAATTCGGCGTCGGTCACCGCCGCCTCGGGCACCTCGACGACCAGCGCGTGCTCGGCGGCCATCGCCGGTCGCAATGCGATCAGCGAATCGACCAGCGCATCGTGGCCGAACTCGGAGGGGTGCAAAGGCAGGAACACCCTCGTTCCCTCCGGCAACATGCCGGCTTGCTCGACGGCCACCAGCCGCGACAGTTCGCTCAGGCGGTCGGTCAGCCGCGACTCGGTGGAAAGCAGGTAATGATCGGCGGGAGTACGGCTCAGCTCGTGGTCGCCGCCGCCGAAGGCAGCGTATCCCAGCACCTCCTGGTCGGTGAGGTCCACGATCGGCTGGAAAAGGATGCGTACGCAGCGGTGAACCAGCATTTCCTGGAAGCGGCGCACGGCGCGGATCACACTGGTGGCCGTCCCCAATTGCGCGGCGAGCGCCTCGCTGGGCGCGACGACCTGTGTGGCCACTCCCTGAGTTCTGTGCGTCTGCCCGCTGGAAAAAATGAATTCGATCGTGGCGATGTGCAGGATGTCGCCGTGTTCGAGGCGCGCCTCTTGCACGCGCTGCCCATTGACGAATGTGCCGTTGGTGCTGCCGAGGTCCTTGATGCGCAGTTCGCCCTGCCAGCGAAGGATGCGGGCGTGTTCGCGCGAGACCTGGGTCGAATCGACCCGCAGGTGTGAAGAGTCGCTACGTCCGATCGTGAACGGTAGCGGGGCGATCGCCGTCCGTTTGATCGGCCCACCCGGCTTGGGATAGTATTCCAGGCACGGAATACCCGGTTCGATGTCGTTCATGGGATTCGCGCCGTTTGACGATATTGTGCCAATCCAAGTCTAGGCCAAAAAATCAGGCACAAGCCGCCAGTGCATGACCTATATTTGAGTTGCAGGCGGTGTTTGACGCGGCGATCGGGGCCTCGCGCGCGTGAATTCAGTCTTTTTTCGTATCGAATCGTCGTCGAAGCATGAGCCCCCAACCACTCAGGATACTGGTTGTCGATGATCAGGCGGCCGTCGTCTGGGCCTTGTCGAATTTCTTGAAACGCGCCGGCTACGAAGTTTCGCAGGCGGGCGACGCCGAGCTTGCGCTGGCGGCCGTTGAGCATGATCCTCCGCACTTCGTGATCGCGGGCTGGACACTTCAAGGCGCCGGTGGCGTCGACTTCTGTCGCAGGATTCGCAACCTGAACGTACCCGACTACGTGTTCGTTTTCCTGCTGGTTAAGGATTCGAACTCGAACGATTTGATCGAAGCCCTGCAGGCGGGCGTCGACGACTTCCTGGCTCTGCCGGTGGTCCACGGCGAATTGCTCTCGCGGTTGCGGGCAGGCGCGCGGATGCTCGAGTACGAGCGGAGGTTGGCGCGCCGTGCCCGGACTGACCCGCTGACGGGCCTCGGAACGCGGCAAGCCTTCGTCGACGCCCTCGGGCGACAACTCGACTCGAACGGCGGCCGCGCCCTATCGTCGTGCGTGCTGTCCGACATCGACTTTTTTCGCCGCGTCAACCACCGGCACGGTCATCCGGCCGGTGACGCCACGTTGCGCGCCGTGGCGGAATGCCTCCGCGGGTTGGGGCACGCCGGCGACCTGGTTTGCCGCCTGGGCGGCGATCGCTTCAGCGTACTCTTGAATGGCGCTTCGGAGTCCGACGCCGAGTGCTGGGCTGAAAGCTGCCGGCTCGCGCTGATCGAGTTGAAGGTTGCGACGGGTGAGTGCCCTGCCGGACTTACCGCCAGTTTTGGCGTCGCGCAGTTGTCGCCAGGACTCACGCCCGAGACGGCGATCGCGCTGGCCGAACAACCGCTCTTGGTGGCCAAACAATCAGGGCGTAACCGCGTCGTCACCAGTGGTGGCATGGTGGGCATCACCGCCGACCGGGCCGGAGCCGGACTTTCCAGCGATCCATTGCGCACGGCGGTGGCCCGCGACGTGATGACTGCCACCGTCATCGCCGTGAACGAGCGCGAGACGTTCGAATCGGCCGCGCAGTTGTTGCGCGATTGCCGCCTGGCAATACTCCCCGTCGTCGATGCCGATGGGATGCTGTTGGGTACGGTCCGCCAGGCGGAAATGGGCCGGTGGCTTGCGGCGCCGACCTTTGCTTCTCGTGCGATCGCCGAAGCCGTATCAACCGACACGGCTTGCTACGACGAGGAGACGACGGTGCAAACGCTGTACGAGTTCTTCCAGCGTGAGGAGCAGGACCGCGTGGAGATCGTGCACAGCGGCAGGCCGACGGGCTATGTGACACGTGGCTCATTGGCCGCCTTGGGTCGGCCGCTCCTGCTCGATTCCTTTTCCCAACCGGTGTCCAACCTCCACGGCAGCGCCGCACTGCTGGTCACCGACCTGGACGTTCTCAGTTGAACAGCTTGGGAAAATCGCGGACATCGCGAAGCATTCCGCCGTCGCGCGGGTCTTTTCGTAATAGGCTCATGGTCGCCTGATTGAGATCCAACTCGCTTTCCTCAAGACCAAAACGCCAGCCATAGACCCTCTTGAGCAATTGGTCCAGGTTCTTTTTCTGGTGGTTGTGATAGTAGTTCAGGAAAACCCCGCCGCCCGCGTAGATGATGTTACTTCCTTCGCTGCCGAACTCCTCGCTCGATTTCGGGTCGGCGTTCTTGATCCATCCCCAATCGCCCGGCACCCAGTGGTTCCAGGGGACATTGATGTGCCGAGCGAGCAAGAAACCGTCGGGCGGCGCCGTCCCATCGCGGTTCTTCGTGGGGCACATGCCCGCAAAGGGGTGTTGCCGGTCGAGGCTCGCCTCCAAGCGCGCCATAACGCCAGGGTTGGGTTTGACCTGCTGAAAATAGTCGAATACGCCCTGCGCGAAGATAAACCGGCAGGCGCTGGTGCAGCCGATGATATAGAACGACTTGCCCACGAACGCGTCGCCCACCGCTTTGCTTGCTTTCACTCCGGGCTTGAGTGTCCAGTTGTCCTCCAACATCGGCTGCCAATGCTCGACCGTGTCGTACTGGTAGGTGCGGTCCTCCGGGAAGACCCAACCCGCGCGAAATCCCCAGTAGACTACGTTCTGCCGGATGGCGATATGCTCCTTGAGCTTCTCCACGGAACAGTTAGGACCGCTGAATTCGAACCGGCGTCCATGCGCGAGCATCGTGGCAAGAATCTCTTTCTTGGAAGCCATGGTAATCGACTTCTTCTGCCCGAGGCGATCGATATATTGCACCGTATCAGGTGCCAGTCCCAATTCCGGTCGCTTAGCCAACTCGAACGTACCGGTATCGGGAGCGCCGTCGGTGAGCCGATAGCAAACGCGGTCCCCTTTCGGCGATTCGTCGACTTGAACCTGGTTCGCAGTCCACCCCATCGCGATCAACAATTGTTGCATCGCGGCCTTGATCCTGGGGATCTCCAGAGGCGGACCTGAAAAAACGATCCCACACGCCTCGGCGGCGCCAGAGGTCACATCGGCGGAGGCCGGTTGAGCGGGCCGATCCGTCTTGTTCGGTTCTTTCGTGCCCGAGTCCGCAACGGCGGCGTCTATGAACGCCAACCGGCCCCGTTTCGCCCACGAAGCATGGGGTGCCCGCTGAGCGCCTGGCGCCCACTTTGCTGGTGCCCACTGTGCTGGAGCCCACTGTGCAGCAGGCACGCTCCCGACAGCGTCCGCCGTGCCGTTGAAGCTATTAAGCGTGGCTTTCAGGCCGCGTTCGGCGGAGGGCGAAGTTCGTTTGTCTTGCGCCGTCGCCAACCACGCTACGAGCGCGGCACCGATGAGCAATAGCGCTGTGAAGGTAAACGGGAGCCAGCGTCGCCGTGGGTTGGTCGCGGTGCTCATCGGGCGTTCCCTTGTGCATTGTCAGTAGGTCCGTCGATTCTAACATCCCCAAAGCGCGAATGCACCAGGGGGGCCCGGGCCGAAAACAGATTCAAAGCTTTCATCTCCGTTCGAGCCAAACACCCTGTACAGCGCCCCGCCGGCGCGCCAGAATGACGGAGCGTGGGCAAAATTCTCCTGAATTCGGGGGACGTGGGGGAATTTCGTAAGTATTTCGGGCCCTTGCCTTGAACACGAGCCTTGAAAGGTATCCTCAATGACTTCACCCGCTGGCATTGCGCCTCGGCACCCGATCGGCATTTCGCGTCGCGAGCTGCTGCAGGTCGGTTACTCGGGTCTGTTGGGAATCGGTTTGCCTCATGCGATATCCCGGCCTGCGGGCGCCGCGGCGAGCCGGCCCGGCGCGCCCGAGCGGAACAAGCCCAAATCGGTCATTCTCGTGTTCCTTACGGGTGCGCCTAGCCATCACGACACTTTCGACATGAAGCCCGAGGCCCCTCCGGAAGTGCGCGGCGAGTTCCAGGCCATCGCCACCTCGGTGCCCGGCATTCATATTTGTGAGCACCTTCCACAACTTGCCGAGCGGGCCCATCGCTACGCGCTGGTTCGATCGCTTTCGCACCGTGAGAATAACCACCTGGTCGCCACGCACCATCTACTGACGGGCCATCAGCAGCCGGGTGCGTTTTTCGACAAAGTGGCGTCGCGCGACGATTGGCCCTGCTACTCGTCGGCCTGCGACTATTTTCGGCCCCGGAACGACGGTGTGCCGAGCGGTGTGAACCTGCCGACGTTTCTCTTGCAAGGTCCCCTGACCTGGCCCGGCCAGCACGCCGGCCTGCTCGGGCCGCGGCACGACCCTTGGCAGATCACCGGCGACCCGAACCAGCCGGACTTTCGAGTCGACAACCTGCACCTGGCACCGGGCATCGAAATCGAACGCTTCGGCAACCGGCGAACGCTGCTTGAGGAAGTCAATCGCCAGCAGCGGCAGTTGAGCGACCTGGCGGAGTGCCGCCGGTTGACGGACCAGCAACAACAGGCGTTCACGATGCTCACGACGGGCAAGCTCACTCAGGCCTTCGATCTGAAGCTCGAAGACGCCGCGGTGCGCGACCGTTATGGAAGAGCGACCGTGGGCCAGTCGCTTTTGGCGGCCCGCCGGCTCGTGCAGGCCGGTGTGCAAGTGGTGCAGGTAAATGTTGGGGCGGCGCAGAGTTGGGACCACCACAGCAATATCTTCCCGACATTGAAGCGAATGCTACCGCCGCTGGACCAAGGCGTTGCCGCGTTGTTGGACGATCTCGATGCGTTTGGCCTGTTCGACGAGACGCTGGTGCTGATGCTGGGTGAGTTCGGCCGCACGCCGAAACTCACTTCGACTTCCGGTGCAGCGGGCCGCGATCACTGGGCCGGCTGCTTCTTTGGGTTTTTTGCCGGCGGCGGAGTCAAGGGGGGCCAGGTGATCGGCAAGTCGGACAAATTGGGGGCTTATCCCTTGACGACACCCTATTCGCCCGACGACGTCGGCGCCACAGTGCTGCATCTCCTGGGCGTCGATCCGCAGGTGGAAATTCGCGACCGATTGGGGCGTCTGTCGCAGCTCAATCACGGCGCGGTCATGGAGGCGTTGTTCACGGGCGAGGCCGGTTGATGCATACAACTCCTTGGTTTGCCGTGGACATAACCTGAGATGACTGCTGCTCTTGGAGTCCACCGGCTTGACGAGCGGCGGACAAGGCTTAGACTCAAGAGCGTACCCCTGATCCATTCGCGGTGGTGGCGGAACTGGCAGACGCACCAGCTTGAGGGGCTGGCGCCAGCAATGGCGTGGAGGTTCAAATCCTCTCCACCGCACTTTCATTTGGGGCTTGTTGGCGATGGCCACAGGAAGGATGACTCCCATGAAACATATTGCCCGCGTATTGCTCGTCATCATGCCCGTCGCCGTGTTGTCGCTGGTCCGCGCCGACGACAAACCACTCAAGAAGCCCGCGGCGGCGCCGGCGGTGGCCGATCGGACGACGCTGGAGAAGGAATTCACGGAGTCGCTCTCGGGGGCCACGTTGGTTGGCTACTTCACGACCAACGGTCAGAACGAAAAGGGCTTGAAGGAGGAGAAGTACAAGCTCAAGAACGTCAAAAAGCTGCGGGGCGATTTCTGGCTGTTTGAGTACCAGTACGGCGACAAAGGCGCCGCCATCCCTTTGACCTTAGAAGTGAAATGGGCCGGCGATACGCCCGTGATCACGCTGACCGATGCGGCAATTCCGGGCGTCGGCACGTTCACTTCGCGCGTCTTGTTCTATCGCGGCGAGTACGCCGGCACATGGTCCGCAGGCGCCGACCATGGCGGCAAGCTGTTCGGGAAGATCGTCAAAGAAGACGCGGGCGAAGAGGAAGATAACGAAAAGGGCGACGAGGACGAATGAACTATTGCCCTCCCGCCGGGATCGCCAGCACGATCAGCCGCGAATCGGAGGTGGCGATCGCCAGTTCCTTGCCGTCCGGCGCGTAGGCCAACGAGTACCCGGCGGCTACGGGAAGCTGCTGATGGTGCAACATGCCGCCATTAGTGGCGTCCCAAATGAACAGCCCGCCGGCATAGTCGAGCGTGGCGACACGGTTGCCGGCCGGATTAAACACAGCCCGGCAGAGATCATCGCTGGGACCGACGAGCGAAAAGGCAGCCTCGGGCTGGGCGACGTTCCAAAGCTGCAACTGCCGTTGTGTTCCGCCCGCCGCGACGAAACTGCCGTTGGGTGAAACGGCGACCGTGTACAACTCCCCCTCAATTCCTTTGGTCCATTGCTTCGTCTCGGCGCCGGTCAGGTCCCAAAGGCGGAGCGAGCGGTCGGCGCCGCAAGTGAAAAGCGATTGTCCGTTCGGATGGAAGGCAATCGCGTACACCGGGCCCTTATGGCCGATAAACTGGGCCACCGGCGCGCCGTCGGCCGTGTTCCAGAGCTTGGCGCTGGCGTCGGCCGAAGCGGTGGCCAGCCGGGTGCCATCGGTACTAAAATCGAGACCGTACACCGGCCGCGCGTGTTCAGCCAAGGTCAACATGGCGCGGCCCGACGCGGCGAGCCATCGCTTCAACGTTTTGTCGGCGGCGGCGCTGAACAAGCTGCGTCCGTCGCCCGCCAATGCCACGGCCGTGACCGCTTCGGTGTGGCCGACGAAATCATTGGTCAAGGCCCAGACTGGCTCCTTGCCGGCGATGAAACGATAGTTCCGCGCCAGCTTGTCGGCGCAACCAACGACGAGCTGCATTCCGTCTGGCGACAAGCAAAGACTCGTCGGCACGGCGGTTAATTCGATCGCACCACGCGGCTGGCCATCGGCGTTCCAGACCATTACGTTCCCCTGGCCGGCGCTCGGTTTGCCGCCGACAGCCATGACCTTGCCATCGCTACTCACGGCAATTACGCTCACCGCCGCCAGGCCTTCGGTTGCAATCGCTCGCATGGGCTTGAAGTCGGCGGGTTCCCATTGGGCCAGCCCCTCGTCGCCGGCGGTCAACAGCCAGTCGCCCGCCGCCGCCAAGACAAGTCCGCGGGCTGGTCCCCGATGCGCTTGCGCGGCGCGGGTGACCGAAGCGGTCCAGAGCCGCACTGAGCCATCGGCACTGCCGGTGACCAACTGGTTAGAACCGGCCGCGAAAGCAACCGTTGTAACCGGCGCGGCATGAACCAGTTGCTCGAGCAACAGACCTCCGCCAATGTCGTACGCGCCGGCCCTCAGGTCGTCGCCGCCCAAAACGATGGTCCGACTATCTCGTGAGAAGGCCAGGGTTCGGACGGCGGCCGGCATCTCGAGCGTTCGCACCGTGGCGCCGTCGGCGAGGTTCCAGACTGTCGCGCTTTTGTCGCCGGCAGCCGCTGCCAGCTTGCCGTTAGGACTTGTGGCAACGTCGTTCACGGCCGCGGCGAGCGTGGCCAATTGGCGAGGTTCTTTCTTGCCGGCCAGGTCCCAAACACGCAGCGTCTTGTCCGCCCCCCCGGTCAGCAACTCCTCACCATCGGCAACGAACGCCGCGCTGGTGACTGCGCCTTCGTGACCGCTGAAAAGCCGTAGCAGCGAGCTCCGGCAGAAGAAGGCGTTGTTCCCCGCACCGTAGACCAGTGTTTGTTGGTCATCGGTGAAAGCCAGGCTCGAAATGGCGACCGGGGCCGTGATATCCTCGAGCAGGCGTCCGTCGGCGGGCTGCAAGATGCGCAGGTGCCCGTCGGCGCCGCCGGCAGCCAGTCGCTGACCGTCGGCGCTGAACTCCAGGGCGTTTACGGCCGCTGGAGTGACGATTGTTTTCGCCAGGATGCCGTCGGCGGCGTTCCAAAGATAAACGTTGTTATCGCTTCCCGCTCCGGCGATCTGCTTACCATCGGCGCCGACGGCCAATGCGAGTATTGTGCCTGTCGCGCCGGCCAGCGGCCGTGAAGTTTTTCCCTCCAGATCCCAGAGTTTGGCGAGCTTGTCGTCTCCGGCCGTGGCAAACTGCTCACTTGCAGGAAGAAACGCCACCCGGTTTGCCTTTCCCTCGTGCGCCACGACGATCCGAAGCGCCGCCGGTGTCCAGACGCGCAGCGATTTATCGGCACTGGCAGAGATCAACGTCTTACCGTCGGACGTGAGCGCCGCGCACAATACGGCCGCTGCATGTCCGGCGAAGTTCTCCAACTCGCGGCCGCTGGTTGTGTCCCAGAGCCGTACGATCGGTTCATCGCCGCAGGCGGCGACGCGCCCACCGTCCTGCGACACACTCACGCTTCGCACGGCGACGGGATGTACGAAAGATGCGGCCAACGTGGCGTCGGCCAGTTTCCAAGCCCGCACGGTCTTGTCCGCGCCGCCCGCAACGACCAGCGCGCCGTCGCCGCTGACTGCCACCGAAGCAACCGCGTCGGTCGATCCGGCGAATGGACGGACCGCCGTGCCATCGTCGGCCTTCCAGAGACGAACCGTCTTGTCGGCGCCGCCGCTCACCAGTTGGCTTCCATCGGGCGTATACGCCACGCTCGCCACGACCCCCTCGTGCCCGACGATGACCCGCACAAGCGAGGTCTGGAAGATTTTCGCCTGGTTGTCGGCGGCGCCGACAACGAGCGTTTTGTCGTCGGGAGCGAAGGCCAGGCCGGCAAGCGCCACGCCGGGCGTCGAAAACTGCTCCAAGGGACGCCCCGCAAGATCGCAAACACGCAGCACGCCGTCAGCCGCGCTGCTTGCCACACGAAGTCCGTCGCCACTGAAGGCAATGCCTGTCACGGCGGCGGCATGTGCCGGCAAGACGCCGGCCGCGGCACCGTCGGCCGTGTTCCAGAGCTTAATCAGGTTGTCGGCGCCACCGGAGGCGAGCTTGCTCCCGTCGGTGCTGATTGCCAGGTTCGTGACCGCTGCGCCATGAGCAATGCTCCTTGCCGACGTGCCATCAGCCAAGGTCCACACTCGTAGCGTACCGTCGGCCGATGCCGAGACGAGCGATTGGCCGTTGGGAACGACGACGATGGCCGACACCGCGCCGGTGTGACCAAGCAAATCGCGAACGAACGCGCCGTCGGCCGCCTTCCACTGTTTGATGCCGCCGTCGGCCGCGCCGGAGAAGACCTGTGCCCCGTCAGGGCTGAAGGCCACAGTGCGCGCTTCCGCGGCGTGGCCTTCGCAAACGGCGACCGGCTTGCCGGTGGCCACGTCCCAAATGCGCAGCGACTTGTCGGCGCTGGCTGTCACCAACCGAGTCGCATCGGCGTTAAAGGCCAAGGCCGTCACGCCAGCAGTATGCGCGGCGAGAGCAAAGAGCGGCTTGCCGTCGGCCAAGGTATAAAGCCGCGCCGAATTGTCGCCGCCGGCCGTGGCGACGAACTTGCCGTCGCGGCTGACGGCCACCGCTTGGATGGGCTTGGTGTGGCCGGCCAGCACCCGGGGAGCCTGCGGCATTCGCCAGATGCGGATTGTGCCGTCCTGTCCGGCCGAGGCAATCTCCTTGCCGCCGGGATGAAATGCCAGGCCGGCGACGTTGCCGACGTGACCAGCGATCGCGCCGCGCTCTGCGCCGTCGGCCCGGTTCCAGATTCGGATCACACCAGCGTTGTTGCCGGAGGCTACTTGCGCGTCGTCGGGGCTAAGAGCCAACGAAACGACCGGCCCGGCCTGGCCAGCGAATTGCCGGACTTGCTGTGACGTCTTGGCGTCGAACAGTCGGACGGTTGCATCGGCGCCGCCCGAGACGACCCAGCGACTGTCGGATGAAGCGGCCGCTGCCGTCACCCCTTCGGTGTGGCCCGCCAGAGTACGCGCTGCGACAAATGGGAGACGCCAGAGCTTCGCTGTGCCGTCGGCGGCGGTCGAAGCGAGGATCGCGTTCTTGGGATGATAGGCCAACGACGTCACTGCGGCGCCGTGGGCCCCCAGGTCGCCTTCGAGTGTGCCGCCGGAGGGATCCCAGAAGCGAATCCGACCCGAGCCGTCACCCACGGCCATCTGCTTGGCGTCGCCTCGCAACGTGGCGCTGGTCGCCCCCTGGGCGTGCCCCACCAGGATATGCAACGCTTTGCCGTCGGCCAGGTTCCAGACCCACGCCGCGCCGTCCGCGCCGGCGGATACGGCGAACTTGCCGTCGCGGCTGGCGGCCAGGGCCATGACCGGCATCGTGTGTCCGGCCAATGTGCGAGGCGCGACGGGTAACTGCCAGAGGCGCGCCATACCGTCGGCCCCTGTCGACACGAGCTGCTTGGAATCGGCATCGAATGTCAGGCTGGTCACAGCGCCGGTATGCCCGGCAAGTGTCAAACGGTCAGCGCCGTCGGCGGCGTTCCAAAGTCGGATCAGGCCGGCATCGTTGGCCGCGGCAATGACGTTGTCGTCGGGGCTGACAGCCAATGCCGTGACGGGCCCCGTCTGCCCTGTAAGGTTGCGGATCGCCTGGCCGTTGGCGGCGTTCGAGATTTTCACGATTTGGTCAACGCCGCTGGATACGATGAGTTGGCCGGTACTGGAGATGGCCACACCGGTTACCTGATTGGTGTGGGCGGCAAACGCCAACGGCGCGACCGGCGGCCAGACATGCTGACGCAGCACGCCGTCGCTGCCGGCGGAAAACACCTGTTTGCCGTCGGGATGGACCGCCAGCCCGTTGACCACCGCGGTGGTAATCGCACCTGAGAGTGCGCCAGTGACCACATCCCAACCGCGCAGGCTACCGTCGGCGCCGCCGGCCAGCACCTGCTTGCCATCGGGCGAAAGCGCGAGTGTGACGATGGGGGCGATCGGTCCGGCGAAATCGCGTACCGGCTGGCCGTTATCGGGGTTCCAGAGCCGCACGAGGTTGGCCTTGTCGCCGCTGACAACCAGCTTTCCGTCGGTCGAGACCGCCAGCACCGTTGGTTCGCCGGTCAACGCGGCAAAGCTCAACACCGGATCGCGGTTGGGCAAGTCGTAAACGCGGGCCGTGCGATCCATGCCGCCGCTGGCAAACTTCGTTCCGTCGCGCGCCATCGCCAGGCTCAGCACCGTTCCTTGATGGTCGGCGATCGTTGCGATCAACTGGCCAGTCGCCCGGTCCCAGAGCCGTAGCGTACCGTCGGCTCCTCCGCTGACGATCAGCTTTCCGTTTGGCGCAAAGGCCGCGGACACGACGGGACTGGTGTGGCCCTCCAGAAACTTTATCTGTTGGGCTCGCGCGGCGGTGGAGCCAAGCGCAATGGCAACCGAAAGACCCACCAGGATTGAATTAGAGAAGGACTTCGACATCGGATGGGCCTTTCTGTCAAGCTTCGTGGTCGGGGTTCGGGACCGACGAGCGACTCTGATCCGAAATCCTGAACACAGCGCCCCTATCGCGGCAATTCGCGGATGTAGATGTTCTTGAAATAAAGCGAATTGCCATGGTTCTGCAACTCGATCTGCCCGGTCGAGTAGACCGGCTTGTCGCGCTCCCAATAATTTTCGAGCACGACATTGTCGACGACCAGTTCACCATTGAGGTTTACGGTCACACGATCTCCGACCATCTTGATCTTGAACGTATTCCACTGGCCGATCGGTTTGTCGGCAACCTTGCTCGGCTTCGAGGGGTTTTCGGGCTTCTGGTTGTTGTACAAACCTCCGGAACCGATGCTGTTTTTCGACGGATCGGTGAAGGGGTCCCAAATCTGCACTTGGGGCGTGCCTCGAAGATACAGGCCGCTGTCGCCCATAGGTTCGATTTTCCAGTCGACGAACATCTCGAAATCGCCGTAGTCCTTGGCCGTGCAGAGACTTCGGCCCTTGCCATCGAATACGATCACGCCATCGACGGGTTTCCAATGGGCCCGCATGTCGTCGTCGGCCTCTTTTTGCGCTTTGGCGAGATCGTCGGGCGACGCCTTGGCGCGGTTGGCGGGGTTGTCCAAGGGCGGCGCCAAAAGACCTTTCCAACCGGTCAAATCCGTGCCGTTGAACAGGGCGATGAAGCCTTCCGGTGGCGTGTTGTCGGCGGCTGATGCCGTGGCGCTCAGGGCGCAAACCACCGCCAACGAATGGGTGAGTGTGCGGACGACGGATTTCATAGAGGGTCTCCTCTGGGCGGGAGCGGGGCGGGCGATACTTACGTGCGGCGCAGGAGTCCCATCCTAAACAGCCCGGCGCGGCGAAGCAAGTCAATACGAGATTCGATCCCTGCTCCGCGGATCATCGACCAGCTCGCCGCTGTGTAGCGTCCCCTGCATGGCACGTAAACGCCAGGGGGCGGAAGCGTCCCACAGTTTGAGCTCCGGATCGACGTCGCCGACCAGAACGCCTGTCTCGTGAAGTTCCAGGCGGCCGGCAATCCGGCCGTCGGGGCGGACGAAGAAGTTGGCCCACATCGAGTACTTGGCCGAGCTATTGACTGCCAGCATCCAAAAGTGGTTCGTCGCCGCATGGCACATCATCGTGGCCGGCACGATTTGCTTCCAGATGTTGCGGTGCCGGAACGTCTGATGGTCACGGCGGGCATTATGAAACGACTGAAAGACGATCTCGACGCCGCGCAGTTTGAGGTCCCGGTACAACTCAGGGAAGCGATAGTCGTAGCAGATCAGCACGCCGCAGCGATGCCCAGCGACCTCGAATGTGGTCGCGTGGTCACCGGGCGAATAGTGCTTCAGGTCCATTTCCGGTTGTGGTCCATCGGTGCCCGTGCAGAACCGCTTGTCGTAGCGATCGACAATTTGCCCTTCGTCGGAAATCACGTAGATTGAGTTGTGCGGCCGGTGAGCGTCGGAGAGCCGGTGTGCCGAACCAAGGAGTACCCAGACTTTGCGCAGCGCGGCCGCGTGACGAATTTCGTCGGTCGCTCGCCGCAGCGCGTCCCAGTCGAGGTGGCTGAAATCGGGTATGTCGACGCCGGCATAGCCCGACAGGGCCGCTTCGGGGAATTGCACGACCTGCGCGGCGGCGGCGGCGGCCTCGTCGATCTGAGCGAGGATCTGGCGGAGGTTGAATTCAATGTCGCCGGCGACGGCGAATTGGCAGCCGGCGACACGCAGCTTGGACTTCATCTCGTCAAGCATACCGCCGACCGCCTTCCTTCGGCAACGGGCCACAGTGTCGGTATTCCGCGAAGCGGACGCGGTCCCGCAACGCGATTCGTGAGGGGAGCTTCGATGTTTGATCCGCGACGATCGCGTGCGGTATAACATGTCATGCTGGTTCCCGTATCCCGAGGACTTGATCATAGCGCAGGAGAACCGAACTTGTCCGACAACCCGACCGACCCATCCGCTGAAAAACCGAAGATCATCATCGACGAAGACTGGAAGAGCCGGGTCCAGGCCGAGAAAGAAGCGCTCGATCGGAAGAAAGCGGCTCAACAGCCGACCGCGTCCACCCCAACTCCCCCGTCGGCACAGCCACAGCCGCCTGTTGAGCCACCGCACGGCGAGCTTCCACCGGCCACGCTTGCCGTCTTGTTGACCACGCTCGCCACGCAAGCGCTCGTCGCGTTGGGCCAGGTCGAGCACCCTGCAACCGGCAAAGCGGAAGTGCGGCTCGACGAGGCCAAGCACTTCATCGACACGCTGGAGATGCTCGAGCAAAAAACCAACGGCAACCGCACTTCCGATGAGACAAGGCTCCTCGACAACCTGATACACGAGCTGCGGTTGACGTTTGTAACGATCCGCGATCGGCGTTAGCCGGGTCGTACCCATGTTCGAATCGGTGGAGACAGCGGCGGCGGTCTCTTCGGGATATTCGCCTTTGGGTCGCCCTATTTCTTCTGTTCGCCCTTGAACCGCTCGACGATCATTGTGGTGTCGATTGGCACTTCTCAGGGAATGATGGCCTTCAGATTGAATCGAACGCCCTTGTGGAAGCCGACTCCGCCCGACGTTGGGCTGCTGGCGGTTCCGCTGAGGTCCGCAGTGCGGGTGATGCGATCGGTGGTTTGGATCAGCCCCATGTTTCCTTCGCGTGTGACGTAGAGGAATGCGGCATCCGCATCCGACACGAATTGCCGAGATTGGGTGTCGTAGTGCATCAGCAACTCGCCTACCGGCCGCCCTTCGGGGAGCGTGCCGGCGGCGATCAGCCTGTCGAGGTTTCGCAAGTCCCGCGGGCTGATCTCCCAAACTTTCATCCCCAGCGCCCGCAACACGTAAGTGGCGGTTCCGTCCGGCGAACGACGCGTGACGCACATCAAATCGACGCCGCTTTGTGACGCCCAATTCGCCAGTTGCGCCGCATCGCCAGCGGCGTCGTCCCTGGGAATGCCGGCAGGCCAGTTTGGTTGACGGCCGGTATCGAGATCGTAAAAATACCCGGCGTACAGCCCCTGCTCGATCGCCGGAGAGAGAACCGCCCCGGTGATTTCGCCGAACAGTCGGGCCGTCGGCCCCAGGGCCTGAGAGGCGGGCGGGAGTGGTTCATCGTCGACGTTCAGATTAACCGTCTGATACGCGGCATCTTTGGTGAATTTCCGGCAGTTCGCCTCCCACCACGTCTGCCAGCGCTGCGCCTGCCGCCAGTAAATGCGGCGCTGCATCACTTGCCGCCGTGGATCTTCGCTGAGACTCATGCCGAACAGCTCCGCGTCGTCAAAATTCTGTCCGGTCAGGTCATGTAGCGCGCTTATGATTTCGCGCACGGGCCTCCCCAGGTCGAAGTACTGCTTTCGTTTTCCTTGATCCAGGTCGTGCGTTTGCATGAAGTCCATCAATTCCTTGTCGCTGACGTTCAGCCCGTAGTCGCTGCTGCTGGGGAGCAGGGTCTTTGGGATCGCTCGGATGAGGGCCGGCACGGCCCGCGCATCACCGATTGCCCGCAAGGCGAATGCCAAGCGGCGCAATAATCTGTCGTCGGTGGTTTGGTCGAGTTCGGCGCACAGTTGCGGTACCGCCTTATTCCCGACGGCAACGAGCTCGCGCATCAACAGGCACCACAACTCACACTCGTCGACGGTGTGATTCAGCTTGCGAAATTCGAGGATGATTTGCGCCGTCCGATCGAATGGCTTCTTCGACAAGGCCTCGACGAGCTTTCTGGCCTCCGTCAGTTTTTGTTCTGGCGGGACTTCAGGTGTGATGAGCATGTCGTAGGCCGTCGTCTCTCCTTCCTTCACGACGACCGGAGGTTGCTTTTGGGTGTCCCAGGCCATGCGCACGCCGCGAATATTCACGAAGTAGGGAAAATTCTCTCCCGGGGCCGCGCGCAAAATGAACCGGCCTGTCTTGTCCACCGCGGCCAGCCGCATCGGAGCGATGGCACGTCCGGACGGTTGAGACGGCCCGAGCAACCCGAGCATGATCGGCCCTCCAAATTCGGAGACGGTGACCGGCTCGCCCGTGACCGTATTGATGACCTGGCCGGAGATGAATCCGCCGCCGATAAGCTTGAACGCCGGCAATTCGACCTTCTCGCCAGCCTGGCATTCACGGTCGGTTACCGCAATGCAGACCCGCTCCATCGCGTCGGCCAGGAAATCGTAGCGCCCTTCCGGCAACACAAAGCGAAAACGCCCGGTTGCGTCCGTGGCGACAAACGACTCGCCCCATTCGTCAAGCCGCCGAGCCGCGACCACGGCCCCCGCGGCGCGCTGCCCGGTGACGATGTCAGCGACGGTCCCCGTCACATGGCAGCCCCTTGGCAGCGTAACGACGACATCTGCCGGGAGCGAGTCTGCCTTGCCGGACGTCTCGGGGTGGTCCGGGTGGAGCACTGTAAAGTTGGTGGACACCGCCGAGCCATCAGGCCACTTGTTGACACCCAGATTGTCAAGTTCGAACCGGCCTTCGGCGTCGGTCGTCGTCGAAAGGAGGCTCGGGATCGGCCGATCGGAGACGTAGTACGGCAGCACGGTCGCGCCGGCGACCGGTTGTCCTTCGTCATCGATCACTTTGCCGGAGAGTGTCGACTTCTCGCGAGCCATCCAAATCTCGACGACCTCCTTGTCCTCGTGGAAATGGAAGAAGCTGATTCCAATCGGGAGGTCGTCGGCGAAACCGAAGACCCCATAGTTCAAACGATCGAGGTGGCCTTCAGGTCGCGGCGGTTCGAGACCCGCGAATGTATAGCGACCGTTCACGTCCGTGACTGTTTTGTCAATCTCCACCGGCGGCGAGGTTCGTCCTTCAACCCGGTACAACCGCACCGTGATCCCGCCCAGTGCCTTGCGATCCGATTGATCGAAGCAGTGTCCGCTGACGGTGTGGCTATTCGCCTTGGGCTCCTCTTTTGCAGTGGAAGGGGGCGCGGCGTCTTTCGGTGCTTGCGCCTGGGCGCCCGGCATGACGTCGGTCAGGCCCATCAAGGCCACCCCAAGCAACAGGCTGGCTGCAATCGGCGCCCGCAGCGCGGTGACCGAAGGGACCCGCACGAGACGTTCGACGCGGGCCTGAAGGCGGCCAGTCGATGCGAACAGTCCAATCAGCCCCGGCGCGATGGCGGACGGGACCAGGCTCGCCGCCAGTTCGACAATCGTGGCGGCATACGCCGATCGATCGGCCTCACCCAGCGCGGCGTTCGCCAAATCGTCGCAGGCGGCCTCGCGCTCGGCCTGCATCTCGCGGACGGTCCACCAGGCCAAGGGGTTGAACCAGTGCAGAATCCGCGCGGTCAGCAGCAGCCAGTTCGTCCAGAGATCGCCGCGCACCAGATGCGCCAGTTCGTGCGCCAGCACATGCCGTAGCCTCGTGTGCGAAAGTTGCGTCACGACCGATTCCGGCAGCACAATTTTGGGAGTCCAAGTCCCCACGATGCAGGGGCTGACGCACTCGGGCGTGACGAGCAAAGCGGGCGTCCGTTTGAGTCCGATCTGACGGCGGGCTGTTTCCAAGAGGTTCAAGATGGCGGTATCCGTCACCGCGCGGCAGCCCGATAAGCGCCGTCGCAAAACGAGCGCGGTTGCCAGAAGCCGCAACCCCAACAGCGAACAACCTGCCAGCCAGATCGACGACAGAATCCGCGTGTTCCAGACGGCATCGAACAGAACCTTGATCGACGGAATCGATTCCTGCGCGGTCCCTGAGGAAACTGCCGGCAGATCCGCCGGCGCGCTCATCGGCGCCAGAGTAGAATCGGGCGCCGCATCGGCAGACCGCGGCAATTCCACATTCGTATCGTGCTGGCCGGTTGGCGAATCGGCAGTGTACGGAACCGGCGTGAAACTTGCATTGGCCGGGCGCTCGGCAAGCGGCCGGGCGCTCGGCACCGGATTCCAGCGGGCCAGATTGAACACGCTCCAGGGACTGGCTGGAGTCGCAATGAACAGCAGCCGCGCCAGGACGACACCCCAGAGCAGAAAGCGCCACCTTGGCGGCAGGCGTTCTCCGAGGCACCGCACGAGCAGCACGACCAGAATCGCCAGGGCCGCCGCCTGCCAGGAGGCCCGCCAGATCGTCGGTCCGAGGGAATCGACGAGCGTGATCATGTCCGTTTCTCCCTGGGATGTTTCTTTTGAGCGAGCAATTGACGGAGTTGCTCAATCTGGTCCCGATCCAGCGACGCTTCCGCGACAAAGTGTGCGACGAGCGCCGTGACGTCGCCACCGAACGCCTTTTCCAGGAACGAGCGGCCTTCCTGACGCACGCATCGTCGGCGGGAGACGGCGGCCCGGTAGATATATCGCGATCCGTCGACGTTGTACGCCAGCGCCCCTTTTTCGACGAGCCGCGCCAAAAGCGTGCGGATCGTGCTGTGATTCCAATCGTGGGTCGCGCGAAGGTGCCTGATGACGTCGGCCGCGGTGCAGGCGCCGACCGCCCAGATCGGTTCCATTACGTCCCATTCCGAATCCGAAATCTGCAAGCGGCGCGGCATTGCGAATTCTCCACTGGCCACAACTGTAGTTGGATGTGACCACATCTGTAGCTAATTGTCAAGCGACGCAAGGGCTTTATCTCAGGAAAACCAGATCCAAGGATCCAAGCCAACAGGCGGCCCGTCGCTTGTTCCGGCTGTGCCGCGGTGCTAAGCTCACCTTGATCCTCGGCAAGGGGGACGGCCGCTGCGCCGGTGATCGGCCCTTTGTCGTTCAAGAATGGGGCAAGTCGAGACAGCCCCGGCAAATGGTGCCCATGAGCCTGGCGATCGAAACGCACAAGCTGACACGGTTCTTCAACGACTTTTGCGCCGTCAACGGCATCGAATTGGCCGTCGAGCGCGGTACGTTTTACGGTTTCTTGGGTCCCAACGGGGCGGGCAAGTCGACGACGATCAAGATGCTCACGGGCCTGCTGGCGCCTTCCGGCGGACAGATGATCGTCCTGGGTAGGGACCTGCGCGACCCGCGCCAGGCTCTGGAGACCAAACGCCACGTGGGCGTCATTCCGGAAGACCTGGCGCTGTTCGACAACCTCACGGCACGCGAGTACCTGACCTTCGTGGGCCGCATCCACCTGATGCCGCGCGACACGATCCGCAATCGCAGCGACGAGTTGCTCTCACTCTTGGGCCTGCACGACGAAGAAAAAAAGCTCACCTTGGAATACTCGCACGGGATGAAGAAGAAGCTGGCCATGGCCGCGGCGCTCTTGCCCAATCCCGACCTGTTGTTCCTCGACGAGCCTTTCGAGGGGGTCGACGCGGTCACTTCTCGAGTGATCCGCGATCTGCTCTCCGGGTTTGTGGCCCGCGGGTCGACGGTGTTTCTGACATCGCACGTGCTGGAAATCGTCGAGCGGCTCTGCACGCACGTGGGTATCATTGTCAAGGGACAACTAGTCGAACAAGCCTCGCTGGAAACCATTCGGCGGGGTGGCACGCTCGAAGATCGTTTTCTGCAACAAGCGGGGGCCGATCCCGAAGCCACGCGCAAGCTCAACTGGCTCGAGGAGGCGGCCTCGTGAATTGGCGGCACTTGCAGGCCTTTCTTTGGCTGCGTTGGCGCCTGATGGCCAACCAGGCGCGACGCGGAGGCGCCCTCAATGCCGTGCTGACGATGATCTTGGCCGTCGCCGCGCTCACCATCGTCCTCCCCTTGTTCATTGCCTGCCTTTTGCTCGGGCTCTACGCTTTTCCCGAGGCCGCGCCCCTGCACCTGCTGTATGCGTGGGACGTCGCGATCGTCGGCTTCACGTTTTTTTGGGGCATCGGCCTGATGACCGAGTTGCAGCGGACCGAGGCGTTGACGCTGTCGAAATTCCTGCACCTGCCCGTCTCGATCAACGGGGCATTCGCGATCAATTACGTCAGCTCGCTTTTGCGACTGAGCCTGATCGTGTTCGTGCCCGCCTTTTTTGGGTTCGGTACGGGCCTGGTTTTGGCCAAGGGAATCCGGTTGGCCGTCGTCTGGCCGCTGGCGGCGTCGTTCTTTCTGATGGTCACAGCCCTGACCTATCAGTTTCAGGGCTGGCTTGCGTCGTTGATGAGCAACCCTCGCCGCCGCCGAACCGTGGTGGTCGCCGCGACGGCGGTCTTCGTGCTGGCCTTTCAGTTGCCGAACCTGCTGAACCTGTACCGTCCCTGGGGGGCGCGGCAGCGGACCGAGTCGGCGGAACTGGTGGAGCGGTTGGCCGCGTTGGACCGCGCTTTTCAAGCTCACGAATTCGATGCCGTCGAGCACCTGCGCCGGCAGGAAGAAGTCATGCGTGAGAGCAAACTTGCCAGTGAGCAGGCCGGGCGTGAAAGCGCCGAACAGTGGCAACGGACGGCCAGGATCATCAACCTGGCTTTGCCGATCGGATGGCTGCCGCTGGGTGTCATGGCCGCCGCGGAAGGTAACGTCGGGCCGGCGTTTCTGGGGTTTGTGGGAATGACGCTGATCGGGACGGGCAGCCTTTGGCGCGCGTATCGTACGACCATCGGATTGTACCAGGGGCAGTTCACAGCCCGCAAAGGCCGAAGGGCGCCGGCCGTTGCAGCGCCGTCGGCGGCCTCACCGGCACGCCTGGGCAAAGCGCGCGTCAATCTCGTCGAACGTCGGCTATGGCGCTTGTCGGAGCCTGTTTCGGCCATCGCCTTGGCGGGCTTTCGCTCGCTCGTGCGGTCGCCCGAAGCGAAGATGATGTTGTTGACGCCGGTGCTCATCGGCGCGGTGTTCGGCGCGATGGTTTTGCAAAAGCCCGGCGAGATTCCGAGCGCCGCTCGGCCACTGGTCGCTATCGGGGCGATGGCGCTGGTACTGTTTGGGATGCTGCAATTAATGGCCAATCAGTTCGGCTTCGACCGCGACGGCTTTCGCGTATTCGTGCTCTGCGCTGCGTCGCGCCGCGATATTTTGTTGGGCAAGAACCTGGCGTTCGCCCCGCTGGCGCTCGGAATGGCCGGGATCATGCTGGCCGTCGTTCAGGTGGTTTGTCCGATGCGGCTGGACCACTTTCTGGCCATGTTCCCGCAATTCTTCTCGATGTTTCTCTTGTTCTGCGGATTGTCGAATTTGCTTTCGATCTACGCGCCGATGCACATTGCGGCGGGGTCGCTGAAGCCGGCGAACCCGAAACTCGTTCCGATTCTAATCCAGTTGGCGATGTTCAGTTTTCTCTTTCCGTTGACCCAGGCGCCGACGCTCTTGCCGCTGGGCATCGAGGCGGCGTTGGAGCAACTGAATTGGTGCACAGGGGCGCCGATTTTTCTGGCTCTGGCGCTCGCGCAATGCGCGGCGGTCGTATTCATCTACCGCGCCACCTTGAATTGGCAGGGCGGCTTGTTTCAAGCTCGCGAGCGGAGAATCCTGGAAACGGTGACGGGCCGAACACCGTGACTCAGCCTGCCCGCTAAGAAGTGCGAGAACCGGATCGCCGAGTCACGCTTCGGGGAGCGCGTGCTCCAGAACGAGAACAACTACGACCGCGACGTCTTCAACGGCGACTTGGGCCTCGTCGTGAAGATCACCAGCACCGAGCAGGTGATGCACCTGGCGAAACGGGAACTCTTAAATCCGATTCAACGTGCCTGCAATTCCAGCGAAGGAATCGGTCTCGACGCCAAAGCGTTGCAAGAGGGTGATGAAAAGCAGGGCGAGAGGTTCTTCCTCAACTCGGACTTCATCTTGCCAGCCAGCATCAGTATCGATTCCGGCGCCTGCCTGATTGTCGTCGTTGCCTTTGCCGAACTTTAGATACCGGCCATTGGTGAAGCCCAGATTTTTTCCACCGGCGGAGATTATCGGGTAATTGCGCGACAGGTGAAAGCTGCTAGAGGCAGAACCATGCATCGCGAAGGTGTTGTCCAGCATATTCCCGTTACCGGTCGGTTCGGGCGTGTCCTTCAACCTCTGTGCGAAGCGACCAAACTCTTCTGCCTGGTAGCGATTGTAGGTGCCGAGATTCTTCCAGCCGTCGGGCTGTTTGACGGCGTGCGTCAGCCCATGAGCACCGTTCAGCCCCACCGCTTTGGATAACAAATCGTGTGGCCCTTCGCCGTTTTCCCGTCCTAGCTGGAACGTTGCGACGCGAGTGGAATCACTGAGGAAAGCAAGATAAATCAGCTCGTACATGGTTTGGAAGTAGAGCCGAGCTTCCTCCGGAGTGGCTTCCAAATGGAGGTTGCTGGTATCGACCGCAGGAACCGGCGTATCAATCCACTTCTGCGCTTTTGCCAGCTTGACCTCGGTATCGCGCACGGCATCGAGATACTGTTTGAGCGTTCGTTGATCCTGATTGGAAAGCAACTTTTCGAGCGACCTTGTATTCGCGATGAGCAAATCCAAGGCACTCTTGCTTCTGGCCAGTCGGGCGTGGGCGTCTTTCCCGCTGATCACAAACAGCGTGTCAAAAATCCGCTTCGGCTTGTTCATGGCCGGAATCGGTCGGCCTTCGCGATTGTACGACTGCGTCTGCGCGCCGCGCGGACCGCCGATGCCTCCGTTGGTCGACATCACCAGCGAAGCGTGCCGAGTGAATTCGCCAGCGTGCTCGGCAATGACCTGGTCCACGGAAATGGAGTTCTTGTAGGGGCCCTCACCTCCGATGTCGGCACCTGTCAAGTATTGATCGGCGTTGGAATGCCCATGAACCTTTCTGGCAGCCGGGTGAGATAGCCCGGAGTAAATCGTGATTTCACTGCGCAACGGCTCCAGCACGTCGAGGACCTTCGTCAGTTGGAAATCCTTCTCGCCTCCGCGCGGGAACCAACTCCAGTCATTCCACGCCGGATCTGCCTTGAGCGGCAGGCCAACACCATCCGGGTGATATACGCTCAGGAATCGTTTCGGCGTGACACTCGGAGCTGAATTGGCACGGGCCAGCGATTCGAGCCACGGCAACGCCAATGCGACGCCGGCACCACGCAGGAAACTTCGACGATCAAAGGTCACGGGTTTGTTACTCATCACTGGATTCCGACCCATATTTCGCATGGAATAGTTTGCTGTTCACGACCAAGTGTACCAGATCCGCCAACTGATCTCCTTGTTTTCTGAACTGGGTAGTCAAGGCGTCAACATCCGTATGATCAGCAAAAGTCAGCGGCCGACCAAGAGCATAGGCCGACATTTTGTGAACCATGGCTTTGGCAAACTGATCCTGCCGGTCCGCCAACAGGTGCCGCTTGAGACCATCCACTCCAGCCAGTTCCTGCTTATTGAACAGGACCGAAGTTGCGTCCGCCGGCTTGTTCTTAATGTTTGTGCGCCAGATCCCCAGGGCATCATAGTTCTCGAACGCGATTCCCCAGGGATCAATTCGCGAATGGCATGAAATACAGGCCGGCTTGTTGCGATGGTCGGCAATACGCTCCTTGAGCGTCATCTCCAGAATTCGCGGATCCGTGAGATCGACTTTCGGAACATTGGCCGGCGGTGGCGGTGGCGGGTCGTCAAGAATCCGCTCCAGCAGCCAGATGCCACGTTTCAAAGGGTGAGAATCGGCGCCGTCGGAATTCATCGCCAACATTCCGGCGGATGTCAATATACCGCCGCGGTGCATTTCTGCGGCGATGGGCACCTTCCGAAAATGGGGACCGAAAACGCCTGGGATACCATAGTGCTGCGCCAACCGTTCGTTGATCACGATGTAATCGGAATGCAGGAAGTCCATGATGCTGCTATTGTTACGCAGCGTTTCCCGAAAAAAAGCGATGGGCTCTTGTCGCATCGCTTCCCGCAACGCGTCATCTTTGACATGCGTTAGGCTATCCAGGCCGTCCAGGCCGAGCCATTGCTCCGCAAAATGTCGCGAAAACCGCTCCGCACGCGGGTCGGCCAGCATTCGATCAACTTGCGAGTTCAGGACGTCAGGATCTTGTAGTGTGCCTGTTTGGGCGAGTTCCAGCAGTTCCTGGTCTGGCACGCTAGACCAGAGAAAAAACGAAAGCCGACTCGCCAGTTCCAGGGCGCTGATCGTTGCCGGTCTCTCGGCAGACGACCTCTGAGCCAGGTAGAGGAATTCCGGCGCAGCCAGGGCGGTGGCCAACACTTCCAGCATCGCGTCTTCAAACGTGTCAAATTCTGGACGATATTTGGCAAACAGGTCCATGAAAGGACCAACGTCGTCGGCAGCGATAGGTCGTCGCCAGGCGCGCTGCAGAAAACGCGTGAGCACTTCCCGACCGTAAAGCTGCTCATCGCTTCTATTCTTGCTCTCGATGAAGACATTGAGATGGCTTTGCGGCGGCCAGTGATCGAAGTGGGGTGCGCTGACTTCGACGTAATCAATCACCACCTGCAACGGCTCTTTTCCACCACGGGAGCTCGACTCATTACGAATGTGAAGAAATTCATCCCGCCTGGGGAAGGTGGTTTCCAGTTTCCGAAAAGGGTTGCGCTGGATTTCGCTGAGCGGAATGTCGAACTCGATGAATTCTGGTTTTTCCGCCAGAGCCGTCACGGGCAGATCCCGCGGGCTGACAACTTGTGAGAAGTTTGCGTTGTTGCTGGTATGGGCACTAAAAATCAGTCGCAGACTGACATACTCATCTGGCTCCTTTGTCGTGCGCCCAGCGCGAATCCGCACTCGCATCGTGCCTTCGTCAGGCAGAAAGCGATCCAGATTCAGTTTCAGCTCGTGAGATGGCGGCAGGACGAAGACCACCGGCGAAACGTCCGGGTTGTGGCCGGCAAACTCGCCAGGCTTGGGAACCGCCTGACCTTCGCCGAACTGGATTCCTTCCCCCGTTGATCGATTAAACAGATGCGACGTGTTCCGATGATGGCGATAGTTTTCGTCAGCCTCGTTGAACCGTTTATTGTCGTCGACCTTCAAGTTGCTCATCACTTCCCGCATCGAAATGATGTACGTGACAGGTGCTGGACGTTCGCCGCTTATGGTCACTCGCTGGAGCGCTTTCAGTCCTAGCTCGCGATAGGCCTCGAACTGCATGGCCGACATCTGCAGCAAGTCAGAACGATTCTTGAACCCGTCCTCCGATGCCGTCTCCGGTGGCAAGCTGTTCGCTATCGGGTATGGCAAACCAAGGAGATCCTGCACGGCATAGTTGTATTCGTATTTCGTCATCCGACGAAACGACGAGTGCTCCGAACGGTTGCGGCGAACAATGGAGGCCTTGCTCATTTCCTGGCTGAGCCAGTCGACAATATTCCGGCGATCGGTATCGGCCAACCGATTTTCTTCCTCGTCGTCCGGCGGCATTTCGGAATTGCTGACAACCTTGTAAATTCCACGCCAGCGGTCGACATCGGGGCCGGCCAGCAAATCAGGATTCAAACGGTCGACCCGAAGATTCGCCATGATCGAGTCAGGACCATGACAAGCGACGCATTTCCGGGCGAGGATTGGCGCAATGGATTTGCGGAAGTGATCAAGATTGGCGGTGGGAATGGCTGGCTTTGGTTCAATCCTGGTTTCGGCCTCTTTCAAGAAGAGAGATTTCGCTCGACCCGCGGCTCGGACTTCGTGCAGCGTCATCGGTGCGCCGACTGGCTCCGCAGCCAGCGCCCGGCAAGCATTTGTGCACACCAGGAGAATTGTGACAATCAGAGTACGCATTGGGTTGGCTTGCCGAGCGAGTTCTGAGGCGGTTCGGACGATCCCAAACCGCGTGTTCAAACGGAGGGACTGCTCAGGTCGATTGCGGCACGAAAATACTGTTTTGTCCGGCATTTTCTGATTGGAAGGGCCCGAAACCGCTCTAGGTCTGAATCGCTTCTCATCTTAGCATCACCTGCCGTCGCGTGCACAGGCCTTGCCGTAGAAAAGCTCCCGCTGCGACCATTGACGACGCGCGTCGTTATCTGTATCATGGTTCGCAACGACACTTGTCGTCGCTCGGTAATCGACGCAAATGGAGGAACGCTGTGGCAACGCCGGAAGGAAAACTGACTCCCGTTCAGTTCGAGATAATGCAACTGGTCTGGAGCTCGACGCAGGGACTGACGATCGCGGAAATCTGGGAGGCAATTCGCTCCGATCGTAATGTCAGCCGAACCACCGTGCTCAACCTGGTCGACCGTCTGGAGAAGCGGGGCTGGCTGAGGCGCCGCAAAGATCAAGGGGTCTTTCGTTACGCGACCGCGGTGCAGCGGCAGTCGGTCGAAGCCCAGCTGGCGGCCGATTTTGTTGAGGACTTCTTCGCCGGATCGGCTGCGAATATGGTGATGAGCCTGCTTGGCTCGCAAAGGATTTCCAAGGCTGACATTCAGCGTTTGAAACGCTTGATGGGCGAGAAAGCGACGGGATCCATTCACAACAAGGGAGAATCGTCATGAACTCGCTCTTGCAATTATCATTGCCGGCGGGCTTCCTCATGTACTGTCTGAATGCGGCCGTGGCGTCGCTCGTCGCCTGTGCCATCGCGGTCGTCCTGAGCCGGCGCGCGGCTTGGTCGCTACCTATGCGCCACGCCATGCTTGTGGCCGCGTTCACTGCTTGCCTGACGGCGCCCCTTTTTGTCCCTCTGTTTAACCTGCCGTCGCTTTGGGCAATCAATGTCGAGCAGTTGCCGCCATTGGCCGTCAGCAAACCAATGGAGACCAGCCAACGCGAAGAAGAGCCAGTACTTCCAGTTATGACGGCTGATCCAGTTACTGAAGTTATCGCACCACATCCGACCAGCGTCGTGCCCGCTACCGTTGTACCGGTTTCCACGGTCCCTGAACGGCCCCCGCTCGCTCCCGTTCGTGAGCGACCATCGTTGACGACGGGCGAATGGGCGCGTGTTATTGGCACGCTGTTTTGTGGTGTCTGGATCATCGGTATCACTGTCGGCATGGCAAGGGCGATTGTTGACCTCGTCAAACTGCAACGCTTGCTGCAAAGCGTGGCGGTGTCCGATAACGAACTGCTTGCCGCGGCCGCACGGCGTGCGGCAGACAGTTTGGGACTGGGAGGCGCGATACCCATCTATCATTCGAACCTGCTACCAGCGCCCGTTACGTTCGGGCTACTTCGCGCCCGTATTGTCGTGCCGGCCGGCCTCGTGACAAGTCTGTCGCCCGATCAATTGCGGGCGGTTATTCAGCACGAGATGGCGCATATTGCCCGACGAGATCTGTGGATTGGGCTGCTACAGCAATCCGTTGCGATCGTTTATTGGTGGAATCCACTGGTCTTGCTGGTCAATCGTCAACTCGCTGACTTGCGCGAGCAAATCTGCGACGACATCGCCATTCGCGGGCTGCCGGAACCGGACGCGTACGCGTCCACGCTCATCAGCCTCGCCGAGCGCTGCAGCATGAAAAAGCCGTTCCCAGCGACGCTCGGCATCGGCGCGTCGCCAGCGGGCCAATTGGAGCGCCGAATCCGCCGCATCGTGTCGTCACGCCAAGAGCGTTGCTTTCGATTGACGCGGCGGGCCATCGTCGGCGTGTCGGCGGCTGCCGTCCTGATGACAGCGTCGATTCTGCTGGCACAGGTTCAGGTCAAATCGTCCGCCCAAAGGAAGCCCGACGATCAAACCGAGCCAGCCCAGCCCAGACTACCCACCGGAAAACCCGAGGCGGTTCCCATCGTCGCGCCCTCTAAAGCGGCCGTTGAGCAGGAACCGACTCTCGCCGACCTGATCCAACAGATGGCCGCCTGGGAGCGGATGTACCTCCCGTATGACATCAAGTCGATGGAGACGTTTCGGTACCCCGAGGATTTGACGCCCCAGGAGCGAGCGAAAAACCTAATGGCCGACGGACGGAAGCACCAACGGCTGATGGAATACGCCCAGCTTGGGCGTCGCATCTGGAGGACGAAGGAAACGCACTTGATTGACGACGAGGTCCAGCACGGTGGGCCATGGCAATCGTTCAGTGACGGAGAAGGGATTGTCCAGGCTTCGCCAGGCCCGGGAATCATCGATGGCAAAACAACATTGGACGTTTATATCCAGGACAAGAAACGTCACATCTCCAACTATGCGCCCGCCACGCCGCTCTGCGGCATCTTTTGCCTCTCTTCCTCGAGCGCGGGGGAGCTGTTCTCTGAGGCATTTAAGGACGCAGAGGGAGTGGATATGGCCTGGGACAAGGGGGACGCGAAGCTGACGTTTGGTTACGGCAAACCGCACTGGAATACGCGGTTTGTTCTATGGCTGAGCCGCGCCCATGACTGGCATCCGATCCGGCTGCAAAGGTTTTGGGATGCCAAGGACGAGTTGTTCTTCGACGAATGGGAAGTTACCCAATTCGTCCAGCACGGGAAAATCTGGCGCGTCGCCGAAGGTACTCATCGCTATCGGGAACTCAAAGGTAGGACGGTCGTCGACCCGAGAATCAAGTATTCGATGGATTTCAAGGTCCTCGAAGAGAAGTACGGTAACGCCGTCGACGAGAAGCAATTCAAATACGAAATTCCAGCCGGCGCTAATATTCGCGATGAAAATAAACCGGAAGCCGAACCACCACTTCCTGCGAAGACACGCGAGATCGCGGTCACCGTGGTCGACCTCACAGGCAAACCGATTCCCAACGCGTCCATTCGACTGCCGGCCAGTCTGTTGCGCGATCTGGATGTCATTACGACCGACGAACAAGGAGTGGCTCGATCCGCAAAGGCTTCGGCGGGCGACGTATCGGTGCATATCACCGCCGACGGCTACCGTCCGGTGACGTGGGGCATGGGAAACGTCAGCGAATTGCGGGCGATAATGGTCCCACTTTCGCCCGGCGTCGTTGTCTATGAAGGGAAGCCCGCGGCGGATGTGTGGATCACGAACGAATCACTGCAAATTCGCGCCGACGGGTTTACCTACGTCCCCCAGCGCGATTGGGATGGCAGAGACAAGGACTGGAGCAACGGCGACGGCCGCTTCGAACTCAAAACCAATTTGACGCTGCGAAGGCCCGATGTCTCGATTCCATTCGTCGCCGTCCATCCGGATCGGGAGAAGATGGCGATCCGGTTTGTCCCGGCTCAGGAACTCGGCCAACGGCAGGAGCTGGCCCTGCAACCCGTTTGCCACGTAAGCGGACATTGCCTACTGCAAGGGATGACGGAATCCGTGGAGGTTAGTATCGGGCTGGAATCGGCGGGCGGCCAATACATTGGCTTCCTCTCGACACGGCGCGCGCTGACACCGGCGGGATTGCGGGTCGATTTCGAATTGCGGCTGCCTCCGGGAGAGTACATGCTGCGGGCCCGACAGACGTCGTATCATGCCGGGTTCACCATTCCCTTCTCGATCTCAACGGAAAAACGCGAGCTGGATCTGGGGACCAGCACGGTGCCGGCCGCAGGGGCAGTAGCTCTCCGCGGGAAGCCGGCACCCGAGTTGGACGTCCAATGGCGACCAGGACAAGACACAAATTGGGAGAAACTGCGCGGCAAGGTGGTCGTGCTCGATTTCTGGGGAATGTGGTGCGGCCCTTGTGTCAATGACATGCCGCTCTTGATGGATATTGCCGATCAATTCCATGACAAGCCAGTTGAGTGGCTATCGGTTCACACGCCGAACGTAAAGACTTTCGACGAGCTCGACCGCGGAATCACGACGTGCCAAGAGACGATCTGGAACAAACGGGCGCTCCCATTCACGACAGCGCTGGATAGCCCGGTGACCGACAATGAATACTCCGGCGACACCAGCCAGCGCTACGGCGTCGCGGAGTGGCCGACCCTCATCGTTGTTGATCAGCAAGGCAAGGTGGTCGGACCGGTCACTAAGAAGACGCTCGCCGAGACAATCGCTAGGCTACTGGATAGCGGAATCGAAAAATGAAGGGGGCACTTCAATATCGAGGTCGAAAACGCGGCGGCGTTTCCACAGCCACGGCGGTCAACATTGGTTTCCAGCGCCCGCTCGGCCCGGCGAGCTGCGTCCGAGAAGAACTGTTCGGGCGAGCCTGAACGTGTTGCTCCTTGGCTGGTTGGCCAGGAGCATGCTCTTACCGGAAATCGCGACACGCCCCCGAGTTCGGCGGCACAGAGAAGGACACCCTCCGCAACCTCGTAGTGGCCACAAGTGGCCACCACTACTGGGTTTTGGTTGGACCGGAGCGCGAAGTCGTGGCGGCGGTAAACTGGAAAACGAAAAACCGAGGACACCGAGGATACCGACGACACCGACCGTAACCCCAGGCAAAAATGAGAAGCGCCCAGGACCTGCTAGGACACGGCAGGCCACGGCTCGGACACCGGCCGGCACAAAAACGAACAAGGAAGGTGCGCCGTCCGGCGCGAAAAACGGCCGGCACGGGCGGAGCAGGGGGGAACGCCGGTTGTAACGCTGGGCGTCTTTCGGTGGGTCCGCGTGGCCTCTCCCGGCCACGATGATGCAATGCACAACGCCCATTCAGCGCGAGCCGCAACTGCCCTCCGAATGCCTTTTCGACGGGGTCGTGGGCACTTGTGACCCTTCTTGGCCACGTATTGCAGTTGAGAAGTGCGAGAGCCGGGACTTGAACCCGGACGGGTTACCCCACTGGATCCTAAGTCCAGCGCGTCTGCCAATTCCGCCACTCTCGCTTGTGCCGCCGTACCTTGCTTGCCCTGCGGGTTCGTGTCGAAGATGCCCGCATTCGCATTGTAACCGAAGGCCGTGGCCTGACCAATTCAGCTTGCTTCAAACTTCGGCCAGCGGCTCGGTGGCGTCGCCAAAGGTTTCGGGCCGCACGTTCATCTTGTCCATCATCGACAAGTACAAGCGGCACATCTGGCGGTTGGGCTTGTCGCGATAGTCAAGAACGCGGCCGGTTTCAATGCGGCCGCCGCCGCGGCCCAACATCACGACGGGCAATTGCGTGGCGTCGTGGCTGCCGGTCATCATGCTCGAACAGAACATCAGCATCGTATTGTCGAGCGCCGTGCGCGGGCCCTCCTGAATCGCCTCCAGCCGGCGCGCGATGTAGGCCAGTTGCTCGACGAAGAACTGGTTCACCTTCAGCCAATCGGCCGTGTCGGAGTGCGACAGCAGGTGGTGGATCATGTAGTCGACACCCAGGTGCGGGAACCGCAACGACGAATGGTCGTTGTTCAGCTTGAGCGTCGAAACGCGGGTCGTGTCGGTCTGGAAGCCGAGCACCAGAATGTCGCACATCAGCCGCATGTGATCGGCGACGTTCTGCGGAATGCCGTCGGGCGGGCGTGGCATGTCGGGCCGCTCGAGCGTGGGCCGCCAGCCTTGCAGCTCTCCCTGCTTGCCCGCGTTTTCGATGCGGACTTCGACGTCGCGAACACTGTCGAGGTACTCGTCGAGCTTGCGCTGGTCGGTTGCGCTGATCTGACGGCGGAGGTCGGTCGCGTCGGCCAGTACGGCGTCGAGCACGCTCTTGTCGCCCCGTTGAACCTCGTCCTTGAAGAGCCGGTCGAAAGCCAAGGCGGGATACACCTCCAGCGGCGTCGGCGTCGTCGGCGACGTCCACGAGATGTGGGAGCTGTAAAGCATCGAGTAGTTCTTGTGTACGGAGGGGTTCGACTTTTCGCAACCCAGCACCAGGCTGGGCACCTTGGTCGAACGGCCGTAGGTCTGCGCCAGCCATTGGTCGACGCTCGTGCCGGAGCGAATTTCGCCGCCCGCCGCCAAGGGCGCACCGGAGAGCAGGTTTCCGGTCTGTGAACTGTGAATGTTCCCCTTGAGGGCCTGCTCGTTATAGAGCCCGCGGATGAAGAGCAACTTCTCGCGGAATTCGGCGAGCGGCGCCAGCACCTGGCCGAGCTCCATGCTCTTGCCTTCCCCCTTGGCCCACCACTCTTTGCCATGAAACCCATTGCCGGCGAAGAGCACCGCCAGCCGCACGGGGGCCTCGCTCGCGCGCTGGTTGCCGCTGGGTTCGTCACCCCAGACCATGAGCGATTCGAGCCAGGGCAAGGCCATCGTGACGCCAAGCCCGCGAAGCATCGTGCGGCGGGAGAGCAGGTGCTGGTTCATGTTGGTGAGGGGTGAGTGGTGAGTGGTGAGGAGTTGGACGCGGCGCGTGGGATTAACGAGGATCTTGGCATTGATTATAGCACCCGTCGTTGTAGTGGAACAGGACAAGTGCGCGCGTCGGCGCGCGTCGGAGGTCAGGCTTTCGAGCCTGACGGGATCACGATTTGCGCCGCCAGGCTGGAAAGCCTAACCTACGGTCAATCGTCGTACGCCGTTTCGCGTGAGCGAATCTCACGGAATTGCCGGCTGAGGACGATGGTCTCGACGGCGGCGACGATGCGATCATCGCTCGATTTCAATCGTTCTTGCATTTCGGCCAGAAGCGGCTCGTCGGAGAGCTGCACCCCGCGGCCCAGCGCATAGCCCAAGAGCTTGCGGCAAAACTGCCGTAAGAAAGCCTCCCGGCGCGCGGTGAGCAGGTAGTCGCGCAGCCCGGCGAGCCCGTCAAACTTCGCCTGATCCATCGTCGTCACGAGGGTGTCGATCGGCCGGTCGCCCAGGTCTTTTTCGCGACGTCGGCCGATGGCGTCGTAACCTTCGAGAGCGAAGCCAAGTGCGTCGATACGCTGGTGGCAGACCGAGCACTTGGGGTCGGTCGTGTGGCGCTCGACGAGCTGCCTCACGGTCAGGCCGTCGGTGGCGGCTTCGTCGTCGGGCAGTCGCGGCACGTCTTTCGGCGGGCGAGGCAATCGTTCGCCGAGCAACACCTCGCTGATCCAATTGCCCCGCAAGATCGGGCTGGTGCGCGAAGCGCCCGACTGCGTGGCCAAAGTCGTGGCCTGGGCGAGAATCCCGCCGCGCTTGAACTGCTTCACGCCGTCGAGGCGGCGCCATTCGGCCCCGCTCACGCCGGGAATCTCGTAGTGTTTCGCCAACTCCTCGTTAAGAAACGTGTAGTCGGCGTCGAGGATATCGAGAACAGAGCCGTCGTTCTGGAACAGGTCCGTGAAGAAGCGGACCGACTCCTCGTACATTGCGCCGCGCAGTGCGGCGAACGTGGGGAAGTGCCGCTCGCTCTTTTCGTCCAGGTGGTCGAAGTCGCGGATGTGCAACCATTGGCAGGCAAACTCGGTGGCCAGCCGCCGCGCGCGTGGGTCGCGCAACATCCGCTTCATCTCGTCGACCAGCCTCGTCGGGTCGTGCAGCTCGCCAGCGTCCGCGACCTCGCGCAGCCGCTGGTCGGGAGGCGACGACCACAAGAAATAGCTCAGCCGGCTCGCCAATTCCCAGTCGGATACCGGACCCTGCCCCGCGCCCGGACCTGGCTTTTCGAGCCGATACAGAAACGCCGGCGCCACCAGCACCCGCGCCAAGGTCAGCCGGAACGCTTCGTCGTGCTCCATCTCCTGCGCGCGCAGGGTACCGTAGAGTGCGAGCAGCTCGCGGTTCTCGGCGTCGTCAAGTCGGCGCCGGTAGGCACGTGCCGCGAATTCGAGCAAGGCATCGAGGTGCTTGGGCTCGGAATCGATCAGCAGTTGCCTGAAGGCGGCGGCCCGATCGTTGATCGGTTGGCGCATCGGCTCGAACACTTTGGGGTCGGCGTCTTGGGTCGCGAATTCCATCAATTGGGTGTAGGCGTCGACCAGGGTAAGCGCGTCCTGGCTGACGTAGTGCAAGTCGTCCCAGAGGTGGTCGAGCGTGGCCTGCTGCTGGGCGTCGAGCATCAGCCGCGCCAGATGGTCGTCTTCGCGGTAAAACAACGTCAACGTGACAACTTCATCCACGGGAACGATCTTGGTGTAGCAGAGAGCCGCGGGGAACAAACGGCGGAACTCATCCAGAGCCGACTCGATGCGCCGCCGGGCGGCCGCCCCTTCATTCACAAGAATCGGTGTGCCGTAAGCGATTCTCCGATTGTCCGCCGTCCACTGCCCGTTGGCGACCGTGACCGTCGCCTCGACGGGAAGCAGCCCCTGTTCGTTCGACGCTTCGCCCATGACCACTTGAAGTTGAACGCTCCCCTCCAGGCCGGTTTCCTGGTCGAGCACGCCGGTTGTGACCAGCTCGCAGCCGGCGACGAGGTCGGAGGGGAGACGCATGGCGACGACCGAAGGCGCGGCGACGCAGAGATTTTCAGGGTCAATCGGTCTACCGTTTGGGTGATGGCCAAACAAGGTCGGATCGGGGCCCCAAGTGTCCGCGGTGCCTGGTGCGTTTGGATCGTCCGTCGGAACGGGAGCGGTCTTCTCGCCTCCCAGGCCAGCAAGCATTCCGCTAAGCATCCCGCGTAGCAGCGGTCCGCCCAGCGAAGTAAGCTGCCGAACCAGCGCCGCGTCGGGAGTGTCGCTGCCGGAAGTGTCGCTGTCGGCGGCCCGAGTGGATGTAAGGAGGTTCTGCAACTCGTCGGCCAGCTTGTTCTTTTCGTCGGCGCCCTCGGCGGCAAGCCATTTCGCCAGCAGTGAATCGGCGGGCACCACTGCTTGAGTCGCGACGTCCCCCTTGTCAGGCTCAGTATAAAAGTGCCACACGCCTTGATTGCCAAAACGGTCGGCGTGGGGATTGCCGGCCAAAACGGAGCCCGAAACATCGTCGGCCAGGCTCCACGCCCGTCCACCGTCGCCGGCGCTGCTGACCTTCAACTCGATTGCGGTCAAATCGCAGGAGTGATTTCCGTCGCGCGGGCCGATCAAGAGCGAGACGATATCGCCTTTCTGGATGGCAAAATTGTCGATCGGGCCGACGGCGACCTCGTTGCTGCCTTGCGCGGTGCCCGCGGCGATCCGCCGGCGGGTCGCGCCACGCCTGAGCTCGAGCAACCAGGTCACGCCGTTGCCGCATTCCGGGTGGGCGTGCGTTACGAAAGCCTCAACGCGAACCAGCGCGGTCACAGGGCTGCGCCATCCGACCGCGGCGCGCAGCGTAGGCGAAGGGTGTACCGCGACGCTGTGCGGCTTCATGTTGCCGGGAATGCGCACGTGCTGGTCGGACGAATTGGCGACAAGGAGCGGGGTTTCGTTGACGCCCCAGCCGCTGATGAAATCGTATCCGGAGGCGCCGGCGATCTTGCTTGTGAAGTAGTCTTTAAGCTCGACGGCACCCCCCGTGCCGATGCCGAGATAATCGAGCCAGGCGCCGAGCGCGTCGGATTCGATGCCGTGTTTGCGGGCCAACTCGGCCGGGTCCGAATTGCCCTGCGCCGCGGTGGCTTCAGCGGCCGCGGCCAGGTACCTGACGGTGCCGGCGAACATGCGCTCGCGGCGCTCGGTCAGCTCGCGACAGACTGCGCGAACGTCGCGCAATAGCAGGTCCGGTCTGCCCGCCGCAACCAGCCGCGGCTGTTGCCAGACCACGAAATCGTGGTCGTTACCGTCGCCCGCATCGGTCGCGACGAGCGAAAGCGTGACTTCCGTGGCGTCAGGCGTGGCAGGCAGTTTGAAACGCAGTTCCTGTTTCGCCATAAGCGGATTGACCGGTTCGAGCCAGGCCTTCGGACCGCCGACCTTGCCAATGTGGCCGACGGTGCCGAACCGCCAGAGCTCCTTTTGCCAGGCGGAGACCTCCGCGGCGAGCACGGCGGCGCCATCCGGCTTTGCCGTCCGCCAGCGTTTTCGGAGGCCGTCGAGTACGAGCGACGGTTCCGACGCGGTGAGGCTGTTCCAAAGTAAATTGAGGTACTTCGCGTTCAAGCCGTGTTTGCTGGCGACGCTGTCGATGGTTTCGCCGCCGTTGGCCAGCGACTCACGTTCGGCGAGCGTGGCGACGAGGTACTTTTCCAGCGGGAGCCGCCCCCCCTGGTTGGTCTCGGAAATGATCCCCTGCAAGTTGACCTGGGTGCCTCCGGTAGGATCGGTGAATTGGCGGTAGAATTCGCGGATCTGTGTCAGCGTCTCGTCGGTCCAGTCGCGCCGCGTTGTGTGTGGCGAGAAGCGAATGCCGTCAGGCAGGAGCACCGCGTGGCTCGCGATCTCCTTGGCGGCGTCGAGGTACTTGGTCAATAGCGACGGCGACATGACCAGCGCATTGCCGGTGTTCGTGAACCCTTCGCCCGCCGCGCCGTCGACGGGAAACTCTCGCGCCGGTTCCAGCGAATCGACCCCGGTCAGGTCACGCAGCGTGTAGGTGTATTCGGCATTGCTGAGCCGGCGGAGGACGACGCGTCCCGGATCGCCGGCGCGGGCTTGCGCCTCGGCCGTGAGATAGCTCCGCACCCATCCCTCGAACGTCGCTCGTTCGGCGTCGGTAGGCTGCGGCGCGTCTTTGGGCGGCATCTGGTTGCTGCCGATCATCTCGGCCACTTTTTGCCAGGTCGGCGGGTGCCTGCGAACATCGGCCCAGGTGGCGAAAGTGGCGAGATCGATTTCCGCTTCGATGCGCTCGCCGGAGTGGCATTCGTGGCAATAATGTGCGACGAGCGGCTGAATGTTGGTCTGGTAGGCAACACCCAGCGCAGTCAGATCCGGCTCGGCGGCCCAAGCCGGCTGCCGTGTCCGGAACACTACGGACAGCAACACCGCGGCAAGCAACAGCGCCTTGGCGCCAAGTTGCCCGGTTCGAATATCAAAACTCATGAGGCGCGATCAACGGGGAGGGATTGGCTTCGTGCGATAATGGGCCAGGTTCTACACATCCCCATCATAGCCCGGAGCGACGGCACGTGCCACGTCCCGAGGAGTATGCGTGTTGATGGAGTTTTGAACTTTGCGAGACGCGCGTTTATGGCATTGAACCGGCGGAATAGGCGCGTCTAGATTTTCGGCGGGCGTTCAGGGCTTTCGCCATCGGCAAATGTGCCCGGCAACGCCATCCAGCAAGGAGTACATGCCTCGCCTAACGGCTTGTTTTGTTTGACATCCATACCGGCCACCGTTACTCTAGATCTTGACAGGGTTTAGTCCGCCTGGGGACCGCGGCGCTCGCCCACTTTCCACTCCCCTCCCAACCGCCGCGACAAAAGCTGCAACAAGAGCCGCGACAAAAGACGGAGCCAATCAATGGCGACCAGTATGGGTGACTTCACCGAAATCCTCATCCGCCAAGGAGTTATCAGTACCAACCAGTTGGCCGAAGCCCAGCAAATGGCGAAAGGCGCCGGCAAGAAGGTCGGCGACACCCTGGTCCAACTCGGTTACGCCACGGCCGAAGAAGTGATGCGGGCGATCGCCGAGGAGCAGGGGTACGATTACGTCGACCTCTCAGAAGTGTCGATTCCGCCGACAGTCATCGAACTCGTGCCAGAATCGGTCGCCAGAGAAAACGCCATCCTCCCCATGGACGACGTGGACGGCGTGCTCAAGGTCATCATCAGCGACCCGATGGACTTTGAAACGCTCGACAAATTGCGGTTTATCCTCAACCGCAAGGTCGAAATTGCCCTGGCTCCCCGCGAAGCCATCGTCGATGCGATCAACCGCCACTATGGGTTGACCGAAGGCGAAAGCGCCGACTCGATGCTCCAGGAATTCACCGACACGGCCATCGACTTCACCGAAACTGAGGAATCGGCCTCCGCGGTCGATGAAACGGTCGACGAGACCAGCGCTCCGATCGTGCGCTTGGTCCACCTGTTGATCACCGAGGCCGTTCAACTCCGCGCGTCTGATATCCACGTCGAGCCCTTCGAAAACCGGGTGCGCATTCGGTACCGCATCGACGGCGTGCTCCAGGAGCGCGACAGCCCCCCCCGGCGGCTGCATGGTGCAATCCTCTCGCGCATCAAAATTCTGGCGAAAATCGACATCGCCGAACGACGCCGCCCCCAGGACGGCCGGATCAAGGTCACCGTTGGCGAGAAGGAGCTCGACCTCCGCGTCAGCGTGCTGCCGTCGGTCTATGGACAGACGGTGGTCATGCGCCTGCTCGACAAAGACAATATCAAAGTGGGCGTCCGCCAGTTGGGCCTGTCGGAAGACGACTTCCGCACCTTCAATGGATTGATCAAACGGCCCAACGGCATCATCCTCGTCACCGGACCAACCGGCTCCGGCAAGACCACAACCCTCTACGCCGCTCTCAACGACCTGAACCGTCCCGACCGCAAAATCATTACCGCGGAAGACCCGGTGGAGTACTACCTGCCGGGCATCAACCAGGTCGAAGTCAAGCACAGCATCGGACTCGATTTCGCACGCATCATTCGCTCGATGTTGCGGCAGGCACCCAACATAATACTTGTGGGGGAGATGCGAGATACCGAGACGGCAGAGATGGGAATTCAGGCATCTTTAACTGGACACTTAGTATTCAGTACACTACATACCAACGATGCGCCCGGTGCTGTGACACGTATGGTCGATATGGGTGTGCCCGCCTACCTGGTCGCCAGCAGCGTGATCGCCATCCTCGCCCAGCGTTTGGTGCGCATCAATTGCCCGAAATGCAAGCAGCCGCACACCCCTTCGGATGCCGTTTTGGACTCGGCGGGCATCACGCCCGAGATGGCGGATGCGGCCACGTTTATGAAAGGAAAGGGATGTTCCAATTGTTCCAAGACGGGCTATCGGGGCCGGCTCGGGATCTTTGAACTGATGATGATGACATCGAAGATTCGCGAGTTGTCGTTCCAGGGAGCTCCCACGCAGCAACTCCGTAAAGCGGCTATTGGGCAGGGGATGAGCACGCTGTACCAGGACGGCATCCGCAAGGCGCTTAAGGGAATAACCACCATCGAGGAGGTGTTTCGCGTCGCCAAGAAGACCGACGACGATTAATGCAGGTTAGGCTTTCCACCCTGACAGGACCATTGGCAGATTTTTGCTGGTGGCTGGGGCAGCGCCCAAGCGATGCGCGGGCATCCTCTCGGCCGACGCCCCGGTATTCGCCGCGGCCAACTCCGAACCAGATCGCCGCGCCACGGCACGCAAGGCCGTCAGGCTGGAAAGCCTAACCTACGCTTTTTTCTTGAGTTCACCGCCGTCTCTGCGAATAATCAATGTGAAGTGGGAGACGAGGCAATCTCCTCTTTTCAATGTGTTGCCGTCGCGAGCCAGCAACGACCGGCCAGTCGGGCTCGCTCGGCCACAACAACAGTTCCTAATCGTCGGCTAGTTCCTAGCTGGCGTTGCTATGCGTGCTGCCCTTAAATCAAGGGATGCCACCGGCTTGCCCGGTGGAGTCTCACGTTGGCAGCTAGATACAAGGGATGCCACCGGCTTGCCCGGTGGAGACTCACGTTGGCAGCTAGATAAACGACCGAGCCCCAAATACCTCATCCCCTTGCCCGGCCGCTGCCATAGGCAGCGGCCGGGCAAGGGCGTTCGCGGAAAGGAAAGTACCGCCGTGTGTATTAGCCATCGCCAGCAGCCACCAGACCAACCGGGGGCTGACGCCCCGCTCGCCGATTGCCTTGCTCCCAAACGCCTTACGCCTTTTCCTACTTCCTACTTCCTGTTCCCTAACCTCTAGTCCCTAATCTCTCCTCCGCCATGGGAACGATCCTGATCGACAAACTGTTGCAGACCGTGGTCAGCCAAGGCGCCAGCGATCTGCACATTTCGGTCGGCCAGCCGCCCGTGGTGCGGCTGCATGGACGAATGCGGAAGCTCGAAACCAAGACCCTTACCGCCGACGACACCGTCGCCTTGATGAAGAGCATCGCGCCCGACCGTTGCCAGACCGAGCTGCAAGAGGTAGGCGGAAGCGACTTCGGATTCGCCTTCGGCAGCGCCGCGCGCTTCCGCGTTTCGATCTTCAAGCAGAAGGGTAACGTGGGGATGGTGCTGCGGCAGATCCCCAACAACTTCCTCTCGATGGAGCAGTTGGGGCTACCCAAGGTTTGCAAAGAACTGATCATGCGTCCGCGCGGGCTGTTCCTGGTAACCGGGCCGACGGGCTCGGGCAAGACCACCAGTCTGGCGAGCATGATCAATTTTCTGAACGAGAACGTCGACCACCACATCATCACAATCGAAGACCCGATCGAGTTCTACCACACCCACAAGATGTCGACGGTCAACCAGCGCGAGGTGGGGGTCGACGTGCCGAGCTTCGCCGAGGCCATCCGCCGCGCCCTGCGGCAAGACCCCGATGTGATCCTGGTCGGTGAAATGCGAGACCTGGAAACGATCGAAGCGGCCATCACCGCGGCCGAAACAGGGCACGTCGTGTTCGGCACGCTGCACACCACCGGCGCCCAGGGCACCGTGAACCGGATCATCGACGTGTTCCCGATGAACCAGCAGGACCAGATTCGCACCCAGCTTTCCACGTCGATCATCGGCATCCTCTCGCAGACGCTCTTGCCCAAGATCTCGGGTGGACGCGTGGCCGCCCACGAGATGCTCGTGGTCACGCCCGCCATTGCCAACCTGATCCGCGAAAACAAGACCTTCCGCATCAACTCGTCGATCCAGACGGGCCATAAATACGGCATGCAGTTGCTCGACGATTACATGTTCAAACTTTGGAAAGAGGGCCTCGTCAGCAAGGAAGAAGTGCTGATCAAGGCCGCAAAGCCCGACGACCTTGCCGCCCGGTTCATCCGCGCCGAGCGCGGCATGTACGACGAAGAGGGGCAAGAGGGCGACGAAGAGGAAGAAGAAGCCGAAAGCGGGCATCGATAGTTCTCATTGGACATTTGTCACTTGTCGTCTTCCCAACAAAGGACAAATGACCAAGGACAAATGACCTTTCCCTAACCCTGAAACCTCTGAACTCTTGCGAGTTCAGCTACCACAACCAACTCACAACATACCACCTCCCCCATGGCCATCCGTCGCATCGGTCAAATCCTGGTCGACTTGGGCTTCATCAACGATGAACAGCTCGAAATTCTGCTCGACGAGCAACAGCAGCGCCCGCACGAAATGCTGGGCCGGATCGCCGAGAGCTTGAACTTCGTCACCGACGAACAGCTCGCCCAGGGGCTGGCCGAGCAGATGGGGATGCAGGCCATCAGCCTGTCGGAAGTGGTCGTGCCGCCGGCGGTGCTCAACTATGTCACCGAGCCCATGGCGCAGCTCTACCGCATCATCCCCGTCAGTTTCCGCGACGACACCCTGACGGTGGCCATGTGCGACCCGCAGAAGCTCTCGATTCTCGACGAGCTGCGGAGCTTTTTGGGTTACGACGTGCGGGGCGTGGTGGCCACCGAGCGCGACCTGCTGGCGGGGTTGGAGCGTTATTATTCGTCGCGCGACAGCATCGAGTCGATCGTCGACGACATGACCGACGACCAGGAGCTGGCGGCCGCCGCCGAAAAGGTGGGCCGTGCCAACGCCTTCGATATCGCCAGCGTCGAGGCCCTGGCCGACAGCGCCCCGGTCCGCAAGCTGATGAACATGGTGCTGTTGTTGGCCATCAAAGACCACGCCAGCGACTTGCACTTCGAGCCATTCGAGCAGGAATTCAAGATCCGCATCAAGGCCGACGGCGTGTTGTATGAAATGGTCCCCCCGCCGCGGCACCTGGCCTTTGCCATCACGACCCGCATCAAGGTCATGGCCAACCTCGATATCGCGGAACGCCGCCTGCCGCAGGACGGACGTATCGAGCTCACGGTCGGCGGCCATCCCGTCGACCTGCGCGTGGCCGTGCTCCCCACGATGTTCGGCGAAAGCGTCGTCATGCGGGTGCTCGACCGCTCGGTGGTCAAGCTCGATCTCAACGCCGTGGGCATGAACGCTGAAATCCTCAAGGATTTCCGTGAAGTGATCAACAAGCCCAACGGCATCATCCTGGTCACGGGACCAACCGGTTCGGGCAAGACCACCACGCTCTACTCGGCCCTCAACGAGCTGAACCACATCCACGACAAGCTGATCACCACCGAGGATCCCGTCGAGTACGAAATGGACGGCATCATCCAGGTGCCCATCGACGCTTCGATCGGCAACACCTTCGCCCAATGCTTGCGATCGATCCTGCGGCAAGATCCCGATAAGATCCTGGTGGGTGAAATCCGCGACCCGGAAACGGCCGATATCGCAGTGCAGGCCTCGCTCACCGGCCACACCGTGTTCAGCACGCTGCACACCAACGACGCTCCGGGCACGATCACCCGTTTGCGCGATATGGGAGTGCCCCCCTTCCTGATTACGGCCACGGTCGAGGCCATCCTGGCCCAGCGTCTCGTGCGGCGGGTGTGCACCCACTGCAAGGACGAAATCAGGCCCAGCCAGGAGATGCTGGCCGAGCTGCAGCTCAACGACGACGACCTCGCGGGCAAAACATTCTACCGCGGCAAGGGCTGCGAAATCTGCAACAACACCGGCTACAAGGGGCGCGTAGGGCTGTTCGAGCTGATGGTCATGAACGACGAGCTGCGCGACATGATCATGCGCAACGCTTCGACCGACGACATCCGCGACCGCGCCAAGAGCTACGGTATGGTCACGCTCCGCGACGCCGGCATGCAAGCCGTCTACGGCGGCACCACCACCGTCGAGGAAGTCGTGCGCGAAACCATTGTTGAAGGGTAAAAGAAGCAAAACAAGCAGACAGGAGGGAGAAGTCGGAAGACCAGATTTCCACACGATGCCACCGGCTTGCCCGGTGGAGTTTCACGTTGGCGATCTGAGCGATGCCACCGGCTTGCCCGGTGGAGTTTCACGTTGGCCATCTAAATGCGTGCCCCTCGTGAACCTTCCTTTTCGCCCGCCCGCTGCCGCAGGCAGCGGGCGGGCGAAAAGAACATGACATACGATTTGGTCGCACGGAATTTAGAAACCAACGTCAGCGACCACCGGGCAAGCCGGTGGCATGGCGAGCCGCAGTGTAAAGTCGCGAACCGACTCCTAACGCCCAACCTACACCACTAACCACTCACAACTCACCCCTAACCCAGCTGCCAACGATGCCTACATATCAATTCGAGGCGATGGACGCCACCGGCCAGGAAATCAAGGACGTGATCGACGCCCCGAGCGAAGAAGAAGCTCAAGCAACGATCCGCCAGATGGGCTACTTCGTCACCAAAATTGGTGTCAAGAAAGCCAAAAAGGCCGCTGGCGATAAGAAGAAGGGCACCAGCGGCAAGACCTTCGCCATCGGCGGCGTCAGCAGCAAGAAAATCACCACCTTCACCCGCCAGTTGTCGATTCTGCAAGACGCCGGTTTGCCAATTCTTCGCAGCCTGCGGATCTTGCAAGAACAACAAAAGCCCGGCCGCTTGCGAAACAGCCTGATCGACGTCTGCGAAGATATCGAGAGCGGCTCGACCCTCTCCGAGGCCATGGGCAAGTCGCCCAAGGCATTCGACCGTCTGTACGTGAACATGATCAAGGCCGGCGAGGCCGGCGGTGCCTTGGAAATCATTCTCCGCCGGCTGGCCGAGTTCCAGGAGAAGGCCCAGTCGCTCAAGCGCAAAGTCAAGGGGGCCATGGTCTACCCCGTCGTCGTCGTCACCGTGGCCGTCGGCATCTTGACGTTCATCATGATCAAGATCGTCCCCGAGTTCATCAAAATCTTCGAAGACTTCGATGCCGAGCTGCCGGCGATGACCATCACGCTGATCGCCATTTCGGAGTATTGCGTGAACTACTGGTACACGATCCCGCTGATCCCCACGGCCGTGTGGCTGCTGGTCAAGTTGATACGCAAGTTCAGCTACGGCCGGGCGGGCTGGGACACGTTCGTGCTCAAGATGCCCGTCTTCGGCCAGATCGTCGAGAAGAACATCGTCGCCCGCACCACCCGCACCCTGGGCACGCTGGTGGCGAGCGGTGTGCCGATCTTGGAATCGTTGAACATCACCCGCGAGACCAGCGGCAACGCGGTGTTCGAGCGGATGTACAGCAAAATCTACGAGTCGATCCGCGAGGGCGAATCGATCGCCAAGCCGATGAAGGAGCACAGCCGGCCGCGCTTCAACGCATTGGCCGTCTTCTTCTGGATGTTCTTCGTGCCCGGCATCGGCGCGTTGCTCTACCTCTTGAAGTGGAACCAGCGGGTCGTGGACGACCTGGTGGTGAACATGGTCGACGTGGGGGAAGAGACGGGCGAGTTGGACGCCATGCTTTACAAGGTGGCCGACAACTACGACGAAGAGGTCGCCGTCTTGACCGAAAGTTTGATCAGCCTGTTGGAACCGTTGTTGATCGTCGTGTTGGGCGTGATGGTGGGCTTCATCGTGATCGCGCTCTTCCTGCCGCTGGTGAGTTTGATCGAGAAATTGTCCTAATTGTCATTAGTCATTAGTCATTAGTCATTGGTCATTGGTCATTGGTCATTGGTTTGCCAAACAAATGACAAATGACAAATGACTTTGATGCAAATGTTCATTTCACCCTTGCACCTGGTGCTATCATGAACCGCCGCCAACTCTCACGCAAATCCGGCTTCACCGCTTCCGCGGCGCCGCGCCGCGCATTTACACTCGTCGAGCTCTTGATCGTGATCGTGATCATCGGCATGTTGGCGGCCCTGATCACCGCGGCCGCGGCCAAGGCGGTGAATGCCGCCAAGCGAACGCAAATCACCGTGGACCTCGACCAGTTCGAGACGGCGTTTCAGTCGTACCGCAATGACACCAGCGGCAACTTCCCGCCCGACATGAGCTACCCGCCGGCCACAGGGCTTCTGGCCTCTTGGCAGGTCCGCCAGAACCGGATCATGGCCCACCTCCGCAAGGCGTACCCGCGGGCGTTGATCCAGGGGTATGGAACGGCAGCCGCACCGACCTCGAACTCGCTGCAAGCGTGGTCGCAGTCGTTCTTCGCCAGTTACATCGCCTCAGGCACCACGACGATTCCAGGGATTCCGCCAGGCGGTGATATCTGGGGCAACGTCGACAATCTCGATCAGGCCGAGGCCTTGGTTTTCTGGATCGGCGGCATGCCACTGCCGTTCATCGACGCGGCGGGCAAATGGTCGTTCAAGATGGCCGGAATCAGCGCCAATAAGCAGACCCCCTTCGCGTTCGGCGGTTCGCGCTCGCCCGGTCCCTACGAGTTTTCGCCTGCGCGATTGGGCGACGCCGACGGTGACGGCTGGCCCGAGTATTACCCGCCCGGCGCGGCCGTGCCACAGCCACCAGGGAGCGCCTTTACCGTCGGCAATCCAGTGCCCCCTTACGTGTATTTTGACGCGGCCAGTTACGACTTCTTCACCGTCTACGATCCTTCGGGCGTCAATGGGATCGCCACATATCCTTGTCCGTACCCAATGAACCCGACGAACTTCGGCGGGAACAATCTCAATAACTACGCTGGCGCGACGGTGACGCTGCAACCAACCGCCTATGTCGGCCAATGGGGCCTGGCCGTGCCCTATGCGCAGACGCTCACGCAGATCACCGGCACCAGTACCGGCACGATCGCCTGGGTGAACGATAGTAAGTTCCAGGTGATCAGCGCCGGAATCGACACGCTCTACGCCAGCACAGGGTGCGGCACCACGACGCGCGTGAATTTTCCGCTGTTCCCGACGCCGCAACAGGGTCCGGGTTGGACGACGGGGATCTTCACGCTCGACTACAACGACGCGATTTACGGCGAGCCCGATAACCAGGCCAATTTCACCAGCGGCACATTGCAGGACGGTTCGACGCAATGATCGCATCAATCCAAAATCCGTGTGTGAACAGGGCTCCGCGCTCGGCGCAATATGCTCCGCGCTCTGCCTTCACCTTGATCGAGCTCCTTGTTTCGATCACGATCATCGGCATCCTGTCGTCGATTGCGCTGGCAGCCTTGAGCCGCGCGCGGCAGTCGGCGAACGTGGTGAACACCAAGAGCACGATCGCGCGGCTCCATTCGCAGATTCAGTCCAAGTGGGATTCGTACCGAATCCGCAAAGTGCCAATCGACCCGAACCTGGTTTTGAGCACAATGGCGACTGTACCAGGAAGCTACCCTTATGTTTCAACTTGGCTCGCAAACTGGAATCTCGGTGCGGCCAATCCTTTGAGTAACCGCCAGGTCGCCGCGGTGCGCCTGCTTGCGATTCGAGAGCTTCAGCGATTTGAAATGCCGTCGAGCTTTGACGACTTCGCGGTGGTCACGGGATCAGGGGGCGCGCCGTACGTGATGCGGACGCCGAACGTATTGGCATCCCCCCCTTCGATGGCCTATACATACCTTCGCAAGCTGAACGCATCATCGGCCGCTTCCGTCGGCCAACTGCAAGCGAACGAAGGGGCCGAATGCCTTTACATGGTCGTCACATCGGGACTTGAGGATGTCTCATTCGGTGGCGAGCTGAGCGTGCCCAAGAGTGTGGGCGACGCCGACGGCGACGGGCTGCCCGAATTCCAGGACGCCTGGACCCTAGGGCTGCAACAGTTTCCAGCTTCAGGTCCGCAGCGTCAGCCGATTTCGTGGATTCGCTGGCCGGCTGGGTTCCGAAACTCAGTGCTCACTGGAATCACAGTCAGCGATTTGGACGCGGACCCAACGCAGCCGAGCCCCTTGCAGTTTTCAGTCGCCGACCACGACTATTTCGACCCTCTCAAGGTGGACGTACCCACCGCCGCGTTTCCTCGCGGTTACGGGATGATGCCACTAGTGTTCTCAGCCGGTCCTGATGGCGTTGCCGGGCTGACAACGGCCGCTTCGCCACCGCCAGTAACGGATCCGTACGATTTGACAAGCGGCGCGCCGACGACAGGCTGGGAGGACAACATCCACAATCACCTGATCGAGGCGCGGTGAAGCCAATGACGCTCACGCATACACCGCCGGTAGCTCAGCCTTTCCAGCCTGACGTCGTCGCGCTTCGACGCGAGCGTAAAGTAGCAGGCACCGGGGCACCCGCGCAGCGGGTCGGTGTGCCGTCGCTTTCCGCCGGTGGACGTCGAATCGTCCAAGGTTTCGGCACAGGGAGTGTACCTACTACGATGCTGCGCCGCGGCGTGACCCTGGTCGAGCTTTTGATCGTGATCGTGATCATGCTCATGGTTACGGCCGTGGTGATTCGCGCCACCGCCCCGGCGCTCAGCGGCCGTCGGGTGCGCGAGGCGGCGAGGATGGTCGATGTGTTCATCAACGGTGCCCGCAGCCGCGCTCAACAGACGGGCAATTCCTACGGCGTGATGATCGAGCGCACTCCCATCGCCAATAACGCCACCGGGCAAGTCACCTCAAGCATGGGGATTTCACTTGCATACGTTGAAGTACCCGCGCCTTACATGGGCGATTTCTCAGGGTCTAAGATTCGGATGGCCCCAAACGGGATGTTCGCCACTTGGGATTGGTTTGCGAACGTCTATGACTCCCCCACTGGCCCGAGTCCGAACAATCCCTATTCCATTTTTCCCCTAGGCGATACCGGATGGATCGGAAACGTGTCGCCCGGCGATATTCTGGTGTTCAAAGGGCAGCAGTATCGCCTTTACACGGGAGAGCCTTTCATTGACGTGAATGCGAATGGCGTCTGCGACCCTGGCGAGCCCTTTTACGACTGCGACGGAAGCAGCGCGTGGACTCCGCCGCCAGCAGGGTTTGTGGACCAGGCCACCGGCTATTTCAGCGCAGTGCCGCCACCGGGCAGTGTCGCGATGACGTTTATGTACTACGACCCCGTGATGGCGGCTAACACGATGAGCCCTACGGGCGGCATTTCGCCTTTAGCCACTGGTCTTCCAATGAGCCGAGATTCTTCGAATCCGGCTTACGATCCTCTGATGCCCATTTCAGGCTCAAACTATCCGGTAATTAAGGGGTCCGGGCCGGGTTTTGGCCCGTTCGAAATCATTCGCCGGCCGATAAAGGCCGCAGGGACTGACCAGCAGTTGCCCGATGGTACCGCAATCGACCTGGGCGGATTTGACGGGTCTGGCAACACTCTCCAGGCGAACGTCGTTCCAGGGTCGGGATTGGACATTTTTTCGAGTGCTCCCGGTATTCCACCTTTCTTCGCCACGTTCCGGCTCAATCCCGCCCTTGGGGCGAACGACAACTCGCCTGTTGTCATCACGTTCGCGCCCAATGGCATCGTCGACAAGATCTTTAGTTGGGACGAACGGAACCTGGCAGTGGCAGGCGGTTCGATCATCAACGGCGTGCCCGTCGGCTGGCAAGGGCGGCAACCAACCAGTCAGATATTTCTGCTCGTCACGCGTCGCGAATTGATTGGTGGCGACACGACAGTGATCACGCCGTCGGCCGCGACACCGCAGTATGGCATTCAAGACCTGACAAGCCTGTGGGTGACGATCAATCCGCAGACGGGGCTGATCAACACAGCCGCCAATGGTCCGCTTGCCCCTGCGCTGTTTGCCGGTTCCCCCCCGCCGTATTACCTCCAGTGCTATCAGGCGCGGCAAGAAGCGCGCAAAACGCAGAGTGCGGGAGGACGCTGAAATGACCAAGCCGGAAGTCGGACGTCGGAAGTCGGAACGCAGCTGTCTCCGCCGCGGCGTGACGTTGCTCGAGGTGCTGGTTTCAATGTTCGTATTAGCCGTGGGCCTCTTGGGTTTGGCGTCGCTCTTGCCGGTGGCCTCCTTTTATGCGTCCGAAGCCCAGAAATACGATCGCGCCGCCACGCTAGGCCAGGCGGCCTACCACGACATGCAGCTCCGCGGCTATTTACAACCCAAAGCATGGCTCGATACAACTGGCAACTATGCTGTCAACGTCCTATCACCGCCAGGTGTTCCAAGTACCAGCTATCTCTTCAGCAATGCGACTACTTTGCCATTTCTGCCGCCCGTTGTGATCGACCCTTTGGCAATCGGCTTCGCGGCGGCCAACGGGCAAACACCGCCGCCGCAGTTTCCCGCGTTTCCGGCGCCTGGGGCCGGCTTGCCGGGAGCGCCGACGATCAATCGCTTGACGCTTGATGCAAATCGGGCGTGGCGGCCCGAAGATGTAACTCAACCTCTCGCGGCGGTGCATATTCCGATGGCTTACGCGCTGGCGCAGCGACTTTTTGCGTCCAACGATGATCTCGTCTTTCAGTCGCCAGCAAACGCCGATTACCGGCCGATTAGCACGAACGCGCCTCCAAACGGCAGCCAATTGCCCGATTATCAGCTCATTTACACGCAGACAGGCACGGGGCCGGCGCCGACCTTCAACCCGACCTATACCCTTGCATTCACGAACACGAACAACAACGTACCTGCAAGCCTGCCTTCGAATCTCGGCACGCCGACCCCCGACTTCACCGGCGACTATTCGTGGCTCTTGACCGTAGCGCCCGACATTGACGATGTATTCCAGAACGACGTCGCCAACATGGACCGCTTCAGGGTCTCGGTCGTGATTTTTTACAAGCGCGATTTGAACCTCGACCAGACCGGCTTGACGCTCGACGTGAAGAAACCGCCTCCCGAGCGGATGGTCTTCGCCGATTTACTCGACGCCTCGGCCCAGGCAAACGCTGTACCTGCGCCATTTCCTTTCGGAGTCAACTTCTCAGGCGGGGCGGTCAGGTTACGAACTGCAGTTGCGCCTGAATGGCTGAGCGTCAAGCCGAATGAATGGTTGATGCTCTCCGGTTTCATGTGGAGCGGAGGCCCGGTGACGGCCACGGTCCCCACCGGCGCCATACTGCCGATCCCGTTCGTGCAGTGGTATCGCATTGCGGCGGTGGGCGAAACAACGCCGATCGCCGCGGGCGGCGGCTGGTATTGCGACGTGCAATTGGCCGGCCCCGATTGGAACAATACGTTTTACGCGCCTCCCGTGGCGCCGTATGCGTACGTAGCGCCGGACCAGCCCAATTACCCGGTCGAATACCAATACGCCACACTTTGCACAGGCGCGGTCGCCGTGTTTGAGTACCAGGTCATTTTAGATGATTCACTTTTGAAGGATTGACGAACTAACATCTCGCGGGAAGGCAAGCCCGCGAAAAACATACCAGGCCGATGGCGAATTCGCCCGCGGCCAAACCGAACGAAGCGGGCCAGGGCAACAGAGAACGCTTCGCACATCGAGGTTAATCATGTCACGCAATCGCCATCCGCTCGCTCCACGCGCTCGCCGCCGGCATACCTGTTCCGCAGGCCCGTTCCGTGCTTCGCGCCTCACACTCCGCGCTCGCAAGGGCGTGATTCTGCTGGTGATCCTGGCCCTCTTGGCCCTTTTCACCTTATTGGGCCTCACGCTCGTCATGGCCACCGCCCAGGCGCGGCGCAACGCCCTGGCCTCAGCGCGCTCTAACGCCCAGGCCATGCGCGACGACGCGCCAATGGATGAAGTATTCAACCAGGTTGCCCGCGGCTCGAACGACACCAACTCGGCGTTGCAAGGCCATGGCCTGCTCGAAGATCTTTACGGGCAGCCGCTCCTGCTCGGCAGCGTCAGCGCGGCGCCAATCCCGATGGCGGCGGGCCAGGCGTTTAGCATGCAGGTTGCCGCCACTGCAGTACCGGCGACCAACGGTGTCATGACGATCGGCGGCCTCGCTTCAGTAGCGCCCGCTGCCATGTTTCAGGCTGGTAACCCGGCTAGCGGCGAGTATTGCGGTCTGGTGATTACCATGCTCAATGGCATTGCCCAGGGCCGTTCGGCTCGCATTATCGGGCACGCGTACGACCCGAACACTGGCCTTACGACACTCGAAGTCACGGCGTTCGACGGGCTGATTCCCGGCCTGAACGACCAGTTCCTGATCAACGGCCGTCCGTTTTCTGGTACGGGCTTCGGGTTCAACCCTGCGGCAATCGCCACGCTGCCGATAACGCTGAATCCACTCTTGAGTGATGCCGAGGTATCTCCAATAGCGCCCCCTGTCGGAGGCGGTCTTCCACTTTGGTATTTCGCGCTGCTGCCCAACCACGCGGCGTTCACGCTGGGCGGTTTGACTGGAACCTATCTCGACCCGGCCGGGCCAGGTGGCGCTAACGAATCGTACGATGCGCCTGACTTCCAGAACATGGTGCTGGCGATGCACTATTACGACGCCAACGTCGGCAGCCCGACGTTGAACACCGTCGTCACGCCGCTTCCATCGCTTCACCGCCCCGACCTCATTCAATATTGGATGAGCGCGTACGGATCGCCGAGTTGGGCACTGTTTGCGGCTGGCAACCCCGACCTGGCGCGCCGGATCTGCCTGCGCCCCCTTCCCACAGATCATCCAGCTTTCACCGGCGGCAACACGAGTCCTGGCGGGTTCGACGCGATCCTGCCCGCCATCCCCGGAAGCGGATTCTTTTGGGACGTTGATAACGATGGCGACGGCGTGCCCGACAGTATCTGGGTCGATGCCGGGCTCGATGTGCAAACCGCGTCCGACGGGACCAAGTTCAAGTACCTGGCCGCGATTCTTTGCGTCGACATGGACGGCAAAATCAACATCAATGCCAACGGCATGCTCACGCATCTGGATCCAGACCGCTACGGCGCTAACATCGTAGACCCACTCAACGGCAACAACATGTATGGCCCGTTCGCGGGTCCGATTGCGACAGGCCCCACGGGAGCCTCGCAGGTGTCAGTCGTTGGAAGTGTCGCGGCGCCCAACGTCGACAGCCGCCTGCTGAGCCTTGGCCAAGGAACGGGCCCCTGGGAAACTAATCCGCTCTACCTGTTTATGCGCAACGCACTTGTGAACGGGGGCGCCACACCCGCAGTCGCGCAGGCGCAGGCCTTCAACGACCTGTTGTTCATGTGGCAAGGTTTTGTGGATATCTCGAGTGGCACGGCGATTTACTACGACGGCTCATATGGCGAATCACAACGAACGGGCCTGCTGGTGCCCACGAACAACCCTTCGGGCGTCGGCGTGGGCGCCACCGTCTGGCAGCGCATTCTCGGCGGCCCGCGGCCGGGCTTATCGCGTTGGTACGACGTTGTCGCCGGTGTGGACTATCCCCACGACGTATTCGCGCTTACGCGCGAGATGGGCGTGAGGCCCTACCTGCTTACGCCAGCAAATCCATTGAACGCTCCCGGCACGTTCTTCGACTTCATATCGCCTTTTTACAGCGTCACCCTCAATCCGTTTGCCTCACCCGCGACGCACGTACCCTCCAGTTATGGCTCGCCTTACGACTACCACGGCCGCGGTGTGATGGGTGTGGACATCGCAGGACACATTTTTTACGCTGGCACGCCCGCCCTTTCGGCCACGGGGAGCAATTTCTGGACCACTGTGCAACTCGACCCTTCGGCGGCGGGAGCGCCACTCAACGACATGCCCGACCACCCCGGCGAGCTCGACCTTTCACCCAACGCCCGACACGACGGATGGATCGATCCCGTCACCGGCACGCGCGTTACGATCGACCAGCCATTCGGCCCCGATGAATTGTCGCACGTCTTGCGACCCACCGACGCTGACATGATGAACAGCCCATCGCGGCTGAAACACCTTGCCGATCTCTCGAACAGCTACCCGATTCTATCGACGGCGCCAGGTACTGCTTCAGCCTGGCCGCTGCAGAACTCGCAGCGCTGGTCACTTACCACTGAAAGCCGCCATTTGCCGGTACCCGACACGGCGGCGCCTGACCTCACCGCCACATACTCCGCGCAGCAAGATCTGACGACGTTCAGCACCGTCACGGGGCGGCCGCTGCGCTACAACAGCCTCAGCATCGTCGACCTGATGCGAGCCCGGATCATCGCCGTGAACGGGGCTCCGCCGCCCGTTGGCGCCGGCAACGGCTTATATACCTTGGCCAATAGCCCCGATCTCGCGCTGTTCGGCAATGTGAACGGCAACCCGGCAGCGACCGCCGCGGGGGTTCAAGCGGTTTGGCCACTTTTGGCCCCGGAGTTGATCCAGGGCCTCAAGCTCGATATCAACCGCCTCCTGGGTAACGGCCAGGACGACCTCGACCCGATAACGGGCATAGTCAACGGTGTTGTCGATGACCCGAACGAAGTGTTTTCGGGTGAGATCGCTGCATTTCCCACAGTTTTAGGGACAGTAGTTACGCAGGCGCTCGACCTCAACAACGATGGGATCTACCCGCTCACCACCGATGGCACGAACGCCGACTATCGAGCGCGGCAACTGCTGGCGAGGCAGCTTTACGTGCTGATGATGCTCCTAGTTGACGACCGCTACTTGCAGGCCAGCATCTTCAACCCGGCGGCGACGCCGCTTGTGGGTAACTGGCCCCTTTATGGAGCCTTGCTCCCCAGGGAGCAGGCAGCCTACGTGATCGCCCAGTGGGCGATCAACGCGGTCGATTTCCGCGATGCCGACTCGATCATGACCCCGTTTGAATTCGATCTCCATCCGTTCTTCGATGACGACGGCAACCCAGCGAACGGCACGTGGGACGTCGACGACGTTGTGTATCCCGCCAGTGGCGTGGTGTATCCCGCCAATACCCAGGCCACCGCCGCCGACGATAACCCGCTATTGCGGCCGTGGCGAGGGATCGTGTTTGGTGCTGAGCGGCCCGCGCTGTTGCTAACGGAGACCTTGGCCACGCACGATCGGGGGACCGACGACACGAACCTGGCGGCGGCATTCGCAGGACCAACCCCTCCCGCCGGGACCACTGACACTTACACGAACGACATGACGAATCCCGATCCAGACTTTGATCAGGTGCGCCGCCCACGCGGTTCGCTGATGGTCGAAGTGTTCAACCCCAACGGCTTTATGGACGCGCCGCGGAACGACCTGCTCTTCGACGCAGGACTCCCCGCTTTAGGTCTACCGCAACCCTGGGCAAGCGGATTAACAGGCGTCAATTTGGGCCAAACGACCTACAACGGCGCGGGGTTAGCTTCCAGCGTTTGGCGGCTCGCAGTCGTTTACTCTCCCCTGGCATATGGTGCCCATGACCTAGGCTACACAGGCGTGCCCGCACCGGTGCTCGACCCGCGCGTGCCTGTGCTGAATCCTGCGACCATTCACCGCGTCGCATACCTGGGTACCAGCGTGAACGCGGCAAACGATATGGTAGCCGCGGCCGCCGCTTTGAATCCGCTGTTGGAGGTCCCTGTCAACCGGTCGTTCTACGTCGACCAAACGATCACCGGCGTGGCAACACCCTTGATTGTGGCGCCCGATAGCTACGCCATCATCGGCAACGGCACGCTCGACCCGACGACCTCGGCGGTGGGAATGTACATAGGTGCGCGCGCGGGGGGTGGCCGAAGCATGAATCAGGTTCCAGGAAACCTCAACTCATCAACCCCAATGCACATGCTCCTTTGGGGGACCCCAGGCGTGTATACTGGCGCCGGGCCAGGAATTGGGCCATACGCCGCGGCCGGAAACATCAAGGCGGTGCTAGGCGTTCCATTGGCGACCAGTCTATTTGCCGCTCCGGCGAATACTCCTGCGACACCTCAGTTGCTGCAGACCGACCACGCCGACGCACAATGGACGTTGCGTTTTAGCTTGTCCGAGCCGGAGTCGGGCTACCCGGATTGGCCGACGCCAAATGGCGCAGCGATTTATCCGAACCTGGATGACCAGTTCTTCTACCAGGACTATCCCGCGGCCACAGCGCCGAACAAGTGGCCCAATCATCCCTGGGACAGTCCCAACTATACGCAGAATGCGCCGTTCTCGTTGGCGTCGCCGCCAGCCGCGGCACCAGCCACAATCACACCTTCAAGCCAATCGACTCCTAATCCGAACATTGCCGCCAATGGCGCGGCGGTGAACACGATTGGGGGTTATACGACGATCTACCTGCAACGGCTGGCGAACCCGCTGGCGCCCTGGGACGCCTTTGCGAACCCTTATATCACCGTCGACAGTATGGATGTCAGCCTGACCTCGTACACAGGCGAGGCGTCACCCCCGAGTGGTGGCGCCAGCGGCGGCATCGAGCCATCGTATGGAGCCGCAATCGGCGGTGGCGGTGGCGTGGCCGCGTTCGACAATCTCGCGCGTGGCGAACTGACTTCCGTGGGCATAACCGCAGACGCTCCCAATGTCTGGACGCCGCTTCCCAGCATGGCATCCGGGATGCAACAACCCCCAGCCGGAGGCTCGATCACCGCCCCACTACCAAACCAGACGTTTGGTTACCTGAATCCTGGATATTACGGGCCAGCAGCGATCAACAATCCGGCGATGTGGGCGGCGGGAATGTACAACGCCGCGAGCGCCGCGGTCGCATCAACACCGGCGGGCGTCAACTCAGCAAGTTATACCGGAGATCCGATAGTCCCTTTTCCTTGGCTTGCCTGGAACGACCGGCCTTACGTGAGCCAGTACGAGTTGATGCTGGTGCCGGCCAGCGGCCCATCGGCCCTGCTCGGCGACGTCGGGTTGCTTGGCTGGGCCGCGGGAGGCGGTGCATCGAACCAGTTTAAGTCGGTACAACAAGCTCCCCTAGGTCCGTTGCCGCAAGGTTCCCTTCCCTTTGCGCAATTCCAACACCTGCTGAACTTCTTCGACGATGCGGCGCCGGCGCCCTTCGGAGTGGTCGTCCCCGGTAAGAGTGACATTGCACGTCTGTACCGTGCATTCGACTATATTGCCGTCCCGTCGCGCTTCGCCGGTACTCAGGAAATGCTCACTCCGGCGGCATTTGCGATCAGCACGAGCCCGTATACGGCCTACCCTGGCAGTTCGCCCGCTTGGGCGCAACTGTACCCGCCATTCAACTGGCTCAACCAATATCGAGAGCCAGGCCGGGTGAACCTGAACACCGTGTACGATCCGCAAGTGTTTCAGGGAGTGATGGACGATTATCCTGGTTGGCTGGCGCTTTGGAACAACCTCATCGGCAGCCGCCGTGGATACGGCGGTTCAGGGGGGTCGCTATACGCGGCAACTCCGGCTTACCCGACGATTTTTGCGAACCCATTCCGCGCCGCTGGCACATCGGCATTGGTGCCACCGTTAGGGCTCGCCACGCCGGCGTTGATGATGCCCGTCGATAATCCCACGGTTCCTACGTTGATGCATGACGTCAACTCGACAATGTTGCGTGCCGCAAGTTCGTGGCCCGGTGGCACGCTCGGTGGGAGCACCGCGATGTTCGACGCTAACAGCTTCGACTCAACGAATACGTCGGCCAATTATATCTTCGGTTCAGGGACGGTCCCATCGCGCGAGTCGGGGCGCAACCCGGCATTCGAATACGCGCCTGAGACGCGGTTGGGCAACTTGACGACCAACCACTCCAACGTCTACGCCATCTGGATTACGCTTGGCAAATTTCAGGTGACATCGGGACCGGTCAACGCCACGCACCCCGACGGCTACTACCTTGGAGCGGAGGTGACAGACGCTGTTGGGAACACGGTTCGCCCCAAGTCCTTTTACATTTACGACCGTTCGATTCCCGTCGGTTTCATGCGCGGCGAGAACCTGAATATGGAGAAAGGCGTGCTGATCGAACGGGTGCTGCAATAGGGGCATGGGCATTAGTCGATGGCCATTTGTCTCAATCGTCAGTGGTCAGCGAAACAACAGATGCCACCGGCTTGCTTGGCGAGCCGGTGGCATGGTGTCAATCAGGTGTCGTGCGACGGGAATGGCAAAAACGTGTGGGGCACAAAGATCGGCGGGAAAGAATGATCATGCAGTCCGTCCAATTTCATTTTTTCGACGAGTCACGTTTCTTCTAATCTTTTTGCCCTCCATTTTTTGCCCTTTGAGTTGAGCATCACACGATGAACCAAGGTGCGATCGTGAAAACAAGACACTTTTTGCGAAGTCGGCGACGGTGGAGCGCCGCTCCGCTTCAACCTGCCGCGCGCCGCGGTTTCACGCTGGTCGAGATCATGATCGCGACCGTGCTAACGCTTTTGTTGATGGCATTGGTGGTGCGCATCTTCGCGATGGTCGGTGGTGCGACTGCTCAAACTCGCTCGATGCTGGAATTGAACGAGCGGCTGCGGAATTGCAAGATCACACTGCAAGCCGACCTGGCCAACATCACCACGCCGATGCTGCCTCCCTTGAGAGTGGAGGATCAGGCCGGCTACTTCGAATATATCGAGGGGCCTATGGGGCCGCTCCCAACTTTCGCCACCGCCGCCATCGACAGCGAACAGGGAGTTGCAGACAGCACTGTGGGCGACATCGACGACGTGCTGATGTTCACCACTCGCAACGATAGCCAGCCCTTCTATGGACGTGTGCGCCTCGCGCAGAGCGTTGGCGCAGGAACGCAATGGGTGGATACGACCACTACTTCGCCATACGCCGAGGTCTGTTATTTCGTCCGCGGCAATACGCTCTATCGCCGCATGTTGCTGATTAACGGCGCCCTAAGCATGAGCGCTGCCAATGCGGCCGGATCGGGCTACATCGATCCCGCAGCGCTAACCAGTCCGAACGGTCCATTCAAGTACAGTTTTTACGACAAGTTCGATATTTCGGTCCATCAAGAAGGAGGGACTTACGACACGACAGGCGGCACACAGCCCGTGCCGATGCTCAAGGCCAACACGCTGGGCGACCTGACCCGCCGTGAAAACCGCTACGGCCATCAGCCGCATGCATTTCCGTTTGACACGCGGTTCTGGGGAGCGTTGGGGCTGCCAACCTTGCGGGAGTGTACATTCTACACCGACATTTTCAACACCACGGCCGCCGGCACAACCGCGCGTTGGCCGTACCCGTTCTTCGACCCAGTGGCATCTCCGAATCTCTGGGGCGCCCAAGTCGGCACGCCTGGGACCCCCACGTTTCCAACCGGCCCATACGCCTATTGTTTCGGACCGTACATTTATCCAAACGGGCCGGCGGCATACCAGAATTACTATCAGAACGCCAATATCCCCGCGATGGGATACACCAACGCCAACCTGCTGTCGGCGGGCGCCACACCAAATACAATCGGTGCCGCGGCCCCTGGCACGTTCCCGCAATTCCTTAACCTGACACAAAATGGCGCTTTCGTCAGTGCGATCGACTCGTGGTTGCTTCCCACGTATCCCTGGGACCAGGTCTCGCCGTTCAACGGCGCCATTGCCGCCTTTTCGTTGTCGGCCGACGAGCAAGATCCAGTGAGCCCCGGCATCCAATACAACGCCAGCACCCGGGTTTCCGACGACGTGATCCTGACCAATGTCATCTCGTTCGACGTGAAGGCATGGGACCCGGAGGCCCCCATCCTGTTCGGGACGATCGCCAATCCCGGCGCGCCGGCGGGGCATTCAGCAACAAACTACTACGACGCTTCGCCAGCCACGGTCTACATGCCAGGCGACGGCGTCAACATCGTGGCCATTAATGGCACGAATTATCGGGTTGCGGGGGCTAATTACCTAGCCGCGCTACAGTCCCTTGGTGCCACCACCGCAATTGTTGGCCGAGGCGCGTATGTCGACCTCGGTTATCAACAACTCGTTCAGTTCCCTCCATTCCCTCCGCCTGTCCTTGTGCCCCCCGCAACAACCGAGTTCCTCGTCAATGCACTTTTGGCCGCGCCGTCCGTGTTTTCAAGCCCGGGCAGCTCGTACTCTCCGTTGAAGTATGTCTACGATACGGGCTGTTTCAACTACGAGGAAGATGGCATCGATAATAACAACAATGGGATCATCGACGACTACACCAACGGCTTCGACGACAACGGCATCGGCGGCATCGACGACATCACCGAGCTCGAAGCCCCTGTCCCGTACACTTCGCCGCTGAAGGGGATTCAGGTGAAGATTCGCGTCGTCGAGCCCGACAGCCGGCAGATCCGCGAGATCACCGTGGTCGAAGATTTCTTGTGGGAATGAGGGAGGAAGCGAGTTGAAAGTTAGAGGTTAAAAGTTGAAAGTGGTGTAGAACGGAATTCATTCCGTTGCCGAGATCATACGCGGCTGCGTATAATCAAGCGCGAGATGCGTTTGGCGACGCATTGCAACGATTTGGGGGATCTGTTCATGACTGATTTGACGATCGACCCGTCCACGCTCGCCAAACTGCGCAGCCTTGGCGAGGTGATGCGACTCAGCGACGAATCCGGTCGCATCCTCGGTTACTTTCATCCGGTGCCGGACATCGGCGTTGACTCAGGGCCGACGCGCCGATCACCGTTCAGCCAAGAGGAACTACAGCGACGGCGGCAGCAGCGTGCCGGTCGGCCGTTGTCCGAGATCCTTGAGAACTATCCGCCCACATGAAGTTCAACGTCGTTTGGACGCCCACGGCGGAAGAGGACTTGGCCAGGGTTTGGACGGAAGCTCGTGATCGCGACGCCGTTACGTCCGCTGCGCATACGATCGACCGTCTTTTGTCGCAAGACCCGGACTCGATTGGAAAGATTTGTTTTGACACGGTACGCTCCTTTTCGGCCGCTCCGCTCGGCGTCGACTACGAAGTCGTTGAAGCGGATCGGATCGTTTTCGTTTTGGCGGCGTGGGATTCCAGCCGGTCCAACCGCGCCTGACCCCTGCCCTTGAAGGGCATTCAGGTGAAGATTCGCGTCTTCGAGCCCGACAGCCGGCAGATCCGCGAGATCACCGTGGTCGAAGATTTCTTGTGGGAGTAGTCATTGGTCACTTGTCGTTGGTCAGTTGTCAAGGGTCATTTGTCCTTTGCGACTTCGCGACTTCGCGAGAGATTCGTCTGGGAATAACGAGGTGAGGGGTGAGTGGGCAGCGGCCATTCTCGGCCTCCGCTCGTCGAACGCCTCCTACGAGTCCACTGCTCAGCCGGACAGCAGCTCTCGCCAACTCTTCGAGCCCAGCAGTTGCACGCTGATGAGCTCCAACCGTTCGAGATCATCGATTGCCGCGAGAGCGGCCATCGTGCCTTCGTCAGGAGGGCCGAACAGCTCGCGGCCCTGCCGCAAGATGATCTTCCTCGCCTCCTCGACACGCCCTTCGTCGAGGATGGCCATGTACGTGCTCGATTCTCGCATCGCTCGAACTCCTTGAAACAGTTGCAGGGCTGTTCCCTTGTCGGGGATTCGCAACCCCGTCAAGACATATGCCGCCGTCAGCAGCCGCCGCGCCTGGTCGAGCGGGGCCTCACGTTGGAGTCGCTCAATCAGTCGCTGGATGACACTTGCCAGCCCGTCCTGGAGCGTCACTTCCTCAGGCAACTTGCCCAGCGGGCCTAGTGGCACCATCCCCAAGTCGCCGGTGATTAGCCGCTCCGCGGGGAAGTCCCACAGCCGGATAACCGTGCCGGATGCCGGTCCAGTGGCGCGTTTTTTTGCGTTTAGCAAGGTCACGTTAGCAACAAACTGCTTGGCGAGGTCGGCGGGCATGCGTATTCCCCGGAGATTTTGAGGCAGCCGCCGCGTGCTTAGCAACGAGATCTTGAAAAAGTGACGCGATTTGAACGATATTGAAGTGTTTTGAGGACTATTTGAGTGAAAATGCAAGGCACGAAAGGACCATGTCAACCAACCACTTTTGTGTCATTGCAGTCAAGCGAAGCCGACATCTTCAACGAACGTCGGGCGCCAACGACTGCGTGGGGTTTCCCGGGAAACAGGCTCGACATATGGGCCTTGCATAACTTTTACGGGTGGTAGCAGGCAGGCCAGCCCAACCGCGGCAGGCGAGCGGAGGGCGTGTTCGGACATCCGGCCGCATCGCGTTGGCGTGGCGCGCCAAGGGCACGTTACCATGAGTCCGGGTTGATTCGTCGCCGCAATGAGCCAGAGTACACTACGGAAGAAGTCATCGCGCACTTGGAAAGTCTGTGATCTACCAAGTGCGTTGGAAACGAACGGCGCAGGAAGAACTGGCCGATGTTTGGCTTTCGGCGACCTCCAATGACCGAGACGCGGTCACACTCGCCGCGCAGAATCTGGACAAGTAGTTGAGCATTGACGCGCATGATTTAGGCGAGTCAAGGCCAGGCGACGAGCGAATCGTATTCGACTCACCATTGGCGGCCGTTTTCGAGGTAGACCAAGATCACCGTGGTTGAAGATTGGTGAGTGGAGTAAAAAAGAATCACGAAAACACGAAAAACGAAAGTACGAAAATAGAGGAGAAACCCATGGGGCATGAGTTCGAAGCGTTATCCGGGCAAATCTTGGAGGCCGCGGTAGCCGTTCACAAGGCACTTGGGCCGGGGTTTCTGGAGAGTGTTTATCAGAAGGCAATGGAAGTCGCCCTGCGGAATCGGGGAATTATCTTCGACTACCAGAAAGAGGTCCGCATCTTCTTCGAGGAAGAAGAGGTGGGACTGCACTAGCTCGACTTGATCGTCGAAGGCCGGATCATCGTCGAGTTGAAGGCCGTCAAGAATCTGGACGACATCCACTTCGCGCAGGTCAAGTCGTACCTCAAGGCGACTCGTCTGCACATCGGCCTGCTCTTGAACTTCAATGCCCCAACCCTGACTATCAAGCGTGTCGTTCTTTGACTCGTGTTTTCGCTTTTCGTATTTTCATGATTGGCTTTCCCATGCTGAACCTTGCATTCACGGTTGTCACCCTCCCGCGTTGTAGCAAACTCTCCCGCCTATTCGTCGTCGCTAGAGGGCATTCAGGTGAAGATCCGCGTCTTCGAGCCCGACAGCCGGCAGATCCGCGAGATCACCGTGGTTGAAGATTGGTGAGTGGAGCAAAAAAGAATCACGAAAACACGAAAAACGAAAGTACGAAAATAGAGGAGAAACCCATGGGGCATGAGTTCGAAGCGTTATCCGGGCAAATCTTGGAGGCCGCGGTTGCCGTTCACAAGGCACTTGGGCCGGGGTTTCTGGAGAGTGTTTATCAGAAGGCAATGGAAGTCGCCCTGCGGAATCGGGGAATTATCTTCGACTACCAGAAAGAGGTCCGCATCTTCTTCGAGGAAG
>Ga0265314_10000096_pt1 | contig 134365 bp, 95 predicted proteins | sample 4126metaG_FD_203106 | JGI IMG/M metagenome (GOLD analysis project Ga0265314, IMG submission 203106) | Rhizosphere microbial communities from Carex aquatilis grown in University of Washington, Seatle, WA, United States - 4-1-26 metaG | ecosystem: Host-associated > Plants > Roots > Rhizosphere >... | reverse complement strand
CCGTGGGGAAATGGGTGCGCGAGAAGTTGGGCCCAACGATCCCCGCCCAACAATCCCTGCTCTTGCGCCAGAACAAAAACTGCACCAATATCGAGGCCAACTAGCGCCGCGTTTTAGCAGCCCACACCCCGTGTGGCGTAACCCAGTCTCCTTCTCCTCCATTTTGCATCTTGCATTTGCCTCCTGCCTCCTCCTCCACGCGTGAAGTAAGGAAAAACAGCGTCAGCATGGCGCGCGAGTGTTCACCGAGCGCTTGCTGAACTATCATGGCGCGAGGTCCGACTGCAATATGGGAGGTCTTTAATGACAGATTGGCTTGCCTCGGTGGCCGTGTTTCTCGGCTTTGCAGCGCTGTTCAGTGTTCGCTTGCAAGCGGATGAATCCGGTAGCGGCGATTCGTCGGCGGACAAGGTCTTGTTCGACGGCTCGAATCTCGACGATTGGGAACACATCGGTCCGGGGCGATTCGTCCTGGAAGACGGTTTGCTGAAAACCGAGGGCGGGATGGGCCTGCTGTGGTATAAGAAGCGGAAGTTTGGAGACTGTGTGGTTCGCGTGGTCTTTATGACGACGCGGCAGGACGACAACTCGGGCGTTTATGTTCGCATTGCCCAGCCGCCTCGAGACCCCTGGTATGCGGTGCATCACGGCTACGAGGTGCAGATCGCCGATTCCAAAGCTGGATCGCCGTATCGAGTCAGCGGCGCGGTCTACTCGTTCGCCAAGGCCGTTGCGCGGCCGACGAAGCCGGCGGGCGAATGGAACGACTTGGAAATCACGCTCCGCGGCGATCGCATTCAAACGTCGCTGAACGGCGTTCGAGTTGCCGATTTCAACCCGGCCGATCCCGTGCCCGAGCTTTCGCCAAGGGGCGGAACCGGCGACCCCGAACCGGGCCCTCGTCCGACCTCGGGCTTTATCGGCCTGCAAAACCACGACGGCAATTGTGTGGTGCACTTCAAGGAGGTTTCGGTACGGCCGCTGCCGTGATCGACACGCAACGCGACTCCACTTGAGCCGGAAAGCATCACGAAAGCTCGTAAGTTTCGTACGGATGCTCGCACGGCGTTCCGCGGCTGACGTGCATGCGCTGCTGATCGGGTTCGATGATGACCGAAAAGACCGTCTGCCAGTAGCCAGTCTGCGGGTCGTCGTTGGGATGACGGCAAATGGAACGTGGATGGCCTTCGTGGTCCTTGAGCGCTCGCTTCACCGTCTCCAAGCCGAGCGACCCTCCTGCCGCGATCAGCAGCTTGTCAATTCGCTGCTGGCGAGGATATGACTCGATCAGTTCAGGAAACACCGAGTTGACCGCGAGCAATTCCGGATGCTTGCAGTGGTTGGCGTGCGTGACCCGGCCCTCTTCGCCCGAGAGCACGTGTACGTCGTCAAGCGTGACCTCCAGATCGGCCGGGCCCTGGGGCGTGGCGAGCATGATGTTGGCCGGAATCGCGCGCCCAGCGCGGCGCACGGCATCGACCGCGCCGACCAGCGAATCCGCTTCATAAATGCCGCGCACGGTGAAGTAGTGCGGCACGCCGACTTCGCGGCTGGGCGCCGGCAAGGTGTTGAGGCACACCCCGATACCCGCGTCATTGAAACCGATATACGCGATCAGGCCCGCCTGCGTGAGGTTCATCAGCGCGGGCTTGCCGCTGGGCTTCCGCGTGAGCACGATCATGAACGGATCCAAAGCAGGATCGTTATCCCAGTTCTGGGCAACGATTGCTCCCTTGGCAGAGACCGCCGGCGAGGCGAGCGAAAGCGACGTGCAGCCGGCGTCGGCATCGGGGCGAAGCTGGTTGCGAACCTGGAGCAGCATCAACTCTTCGAACGGCACGTGCGAGCTTTCGGCCACGCCGTGCAGCTCCTCCAGCATCTCTTGGCTGTAACCGCGCGCAAATTCGGCGCTGCGCGCCGCGATCGACATGGCGCTCTTTCGCGAGACGCGCACGGTCTTGTTGACTCGCTCCAGCGCGATTTCCGCAAAGCCGCGAATCTCGTCGCACGCCGCCTCGCCGAATTGCCTTCCCATCTCGCGCGGCGAGCCGGCGACGACGATCTCCCGATAACGTGTGCTCGGCATAGTCATCAATCCTGGGCCTACATGGCCCAAATGCTACCATGTGGGTTTCCAACGCGGTAGAATGCGGCGGCGGCTTATACCCGAGCCTTACGGAGGCGCCTACACGTTCCTCTGGGCGTTCCTCTTAGCCCACAGTCCCATGATCGACGTTTTGATGGACTCGCCCCGGAGCATCGTTTAGAATCGTGCGTCTGTCCGCCCACCCTTCGGAGAAGTCCCCCGATGCCCGCATATCCGCAGATGTTCCGCGTCCGCCAGAAGTTCGAGGCGCCGCGGCTTGACGATATTCCCGCTGCCGTCCGGTCCGAATTGGCCAGCTTGAACCTTCAGCACAAAGTCAAACCGGGCCAGACCGTGGCCATCACCGCCGGCAGCCGCGGGATCGCCAACATCCACCTGATCATCAAGGCCGCCGTGAAATTTTTCCAATCGCTCGGCGCGAAGCCGTTCATCGTGCCGGCCATGGGCAGCCATGGCGGCGGGACTGCCGAGGGGCAAAGGGCAATCATCGAGGGTTACGGAATCACCGAGGAGTTCTGCGGTTGCCCGATCAAGGCCAGCATGGAGACCATCATCGTCTGCCAGACGGCGGAGGGCTTTCCCGTCCATTTCGACAAGTATGCCTCGGAGGCCGACCACGTGCTGGTCTGCGGACGGGTGAAACCGCACACCGACTTCGTGGGCGACGTCGAAAGCGGCCTTATGAAGATGATGCTCATCGGGCTGGGCAAGCACAATGGAGCCAGGGTCTACCACCGGGCGATCCTCGATTACAGCTTCCCGCAAATCGTCCGCAGCGTCGCGGACCAGGTGCTCAGGCGCTGCCGGATCGTGGCCGGTTTGGCCACGATAGAAAACGGCTACGACGAAACGGCCAAGATCGCAGCCGTCCCGGCCGAGGCGATGGAAGAGCATGAAAAGCGGCTGCTGATTCAGGCCAAACAGTGGATGCCGCGACTGCCGTTCAAGCGATGCGACATCCTGTTCATCGACGAGATGGGCAAGAACATCAGCGGGGCGGGCCTCGACACCAACGTGGTGGGGCGCAAGTTCGAGTTTCACCGCGCCGCCGCCGACGAATGGCCCAAGGTCAAGCGGATCGCGGTGCGGGGGCTGACCGAAGAGACGCACGGCAACGCGTCCGGGATCGGTCTGATCGAGTTCTGCACGACGCGGGTGCTCCGGCAAATGGACGAGCGGATCACGCGAATTAACTGCCTGACCAGCGGAAACGTCGCGGCTTGCATGTTGCCGGTGAATTTCGATACCGACCGCGAAGTGCTCGACGAAGCCTTGCCCACGATCGGCCTGACCGAACCCTTAAACGCCAGAATTCTCTGGATCCACAACACGCTCGACCTGGCTGAGGTCGAGTGCTCGCAGGTCTATTGGGACGAGGCCCAGAGCCGCGACGACCTGGAAATCATCAGCGAGCTGCGCGGGCTGCCGTTCGACGCCGAGGGAAATCTGCCGCAATTCGTGGGTGAATTGGCGGTGCATTGAGCCTGCCGAACCTGTCGGACCATTAGGGCCGAATTACGTCGCGCGCATCGCGGCAGTCGCGATTGCTACGATTGATCCGCATCCCAGCGACGCGATGAACATCGTCGTGGGTACCCAAAAATGCCATGAAATGAAGTATGGGTATACCATGATCACCTTATGACGGAAGAAGGCCTCCACGCGCGGTGTCATGTGATAATACAGCAGGGCCACGTTGAATCCTGTACCGCCAACCAGCAACAATGCCAACAGCGGTTCGTCCTGATGAACGGCAACGACCGGTAACATGGCAAGCATGAACATGGTTGTCAGCGAACCGAATACCTGCCCCAGTCGAAATGCCCATGCCTGTCCTCCCAAGTACGCGGAATAAACCACAATTTGAATGGCCATCCCGGGGAGAGAGCAAAGCAAACTGAAAAGTCCCGGACCAAGACCAAACTTCGTGATCGAAATCGCGACCCCGACGAACAGCGACAACAGGTTCCCAACAATTACCAGTAATCCAATGGCTTGCACGCCGGCCGGCGCTTCTTCCTGCCGGACGGGCCGCTTACGGGGTTGCTTCCCTCGGCTCGAACTTTTTTTCGGAGGCGACGCCTTGGCAAGCGATTGCAGCGGTGCCACCACTGGCGCGGATATGTCCGACCAGATATCGCCAAGCGCTCGTAGTCCGGGTGAAGGTTCAATCGCATAGGTCGGCGAAATGGGTTGCGAAGGTACGTCGGACGGGATGACCTCGACGTCTGGCAGCTCTTCCTCGTCTGGCGTCGCGTCATGGTACGTTTCGGCAATGGGTAAGTCGTCATCGAGCACCTCGTCGATCGGGTCGGGCGCTCGCGGCAATGCGTTGGTGCCGTGTCGCGAGGCACTCGCACTTCGGCGCGTCGGTTCATGCGGACGAATGGGCTCGGAGTGTGTGGCGGCACCTTCGTCGGCAGTTTCAAGAGGAACCAAAAAGCGGTGCCGGCAGGCGCCACATTGTAGTGCCCGTGCGCGCTGATTTCGGCGCGCCCGATACTCCGCGCCGCAGTTGGGACACATAACCGAGCCCACTTTGCGTCCTCCAATCAGCTCGTGACATGAACTTCGCATTGTCATTCGAGCGAGAAGGTGGGTCAAGATCGCGATTAGAGCGCCATAGACCGATGTCGGTGGCACCCTCGGGATGTTAGAATCATCGACCGATGACGGCCATCCTCGGTATCTCGGCTTTCTATCACGACAGCGCGGCGGCGCTCGTCGTCGATGGCGATATCGTGGCCGCGGCTCAGGAGGAGCGTTTCAGCCGCACGAAGCACGACGAGGGCTTTCCCGCCGGCGCGGTGGCCTACTGCCTGAGTGCCGCCGGCCTGCGGCCCGATCAGCTCGACTACATCGCTTTTTACGACAAGCCGCTGGTCAAATTCGAGCGATTGCTCGAAACCTATCTGACCTTCGCCCCCAGTGGGCTGCGCAGCTTTCGGCTGGCGATGCCGCTGTGGCTCAAAGATAAGCTCCACTTGCGCCGCATACTCAGGCGCAGCGTGCCAGGCGCCGAGCGCGCACGGCTCGTGTTCACCGACCATCACGAAAGCCATGCCGCCAGCGCCTTTTTTCCCAGCCCGTTCGACGCCGCGGCGATCCTCACACTCGACGGCGTCGGCGAATGGAGCACCGCGACGTTGGGCAAAGGCAACGGCAACAAGCTCAAGCTGACACACGAGCTCCGCTTTCCCCATTCGCTGGGGCTGCTCTACTCGGCGTTCACCTATTACTGCGGCTTCAAGGTCAACAGCGGCGAGTACAAGCTGATGGGTCTCGCGCCGTATGGCCGGCCAGTCTACCGCGACCTGATCGAACAACACCTGATCGACCTCAAGTCCGACGGCAGTCTCTGGATGAACATGGACTACTTTCATTTCTGCCAGGGCTTGACGATGACCAACCGGCGTTTTGACAAGTTGTTCGGCGGTCCGCCGCGCCCGCCCGAAACTCGACTTGAGGAGCGCCATTGCGATCTTGCGGCCAGCATTCAGGCGGTGACCGAGGAGGCAATGCTCCGTATGTGCCGCCACCTGCACCGGCAAACTGGCCAGGAAAACCTGGTGTTGGCCGGGGGCGTGGCGCTCAATTGCGTGGCCAACGGGCGGGTGCTGCGCGAAGGGCCGTTCCGCCGCATCTGGATTCAACCAGCCGCCGGCGATGCGGGGGGCGCGCTGGGCGCCGCCTGGTTCGTCTGGCATCAACTGCTCGATCGGCCACGCACCGCGGCACCTGGCGACCGGCAACACGGCAGCCTGCTGGGGCCAAGCTTCTCTAGCGATGAGATCGCAGCTTTTCTGGCCTCCCAAGGGGCCAAGGCCGAGCGGTTCACCGACGAGGCGGCCCTGTTCGAGAATGTCGCCGCGCTTTTGGCAGCGGGCAAAATCATCGGCTGGTTTCAAGGGAAAATGGAGTTCGGTCCGCGGGCCTTGGGCGCGCGGAGCATTCTGGGCGATCCGCGTTCGCCCGCCATGCAGGCGACGATGAACCTGAAAGTCAAGTTCCGAGAGAGCTTTCGTCCCTTTGCACCCTGTGTGCTCGCCGAGCACGCCGCGGAGTGGTTCGAATTGGAGCCGGGCCAGGAAAGTCCTTACATGCTCGTCGTTGCTCCGGTCCGCGAGTGTCACCGCACCGAGATGGATGAGGCGACGCGTCAACGAATGCAAACCGATCCCGATTTGTGCCACCGGGTGAACATCGTTCGCTCAACAGTGCCGGCGGTCACACACGTCGATTACAGCGCCCGCATTCAGACCGTCGACGCCGAGCGAAACCCGCGCCTTCACCGTTTGCTGGAGGCATTTTACGATGCCACCGGTTGTCCATTATTGGTCAACACCAGCTTCAACGTCCGTGGTGAACCGATTGTTTGCGCGCCCCAGGACGCGTATCGTTGCTTTCTGGCCACCGACATCGATGCCCTGGTGCTCGAAGATTTCGTATTGGCCAAGGAGGGCGCTCCACCGGCCGCGGCCGACGCCGAGCGTGAACGATATCTGACGCAATTCCAACTGGATTGACGAACCGGATTGACGACCATGCAATGGGCCGACATCTCATTTTCGCCCCGCGAGCGCACGCTACGGCAATTCGCGGTCTTCTGCATCATATTCTTCGCGGGCCTGGCTGCCTGGCACGGAGCGTGGCGCGGGCGGACCGGGGTGGGACTGACTCTTTTGACCTTGGCTCTCGTGATCGGCCCCTTGGGACTGATTCGGCCGCAAGCCATCCGGCCAATTTACGTGAGTTGGATGGTACTGGCGTTTCCGATCGGCTGGCTGGTCTCGTCAATCTTGTTGGCGGTCGTGTATTATGGGGTCTTCACGCCGATCGCCCTGGCGTTTCGGCTGTTCGGGCGTGACGCGATGTGCCGTCGGCCCCGGGAAACCGATACCTATTGGCAGCCCAAGCGGCAGGTGACCGACATCCGCAGGTACTTCAGGCAGTTTTGACCATGGGTACGAATCCCCCGAAAAATGACCCGGACAATGAATCGCCCGGCGATTTCGAGCAAGCGGCGGCCGACGCGAAATCGACAGGCCTGGTGCGCGAGCTCTTCGAGTTTCTCGGCGAGACCAAGAAGTGGTGGCTGCTGCCGATCGTACTCGTGTTGTTCTTGATCGGAGGGCTTCTGGTCTTGGGTAGCACAGCGCCCTTCCTTTACACGTTGTTTTGATCGTTTACGCGCGATTGATGTGGAGGGCGAATGGCGACAGGCGACAATCCGCACCGCGTTTCGATTTTGATTGGGTGCCTTGGACTGATCGCCTTCTTGTCGTTGCTTTGGCCTGCGTATCGCGCTTTTTTGGATATTGAAATTGATTACAACGAGGGCTGGAACGCTTATCATGCCGACGCGGCGATGGGTCGGACACCACTCTATCCTTCCCACGATCAATTAATTACTAACAACTATCCGCCGCTTTCATTCTATATCGTCGGCGCGTTCGGGCGGTTGATCGGCGACCCGGTCCTCGCCGGGCGCCTGCTTTCGCTGGCAGCCGTTGTTGCAACCGCGATGGGGGCCGCGGTCGCGATCAAATGCCTCGGGGGCAGCACGACGGCCGCCGGCATCGGCGCGGCGTATTTCGTGGCAACAATGTGTCGCTTTTTCACCAGCTACGTCGGGATGAACGACCCGCATTTACTCGGCCAGGCGGTCATGACCCTGGGCTTTGTCGCATTCCTCAGAGCCATGGCACGCGATTGCGGTTATTCAACGCCTATTCTCTTGATGGTGGCCGCGGGGTTCATCAAGCACAATATCATCGTGACGCCACTGACTGCCCTGGTGTGGCTGGGCATCCACAGACCTCGACAGATGGTGAAGTCCGGGCTCCTGGCGGTGGCTTCCATCGCCGCGGGATTCGCGCTCTGCCATGCCGCTTTCGGCGCCGACTTTTTCACCAACATGATGTGTCCCAGAACCTTCCGCTGGAGACCGGCCTTCGGTGCGCTGGGGCACCTGCAGTGGGTAGCTGTAGGGCTGGTCGCCTGGATCTATGTCGGCTACACGCGGAGGATCGAGCCGGGCGTCCAGCTTTGCAGCATCATGACCGTGCTCGCCCTCCTGAATTACTTCATCCAAAAGACCGGCGATGGGGTGTCTTACAACGCGCAGTTCGAACTGGTCTTCGCCGTGTCCATCGGGGTGGGACTCACCTTCACACAAGCTCCCTATCTAACGCTGGCGCGTCGCCTTTCGCCGGATTCGCTGCGATGCTTATTTCTTCTGGCGATTTGTATCCGGCTGGTCGCGTCAACACGTCTTGAGCCGGTGCGGATGTTCACCGACCCCAGATTCCACGCAGAAATCGCCGCTCGACAGGCAGCCATGTCGGCCACGGTGGCCCGCATCAAAATGACTCCTGGAGATGTGTTTTGCTGCCCGCTTGCCTGCTACCGCGCAGAAAAACCTTTTGTCGTTGATTCATTCAATTGCAACCAGCGGATCTTGGCTGGCGACCTTCCCCCCGATGCGATCAGCAAGCTCGTCGCGAGCGGAAGACTGACGCACGTGGATGCAGACCCTCTTCTCAGTTGGGGAACCAAAACGCGCGCTGCAACTGACCTCGGCGGCAGATAGCGCTTCCAGCGTTCAACGACTCGCCATCCGCCGCAAGGGCACGCGTCGGCATCGCTCAGCGTTCGATCCGATCGAACAGTGCCACGGCCACGGGCACAAACACCATCAGTGGAACCCAGGCCGCGAGGGCAGGACGCATGAGCGAGACGGTGCCCAGGTATTGAAAACACATTACGACCATCATAAACGCCGTCGAGACCAGGCCGCATAGTCCGATCGCCATGAACACATTGCGGTTGTTTCCACTCAGCACCAAGGGCAGGCCCAGAAAAAACAGCGTCAGGTCGAGAAGCGGCTGCACGATCCGTGTGTGGATTGAGACACGGACATCGGCCCCGAAATCGCCCGCCAGTCCCAGGCTCGGATTCGACAGCCCCTGGATCAGTTGCCTGGTGGATGAGAACTGCCGCCAACCGTTGGCGCCGCTGAGCTGATCGAAGTTGACGCCGCTGACGACGAAGCATTCGTCGGCCTTGAGCCATTCCGGTTCATCGCGGGGCGTAATGATCACTCGCCGTCCGTCGGCCACGAGCGAGGGCTTTTGGGCGATGTCCGGCGGCCGGCTGACCTGCTTCATCAGGTAACCACCTTCGTGGACATCGCTTGCCTCCTGGTAGTACGCGTTCTCCGCCACCAGGAGCCTGGCGAAGCGGACCATGTTATCGGGCAGACGGAACCTTGGTCTCAAGATCCGCCGTTCGTTGGCGTAGCTGAGCGCGCCGTTCATCAGAATGTTCGTGGCGTTGTCGTAGCGAGCCTTGATCTCATAACCGTTTTCCCCAGTAAGGTTCTTGGGATCCTTTGCCAACTCGACCGACAGGCGCGGAATGACCAGTTCGCGGCCCGCGCTCGTCGCCAGGCTCATCAGTGCCGCGGCTGCCACGATCGGCATGATCACTCGTCTTCGCGAAACGCCCGCGGCCATCAACGCCGTCAGCTCGTTGTGCCTTTGAATCCATGTTACCGTGAACATGCCGGCGATCATTGTCAGCATGCCGCTCACCCGCTCGAAGAAATAGATCGAGCGATAGGCATAAAACCCAAGCATGGTTCCCAGAAGGTTGCCGTCCTTCTCGGTGAAATGCATGAATTCATCGAGGTTGTTGAAGGCGTCGAAAACGACGAACAGCCCGTCCAGACTGCAGAAGCAGATTACGAACACCTGGATGAATTGCCGCAGTAAGTAACGGTCGATGATCCACATGGTGTCGGCGCCTTCCCTTTCGTTATTGCGGAATCACACCGCCGCCCGAATCGCGCGGGCCAGCGCGGCGATCCCTAGCCGTATTTGCTCGCAACTCTGCACGCCGAAGCTCAGCCGCGCGGTATTTCGGCGCCGCGGACGGCCTTCGCCGGGGAACGAATACTCACCAGGCACGTAGAGCACTTTTTCTTGCACCGCCAGTTCGAACAACCGCCCGGCGGGTCCGGCGTCGACGTGATCCGGCAATTCGAGCCAAACGTAAAGTCCGCCCGCGGGCCGTAGCCAGCGCACTCCGTCCAGCGGGGCCAGGTGTTCCTCGCAGGCCGCGAGCATCGTCGCCAGTTTAGCCCTGTATTCGGCCCGCAACCGTTCAACGTGCGGCCAGAAAGTTCCCTGGTCGAGCATCGTGGCCAGCAGCCGCTGGTTGAAGTGCGGCGAGCCGAAGTTGACGTTGCCTTTCTGGTCACAGACCGGACCGACGAGGCCCTTGGGCAATAAGCCGTACCCCACGCGCAGGCCCGGTGAGAACGATTTCGAGAACGTATGCGCCGCCACGACCGTGTCGCCCGTCTCGTCGAACGACCGCAAGCTCGGTACGTCGGCGCCGACGTAACGTAGCTCACGGTAGGCCATGTCGTCGATCACGTAGATCGTGCCGTGCCGCGAATAGCGTTTGGCCAGCTCGACCACCGCCGGCCGCCGCGCGGCGGCCAGCGTTACGCCGCGTGGGTTGTCGAAGTAACTCACCACATAAATGGCCTTGACTCGCGCCAGCTCGCCGGCCGCATCCAGCCGCTTGAGCTCATCGTCGAGCGCCTCGGGCACCAACCCCTCGTCATCGGCCGTCACGCCGATCGCGCGGACACCCAGGTTTTTCACGAGCCCCAAAAAAACAAAGTAGCTGGGCGACGTCGTGAGTACGATATCGCCGGGATCAAACAATGTGTCGGCCATCTGGTGCAGCAGTTCGTTACTGCCGGCCGTCAGCACCAGTTGTTCGATCGTAGCCCCTTGGCTGGTCGACGTGGGCCCGTCCGTAGCGATCAAATCAGCCAGGAGCCGCTCGCGCAGCGCCGGGTCGCCGGGCGTCGTGCCGTATTGCAGTGCCGCCCGGGCTTGCGCGGGATCGGACCAGAGGGCCTCGAACGCCTGCCGCGTGGCTTCGACCGGCAGCGTCTCCTGGTCGACAAACCCCGCCGCCAGTGAGATCAGGTGCGGGTGAGCCAGCGCCTGCTCCATCAGAAAGCTGATCGGCTGGCCCGTGGCCAGCGACGCTCGGCGACTGAGATGTGGTTTGGGAAGCATGCGCGCATGGTTACTGGTAGTGGACCCCTCGAGCGGAAGCCCTCGTCAACGGAGCAAACTCCAGCGCGGGCAGGATACGGCAATACCGGTGTGGCCGTCAACATCGGCGTGGAAGCGCTTCCAACGGCCTGCTCCAATGCTAGCTTGGGCAGGTTCGGCTGCGGCCCATTATCCCAGCAGCACACCCGCATAGCCCACCACCCGGTTGCGGTCGCCGCCTGCGTCTGCGCTGGTGGCGTAGCCGACTTGGTGGACGCGCGACAACGTGCCGAGGCGCTGCAAGGTCTCCATCACGATCACTGCCGGCAACAGGCCGCACATGCTGATCTGGTTCCGCGTGACGACGTCGTAGAGCGCCGCCGGATCGAGCCGCTCCATGGCCGCCAGCGCGATTGCGTCCAAGCGACGGTTTTCTTCATCGTCGGCGAAATGGTTCATGTCGCTCGAAATTACCAACAGCGGACGATCGGTGCGGCCGAGCAAGACACGCGCCAGCCCGTCCGCAAACTGTCGCGCGCGCTGAAGATTTCCCGCCCCGATGGCAATGCCCACGACCTTGGCTCGCGGCGCGAGCCTGGCGAGGAAGGGAAGCTCGACCTCGATCGCGTGCTCCTGCTGGTGCGCCGCGGCATCGAATTGCAAGCCGGGGATCGCCAACGTGAGCTGACGCGCCAGCTCTGGATCGGAGGCCATGGTTGCGCCTGGCAACGACCAGGTGTGGTGCGGTGCTACCGACCAATCGACCCCGTGCGGCGTATGCTTGGGACCAATGACAATTACCGTCTCGGGAATCTTAACCCTTCGGAACGTGTCGGCGGCGATTCTCCCGGAATAGACCAGCCCGGCATGGGGAACCATCACCGCGGGCCATGCCGCCGGTTCGACTCTTTCGCCCGTCATGAGATTGTCGACCAGCTCAGCGAGTGCCGCAGGCTCGGCCGGGTAGAACCTGCCAGCCACGGCGGCGGGCCGCACCGCCGGACCCGCCAGAGGCCTTGGCGCGTGCGAAGTGGCCAATCGCTGCATGGTGCACATGGCCGCCAGGGAAAAGACCGCGGCCGACTCAGGGACGAACACCTGGGCAGCCTTCGAAGTCTTGCGCAGGATCGCCTCGGGCAGCAGACCCGGAGCGAAAGTGATCGCCGACTTGCCGCCTTCAACGACGAGTAACGCGCGGCGGGCCGGGTCGAAACCGGCAAGGTGGGCGCCCTCGACTGCGCCGTGCGCCGCCGGGTCAAAGAGCACGAGCAGATCAACTTGAGCCGCGGCCAGTAAAGCGGTGTCGACGCCGGAAGCGCGCAACGACTGCCCCATGGCCTCGGCCAGGCCGTAAAGGGTGGTCTGCAAAGGCATGGTTTGCCGCAGTGCGTGCTTGCTGGAGTGTAGCCACGGATTACCCTCGGCCGTCGTGAGCACCAGCGCCACGCCATTGACGTTGGCGTCAGCCACACCGAAAGCGTAGCAATTGGGTGTGGCGCCGCTGGCCACCGCCAGAATGTTGCTCCGGCAAAACTCGGCCAGGGCGGTCATGTCGGCCGGCGCGAGTGGCAGTGGAAAACTTGGCGCGGCGTGTTCCAACGATGGCGAGGGTAAGAAATCGGCCATCGAACCGGCGAGTACCTGTCCTTCGAACGTCGAGATCGTTGTGTCGTCGTCTTTCCACGCCGACGCCGGCAAGCCAGCCTTGAGCGCCACGTGCCGAAGGAACCCCTCTGCGTCGAGCTTTTGGTCCACCGCCACCGACGGCAAGAGCAATCCTCGCAATTCGCCCTTTGCGATCTGCACCCCGTGCTTGCCAATGGTCACCGCCTGTACGCGATTTTTGCCGCACTCGGCCACCGGCCGGCTGCCGTGGAGCAGCCAGACTTCCAGATCGACGTGCGCAAGCTCGCTGAGCGAAAGCGGTGGAAATCGCGGGTCGTCGTTGGCTGCTCGGCCGGCGGCGTGGGCCAACGCCTGCGACAGAGGGACCGATTGCCCCAAGAAGCCGCAGCAGCTCCGCAAACGACCTGCGCGCTTCAGGCTCACAAAGACGCCCATCACTGGCGTTTGGGCCGCGCCGGCCAGCGTCGTGTCGGTCAAGGGCGCAAGCCGGGCGCCGGCTGCCGCGGCAACCCAGTTCCCGGCCCCACGCAAAATTGCTTGTTGTTGTTCGGCATTCAATTCCGGAAGACCGCAAACCAACAGCTCGGTTTGTTTGGACGTTTCAGCTAATCGTGTGCTCATGGCACTCCCTGGGTTCGGTGTCGCGAACGATGCGATCCGCACCGGCACTCGCTTCTGCCCCCAGTTGCCTGGCGAGCGGTCGAAGTGTCCGGCGATGCGAGTGCCGCAGCCGGGGCAACGGTCGAGCCGCATGGCGTACTTGGGCAATTCGTACCAATCGCGCTCGATAAGTAGCTTGCCGCAGTGGGGACAATAGGTGCTCTGTTGCGGCGGCGCATGAATGTTACCTACATAAACGTAATTGAGTCCCTGCGCGCGGGCGATATCGTGCGCCCCTAGCAGCGTTTCGGGCGGCGTGTGGCCGCGGTCGGTGAGCCGGAAGTCGGGATGAAAGGCGGTGAAATGCACGGGCACGTCCGGCCCGACATTGGCCAGAATCCAGTCGCACATCTGGCGGATTTCGTCGAACGAGTCGTTGGCCCGCGGAATTACCAGATTTGTGATTTCGAACCAGACATCGGTCTCGTGCTTGAGCCAGCGGAGTGTGTCGAGCACGGGCTGCATGTACGAGAGCGTGAGGTGTTGATAGAAGCCCTCAGTAAAGCCCTTGAGATCGACGTTGGCCGCGTCCATGACTTCGTAAAACGGCCCGCGGGCGGCCGGTGTGATGTACCCGGCGGTGACCGCCACGGCCTTGACACCCACAGCGCGGCACGCCTTCGCCGTGTCGATCGCGTATTCGGCCCAGATGACCGGGTCGTTATACGTGAATGCCACGCTGCGGCAGCCCAACTGCCGCGCCGCTTCGGCCACCGACTCCGGAGTCGCCTCTTCGCTTAACTGTTCGATCTCGCGCGACTTGGAAATCGACCAATTCTGGCAGAACTTGCAACCCAAGTTGCACCCCGCGGTGCCAAACGAAAGCACGCTCGTACCGGGATAGAAGTGGTTCAGCGGCTTCTTTTCGATCGGGTCGATGCAGAAGCCGGTGCTCCGACCGTAGGTCGAAAGCACGATTTCGCCTTCGCGATTTTCTCGGACGAAGCAAAATCCACGGTCGCCCGGCCGCAGCGCGCATGCACGGGGACACAAGTCACAGATCACCCGACCGGGCTCGTCCGTTTCGTGCCACCACCCACCCGGCATTGTTCCATCGGGGCGCAGGCCGGAGGCGGGCGGAAGTTCGACGATCTTCAACATGAGCCCATTTTACCATACGCGTGCGGACATGACGAGTTTTCCGCGGTCGCATGATCTCCGCCTCGGCGACCAGTTCGGGGCGGGCGCCGCCGCTAGGACGCTACGACGGTGATATTAAAGCTCTGGGGGCGCGATGTATTGTGGCTCCCCATTCCGCTGGAATTGTTGCGCAGCACCAATGTGATGGTGGCGGTACCTGTCTGGCCGGGGGCGGGCGTGTAGCTCAAAATGCCCGAAGGGCTGACCGAGGGGACCGTTTGAAACAGGCCAGGCCGCGTGTCGCCCGTCACTTGAAAGCTCAAGCCCGCACGCGATCCATTCCCATGGCCGGCCGAGATCCGCGTCGCCCAGGGTGCCACCGATTGTGGTCCTGTGTTCACGGCCACGACCTGGTCCGGTCCCTTGACGAAGGATGGCGCCTGGTTGGCACGCACGCGCCGTCGCGAGTAGCGATGGTATCCGTGGCGACCGTAGTATCGATGTCGCATGCCATAGTGGGAGTATTGGCGACCGACGTTGACCGTCGTGCGAATTTGATTGATGGTTGTTGGCGCCGGCTGAGACGCCACATTGCCTGGAATGGTCGTTGGATTCGAAGCCACTCTTGAGGCCGAGTGGTTCACCGGGAGTTTGACATGGCTTTGGGCTGTTGTTCCGACCGTGTGCGGCTTCGAGATTCGCGTCGAGTTGGGATTCGACGGCTTGTTCGCGTTTGGCGCCACTGAGTGTCCCGAGTGTGCCGTCGACTTGTTTGGCGTGGGTTTGTGCGCGGCATGGGGCGCGGAATGGTGAGCGGCGTGTGGTGCCGAGGGGTGAGCGTGGCCAGCGGATGAGTGCGAGTGCCCACCGGAGGCGTGAGCGTGTCCGCCGGATGAATGCGGGTGCCCACCGGAATGCCCGCCTTTAGCCAATACCGGCAGGGCCGTGAAGGCCGTCGCCGCGACGATCGCAAGAAGGTATGTCAGCCATTTCATCGTTGTGTCCCTCCGTTCGGTCACCATTCGATGTACGGATTTAGCAATCGCCGTGCCAATTGGCTCACAATTGCACGAACCTCTTCATTGGCAATGGTTTGTGCGCGTCTGCACGGATTGCCCCGGGTGAGATTTCCCGGCGTTGTCATCAGAATGATGTCAACGCCTGACAGAATCGATTCGCCAAGGCGAGAACTCTCAGTTTGAGGCGAGTGATCGCAATCTTGCCCCCAGTTGGCCCAATATTCCGCATTGAGAAGTGGAGAACTTTGGTTGCCGCACGACTTGGTAATGCGGCTTCGTAGTTGTTGGCCGATTGGCCATCACCACCCTTTACTATCGAAAGGAATATGAAAATGAACCCTGTGATTCATCTGCGTGGCATGGTCTTGAGCGTCGTTGGTTTTGGGCTTTGCTTCGCGGCGGTCGCAACTCAGATCGCCCTGCAACAGCACCGATTGTTCATCGCCGGTCCGTTGCTGGCCCTAGGCATGGCGGGCCTGGTAGAACTGATTTCAGGATACCCCTTTTACAAGGTGGCCCAGAAATGGGATTCGATGCACGGGCTCAAGCGATTTGGACTCGGTCTGGCCATTATCTGCATGTTCGTCGTGGGCATTTTTTTCTGGGCCGCGAAATTCTATTTTTAAGTTTGACGCGGCCACCTGGCCTTTGCAGGCTGCTTGAACTTTGCTCCACCGTGTACCGTTATTCGAACGTCAGCCGTTTGTCAGCGTTGGCGGCGGAATAGATCGCCTTCGTTTTACGGAAGTCATCGGCGGCGGACCCTACGATTGCCATCGGCCGTGGGGCCACCAACCCGAGTACGGTGGGCACATCGCAAACCCGCAACACGTTCAGCAGTGGGGGCGCGGCCGTGTCCATGTGGGTCGAAGGTGGTGAAATCAAAGTTGCGCCGGCGATCCGCTCGTCGAGCACTGCGGCGTACGCGGCAAGAAGCCCGGCGCCGCTTTTCCCGGCGACGAACACCGGTGGCTGAATCTCGCCAGCCGAGAAGCGAGTTGCGACATCCTTTGCCGCGGCAATCACGTCCCACACACGGCCGGCATCGACCGTGCGGCCGAGCAGGGCGTGGGAGCGCTCGACGTAATTCGGCCCGTTCTTCCTTGTCCACCGTGTCGCGCCCGTGCCGCGAGGCTCGCATAGAACCACGACCTGACCCTGGCGAGCAAGGCCTTCGAGCCAAGCGGGTGTCGTGCCGGCTTCGTCCTCGTCGAGTACGGCGAGTAATACGGTCTTGGGCGTCGCGGCTTTGCCGGCCGGAAAACGTAATCGGTACTCGATGCCATCCTCCGATTGCACGCGCTCGGTGCTCGCGTCAACATCGCCCAGGACTTTCGCGGCCGGGATCGATTCAGGAAAATAGCCAAAGCTCACTCGGCGCAGCTCGGCCAGGAGCGGTCGCTTCCAGGTATCGTAACGGCCGGATTCTGGCGCGGGAACTTCGGCCAGCGGCACGAAATGCTCGTCAATCGTCGTGTTGAGCTGGTCGGTTGGCAGATCAGCCTCACTGGGAAATGCTCGCAGCTTCTCGGGCGCGATTGGGTAGGGACCCGAGTCGCTTCCCTCGCTTACGAGGTCGATCTCGCTGTCGCCGACGGGAGCGGAGTCTCCTTTCAAATGCGTGTTGATGAAACGATAGGCCGCCCGGCGAATGTCCTGACGGTACGCATGTCCGCCGACGCTCACTACAACGTCGAACTGGTCACCGGCTCCAAACAGGCTGTAGAGCCGTTCGAGCCGATTGCTGATCCGTTCGTTCGCGTCCATCGGGAAGATGGAGTCCTGGTCGCTGTTGACGAATAACATCGGCCGAGGCGCGACGAGCGCGGCGATCCGGGTCCAAGGCCATTGAAAAGTGTTGTAAAGGAACATGCAATCGCAATGCCCGTTGATGACGCGGTTGGCGACGTACGCGTCGAGGTCGGCCATGCCGCTGACAGGCACGGCCACCTTGACACGCTCATCGGCCGACACGACCCAGAACGTTGCCGCGCCGCCACCGCTGATGCCTGTCACCGCGATCCGCTCGGCGTCGACGTCGGGCCGGCCAACGAGGTAGTCGATCCCTCGGACGCCGTTCCAGCACTCCACTCCGGCGGGTGTGTAACCCCGCGAATGCCACCACCAGCGCCGGAGGTTGTAAGTGCCGTGGTGTGTCGCGGCGATTTCGCCGAGCTGCAGCGAATCGACCACGAGGCATACGTAGCCGTGCCGTGCGAACCAAATGCCGTGCGACTGATAAGCGACCTTATTTCCGTTTCGTCCACGGCCTGAGTGGCCGCAAACGTAGAAGATGGCCGGCAGTTTCTCACCGGCCTTCACGACGGCCGGGCGGTAGAGGTTTCCCGTCACGTACAGATCTGGCCGGCTTTGATAGTGCAGCATCTCGACGACGTAGCCGTCCCCCTCGATCGCGCCCGTGATCCTGGCGTCCAGCGGCGTTCTTTCCGGCCGCGGTGAGAGACCGAGCATATAGAAGTATTCTTCGACGTACCGCGCCCGCTTCGTTTGCCAGTCGTCAAGCGACTCCAAATCGCCGTCGAATTGCGCCGAGATTCGAGTGGTTTCGCGCTGGAGGTAGGCTTGGATCATCTCATCGCCGGGCGAGTCGCGGTCGGGCATGCCAAGCGGCTGGGCGCCGGCGCGATCGGGCGCCAGCACCAAGGCGGAAAGAACCATGAGCGACAGTACCAGAAAACGATCGGCGTTCGACTTCATCGGCGGTCCTCGCGGAGGGCATGTTACGGTCAGGATGGCAGACCGAAAGCCCTCGATCAAGGGTTACGCGCCACGCGGGGATTGTGATATTTGCAGTGGACAAGCCGATTCGGCTTGTCGACGGTCGCACACGGGCGATAAAATGGCTCGGTAGGATACCCTTGGTCTACGGAGAGACGCCATGGATCGCTCGCCGCGTTGGCAGTTCAGTTTGATCACAATGTTGGCTCTGACGGCGGTGGTAGCCGTCACTTCGGCCGCCGTGTCGAGTTCGCCCAACTGGATCAGCGGCATGGCGCTCGGTTTCCTGAGCTTTGCCTTTCCCACGGCTTTCGTGCTCGTCATCGTCTACGGCGAGGGCTACTGGCGCGCGTTCTGCATCGGCGCCTTGGTGCCGAGTCTTGAGGGTTGGGCCATGTCGGCATTTGCGGTCCTGTTCGTCGCGGTCGAATCGTTTGCGACGTCGGCCAGTATGATGTCGACGGCGACGACAATGACCCCCAGCTACGCGGCACCCAGCCCCGCCGGTATCGTTCCTGACGCGATTCCTTCCTCGGGGTTTGCCCCGCCAGGCGACCAGGGTATTGCGCCAGTCGCGATCTACGAGGATTCCGACGCGGCACCTTCGACTTTTCCACCGTCACCGGCAAGCCCCAACGGCGTGTCGGCGACGACCGACGAAGGTGACGTCGCGCCGAACGTTGGTGTCTCCTACAGCAGCCAAGTGGCGATCCCGGTCAATACCACGACGAGTGTCAGGACCTACGGCGTCGATTACCGTTCGATCCGACCCATGGCTACTTCGTTCGCCCAGTTGTTCCGCGTCGGTGGGGCAATCTACTGGACGTTTGCCGCGCTACTGGGCTTCTTTGCGGTTGGCGTCCGCTGGTTGATCGAGCGGTCCAAGGCTCGCCATGAGCCGGCGGTGAAGGCAAGCGTGTGAAAGAGAGGTTGGCGAGTGTCTCGCGTCAAGAATATCACCGAGCCGAAGCCCTTGAGACAAGCCGCGCTCATCGGAGCCGTGTCGCTTGCATGTCCGTTAACGGTCTGATAAAGGTGGATTGATAAGCTCTTCGATTCGTAGTTGAGTTACCGCGCCCAGGGAACCACTTTGTGCCGCCTTGTTTTCGCCATTCGCGATTTCGCGACACGCCCAGTCGTCGCCAGGCCCTGGCGGCCGGCGGGCTCTCGCTATTTGGCGGCATGAACCTTGCCAATCTGCTGCGGGCGGAATCAACGGGAGCGTCCCAACGCCGGCCCGGCAAGGCCAAGAGCGTTATCATGCTCTACCTGCACGGCGGCGCGCCGACGCAGGACATGTTCGACATGAAGCCCGCCGCCCCCGTCGAGGTCCGCGGTGAGTTCAAGCCCATCGCCACCAACGTGCCAGGTATCAACATCTGCGAGCGGCTCCCGGGGATGGCCAGGTGGATGCACCGCGCGGCGGTCGTGCGCAGTGTGTACCATCGAGCCGGCTGCCACAATGAGATTCCCAGCTTCACCGGGTACGAACCGCCCCCCGCCAACGCGCAGGACCCTCCCGACAACTTACCACCGAGCATGGGCTCGGTTTGCGAGTACCTCAAACCCCAAGACGATCAGCGCGCCGCCTACGTCCACTTGCCGGTGCCACTCGGCTACACGGGCGTCGGCGAGTCAGGGCCCGGCGCAGGATTCCTGGGCCGCCGCTACGATCCGCTGTTGACCAGCGCCACGCCGATGGTCGACGAAGGCGCCGACGTGAAGAACCGGGCCCACCCCCCGCAGATTCGCGGTATTCCTCGCCTCAGCGATAGCCAGTTGATCGACGGGCTGACGCCGGATCGTCTCAACCGCCGCAGGTCGTTATTGGCTGTTCTCGGCGACGGGCCAGCCCGGCACGCGGCTGAGGCCGCTGGTTTCGATCGCTTCCAAGAGCGCGCATTCGACCTTTTGACTTCGCCCGACTTGAGGGCGTGTTTCGATCCGGCGCTCATCGACCAGCGCGTAAAGCTGCGATACGGCAACACCCTGTTCGGCAACAGCGCGTTCATCGCCAGCAAGCTGGTCGAGACGGGCGTGCGATTCATCAACGTCATCTGGACATGGTACAACCTGGCGATCGCGGGCTTGCAGGATTTTGGTTGGGACACGCACGAGCACAATTTCGCGACCCTGGGGCATTTCTTGCCGCAGCTCGACCTGGTGTACTCGTCGCTGATGGAAGACCTCCAGCAGAGCGGCTTATTGGATGAGACGCTCGTGGTGCTGACCAGCGACTTTGGCCGGACGCCGGGCGTGAACCGGACCTCCGGCCGTGACCACTGGACGCACTGCTACTCGACGATCCTCGCCGGGGCCGGTATTCGCGGCGGCACAATCTATGGCGCATCGGACAAGCACGCCGCGCTGCCCATCGACTGCCCCGTTCGCCCCGCCGACCTCTGCGCCACGATTTATCAATGCTTGGGCATCGATCCTGACATGCTCGTCTACGACCGGTTCAATCGCCCCCACAAGATTGCCCAAGGGGGTGAGCCGATCGGGGCGGTGTTAGGGTGATCTACGACCGATCCGCGGCATGATGACGTCGTCCACGTGGTGATATCCAAGAGGTGCACGCGCCATGAGACCCGTCACGTTAGTGTCGATCGTCGGCCTCGCGCTGGTGGCGATGAATGCCGTGGGACAGGAAACGTTGCCCGCCGCGGATGACGACGTTGCTGTGACGTTGCCGAAAACCGTGGCGAAATTGCGGTCGGGCGAGCCCATTCGGATCGTGTGCTTCGGCGATAGCGTCACCGGCGTGTATTACCACACCGGCGGTCGTAGGGCTTACGCCGACATGCTTGGCATTGCGATTGAGCGCGTGTTTCCGGAGTCCGACGTCACCATGGTCAATGCCGGTGTCAGCGGTCACACTACGGTCAATGCGTTGTCGCGCATCGATCGAGACGTTCTGGCGCATGAACCAACGTTGGTTACGGTCATGTTCGGGCTGAACGACATGGGTGGACTAACGCTGGATCAGTATCGCGACAACCTGAGAACGATCGTCGAAAAGTGTCGGTCTGCGGGCGCTGAAGTGCTTCTGGCGACGCCCAACGATGTGATTAACACGTCGGGACGACTGACCGAAAAACTGAAGCGGTATTGCAAGGCGGTGCGCGAAGTGGGTCAAAGCGAGAACGTCCCAGTCTGCGATTGTTATGGCGAATTGGAAGCCTTGAAAAGTCGCGATGCCGCGGCCTGGCGATTGTTGCTGAGCGACGAAATCCACCCCAACATGGATGGCCACAAGAGGATCGCCGAACTGCTGGCGCGATCGATCACCGGCCGCGAGACCAGCCTCGCCGACGTGCAACCGCCTGACCGACCCTTGGCGAAGACGTTGGCGCACATCAAGAGTGGACGGCCCGTCAAGATTCTCGCCATGCCCCCCTTCGATGAATGGTTCGGTCCGGCCGTGAATGAAATCGTTCCCAAGTCGCAGTTGGAAATCATGGCTTGGCCCACGGCCGGAAAAACCCTGTCTGAAATCGAGCAAGACGCAAAAACGCGGGTTCGTCCGATGCAACCGGACCTGGTGTTAATCGCCGTGCCGCCGGCGGCAAGGTTCGACTCCGAAGAATCGTTCATTAGCGGCTACACATGGATCATGAATTGGTCGCTCAGCTTCGCCACGCAAGAGTGGGACTGCGTCGTAGTTCACCCGGCGGTCGTCGATTCCGATCACGCCGAGGCCCGGCGCGACTCCCTGGTGCGCCAATTGGTCCGCGCGCAAGACCTTACGCTCATCGACCGGTCGACGGAAGACGGGCCAAGCGGCAAGGAGATATTCGTCGAATGGCTCAAGCGGCAAATGCGATGAGTTCGTCCTGTCGAAATTCAACGAAATAGTGGATCATGCCTCCATGAACGATCAAAAGACGACGCTGGCCGCGCTGCGTGAGCTCGTTTGCGAGTTTGTCACGGCCCGCGACTGGCAACAATTTCATACGCCGAAAAATCTCTCGATGTCGCTGGCAATCGAAGCCGCGGAACTGATGGAGCATTTCCAATGGCTCACGCCCGAGCAATCTCGCGCCATTGCGAACCAACCCGAGAAACTTGCCGAGGTGGGCGAAGAGCTGGCCGATGTGCTCTGCTACACCCTGGCGCTGGCCAATGAGTTGAAGCTCGACGTCGCGTCGGCGATGGCCGACAAGATGGTCAAGAATGCCCGCAAGTACCCTGCTGAAGAGTACCGGGGAAGGTACGGGCCGAAGGACCACAAGGCGAACGGGGGGCGTTAGTCAGCCCCGTGTTGTAAAGAGTCCACGCTTCCCCGGTTCAAACAGTCGATCAACTGCCGCAACTTGCCGAGGCTGCGGCGGTTGAAGCGGAAAATGAGCCGCGGTAGATGAGCGAATTTTGGCTCGTCTTGCTCTTCGGGCAGCGGCCCCCCGACGTCAAAGCGGTCGTCGCTCGTGATGTCGCCAAAACGCTGGTGAATTGCGGCGAGCAGTTCGTCGCCCGGCGGGGTCTGTAGCCGCAGCACGAGCTTATTACGAACATAGCGCATGCTGTGATAAACGCGGAAGAAGCCGAGGATTTCGTCGACGGCTACCTCGACCCGATCGGTGAGCTTGTATAGCGAGAGGTCCTCGGGTGAGATCAGCGATTGGCCCAAGAGACGCCGCACGACGTACTCGTGCCATTCCTGCCAGAACGTCCCGCCCGGTTCGTCGAGAAACACCACCGGCACCATGTCGCGTTTGCCGGTTTGCAGCAACGTGAGCACTTCCAGGCCCTCGTCGAGTGTGCCGAAGCCGCCGGGCAACAGGCAGACCGCGTCGCACTCTTTGACGAACATCAGCTTGCGAGTGAAAAAGTACTTCATGTGGACGAGCTTGGGGTCGCCGGCGATTACCGGGTTGGCCTCTTGCTCGAAGGGGAGCATGATGTTCAGCCCCATCGAGTTTTCGCGGCCGGCCCCCAAGTGCCCGGCCTCCATGATGCCGCTGGCAGCGCCGGTGACGACGAGCCAATGCTTTTCGGCCATCGAGCGGCCGAAGTCGACTGCCTGCTGGAAGGTCGCCTCGTGTGGGCGGGTGCGGGCTGAGCCAAAGACCGTGACCTTGCGGCGCGAACGATAGGGCGAGAAAACCTTGAAGGCATAGCGCAATTCGCGCAACGTGCGGCTCAGAATCTTGAGATCGCCGCGACTGGTATTGTCGCGCGCCAGCTTGTCGGCCGACTCCTTGATCAGGGCGATCAGGTCGCTGACCCGGTCGGGTTCATCGATTTCCGCGGTGAAAGGCGCCACGGTGGTGGGCGCCCCAACGGAAGAGGGCTGTTCGTCGGTTTTCGATTCGGACGAAAGGGGGGATTGGGGGATGTCCGCGTCTGACACGCTAGCTACCTTGCAAGCAACCGCCGCGGCGCTTCGTCGGCGGCCACGACGGCCGGACGAACACGAGCGCGCGGACCGTGCCTTTCGAGTATATTCTAGCGTCGGCGAACAGGGGTAGAGCGCTAGGCCGACGGGCGACAGCAGAATTGATACGCCCGCAAGACTTCGTACAGATCGGTCGAAATCGTGATTTCGTCGTGTTTGAAGTCGCGCAGCCAGGTACGCTCGCTACGGACGGCCTCGGCCAGCAAGGGAAAAACTTCGCTCAATGGCACCTGTACGGTTTGATCGTTTCTTTTCGGCTCGCTCTTCGTGGCGCACGGTTCCGGACCGTAATAAACTCGCAGGCGGCTTCGGGCCATAACGCAAATTCCTCCCGTCCGTGGAGAATCGAATGTGTTGTTAGCAGTATCGGCGGAAGCTGTGGTGTGGGTTTGATCAAATTGTCGGAAGAATCGGAATTTACCCGCTGGCCCGATCATCTAGGTCAAGCACGAAGTTGGGATGATGCACGCGCCGCCGGATTGATGGGTAATCTGGGTCGGCCTCACCGACTTGACATCGTCTCCGCCAGTGCCTAGATTGCCAAGCGGTTAAGTTCATTACGCGGAAACCGTTGCGTCGCACGCGTATCCTTGCTTCACACAGGCCACTGGCCGACGAAGATTCACCTCGCATGGCGAGCATGGTTGCCAACGATCTGGGACAGGTGTCCCATGCCCTGGGGTTAGCACTTCCACGCGTCGAAGCCGTCGTGGAGTTGCTTGACAGCGGAAACACGGTCCCGTTCATCACGCGATATCGCAAGGACCAGACGGGTGGGCTCGACGAAGAGCAAATCCGTGAGATCCAATCGCGAGTGGTCAAACTCCGTTTGTTGGCCGAGCGCAAGCAAACGATCCTGCGATCGATCGAATCCCAAGGCAAGCTGACGCCGGATCTTGCTGCGGCCATCGAAGCAGCCGATACCAATCGCCGCCTGGAGGATCTTTATCTTCCCTTCAAGCCAAAGAAGCAGACTCTCGCCACTGCGGCGAGGGAACGTGGCCTTGAGCCGTTGGCCTTGGAAATCCTTAGGGCCGACGTGGCCGCGATCGACCTCGACGCACGTGCCGCCGACTACGTCAGTACCGATCGCAAAGTCCACACAGCCGCGGACGCACTCTTGGGGGCCGGGCACATTCTTGCCGAGGTATTCAGCGAACGTGCCGATTTCCGCGGTAAGTTGAGGTCCATCCTGGAACGCACCGGCAGGCTGGACAGTACTGGCGTCGAGCCCGAAGTGAAGGCGACCGAAGCCAAAACGACGGTACCTTCAGCGTCGCCTGCGGCCGCGCCGCAGCTCACGGCCTCAGCCGAGGAAATCGAAGCGAACGGCGCGTCGGCCCAGGGCGCTGGTGAAACCGGACTGTCAACTGTTTCAATTGAGGGCGGTGCTTCACTTGAGGACGCTGCGCCTGACGTTGACGAATCGTCGGCCGCACCGCGAGAAGCGGGCGCGACGCAGTCCGATGAAGTCGTGACTTTGCCTCTTGAAGTACCCAGCCAAGACCAGCTTCCGTCCTCCGAAGTTCCCGAATCGAAAGCCGTCGCGAGTGAGACGATTTCACACGTTCCCGATTTGGCGGCTGTCGTGGACGACGCTATCGCGCCGCTGGCCAACGTCGTTGCACGAAAAACCCGCCAAAAGAAGAAGCCGGCCAAGCGGGAAAACCCGGAGCACAAGGCGTTTCGCGACTATTTCAATTACAGTGAAGCGCTCTCGAAAATCCCGCCGCACCGAATTCTGGCCATTAATCGAGGCGAACGTGCCAGGGCCCTGCGAGTGCGCGTCGAGTCCGACCTGGAGGCCATGTTGCGTGTGGTCGACGAATGCCTGGTGCCAGAGGGACACCCGCACGCAGAATTCCTCCGCGGCTGCGGACGCGATGCGCTCAACCGCCTGGTATTGCCCAGCCTCGAGCGCGAAGTACGCCGCGAACTGACCGACCGGGCCGAACTGCACGCGGTCGAGGTTTTCGCCCGCAACCTCCGCAATCTGCTCTTGCAACCCCCGATTCGAGACCGCCGTGTGCTGGCGATCGATCCCGGTTTCAAGAGTGGCTGCAAGCTCGCGGCGCTCGACGAATTCGGCAAGCTGCTCGACCACGGCGTAGCGCACATCATCGGTAAGGAGGAACGCCGTATCGAAGGGTGCCGCAAGGTCGTCGAGATGGTACGACGGCACCAGCTCAGCGTGGCGGCGATCGGAAACGGTACCGCCTGCCGTGAAACGGAAAAGTGGATCAGCGACCTGATCGCGGGAGAGTTGGCCGACGCGGGCGTGGCCTATGTGATCGTCAACGAGGCGGGGGCCAGCGTCTATTCTACCAGCCGTTTGGGGCGTGAGGAGTTTCCCGAATACGACGCAACCCTCCGAGGGGCGATTTCAATCGGCCGTCGGCTGCAAGATCCACTGAGCGAGCTGGTCAAGATCGATGCGGCCAACATCGGTGTCGGCATGTACCAGCATGACGTGAAGGCGAAGCACCTTCGGGAATCGCTCGACGCGGTCGTGGCCTCTTGCGTCAATTATGTCGGTGTCGACTTGAATACGGCCAGCCCGGCACTGTTGCGGTACGTCTCGGGCTTGAACCAACTCACCGCCCAACGGCTGTTCGATTTCCGCACGGCGCATGGACCGTTCAAGAACCGCGAAGAATTGAAGAACATTCAAGGTCTGGGTGAAGCGACGTTTGTTCAAGCGGCGGGGTTCCTCAAGATCGGCGGCGGCACCAATCCGCTCGACGCCACATGGATCCACCCCGAAAGCTATGCAGCCGCCCAACACGTGCTGGCCAAGCTCGACGCCAAGCCAGATGACCTGGCTGACAAGGAGCATGTCGCCGAACTCGCAGCGCGGGCGGCGCAGGTGCCGGTGGAACAATTGGCCTCCGAATTGCAAGTCGGCACGTTGACGCTGGGCGACATCGTGGCCCAACTGACGCGGCCCGGCCGTGACCCGCGCGAATCACTGCCGTCGCCGATTTTCAAACGCGGCATCCTCAAGCTCGACGACCTGACGCCCGGCATGGAATTGGCCGGCACTGTGCTCAATGTCGTCGATTTCGGCGCGTTCATCGACGTCGGACTCAAGGACAGCGGGCTGGTCCACATCAGCCAGTTGGCCAACCAGTTCGTGCAAGACCCGCACCAGGTGGTGTCGGTCGGCGACGTGGTGCACGTCTGGGTGTTGGAGGTCGACAAGGAGCGACGCCGGGTTTCGTTAACGATGATCAAACCGGGCACGCGCCGCGCGCACGAGCCGCGGCGCGGCGCGGCGCCCCTGGCCGATTTGAACACGCAAGGTGCGCCTCCGGCGCGCCCGCGTCCGCCACGCCGCCCGCCGGCGCAGCGTTCCGCAGCGCAAGGCGCGGCTCCACAGGGTTCTGGCGGCCAGACGGCCGGTAGGGAGCGGAAATCGAAGTTCCACCAGGCAGCACCACCTCCGAAACCAAAACCCAAGCCTGTCGTGCCGTTGACCAAGGCAATGAAGGAAGGCAAGGCGCCCTTACGGACTTTCGGCGATCTTAAGCAGTTCTTGTCGCTTAAGCGCGAAGAGACGCCGGGCGAAGAAGGGACGACGGCGTCATAACGCGGCCGTGGGCCGCAATCAACCTCTTCACGAAACCGTGGTCGGTTGGGCATGGACTTCGACAAGCGCCTGGAAAAAGCGATCGAGCGCGGCCAGCGGATGGGCGACGCCCAGGCCAAAGCGGCACAGCAGCAGGCCGTCAGCGAGGAAGAGTGCAAGCGGATTCATTCGCAGTTTCGATTGGCCCTTTCCGAGCACATCGAGAGCGGGTTGCGGCGGTTGCCCGACCATTTCCCAGGTTTTCGCTACGAGACCGTCGTGGGCGACCGCGGTTGGGGTGCGGCGGTCAGCCGCGACGATGTGGGACGTGGGTCTGATGGCGGCCGTCGGACTTTTTTCAGCCGGCTTGAAATGACGATCCGCCCCTATTCCACGTACCGCGTGCTCGAGTTGACGGCCAAGGGAACGATCCGCAATAAGGAGGCCTACAACCGCACGCACTTCCAACGCTTGGGAGAGGCCGACCCCAAGAGCTTCGCCGATATGATCGACTTGTGGATTCTGGAATACGCGGAATTATACGCCGCCAAGGGTTGAGATCATGGCCCGTCTCAGGTAATCAACGGAGAAGGAAGCTCAGACGTGTCATTGTCGCCCAGAGGGGATTTTTCCCGACGTTGTATGAAATCGCTGGCCCAGGAAGGTATGGATCGCCGGACGCCGATATTGCGATTTGGGCTTCGTGTCGATCGACCAGGTCGACTCCGAAGGGTTGACCGCATTCGTCCAGAGGACGTCCGCTGAACCCTACGAGGTCGTGCTCGATTGGTCGCAGGCCCGTGCGGATGAAATCGTCATCGCTTCTTGAAGCTGCCCTCGCTACGAAGACGACCATCTCTGCAAACACATTGCCGCGGCCATTCTTTGCGCCGATGAACAAAAGCTCGGAGGGCGCGTGCCAGATCGCAGGCCGTTGGATGTGATCACCGACGATGAAATCTGGGAAGACGACAACGCCGGAGACGGCTATCTCAGCCCACAGGCGTTCACGCAGGTGTTGGCGGGAAGGGCGTCTTTCCGCATCACCGCGCCGGCCGTGAACCGGCCCAGCACGCCCCCGCGGCCACAGTGGCGCCAGCAGTTGCTCAGTCTCGAGCAGTCCCTTAGTTCGTCGCATTGGAAATGTTGGTTCGGCCCCGATCAGCGTTTCTTGACCACGGTCCCCTGCGGCCGCCACAATGACGCCATAACCAGCCCAGATGAAACCGCAAAACCGTATTAATTTGGGCTACGGTCCTTGTTCGTGGCGACGAGGGCGCGCGCCTGTACCGAGCTTCCTTGACTGCCAACCTTGGAGGAGGTAATCAAGTACACCATGGGAAGGTAATCTTACGAACGGATGTCATCACGCTTCAGGGAGTTCATGACTGGGAAAAATAGCCTCTCCGGGGCTACCACAAGGTCTAGAAGTGACCGTGGGTGGCGCACTGGCTCCGCCCTCGGTCATTTTCGTTTCTCCCAGGCCAGCCAATTTCCCGTGATTTTTCTCCGTATCAGCCTGGGAATGGTCGTGCTCGTTCCGCTGGTTACCCGGACCGATTCCGCGACCGCGGGTACGGCCTCGGGATGGCGTGGAGATGGCAGCGGTGTTTATCCGACTGACCGACCGGTGACGGAATGGAATGAGCAGCAGAATGTGATGTGGCGCGCGACGATCGGGAGCGCCTTTTCGTCTCCGGTGATTGCGGGTGGACGTGTCTTTGTGTCGTCGGAGCCGTCGAAGATCGCTTGTGTCGATCTTCAGGATGGCAAGGTCCGGTGGAAAGACACGATGAAAGCCGTCGACGTCGCGGCGGAATTTCGAGGCAAAGCCGCCGCGAGCGAACGGGAACCGACGTCTTGCGGATTCGCGGCCCCCACGCCGGTCAGCGACGGCAACGATGTCTTTTTCCTTTTCGGTTCCGGCCTGGTCGGAGGCTATACGATCGAGGGACAGCGAAAATGGATTCGCTTTCTGGAACCGGTCAACAAGACGTACGGGCATAGCTCGTCGCCGCTCTTGGTCGACGGCAAATTGCTGGTGAACTTGCATCACCTGGTGGCGCTCGACGTTGTAACGGGCAAGATCGTTTGGGAATGTCCCGAAGCCGAACACACCTATGGCACGCCGGTCAGTCTGAACGTCGGCGGCACAGATTTCGTGGTGACGCCACACGGCAAAGTGGTGCGTGTCAACGACGGTCGCCTGTTGGCAAAATCGATCGCACCGGATCTGGGCGGACCGGAATTCGGTATCAGCCCGGTCGCCAGCGGCGACGTGGTGTATCTGGGAGATCGCACGCTTTCCGCGGTGCGATTGTCACTTGAAGGCGAAAGGCTCGTTGTAGACAAGCAATGGTCAGTGTATTTGGACACGACTTCGTATGCATCGCCGGTAGTGTGGAACGGACTGCTCTTTTTCGTGGGGACGGCCGCCGAGTGTTTCGTGCTCGATATCAAGACGGGAAAGAGCTTGCATGAGGAAGAATTGAAGATCGGTCATTCCGGCGTGGACGACCCGGTGCTGAACTCGGCGAATCTGTACCCGAGCCTGACTGTCGCAAGCGGCAAGCTGTTTGTCGGCAACGATCGGGGGCAGATTTTCATCTACGAGGCATCCAAGGATCTCAAGGAACTCTCCCGAACTCGCCTGGCAGACGGCTCCGGCGCGACACCCGCGATGGTAGATTCCAGCTTGATTCTCCGCAGCGGCGCAGATCTGATTCGGATTGGCAATGTCAAATAAGGACCGCAACGATGATTGGTAAATTCCAGCGTTTTCTGTGCATCGTGGCGATCGCGGCGGCGGCCCTGGCCGCGGCCCTTACGGAAGGCGGCGAAATCTCAGGATGGCGCGGCGATGGCAGCGGGCGATATCCCGACGCCGAGCCGCCGCTCAACTGGGGACGGATCGCGCGCAGCGTTACGGAAATGTCGGCTCAGTCCAGCAAACCCCAAGCCGAGGCGGCTCCCAACGCCCAAGCTGCCATCGCGGACGGCGTGATTCGCCAGTGGCTCGTGATCGGGCCGTTGCCGATCACGGACGAAACCAAGGCCGAAGACATTCTGCCCGGCGTTGAAAGCCTGTCACCCGAGGAGGGCGATCGCACGGGAAGCCACGTCTGGAAAGCGATCACCCTCGAAACCAGTTGTCTGGACCTCTGCGCGACGCTGAGCATCGCGTCCGACCAGACCGGATACGCCGCCTTTGCGCAGACCTATCTCTACTCGCCATCCGGCGAACCGGTCGCCTGGAACCTGTTGTTCCAGGGGCAAGGCACGAATCGGGTCTGGCTGAACGGCGAACCGGTTTACGCCAGCCCGACGAATGTCGATCTCGCCCCCGGCATCCGTCTGGTGCTGCCTGTGCGGAAGGGGTGGAACCGGCTGCTCCTGCTCAATGCCAAAACGCTGTCGGCCCGGAAAAGCTGGTGGTTCGCGGGAAGCCTCTATGGAGAGAACACCACCGACTACAAAACGCATGGAATTCTGTGGTCGACGCCGATGCCGGCGCCCGGCAGCAGCGCGCCGGTCATCATGGGCGACCGGCTGTTCGTGACCACCGAAACAGGTAGCGTGATCTGCATCAACAAGGCCGATGGCAAACTTCTCTGGATGCATTCGCTCACCTATTACGATTTCGCCACCGAAGACGAACGGAAAGAGCACCCGGAACGATTCGCGGAGCTGGAGCCGCTGGCGATGCAATTGAAGCAGATCGACCAGATCGACGTGGAGATGCCCTGGAAGTTGCCCGCTCTGGAAAAAGACTGGCGCTCTTCCGTGGAAAACGCGATCTATAAGTCGATCGGCCGGGTGTCGCGCGACAAACGCAACCCGCTCAATGAATGCGAGGTCGGGCTGACGGCTCTCGCGCCGCTGACCGACGGGAAACATGTTTTTGCCGTCTTCGGCAGTGGCATTTGCGTCTGTTACGACCGTCACGGAAATCGCAAATGGATGCGGCTGCTGGATCACGAGCGCGTCGAACATGGCTACACGACCTCGCCGCTGCTTGTCGATGGAAAGCTGATCGTCTACTTCAACAAACTGACGATGCTCGATCCCGCGACGGGAAACACGATTTTGGAACGCCCCCACTTTCTTGCGCCTGACACGTCTTTGAACTGGTACACGAATTTTCACGCGGCGGGCATCGTCCTGCCGGCGGGCGACGCCAAGGTCCTGTATTTTCTCAATGGCGAATTCGTTCGCCTCTCGGATGGCAAGACGCTCTCGCTCGATCAGCGGAAACTGGCCGCGTTGAGGCCGGCGAACTACACGCAAATCGATGCGAATCGCGTCGCTGCGCCGGTGGTCGATAACGGCGTCGCCTACAAGATTCAAGACAGCGTAGGTGGCATGGTAATGTTCAAGCTCCCTCCGTTGCATGGCGATACCGTGGATCCGGAGATTCTCCGCGAGATTCCGTTCGGCACGCCGAAGTTTCCGTACTATTACGAAAACTTCCATTGCGCCTCGCCCTTGCTGCATGAAGGTCTGCTCTATTGCCTGAACAGCTTCGGCACGCTGACGGTACTGGATGTGGAACGAGGCGAGGTCGTCTACCAGCGCCAACTGGACCTCGAGATTTTTATGCCCTATTCCGGAGTGCTCCTGCTCAAAGGGGGCGCCCAGTCCAGCCCCACGCTGGCGGGAAAGTTTATCTACATTTTCGGCAATCAGGGCACGACGCTCATCCTTCAGCCGGGCAGGACCTTCAAACAACTGGCCAAACTGCGTCTGGAGAATGTGGCCGGGGTCAGGGGCGTGCATCAGGAAGCGACCATGACCAACCCGGTCTTCGAGGGCCGGCGCCTGTATTACCATGCGGAGGGTACGTTGTATTGCATTGGCACGAAGGAATAGCCCTACATTGACCCCCCGATTGCGGGCCTGATATGATGTCAACTGCATCCCGGTCGACAACCTCCGATGGAGACGCTCTTGGCGATGCGTGTCTCGCGCGATGATCTCTCACGACGGGCCAGGAGTGACACGATGGACTGCGATGCGAAGAGCCACATGTTCCGGTTCCAATCGTCGTGCCAACGTCGTACGGCCTGCCGACGGATTGCTTGTTTCTTGGCGATCATCGTGGTCTGTCTGTGGGCGGGGTTGACCGGCCGCGAGGTCGGCGCGCAATCAAGCGATGCGCCGCCGAAACCCGCGCCTGTTGAATCAGCTCCGGCGGAAACCTCACCATCAGCGATTGCTCAGCCGAATCCCGCGGCGGAAACATCGACGCCGGTTCAGCCCGCCGCGGCATGCGCTCTTCAGGATCGTTTCTTTGAAGACGACGTGTGGGCCAAGGTCGGCGAACGGACTTGTCTGCGCTGCCACAACGCCAAAGGAGAAGCCGCGGACAGCGATTTCGTGTTGTCACCCCGCGGTTCAAGTCATGATTCCCGCTGGCTCCAGCAGAACTGCGAGGCCTTCTTTAAAATGGCACGTGCCCTGGAGGGGGAGCAGTCGCGCCTGTTGGCGAAAGTTACCGGCGGACTCGATCACGGTGGCGGCCAGGCGGTGAAGCCAGACTCGACCGGCTATCGGATCCTAGAGCGGTATGTGCGGCAACTCAACCCGCAAAAAACGGAGCCAGTTCCTTTCGACCCTGCGAATGACTACCAGGTACCGCCATTTTTTGACGGAGTCGTGAAGGTCTCCCCACAGCGCTTGTTGCGGCGCGTGGCGCTCTCATTGGTTGGTCGTCTTCCGACCGCCGAAGAACGGGCGGCGATCGAGAAAGATCCCGCGGCGATCGACCCGATTCTCGACAGGATCTTTAGCGAGGATGCGTTTTTCGTCCGCCTCAAGGAGGGGTTCAACGACATCTTTCTCTTGACCGGCATCGAAGAGCTGCCCTACACGCTGTTGTCGTATGACCAATTCGGACTCACACGAACCTGGGCCAACGACTTCGATCTCAGTCACGTGCCGGAGGCCGAACGGGAGAAAGCCCGCTGGAAATTGGTCGCGGATTACAACGAGGCCCTCCGGCGCGAGCCGTTGGCCATGATCGAATTTATCGTCCGGAACGATCGTCCATTCTCTGAATTGGCGACGGCGGATTTTATCATGGTCTCGCCGTATTCGGCTCGCGGTTATGGCATTTTCGAGGAGCTGAAGGCGAAGTTCAAGGACGTGAATGACCCGTTTGAGTACATTCCCGCGCAATTGAAGGCCGTCAAGATTCGCGGCGGCCAGGAAACGCAGGAATCGGCGACCGGTTTGTATCCCCACGCCGGCTATCTCAGCATGTTTCATTATCTGCGGCGTTTTCCGTCGACGGAAACAAACCGCAATCGCCTTCGGGCGCGGATGTTTTACCAGCACTTCCTGGGTATCGACATCATGCAGTTGGCGCCGCGCGTGACAGACGCCTCGGCCGTGGCCGTGAAATACAAAGTCCCCACGATGGAGGCCGCCGACTGCGTCGTCTGTCACAAGACGATCGATCCCGTGGCAAGCTTGTTCCAGGATTTTGGCTTCGAAGGGTATGTGAACCCGCGCAAAGAGGGCTGGTACACCGACATGTTCCAGGCCGGCTTCGAAGGGGAAGAGATGCCCGCCAGCGAGCGGTGGCGCGCGCCGCAATGGCTGGGTGAGCGCGTCATCAAGGACCCGCGCTACCCCATTGCGGTGGCTGAGCAGGTCTATTACTTCATGATGGGCCGCAAGGCCATGCAGCCGCCGGACGATATCGACGATCCATCGTTCGGCGGCAAGCGGCGTGGGTATCTGGCCCAGCGGCAGATGATTGAGGAAGTCGGCAGAAAATATGCCGCCGCGAATTTCAATCTGAAGGCGGCGATCAAGGCGATGATCGCCACTGACTTCTATCAGGTGGATGGATTGGGCACGCTCGCGCTGCACCCCCAGCGGAAGGCGGAACTGGACGACATCGGCATCATCCGGCTGTTGAGTCCGGAACAATTGGAACGAAAAGTTGGGGCCATCTTCGGCAAACCGTGGGGACGCCTCGACACGGCGACCGATCGAGAGTTCAACATTCTCTACGGGGGAATTGACTCGCTGACCATTACGGAGCGCAACGCCGACCCCAGTGGCGCGATGGGGGCGATTCAACGGATGCTCGCCAACGAGATCGCCTGCCGTCATGTCGCGAACGATTTTCACGTCGAAGCGTCCCAGCGGCTGCTGTTTTCGCAGGTCGAATTGACCGATCTGCCGGGTGACGCCGAAGCAGACCGGAAAATTCGCCAGACGATCGTTTCGCTCTACCGGCAGATCCATGGACTGGAATGGACTCCCGATCATCCGGAAGTGGAGCGGACCTATCGGTTATTCGCGGCAACGGTCACCGCCGCCAGGACTCAGACGAACCTTCCGCAGCGCGATATCTGGGCCTGCAGCGGCGGGGACGCTTTTCAGCTTGAAGACCCTCATTACACCCAGCGTGCCTGGCGCTCGGTGGTGACTTATCTACTGCGTCAACACGAATTCCTGTACGAATAAGGTCCATCGATATGTCTCGCCGGAATTTTCTGAAATTATGCGGCCTGGCGAGTTTGGGGTTCGCCTCGCCGATCAGCCTGTCGTCAATGTTGCGCGCAAAGGAAGCCGCCGCGGAAACCGCCGGGTACCAAGGCCCCTATTACGTGGTCTTCAATGCGGAAGGGGGCTGGGACACCACCTACATCATGGACCCCAAGGGGACCGAAGGCATCAACCGGCTGTATCGGACCGGCGACATCCTCACCGAGGGCGAACATCGTTTCGCGCCGATCGAGAAGCACATTGCGCAAGGGATGAGCAACGAGGCATTCTACGCCAAATATGGTAAAGAATTGCGCGTGTTCAACGGACTCGATTATTCCGTCAACAATCACGCGCCCGGCGCCCGCTACATGGCGACCGGTAAGCTCGACAGTCTGGCGTACCCGACGTTTCCCGCGCTCGTCGCCGCCTGTCATGGAACAGATGCTCCGCTGGCGTTTTTGACCTTCGGAAACTACTCGGGGACGGGGAATCTCGTGCCGATGTCGCGCGTGCCGCATCTGCTGTCGCTGAACCTGCTGGCGAACGCGGATTTCGCCTATGGGATCGTAACTCAGCCCATTCAAGACCCATTCGCCAGCGAGATCCTCGAACGGACCCTGGAAGAGCAATTTCAGGCCCGCGTGTCGACGGGCCGTTTGCCGCGCGCTGAACGCAGCCAGAGCATGCTCTATTCAGCGCAGGTCAATTCCAAGGCTTTGTCGCGCGTCGTGCAGTTTATCCCCAAGGAACCGGCGAAAGAACGGCTCGGTCAGCAGGCTGACATCGCCCTGGCGGCGTTCAAAGCGGGCGTCGGTGTATCCGCGAATCTGACGATCACCCAATTCGACAGCCACGCCAACAACGATCCCGACCAGATGAAGCTGATCCCCGAGTTCCTCGCCGGAGTCGATTACCTGATGCGCAAAGCCGAGGAACTGCAGATCCGCGAAAAACTGGTCGTGATCATCCAAAGCGAAATGGGCCGCACGCCGAATTACAACACCGGCAACGGCAAAGACCACTGGTCGATCGGCTCAATCATGTTTTTCGGCGCGGGGATCACCGGCAACCGCGTGCTGGGCGCCACCGATGAAAAACAACAAGCGGTTCCGATCGATCCCAAGACCCTGGCCATCGACAAGGACCACGGCATTCGAGTCCGGCCCGAGCACATTCATCTCGCATTGCGTCAGTTCGCAAAAATTCAAGACCACCAGTACAGCCAGCAGTTTCCGCTCGGAGTTCCGGCGAACGAAGAACTCGTCAACTTCTGGACATGACGGCGCCTCCTGGCAAAGAGAGGTGTCACAAACCGCGTGCCGGCCGTATGAGAAGTAGACCCCTGACGGGAAACACCGCCCAAATGAGGACTTCCATGCGATCAATAATGCTCGACCCCCCCAGCCTGTTCGGCCTGGCCGCCGTCGTTGTACTTTGCGGCCTGGTGTTGTCGCTGTGCTAGCTAGTAAACACGACGGCCGATGGCAAAGTGGTAGGCACACGCCGTGCACTCCGTGTGCCGTAACCTTTGCCAGTGCCAGTGGTTGCCCTACGAGCTATGTGCGAAGGCCTCTTTCATTCCGGCTTGCATTTGCTCGGGCGTGAGGTCCTTGATATGCGTGGCGATCGACCATTTATGACCGTAGGGATCGGTCACCACGCCGTATCGGTCGCCCCAGAACATGTCCATTGCCGGCATCAGGACCGTGGCACCGGCTTCCTGGGCTCGTTTGATCGCTGCGTCGCAGTCTTCGACATAGCGGTGGATCGTCACCGGCGTGCCGCTCAGGGCCGTGGGAGTCTGCGACTTGCCTCCGCAGAATTCGGGGAAGTCATCGACCAGAAACACGAAGCTCTTTCCAATGCGGATCGCGGCGTGCATGATCTTCCGGCCGTCTGGCGCAGGCATGCGGTGGATTTCCTCGGCGCCGAACGCCTTTTTGTAGAACTCGATCGCCTCCGAGCAGGGATCGCAAACCAGGTGCGGAATCAGGTTTTCGTGACCGGTTGGAATGGGTTGGGCGGACTTGCTCATGGTCAATCTCCTTGGAAATGTTAAACATCACCTGCATGACGCGTTGCGATTTTTCTGGGTCGCGATCACTCGGTAGCTCAGGCAGAACGGTCGGTACGAATTCGGAAAAACCGAAACATAAAACGTGGCCGCCTCTTACGCCAGATGGTCGAACCGCAAAAAGGGGTAGTTTTTTGGATTGGCACGGTTGATTTCACGCTTTTTCGACGACCTTGGGGGTAAGGCAAGTAATTCGCCACCGCTAACCCATAACATAGTCGAACAAGAAAACCGCGGATCGACAAGATTCAAAAATAAAAACCGAGAGTCACGTAGCCATGACCGCGTCTTGACGATTGGTCCGCGATCGGTCACGCTTGAAGTGTGATGATGAATTCCGATCGCGGTTGTTGGAAGCCTGCACCGCCGGCAGCGCAGTTGGCGCTCGCCGTGGCCCGCCCGATTGCCGTCGCCCTTCTGCTTCAGCTCATTTTCGATGTCTCAGCGGTCGCGGCCGATGGTCCCCCATCGTCCGGCGAGCAGACTTACAGCCTTCGATGCGCGGCCTGTCACGGCGCGCAAGGCGAAGGCACCGAAAAACATAGGGAGCGCCTCGAAGGCGACCGATCGGTTGCCCAATTGGCAGAGCTGGTCGCCAAGACCATGCCCGAAGACGACCCCGGCTCGCTGACAGCCGACGAGGCCACCGCGGTGGCGGGCTATGTGTACGAAGCGTTCTACTCGCCCTTCGCCCGCGTGCGAAACCGGCCGGCGCAGATCGAGCTGGCCCGGCTGACCGTCGAGCAATACCGCCGGGCAATCGCCGACCTGATCGGCAGTTTTCGCGCCGGCTCCAGACCCGGAAATGAACACGGCTTGAACGCCGAGTATTTCAACGGCCGAAACTTCCAGGGCAATGCCCAGGCGGCGCGGCGAATCGACCCCCTGGTCAACTTCGACTTTGGGACAGACGCCCCGGTGCCCGAAATCGGCGAGCCGCGCGAGTTTTCGATCCGCTGGAAAGGGTCACTATTCGCCCCGGAAACCGGAGAGTATGAATTCGTTGTCCGTACAGATCATGCCGCCCGGCTTTGGATCAACGATCCGAATCAGCCGCTGATCGACGCCTGGGTGAAATCGGGCGACGACACCGAATACCGGGCCAATCTGTTCCTGGTCGGCGGACGCGACTATTCGCTACGGCTCGAATTCTCGAAGGCCAAACAGGGGGTCGATGATTCGAAGGAGAAAAAAGAAAAAGCGCCGCCGGCAAAGGCCTCGATCGCCCTGTGGTGGCGGCGGCCCGCGCGCGTCGTTGAACCGCTCCCGTCGCGCTGGTTGGCGCCGCACGAGGCGCCGGAAGCGTTCATCTGCTCGACTCCTTTTCCGCCCGACGACCGCAGCTACGGTTGGGAACGGGGCACTACGATTTCGAAGGAGTGGTACCAGGCGACGACCGACGCCGCGATCGACGCGGCGCGCTACGTCGCCGCTCGCTGCGACGAGTTGGCTGGCACCGCACAAGACGCTCCCGATCGCTCGCAAAAGGTCCTCGCTTTCTGCCGCCAGTTCGCCGAGCGTGCGTTCCGCGGGCCGCTCGGCGACGAGCAAGCGAGCGCCTTGATCGACCGGCAGTTCGACGCCCCTGCCGATCTGGAAAAGGCGGTCAAACGCGCGGTGCTGTTGGTGCTCAAGTCGCCGCGGTTCTTGTACCGCGAAATCGGCGGTGGGCCGGAGGCCTACGACGTCGCCAGCCGGCTTTCGTTCGGCCTTTGGAATTCGCTCCCTGACCAGGAATTGCTCGCCAGCGCCGCGGAGGGCCGCTTGGCAACTTCGGAGGAAGTGGCGCGGCAGGCCGAACGAATGCTTGCCGACCCGCGGGCCAAGACCAGGCTCCACGGCTTCCTTTTGGCCTGGACACGAGCCGACTCGCCCCGCGATCTGGCCAAGGACGAGCAACAGTTTCCCGGCTTCGACGCGAGTCTGGCCGCCGATCTGCGTACCTCGCTGGATCTCTTCCTTGACGACGTCGTGTGGTCCGACGCGTCGGACTTCCGGCAGTTGTTCGTGGCCGAGGAGCTCTATGTCAACGAACGATTGGCGAAGTTCTACGGCGTCGAATTGCCGGCCGGCAGCGCGTTTGGCCCAGGTACCGACTTCGTGAAAACGCCCTTGGACCGTGGGCGGCGCGCCGGAATTCTCACGCACCCGTACCTGATGGCCAGTTTCGCTCGCAGCCGCGAAACCTCGCCAATCCACCGCGGCGTGTTCCTTGTTAGGGGCGTCCTTGGCCGGACGTTGCGGCCGCCCCCCGAGGCGGTAACACCGCTGCCGCCCGATTTGCACCCCACGCTAACCACGCGCGAACGAGTGGTTTTGCAGACGCAAGCCACGTCGTGCATGACCTGCCACGAGATCATCAACCCGCTCGGATTCACGCTGGAGCACTTCGACGCGGTCGGCCGATACAGAGAGTTGGACCACGACAAGCCGGTCGATGCCGGCGGCGTTTACCTCTCGCGCGCGGGAGAGAAAGTCGTCCTCAACGGCGCGCGCGAGCTGGGCCAATTTCTCGTCGCCTACGACGAGGCGCAAGGTGCCTTCGTCGAGCAGTTGTTTCATCACCTGGTTGGCCAGTCGGTGCAAGCCTACGGGCCCGCGACGCTCGACGATTTGCGGCGTTCGTTTGCGAACCAGAACTTCCACGTGCGGAAACTGGTCGCCGATGTGATGGTTGCATCTGCCTTGGTTGGGCGGCATAATCCCTAGAGCCGGCCGCAAGAAAACAAAGTCCGGAAGAAAAGCGACAAACCAACCCATGCGACACAGTACCACGCGCCGGGACTTTCTTCGCGATCTTGGGGTGAGCGCGGCGGCGTTGCCGTTTATCCTGAACCTTCCGAGCCTCGGTTTCGCCAACCAGACCCGCCGTAAACAGCGTCTGATCGTGGTCTTCAGCCCCAACGGTGTCGTTCCGAGCACGTTTTGGCCCGACGAGGAAGGTTCCGCCTTCACCCTCAAGGAGAGCCTGTCGCCATTGGCGCCGCTCAAAGACCGCGCGCTGGTACTTGGGGGGGTCTGCGACAAAGTCCGGGGCGACGGCGACAGCCACATGCGCGGCATCGGTTGCCTGCTTACCGGAATCGAGTTGTTTCCGGGCAATATCCAAGGCGGCTCCGACACGCCCGCCGGTTGGGCGAGCGGATTGTCGATCGACCAGGAGATCAAGAACCACTTGCAGCGCGAGGCGGCCACGAAAACTCGTTTCGGCTCGCTCGAATTCGGCGTGCTGGTGTCCGACCACGCCGACACTTGGACCCGTATGGTTTACGCAGGCGCGAACAAGCCCGTGGCGCCCATCGACGATCCGTACCAGATGTTCGCCAGACTCTACGGCGAGACGAAAGACCGCGAGACTCTGGCGGGCATTCTCGACGATTTGAAGGACGATTTGAAGAAAGTCGGCGACAAGCTCAGTTCGGAAGATCGCCATAAGCTCGACGAACATGCGACGTTCGTGCGGGAGATGGAACAGGAGCTTCGCGCGGCCTCCGAGGCCAAGGCCGGGCACCAGGTGCCGGAATTAGAGCCGGGCGTCAAGGAGCAGAACGATGAAATGCCGCGGATCAGCAAGATGCAAATCGATCTGCTGGTGAACAGTTTCATGAACGATTTTGCGCGCGTCGGCTCGTTGCAATACACGAACTCGGTGGGCCAGGCGAAAATGCGTTGGCTTGGCGTCGAAGAGGGGCATCACGACCTGTCGCACGAGCCCGACTCGAACGCCCAGGCCCAGGAGAAACTGACGAAGATCAATCGCTGGTTTTGCGAGCAGCTTGCCTACCTTGGCACGCGGCTGTCGGAAACGCCCGAACCGGGCGGCCCGGGCAGTTTGCTCGATCATACCCTGATCGTCTGGACGAACGAGTTGGGCCAGGGCAACTCGCACACGCTCGATCACATCCCCTTCGTCCTGCTGGGCAACGGGCTCGATTTTCAAATGGGCCGGTCGCTTAAATTCCCCGGTGTTCCCCACAACCGGCTGCTGTTGTCGATTGCCAACGGGTTCGGGTACGAGATCAAGCAGTTCGGCAATCCTGATTTTTGCGGCGACGGCCCCCTGAACCTGGGTTGATCTCGAGGCCGTAAATTGGCGGAGTCTCTCGTCAGATAGCAGTGGCGGGCTGAATTTCTGGGCAATCTGCATCGACTTTGCGGGGTCGTTCAACCGTGGTTTGCCGAATTTGATGGTTCGGCGACGTCGCGCATGCCGATTAGGACGATGGAATGACGGGAAGTCGCCGGGCACGTGAGGGACCGTGCCTCAAGCGACGGCAAGGGGAAACCCATGCATCAATGTGGTAGCCCGCCGTACCGTACAAGCCGCTGTTACACACAGCGGCTTGGTACGTTTTGGGACGGAACCGCTGTCATTGAAAGGGATCAAGGTCGGAGTTGGTCCCCGCGCCCCTCTGAATTCTCACGAATTCCGCAAAGCACTTGGAGTTCGAAGTCGTGCTCAACGGCCGTCAGCGACCGCTCGCACTGGTGGTACTTCTCGCGGTCGCATCGACGGCTTCCGCCTGGTGCCGCGCCGACGAGAATTCGACCCGCGGCGCCGAAAACAGCCTGATCGAGAGTTTCGACTTGGGAGCGGAGGGATATTTCCTGGTCGTACCGGTGACACTGGATGGCGAAACTTACCCGTTTGTGGTCGATACCGGCGCAACGCATTGCGTTTACGATATCGCGCTGCGTCCCTGGCTTGGCAAACTGCGAACCAGGTCGACCACGGTGCAGACCGCCGGCGGTTCGGCCAACGTCGAGCTCTACGACTCGCCCGACGCTCGGATCGGTCGTGTCAGTCTGCGCGGCAAGGAAAGCGTGGTCTGCGCCGACTTGGACATGATCCGTCAAGTGAGCGGGCAGGACATTTATGGCCTCGTCGGCATGGACGTCTTGCGGCGCTACGTGGTTCGGTATGATCCCGATCAGCGCGTGATCGAATTCCACGACGCGGTACCCCAGGACTCCGGCGTCGGCGTGCCGCTCGTCCGGCGACGCCGGCTATTGGCCGGCGCCTCTCCATTGGCGTACGTCAAGGCCGACGTGGGCGGTTCGGCCGCCGCACCGTTCCTGATCGACACGGGGGCAGTGGGAAATCCCGGGACGCTCGATCCGGCGCTTTTCAGCCAGTTGGCGCGCGCGGGTAAACTGCAAGTGCTGGGCAGCACCATGAGCGAATCGCTCTCAGGCAGTTCGCAGAACAACATCGGACGATTGGGGCAGGTCGCGCTCGGAGGCTACTGGCACCGAGATCTGACGTTCTCGCAAAGCAAGGACAACAAGCTGGGGCTCGATTACTGGTCGCGTTTCGTGGTCACCTTCGACTTCGCCCATGACGTGCTATACCTCCGCGCGGGCCGCGGCTTCGACCATCGCGCCACGCACGACCTGAGCGGCCTGACACTGATTTCGTCGATGGGCAAGCTGCGCGTGCTCCAAGTGCTCCCCGGCAGCCCCGCCCAGCGCGCCGGATTGGCGCGCGGCGACGCCATCGTGCAGGTCGGCAAACTCGACGCCCGGCGCCACAGCTTGTTCGCCATCAAGCGGGTGCTCTCCACGCCAAGCGCCGAACTGCCGATCGTCGTCGAGCGCGGTGGAACCGAGCTTGGCGGGTCGTTGGTCCTGAACGAACCTCAGCTCACCACAACCAACGCCGCGCCGTCGCCATCAGCTCCCACCCCGCCCAACACCACCGCCGAGAGGCCATACAGTAGCCGGCGGCAATGGTTCAAGAAGCACTTCTAATCAGGCAGATGACAGTCGTACGGTTGATTGAATATGGCGGGTTAAAACCCGCCCCACACCTACGCCAAGATTCCATGGATCGGGTTCCCCTTTGAAAGTGCGAAGGGACGATTCTGCTGGTCGTGCATCTCGGTGTGCGGGTCGATGCCAAGGCAGTGATAGATGGTGGCGACGAAATCGGCGGGAGTGACGGGCGCATCGAGCGGGTACGCGCCGAGCTTGTCGCTGGCGCCGTAGATCGTTCCGCCGCGGATGCCGGCCCCCGCGAAGAGTACTGAGTAAACGTCGGGCCAGTGCTCACGTCCGGCGTTGGCCAGCGTGACCTTGGGCGAACGGCCGAATTCGGCGGCCACCACCACCAGCGTCTCGGCCAATTGGCCCGTCTCTTCCAAATCGGTCATCAAGGCGTGGAAGGCGCGGTCGAATGGTGGAACCAGGTCCTCCTTCAAAGCGCTGAAATTGTTCCAGTGCGTGTCCCAGGCAAAGCCGTTGCGCCCCTGTGCCCGCTGCCAGTTGCATTGCACGAGCCGGGCACCCGCCTCAAGCAGCCGCCGGCCCAACAGGACCGATTGCCCGAACAAGTTACGGCCGTAGCGCTCGCGCACCGATGAACCGGCCGCCGCGAGATCGACGGCGCGGCGCACCGCTTCGCTGCCCACGACATCGAGCGCCTGTTGCTGGTTCTGTTTCAACGACTGCGCCAGCGCGCCACCGTCGAGGTACCGCGTCTGCCGATTGAGCTGTTCGACCAGCCCCAGCCGGCGGCGGATCACGTTGGGTTCTTCGTTGGGCGCAAGCGGCAGGTGTTCGAGCTTGAAGTCGTCGTCGTCGGGGTTTCCGCCGGTCAGGAGCGGATCGTACTTGCCCCCCAGGAAACCGGCGAATTGGCCTGCCCTGCGCCCGCCCGCCACGTCCATCCGATGCGGTACCAGTGCGAAGGGGAACATCGGGCCAGGGCCAGGGCTGAGCTTGGCCAGGCAGGAACCCATGTGCGGGTAATCCTGTCGGCTCATCGAGTTGACGTCGGGCACCGAGCCGGGGTATGGGACGCCTGTGAACATCCAGTACGACCCGCGGCCGTGGTCGTTGTGCGAATGGTACATCGAGCGGACGACGGCGACCTGGTGCATCACTTTCGCCGTCAGCGGCAGCACTTCGCCGATCCGCACGCCGGCAAGCGAGGTTTCGATGGTGCCGAACTCGCCACGGATTTCGGCAGGTGCGTCGGGCTTTGGATCGAAAGTATCATGTTGTGGGTGCCCGCCCGAAAGATAGAGAATGATGCAGTTCTTCGCCTTACCAAAGCCCGTCGGATGCGGACCCGAATTCTCGGCAGGGGAAGTCGACTTGAGCAGGTCGGCCAGCTCCAAGCCGGTCATCGAAAGACCTCCAACCCGCAGCATTTCACGGCGGTTCATTCCGTCCGGTCCGAACAGCTTTAGCATGGTTGTTCTCGTGTCTCGTGGGTTAGGCTATAGGCTTTCCAGCCTGAAGTCGTGATAGGTTACGCTTTCCAGCCCTGTAAGCCTTGCAGCAGCTCTACAAACTCCCATCGCGAACGCCGAGCGTACGTCAGGCTGGAAAGCCTGACCTTCGGTGGAAAACTGTCGCCCTACGGTAGTGCAATCGTCGTCTCGACATATTAGAATCCGTTGATGCGATTCAGGATATTCGATTTCGCGCGGTTTGGCAAATCGGGCTTGACCCGGTGGGCGGCCTTTGCGCTGGGCTTGCTCCTTTGGCCGGCGGTTGCCCCGAAGCAATCCGTATCGGGCCAGGCGTTCATCGAGCAAATCACGCCCCCCTCGGTCGCACGCGGCAAAACCATGCGGCTCACCCTGCGGGGAACCGACATGGGCGCGGCGCTCGACCTTTGGACGTCGTTGCCGGCCGGTGCGCTTAAGGTTTTGTCAGTTGGGACGAGCGACGACCGTCAGGCGACTTTCGATGTCGAAGTGGCGCCGACGGCGCCCTTGGGACTTTACGGGCTGCGGATGGCGACGACTTCAGGCCTGAGCAACGTCCATTTGTTCCTGGTCGACGAGCTGTCGCCGGTAGCGGCGGATGAGCTGCGCTCTGCCAACGGAGCACCCCTGGCATTGCCCAAAGCGGTCTGGGGCGTCGCACGGCCGGCGCAGACCGAGAGGTTTTCGATCGATGTGGCGGCTGGCCAGCGACTTGCTTTCGAGGTGGTCGGCAGCCGGCTGGGAAAGAATTTTGATCCCCTGGTTACGATCTACGACGCCGCGGGGCGAGTCGTCGCCCAGCGCGACAACGACGGCGGCCTTTTCTTCGACTGCCGCTTCGAGCACATGTTCGCCGCCGCGGGCCGGTACCTGGTTGAGCTGCGCGACGCCCGGTTCCACGGCGACGACCAGTGGAGCTACGTATTGCGAATCGGCAACTTTCCGGCCTGCCGCGTCGCGGTGCCTTCATCGGTTCGGCCGGGCGCCGCGTCGACATTGACGTTCCCGCAGGCGCCGGGTCAATCGGCGCCTCTGGCCGTCGCGGCCGATTTTCCCTGCGTCGGTTTTTTCCACGATCTTCGACTTCCGGGAAACGACGTTTCCGTATGGGTCCAGTTGCTGGCCGCCGATTGCGAAAATCATGTTGAAGCGGAACCGAACGACACGCTCGAGACGGCGACCGCCGTGACCGTCCCAGCGAACCTGCACGGTTGCCTGGCGACGCCCGGTGACCGCGATTGGTTCGCGTTCGAACTCGCACAGGGTCAGAAACTGGAGGTGCGCGGCGAGAGCTGGTCGCTCGGCTCCGCGGCCGATCTGGAATTGGCAATCGTCGATCCCACCGGCCGCGAAGTACAGCGGATCGACGACGTGCTTCTCGATGAAGCGTCGTTCCGTTTCACCGCCGGCACGGCCGGGCCGCACAAGCTGCTGGTATGCGATATGGCCCGTGACGGCGGGCCTGATTTCGCCTATCGCGTCGAGGTTCGTCCGGCCGGTCCGAAAATTGAACTGACGACCGACGTGGCCGGCGTCACCGTGCCACAAAGCTCCTACCAGGCCATTCCCCTCACCATCACGCGCACCGAATACACAGGTCCGATCGAACTGGCGCTCTTCGGCAATCCGCCCGGCTTGAAGCTTTTGGCTACGACGGTGCCCGCGGAGGCCGTCGACTTCGTCGCCACACTGGCGGCAGACGGCTCCGCCGCTATCGGATTGCAGACGGTACAGATCGTCGCCCGCGGCGCGGCGGGCGTGGAACCGTCGCCACCGGCATCGTCCCAAGCGCCGGCTTCTTCTCAGGCAGTGGTGCTGCCGCAGACCTTGGTGCGCACACAGCCGGTGATTGGTCGGCAGTTGGTTAATGTCGACCTGATCCCGATCGCCCCGCGCGACGATCAGCGGCGTCCTCCGCCTTCGCTGACCGACCGATTCGCGGTGCAGGTCACGCTGCCCGCCCCCTTCGACGTCGAATTGCCCAAACCGCTGATCACGCTTGCCCGCTACCAAACGGCCGAGCTGCCGATCGCATCGACCCGCGCCGCCGGTTTCACCGCCCCGATCAGGCTTACCGTTCGCGGCGGTCAGATTGGAAGCGAGAGTGAGTTCCGCTCGCGGGTCTTCGGCCGGATTGCCGACGCCACGCCCGAGGCCGCCGTTGTAACCGGTGTTCTGCACTCCCGCAACTTGGCACAAACGATCAAGCAGCGAGGATTTCTCGACGCGACAACCGTTCACGAGGGGCGCACGATCACGCTCACGCGATCGTTCGAGCTCGATGTACGAACCGCACATCGTCTTTCGGTCGAGCCGCCTAAGCTCTCGTTGCAGCCGGGCGCCGTGGCTCGCGTGAAGCTGTTGGCCGACCGCGCGCCGACGTTTCGCGGACCGGTCACCGTCAAGCCGCTGATGGTGGCCGGACTTTCGCTGCCGGAGGAGATCGTGATTGCCGAAGGGCAGGAGGCGGTCGAGGTCGAGTTGAAAATCGCCGCCGAGCTCAAGCCAGGCACATACCGTGTGCGGCTGCCGGCCTCGGCCCGCGTCGAACAGTTCCAGGAAGACACGCCCGGCGTGGAACTGGAGATCGAAGTCAAAGCCGCGGAGGCGAAGCAGCCATGATCAAACTTCCTCAAGATGTCACCAGCTTGCGCGGCGCCGGAGTTGGCAAGCGGGTCCGCCCGCACCTGACGCTCCTCCTGCTTTGGCTGTTGGCCACACCTTCGCCGGCCCAAGAGACACCGGTAAGCTTCTCGATCGTACCGGTTGAGTTCGCCTTGCAAGGCGCGCGGGCAAAACAGCAGCTCCTTGCGACGGCCAGCTTTTCCGAGCAAGGAGAAGCCGATGTGACGCGGCAGGCGACTTACCAGAGCCTCGACCAGGGCGTGGCCCTGGTCACCGCCGAGGGGCTGGTGGTGCCGCGAGGCGACGGCGAGACGACGATCGTCGCCACGCACGGTGGCATGGAAAGCCGCGCGAAAGTAATTGTGCGCGACTTCGCCGAGGGCGACCCGGTCGAATTCCGCACCGATGTGATGGCCGCGCTGGGCCGGGCCGGATGTAATCAAGGATCGTGCCATGGTTCACCACAAGGTAAAAACGGCTTCCGCCTCAGCTTACGCGGCTTCAACCCGGATCTCGATTTCACGACCCTGACCCACGAGCAGGGGAGCCGCCGCACCAACGTACTCTCGCCCGCCGAGAGCCTGATCTTGTTGAAGGGGAGCGGGCGCGTCGCCCATCAAGGCGGTATTCGCTTCCGTGAGACCGAGGCCGCCTATCGCACGCTCCGCGCTTGGATCAACCAGGGATGTCGCGACACGGGAGCCCAACGCAAGCTGGCCAGGCTCGAGGTCTTGCCGGCCCAGCGGCGGTTGCATGTGGCGAATCCCCGGCAGCAGCTCGTGGCCCGCGCGCATTTTGCCGACGGCTCGACGCGCGACGTGAGCGACCTGGCCGTCTTCACCACCAACCACGACACGGCGCTTACGGTCACCCCCGACGGGCAGGTCGAGTTCAGCCGCACGGCCGAGGGGACGGTGTTGGTGCGCTATCTCGACCAGATCGCCCCGGCGCGGCTCTCGTACGTGAGGCGCGATCCGGCATACGCCTTCGCCGGCCCGCCCCAGGCGAACTACGTCGATAAACTCGTCTTCGCCAGACAGCGCGATCTTCAACTGAACCCCGCCCCATTGGCCTCCGACTCCGTGTTTCTGCGGCGGGTTTATCTCGACGCCATCGGCACGTTGCCCACCGAAGCCGAAGCCCGCGAGTTCCTCGATTCGACTGATCCCCAGCGGCGCAGAAAGCTCATTGACCGTTTACTCGAGCGCAACGAGTTTGCTCCGTTCTGGGCGCTGAAGTGGGCCGACGTGATGCGCGGCAACCGGGCGACGGTGAGCGAGCGCGGTTTGCACAGCTTCCATCGTTACCTGGTGAATGTGTTCGCCGCGGACCGCCCATTCGACGAATTTGCGCGCGAGACGCTGACCAGCCTGGGCAACACGCTCTACAAGCCGGCGGCCAATTTCCATCGCGTCTCACGCACGCCGGAGGAGGCGGCCGAGACGGCCGCCCAACTGTTTCTCGGCGTTCGCATCCAGTGTGCCAAGTGCCACAACCATCCGTTCGAGGCGATCACTCAGGACGACTACTACGGTTTGGCGGCTTACTTCGCCCGCGTGAAGTTCAAGCGGCAGCAGTTCGGCCTTGACGATGAGGTGGTGTACCTCGACCGCGGCGGCGAAGTGAACCACCCCGGGCGCAACAAGCCAATCGCGCCGGCGGCGTTCGGCGAGCCAGCCGGTGAGCTGACGGCCGACGACGACCGCCGCGAGCGGCTGGCGACCTGGCTCACCCGGCCCGACAATCGCTGGTTCAGTCGCGCCACGGTGAACCGTATCTGGTTCCACTTGCTGGGTCGCGGGCTGGTCGAGCCGATCGACGATTTCCGCGATACGAACCCGGCCTCGAACCCCGAGTTGCTCGACGCCCTGGCCGATGAATTTTCGCGCGGCGGATTTCGCGTCAAGCCAATCATCCGTGTGATCTTGAACTCGAACACGTACCAGTTGAGTTCCGAGCCGCCGGCCAGCGTGTCGCCCGAGGCCGCCGACGCGGCTCCCTATTTCACGCGGGCGATCGTTCGCATGCTGACGGCGGAGCAGATTCTCGACGCGATTTCATCCGCGACGGGGCTGCCCGAATCGTTTCCCGGCTACCCGGCGGGCACGCGCGCAATCGAGCTGGCCGAAGGGGGCGTGGACCATCATTTTCTCAAGGCGTTTTCCAAGCCGGTGCGCGACGCGGTCTGCGAGTGTTCCCGCGAGGAAGACCCTGCGCTGGCCCAAGTGCTGCACCTGTTGAACAACCCCGCCGTCGTGGCCAAGGTGAAGTCGAGCGATAGCTTGCTGGGACACTGGCTCGCCGCCGGTTTGGAGACGCCGGCGATCGTCGAGCGGGTGTATCTGGCCACGCTGAGCCGCCGCCCGACGGCAGAAGAATTGAAGCTTGTCGGCGATTATATCGCGACGTTGGCCGATCGTGCCGAGGGGTTGCACGACTTGCAGCACGCGCTGGTGAACTCGAATGAGTTTTTATTGCGACATTGAGCGCCTCGCCGATCCGCCGCGGTCAATCGGCGATGCCTTCTCGTTGCGCCGCAACGAGAAGGCCAAAGAACTGGCAAGCGAAGCGAAGAAAACCGACTCCGACATCCCCTAGCCAGTGAGCAAGTCACGCAGCGGCGCCTCTCTCGACCGCGCCCCCTTAGCCTAACGGTTCGCGTGGACAAAGGTGCAAATCAGGCGGATTCGGAGTCGGTTTTCTTCGCGTAGCGCCGTCACACCGGTGCGATCGCGATCCAGGACCGCCGTCGAGACGGCGGAGGTTTGGCGCTTCCCTGCCGATCCCGAAGAGGAGGCGATCAAGAGATACCCGAAAAGATTCTCCTGATATCGCGTGGGGGCAGTCTGAGCGGCAGTCCCCAATACGTAAACGAGAGCGAGGTTGGCAATGGATGACCTTCGTGCGTGCCGCGTTTATTTGCGGCCCGTTGTGGCGTGGTTGCCCGCTCAGTTTGTCGCATTCCGTCAGTCGATTCGGGTCGCGTTGCGTAGGAACGGCGTGCCGTCGTTTGTCAGCCGAATGATGATGGCGTGATGCTGGTAAACCTCGGGTTCGTCGCACGTCGCCTCATTCTCGTGCCACCGTTTCTCGAAGTCCCGCCAGGTGAGAAAGCCTCGATGCTTCTTGATGCTCGGGTCCATGAAGTAGATACTTTCCTGGTCGAATCCCACGGCAACCACGTAGTGACCGTCCTCGTTGCTGTCGGGATCTTCGTAAACGCTGGGATCTTTGGCGTGGGCCTGAATCGAGCAGATCACCGGGATTCCCTGCCTGACCAGATCCTTGAGCTGTTCGGTCGTCATGTCATATTCCGAAGAGGCGTCCAGCCCCAATCGCCGGGCGAATGCGATGATGTTCTTGTAGTAAGTCCCCGTTCGATCGTTGGTGCCAAGCACGTCCACGAATTCGTCGAGGCGATCGGGGCCGACTCCGAAATACCGACAAACCGACATCAAGGCCGCCGCTCCACAGGAGCTCCCGTCCGGCTGCCCGATCGTGGCAATTGGGATCTTGATCGCGGCGTCCGGGATGCGCCGGAATCGTTCGCGCGACGCCTGGCCCTCTTCCGCGGCTTCATGCCCCTGGGCGGCCAGGAAGCAGAAGGACTGCAAAACGATCGGCAGACAATATGCTTTCATCGTAGGCTCCTGGTTTTCATGGCGGGCACTATCACGAATCATTCGTGGTCCGCGAATCGTCGCCTTTCGCTCCGCGAAAGTACACCCTTTCGCGGAGCGAATGGCGACACTCATCGGGGCTAATCAGGCCACGGCGGCCCCTCCGTCGCGGCCAGCGCGACCGTTTCGATGGCAATCGCCGCAACCGCCGCGCCGTAGTCAAGGTCGATCTGGTCCAAAGTGTCTTTGGTGTCGTGATAGCCCTTGCGGTTGATGTCGTAGTTCTCCATGAACAACACGACGGGCACTCCGCCGTCGGAAAAAATCTGACCGTCCGTATTATAGAGCGTGCTCCGCGGATCGTACGCCGGGCGGACTTCGCCGTGCAACTCGGGGTGCAAGGCGACCTTGGGCATCGTGTGGCCGTCAGCACTGCGCTTGCCGCGCCCCTTGCCCTGGCGGCCGGGTTGCTGATTCCAAATCGGCGCCAGCGAGTTCCAGGCCCGGTTGGCTCGATGCGCCTGATACGCCAACCAGAGCGATTCGCGGCTTGTGCCGGGACAAAGCTGAAATACGTCGCGGTCGCGGTCGTTGTTGTGGGCCACCATGTCGAGCACGAAGATCCCCCGCGCCCGAGTACGGGAGAGATCGAGCTCGCGGCCGCCCGGCAGGCTCAGCTTCAGGCTCCGCTCGACCAGCCGCTGGCAAAGGTGGCGAGCGCCCATGCAATCGGCGGGGAATTCCTCGCCCGTCAAGTGCACCAACCAGATGTCGCAGGCCAACTTGCCCGCACGGCTCAGTTCCAGAAAGACCGGGGCGGCGAGCATCAAGGTCGCGGTGGCCGAATGGTTGTCGTCGGCGCCGGCCGAGGCCAGGCGCGGACCGTGTCCGCCTGGTCCTTGGTGGTAGACGTCCTCCATATAGGCCGTATCGTAATGGTCGGCCATGAGCACCGCGCGCTGACGGTCTCGGCCGGGGATGACCACAATCAGGTCTCTCTCGTGGGTCGCCTCTTCTTGGTTGTTCAGCCAGCCGCTCGACCAGTCGTAGACAAAATCGGTGTTCCACCTAAACGGCAATTCGCCCACGAAAGCTCTTTCCGTCATTTTCGCTTCAGCGATCTTCCGCTGGTAATGCGACAGCAAGTAATCGCCCAGGGCTTCAAGATCGCGGTACTCGTGATCGAGCTTCGCACGCGTCGCGGCATCGTTCACGCAATCGGCGTTGTTCTTGTTCACATACCGGCCGGTCGCCAGCTCCGCAATCGTGTTCCAGAAGGCTTTCTCGAAGGCGCGCGGCGTGGTGGCGTCGTAAGTGAGCGCCGTTTCCGTTTTCACCAGGGAGTCGGCCTCGATGCAAATGCGCAGCGCATCGGCCAACAGATCACCGGAGCTTGCGTTGGCCGTGCGCTCTGGAATCGAGGCCAGCCAGTTGTCAATCGTCTCATTTCTGGGCAGCGTCAACAACTGCCGCGCGAATGTGGCTTCGAGCGGCCGGCGGTCAAACAGTTGCCAAGTGTCAAGCAGTTTCCGGATGTTGATTGCTGTCGTATGGACGCTGTGGCTGCGGTCGTGGTCGACGATCTCGACCGCGGTACGGTGCGGAACGCGGCGCAACAGCCGCGGCCAAAGCTCGAGCGGCGCTTCAAGTTTCGGTAGCCCGTCCTGATACGCCGTCAGGTACCCCAAAGGCGCGTCGGGCACCAACTCTGGCTGGCCCGTGGCGGGCGAAAGGCACGCCACCAGCGGGCGGTGCCAATAAACCTCGTGCCGCTCGACGCGCATCGCCGGAAAGTGGAAGCGGTAACCAAACAGCCCCCCTTCGGCCAGCCGCGCCGCGGCATCGACCAGTTGGTCGCGGCTGGCGACGGGACCATCGAGCAAGAGGTGGTGGTCGATGGTCCAGATTTGCGAGTTGCGGGCCATGGGCTTGCCGTAGAGTCCCAGGTCGTCGGCCGCCAGGCTGAACAACTGGTGGGCCACCGTGTCTTCGTGAGAGGTCATCGCCAACTCGTCGTCATGGCGGTGGACTCGGGCCCCACGATGGGTGCGTTTGTAGGTATTGCGCACTGGGCCAAACGAGTGGTCGGGGGGGACGCCGGGCCGCGGTTCGTGCATCCAGCCCGACTGTGGCACGCGAATCCCGCCGGGCGCTTCGCGTCGCTCGATCAGGTGCAAGAGTGGTATTTGCATTGCCAACGGCAGCTCGCGCGACAACCGGATATACGACGGCGTGCCCCAGAAAATCATGCTGCCGGGAAAGGGCAAGAGGTGCAGATTGCCCATTTGGTAGGCGCGGCGAACGGGTAATGGCAACCGCGCGAAGGGTTGGAACGTGAGCAGGTACTTCACGCCACCCAGCGATTCGCCCGGCTCCCAGCCGAATGGCTGGGTCCAGGACGGGAGCGGTTGCTCTCGCCAATACGGGAAGACGGGGTCCGGATCGCCCACGTAAATGCGAAAGCCGGCGCCCCTCAGGTCGTCGAGTTTGTCCCGCGGCTCGGCGTAGGCGTTCGACAACAGCCGGCGAATGAATTCGAGCGCCCACTCGGCAGGTAACTCCTGCGTGGGCGACGAGTAGAAACCGCGCCAGAACGCCCGGCCCGGCCCTTGCTCGCTGGCGCCGAACAGCGTCCAGCGAACGCGTCCTTTGTCGTCCTGAGTTTTCGAAAGCGAAAGCGGCAACAGCACCACGTAACGCTCGTGAAGAGGGGCGCCAGACTGTTGCAGTTCTATGGGCCAATAAGGATTGCCTCTGAGTTTGTTCGTGGAAATCCCGTGGTCCGGCTCACCGCGTCCCAGAAGGCGCATTGCCGATACCAACTTTTCGGCCAGGTGCCCAAGGCCGGCTTGCAGCTCAAACGCCTCTTCGTATTCGGTGACGTGCCAGCCCCAAAGATCGTCGTCCATGAACAGAAGCGAATCGATTCGCTCGCCCGGCTTTCGACCCAACCGTGGAGGTGGCATGAACTCCGAATAGGCCGCGATCGGGTATCTCTCTTCCCCCACGTGCCAGGGCGGTTCCGAAAAAAGCCGCTGCCAACCTTGCCGCGCGTCGTCGTCCGCGGCGCACGCGAGGTGAGCGGCGGCCGCAGCGGCCAAAATAGTCAGGTTTACAATCGTACAGTTCACGGAACGATTCATTCCCTCCAGTTTACTGCATCGAACACGATCAATGGCTCGCTTCGTCAACCGCCAAAACGCGCGTCGGCCTTAAGCCGCCGTCGCTTTGCGCCTCGACGATGGCGACCAGTTCACCTTCGGGTCCGATCGCCGCCAGCTCCCCGGCCGCCCAATCGACCGATCGCCCGATTGAGATGCCATGCCGGAGTTGAGTTGCCTCGGCCGCCGTCAGACTGACTAAAGGCAAACGCGCGACGGCGCGGAACGCAGGCAGCAGCCATTGCCGCAGGTTCTCGCGGCTCAATTGTTCGGGTCGACAGGCATCTTCCAACTTAAAATCGCCGATGGCGGTCCGAACCAAGGCCGACATCACGGCCTCGGTGCCTAACGCCGCCGCCAGGTCGCGCCCCAGCGCGCGTACATAGGTCCCCGAACCGCATTCAATTTCCAAAACCAGTTCGGGGTATTCGTAACGGGCGACCTCCATGCGATATACGCTCACCGGGCGAGGCGCAAGCTCGAGCGGCTGACCCATTCGCGCCAGATCGTAGGCTCTGCGGCCCTCGACCTTAAGCGCCGAATAAGCCGGCGGTCGTTGCAGAATCTCGCCCGTCAAGGCGGCCGCCGCTTGCTTGAGCTCGCCAAGCATCGGTCGCGGAGGGTCGGGCAAAGTCGTGACTTCGCCTTCAATGTCGTCGGTCGGGCTGCTCCGCCCAAGCAAGAACGTGCCCGTGTAGCGCTTGGGCATTTGCTGAACGTACTCGATCAGCCGCGTCGCGGCCCCTACGCATACGACAAGCACGCCGGAGGCCAGTGGGTCGAGCGTGCCCGCGTGCCCCGCCTTCGCCGGCCGTACAAGTCGCTTGACCACATCAACGGCCTGCCGCGACGAAATACCGCCTGGCTTGTGCAAGTTGATCAGGCCGGAGCAAGAGGGCATGGACAATCTATTCGGGTCTAAGTCCAATTATCGAGCAGCTCGAAATCGTACAACTCGGCAATTTCCTCCGCCGACTTCTCCGCCATCTTCGTAAACCGGCGGTAGAGCCCGTCGACGTCGGCCACGCCCAGCGATGCCAACAGTCGGAACTTGTGTTCCAAAAGCCCGTCGAGATCGGCAGTCGTGTTGCGTGCGTGGCCGGCAGGGTACATCACCAGGCCACTGGTCAAGGGGCCGAGCGTATCGTGCTCGATGTCGAGTGAAGTGGGAATGCCGTCGGGGTATTTCTCATCGTATTCCCGGCCGCCGTGCTCGAATTCGATCCGCTCCATCAGCCGCCGAGTGAGTGGATGGAACAGGCTCCGCTCGTCGTAGTCGTCCGGCACGAGCATCAGCTCCCGCCAACCCGCGCGCTTCGTCTCGAACGCCTTGCGCAACAAGGTGGCGATGATGTAGACCATCGAATGGTCGGCGCTCTGCCTGGTGCGCGGATCGCGCTTGGCCGGGTCGCCGATGATGCCCAACGCCGGCTGGTAAATTCGTATTCGCACTCGGCGGAGCCCGGCTTCGTCGGCCAGCAGGCCGGGGTGTCGCTGGAGCAGGTCGATCAGCCCCTGGATCGCGCCGGCCGACTGGTGCTCGTACAGCCCCAGCTTGAAGTGCATTCCCAACACGGCGAATTCGTCGCCATCGGCGGCCAAACGCAGGTCGAACGGGCTGTTGTCGGGCAAAGCCGGCTTTTCGAAAAGGCAGAAAATGGCCTCCGGATTGCGGAACACATCGGCCGGACCGACGAAGCCCCGCATCGCTCGGCGGACGCTGACCACCGCCATCTCGGCGCTGAGCGCCGCCGAAGCGCCTTTGGAATCGGAGAGCTGCTTGCCCGCACGGATGGCGCGGAACGGAATGTAATGCGCCACCAGCAACCCCAGGGCCGACTCGATCTGGTCGACCGTGGCACCGAGCACGGCGCCGTAAACAGCGGCCGAGGCGATCGCTCCGTGGACGACGTGGTCGATTTTGTGGTCCTTGAGCGAGAAGACTTCGGCAAGCCGGCCGCGGATTTCGTCGATCAACAGCATCGCCGCCAACGTCGAGCGACCGTCGAGACCTCGTAATTGGGCCGCGGCCAAAGCGACAGGGTAGAAGTCGTTGTGGCCGAATTCCCCGCGGGTGTCGCCGCGCCGGGGGTTAAAGCCGAAGTTCGTGCCATTGGCATCCCATTCGCGGACCGCCGAGCAGTTGGCCAGCACGGCCTTTTCCGGCGCCACGTTCACACGCGAAGCAAGGCAGGGGACCCCCCGGCTTGGCTCGGCGGAAACATACTCCAGCGCTTCTCGCCGTAGCACGTTGGGCGCATTCGCGCCGCGGCCCAGCGCCGAAACGCCGCAGGCGATACTGTCGAGATGGAACCGTTCGACCATCCGTAGCGATCGCGGGCCCGGCGCACCCAGCGTGCCCGTCATGAAGTCGATCGCGTACTGCGCCAGGCCGCGGGCCTGGTTGCTGTTACGCGGAAGAAGTGTGAAATCATCCATCATGGAAAGTAGCGGAACTCGTGAGTGTCCGATTTAGTGCCTATGGCTTCGGAATTCTCGCGAATTCCGCGTCGCGCGAAACCAATGACCAATGACAAGTGACCAATGACGATTCATCATAACCCCTTTAACCACCTCCACGAAGAGGCTACGATGAATGAGCACCCCGCATTTCGGTTTCAACCATGCAATTCGAACAACTCGGCCCCTATCGCGTCGGTCGCAAACTTGGGCGAGGTGGAATGGGCACGGTGTTTGCCGCCGTTTCCAACGAGACGGGCGAAAAGGTGGCTGTCAAGGTCCTGTCGGCGGCCCTGGCCCACGAGGAGGGTTTCCGCGAGCGCTTCGAGGCCGAAATCGAGAGCCTGCGGATGCTCAGCCACCCCAACATCGTGCGGCTGTTCGCTTACGGCGAGCAGGATGAATACCTGTTCTACGCGATGGAGCTGGTCGAAGGGCGCAGCCTCGAAGAGGAACTGCAAGCCGGCCGTACATTCGACTGGCGCGAGGTCACCGATATCGGCGTGCAGATTTGCCGCGCGCTGAAGCACGCGCACGACCGTGGAGTGATCCACCGCGACATCAAGCCCGCCAATCTGCTGTTGACCGAGGACGGCGTGGTCAAGCTCTCCGACTTCGGCATCGCCAAGCTGTTCGGTAACACGGGCATGACGGCCGACCGCGGAGTGCTGGGAACGGCCGAATACATGGCCCCTGAACAGGCCGAAGGCCGCCCGGTAACCCACCGCTGCGACTTGTACAGCCTTGGCGGAGTGCTCTACGCGCTCCTGGCGCGGCGCCCGCCGTTCCGGGCCAAGACGCTGGTCGAGATGCTGCAATTGCAGCGTTTCGCCGACGCCGAGCCGGTGCGGCGTTTCGCACCGGATGCGCCAGCCGAGTTGGAAGCCATCATCGCGTCGTTGCTGGAAAAGGACCCCGAACGGCGCATTCCGACGGCGATGGTACTCTCGCGCCGGCTCGAGTCGATGCGCCACGGACTCTCGCTGCATGGAGAGGGTCCGCAAGACGCAAGCGAATCCACGTCGTCCAACGACGGCGCGCCGAACCCCGCCTCTCCCACCTTGGCCGCCGACGACCTGGTGCCGCCCGACGTGCGCATTCCGGGCAGCGACGAATACAAGTTGGCCGACGTGGGGACAAAGGCCGCATCGCCCAATATTTATAAGGAGATGCGGTCGGAACTGGGCATGACCACCGACATGTCGGGCCAGGTGTCCCCCGCCGCACCGGTTGTGAAACCGGTTGAAATCAAGCCGGCCGGTCCCCGCTTCACCACCGTCGATCTGGACGAACAGCGCGGCCTGGAAGCCGCCCCCGAACACTCGGCCGCGTGGTCGCTGGGCACGTTGGCCATTTTCGCGGGCCTCGTTTCGATCGGGGCGGGGCTTTGGTACTTTCGGCCGGCGCCCGAACAGGTTTACGAGCAAATCGTGAAAGCGGCCGCGGATGAGAGCGACAATCGCATCGAGCGCCTTGCCGAGTTCGAAGACAAGATCAAGAGCATTTTGAAAAGTGGCGATGTCGCCGACGATCGCAGGAGTGAGCTCGAAGCGTACCTCGATGAAATCAAGGCGAACAAGCTGGAACGCCGGGTCGAAATCCAACTGAAACGACGCCTGCGGTCGAATTCGTTGACGGTCTTCGAAGCCGACTTTGTCGAAGCCGACAACCAGGCCCGGTTCGAGCCCGAGGCCGGGCTTCGCAAAATGCAGGCCCTCGTCGAGGTCTACGGCTCCGAATCCGAGGCGAACCAGGATCTCCTGGAATTGGCCCGCCACCGGGTTGAAAAGCTGCGAAAGCAAGTCAAGCAGCACACTGAGGAGCACCTTCAGCTTCTCGAGCGGCAATTGGACCGCGCCGACGAGCTCAGCGACGGCAACCCGGGTGCTGCCCAGGCCATTTGGCAAGCGGTGGTCGAACTTTACGACGGCCGCTCGTGGGCCGCCGCGGCCGTCGAGCGGGCCCGTGCGGCAATTGCCGAAGTACCGAAAGAACCCAGGGAGTGAACCGACCATGCAGCCCCCCCACGAGCGAGATCCCGACGAGCGAGATCCCCGCGCCCGCGGTCGCACTCCCGGAGGTTTTCCCGTAACGCGGCTGCGTCGCCTGCGCCACCATCCCGGCGTGCGCGAGTTGGTGCGCGAAACGCGGCTGTCGCCCACCAGTCTCGTATTGCCGATGTTCGTTCGCCGTGGCCAAGGCGTGCGCCGCGAGATCGGCTCGATGCCGGGGCATTGCCAATGGTCGCTCGACTTGTTCGAAGACGAGGTCCGGCGAATCGCCGGGCTGGGGCTGGGCGGCATCATCCTGTTCGGCATTCCCCAGCGCAAGGACGACCTGGGGAGCGAGGCCTGCGACGACGACGGGATCGTGCAGGCCGCGGTACGCCTGGCCAAGAAGGCCGCGCCGGAGCTGATGGTAATCACCGACGTCTGTTTCTGCGAGTATACCAGCCACGGACACTGCGGCGTGGTCAACGACCGCGCCGGTCGCTTCGACGTCGACAACGACGCCACGCTCGAGCTCTTGGGCCAGCAGGCAGTGAGCCACGCGCGGGCTGGCGCCGAAGTGGTAGCGCCCAGCGGGATGATCGACGGCATGGTGGGCGCGATCCGAGCGGCGCTCGACTCGGCGGGGTTTGAGCACTTGCCAATCATGAGTTACGCCGCGAAATTCGCCAGCGCCTTTTATGGTCCTTTTCGCGAGGCGGCCGAAAGCGCGCCGGCGATGGGCGACCGCCGCGGCTACCAGATGGACCCCGCCGCCGGAAGAGGCCAGGCCCTGCGCGAGATCGAACTCGATCTGGCCGAGGGCGCCGACATCATCATGGTCAAGCCGGCGATGGCCTATCTCGACGTCATCGCCGTCGCCCATGAACGGTTTCCCGGTGTGCCTCTGGCGGCCTTTAACGTGTCGGGCGAATTCAGCATGATCAAGGCCGCCGCCCAGCGCGGCTGGCTCGACGAACGGGCCACCGCGCTGGAAACGCTGATCGCGATCCGCCGCGCCGGCGCCGGCATGATCGTGACCTACTGGGCCGAGCAAGCCGCCGGGTGGCTGGCTTAGAAAGAACGCCTGGCGATCCCCAAAAAAGGCACCCCGTCACCGACCGCCAAACGCCGTCTCGGCGGCGTTGGCGTACCGACATTCCAACCGCGCCACCCTTTGCCTCGTGTGACGTCCGGCGGAACCCTTGGGGGTTGAACATTGTCGGATTAGGGTGCCTTTTTGTTTGAAGCGCCGGCGTCGCGGCGCTGTCGCCGCCATACCACTCGGCGGTCGTGCCGCGCCCTCGTTGTTCTACACATCTATTTGAGGCCAGGAGCTTGTCCCCTGGAGATTCACGCTATTTGCTAGAAACGCATCGCGCCGAATTTACCTGTTTTTGAGCGAGGCCATTGAACCGACCCGCGTTAGGTATAACCATGGGAGGTATAATCCCTAAAAAAAAGCGCTCGATTTCAGCCAAAGCGCCCGCTCTTGATGCGCTTCGGTGTTCATGCGAAGACGAAATCCGTAGGTGCCAGGCAACCAGGCGAGCCGACCCGCGAGGCACCTGCCAAGCGGTGATCGGGGCACCCGCGCAGCGGGTCGAGCGCTTTCTTCGTCGCCTTGTCTCGAAACCCGTCCCGAACACTCCTGAAATCGTGTCCAAAGAACCTGTCGACACGATCAACGTTCGCCGTCCGCTCCCCGAGAGTGGCCAATCGGCCGCTCTGCGATTGCCCTGTTTCCCCACGCCTCACCATTCGGCCGGTGGATTTCACGCGCCAGTTGAGCACCTTACTCCGCGAGTTGAGCACCTTGCCTGCGTTGCCCTGCGAGTAGAGCCTCTTGCCTCGCCAGTTTGGCACCTCGTCCGACAATTTGCATTTTTCAGTTTGCATTTTGCAATGGCGTCGGCGCCTCCTGCCCCCTACCTCTCCTGCCTGCTCCTCCGCTCTTTCCTCCCGTCTCGTGCCTCCCATTTGCCTCCTGTCCACCTCGGCCACTTGCGAGCTCGATACGTTTCAGAAAGTAGGGGGGGATACAACTGTCCGCACTGTCCGCATCCGATGTTCCTCCCTCACAAATAACGGTGCCACATCGACTTGTGTAAAAATCAGCCTGCGGACAGTTGTCCTTTTTCAACTGTCCGCAACTGTCCGCAACTGTCCGCATCTGTCCGCATCTGTCCGGAGGGCGCGCCGTTGTGACCAAATAACGTATCGACGATTGGCCAATGCCTAATTCTTTGGCACTTCGTGGCAATTCGAATTCCCGCGTTTTTGGCCAAATCTCTTGACGTGCAAATTTGTTTTCTATGGAAGATTCCGCACGTTTTTGATGGTTCCCTTCGATTCCCCTGCGCCATGTCGACCCGCGCATGCACGCCGTTTTGTTCGCGTTGCACAAGAAATATGCACATCTGATCATGTGATGAGCCACGGCGTAGGTTAGGCTTTCCAGCCTGACAATGGGTTGGGCTTTCCAGCCCGACAGAAACCCACTGGGCTTGAGGCCGCCTTCGGCGACTCCATGACGTACCTCATGCGCAGCCCCTATTTGTAAGTCTACGCATGTCCAGTCGTGCGGGCAAGGGGCGAGATGAAGGACCGATCCCGGTGCCGTCAAAGCAAGAAACACCTAACGACCCTGGGTCTCCGGCGCCGTTGGCCAATCAGGTTGAGGCCGACCTGGCTTCGATGCACTGGTCGGGGCGGAACGACTTCTTCCAACTTGATCGCATTGGCTATGTCCAGGATCGGGACCACGTTGCGGGCTTCGTGCCGCATCGCTTCACGCAAATGCCCCGCTCTCGTCCGACCAACATGCCAAATCCACCTTTCAACTCGTCCGCCTCGAACTGGTCAGCCTGCTGAAGCATCAAACCCCCGTGGCCTATGTCTCGAAGAACTTGCCCCAGATGGACGAACTCCGTGACGCCCAGACCAGGCCGCTCGATGATTTTGAACAACATGCCCTGGACCGACTCCGATCCGACGAAGACCTCGTGATCGACGATGCCCCCAATCGCATTCGCATGGTCGGCTCGCTCCGGGCAGGCAAGGATTGCCTGGAGTGCCACTCGGTTCGGCGAGGCGAACTGCTGGGTGCGTTTTCCTACGAGTTGATCGGGGGGCGGCCGATTCCGGTGCGTGCGGAGCCGGGAGCTTGATGTCTGGAGAGCGAGCCAGGTTGAATCAAGTGAAACACCGCTTCCTCACGATATTTGGGAACATTATCCACGAACACACTTGAATAGAGTACAAAACGATTCACGAGCACAGATGGCACTTGCAAGCTCTTGCTGTCGTTCAAATAACGTTCGATTGCGCCAGTCAGGTCAGGCGTATTCAAGCGAGCCAGCGTGATATGAGGTGAATAGGGTCGGTCTTCGGGTTGAAAGCCAATCGCATCGGTCAGGATAGTGCCGATGCAATGATGAAGTGCGAAAAGAGAGTCGCTGCGATCTACGCTCACCCAAATGACTTGGGCTTGTCCGTCGGGCGGGAATTGCCCGACGCCGCAGATGGTGATCGTGAAGGCGTTCGCCTTTACGCTTGCCAATGCCTTCCGCACGACTTCTTGATGGTGAGGAGCGACCTCGCCCAGAAAGTTCAGCGTCAAGTGCAATTCCTGTCGCCCAAGTAGTCGCATACCCGACAGGGAAGGCGGTTGCACCGCAATCAGGCGATCCGTCACTTCATCAGGGAGAGGAATGGCTATGAAAAAGCGAGGCATAGTCGCATCCCCTCCGTCTAATCTGATTGATGGCGGCATACCAACCCGCTTGTCCACGCCTTGAAGGGTTGGGGAGGCCGTTTGTGTCAATCGATTGCCGTCTTCCGAACCGTGGCGTGCCGGATCACCGCCAGAACCACATCGGGATCGCAGCCGTAGATTCCCGACCCCCAAGCACTGTTCAGTTCGACCACGGCCCAGCCGTTGCCAACGATCCTGCCGATGTCGAGAACTACTGCATGGGGAAACTCGACGGCCGTGTCGGCAAGAAGCTGTTGGGCAAAATGCCGAGCCTCTTCGATTTCTTTGTCGGGAGCGGCAAACTCGTCAAGCTTAGCCAACCGCCCGGACCTCAAGTATGGCGACAGCGTTTTCACGATGCGGTCCAGAACGAAACAGCGGTACTCGACCTCCCACGACACAGGTTCAGCGATGAGCACAGGCATCGAATCATCGAACTCGGCCGGTAAATCAGCGCCAGTCGCATAGACCATCGCCTTGAATGACTTCTCGTTGGGTGGCTTAACGAACGCTCGCCCATCGAGTCGGCGGGCGTCACCAAGGGTTGCCAAACGAACTTGCCGTTTCCGGTATTCGAGTGGCAACCTCACCAGCCAATCTTCCACTGGCCCAATGAGCTTCAGCGACAGTTGCTCGGCGATGGTCGGGGCGAAAAGCCCTTCGGCGTAAAGGAAGAATTCGTTGCCGCCGAGACCTTCGGGAATGCGAATGCCTCGGACCCGCTCGACGTTCCAGCCCGCACGAATTGCAGCCCGCCAGACGGCCTGATTGTCTTCGGTCGAGCGTGCCGAAAGCAGCAACGTAGGGGTGTTGTGCGGAGCCGATTGTGTTTGATCTTCGGTCACGAGCCAGTAATAGGCGGGACCATTCTCGCAGGCGGCGACGCCCGAACCCCTGTTATCGACGGGCACCACGCATTCACCATCACGCAAGGGCCGCCATCGAGCGTCCCGCCTGAATCCAGCGTGCTCGCTGATGCTTGGTGGCACGCTCCGAAGGATTCGGTCCTGACATTCCTTGAGGCTCTCACCGTTCGCTCCGCCATTCATACCCGGAAAACGCAGTTGAACATTATCGTCCTCCCAACCACAGACCGGGCAGATGAAAAAGCTGCCGATAGGCTCGTCGAAGACCAAGAAGCCGCAAGCAGGGCAAGGATTCATTCGTCACATCCTCACATTCAACCGCAGCCACCCTTCGGCGGAATCGGCACGTCGGTCACTGAAAACGCCCGACGAGAACTTCGCTTGTGCGCCCTTGATTCGTCTGGCGACCATGCTGCTGTCGATTGGCTCCGATTCGTCCATGCCGAGCCGCTTGAGGACGCTCTCCACCCATTTACCGGCGAACTGCTTTGTCAGGGGATCGTGCAGGGAAAGATAAAACACGACTTCCGATGGCCGACCAAGCGTGCGGGCGAACGAGAGAATGGCGTCGTCCTTGGCTCGAAGGAAGTGCCGCTCGGCGACGAGGATCGCCAGCTTGTCCAACGTGGCGTTGATCTCCATCGGCACGTCGTTGGACGCCAAAGAGGCCGCCAAAACAAGGATCACCTTTTGCCGTCCGATTTCTCTGCGGCTCAGGCGACCATCATGGAACTCGTTGGGAACACCGGCGGCCGTCAGTCCCTCCTCCACCTGGGCAAGAGTTGCACGGAAATGGCCGTCGTTCAGCCGCTCCCGGACCTGGTTGCAAAAGCCGGACAGTTTGGCTCGGGGCGTTATCCAAAACACGTCGGCGACGGGTTTGGTCTTGAAGAAGCTGAACAGGCCCACGGCACGGTCCTTGAACGGGGATACTTGATTTTAGCGGCTCGCTTGACCGAGGCCAGCGACTTCAGGTGTCCCCCAAGGCCACCCTTCGACGGTGGTGTCCCAAAGGTGCCTTTGGGACACTTCCCTTCGACAATCAAGTCCCATCGTTCCAGCGATTTCTGGTAAGATCCCGGCAGCCCCCAAACCAAAGGAGTCTGCCATGCGACACGGCATCCTGGCATTCGTCGGTGTGCTCACCTTGATCTGTCTGGCGGTTGGCGACGAACCCAAGCGGCTCGACGATCAGGTGGCCGACGAAACCGATGAGGGCAGAGTTGAGAGGGTGCTGCTGGAACAGGATCGTACCGACCTCGACATTGAGATCGAAAAACTCCAGGTCAAGCTTGAGCAACTGGCGAAGCAAAAACGTCGTGCCGAAGAGTCCGGGGCGAAGCACGAACTCGCCGTGCTTCGAGAAACAATTACATACACCGAACGGCGGATCGACAAACTCCAGGCCGAGCGACGGCGGCGTTCCGGCGAACCGGATGAATCCAGTCAACACATTGAGCACATCCGCATTGCCGCAAAGCATCTCGAAGCGGCCGGAATGCACGGCCAGGCGAAGGATTTGTTGGAAAAGGCCCAGGCAATGGAACGAGGGGTCGGGCGTGAAATTGACGATCTCCGTCGTGAATTCGAGGAGCTTCAATCAGAAAACAGGAAACTTCAGCGAAAAGTGGACCTGCTTGAGCAAGAGTTCAATGAGTTTCGGGAGCGTCCAGTTTTCCGGTTCACCCGATGACCAGAAAGAACCCCTTCGCCATGATCCGTCCCATCATCATCCTCACCATCCTGCTCCTGGCACCTATCCCGCTCGCTGCCCAAGAGAAGAGCGTCAATCCGGGCATCAACAAGCCGTTCGAGAAACCCAAGCTCGAAGAATGGGTCGAGCGATTCGAGGGCGAAGGGCGAGACCTCTACGATCATCGGCACGAAGCCGTTGAGGCGTGCCGGATTAAGCCCGGCATGGTGGTGGCAGACATCGGGGCTGGCACCGGCCTCTTTACCCGCATGTTTTCGGCGTTGGTCGGGCCGAAGGGCAAGGTCTATGCCGTGGACATTTCCGAAGAATTCATTCGGCACGTCGAGGCCGATGGGCTCAACAACGTGGTCGGCGTCGTGTGCCAGCCGGATTCGGTGAACTTGCCGAATTCGTCAATTGACCTGGCCTTCATCTGCGACACCTACCATCATTTCGAGTTCCCCCAGAAAACGATGCGGTCGATCCATCGTGCCTTGAAGCCCGGTGGCCAGGTGATCCTGATCGACTTCCACAAGATCAAGGGCCGCAGCACCGACTGGGTGATGAGCCACGTGCGTGCCGACCAGGAGGTTTTCACCAGGGAGATCGAGGAGGCTGGCTTCCGGCAGGTCGAGGAAAAGGATGACCTGTTCAAGGAGTCGTATTTCGTCAGGTTCGAGAAGGTGGAAGAATAGGGCCACCATCGATTCGGGATGACCGGCCGACTTGGTGGGGCCTGTTGCCGCCTGCGGCCACAAGTCAAACCGACATTTCGGGCACATTCAACCGCAGCCACTCCTCAGCGGAATCAGCCGCTCGGTCACTGAGTAATCCAGACGAGAGGGTCGCCTGGGCACTCTTGATCCCGATGACGACGTAAACCTCGGCGTTCTGCTGGTGCTTGTGCAGGAAAGGCATCCCCTTTCCCAGCTGGACGACATTCAGCGGCATCTCCAATCCTGCGGACCCCAGCAGGATACGCAGAATCTGCTTCCCCTTGGTCGGCATCGGCACGTGCCGCTTGCACGCGATTCGTGTATTTCCGAATTCTTGCGAATTCGGCTACTTCGTGGTTATGCTACGGCCAACTTTGCGACGCGGTGCGGATGGCGGCGACCGCGCGATAAGCTCCGAGAGAACGCATCATGGATATGGCGCCGCTCGACGAACACGACCGGGTGCTCGACGAAAACGTCCATCCGGCCGATTGGACAAACCCTGTGCCGGCAGGCCGTTATAACCTGGTGGCGGTGGGTGGCGGCACGGCGGGCATCGTCGCAGCGCTGGTCGCCGCCGGACTGGGCGCGAAGACGGCGCTCGTCGAACAAAGGGGGCTCGGGGGCGACTGCCTCAACTTCGGCTGCGTGCCCAGCAAGGCGCTTCTCCGGGCCGCCCGCGCCGTGTATCAGTCGTCGTTGGGCGAACGCTTCGGCTTCCGCTTGACTCAGCCGCCCCAAACCGATTTTCCGGCGGTCATGGAGCGAATGCGGCGACTGCGGGCCGCGATCAGCCGGCACGACGCCGCGGCACGCTTTCGAGGTCTGGGCGTCGACGTCTTCTTCGGACAAGCCGTGTTCACCGGCCACGACACGCTCAAGGTCGGCGAATCGACACTGCGTTTCCGCCGAGCAGTCATTGCCACGGGCACCAGTCCCACGGTGCCGGCTGTCGATGGTCTTTCGGACGCCGGTTATTTAACGAACGAAACCGCGTTTTCGCTCAGTGAATTGCCGCGGCGGTTGATCGTCGTCGGCGCCGGCCCGGTCGGTTGCGAGATGGCGCAGGCGTTCCGCCGTTTCGGCAGCGAAGTTCACCTGGTGGGGCGCGGCGAGGTGCTTTTGCCCAAGGAATCACCCGACGCGGCTAGAATCGTCGAAGACCAGTTCAGGCGCGAGGGAATTCACCTGCACTTGGGCTGGGCGACGATGTCGGTCGAGAAAATGGGCGACTCCAAAAGTCTGCTGATCGAGCGAAGAGGCGTGCGCAAGAAGCTGATCGCCGACGCGATCCTGATCGCCGCGGGGCGGAACGCCAACGTCGCAGGGTTGGGACTGGATGCGGCTGGAGTCCGCTATTCGAATCAAAAAGTCGAGGTAAACGACCGCCTGCAGACGTCGAACACGGCGATCTTCGCCGCCGGCGACGTCTGCTCGCCTCTGCGGTTCACGCATGCCGCCGACGCCATGGCACGGCTCTGTGTGCAAAACGCCCTGTTTCTCGGCCGCAAAAAGTTCAGTTCGCTGGTCATTCCCCGCACAACATACACCGACCCCGAAGTGGCCCACGTCGGGCTTTCGGCCGCGGAAGCCGAAGCCCGCCGATTGGCGATCGACACCTACCGCGTCGAAATGGCCGACGTCGACCGCGCGTTACTCGACGGCGAAGAAAATGGGTTCGTCGCGGTCCACACGCGCCGGGGGACTGGCCGAGTCGTGGGAGCCACGATCGTCGCCAGTCATGCGGGCGAAATGGTCGGCGAGATTTCGTTGTTGATGACCAACAACCTATCGCTCGGCGCACTTGCCCGGACCATTCACTGTTATCCCACTCAGGTCGAAGCATTCAAGCGGATCGCCGACTCCTACACACGCCGGCGGTTCACTCCGCGGTTGGCGAACCTGGCGGCGAAATGGCTCGAGTGGCGGCGGTGACAAGATGGCTGTGCCTTCTCGTTGCGCAGCGACGAGAAGGCCAAAGAAAAACCGAGCGGAGCGAAGAAAACCGATCTCCGACATCCCCTAGCCAGTGAGCAAGCCGCGTAGCGGCGTCCTTTCCAACCGCGCCCCCTTCGCCTAACGGTTTGCGTTGAAGAAGGTGCAAATCGGGGGATTCGGAGTCGGTTTTCTTCGCGTAGCGCCGCTTCAGCAGTGTGTGCGGATTTAGGGGCGCCGCCGAGACTCGGGGACGCTCTTGGGGTGTCCGAGCAGCGCGAAGCGGAATTCGTAAGAATTCCAAGATCGGGGTCTTGGGTCGGAACCCTCATGAGTTCCGCTATCGAGGTACGGCAGGTTGGAAACCTAACCCCACGTTACGGCAGATCTTCGATGGGCGTGGCGCCCGGCGGGGGCGTGCCGCCGCCGGAGCGAATGTAGCCGGCGCGGCGGCGGGCATATTCGGCCGGGCCGGGTTCCTCTGCTTCCGTCACTTTCCCCTCGACCGCCTCTTCGAACATCCGCTTCAGGTACGTCCGGCACCAGCCACATCCGGTTCCGGCACCGAAACACTCGCTGAGTTGCCCCGACCGGCTTGGCTTTTCGATCCGCAGGAAGTTGCGCACCTTCCGTTTGCTGACATGGAAACAAAGGCAAACTTCGTCGTCAAGATCCATCTTGCCGTTCCGTGGCGGTCGCCAAGCGCAGAGCGATGCGGCATGCCTGCCTGAACGCGGCGAGGTCGAGTTGCTCGTTGACCGTGTGGACGTTTCGCTGGCCACAGCCGAGCGTGACGGTGGGAATGCCACGCGCCGAGAGCCAATTGGCGTCGAGTCCACCGTTGGTGATGGCGCGCAACGGCTGGCCGCCGATGGCGCGGACGGCGGCCTCGGCAGCGAGGACGCACGGTTCATCGTCGTCGAGCCGGAAGGCTTCGTAATCCAAACGGCTCGAAAGGCGGACCTTGCCCGTCGCACCCGACACGTTCCGCACCGCCCCGGCCGCTCGCTGGAATGCCTGCCCAATGGCCGTCAGAATCTCTTGGCGAAAGCCCGGGTCGTGGCTGCGGCATTCGGCCTTGAGCGTAACGAGGTCGGTGACGACGTTGGTGGCCGCGCCCCCCTGGATCACACCGATGTTGCTGGTACCATGGCGGTCACCGCGGCGGACGTCGCCGAGCCAGCCCGCCCGCTGTAAGTCGGCAATCGCCAGGCCGGCGACAGCGACGGCGCTCACACCGTGCTCCGGCGCCCCACCCGCGTGGCTTGCCAACCCTTCGATCTCGATGGCGATGCGGAACGCGCCGGTGGCGCCGATGGTGAGCTTATCGGCTGGGCCGCCGTCCCAATTGAAAGCCAACTTGGGCTTTCCCAGCGCAGCCAATCGCGCGAAATGCGCCCCGAAAAGCCCAACCTCCTCTTGGACGGGCCAAAAGAAGACCAGGGGCGGGTGCGAAAGCTTGCGATACAGAATTTCCAGGGCCGCTGTGAGAACAACGGCGCAGCCGGCACGGTCGTCGGCGCCGAGTCCGGTGGCTGGATCGTCCGATTCCACGATTTCGCCGCACCGCTTCGGCTTCGAACCGACGCACAAAGGCACGGTGTCGGTGTGGGCCATCAACAGTCGTCGTGGGCCGCGTATCGTGCCCGGCAATGTGAGAATCAGATTGCCGACCTTCCCGCCAAGCGGCGTCCTTCGGTGGACGTCGTCGATCTGAACCGCCGTGGCCGGGGCGCCGGCCAGACGCAGTTGTTTTCTCAGATACTCGACCACCAGGCCTTCGTCACCACTGGTTCCGGGGATAGCCATCAGAGCCATGACGCGATCGTAGGCCGCGTTCAGGTCGGGTTCGAGCGACGAATCGCTGGCGACTGTGGACGCGGGCCGACGCGGCTTGGGAGGACGTCGTTTCAGCTTCGTGGTCATACCGGGGTGTACGAGTTCGCCTTTCCAGGCTGACAGAAGTTCGGTCACGTGTCGAAACGCCGCCAGATGCACGTCAGGCTGAAAGCCTAACCTACATCCGCGGATAACTCAGATCGCCTCGTGCCCGCGTTCGCCGGTTCGGATGCGGATGCAATCTTCCAAAGGCAGGACGAAGATTTTACCGTCGCCAATTTCACCCGTTGCTCCCGAACGGCCCCCTTTGACGATCGCCTCAATCGTCGGCTCGACAAACTCGTCGTTGACCGCGATCTGCAACTGGACCTTTCTCAACAAGTTTACTGAGAACTCGTGGCCGCGATAGACCTCGGTGTGCCCCTTCTGCCGGCCGAATCCCTGTACGTCCATCACCGTCAGGCGAAAGACCTCTACTTCGGTCAAGGCGTTCTTGACGGCCTCCAGGCGGCTGGGCTGGATGATCGCAATGATCAGTTTCATCAATGGTCCTCGCACGGTAAGGTATGCTATTGATCGTAGCCCGGCGGTCGGAGAGTCTCAAGGGCTACTTGATCTCGAAGGGCACCGTCACCGTTTCCTGTGTCACCTCCTCCTGGTCGATCGCCAGCGTGCCGTGAAGCGCTTCGCCGTCGGAGCCGACGACCGACAGCATCCTCTGGAGCAGGGCCTGGTCGAGTGGCTCGGGAAACCGCACCACCAAAGGCTCGGCCGTTCCCGCGTTCGGAGCGTCGACGATCCACAATTTCGCGTCGGGGGGCTCATCGTCCGGTCGAACGACGTTGAACGATTTACGAAATTCACCCGCCAATGCCCAACCGGACGCGTCGCGCCATGCGGCGTCGATGACAAGCGTGTACTGTCGACCGGCTTCCAGTACCGGCCCAAGATCTTCGCGCGGCTTCAGCCCGCGTTTGATTCGGCCCGGATCGAAAAACAATGTCAACCTCTTGCCGGCGGGGTCGTTGCGTTACAACTTCGTGAAAAACTCGTCGGAAGCGAGGATGGTCGCCATCACCTGCAAGTCGGTCTTTCCGGCGGTGAACTGCGCCTGAGCGGCGGCCAGGCCGGCCGAGTCGGCGGCGCGGTTCAGGAACATCTGGTAGAAGCCGGTGGGTACCCCTTGGTTGTATTTCTGGGGAGTGGTCGCGGGGGAGTTGATCAGATCCGTCTGGTACTCGCTGCCGCCGAAGACTTGGGCCGCCACCTGCGCGCGAACGTTGGGGTCGGTCAGATTCATCGCGCTGAACTTGGCTTGCGCGGACGCATCGATCTGCCGATTCAACACGTCGGAATAGAGCGCCGTGAGAAAGCCATTGGCCGTGCCACCACGTTTGTTGAAATACTCGGCCGAGCTGACGACCATGTTGGCCTGTTGCTCGAAGGTGCCGGTGGCCAGGGCGGTGGTGACGGTGGTCAGCGACGGCGCATCGATGGTGCGCTGCAAGTAGTGCTGGTATATTTCGTTCGCCATGTCAATCCGGAACTCAAGACTCCCTTCGAAGCCCTGAATGACCTGGGTTTGAGCTGTGCCCCCACTCATCAAGTTGTCCCAGTACGCAAAGCCGGTCGACTCGGCCTCACGTCCAAGCAGATTACGGTAGAGCTGGCCGATGAAGCGCTCGTTGCCGCTTCCGACGACGGCCGTCGGATTGACGCTGGCTGAGGGTCCGGCCGAGTCGAGGATCGTCACCGTCAGGTTCTCGTGGCCGGGATCGGCGTAGGTGTGGTTTCCGGTCACAGTAAACTTGCCGTTGCCACCGGTGACCGTGCCCGTCGAATTGGCCGTGCTGCCGTCGCCCCAATTGATCGTGGCAGTGAATTGTGCGGCCGTGTCGCTGGTGTTGGCATCGGTGAACGTGGCGACCATTACGCCGGAAGCGGCCAGCCCCTGCGTCAGGTTCACGTTCACTGCCGTCGCCAATAGCGGAGACGCGGCGACTTGCGCCGTGCTGCTGGTCGTGGCGGTGGCCGTGCCCGGTGAACTATCGGCCAGTTTCACGCTCACCACTTTGGAGCCCGTCGCGGCATAGGAGTGCGAACCGCTGACGGTGAACGTTCCGCTCGATCCGGTCACGGTGCCTGTCGAGCTGCTGCCATCGCCCCAGTTGATCGTCGCGGTGAATCCTGCGGCGGCGGCCCCGGTAAAGCTGTCGGTAAACGTGGCCACCTTGCCGCTGAAAGTCGTGCCTGCCGTAGCCGCAATGGTACTGCCGACGCCGGCCAGAACGTCGGCGTCGGCGACGGTGGCCGCCGTACTGGCGCTGGCGGTTTTGGCCGGGACCGATTTCGTATCGGTGACCTGGACGCCGATCGTAAAGTTGCCTTCGTCGCCGTAGACGTGGGTGGCGGCGACGGTGAATGTGCTCCCTGACCCCGTTACTGTGCCGGTCGCGCTGGTTCCATCGCCCCAATTGATCGTGGCAGCGAATTGGGTGGCGGTGTCACCTGTGCTCGCGTCGGTAAACGTGGCCATGGTTCCGGAGAACGTCTGGCCCTCGATGGCCGTAACGGACACCGCCGTCACCGTCAGGCCGGCACTGGCGATGTTGGCGGTGCTGCTTGCCGTGGCGGAGGCCGTGCCTGGCGCTTTGTCGGTCAACGTCACTTGGACCGGCAGTGTGCCGTCCTGGGAATACGTGTGAATGCCCGACACCGTGAACGATCCATTCGAGCCGCTGACGGTGCCGACCGACTGGATGCCGTCGCCCCAGTTGATGCTGGCTGTGAAATCGCTTCCATTGGTCGCGATGTTGCTGTCGTGAAACGTTGCGACGGTCCCCAAGAAAACAGCGCCTTCGGTGGCGTTGAATGTCGTGGCGGCTTGGGCCGTGAATGAATCGGCATCCGCGATGCTGGCCGACGTACTGGCTGTCGCCGTCGGCCCGCTCGGCGCGTTGGTGGCGATCGTTACTTGGGCGGTGAATGTCCCTTCGTCCGGGTATGCGTGGTTGGCTGTCACAATGAACAGCCCGGCGGAACCGGTCACTGTGCCGGTTGTCGTGCTTTCGCCGTCGCCCCAATTGATCGTGGCCGTGAAGTCCGACGACGGCGTGATGGGGTTCGAGTCGGTGAAGGTTGCCAACGTACTGGTTTGCGCTTTGCCTTCGGTCTGGCTCAAGGCCACGCCTGCGGTGGCGGAAAGCGTGTCGTTATTGGGTACACTGATCAGGCTGGTAACGGTTCCGGCCGGCGTCGAACTGGATGTGTTGTCGCTAATCTGGACCCGGGCGGAGAAATTGCTGCCGAAGGCGTAGGTGTGCGTGCCACTGACCGTAAACGTGCCCGAGCCGATGATCGTACCGGTGCTGGTCACGCCATCGCCCCAATTGATAGTGGCGCTGTACGCGCTCGCGGGGGCGGCGTCGTCAGGGTCGGTGAAGGTCGCGACGGTGCCGCTAAAGGGAGTACCCTGGGTCGCCGCGGAGGTCACGCCGGTTACCGCCAAATCGCCGTCGAGCACGTCGGCCGAGCTCGAGGCCGTGGCCGTCTCCGTGCCCGGACTGACCTGGCTGATGGTCACTTTGACCAGATCGGCGCCGTCGGCACCGTAGGTATGGCTGCCGGTGACGCTGAACGCACCGTTCGAACCGCTAATCGCGCCGGTCGTCGATGTGCTTCCGTCGCCCCAGTTGATGCTGGCCGTGAACGCGGCGGCCGTATCGGTGGCCATGGGGTCGATGAACGTGGCCACGATGCCGGAGAAAGCCGTGCCTTGAGTGGCCGTGAACGTGGTGCCGCTGGCGGCGATCGTGCCCGCCGGGACGATGTTGGGGTTCTCACCAAAGTTCGTTCCCGAGGCGGTCTGGTTGGCCGCGACCGTCACCGTCTGGGTCGGCGTGGTGAGCGTCACACCTCCGGGCACCAGCTCGCGCACCGTGTAGGTGCCGGCGGCCAGACCGGAAAACGAGTAATTCCCGTTGGCATCGGTGGTGGTCGAGGGGTTGTTGGCGTCGGGCACTCCCGTGTTGTCGTTATTGAGGAACACGGTGCGTCCGGCAATACCCGTTTCGGCCGTATCCATCGTGCCGTTGCCATTCGTGTCAGTGAACACGGTTCCGTCGATGCTATCGACGGTCATGGAGCTGATGACGACGAGCTGGTTGCTCGGGCCCACGGGAGGGTTCTCGGACGGATATCCGCCGTTGTTGCCCCCGGTCAACTTGGCGACCGTAGGATTGACCACGGTCGTCATCCCGTTGCCGATGATCTGCCCGAACACGGTGAACGGGCCGCCGTCGCTCGTGTTGTCAAGGAACGAGTTATTGGCCAGGTTAATGAACCATTGGTTGGTTCCGCTGTTGGGCCCGCTGGAAAGGGCCATGGCAATGGTGCCGGTCGTGTTGATGTGGGGATTGTTGGGATTGTCGGCGTGTGACTCGTCGGGCACCGTGGGGCCAGGTGTGATGGCCGTAAGCTGCGACCCACTGGTGAACGTCGTGCTTGAGGTCTTGTACCCCCCTCCCTGGATCACGAAAGGGCTTCCCGTGGCGGTGCCGTTGCTGGTCGCGTCGCGCTGGATGATCGAGCTGTTGTAGGCGCCCGAATCGACATATGCCAGGAAGTTGGCAACCGTCTTTGGAGCGGCGCTCGCGAAAAGCTCGAGCTTGAAGTTGCCGAAGTTCGTGTCAACGGTCACGATCGGGTCGGCGCTGAGGAAGCACCGTGCTTCGAGCGGCTCGGCACGGCGAAATCGGCCGTGCACTGGTTGCGCAAAGCCCTTGCGCGACGAGCGGCGGGGAAACCGCTGTTTACGCTTGAAAGCGACGAGGGCACGCGGGACGAGTGACTCGAACATGGAAATCTGCTCCGATTGGCTTGAAACGTCCCGCTCATCCCATTCAAGCCAGGAACTCAAAAGGCGTCAAGGAAAACGTAATGCTGCGGCCGAAAATTACCCAAAATCGGCGGCTTGCCAGCGTACCAGGCGTGTTGTGGATGGCACCGCGTCCGCAAAAACGTCACCATCCGTACCGGTAGCTCGCGCCGCGAGGCCTCGATGGGGTCGAATTGTCGGCCGGTCGTTCGTGGTGCGTACTACAAGTTCGTGAAGAACTCGTCGGAAGCGAGGATGGTCGCCATCACCTGCAAGTCGGTCTGTCCGGCCGTGAATTGAGCCTGGGCGGCGGCCAGGCCGGCTGAGTCCGCGGCGCGGTTCAAGAACATCTGGTAGAAGCCGGTGGGAACCCCCTGGTTGTATTTCTGGGTGGTGGTCGAGGGGGAGTTGATCAGATCCGTCTGGTATTCACTGCCACCGAAGACTTGGGCCGCCACCTGGGCGCGTACGGTCGGGTCGGACAGGTTCATCGCGCTGAACGTCGCCAGTGCTGACGCATCGATCGCGCGGTTCAAGGCGTCGGTATAAAGTGCCGTCAACCAACCGTCCGCCGTGTCGCCGCTATCGTTGAAGAACTCGTCGGAGCTGTCGATCGTTTCGGCCTCTTGCTCGAACGTGCCGGTGCTCAGGGCGGTGGTGACGGCGGTCACCGACGTCGCGTCCATCGTGCGATTCAAGTAGTGCTCGTACAACTCGTTGCCCATGTCAATTTCGAACTCAAGGCTTTTTTCGATGCTCTGAATGACCTGAGTTTGAGTTGTGCCCCCGCTCATCAGGTTGTCCCAGTACGCGAAGCCTGTCGACTCGGCCTCGCGATCAAGCAGGACGCGGTAGAGCTCGCCGATGAATCGTTCGTCGGCGCTACCGATGACGGCCGTCGGATTGACGGTAGTGGAGGGTCCGGCCGAGTCGAGGACCGTCACCGTCAAGTTCTCATGACCAGGATCGGCGTAAGTGTGGTTGCCGGTCACGGTGAAACTGCCGTTACCGCCGGTGACCGTGCCCGTCGAGTCGGCCGTGGTGCCATCGCCCCAGTCGATCGTGGCGGTGAATTGCGCGGCCGTGTCGCTGGTGTTGGCATCGCTGAATGTGGCCACGACCACACTGGAGGCGGAAAGACCTTGGGTCACGTTCACGTTCACCGCCGTCGCCGACAGCGGCGAGGCGGCAACTTGCGCCGTGCTGCTGGCCGTGGCCGTGGCGGTGCCAGGCGAAACGTCGGAGACCGACACGCTTACCGAGTCGGTACCCACCGCGGAGTAGACGTGCGAACCGCTGACGGTGAATGCTCCGGCCGAACCGGTCACGGTCCCGGTCGAGCTGCTGCCGTCGCCCCAGTTAATTGTCGCGGTGAATACCGCGGCACTGGCCCCGGTGAAGCTGTCGGTAAACGTGGCCACGGTACCAGTGAACGTCGCGGTTGCCGTGGCGGCGATGCTGGTGCCGACGGCGGTGAGAGTATTGGCGTCGGAGACGGTGGCCGACGAGGTGGCGGTCGCAGTGACAGCCGGGACCGATTGCGTATCGGCAACCTGGACACTGGCCGTAAAATCGCCGTAGTCGCCGTAGGCATGGGTGGCGGCGACGGTGAACGTGCCGGCCGAACCCGTTACCGAGCCGGTTGAACTGGTTCCGTCGCCCCAATTGATGGTGGCTGCGAACTGGGTGGCGGCGTCGCCGGTGCTCGCATCGGTGAACGTGGCCATGGTGCCTGAAAAAGTTTGGCCCTCGATGGCCGTCACCGATACGGCCGTCACCGTCAAGCCGGCGTTGGCGACGTCGGCGGTGCTGTTGGCGGTGGCCGTGACCGTACCGGGGGTGTCGGTCAAAGTCACCTGGGCGGTGAATGAGCCGTCCTCGGCATAGTTGTGGATACCGGACACCGTGAATGTCCCGTTCGAACCGCTGACGGTGCCGACGGAATCAATTCCGTCACCCCAGTTGATGTTTGCCGTGAAACCGGTGCCTTGGCTCGCGGTGTTGCTGTCGTGGAACGTGGCCACGGCGCCATCGAACTCAGTGCCTTCCGTGGCGTTGAACGTGGCGGCCTGGGCCGTGAATGTGTTGGCATCGGCTACGGTGGCGGTGGTGCTGGCGGTCGCCGTCGGCCCGCTCGACGCGTTGGTGGCGATCGTCACTTGGACCGTAAATGTTCCTGGCTCGGGAAAGGCGTGATTGGCCGTCACGGTGAAAAGTCCAGCGGAACCGGTAACGGTGCCGGTGGTCGTGGCTTCGCCGTCGCCCCAGTCGATCGTGGCTGTGAAGTCCGATGACGGCGTGACGGAGTTCAAATCGGTGAAGGTCGCCAGCGTGCTGGTAGTTGTCTGATTCTCGGTCTGGCTCAAGGCCGCGCCGCCGGTGGCGGAAAGCGTGTCGGTATTGGGCACGCTGATCAGGCTCGTGACGGTTCCAGCCGGTGTCGAACTGGAAGTGTTGTCGCTGATCTGGACCTGGACGGAGAAGTCGCTGCCAAAGGCGTAGGTGTGCGTGCCGCTGATGGTGAAAGTGCCTGAACCAGTAACCGTGCCGGCGCTGGTCACGCCATCGCCCCAGTTGATGGTGGCCGCGTAAGCGCTGGCGCCGGCGGTGTCGTCAGGGTCGGTGAAGGTCGCTACGGTGCCAGCAAACGGCGTGCCTTGAGTTGCGGTGGCGGTCACACCAATAGCCGTCAAATCGGCGTCGAGCACGTCGGCCGAACTCGCCGCCGTGGCCGTCTCGGTGCCCAGGCTGGCCTGGGTGATAGTTACGCTGACCAGATCGGCGCCATCATCGCTGTATGTATGGCTGCCGGCGACGGTGAATGCGCCGTTGGATCCATTGACTGTGCCGGCCGACGTGGCGCCGTCTCCCCAGTCGATGCTGGCCGTGAACTGGGTGGCCGTGTCGCTGGCCACCGGATCGATGAACGTGGCGACATTACCGCTGAACACCGCGCCTTGGGTGGCCGTGAATGTGGTTCCGCTGGCGGCGATTGTACCCGCGGGGACAACATTGGGGTTTTCGCCGAAATTCGCTCCCGAGGCGGTCTGATTGGCCGCGACCGTCACCGTCTGAGTCGGCGTGGTCAACGTCACGCCCCCGGGCAAGACTTCGCTCACCGTGTAGGTGCCGGCGGTCAGGCCGGAGAACGAGTAATTCCCGTTCGCGTCCGTGGTCGTCGAGGGGTTGCTGGCGTCGGGCGCGCCCGTGCCGTCGTTATTGAGGAACACCGTGCGCCCGGCGATCCCCGTTTCGCCCGAATCCATTGTGCCATTGCCGTTGGTGTCGGTGAACACGGTGCCGTCGATGCTGTCGACGGTCATGGAACTGATGACGACGAGTTGGTTACTCACTGCTACCGGAGGGTTCTCGGAAGGATACCCGCCGTTGTTGCCCCCAGTCAGCTTGGCGACCGTTGGATTGATCACCGTCGACATCCCGTTGTCGATGACCTGCCCGAACACGGTGAACGGGCCGCCGTCACTTGTGCCGTCGAGGAACGAGTTATTGGCCAGGTTGATGAACCATTGGTTGGTACCGCTGTTGGGCCCGCTGGAAAGGGCCATGGCGATCGTGCCGGTCGTGTTGATGTTGGGATTGTTGGGATTGTCGGCGTGCGACTCGTCGGGCACCGTCGCACCGGGAGTGACGGCCGTAAGCTGCGATCCGCTGGTGAACGTGGTGCTCGAGGTCGTGTATCCTCCCCCCTGGATCACGAAGGGGCTTCCCGTGGCGGAGCCGTCGCTGGTCGCGTCGCGCTGGATGATCGAGTTGTTGTAGGCGCCCGAATCGACGTACGTCAGGAAGTTGGCGACGGTCTTCGGAGCGGCGCTCGCGAACAGCTCGAGCTTGAAATTGCCGAAGTTCGTGTCGACCGTCACGATCGGGTCGGCGCTGAGGAAGCAGCGCGCTTCGAGCAGTTCGGCACGGCGAAATTGCCCGATGGCGGGGCGCGAGTAACCCTTTCGCGGCGAACGGCGGCGAGTTGGCGGTACAGGCTTGAAAGCGACGAGGGCACGCGGGACAAGTGACTCGAACATGGAATTCTGCTCCGACTGGCTTGAAACGTCCCGGTCATTCCATTCAAGCCAGGAACTCAAAAAGCATCAAGAAACATCGTTCTTGGGCCGAAAACGGCGCCAAATCGGCGACTGGCCAGCGCAACGCGCGTGCCATGCATGGCACCGCGCCGGCACAAACGTCACCATCCAAACCGGTGGCGTTGGGGGAACCCCTACCCTACTGAACGTAAGAAAGGCCCAAGAGCGCGCGCAAGGCGGCGGCTGAATGGCGAAACTTCATCGGCGTATTCGGAGCACGGCGCTCTGCGCGTTACTCGTGCCGCAAAGCGTCGATAGGGTCCATCATGGCGGCGCGTTGGGCGGGGTAGAGCCCGAAAACGACTCCCACGACGACGGAAACCAGGAACGCGGCCACGACCGACACAGGGGCGATCAGGGGCTTCAATTCCAGGATGATGGGGGGCAAATCCGCGGCCACCAACGGAAAGAACTTCGTCACCCCCTTTTGCAGGCACCAGATCACAGGGCCGCAAAGAAAGCCCAGCCCGACTCCCAGCAAGCCACCGGTAGCCGAAAGAACGATGGTCTCCGAAAGGAACTGCTCGATGATGTCGCGGCGCTTGGCGCCCAACGCGCGACGAATGCCAATCTCACGGGTCCGCTCGGTGACGGTGGCCAGCATGATGTTCATGATCCCGATACCGCCCACCAAGAGCGAGATGCCGGCGATCACCGCCAAGAGCGCGTTGAACATCAACCGCGTGACTTCGGCCTGCCGCAGGAGTTCTTTGGGCACGGTGATCGCGTAATCGACGTTCTTGTGGAACTTTTCCAGCAGGATGCGGATCACGGCCTCCGTGTCTTCGACTTCCTCGATCTTGTCCACGGTCACAGTGATCTGGCTCAACTCAACCACTTCGAACTCGCGCGTGCCGCTGCGGTTGGTGGCCACTCGGTCGCCGATGCGGGTACGCAGCGTGCTCAGGGGAATGTAGACGTCTTTATTGTAGTCCTGGCCGGAAATGCTGCCGCCGATGTTGCCTGACACCACGCGATCCTTGGTGCGCCCGATGATCTTGTAGAAGTCCTGATCGACCTGCACCGCCTTGCCGATCGGGTCTTCGTAGGGAAAGAGCTTTTCGGCCGCCTGGTCGGCGATGACGCAAACGTTCTCGACGCGGTCGAGGTCGCGATCGGAGAGGAAGCGGCCATTACCGATTTCCAGCCTGTTCAGCTCGAGATAGGCGGGCGTGCAGCCGACGAGCCGGATGTCGACCGCTTTATCGAGATAACGCGCCTCTTTTTTGATCTCGCGCAGCGGCACGGCGCGCTGGACCGTAGGGATGGTGGTGGCGATCCGCTTGAAATCGTCGCGCAACAGGCCGTAATTGACGAACAAGCTCCCTTGTCCGCTGGAAGAAGCCGCTACCGGCTTGATACTTTGGATAATGATGTTCCTGGCGCCCAATTCCTGAATCTGCTGCTGGGCCTGATAGCTGACGCCCTCACCGGCCGCCACCAGCCAAATGACCGACGCCACCCCAATCAAAATGCCCAGCACTGCCAGGGCAGAACGGAGCTTGTGGAGCAGCAGGCTCTTCAGCCCAAGACGGAGCGTTTGAAGGAATTTCGACAACGAGGCCACTCGGAAGGGACGACGATCAGTTCACGCGAAGCTGGGCGAGAAACCGCCGCCACCGCGGCTTGTTTACGGGTAAGTTCATTGGGGAGGTCCACCACCACCGGGCCCGCCCATGCCGCCTTGCTTCATCATTTCCTTTACGCGTTCCATCATGGCGTTGTACTCCTTACGATCGATCAAACCGTCGGAATCAGAATCGATCCGATCGAAGAAGGGGGAGGGGTTTTCTTCCTTGGTGATCTTTCCGTCGCCGTCCTTGTCCAACTCCTTGAACGTCGGCATCTTGAATTGCCCACCGCCGGGTCCGCCGCGACCTCGTCCGCCACCACCCGGTCCACCTCCGCCCGGTCCGCCACCGCCCGGCCCGCCACCGCCCGGTCCACCACCTGGGCCGCCCGCGCCGGGCCCTGCACTGGCAGCCGCCTGCGGTGCGGGCGTCCCATTAGCCGCTGTTGCTTCCGGCTGAGCGGGCGCCGCCGTCGCATCGCCCTTAACTGGTGGCTTGGGCGTATCGCCCTCAGGCAACTGCACCGAACCGGCCGAGGCACCGAATTTCTTCGAGATGTCGACCACTTCCTCTTGCGGGACGTCCTCGCGAGCCTCGGCCACGACCGCCCGCGGGTTCAGCAACACAAGGTCTCCTTCGACCAGGCCGTCTTTGATCTCGATGAACGTGTCGTTTGTCGCCCCCAGCAGCACCGGCCGCTTCTCGGGCTTGGAGCCCGCCTTGACCCACGCGTAGAACTTCTTCCCCTGCTCGACGACGGCTTGAACTGGTACGGACAGTACATTTTTCTTTTCGGCCACCAGGATCTCGACTTCGGCGGTCATACCTGGCTTGAGGTCAGCGGGACGGCCGTCGATCTTGACGATCGTGGCGTATTCCTTGACGTTGCCACCAAACCAGCCACCCGGCTCGGGTTGCGTGGCGACCCGGTCGACGGTGCCTTGGTAGTCTTGGTCCTGGATCGTAACGTTGGCACGCATGCCCATCCGCAACAGGTCTACCTTCGATTCGTGGACCAGCGCCTTGACCTGCATTTTCGAAAGATCAGGGAGCCGAATGATGGCCTGGTACTGGCGGACGGCCGCGCCTTCCTCGATTTTCACCCCTTGCTGCCCCATGCGTTGATTGCCCATGTCGTTGGCATAGACCACCATCCCGTCTTGCGGCGCGATGATGACACACTTGGCCAGGTTGTTTTCCAGCTTTTTAAGCTTCTTGACTTGCAGCTCGTGCGAGATTTGCTGGGCTTTCATCTTGGCCTCGAACGAATCTCGCTTGCTCTCCAGCTCCTCAAGCATTTTTCTGGAAGTAAAATCCTCCAACACTTTTTTCTTGGTCACCGCCACGCCCAGGTTCAGCTTCGATTGCAGGACGAGCGATGTCGCCGATTCCAATTCCAACGTGGTGCGGTAGCCTTGGCGGTGCATCTTCTTGGTGAACATCAGGCTGTTCTGGGCGCTCGACAGGTTCTGCCGGGCCTGTGTGATATCAGCCTCCATCTGTTCCAGCTCTTGCTGCAAGGTGCCCTCCTTGTATTCCTCGACGGCGATGCTGGCGGCTGAAAAGTCCTTCTCCGCACCGATCTTCGATGCGCTCGCTTCTTCCAATGTGATTTTCTGTTGATCGATCGCCTCTTCGATCGACGACGAATCGAGCTTGACCAACTCGTCGCCTTTCTTCACTTCCGTGCCGTCGGGGATGATCCACAAAATCGTGGTGTTCGTGCCTTCGACCTCGCACTTGAGCTCAATATTGCTGGCACTCTCCAGGTTGCCGTCCTCGACGATTGATATCACCAAATCGCTCTTGGCAACCGGCCTGGTCAGCGCCTGCTTCGACTCGTCCTCTACTTGCGACGAGCTCCAGACCAGGTATCCACCCACGCCAAGGCCGACTAACCCTAGAACCAAGAACAGCAATAGCCATTTCCCCGCCCCACCCCGCTTTCGCCCGCGGGGCCGCATCGCCTGGCCGTTCTCGAACCGTTGGGGGCGCAATTCAGTTCGTTGCTCAAGGCTCTTGGGCTCCACGCTCATGGCACACATCAGCAACTACCTCGCTCTTACGCGGGAAAAGAAGGGATCGTCAGTTAGTGCGATCCAGGGGCGGGATGGTTACTAGCTCGCGGTCGCGCATGGTCGCAACCCGACCACCTTATCATTGTTTGCGATAGGCGGTCGCATTGCAAGCGGATTCGGGCGCAATAGATTACCGAATCGGAAAAGACGGAAGAGATTCCGCCTGTGCCCTCGAAGCCCTCGTCGCGCAACGTCGGACCGCGCGTCGTCGAGACTGGCAGCGCTTCGCCTCGGACGTCTTGCGCAGGACCGGGCTAATTGCCGTCGTCGTGCGAATGCGATACGAACAATCGGGGCAACTCGGCGGGCTTGTCCAGGAATCGAGCGCGCCAGCTCCGTTTCTTGGTTGTACGCGCCTCGCTGTCATTGCCGGGCGCCGGCATCTCCGCCGGCTCCAAAGATTCCGATGGTTGGCCGTCGTCGGGACTCGGCGCGTCCTCGTAAGGTGGCACGGGCTCGCCTTCCTGGCTATCCATAACCGGCTCGCCCTCCTGACTGTCCATGACCGGCGTTTCTTGATCCGCCGTGGTATCGCCGGCTTTCGCCTTGGTTTCCTGCCAGGCGTCGGTGGGGAGCAGCACCGGTACCTGGCTCGGGTCAACTTGCGCATCACTGAGCCAATCGACAGGAATTTCCGGCGGCAACGGGTACATCGCTTCGACCTTCGCCAGGTTCTGATCCAAGGGCTCGTTGATCCACATCCCTCGTTCGTCGAGCCGCATGATTCCCAAGTCCTGGAAAAGGTCGCTGCGGTTGTTGTAGTATTGCAAATAGACGCCCATGAAGTTGTTCTGCGCGTCGCTCAAGGCCTGGATGGCTGTAAGAAGGCTGGTTGCCAGGGTCACGCCCAGCGTCGCCGTGGCTTGACCCGGCTGGGTGGCCGGCGGCGGCTGGTTGAGCTCCTCACGCGTGTTATCGACGCGGCGGATCGCGATCACCACAGCTTCGCGTTGAATCTCCAGGTTCTGTTCAAGCTGCACCAGCACACGCATATCTTGACGCAGCGTGGCGTTCGTCGCGTCCTCGAACTGGATCAAGGCGCGGCGCGCCTGCTGGTACGTGATCAGTGATTGCCGGTAGTTGTTTCGCTCCATAAGACGCGTGATCGGTGCGTCGAACCGCAGCCCGGCCGAGAAATCGCCCGTCGCCTGCTGAAAACGAAGCGGGTTGTTTCCCACCGTCCCCACGTCGCCGTTGATCGTGACCGTCAAATTCGATCGCAGCGCATTGGCGTTGAAGGCAATCAGGCGCCAACTGTCGACCAACGCGGCGCGTTGGTTCATCCAGTCGAGTCGGTGCGCACGGGCGATCTGCAGCGCGTCGATGGTCGAGAGCTCGACAGGCTCGATCGTGATGGCTTCCAAGCGGGCCAACGCCTTGACCAGCGAAATCTCCTGCGCCAGCGCCGACAGCGACCTGGCAAAGGCGACCAAATCGTCGGCGGTCTCGCCGACCATCTCAGGTGTCAATTCGGCCCGTAATTCGTCCATCGTGGCCTGGGTCTGTTCAAAGCGAGTTTCCATGTCCTGCAATCGTTCGCCGAGCCGCTGTTGCTTCTCGCGGAAGTTCCGCTGCTGGCTCGGAGTCATCCTCCGCATCCGCACGTCGGCAATGTCGTCCATGGCGCTCAAGTCTGTACGGACCCCCTCGAAACTCGCCCCCACCTCGTCGTGCAGTCCTGCGATCTTGTCGATGGCCTCGCCGAGCTGTTCTTCCGTCGGATCGCCCGCCATGTTGCCAATTTCTTCAGTCAACTGGCTGAACGAAGTCTGCAAGTCGTCCAACTTCGAATCGACGAGTTGGAACTGGCGAATCATCGAATCGTCGAGGGCCATCGGCAGGTCCGGAGGGAGGCCGAGTTGAGCAATCTTGAATTGATCCATCGACGATTCCAACGAAATCCGAGCGCCCAGCACGTTGGCCAGCGAGGTTTGGATACTCTGGCGGAAAGTGTCGACCTGGGAAATGTCGATCAGACCTGCCGCCAGGTTGGCCTCCAGGAGCTTGAGCGTTCGCAACTGCAAATTGAGGGCGTTGGTCGCGTTGGCGAGTTGCTGCTTTTGCTGCAATAGGCCGATGAAGCCCTGTACCGTGCCGGCGCCGCCGCCAGCCGCGCCGGCCACCGCCGCCGTCGTGCCGCCGCCGCCCAACTGATTTTGGTTCGCCCCGATACCGCCGCCGAAGCCGGCCGCAGCCGCAATGTTGCCTTGGCCGTTGGCCCCCTGGCCTGAGAAGTTGCCCAAGCCCGTACCACTCGTGCCGCCGCCGATGCGGGTGGGTCCGGTGATATTGTTAAGACCTCCAACGGCAATATTGCTGAACCATCCTTGCCGCCAACGCTGATAAGCACGCAGGTTGTACAACAACGTACGCTCGACACGGGTCAAGGCTTCCAGTGTGATGATTCGCCCCCCCCCTTGTAAAAGCGGTTGGACCAGGTTGAAGTTGATCAATGAGTTCGTGGCGTTGGTTTGCGGACCCGCCAGTTGCCAAACGAATGAATTGGCAAAGTTCACAAGCAGCGTGCCGCCGGTGGCGAATTCCTTCGTCGCCTGGAAATTGGTGGTGTTGGTGAGCTGGCTGCCGTGAGACTTGAATGGCGGCCCTACCGTGGGTATGACCGTCCGCGCATTCTTGCTCTTGTCGCCGCCGGCCGCCCAGACAGGGCTGGTGTTGGCGAACAACTTCGTGTTGAAGCGGAACCGTTCCGTACTGACGTCGATGGCCGAGAGATACAGCGCCTCTAATTGCGAACGGTGCGTAGGCGAATGGATGTACGAGAGCGCGACCGCGCCGGGCAGATCGAGCTTGATCTCACCTTCGTCGGTCATATCGCAATATTCCGCCAGCCGCTGCCGCCAGCCAGGGTTGGGCAATTGGGGCAGTTCGCCAAAGCGGTGCCAGTAGGGAGCGCCGCGCTTGCCGTCGACGTAGTGCATGTATTGATGAGCGTACGGATCGTCGGGCGGCAGTGGGGGCTGGTCGGGGTTGGTCGGGTCGTAATAGCGGCTGCGCGGGTCGTAGTTCAGGTTGAAGCCCGGCGGTAAGGCCCAGCGGGGGTTGTTCCCCTTTTCAGCGACCAGGTAAGCCACTTCGCGGTCGGCGCGACCGCGCCAGAACGTGCGCGTGCAGCCGGTGCCCGCGACGCAGGCCGCCAGAAGCAGGCACAGGCCCCAGAATGCACGAAAATGGCGATTTATCGAGAATCCAGACACCGGGTTGCCTCCCTGCGCAACGGCGTGCCGCGATACGGAACTTCAAATGCGATAATCGTTTGCGTCGTGTTTTGCTGTCCGCATTACCTACCGCGCGGCGCATTCCCGGATGCGACTGGTCGGTGTAGTAGACTTCGGCTGTTAAGATTTAACGCCTTTAACGATTCTAACGGATGTGCCGGTTAGATCGGCTGAGTCCGATCGATTCCACGGGAGTTGAGGCGAACGGAATCTGTGAGAATTCCGACTTGCAAACGCCCAAAAATCCAGAGATCACCCGCTTTTGCGCCACCCAGATGTAACCAGTTTGGCGGGCTTCACCACCAGCCTGATGCGATTTGCCCGTTCTTGCGAGTTCAGCAAGTCCAACGCATTACGCTGCTCGCTTCCTGGTGTGCCGGTTTGGCTATTCCCGGTAGTTCCGGCCGGCCGCCAGGAAGCGCCCCCGCGGCCTACCGCAGGATTACTTGTAACCGAAGCCTTCGCCGGTCAACTTATCATGCGCCGTGTCGTGTGGTATATAAAAACGCATAATAATTGAAAAAATGCTCCCCTGAATTCATGAGCAGCATGCTTTTGACACTGAATCAATTTTCAGCAACGGTGCGGGCTGATGCTTGTGCCGGAAACTGGGCCGCCCGCGGCGCGGCCTGGTGTGACTTGATGGCTCGCTTTCGTTTGCTTGATTTGAGTCCACAAACAAGGCCGGCGCGACCGCGCGGCCTATCGACGGAGATGGGTACAAGCACCGCCCATGCCGCGAATGAGCCGGAGCAACAAGCAGCGACCGAAAATCAATTGGCCGCTGAACTTCAAGAGACCGCCGAGGTCGACTGGTGCGACATCCGAAGCACATTGGAGGGGGATGGACAGGCCTTCGCCCGCATCGTCCGCCGCTATCAAGACCAGATCACCACGCAAATGTGGCGGCTGAGCCGACAGAGGGCTGATTGTGAACAACTAGTCCATGACGTCTTCGTCGAGGCTTACCTGAGCCTGAAGCACTTTCAAGGTCGCGCGCCGCTTTTGCACTGGCTTCGCAAAATCGCCACGCGTGTCGGGTATCGTTACTGGAAGCAAGAAGCGCGTCTCCGCCGCCAGGCGACGGTACCGCTCGAAGACTGGCATAAATCGTCGCCCGTCGACGGCAGCGTCGATGCCGCGGAGGCCGCCGGCCAGGTGCACGCGCTCTTGGCCCAATTGCCTCCGCGCGACCGGCTGGTGCTGACCTTGATATACCTCGATGGCTGTTCCGTCGCTGAGGCCGCCGAACAGGCCGGCTGGAGCCAGACGATGACCAAAGTTCAGGCCCACCGGGCCCGCAAGAAGCTGAAAAAACTGCTCGAACAGGTTTCCAATGCTCAAAAGCAGGCACACGATGACTGACTGGCAATCGTTCGAAAAACTGGCGTCCAGCGCTCGTTGCGAAGCGGCCCCGCGCGTTGACGTGGCGGCGCGGGTACTGCAATCGGTTCGAGTGAGATCGTGCCGCACCTCGCGTATCGATGCGCCGCTGGTGCTGTTCGCCGGGGCGGCCCTGGTGGCGGCCGTTCTGTTGGCGATGTTCGCTCTGCCGGCCTGGGATTCGGTGCATAACCCTTTGATGTTTCAATTCAAGCCTTTGTCGCTGGTGATGAAATGAGTCGGACGGCCCAACTGCTTTCGATCGATGAAACTCGGCCAATTCCTCCGCCACGGCGTCGCGGTGGGGGGCGGTTCGCCGTCTGGGCGTTCTTCTTCGCCGTGGGCGCGGCGACCGGCGCCATGGGAGCGGTGATCGTGATCAATAATCAGATGGACGAGAAGCTCCGGCAACCCGACCGCTGGCCGCGTCAGATGGTCGCGTCGATGCGTAGCGAGCTCGACTTGACCGAGGAGCAAACCGCCCAGGTCCAAAAGATCGTCGACGAGCACCATAAGGCGATCGGAAAAATCTGGGCCGATGCGGGGCCCCGTTTTCGCGCAGAGCTGAAAACGATGGAACAGCAGGTGGCCGGTGTGCTCAGCGGCGAACAACAGCAGCGTTGGCACGAGTGGCTGGAAACGCGTCGTCGCCGGGTTTGTCCGAACCCAGGCGACGCGACGTCGCACAAACGCTCAAAGCGAAACACGAGCAGTTCCGAGTGATACCGCCGTGAACGCCGCCCAAGTCGGGCGATCGGCACTTCTCCGGAAAATCGGCGACTATCAAGGTACCGCATCAGCCGCGCCGAAGTCCGCGGAATCCGGGCGACCTCGTTGTACTACGCTCTACTTGAGGCCAGGGGCAGCGCCCCTGGAGGTTCACGCTCGCGATCTAGATACGCAGAAACCCTAAACTTACCTTTTTGCTTTCGTCCGTCTCGCCTCGCTGGCTGCCGAAGGCACCCTGCGATGCGACAGGACGACGGAGAGCGTGTGCAGGACAAGAGGCGATAGGCTTTAGGCGATTGGCAATCGAGACGCCTGCGTGCGCCTAAGGCCTAGCGCCAATCGCCTTGCTCCCGGCATGCCAAAGTGCATCAAAACCGGGCGCTTTGGTCGAAATCGGGCGCTTTTTTTCACGGATTATACCTGCCATGGTTATACCTTGCAGCATGACCAATGTCGCGTGAGAGAACCGGGTGTCGTCAATCAATCCACCGAAATTGGGACAGGATTTCGGGATTGGCAGGATCGGCTCGGGACATTTTGAAAGTCGTGTTTTTGTGGCTATGTTCGTTCTCCGCCTGACGGGACCACGCGTGGCGCGAGTCAGGCTGGAAAGCCTAACCTACGCGCGCGACCGTTGCCGTGAGAATCAACAAACTTCGCATACGGACTTGCGGGTGTGGCAACCTCGGGCACTCAAGCCCTGTAAGCGATCGTCCGGTGCGCAACTTGCGAAGATCGCATCCGCCTCGCGGCGACGTCCCGGGTGCTGGACGTTATGGCACCGCGACGGGTACAATCATCTCAACTACTGGACAGCGGCCGGACGGCAAACGTATGCCGGGCGGCGTTGCCCCACGCAGCATTTTCGAGAAACGCACACATGGCCGAAGGTACGATCAAGAAATTAACGGACAAGGGTTTTGGTTTCATCAGCACGGGCGGTCCGAAAGACCTGTTTTTCCATTCGAAGGCACTGCAAGGCGTTCGCTTCGACGAGCTGCGTGAAGGCCAGAAGGTGTCGTTTACCGAAGGCCAGGGGCCGAAAGGTCCGTGTGCCGAGAATGTCAAGTTGGTGTAGTTCGTGAGGAGGATCGAACGGTGATCCCGCAACAGCAGGCGACCACGGACTATCCCGTCCACGAACTGATCGCCAGGCGTTGGAGCCCGTACGCTTTTGCCGACCGCCCCGTTGCAGACGGCGATCTCCGCTCGCTCTTCGAGGCGGCGCGCTGGGCGGCGTCGTCGTACAATGAGCAGCCGTGGAGCTATATCGTGGCGACGAAGGCCATCGGAGCCGAGTTCCAACGCCTGCTTTCGTGTCTCGTCGAGCCCAACCAGACCTGGGCCAAGGCCGCGCCCGTGCTCGCCCTGGGCTGCACGAGCCTGAAATTCGCGCTCAACGGCAAGGCCAACGCCGCCGCCGTACATGACCTCGGCCTGGCCAGCGCCAGCCTGTCGCTGGAAGCGACGGCCCGCGGGCTTTGCGTCCACCAAATGATCGGCATTTTGCCCGACAAAGCCCGCGAAGTTTACCGCATCCCCGAGAGCGTTCAGGCCATCACCGGCCTGGCCATCGGTTATGCGGCCGACCCCAATGCGCTCGACGAGAAGTACCGCCAGCGTGACCTCGCGCCCCGCGCGCGAAAGGCCCTGGCCGAGTTCGTCTTCGGCGGCGAATGGGGATTGACGTCGAACCTGGTGCGGCCCGGCTGATACGAGCCGCCTCACGCGCTACGACGATTGGATATCGCCCGTCTCACGCTTCGATTGCCAGATGGCCCAAATCAAGCCCAGGACACTTACGGCGATCGCGCCATAGAACAACTGATTGTGGATCGTGGCGCCGTCCGGAAAGTGGATTTTCTGCCAATCGGCGGGCATCTTGCCGATCAGTTCTTTGTCGAACGGCAGCGTGAGGCCGATGATCAACAGGCTGACCATGTTCATGACTTTGATCAACGGGTTGATGGCCGGACCGGCGGTGTCTTTGAGCGGGTCGCCCACCGTGTCGCCGGTGACCGAGGCCTTGTGCTTTTCGCTCCCCTTGCCGGTGTTGGCTTGCAGGTCCTTGGGCTCGTCTTCGACCGTCTTCTTGGCGTTGTCCCAAGCGCCGCCGGCGTTGGCCATGAACACGGCCAACAATTGGCCCGAAACGATCATCCCGGCGAGGAAGCCGGCCAAGGCGATCGTCCCCAGGCCGAAACCGACCAGCATCGGAAACAGGATCGCCAATAGCGCCGGCCCGACCAGCTCTTTCTGGGCGGCACCGGTGCAGATATCGACGACCCGGCCGTAGTCGGGCTTCTTGGTCCCTTCCCAAATCGCCTTGTCGCGGAACTGGATGCGGCACTCCTTGACGATCAGAAAGGCGGCCCGGCCGACGGCCCTGATCGTCATCGAGCTGAACAAGAACGGCACGGAAGCGCCGATCAGCATGCCGATGAACAGGTGCGGGTTGGATACCGTCAACAGGTTGGCCACCGAGGTGTAGACGTCGGCGCTGATGATTTCCGATTCGCCTTTACCGCCCGAGCCGACCGTGACGATGAAGCTGTTGAACAGCGACACGGCCGCGATCACGGCCGAGCCGATGGCGATGCCCTTGGTGATGGCCTTGGTTGTGTTTCCCACGGCATCGAGGTCGGCAAGGGTTTGGCGCGACTCTTTGTACTGAGCCTCGCCCATCGCCGCCTTGTCGTAGCCCATTTCGCCGATCCCGTTGGCGTTGTCGGCCACGGGGCCGAAGACGTCCATCGAGATCGTGTTGCCGGTGAGGGTGAGCATGCCGATGCCGCACATGGCAACGCCATAGGCGACGAACGTGGCGTTAGTATCGGAGTAGATCAAGACGCTGGCCAGGATCGCCCCGGCGATGATAAATACCGCCGCGACGGTACTTTCATAGCCCACGGCGAAGCCCTGGATAATATTCGTGGCGTGCCCCGTCTCACAGCTTTTGGCCAGGCTCTTGACCGGCGAGTACTCGGTGCCGGTGTAGTACTCGGTGCACTTATTGAGGGCCACGGCCAGGATGATGCCGATCAGGCAGGTCCAGGCCGGCCGCATGTCGAGACCTTCCATGCCGAACGTGACCCATTGCGGCAAACCGGCGGTGGAGTTCGCGACCGTGTGGCCGGGAAAGCCGACGGCAGCCTGCGGGTACTCAGTCAGGTACTTGTCGTCGAATTTCAAGTACGCGAGACCGAGGATGACGAACCCGACGACGCTGATGACCGAGCCGATCACGAAACCGCGGTTGACGCTCTTCATGGCCTCGCCGGCGGTCCCCTTGTCTCCGGCACGAACGCTGGCGGTGCTGATGATGCTGGCGATCACGCCGATCGAGCGGACCAACAAGGGAAAGATCACGCCTTTGTGCCCGAAACTTGCAATACCCAGGATCATGGCGGCGACGATCGTGACTTCGTAGCTTTCAAAAATGTCTGCGGCCATGCCGGCGCAGTCGCCGACGTTGTCGCCGACGTTGTCGGCGATCGTGGCGGCGTTGCGCGGATCATCCTCGGGGATGCCCGCTTCCACTTTGCCGACCAGGTCGGCGCCCACGTCGGCGGCCTTGGTGTAGATACCGCCACCCACGCGCATGAACAGGGCCAGGAGCGTGCCGCCGAAACCGAAGCCGAGCAGGGCTTCGTAGGCATGTTCGCCGTAGGCCAGGAAGATGATCGAACCTCCCAACAGGCCGAGGCCGTCGGTAAGCATGCCGGTGACCGTGCCGGTACGGTAGCCGAGCTGCAAGGCGCCGCCGAAGCTGTGCTGCGCGGCGGCGGCCACGCGAAGGTTGCCGATCGTGGCCAACCGCATGCCGACGAAGCCGACCGTAGCGGAAAAGATCGATCCGATCAGGAAGGCGACCGCGCGTCCAATGGCGATCTCAGGGGCGGTGCCGGCTTGTTGCTTGGCCGCCATGTACAAAAGCACGGTGATGACGACGATCAAGACTCCCACCACCCGGAACTGGCGATAGAGGTAGGCGTTGGCGCCTTCACGGATCGCGAGGGCGATCTCCTGCATTCGCTTCGTCCCTTGGTCGGCGTTCTTGACCTGACCGACGAGCATCAACGCGTACACAAGGCCCGCGATGGCGACGCCGACGTTGGCCAAGAGGGCGATTTTCTCAGCCGGATTGTATTTGTCGCTTGTGAGCGGCTCCCACAAGGTGACGTGGTGCTCGACCGCGGATGGTCCCATGGCCAAGATCGCCTCATGCCCGCCGAGCTGCAGCCAACCTGCGCCGCCAACGATACCCACGGCCATGAGTGCCAGTAATACGACTCCCAATCGCTTCATGATTCCCTCGCCTGAGTGTTGCTTCGATCCTTGCTTCGCAGTTCGGAATTCATTCCGAGACGTTTGATTTCGGTGTGGCATCTCGGAATGAATTCCGAGCAACGCAGGTTGGAATGAAATCCTCACCCGCGTTGGAATGCCCAAAAATAACGAATGCCCGGCGTCTCGACTAGCCCTGATACGTGTGCGCCTTGAGCGCACAGCGAAGATGAGGAACAGGCCGCGACGGAGCGTGTCGGCCGACGCAAAGCTACCCCATGCTAATTATGCGCGGCAAGCGGCCGCCCACAAGGCTTGTTTCTGTTGCACGATGCCCCAGTCCAGCGCAAAATGTGCCCTGCGTGATGGAGCCGATGCCCCCGGGAACCGGACGGAGCCAAAAAATCGTGCAACCGACTTCTCCGCCGCGGGTTGGCCTGCAACCGCCATTCTGGATCAAACCGGTCGCGGTCGCCCTGTTGGTGCACCTGGCTCTCATGGCCGGATACCTGCTGGCTTTCGGAGGCGACCTTTCGGCCTTGTTATGCGCAGATCGCGAGAAAATCGGCCGCTGGCCGTTCGAGGTGGTGCGTGTCGGTTTCCCGATTGGCTACGACGGACAGTTCTATTACGTGCTGGCGCGCAACCCCTGGCGCAGCACCACGGCATTCATCGACGCGCCGGCCCTGCGCCATGCCAGAGTTTTGTTCCCTGTCCTGGGGTGGCTGGCAAGCGGCGGCGGCGACCCGGAGCGACTGCTCTGGGCCTTGCCCTTGCTCAACCTGGCATGTATCGCCCTGCTGGCCTGGCTGGGAGCCGTCTGGGCTCGCCATCATGGACGAAACCCCATGTGGGGCTGCCTGTTGCCGATCGTCGTTAACGCCGGTACGCCGGCCTTGCGCGATCTGACCGATCCCCTGGCGAGCGTCGCCGTTACCGGATTACTTGTTTCATGGCTCCTCGGTCGCGGCGCGTGGGTCGTGTCGGCCTGGGCGATGGCCGCGGTGTTGAGCCGCGAACAAAACGCCATCGTCATTGGGATCGTATTCACCGAAGCACTGCTCCAGCGACGGTGGAGGGTGTGTGCGTGCCTGTCGGCAGTGCTGGCAGCCTGGCTGGCTTTCCTCGTGCTCTTGCATGATGTCTATGGGGCCTGGCCGATCTACTCCGAGAACATGAGCACCCCTTTCAAGGGAATCATCTATCGCCTGAACCATATCAAGGGAGGTACTGGTTCGCGGGGGCTGCCGATTCATGCGATTCCCATCGCTGAGCTGCTGCTGCAGATCGGCTTGTGTTTGGCGATGATTTTCTACCGGCCCCAACGCCCCGTGCTGTTGGTCGCATTGGCCGGGGCGGCGCTGGCGATTATGGGGGGGATTCCGCTGTATGACACGGCCCACGCTTATATGCGCGTGTTCGCCTGGATGCCGGTAGGCATCTGGCTCTGGAGCATCCAGTCAGGTCGGGCATGGCCGGTGTGGCTCTTGAGTCCTACCCTGGCCATGCCGTGCTTCGCGGTGGTACAGGTCTGGAACAGGTGAGTACCGTCCGTTTGACCGGTACAACCCGCAAGTACCGCCCCGTCTGCGCCCCTAAATGACATTGGGACCGCCGCGCGGCGCTTTCGAATTCGTCGAAACTGTGGATCGAATCGGTTAACCCGCCGGTGCATGCCAAACTTGCACCAGGCCAGTTAGCATCGCGGATTAATTAATCTCCCATTTTCAGGCGAGTATGGATGCTAGCAACCCCATTTTCGGCCCGTTTTTCGATGTACTTACCGGCAACGCCGGGAGGTTATTTAATCCGCGATGCTTACGCGCCGATAAATAGGATTAAAACTGTCGTGCGACATTACCTCGCCAGTCGCCCCGTCTCGCCCAACTCGGTTTACCCGCGAAACAAACATGTTACGCCGCGGCTTGATTCATCACGTGCGGGCTGATGTACTCTGGGGGCTGCTCCTTTTCGTCGCCTTGCAGCTTGGCCTTGCCGTGGCCATCGAGTACGGGTTGCCTCGGATCCGCGATCCGTTTTACGCATACCGGGCCGAGCGCCTACGGCGGCAAACGGTCGATGCGCCGAGGCCGCATTTGACCGTAGTTATGCTGGGCAGTTCGCGGGTGCGAGACGGCCTCCAATCGGGCGATTTGGGCCGACAGTTTGGGGCCGAGTTGGGGCGCGACATGTTGTTGTTCAACTTTGGAATTCCGCAATGCGGACCGGTCGTGAGTTTGCTCTATTTTGAGCGTTTGCACGCCGCGGGGCTGAAGCCGGACTTATTGCTGATCGATGTCGCACCCATGCTGCTCGCGCCGAGATCGGCTGAAGGTAAGCCTCGCGCGCCGTTGGAATCCAGGTACAGACAAGTGAATCGGCTTTGGCACAGGGAATTGGATGTCGCCGAGCGTTACGGATTTCCAACGGATGAATACCAAAGGGTTTGGTGGCAAACGACGCTCGCTCCCTGTTATGGACTTCGCTTCGAGATCCTCAACAGCCTGGTTCCAAAGCTCCTGGGCGGTCCGATAAATCGCCACCTATCGCAGGCATGGAACATCGACGAATTGGGGAACAGACCACGCTTTACGGCGGAGATCACTGCCGAGATGAGGCGCAGCGCCGTCGCCGCGACGCGGGGCGAATTCGCCGATGTGCTCGCGCATTTCCAGCTTTGCCAGACCGCCTGCCAGGCCCAGCGAAGGCTGCTGGCGCGCTGCCGCGAGGAGCAGATTCCAAGCGTTTTGGTCTTGATGCCCGAAGGAGAGGAGTTCCGTAGCTGGTACGCCCCTGAAGCGATGGAGCAAATCAAGACGCATCTCCACTCGTTGTCACGCGAGTTCACAGTGCCGATTATCGACGCGCGGTGCTGGGTCGCCGACGAAGGGTTTGCCGATGGCCATCACATGCTTCCAAACGGCGCGAGCGTGTTCACCCAGCGGCTCGGCCGCGAATTGCTCGAACCTGTCTTGGCGCTCGATTCCGCACAGCGCGCCGAGTACCTCGTATCGCGCGCGCGCCGCGATCTTGAGAGCATAGTTGCCGACGATGCGCAGCAAGAGCGCCTCGCGTCAAGGCAGGCCGCCAACGATGCGGGACGATACAACCCGCAAATCCCGCAAGAATCGCCGCCACTGCGCCGATAAATGGCATTGGGGCCGCCGCGCGGCGCCATGCGCGCGTGTGCAGAGCTAACCCATATGGCGTTTCCAGGAGCGGAAATCGGGCACCAATCATGCTGTTCTGCTCGCAATTATTTCTGCTTTTTTTCGTCGCTGTGTTCGTGGCTTATTGGGCCATGCCCTGGCAGCGTGCAAGGGTTTGGTTGTTGCTGGTAGCCAGTTTTTACTTCTACGCGAGCTGGAGCCAGTGGCTGGCGACGATCGTCTGCGTTTCAACGCTGGTCGATTACCTGGCGGCACGCGGCATGGATGCCGACCTAAGCACTCGCTGGCGGCGGGTGCTCTTGGGTTTGAGCCTGGCAATGAATCTCGGCCTGTTGGTCTACTTCAAGTACGCCAATTTCTTCCTCCGTTCGTTGGAAGACGCGTTGACGGCCGTGGGCGCAACGGCATCGCTACCCGTGCTGAGCGTGATCCTGCCGATCGGGATTTCGTTCTACACATTCGAGGCCATCAACTACACGGTCGACGTCTATCGCCGGCGCATTCCGGCGGAGAAGAACCTGGCCCATTTCATGCTTTTCATCCTGTTTTTCCCGCACCTGATCGCCGGACCGATCGTGCGGGCCCGCGATTTCCTGCCGCAAATCAGGCGGCGGAAGCGGTGGGACTGGGCCCGTATGAACTTGGGCGTACAGCTCTTTCTGCTCGGCATGTTCAAAAAGCTGGCCATCGCCGACCGCATGGCGCAGTTCGCCGACCCGGTGTTCTCCGCCCCGGGCGATTACCGCACGGCCGTGCTCTGGCTGGCGATGCTGGCCTGGGCGATGCAGGTCTATTGCGACTTTTCCGGCTATTCCGACATGGCGCTGGGTACGGCCCACCTGCTCGGTTATAAACTGGCAAAGAACTTCGACATGCCCTACTTGGCGCCCAATATCGCCGACTTCTGGCGGCGTTGGCACATCTCGCTGTCGAACTGGCTTCGCGACTACCTGTTCATTCCGCTGGGCGGCAGCCGCGGCACGCGCTGGCAGACTTGTCGCAATCTGATGATCACGATGACATTGGGCGGCCTTTGGCACGGCGCGAACTGGCCCTATGTCGCGTTCGGCGTCTTGCAGGGCTTGCTCTTGAGCGGCCACCGTGCGTTCCGCGAGTTCTGCCAGCGCCGGCCGGGGCTGGCGGCCGTTTTGCAGACCTTCCCGGGCACGGCGCTGCGCGTGGCAGTCACATTCACCATCTTTTGTCTGACGCTCGTCGTGTTTCGCTGTCCGTCGTTGTCGGCCGGTGGCACGATGCTGAGCCACATGTTCACGCGGCACAAGGGTGCGGGCCTCCCCCTGGCAGAGATCGGCCTTTGGCTGACCGTGGCCGTAGTCGCCGCCGGCCACGCGCTGGGATACCGAGGGCGCTGGCAATTCGTAATGGAGCGTATGCCGTCGCCGGCGCGAGGGTTCGCCTATGCCTCGCTGCTTTCGTTGGCGCTGTTGCTTAGCCCCGACGCCAGCAAAGCGTTCATATACTTCCAGTTTTGACGCCGTTCGCAGCGGAATTTTCCAGAATTCCGCGACGGGAATCGCGTTCCGCGAGACAAACATGTTACACCGCCGCTTGACTCATCACGGGCGGGCTGACGTGCTCTGGGGGCTGTTGGTTTTCGTTGCCGTGCAGTTCGGCCTGGCCGTGGGCATCGAGTATGGATTGCCCCAGATCCGCGATCCGTTTTATGCGTACCGCGCCGCGAGTCTCGAGCGACGTACCCTCGAGGCGCCTTCGCAACCGCTGACCGCGGTCATGATCGGTAGCTCGCGGGTGCGAGACGGCCTCCGATCGAGCGATTTGGGCCGGCAGCTTGAGGCCGAATTGGGGCGCGAAGTGGTGTTGTTCAACTTTGGCATTCCGCAATGCGGACCGGTCGTGAGTTTGCTCTATTTCGAACGGTTGTGCGCCGCGGGGGTGAAACCGGACTTGTTGCTGATCGACGTCGTGCCCATGCTACTCGCTAAACGATCGGCTGAAGGACACCCCAGCGCGCCGTTCGAATCACGCTACCCCCAGGCGAATCGGCTGCGACTCGATGAATTGGACTTCGTCGAACGTTACGGCTTCCCCGCGGATGAATATCGCAAGGTCTGGTGGCAAACCGCGCTCGCGCCCTGTTACGGACTTCGCTTTGAGATCCTCAACGGATTGTTGCCACAACTCCTCGGTAATACCATGCGTAGCCACTTGGCGCAGGCTTCGAGTTTCGACGAATCGGGTTATATGCCGCGTGCGGATGGGAAGACCACTTTGGAAATGAGGCGAAACGCCGTCGCGTTCGCGCGAAGCGAATTCGGCGACACGCTCGCCCACTTCGAGCTTTGCCAGGCCGCCTGCGAGGCCCAGCGAAAACTCCTCGCGCGCTGCCGCGAGGAGCGGATTCCGGCCGTGCTGGTTTTGATGCCGGAGGGAGAGGAGTTTCGTGGTTGGTACACGCCGCAGGCAATCGAGCAACTCGATGGGTACCTGCGCGCCTTGTTGCGTGAATTCGTCGTGCCCCTCGTCGATGCTCGCCGGTGGATCGCAAACGAAGATTTCTCCGACGGCCATCACATGCTGCCCAGTGGCGCGACCGTGTTCACCCAGCGGCTCGGGCGCGAATTGCTCGAACCCGTCCTGGCGCTCGATTCCAAACAGCGCGCCCTGTACCTCGCATCGCGCGCGCAGCGCGATTTCGCGAGCCTGGCGGCCGGCGACATGCAAGAGCGACGCACGCCGAGGCAGGCCAAAGCAGATTCCGGGGGGTTGTTGCGTTAAGCTACAGCCAACCCAAGACTTCCAGCTTTCCATGCCCGGCGGCGTAAAGCTCGCCGGCGGCTTCGTGAAGTACGAAGCGGTGTGTGTGGCCGCCGGTCTTGATAAGCCTGACGGGCGCCAAGGGCTTGATCTCAGAGGGTTCGGTGGAAGAGGTGGCGCCGGCAGTTGCGGCCGTTGCGGCCGGAAGAGTGGCATCGGGGCGCCACACGGCCAGAAAGCCATCGTCGCTGCCGCCGCCCGCCCCGACCAGCCAATCATTGCCGATGAATTGTACGTGGTTCACGATTCCCTTGTGCCCCTCGGCTTCCAGCGCCGCCAAAGGCGTTGGTTGTCGCCAATCCCAAATTTCGATCCGGGCCTTGCCGGCCATCCCATCGACATTTTCGACCTGGCCCATGCCACCGACGGCAAGCCGTCCGCCGTCGGGAGAGAACGTCAATGAGCGAATCCCGCCGATCGACCGCTTGCGCTGCCGCGGGTCGTAGGTGTAGAGAATCGGCACCTGGAACATTTGTGCCAGCTTGCCTGAATCCGATTCCCATACCCGCACTTCACTGACGCGGTCGCCGCTGGCCACGAACCGGCCGTCGGGGCTGATGGCCACGGCATACAGCGCCGTCGGATGCCCTTGCGGCGTGTGTAAAGCATGGCCGGCAAGAACCCCGGCGGGCTTGCCACTGTCGGTTTCCCACAGCCGCACGAGCATGTCGTCGCCGACGCTAGCCAGCCGGCAACCATCGGGAAACGGCTCGAGGCCGCGAACCCAGCCTTCGTGCGCCGTTACCGTGCGCACGACTTCACCCAGGTCGGCATCCCACCAGACGAGCGTGCGATCGTAGCTGCCGGAGATCGCCAGCCTGGCCGGCGGCCGCGGCACGAAGGCCAGCGCCGAGACGAAGTTGTCGTGTTTGGTCCAGACCGCAGCCGGCTCCTTCTTCTCGGCGGTGAGGTCGAACACTTGAATCGAATGATCGCTGTTGCCCGCGTAGAGCCGTCGGTTGGCCAGGTTGCCTGCAAGCGAGTAGAATGCGCCGGGCCGGGGGTAGGTGGCCTTGGATTTCAGTTGGGCGGGATCGAGCATTGATCGGTTGTCAGTGGCCTGTTGCATTTACGCCAAGACGGTTTCGATCGGCGCGCTGTCTTCCGGTGCCAGCGGCACGGGGCGCAGGCCGACTTCGTAGTGGAGCGTGGGGTCGACGCCGACGGCTTTGTAAATGGTCGCCATCACGTCGCCCGGCCCCGCTTTCCCATCGGCAACCGTCCGTCCGTCGTCGTCGGTCTTGCCGTGGACGCTGCCGCCACGCACGCCGCAACCGGAAAGCGAAAACGACCAGGCACTGGCGAAATGATCCCGGCCGACGTCCTTGTTGATATCCGGTGTGCGGCCAAACTCGCTGAGCGTCACGACCAAGGTCGAGCTCAACAGCCCGCGAGCTTCCAGGTCCAACAACAGCGTGCTCATCACGTGGTCGAGTTCGGTAACCAGCTCGCGATGGCTTTCGAAATTGTCGGCGTGGCTGTCCCACCAGGCCCTCGCCACCTTGACCATGGGCACGCCCGCTTCGATCAGCCGCCGCGCGATCAGCGCGTGCTCGCCGAAATCGGTGCGACCGTAACGGTCGCGCACCTCGGCGGGTTCTTGCTCCAGATCGAAGATCGTGTCGGAACGCATCAGGCCGCGCACACGAGCGTAGGTGCTGTTGTACCCTTTGACTTCAGTGGCCTCGCGCGCGCGGTTGAATCGTTCGCTGAGGTATTCACGCAGGTGCTCGCGGTCGGCATGGTCAACCTCGCTGACCCCCTCCGGCCGATCGATGTTCTCCGGCTTGAGCGAGCGGTTGAGGTGCATCGCGGCGTACCTCCCACCGAGAAATCCGGGGTTCGGCCTGCGGTGCCCCTCCGTCGCCAGATAGAGTGAAACGTAGTCGGGTACCTGCGCGTCGCGCTGGGCCAATTCCTTGGCGATCACGGTGCCCAGGTCGGGGTAAACCAGCCGAGGTTCACGGGTTCGACCAGTTTCCATCAATTCGGCGGCCGTGCCATGGTCGGCGATTCGCGTATCGAGCGAACGGACGATCGCGGTACGATCCATGATTTTCGCCATCTTTGGCATCAGCTCGGAAATATGGACGCCGGGAGTTACGGTGGGGATCGCCTTGAATGGTCCGCCGGTCGGCCGGCCCGGTTTAGGGTCCCACGTTTCCAACTGGCTCGATCCACCGGCCAGCCAGAGCAATAGGACCTGCTTGTTCCGGCCGCGCAATTCGTCGGCCAACAGCGGGTCGTATGGGGTGGCCAATCCGCCGAGGCTCATTCCTAGCGCCGCGGCACCGGCATCGTGCAGAAAGCGTCTGCGTGAACCATTGCAATCGTCGCAGTTCATGGTAGGAACTCCCATCGAAATCGGTTTCGTCGTCGCTGAAATCCTATGCGTTCCGCCGCTCGGTCTCAATGCTCGGAATTCTCACGAATTCCACTGCAGGTCAATGATTGAATCGAAACTCGGCGCTGGTCACCAAAGCCCATACGAGGTCGCGACATGCGGTGGCTCGATCGGCCTCGTGCCGAACAACCCAATCGGCGCAGATCGAAAGCTCTTCTACCACGGGCCGCCGGCTGAACACGGTCCAGGTGACCAGTTCTCCAAGTTGCGCATTGTCTACGGTCTGAGCAAGCCGGGCCGCCAGGTTTCCGCCGTCGGGCTTGACCAGTTTTTGCAGCGCCGGATGGTTCGACATGAACAATGCCTCGCCCGTGCTCGACTGGAAAGCGTCGCTACGCGGATCGAGCCACTCAACCAGCCCGCCGGCTTGGCCTTCCAATTGGCGGTGGCGCTCGGCCCGCGCCGCCGGCTCCATTGCCCCGTTGGGCGACTCGTCGAACGATTCATCGCCTGTTGCCAAAACGAGCGAAATCGCCAACTGCTTGGGCGACAGCGGGCGCAACGGCGCCAGCGTGAATTGTTCGGGTGCGGGCCTGGTGCCGGGATACGGCCAGTGGCTGGCCAAGGCGTAGACACGGCAGGTACAAATGGCCGCCACCAGGCGCTCGATGTTGTAGCCGTGGTCCGCCAGATCGTCGCCGAGCCATTCGAGCAATCCGGGCACGGCCGGCGCATTGGCCGAGTGCATCTGGTCGACCGGGTGGACCAACCCGCGGCCGGTCAGATATGCCCAGAGACGGTTGACCAGCGAGCGCGAAAACATCATCCGTTGTTCCAACGCCACCCGTACTAGTTGTTCGCGGCGGCTGAAGGGGGGCGGCAGGTAGGTGCCATCTTTCTTAGCCCGCTCCCGCTGCTCCGCCAGCCTTGCGTCGTCGAACGTGGGCGGCTCCTCGACGACTTGGCCCGAGAGAAACATCAGCCTGGCCTTTCGGTTCTCGCCGCCGCGAGTGACGAATTCGATTTCGCCGGCCTCTTTTTCGCCGATTCGCGAATCTTTGTTGTCTTTTCCTTTGAACTCGTAGGTGCGGTTGAAGAACGACGACAGCCCGTAATAGTGGTCCTGCTTCCAGTCGTCGACCAGCGGATGGTCGTGGCACTTGGCGCAGGTCACGTCGACGCCGAAGAAGGCGCGCGAAGTATCGTTGGTCAGCTCATCGACGTTCGCCAGCCGCCTGGCCAGGAACCGTTCGGCCCGCTTGCGGTCGCCCGTGTCCCAGGGCCCCAGTAGAACTTCGCGGAACATCTGGTCCCACGGCTTGTGCGCTTGCAGGCTATCCCGGAGCCAGGCCAGGAATTCGCCGTCACCGGCGCGGCCGCCCTGGATCGATTCATCGAACACGTTGGCAAAGTGCAGCGCGAACTCCGGACTTTCCACGAGTTTGCGGACGGTCCTGGCACGCTTGTCGGCCGAGGTATCCTGCTCAAATGCCTGTGCTTCGCGTCGCGACGGTATCCGGCCGGCCAGGTCGAGCGTCACGCGACGGAGAAAGGTCGCATCGTCAGCCGGCTCGGCGGGCCGCACTCCAATCGAGCGCCAATGCCTCTCGACGAATTCGTCGATTTTGACGGCGACTTGTGTCGCGCCGTCGAGGTGCGGAGGTGGAGTCGCCGACGGCGCGCCCCCGACCAACACCAACAATAGCGGCCAGCCCGACAATTCGGTACCTCACTTCGGCGGTAGGTGGGAAAAAGCCCGCCGGCAACAATGACCAAGGCAAGTTCCGCGCCGCAAACGCAACAGCGACCGGTCTTCGACCAATCGACGTCCGTTGATATGTCATCATCTTAACGGGGAGAGTCGGCCGCTGTCAAAAGCAAATGATACTGGGAAACGAATCGAGATTTGCCGTCACCGTTTTCAGCTCCGTGGCCCCTTGGAAAGGCCGGCCTCCAACTTCCGTTTGTAATTCTCGATGCCGGTCTTGATTTGCGTGCGGTCTGGCTCCTTCGAGCACGTCCCGATGAGGCTCATGGTGTCAGTGGCGGTTTCGACTGCGAGCAAGGCGGCAGCGTGGGTCGCGGCATCGCGATTGTCGAGGCGGTAATCGGCTTTGATCCGATCGGCATGCAAGTCTTTTAGCAGACGACCGGCTTCGACCGCCTGCGCGTGACCCGACTCAAGAAGAAATGTTCGAACAAGGCCGTGGCAGTTAGCGCCCTTTGGAATGTCAAGCCCAAGGAGGTTCAGGAGATCCATTCCCAGATGGAACGCACCGTAATACGCACGACTTACGGCGCTTCTGAAAGCGGCTTCACTTGCGGCGGGGTTTGCCGCCCATCTTGACGCGGTCGCAATGAAGTCAGCCCCGGTCATTTTGGGATAATTGACAGCCTGACATCCATACCAACCAGCAGCGGTTCTGCCTTGGCATGCCATTCTCGCCGTCGCCGCACGATGTCCTTCACCGTTCCAGTCGCCTCAACGGTAACGACCAAGAAGGCCTGGTCTGGAATCTCGGGGTCCGCCTCGCGCTCGACGCTCACGGGACCAGGGAACAACTCGCCGGTAATCGCGAGCACCTCTTGCGGAAATGCAGCGATCTCCGCAACCCCAGGCACCGCCATGAAATCACCGGAGGTTGTCGCGGGCCGGTCGAGAATTGACATGTCGTGACCGTGGAATTTGTGTACCAATTCGTTTGGGGACATGGTTCCCCACAAAGCAAGGTTTAGCGTAACGAACCTCCAGTGCAGATGCAAGCTCGAAGGCGCAAAGCTACTGTCGAGAGTCACAGCATCGTTGCAATTCGTCCCCCGACCCTTTTTGCGGTTCCTACCGCAGGTCCTCCGACAGGACCCGATAATAATCCTCAACGTACTTCTTGTACTCGGGTGGGACCGCGCCGTCGCGGTCAAGCTGTGCTTCGTTGAGTACGATCTCCTGGATCGTGGCTTGCAGGGCTTCGATCGTACGCCGCAGGCCGTTCAGGTACGCCTGGGGCGGGACATATCCCCCGCGCGGGTCGTCGTCGTTGGCCTCCCAGTGTCCGGCGCCGAGTTGCATCGCTTTGGCCAGCTCGCCGGCGGCCTGGTTCAATTTGCCGTTGGCCGGCGCGAGCGATTGCATGGTCTCGCTTAACTCGCCAAGTTGTCTTTCGGCCTTGGCTTGCCGACTCTGGTCGGTGGCCGACGTCAATGCTGCTTGCGTCTCAGCAGCTTGCTTCTCAGCCTCCAAGAGTTTGTCCAACTGCGCATGGACCAGTTCGCGGTATGCGGCCTCGAGCGCCTGGGTCAGCGCGGCAAGCGAATCGGCAGCGGAGCGGGCTTGCTCGCCGGCCTCAATGGGTTTGCCCTCACGAAGCCCAACCGCCGCCTGCTCCATCTGGTCGGCCGCTTCGGCCGGCGGATTGGCGAGCGCCGCTTTGGTAAGCGCCTGGCTCAGCTCGCGGCTCTCGTCGGCCGCGTCGGTGCGGAGGCGGTTCAATACGTCGGCCAGCGTGCGGGCTTCTTCAGCCAATTGAGATTCAACGGCCGCCTGCTCGCCGGCCGATGGTCCTGGTTTCGCGCCACTGGTTGCGTTTCCGTCGCCGCCAGGCTCGTTTTGGCCTTGCTCCGCGCCCTGAGAAGCAATCTGTCGCCCCAGCTCGTGCTGCGCTTTTGCCAGCCTGCTCGCCATGTCGCGCAATTTGGCGAGTTTAGCGGGTGTCTCGTTGGCCTTGAGTGCCGCCACCTGCTCCGCCAATTGCTTCAAGCGTTTGGCGGCATCGGCCGCTTCCTTTGCGGCTTGCTCACGATCGCCCGTCGCCAGCGCCTCGGCGCTTGAGCGAACGGCGTCGGCAGCGGCGTCCATTCGCTGTTTGGCCAATTGCGTCAAGTCCTCGTCGGAGCGGACGCGCTTTTGCAACTCACCGGCCTGCTGGGCCGCCTCTTGTTGCGCCTCGGCAGGCGACTGAGATTGTGATTGTGACGATGATTGCGACTGGGACTGCGATTGAGCCGTTTCTTGGGGTTTCTCCTGCGACGGCTGCTGCTCACTTGGCTCCTGTTCCGCGCTTCCTCCCTTAGGTGAGACTTCTTCAGAGAACTTCTTCTCTTTTTCGGCCAACTTCTCGAGATCGCTGGCGAGGTGGGCGTGCTTGGTCTTCTCGTTGTCGTCCTTGGGCGGACGGAGCTTTTGCTTTTGTTCGGCATCGAAATTGCGGCAAGCGCTTGCCGTCTGGCTGTCGCTCTGGACCAAGAGCTTGCGGAAGTTTTGCCGGGCCTTGATCAACCCAGCCAACGCCGCCTGCTCGTGCTCGACAGCCGGTTTCAAGCCGTGGCTCGCGAGCTCATCGGCCGCCTGTTGCATCAGCCCGGCAGCCTCGCCAAGCGATGGCACAGGCATACCGAGCTGCTCCATTCCGGCGGCGAATTCGCGAGTGACGATCGCCAGCTCTCGCTCGGTCTTCGCCAGCCGCGCGGCCGTTTCAGCATCGACTTGCGGCACGTCGAGCTGCGCAAAGCTGCGGTTCAGGTTCACGCGCTGCCGGGCGATTAACTCCTCCAGCGACGTCGAACTTTCGCCGGATGGTGGGCCACCCTCGGATGTGGCCATCTGGTATGCGCGTTTAAATGGCCTGATGTCGATGAACCGGAGCTCAGTCGTCGTCCTGTTCGGCCTATACGACCTGTTTGGCCCCTGGGACCAGCTCGTGGCGCCGGGATAATTGTCTTCGACGAAGGCATAGTACGTTACCGCGTCGGTGAAGTACACTTCGTGCCGCTCCAAAAACAGCGTGGCCAGGGCCTCGACCGTCAACGGCTGCTGTGGCAGTTCCTCCAGATAGAGCTCCGCTTGCGGTTCGTCGGCGATCTGGTAAACGATCCCGATCTTCCCAACACCGAAATCGTCGGCCACCTCGACCCGCATGGCGACCTCGGTGGTGATCGTGACTTCAAGTTGCTCAGGCGGTTCGACGAAGCGGATCGTCGGCTTCTGATCGGGCGCGACGCGAATGCGGAACTTCCGGGGTTCGAGCTTCATTCCATCGACGGCGTCGGCCGACAGCTCGTACTCGAGCTCCTGGTCGATCGTCGCCAGTTCGACCGACAGCTCCGCGCCTTCGATCCGCACCTCCGGCGGTGGCAGCGCTTCAGCGTCGGACGACTTTGGCCGCAGAGTTACCTTGGCGCTTTGTGGCGGGCGGTCGAGCGTGAACATCAACTCGACTCGTGAACCTTCGATGACCTTGAAACTCCCCTTCGAATCGACCACTGGCGGGCGCTTGGTATACGCGGGCGGCGTAATCGTCGCCACTACTTCCTTGAGCACCAGCGGTCGGATGATGGTCAAGCGGTAAATTTCGCTGGCCACCTGTCCCGCGATGACCTGATATTCGAGATCCGCTTGCAAGTCGGTCAATTTAGTATTGACAGTCCCTGCCAGCGCAATCTCGTCGTCATGGGGCGCGTCGTGACCATGTTCCGGGTCGATCTCCTGATCGCCCGTCCGCCACAAACGTGCGATTTGCCATTCCTGCGCCGCCACTTCATCACGCGGCCCGGCAAAAGTTCGATAGCGCAGTTCGACGTGTCGCACCGGTCGGCCGCTTACCTCGGCCAGAATTGCGACCTCTCCGCCGACCTTCACTTGCTGATCGCCGGGCTTGACCGACAGCCTGGTGTAGTGAACCGGCACGAGCATCAGCCGCTCAAGTGCGATCCGCGCCTCGGGCGAAACGACCAGCACCACCAGTCCGGCAACGATGGCCAAGGTCAACGCGCTCGCTTGCCACCGCACACGTTGCCAGGGAATCAACGTCCGGAAGTCAATTGTATGCGCTTCGCGGTCGGTGTCGGTTACCAAGGCATCGACCAGGCCCGGCGAGGCAGGCGCCGTCGAAAGCGAAGGCTCGACGTATTCGAGCGTGGTTCGGACCCGCTGGCCGAGTTGCGGAAAACTCTCCTCGATCGCCACGGCCGCCTCGCCGCGTCCCAACCGGCGGAGCCTGGCGAAAGTACGGATCGCTTGCGCGACGATGAACCCGGCCATCATCAATAGAAACACCACCCGCACTGTCGTTCCGGTAACGAAAAGCCAGTCGACCAGAGCAAACGCTGCGACAAGCGTCAGTTCGATCAGGCCCAAACGCACCAGTTCAGCCACAACTTGATAGGTCAGCAAACCGGAGCGTGTATCCTCAAGTTTTCCGAGCACCGCGGCAGGACGTGTCGCTTGACGGGGTTCCAAGATCGTGGACATGGTCGAAACTCGCGGTGATGTATTAAAAATCTGCCATGCTAGAAAGCCTGACCTACGCGTGAGTACGGTTGGCCAAGAATGTCTCGGCCACTAGTACGACGATCAGGCCCCATAGCAAGTACCTCCACTTTTCATCAGGTCGTTGGCTTCCTTCGGGCGCAGGTGGTCGGCGGTCGCCGTCGGAGCCGACGATTTCTTCCGCCAACCGCGGCAGCCCCAGAGTCGTTCGGAACTGCTCGGCCGAAACGCGCTCGACCTCCGATTCGAGAGGGTTGCCATTTCGCACCAGCACTCGCTCACCATCCTGCTTTACGCCCGGCGGATCGTCGTCGAACGAACCAGCCGGACGTTGCTGCACGCGCTGGCCGTCCATGAGCCGTCCCGACAAGTAGCCAACCGCCTGATGTACCAGCGGTAAGTATAACCGATTCGTCGGCCAATCACCCCAGTCACGGTCGGCCGCCATGGCCGCCGCGAGCAGCTTCCCCTTGCCGAGCCGCCCCTCGATGATCAGCGGACGGCCCTCCTGGTCGGCGGCCAGCACCTGCGACTCGGCCGCCGGCTTCAGCTCGACGATTCGCCGAAAACTGACGCCGCGCAGGTCGCCGTGCTGCGGATCGGAGAGCGTGCGAAAAAGCGGGTGTTCCTTGTCCCAAGTCGCGAACCGGTAAACGCCCGGCTCGAGCGCTTCGCCGAGGTCGGCCGGCAACAAACCCGCACGCGCCAACGGCTCGTAATCTGAGTGCCGCACCTGGCCTCCACTGAACCACAGCAAGTTTCCGCCCGTGGCAACGTACTCGGTCAAAGACGACACATGGTCGAGAGCCAAAGCCGCGACGTTCGCCAATACAATCACGGAATACGGCGACAGGTCGGGCCAGTTTTCACCGTGGTCGGCCGGTACGCGCTCGGGCTCGTACGGCGTCGCCGGCGGGGGGTCGCCGGCAGGCCGGGCGTCGGTATCGGGCCGGCTGTCGGCACCGGGCTGGCTGTCGGCACCGGGCTGGCTGTCGGCACCGGGCTGGCTGTCGGCACCGGGCTGGCTGTCGGCACCGGGCGGACGTAGCCGCAGGGCCGTTTCAAGGTAATAGGTCTCGTTGGCGTAGGGCGACACGCCCGGCTCGCCATCGACCAATAGAACGCGATCGACGGCGTGGGCTTCGAAGGCCAGCCAGCGCCGATCGTCGGATTTCAGGGCGTCGTCTCCCTCAACTTCGACGTAGCCCTGATACAAGCCTGGCTCTTGGGCATTGATTTCGAACCGCACTCGCTCGCGTGTGCCCGCGGCCAGCGAGACCGTCGCCTGTTCGTCGTACGATCGGCCGACTCCGGTGAGTTCGAGCTTCACGCGCGCTCGCCTGACCGTGAATGCGCCGGCGTTGAGCACGCGGGCCGTGACCACCAAAGGTTGCCCCGGTCGAATGTCGCGAGAGAGTACCTGGGCCTCGTCGACCGCCAGATTGCGAACCAGCGGCTTGCCCACGTCGATTAGCTCGATTTCCACATCGTCGGGAAAATCCTTGACGCGTGCCCGCCCCAAACCCAACCCTCCGAGTCCAGATCGCTGCATGTCGGTCAAGAGCACGAGCTGTCGGTGCGGCCGGCGGCTTTGGGCGAAAACGTCGCGAGCCCAGCCGAGAGCCAAAGGGTAATCGGTGCCGCCAAAGCCGGGCCGGCGGCGATGGTCAATGCGCAGCCCGCCGCCGGTAACGCCGCGAGCGTCTTCGCTGGGAAATACGCCCGCCGCGTCGAAGTAGGCGACATGCGTTACGGTCCCTTCCGCCGTGCCGGCCAGCAATTTGGAGGCCGCTTCCTGGGCCCGAGCGAAGGCCGAGAGTCCCGTTTCACGGGCATCCATACTCGCCGACTGGTCGATAAGTACGATCAGCTCGCGGTCCTGGTCCAGGCCACCAGTGCGCGACCAGTAAGGTCGGGCGAAGAGCAGGGCCAGCAGCAGTACGCCGGCGACGCGCAGCGCAAACAGCAGCCAACGCCTGAGCTTGCGACGGTGGGCGGTGTCTTTGAGCACGATCTGCAGGAACCGCAACGTGCCGATATCGACTACTCGTGCCCGGCGTCGGAACAGCAAGTGGATGAGCACCGGAACCGCCACCGCCAGCGTGGCCGCGAGAAAGCCGGCGTTCACCAGGCCAAGTCCGGTCATGTTCCGACACCTGTTAGTAGTTCTGTGCCCGCCTCGCCAGGTAATCATACATCGCCCGGTCGAGAGGTTCATCGGTCGCCAGAGCCAGATGGTCGATTCCGCGACCCAGGCAGCCCCGGCTGACCTCGGCCAGCCAGTTCTCGATCGCCACGGTGTAGGCTGCGCGGAGCTGTCCAGCCTCGGTCACCAACTCGGCGCCGGTTTCCAATTCACGGAAGCGGATATGTCCGTCGAGAGGTAACCGCCGTTCGAGCGGGTCGAGCGGTTGGAACACGATCACGTCGTGCCCCAGGAAGCGCAGGTGGTCGAGTCCTGAGAAAATCTCGGCCGTCTCGTAGAACAAATCGCTCACCAACACCACCAGGCCGCGGCGTGGCATCAGCTCGGCGACTTCGTGGAGCACAGCCGCGGTATCGGCCCGCGGCCGCGAAACCGTCGCGACGATGGTCCGCAGGATGTCTTGCAACTGGTTCGACTTGGCCCGTGGCTTGATATGGGCCAGCACACGGTCGGCGAACAGGGTCAGGCCCACGGCATCACGCTGGCCGAGTGCCAGATGCGCGATCGCGGCGACCAGGCACGACGCATAACGCAGCTTGTCGAGCGAGGCCGTCTTGGTGGTCATCGAGCCGCTTACGTCGAGCACCAGATGGCAATCGAGGTTGGTTTCGGCGTCGTATTGCTTGACATACAACTTGTCGTGCCGGCCGTAGAGCTTCCAATTCAAGTGCCGCAGATCATCGCCGTGCAGGTACTCGCGGTGCGAGGCGAACTCAACCGAAAAGCCGACATAGGGGCTGCGATGCAAGCCGTTCAGGAACCCCTCGACCACACCGTGCGCGATCAGCTCCAGGTTCTCGAGCGTCGAAAAGAACCGCGGATCGACCAGCTCGCGCGTGGTCATTGAGTCAGTTGTCATGGGTCATCTGTTAGTGGTCTCGGAAGGAACACAAAGAACAATGCCTCTTTCATCCTTCCCGCCTTCGGCGGATTCCGCTCGAGGCGCAACATCCTTCCGGCTTCATCCTTTCTCCGATACGGTCTCAATCAGCCGGCGCACCAGCGCGTCGGCGTCGAGGTTCTCGGCGCGAGCGTGAAAATTCAACACCAGGCGGTGCCGCAAGACGGGTTCGGCGACCGCGCGTACGTCGGCGAAATCGACGTGGAAGCGGCCGCTGATGATGGCCCGCGCCTTGGCCCCTAAAATCAGGTACTGCGAGGCCCGCGGGCTGCCTCCGTAGGTTACGAAGCGATGGATCTTGTCGCGCGCCGCGCCACTGCCGCCAGAGACTCCGTTGGGACGCGAAGCGCCGACCAGGTTCACCGCATAGCGGACGACGGCGTCGGCCACCGGCACGCCGCGGACAAGCTCTTGCAGCCGCACGATCTCGGGCACCGCCAGAATCGGCTTGATTTCCGTTTGCACGTTGGCCGTGGTGTTCTTGACGATCGCCACTTCCTCGTCTGGCGTGGGGTAGGTAACCGGAACATTGAACATGAAGCGGTCGAGCTGCGCCTCGGGCAAGGGGTACGTCCCCTCCTGTTCAATCGGGTTCTGTGTGGCCACGACGAAGAACGGAAGATCGAGCCGGTAGTTTCGCCGCCCAATCGAGACCTCCTGCTCCTGCATCGCCTGCAATAGCGCGGCCTGGGTCTTGGGGGGCGTGCGGTTGATCTCGTCGGCGAGAAGGTAGTTGGTGAACAGCGGCCCTTGAAAGAACTCCAGTTTGCGGCGGCCCGTCTCGGGGTCTTCCTCGATGATGTCGGTGCCCGTGATATCGGAGGGCATCAGGTCGGGCGTGAATTGAATACGACGGAAGTCCATGTCGAGCGTGCGGGCCATTGTCTTGGCCATCAACGTCTTGCCCAAGCCGGGCACGCCCAAGAGCAGCACGTGCCCGCGGCACAATAGGGCCATTAGCAAATAGTCGATCACGGCGTCCTGGCCGACCACGAGTTTGGCGACTTCGGCGCGGAGCCGGTTTCTCGCGTCGCGCAGGCGGGCGACCGCCGCTTCGTCGGCGTTGCCCGCCGCAGGCTGGCTGGGGGTTTTGGCGTCCTTGGACTCTATGGAATTCTCCTTCATCGTTCATTGGGATTTTGTCGGCGACCAAAGAGCGCCCTTGATTGTAACAGGGCGGCGGTCACACGGTTAGCTAGCTTACGTGAAGCAAATCAACGCGTGGACGGCGCCAACGGCAGCACAATCTGCGCCGCAAGGCCGCCGTCGCGATTGGCTTTTTTATCACCCTCCGGGGCAACACCAGCCGATTGTGGTTTCTCGCTACCGTCGCTGTCTCCGTCGTCATCGAGTTGGGCGTGCTCGGTGGCAAGCCGATTGTCGGCTTTGAACCGCGTGGTGACCTCAGCTACCGTGCGATCGAACAGCTCCAAGAGTGTCACTTCTCCGTTGCCGTCCGTGTCCAATTCGGCAGTCGGCCGCTCTACGGCTGTCGTCAAGGCGTTGGGGAACTCGGTTTCGTTAAACTCGTTGTCCCGCGCGGTGGCTGAGATGACGACACGTCCCTTGGTCGAAAAGGCCGGCAGCATCCAGCCTGCCGCCGGTGTCGTGAGCCAAAACACTTGTTCGCGGCAGGTAATGCCGGTAAAGAGATTGGCGAGCTCCGATTCGGTCATGTCCGGCCCGTTCAAGTGCAGGTAAGCATGGCGGCCGTCGTAGTTGGCGTGTCCCAGCAGGAACACCCACAACCGGTCGTCGGGAGCCAGTGCGGAGTTGATGTTGGCGACCTCGCGCTCGATCGCTTCGCGCGTCGCCGGTCCATTCCACGGTTCGCCGGGTGCGGATTCATCGAACAAGACCCGTACCGCGTCAGGATTGAACTGCATCGGCCCGATCAGCCAGGCGTGCCATTGTTTGAGCGTGCTGGAGAAGAGCAATTCATGCTCGTCGTCGCCGACGATGCCCGCCACGATCAGTGCTCTGCCGCCAGGAGTTCCGCCGCGAAATTTTTCCACCGCGTTGGCCGGCAAGGTCAGTGCCAGGCACACGGCTGCCGAGATCGCCAGGCGGAACGGCTTCACGCGCGCCTCCTCATGCCAGGCCGACTTCTTCATTCCGCGTGATGACGAAGCCCAGGTCTTCGATCATGCGGTAGTCGGCTTCGGGTGGCTGGCCCTTGGTGGTGAGATAGTCGCCGACGAAGACCGAATTGGCAGGGAAAAGTCCCAATGGTTGCAGGCTGCCCAGGTGCAACTCGCGCCCGCCGGCGATGCGAATTTCGCTAGCCGGGTTGGCCAGGCGGAACATGGCCAGCACCTTGAGGCAGTAACGCGGGTTGAGCCGCCGCACACCCGCCAACGGAGTGCCCTCGATCGGATTGAGGAAGTTGACGGGGATCGACTCGACTTCCAGCTCGCGCAGCGAGAAGGCCATCTCGACCACGTCGCCATCCGATTCGCCCATGCCGATAATCCCGCCCGAACAGAGTTGCATGCCTGAGGCGCGGACGGCGCGGAGCGTATCGAGCCGATCCTGGAAGGAATGGGTCGTACAGATCTCGGAATAGAATTCTTCACTGGTATTGAGGTTATGGTTTACCTTGTCGACGCCACAATCCTTGAGCCTTTGAGCTTGCTCGGGCGTGAGCAGGCCCAGGCAAGCGCAGATTTTCAAATCGTAGCGCCGCTTGATTTCCGGCACGATCGACGTGACGGCATCCATCTCGCGTTCGTTGGGCCCTCTGGCTGAGATCACGATGCAGTAGGTCTTCGATTGTCGCTCGGCGGCGATCTTGGCGCCGTCGAGGAGCTTTTCGCGGTTGAGCAGGTTGTAGCGCGGAATCTCGGCTTCGGAGACCTTCGATTGCGAACAGTAGCCGCAGTCCTCCGGGCAAAGTCCACTCTTGGCGTTCATCAAAAAATACAATTGCACGCTGTTACCGAAATAGCGCCGCCGCACGCGGTAAGCGGCGGCCAGGAGGTCGAGCAGCTCGGGGTCGGGCGAAGCCAGCACGGCCAGGCCTTCGTCGCGGGTTAGGCAATGCCCCGCGAGCACGCGCTCGGCCAATGCGTGCCAACGGCCGGAATGCCCGGCCAGGGATGGTTCGGAAAGGGTTTCGGCGTTAAGCATAGGCCAATGGCGATGTTGTGAATGGGACAGCCAAACGGGTGCTAATTCGGCCTTTTAGTATCGCCGACCACCGCGATTCGGCAAGCCGTAAATTGCCTGTCGCCAAGCCAAAACCACTTGGAACCTGGGCGCCGGTAAAAACCGCAATGGCCCTTCGGATTGGATTCCACGGCTTGGCACGGTCGCGATTGTCGGGCAGAATGGAACCATGCCCCGTTTTCACCTCGTTCGCGTCGGCGCGTTCTCGCAGGTCGGCCGCTTTGCCGCGGTCGATGCGGCGCGCTACCCACGCGATGAGCGGGTGGTCGTGCGGACCCCAAGAGGGTTGGAGATTGGTGAAATCCTGGCGCCGCCGCTCGGCGAGAGCCAGGCCGCCGCGCAAGATGGCGTGATCCTCCGCGGCATGACGATCGAAGACGAGTTGCTCGAAGTCCGCTTGCGAAAGAATCGCGAGGCGGCCTTCGCCGCTTGCGCCGGCCGATTAAGCGAGCTTAAGCTGGACGTTTCGCTCGTGGACGTCGAGCACCTTTTCGACGGCCGAACGCTGGTGTTCTATTTTCTTGGTCGTCAGACGCCCGAGTTGGAAACCGTTACCAGCGAGTTGGCGGCCATCTACGACACCCAGGTGCAATTCCAGGCCTTTGCCGAGACCCTGACCGAAGGCTGTGGGCCGGGCTGCGGCACCGACGAGGCCTCCGGTCAAGGCTGCCAAAGCTGCGCCACCGGCTGCGCGGTGGCCGGCGCGTGCGGAACACGGAAAAAAGCCTCGTAGATCCCTAGTCGAGTGGGGGCAGCACAGCCCACAACGACGCTTGACCGCATCACCGCGTCATGGCCGACCCGCTGGGGCGGGCCAATTCCTGGCGGGCCGCCCGAACGGCGGCGTCCAGCGCGTCGTCGGCGTCGTTGGTTGCGGTCGGCTGAGCCTCATCGAGGTCGACCCTCGCGACACGGTGCGGCACGACAACATCGGGGACGACGCCAACACCGCTGAACGGTTTTCCCTTGGGCGAATAAAACTTGGCCGTAGTCAGCCGCAGACCGGCATTGGCCTGGCCCAGCGGAAAGATCCCCTGAACGGAACCTTTGCCGTAGCTCCGCTCGCCGACGATCGTGCCGCGGCGGTGGTCTCGGATGGCCCCGGCGAAGATTTCGCTGGCGCTGGCGCTGTCGCCATCGATCAATACAACCAGGGGCACGCGCCAGGTGCCCGACTCGCGCGCCGAGTAACTGGCGTCTTCCTGGCGGCTGCGGCCGCGGGTGGAAACGATCACACCACGGTCGACGAACTTGTCGACCACATCGACCGCAGTGGTCAGCAATCCGCCTGGGTTGCCGCGGAGGTCGATGATCAGGCTCTTCATTCCGACTCCGTGCAGTTTCCAGAGGGCGTCGTTCAAGTCGCGGGTGGTGGTCTTCTGGAAACACGTCAGCTTGAGATACCCGATGCCGAAGGTCGAATCGACGATTCGGGCATCATCGATGCTAGGTACCTCGACGTGCTCGCGGCGGATGTGTAGTTGCCTCGGCGCTCGTCCAGGCGTGACCACGGTCACATCGGCCACGCTCCCCTCGCGGCCTTGCAACAGATTCGCGGCCTGGTCGGTCGAGAATTCGGCGGTCGACTGCCCATCGACCATCGTGATCTTGTCGCCCTGTTGGATGCCGCCGCGTTCGGCGGGACTTCCGGTAATGACCTTGACGATTTGCAAGGCCCCATCAGCGGCCTTCAGTTCGATGCCCAGACCGACGAAGTTGCCCTCGATTTGCGAATAGACCTCATTGAGCTGCCCCGCCGTCAAGAACGTCGAATAGCTGTCCAAAGAATTCGTGGCACCGCAGGTATACTCCATCACGACGACTGCTTCGGGCAGTCCGATCTGGCCGCGGGCGAGCCGGGCCACCGTTGCCGCCAGATTCTGCACAGCGTTCCGGCTGTTAAGATCTTGCCGCCCCAGAAGATCGCGCAACTGCCGGCGGAAATGGCTAATGCGGGCCGCCGGTATGTCGCGGAGGTTGGTTTCGGCGAAAAGTGGATCGGCCAATGCAAGCTCGAGGCCCACTGTGCCGTGTTCGGCCAGTTGCCGCCAGTCGGGCGCGTCGACGTAGTGCGACTGGATCTTCAGCAGCACCTCACCGTAAAGCTCTTGGGCCTGCCGAGCTGACAGCGCGGCGAGCGAGTCGCGGAAACTACGATCGTTGTAACGCCGGCCCAGGTCGTAGTGGATGCGGCTGAGACGCAGCCGTTGTTCGAGCTTCCGGTCGGTAGGGAATTGCCGCAGGGCATCTTCGTAAAGTGTGAGTGCCTCGCCCCAGCGACGGTCGCTTTCGAGCGTGTGGCCGCGGTCGAAGATATCGCCAAGGTTGGTCGTTTCGGGTGCCGTCGCGGCGGCGGAAACCGCGGGCGCCGACTGAGCCGAAACAGGAGGACCGGCCAACACGGCCGCCCACAACAGGAACCAGATAACGAGGGGGACCCGGAATCGCATGGTGTGTCGCATCCTTCGCGGGAGTTAGACCGGCCTGTACATCAACGACGCGGCCGAAAAAAGGGTCGAAGTTTCCGGCTCCACGAGTATAGGACACGATTGGGCCGTGGTCAAAACTCCGGCCAAAAGTTTCCACGTGGACCCCGGCACAATCGCTACAGCCGCCAGCGGCGTGCGAACCGAAAGCCCCGGCCGCCGCCCAAAGAAGGGGGCGTCGCATCCTGCGAAACACGGCCCAAACTGGGTAGCCTGGTCGAGAAACAGGTAACCCAGTCGAGAAAACTGCCCGACGCCGTGTCGTCAATGCTAATTACGCCGCTCGGGGCCGACTGGTTCGGGGATTGGCTACTCAAAGGCCAGCGCGATACAATCAGCAGCACCACTACCGGGCGTTGAACCGAGCCAATTCAACTTCGCCGGCAACGTTGAGACAGAACATCAGTAGTTCAGGCAGTAATTGACTTCCGATCCACTCATCGCGCAGGAGGTAAACGATGGCGACCGTCGTGAAATCCACGAAAACCGTGGCCGAACCAAGAATCCGTCAGACCGAATGCTTGATCGGCGGCCGCTGGGTGCCGGCGGCCAGTGGCAAGACGTTCGAAACCGTGAACCCCGCCACCGAGGAAGTGATCGCTCAGGTGGCCGAGGGGGATGCCGAAGATGTCGACGCGGCTGTGGCCGCCGCGCGCGATGCGCTGGAAAATGGGCCCTGGAGCCGGATGGACGCACGCGACAGGGGACGTTTGATGCACAAACTGGCCGACCTGATCGAAGGAGAGCAGGATGAACTGGCGGCACTCGAAACGCTCGACAACGGCAAACCGATCCGCGACGCAAAAGCCGCGGACTTGCCCCTGTCGATCGACTGCCTTCGCTACTACGCCGGTTACGCCGACAAGATCCACGGCCAGACGATCCCCGTTCGCGGCAACTATTTCACTTATACTCGCCGCGAGCCCGTGGGAGTCGTGGGCCAGATCATCCCCTGGAATTTCCCGATTCTAATGGCCTGCTGGAAGTGGGGCCCGGCGCTGGCGGCGGGTTGCACGGTCGTGATGAAGCCGGCCGAGCAGACACCGCTGACGTGCTTGCGCCTCGCTCGGTTGGCACAGAAGGCGGGCATTCCCGACGGCGTGATCAACGTCGTGCCCGGCTACGGGCCCACGGCCGGGGCCGCGATCGTCAAGCACCCGGGCGTGGACAAAGTGGCATTCACCGGCGAATACAAGACGGCGCAGATCATCATGCGCGATGCATCACAAACCTTGAAGCGGCTGACATTCGAACTGGGCGGCAAAAGCCCGAACATCGTTTTCGCCGACGCCGACCTTGAAGCGGCCGCCGTCGGCTCGCACTTCGGCCTGTATTTCAACCAAGGGCAGTGCTGCTGCGCCGGCAGCCGGCTGTTTGTCGAAGAGAAGGTTTACGACAAGTTCGTCGACAAGATTCTTGCTATGAACAAGACCCGCAAGCTGGGCGACCCGCTCGACCCTGCGACCGAACAGGGGCCGCAAGTCGACAAGGCCCAATTCGACAAGATCCTGCACTACATCGACCTGGGAAAGAAGGAGGGCGCCCAGTGTCTCTCGGGCGGCAAGCGGTTTGGCGACCGTGGCTTTTACATCGAGCCGACGTTGTTCGCGGGCGTCAACGACGAGATGTCGATCGCCAAGGATGAGATCTTCGGCCCTGTGTTGTCGATCTTGAAATTCAAGGATACCAATGAGATCATCGACCGGGCGAACGCCACGTTCTATGGGTTGGCCGCGGCGGTCTGGACGCGCGATGTATCCAAGGCCCATCACCTGGCGGCCAAGATCAAGGCCGGCACGGTCTGGATCAATTGCTACGACGTGTTTGACGCCGCGGCGCCCTTCGGCGGATTCAAAATGTCAGGCCTGGGCCGCGAGCTGGGCGAAAAGGGATTGGAAGCCTACACGGAGACCAAGACCGTGACTGTGAGCCTGGCGTAGGGCAGGCATTCCAACCTGATGGGCTGTTGCAAGGTTTATCGGTTGTCGGAGGCATCCCGCGACGCATGGCGGTCCGCGTGCGACGGCGCATCGGCCGCAAGCGCCGCTCGCTGACGCAGCAGTTCTTCCGCGGCCGCGAAACGCGATGCGACGCCAGGCTGCGGATTAAGACCGCCGAGAAGGATCAGCGCCGCCAGTCCCAACACCGCGTATCGCTCGCGGGCGCGGATCAGGAGCGACACCGATGAAGCGTAACGTGTGCCCGTAAAGATACGGAAGTACGCTTGCACGATCGCGATCCCGTTAATGGCAGCCGCGATGACGACTGCAATTCCGATGTCGTAAGGAAACGCCTCGACCGCGCCGTCGATCAAGATCTCGGTCCCCACGAACCCGAAAGTACCGGGAAAACCGACGCTCGCCAGGCCCGTCAAGGCGAAGCACATTGCGAGATTGGGTGTGTGCTCGTAAAGTCCTTGAAACTCGACCATCGAAAGTCGGCCACGGCGGGCTTCAAGGGCACGCAGGGTGAGCCCCAGGCCGGTGAGCGCCAACCCAACGGATAGCCAAACGCACAGTGCGCCGGTAAGACCGATCGCGGATATCTCCGCCGCGCCCGGCGGAATCATGCCCGGAACATCCAAATGGCCCTCTGGCGAGACCACGGTACCCAACCCCACCAGCACCAGTGCCGACTGGCTTAGGAACAGGTAGCAGAAGAACCGCCTTGCTTCGCGTTGGACCAAAGCCATTCCGGAGGCATAAGCCGCCGTGACCAGCGAGATCCAGCCCAGGACATGCAATACCTCGTCGGGCGCGATGGGAAGCAGCAGACGGAATGCCGCGTAGGCCCCCACCATAGGCGTCACGCGCAACAGCGCGGTGCCGAACGTCGCGTGCTCAAACATGTCGGCCATCCAGCAATGGAACGGCACGATTCCGCTGCGCACCAAAACGGCGCCGAGCAACGGCGCGACAGCCCAAAAACTGTGGCTGCGCTGACCGGCCTCGCGGTCGACGAGCACCTGACCCAAAACCAAGAGGACGACGAACGCGGTCATGTGCAAAACATGCACCCGCGTCGGCTTGCCGCGGGCGCGTAGCTCCAGGTGGGGTGGGATCACACCGGCGGCCAGGAGCACGATCAACACCCAGGGGTGCTTACAACTAAAAGTAGCCATCGCGATCGCCTCGGAAGCCAAGGTCCAGCCGAAGGAGAACCGCCGGACCTTGGTCCGCACCGTGGCGATCGCCGTCAGCGCGTAAATCAAGGCCGTCATGGGCAACAAAGGCGCACTGAGCTGGTCGACTACGAGCAGATCAGTGCCAAACAGGCCCGACAGCACGTTTCCGCGTTCGTCCGCTTCTGGAACTTCCAGCAGCGCGAAATCCAGCCAGGCTCCCGTGGCGCAAACCAAGGTCGCCCCGCAAAATACCAGACTCCAATTACGACCACGGTCCGCGTCGCGCAAACGACCGACCAAGGCGGAACCAACGAACGGGATCAGGATCGCGAGACCCAACCAGGGAAAGTGCAGTTCAGTCATGCGAGATCGTCCCCAGGCTCCGTGCTCGGGCCAAAGCGGTCCGAACCTTCGGCGCGGCTGCCGGCCAAAAAGGTGGTCCAGCGCCGCTCCATCGCGTCGCACCATTGGAAGGCGCGAATGACAGGGTGGACGATCCAATCGGCCAGCCAGGCGTCGAGATAGCCGCGTTCAAGGGCCAGCCGGTAAAACCAGGACCGGAACCTCGCCGGGATCAAGCGCTCCCAAGAGCCGGACAAGCGAGGCAAGCTCGAACCAATGGCATTTTCCATGTTGCGGTAATCGAGCAAGAGCGTCGGCGCCCGCACGAACTGCAGCGTGCGCAGGAAACCGTGGCTGATGATGTGGATCAGGGCAATATAGCGCAACCCCAGGCCGATCTCGGTTACGATGATGCCTACCTGCGTGAGCGAAGCGAACGAGAGAGCGCTCTTGATGTCGGTCTGCACACGCGCGGCGAAGGCCGCGAAGATGGCCGTCACCAGCCCCACGCAAACGACCGACGCGCTCAGGGTGGGCGAGACATCGAGGATCGGGCTGACCCGCAGCAACAGAAAGGCCCCCAGATGCACCGAAAGGGCGCCGTAGAACACGGCGCTCGAAGGCGTGGGCCCTTCCATCGCGCGCGGTAGCCATCCCGAAAATGGCACCAGTGCCGATTTCGCGGCGGCGGCGTCCAAAAGCAACAAGCCGACCGCCAAAGCGTGTGGTGCGTCGAGTTGCGCCGTCCCCTCGGGCCAGAAGCCGCCGGAAGTGAGGCCCGTGAGCTTGTCGAAATCACCCTCGCCGGTCAGGTGGTGCATTACCACGGCCGCAATCAGAAGCGCCGCGTCGGAAATGCGGTAGACGACCCACACGCGCAAGCCGTTACGCACCGGCGCAGGCCGGTCGTGATAGAAGGCGACCAGCAAGGCTGACGAAAGCCCGACCAGCTCCCAACCTGCGAACAACGTCTCGATCGTACCCGCCAAGGCAGTCACGACCATGCCCAGCACAAACACGGCATAGAACACGAAAAAGCGGTTATAACCCCGTTCGCGGTGCATGTAGCGGTTGGCGAACGCGCCGATCACCCCGCACAGAATGAACGAGAAAATCACGAACGGTACCGAAAGCCGGTCGAAGACGAACTTGATCGAGAAGTGATAATCCGTGATCACCACCCAATTTCCCAATTCAATCGGCACGTGCCGTGTTCCGAGGGAGAGCATCAAGGCGAGGATCGCCAAAGAGGCGGCGAGTCCCGCCGCGATCGCCGATTGAAGAATGCGAGCGGTCGTCTGCTCGGCCAGCGGTCGGCCCAACAGAGTCGGCAACCCCACGCAGAGCACCATCACGGCGGGTGCGATGACCACAGCCAGCCCCAGCACCTGGATCAAAAGTTCTTGCTGCTCGTGGGTCATTTGGGGCAATTCTCGATCGCCGCGAAGCCCAAGTGATTGCGCCAACCACGATACCAATCGGCGGAAGAGGCCGCTTTGGCCAGTTGAGTGGTTTCCGCCTCGTACACCTTAAACTCCCCCTTCGTGAACACCTTGATTTCCTCCGAATCGGGATTCAACACGGCCAATTGGGCCCAGCCGTTTCCTAGGATACGCCCGATGACGGGGTTACGGTGCATGATGTCGAGCATGGCCTGCGGCGTGGTTTCAATCACGAACAGCAGTCGGACCGGCTCATGAATCTCAACGCTCTGCCAAGGCAACCCCGGGCGCAGGTCGCTTGCCGCGCCGTTCATCACCCCCAAGAGCGAGGTCACGTTGTGGGGCAGTTTGGTGCCACACGCCCAACCCGGGTTATCGATGTACGACAGGTTGTACTGCATGTTGATGCCTTCGCACACTGGGACCGCGGCGGCGAGGATTCGCGCCAGAATCGTGTGCTCGGCGTCGTCCTGGGTCGGATCGTACGAAGCCAGGAAACTGCGGCGATCGAGGTAAAGCCCGCGCGTGCGTCCACGACGGCCGACGACGCAAATTGCGTTGGTGGAATTGCCAAATTCCGGCCGTGTCTGGGCCAGGTCTTCCGATCTGCCTTCGACGTGGCGGTGAGCCGCCTCCAAAGAAAGATCGAGCGGCGCCGAGTCGAAGCGACGGCAACGCTCGTGAGCGTTGCGCTCGCAGACCTCGTCGAGTATCCTTTGGGCCGCCGCGACATCCTGAAAATGTGATTTCGGCAACAGATCGAGATCAAGGAACGTGACCGCGTCGACGGCCGTATTGTGGAGACCACCGACGAACACCGTTTCGTTGGGTATGCGCAGGCCGCGGTCGGCCAGAATCTCGCGCACGCGCAAATCGTTGAGAATGGCCGCCAGTGCGCGGCCATTGGGGCCGCCGGGCGAGCCGGAACAGGCGCCACAATCGTACGACGACTTGTGCGGATTGTTCAGGCAGAACGACCCGTGTCCCAGAAAAATCACCAGGCGGGCGAAACCGGAGGTCAAACCAATGTCGCGCAGCAGGCGCTCGCCGATATTGGCCATTTCATCGACGGTGTAGCCGATCTGGTCTTCCGCCGGACCGGCCGTCGGAGAGCCCCGTTCCAATCGCAACCGTGTAATCGGAGGAGGCTCGACGAAGCGCCCGGCGGTGCGGCGGATGCGGGCTGTCACGCGCGGAAAGAGCACGCGCGCCACGAGCGGCACCGATGCCAACACACCCAAGCCGGCGGCCAACAACACACCACCGGCGATGCTCCGGCTGCCGACGTGCACCTGGTGCGAGGCGGTTCCCAGGGCGCGCCTCGTCTTGGCCCTGCGGCGGCTTGTCTCTTCGAGCGTGTAGACGACGTCTTCGACGACCCAGCGCTCCGGCTTGATCACGATCGGACACAAAGCGGCGAAATGCGCATCGCCGGCGCCCCGGTAATACATGGCCACACCATAGAATCCAGCCGCGCCGAACGTTTCGACACTGGGCGAATGTTCTTCGAGGTGTCGCCTGAACGATTCCTCCCGCGCGTCGAGACAGAAGCAAATCTGAAACCGGGGCGATGCGACGCGGGCCATCGGCCGCCGGGAATGCACCGAAAGCGCATCGAGCGTTCGCACGCGGAAGCGGCGCTCGAACGCCTGGTGGAACATCCACCGTCGATCCATCCCCGAAAACGACTCGATCTCGGCGACCAAGGTGGCCCATTCCCTACGCGACATGCGGTGCAAGGCCGGAGGCGTCCAGCCGCGCACCTGGGCCAGTTGAAAGACGAGGAAAGCCCGCTGTTCCACGCTCGTAACCGTTTGTTTCTCAGTCCGCGCGCGGGCCGCTTCGCGCAGCCCGTCGAGAGGTCCTCGGTAGCCCAAGGTCTCCTTGGCAACGTAAGCCAGAGCCACCCGTTCGAGCACCAATTGGATCGCGAGGAATTCAACCAAAGTGCCGGGCTCGACGGCCAAGGGAACGCGGTCGCTGCGCACTTCCATGTGGTGCAACATGCCGGCCCACCCGCGCAGCGCCAGCAAGCTCGCCGCGATCACGTCGTCCCATGCGTCCTCGCCGACGCCGAGCAACTTGAGCGATTCGGCGATCGACTCCAGCGGAATCATGCCCGAGTCCTCAAGCCTTGCCAGTTCCCGCGGCAGCTCGTGCAACCAGCGGTCGGGCGGACCGCCGGGCCGCCGATAGAGCGAGCAGAATGCCTTGAAGAAACCTTGGTCCCGTTCGGGCAGCGCCCAATGGGCGAATCCCTGGTCGGTGAAGGCGGCGCAGAAACGGATCAAGACTTCGTTGACCAGCGTATCGGTATCCTCACCCGTCGCCTGCCGCAGGTCGTCGCGGCAACGCACGGCCTGGTTCGCAGCCGGTTCGGCGGGCGGCACTCCACTGACGCCGCTGTGACAAACGCGCCAGAGGGCTTTTAACGCGAGCGATTCCCATTTTCGCGTCGGTTCGCTCCAATGTTCCACCGACGTTTCGCCGAAACTCTTCGCGAGATCCGACAACGCTTGCCGCAGCCGCGGGTCGGGAACCTGCGCCGGTTCCTCGCCACCGTCGCGAAGATCGCGCATCACCCAATGGCGAGTTTCCTCGACGAACTTTTCCCGGACCGCCGGGGAGGCTTCAGCGCGGAATCGCTTCAGCGCGTCCATCTCCGCGACGAACCACCGCAATTCCTCGGTGGGTCCAATCTGTAGTGGGAATTGCAGCATCGCCAGCCGCAAAGCGTAACGTGTGCCGAGCGAGCCGATCAACTCATCGGCGCGATCTCCCAACGACTCGATGAGTACGGCCGCCAGGTCTTCCACGTGAATCCGACCACGTGCCAGTTTCGCCCGGTAGCGGTCTTCGCTGAGGTATGGTTGGCAACCGTAGAGCCGTGCTCCCAGACGCATTCCCTCGTCGAATGGCAAGTGCTCCAGGGCTTGCAGCGTGTTCAAGAAGGCGAAGGCCGTGATCGGCCCAGGCAGAGGCAGTAATTCGCTGGCTTTGGCGATCGCCTGTTTAAGGTGGTCCAGACTGCCCGCGCCTATCGCCGACGGGCTGGGCGCTTGCACGGTGTCAGGCACTGAGACGGTCGTCATCGTCAGGGTAAGCTTGTTACTTAGCAGCCAACGCCGTCCGCTTCTGCTCGATCTGCGCTAAGAGCGCCTTGAACGGCTCCGCGAACTTACTAATTCCCTCGTCCATCAATGTCTCTTCCAGTTTGCGGATGTCGACTAGCCGGTCAATCTCGGCCAGCACAGCGGAGTCAGGTAGCTCGTCGACATGACGCATGATCGTGCGGCCGCTGCGCTCGACGGCGTCGTTCGTGGCCGGTGGGTTGGTTTCGATGTCGCTGCCGGCGAAAGCTTCGACGTACTTGCCGGGCGGATCACCTGGCTTCTTGGTCCCCGTGCTGGCGAAGATCATCTCCTGGGCCAGTGGAGTTTTCTTATCGGCCCAGAACGCCCGATTCTCGGCCCAAATCCGCTTGGCGTTGACGATGCCCACCAGTCCTTGCGCCGCTGGCGAGAGCAGCGGTACCGCCTTTTCGGTGTACACGTCGAGCCTCGACACAAAAATGCTGTAGACGCTTTTGAAATGCGCCAGCCCCGCCGCGCGCCGCCGGGCTCCTTTCCAAATCGCGTCGCGCGCGGCCTGATACTGGCGCGACGAGAAGATCAAGGTCACGTTCAAGGTCACGCCGGCCGCGGCCAGTTCTTCCAACGCCGCCAATCCGGCCGGGGTGGCGGGCACTTTGATCATCCGATTCGAGTGGCCCGACGACCACTGTTTTCCCAGGTCGATATAGCGCCGCACCCGCTCGGAGTGAGGCGGACCGAGCTTGGGGTCCTCCAGCAATGGGTCGAGCTCGAAGCTCACGTAGCCGTCGTCCCCCTTGGTTTGCTGCCAGACCGGCAGGAACACCTGCTGCGCCTGACGCACCAGCTTGTCTGTCATCTGCCATGCGATCTGGTCATTGTCTAGTCCCTGGCGGATGAAGTGGTCGAGATCGTTATCGAAGCGGCCGGTCTTGATCAGATCTGCAATGATGATCGGGTTCGAAGTGGCCCCGGTGGCGCCGAGCGCCCTGTTACTGGCGACCAGATCGGGATCGATCGAATCGAGCCATAGTTTCGTGCCGCTGGCGATCAGGCTGCGTAGCGGAGAAGTCATGGTATTGCCTCCAATCGGGGGAGTAGGCTCTTGGTCGTCCCCTGCAACATATCAAACCGTCCCCGCTTCGCCCACCCCACGCCGACGCGGATCGTTCTCAACGGCTTTGCAGCCCGACGGGATGTCGTAGTCAAGTCTTTTCAGCCTGACGGAGCCACACATTGTGTCGTCAATCAGGAAAGCATAACCTACGAAACAAGCAAGAAATAGAATCCATTCGTCCCCTATTCGGCACCGGCGGGCCCGCCATCAAATGGCCATCGAATAACAAACCATGCCGCAAGCATCGCGTTTTTTCTCAGTCGTGCCGGCCGCCGGCCGAAGCTCGCGAATGGGGCGCCCCAAATTACTCCTGCCCTGGGGTGCGGCAACGGTGATCGAGCAGGTACTCGCCGCCTGGCAATCGAGCCGCGTCACGCGGACCGTGGTGACCGTCCATCCAGACGACACCGTGCTGGCCGAGGTCTGCCGCAACGCAGGGGTTGACGTCGTCATAACTCACCCGCCCCCCGTCGACATGAAGGCATCCGTGCTGCAGGGGCTCGATTACCTGGCGACCATGGATCGTCCCGCCCTTGGCGACTTTTGGCTCCTGGCGCCGGCCGACATGCCGTTGGTGAACGCGGGCGTGATCAACCGGGTGCTCGACGCCGCCTTAGCCGCTCCGGGAGAAATCGTCGTTCCTTGCCGACAAGGCCAACGTGGACACCCCGTGGCGTTTCCCTGGCCCTTGGCCGACGCGGCACGGCGGCTGTCAGCGGATCAAGGATTGAACCAGCTTCTGGCGGAGCACCCAGTACGGCGGATCGAGCTGGGAGAGCAATTATCGATGGCCGACCTCGATACTCCCGACGATTATCGGCGCCTGCGCGATGGACCCGATACGGCGTAGAACATGCACTAGCCATCGGTGACGTTAAGGGGCCGACAAGGTATAACCATGGGAGGGTATAATCCTCAAAAAAAAGCGCTCGATTTCGGCCAAAGCGCCCGCTTTTGAGGCGCTTCTAGCACGCACGCCCCGTTTTCCCAACGCCTAGCGCTTACCGGCCCTTGTCCCGCCCATCGCCAGCCCATTCTTCCCTGCCCACCCCACTTAATGCGCCGATCGGCGCATCTAAGACCGAGGCAACAATCGCTTGCCCTTGACGCGCAGACCGATGGAACGCAAGAGCGCCCGGCCAGTATGCGATCTCTATGGGAATCACCATTTCGTATCGGGGCAAGCTTGCCGATCTAGACCGGATCGAGGACTTCGAGGACCGCGTGCTCGACTTCGCCTTGGAGATGGGCGGGCTGGCGCAAATCTGGCGCAGTTACGCCGAGGATACTCTTCAGCGGATGGTCCGGGGAGTGATCCTGCACCTTGCGCCGGGACAGGATGCGACTAGCCTACTGGTTTCGCCCGAGGGCTGGCTCATCGGCCTTGTGGACATCGCCGACGCCGAGCATGCAAAGCTCTCTATCTCTACCAACCGATCGACCGCCGCGTCGTCAATCACAGGTTGTACATCTCCGCTGATTTCAAACTCGCCGGGCAGACGCGGAAATGCGTTGACGTACGCCACAGCGCGGCCGATCCAACTCTGATAATTGAGCATCGCCACCCTTTCTTGCGCGCGGCTGAGGAACACGGTGAAACCTAAGCGAACCCGATCGAATGCGCGCAATGTAAGCCCGAATTGCGAGTTCCACCACCGCCAACGGCCGGGCTCGGCGAGGGGGCTCCGTGCCGCCGTTAGCAGCCGCGCGGAAATGGGAGTCGGAGCCATCGGTGCTGGCCCGCACGGTCCATTAAGGTCGACTTCACCTTGTCGAGGTTCGTAACATTTCCCGCACCTTCATGAGGGTCAATCCCAAATGATTCAAGCCATCCCCGCTGCTGACGCCCCAAAAGCGGTCTCCCCAGGTATTGGTTTCCTCAAGGTACGAATTGCCTGTCGCCAGGAGTTTCTGCCGAAGATCAACATGTTCGTTGAATTTCAACGAGATCAACGCTTCCATGACACCGAGCTTGAGCCTCTCCCAATTCTCAGTGGGTTGGAGCATACTCCCGACACGCTTCGCCTTTCCAGGCGAAGGGAGAGCTGCGATCGCTTCACGTTGCGACCGGTCGGACGTCTTGGCAGCCTGGTAGGCGTGCTCAACGGTGGGAAAAAGGATACGATCGACCTCGATCGGGGAAGGGTAGAAATTCGAAAGGAATCGGAAATCACCAGTAAAGCCCTCGACTCGGCATTCGATGCCCTCCGCAAGCGCCTCGCAGAGGAAATCCAATTCAGTCACGATGAGCGTCATGGTGGTTTGATGTCGGCCAAAATGAATCATGGGGTGGCGTTACATTCGAGGATCCGCATCTGTTGGGACACGAATTCACCCCAATAGTTCACTCCTTCAGGGATCCTAGCGTCGCGAACGTGGCAACGGGAGCAACGAATCAAGCGCAAATAGGCCGGCTCGGCCAGGGGGACGACTTGGCCGCTTGCTCCTTGCGCCAACGGCCTGGACAAGCCGCGCTCGGTTGCGCGTGGAGGCGGCAGCCCAGGCAGCCCCCGCCTCCTCCGTGGCCAGGCTCGGCTTGGGTGACGCTTGCCGCTTGCTCCTTGCGCCAACGGCGAGGGGATGCCTAACAATTACACCAGCTCAGGCATCGGCTCATAGTGGTCGACAAGGTACTGTGGTCGGCCCGCCAAATCGCGCAGCGTAATGGCGTTGGGATCGAGCCCCAATTGACGATAGAGCGTGGCCAAAACCTCGCCGAAGTGGACCGGCCGCTGCACAGGTGAACCTCCCAACCGATCGGTGGCTCCGATGACCTGGCCCATTTTCATCCCTCCGCCGGCCAACAACGCACAGCCGACTTGTGGCCAGTGATCACGGCCGGCATCTTTATTGATCACCGGCGTCCGGCCGAATTCACCCCACGCCACGACGGACACATCCTTGTCGAGCCCTCGCTCGTTCAGGTCTTCGACGAGGGCGCTCATGCCTTGGTCGAATAACGGTCCATGCGTATTCTTGAACTCCGAAAAATTGTCATTGTGGAAGTCCCATCGCCCAAAATTCAAGGTCACGCAGCGGGCACCCGCCTCGACCAGGCGACGGGCAACGAGAAAATGCTCGAGGTTGCGCGGCGCTCCATCGCCGTAATTCCGAGGGTCGCCCTTTCCATAACGCTCGCGGGTCCGCGGATCCTCGCGGGATACGTCCAGCGCGTCGGCCAGTTGGCTGGAAGTCAGCACACCAAGTGCCTGCTGAGCAAACGAGTCGAATGCTTCCATCTTGCCACTGGCGTCGAGATCGCGTCGCAATCGATCCATGCTGCCGAGTAATCGCTTTCGATCGCCCAGCCGATCGACGGTGATACCATTCAGTTTCAAGTCGTCTTGGCCCTCTCCGTTGGGACGGAAGGCGGTGTGAGCTGCCCCCAAGAAACCCGGATGCCCTGGTGATCCATAGGGCGGGTGCCCGGCCCGAGGCGACAAGCCGACGAAAGGTGGCATGCCTGGGTTGGTCGACCCAAGAAGGCTCGAAAGCGCCGACCCCACGGAAGGCCAGCCACCGGGCGGCTGATTCTGGGCCGCGCGACCCGTATAGCAAATAAACGAGTCGTGATTCCCGTCGGGAGAGCCATAGACACTGCGAATCGGCACGAGCTTATCCATGATTCGAGCCAATCGCGGCAAATGTTCGCAGATTTCAATACCGGGCACCGACGTCTTGATTGGCTGAAATTCACCGCGGATTCCCGCGGGGGCCTCCATTTTTAAATCGAACATATCCTGGTGAGGCGGAGCACCGCACAAGTAGATCATTATGACCGCTTTGCGTGAGCTGCCGATACCCTGGCTTGCTTCCGCTCGCAGCAAGCCGGGCAGGGTTAATCCCCCGAAACCCAAGGCACCGATCGATAACATTTCGCGACGCGAAATGCCGTCACATAATCGCTTGGTAGCCCCGAAAATGGAAATCATTGAGGAAGCTCTCAAATGGGCGGGAGGATCAGGTGGGCACTCACACTGTAGCAGTTATCAGCACCCAATGCCACTTCGCCTCCGACCTTGCCCTCACAGCGCCTCACCCTCGCCCACGGCCGAGACCCGGTGAGTGGCGCAGGGCTCCTTGACCTATTGAGCCGATCTGCCGAACCCCCAAACGACGGCGCGGCCCAAGGCGATGGACATGACGTCGACGGACCATCCTTGGCGGTTACAATGGAGGTGCGGGCCGAGCAGTGCGTGGGAAGCAAGCAGGAGAACCGTGTGACCGAACGAGATGACGCCTTTCTTCGCCGCTTGTCACGGCGACAGATATTGCACTTGGGTGCCCTGGGGGCCGCCGGCTGTGGGCTATCGCTGGCTGAATTGCTGGCAGCCGAGGCCAACGGCGCTCGCTATGGCATTCGTCCCACGGCCGATCATTGCATCCTGCTCTTTCTTGATGGCGGACCGAGCCATCTTGACATGTGGGACATGAAGCCAGAGGCGCCCGAAGGCATCCGCGGCGAGTTCAAGCCGATCTCCACCTCGCTGCCAGGATACCAGATGAGCGAGCATCTGCCGAAGGTGGCCCAACTCGTCCACAGGGCCACCGTCGTGCGGTCGATGCACCACAGCGTCAACAACTCACACGGCGCCGCCGTTTATACGGCGCTCACCGGGCTCGACCGCGGCGAACGTGGAGGGCTGGCGGCGCCGTCCGATCATCCGTGCATGGGCGCCGTGCTAGCCAAGCTCCGCCCCACGCCGCCGAATGTGCTCTCGCACGTCCATCTGCCGTACATCACTCAAGAAGGCGCCGGCAATCCGCCGCAACCGGGCTTCTTCGGCGGCTTAATGGGCCGCAGCTACGACCCGTTGTTCGTGCTTGAAGACCCCAACTCGCCCGAATTCAAGGTACCCGAACTGACCCTGCGCAATGAAGTCTCGCCGGGGCGGCTCGATCAGCGGAGACAACTCTTCGATACGCTGGGCGCGAGGTTGGCGGCGCGGGCCGATCACTCGGCCGCCGCAGAGATGACCACGATGCAGGGCGTCGCGCTCGATTTGCTCACCTCCAACGAGACGCAGCGAGCCTTCAAGTTGGGCGAAGAAACGGACGCCAACCGCGAGCGCTATGGCCGCAATGTGTACGGCCAGAGCGTGCTCTTGGCCCGGCGGTTGATCGAGCGCGGCACTCGGCTGGTGACGATTTCTTGGGCGCCCAATGCCAATGCCACTTGGGACACGCATGGCGGCAATTTTCAAAGCTTGAAGACGACGTTGTTGCCGCAGCTCGATGCGGCGTGTTGTACCCTGGTTGGCGATCTAGTCGACCGGGGCCTGCTCGATCGGACGATTGTGGCCGTATTCGGCGACTTCGGTCGGACTCCGCGCGTCAATGGCAACAACGGCGGTCGCGACCACTGGAACTATTGTTACAGTCTGATGCTGTTCGGCGGCGGCTTCAAACCCGGACTCATTTACGGTTCGAGTGACGCCACCGGCGCCTACCCAGCCAGCAATCCGCTCGTGCCCGGCGATATTCTTTCGACGATCTACTACGCCCTGGGGATTCCGAACCAACACGAGATTTACGACCAGCTCCAGCGCCCTCACCGCGTTGTGCCCGCCGGCGACGTAGTGCACGAGTTGCTTGCGTGATGCTGTTGTTTCGGGCTCCCGCTTGCTCAACACGCCGACGGGCTGGAGAAGAGCAGCTCGGTCCATGGCGGGGACGTGGGGATGACCGTGTAGCCATGGGCGTCGATCCCGCCTCCCGATTCTTGCGCGATAACGTTAGCGGCCGGCAAGATCAACTTCGTCACGGATTGAGTAGCAAGCAAAAAGAGTAAGGGATGCTTACTCATCCGTGGCCAAGCTCGGCTCGGGCTCCGCTTGCCGCTTGCTCCTGGTGCCGACGACCGGTCTGCCCTGGCTCGCCCGCTACGGGACACGGCGGTACCCGGTGGCGCCTCGGTCGCGATTACGGCTCTGGGAACTTCCAGATCCGCAAGGCGTTCCGACCCAACATCAATTCGCGATCCGCGGTGGTATAGAAGTCGCAATACCTGTCCACGAATTTGAGTTCCTTGTCCATCGGCAGTTCCCACCGCGGGCGCGGATAGCCGGTGCCCCACACCAGTTGTCTTCCACCGAACTCCTCGTAGATGGCCTTGTAGAACGGCCACGTGTCTTGGTACGGGTATCGTTTGATCTCCGACATTTCGTACGGCTCGGAGTTGCTGATCCAGACTTGCGGAAACCGTTTCAGTCGGAACATCTTGCGGAACTCGGGCCAGCAATCCTTCGACTTCAGGTCGGGCTTCCCCGCATGGTCTACGACAATCTTGACACCGGGGAAACGGCCCGCCATGTCCTCAAGCATCGGCATTTGATGTGGCGCGATGTAAAAATTGAACACGGCGCCCAAGTTCTCCGCCTCGCGCCAGAGCGGATAGTGCCCAGGCGAATTCAACCATGTTGATCGAGGATGGTAGATCGGACTGAAACGCATTCCCTGAAATCCGTGCTCCTGTATCCAGTAGCGCAAGTTGTCAGCAAGCTTGGGATGTTCCGGATCGAGTAGGCCGTGTGCGACAAAGAGTTTCGGATAGGACTTCAGGCAGTGGGCGATATACGAGTTGTCCCAGCCGAAGTAGCGAGGGTTGATCAGCACGGCGTAGCAAAGACCGAAGTCTTTCATCTGCCCCACCTGGTTTTCGATCGGCGCTTCCATCTCCAAATTGAGATCGCACCCGTGTTCCGGGTGATTGAAAGGGAATTTCGCGTCGAAGGTCCAGACCTCCAGATGGGTGTCGATGATCAGTCGCTGCTCGGGCGGCGCCGCCGAGGTCGCAGCTGCCACCGTTGCGAGAGTGCCGGCAAGCATTGCACGGCGGTCGAGCCGAGTCGGTGCATTTGTCCGATCGGACGGTTCGACGCTGCAAGTCTCAATCACCGCATGGTCGGGGTTGGGCTTCAGCATGCTCACGAGCTTGGCAAGGGGCCTGGCCATGCCATCAGCATCCCGCGCCGGCGGGAGAAGGGCAAGCGGGCTTCCGTCAGCTTCGCGCCTACCTTGCCCCGCGGCCGGGCTCGGGTTACGCCGGCAGTTTGGCCAGCTTGGTCCGCGATCGGGTGTGGTGAGCGGCCAGGCGTACATCGCTTCCGATTGAGTGCATATGGAGGGTTAGCTGAAGCGCGACACGACCTCAACCGGTTTCTCCGCCAGCCGATTGGCCAAGTTCCTTCCCGAATGGTTGCGGCCAGCCAAGAGCGATTGAAATTCAGTTGCAAAACGGCCTGGTTGGCGGTAGGCTCCGGTGCAAGGCAATGCAGGGACGAAAACAGTGGCCGTCAAGCGTAATTCTGCGCGACAGCGTGAGTTGAACGATCTCCTCACTCGCGATCACACTCTGAATGGCGCGATTCTCTTCGGCCTCGAAGGCCGCATAATCGAGATGCAGGCCCGCGCCATGGAGGTGCTCAATCAACCCACATCAGTCACCGGCGCTACGCGTATTTCGGGCATGGCTCGGCGGTCGGTGGATGAGTCGCTCGACCGGATTGCGGGGGCCTTCGCCAAAATGCGAATCCCGGAATTCGAGGTTAGCGTGCTGGTGAATTTGGCGCCGGCAGATCTACCAAAGCACGGCACATGGCTCGATCTACCGTTAGCCGTTGTGATCCTGCAAGCTGCTGGAATACTACCAGACCTTGCTGAACATCTCGAAGGCGACTACGTACTTTTTGGTGAAGTCGGCTTGCACGGCGAGGTACGACGCGTCCCGGGCGCGCTGTCGCTCGCGTACACTGCCAAGCCGGGCCAAACCCTGATTGTCCCGGCGAGCAACGAAAAGGAATGCGCGTTGATACTTGCCAAGCCGGGCCATGAAATGTGCCGGATTGCTGGGGTCTCAACCCTCGAAGAAGTCATTGATTTTTTCCGTGGAAAGGGAAAACTAGGAAATGCTCTGCGAGAGGCCATTCATTTCGAAAGTGCAGTCCCCAAGGCGCTCGATTTCGGACGGATACTTGGTCAGGAACGAGCGAAGGAGGCCGCGACAATTGCGGCCGCGGGAGGGCATAATCTACTGCTGATTGGACCTCCCGGAGAAGGAAAATCGCTCTTGGCATCCGCCATGCCGGGAATTCTTCCACGGCTCTCTGATGCCGAAAAGGTCGAACTTACCAAGGTCTACTCGGCGGTCGGCGGCTTGGACCGCGATGGTATGGCAGTTACACGGCGTCCGATGCGTCACGTGCATCACACCGCGTCAAAAGAATCCCTCGTTGGTGGCGGTGCCGGAATCCCGAAGCCTGGTGAAATTACGCTCGCTCACCTTGGTGTCCTGTTCTTGGACGAGTTGCCCGAGTTTAGCCGGGCGACAATCGAGAGCATTCGGCAACCGATCGAAACCGGAGAAATCGTGATCTCGCGTGTTGGTGCAACACTCCGTTTTCCCTGCCGCTTCACTTTGCTGGCAGCGATGAATCCGTGCCCGTGCGGCTACTACGGAACGGATATGTGCGTTTGCAAGGAGGCCCAGGTCCGCGTCTACCAACGTAAGATAAGCGGCCCCATGCTCGACCGCATCGATCTGCAAGTGGAACTTGAGCGACTCACCACGGATCAGCGGTTCGCGCAGCCTAAAGTTGATGAGTCGCCTCGGCTGCGGACACGAATTGAGGCGGCGCGCCAGCGCCAAATTGCGCGTTTCACTGGGATGGATGTTGCCTTCAACGCGGCGATCCCAGGCGGCCGGGTTCGTGACTTCTGCGACTTCTCGTCGGCTGGATTTGCTCGTTTCAAAGCGATCATCGACGAAAACAGCCTCTCAACACGGTCAATGGACCGCTTGGCAAAGGTATCACGGACCGTAGCTGACCTGGCCGGCATCGACCAGGTACAGCCGGTGCATCTAGATAAAGCCACAAGCTTCGTCGTCGGCGGGATGTTGAGGGAAGGAGGTTAGACGCTACCTCGGCCTTCCCCACTTGCGTTTGGATTGTTGATCACAACTATTGGCACGGCTCGGCCCTTTTGTCGTACACTACCGGCTTCGAACGGGGGGACGGTGACGTGAATAACGCCACGCGCGGCTAGGCTCGCCTCGGGCTACGCTTGCCGCTTGCTCAGCGCGCTTTTACTGCTGTGGCTGTGCCGGCTGGTCCTCTCCTGACTTCGCTGGCGCCGCCGAGTTATGCAGGGCTTGGGCCACAGCAAGCTGCTCCGCGTACAAGGCTTTCGCCGCTTGCAACTGCGCTTCGGCCCGCGCCTGCTCGGCTTCCGCCAGAATCACTTCCATCTGACGCTGTTTGACGGCCATTCCGCCGAAGAAAGCGGCGACGACCAGGATCAGGATGAAGACCGAATTCAGACTGAATTGGAACAAGCGGCGGCGGGGATCGAGTCTGGTGTTCATGCCCACCAGCATCCCGCGCCGGCGGGAGTTGGGCAAGGGTCGGGCCTGCTGTTGGTTCCGGCAAGACCGCGGCCTTGCTCGGCTCGGGTTGACGCGCTGGAAACAGGATGTCGCCCACATTAATCGTTTGCTAGAATGCGGCTTACGAATCAAGGTGCACATCGGCCGCGAATCTGCGGCCCACGGGTGATCGCCAGAAACGTCCTGGAAACACGTTCGACGTCCATGGAAACTTTTCTCTTTCCCATGGCGGCCTGGCAGGTGCTCTTCTAGCCGCGGGGCCAGCAGGCTGATGATTAAACCATGAGCCAACGGTTTCAGTTCAGCTTGAGGGGACTGCTCCCGCCTTCGTGGCGCACAATCGGTGAGCCCATTCCCCGCGCGCGGTTCCGCTTGAAGATGCTGTTATGTGTTGCGGCAGTTTTGGCCATCCTTGCCCAGGGCGTGAAAATCGAGATCGGACGACGAACGCGGGCAAGGGATGCGCTAGAGGCGGAGGACGCTTTGCAACGAGCGCGCGGCGGTATGGCCCTGCTGTCGGCTGAGGAAATCGCGGCACTGGAACGTGACCCGCGTCTGCCCGTGCTACATCGCGCAGCAAAGAACATCGCGTCGCTCCACGAAAAGATACGGGCGCCCGGAGCGAACGATTGGCTCGCCAAGTACCATGAATCAGGTCAGACTTTCGGTCAATATCTCAGGTCTAATCCGAATCGCCCGAGCGAGCACCGCACCCGCTTTTACCTTCAACCGATCGGCGAATTCACGGCTGCGGAGCGAAGAACGGTGGAGGATACGGCCGACCTGTTGTCGCGATTTTACAGCCTACCGGTCGAGCTGCTCGATCCACTGGATCTCGACCTGGTTCCCGCGCTGGCCCGTCGCACGCACCCGCGTTGGGGCGATGAGCAGGTATTGACGACCTACGTTCTGGACGACATCCTGATGCCGCGTCGTCCGGACGACGCCGTGGCGGTGCTGGCGCTGACAACCGCCGATCTGTGGCCAGGTGAAAACAACTTCGTATTCGGTCAGGCGAGTCTCACCGAACGTGTAGGCGTGTGGTCGCTCTATCGATATGGCGACGCCAACGGTCCAGAATCGAACGATCTGTTCCGTCGCCGCTTGTTCAAGGTGGCGGTGCACGAGACGGGCCACATGTTGGGAATCATGCACTGTACTGCCTATGAGTGCTGCATGAACGGCTCGAACAGCCTCGAAGAACTGGACAGCAACCCGATGTGGCTTTGCCCTGAGTGCGTGCAGAAAGTGTGGTGGGCGTGCTCCGCCGATCCGGCCCAGCGTTATCAACAGCTAGCGGACTTCGCCGCGAAAAATCACCTGGATGAGGAGGCAGTGTTTTGGACCCGCTCTGGCGATTGCCTGAATGAGTAGGCGACGACGGATTAGTCCCATGTCACCAGCCCCCGCGCCGGCGGAAGTTGGCTATAAGGAGGAAAGAGCGGGGACGCCTCGAAAGCGGAATAGATTGGGAGATCGTCAAATTTCCCCAAACCCCGTTTTTTAGGAGGTCGTCCCCGTGAGTAAGAGCAAAGCGTA